>Ga0080064_1000016_pt1:5000-205111 | contig 205111 bp, 209 predicted proteins | sample Subgrocontami54m_FD_69260 | JGI IMG/M metagenome (GOLD analysis project Ga0080064, IMG submission 69260) | Subsurface groundwater microbial communities from S. Glens Falls, New York, USA - GMW46 contaminated, 5.4 m (SPADES assembly) (version 2) ...
TTAAAGAACAGTGCCTCAAACCTTCTGAAGCGGCGCTTCGTACTGCCGAAGCGAGGTGCGCATTCTACAGAGTTATCACAAAACGTCAACAACTCTTTTGCTGCACCTAACTCGCTACCGCGTTGCTTTGCGCTATCGAGAGCGGCGCATTCTACAGGGTTTCAAATCTTCGTCAACCCTTATTTCTAGCGCCTTTCCCGTCATCTCGCTTGCTGCTGCGCTACGTCAGGAAGCTGCGCATTATATAGACCCAAATTCGCTGGTCAAGCGCTTTTGACAGATTTGTTACAAGAAAATTACAAGTCATTGAAAAGCATCAGACTGCGAATGTCCGTTTAGCTCACCGTGATGCGTGCAAACTTGCGTTTTCCCACTTGTGCCACCACGCAACACCCGGTTTTTAGCTTCAGCGCCTTGTCGCTCAGCTTCTCGCCATCGAGCTTTACCCCGCCCTGATCAATCATCCGCAATGCGTCTGAAGTGCTGGCGGTAAGCCCCGCCTGCTTGAGAACCTGGCTGATTGGCAACCCATCCGCCCCGCCGATGAGTGTGACCTCCGGCATTTCATCCGGCATCGCGCCCTGCCTGAAGCGCGCCTCGAAATCCGCCAGCGCCGCTTCCGCCGCTGCCTTGCTGTGAAAGCGGGTAACGAGCTCTTGGGCGAACAGCACCTTGATATCGCGCGGGTTGCGCCCTTCCTCCGTCTCCGCTTTCCACTTGGCCACCTGGGTCAAGGGCTGAAACGAAAGCAATTCTATATAGCGCCACATCAAATCATCCGACACTGACAGTAGCTTGCCGAACATTTCATTCGGCGCCTCATGGATTCCTATATAGTTGCCCAGCGACTTGGACATCTTCTGTACACCATCCAATCCCTCCAGGATCGGCATGGTCAAGACAACTTGGGGAGGCTGCCCGTAATGCTTCTGCAACTCGCGCCCCACCAGCAGATTGAATTTCTGATCTGTCCCGCCCAACTCCACGTCTGCCTTCATCGCCACCGAGTCGTATCCCTGGATCAACGGGTAAAGGAACTCATGTATAGAGATGGATTGACCGGAGCTGTAGCGCTTATGAAAATCATCGCGCTCCAGCATGCGCGCCACGGTGTGCTTCGCCGCCAAGCCAATCAGATCGGTGGCGCTCATTTCGGCCATCCAGCTGGAGTTGAACATCACCAGCGTCTTTTCCGGATCAAGTATCTTGAAGATCTGCTGTTCGTATGTTCGTGCATTTTCGATCACGTCATCGCGGGTCAACGGCTTGCGAGTCGCGTTCTTTCCAGTGGGATCGCCGATCATGCCCGTAAAATCGCCGATCAGAAACATGGCCTCGTGCCCCAGCTCCTGAAACTGGCGCAATTTGTTAAGAAGAACGGTATGCCCGAGGTGCAAATCAGGCGCGGTAGGGTCGAATCCCGCCTTGACTCGCAACGACCTACCTGTGGCCAGCTTATCAACGAGTTCCTGCTCCACCAGCAATTCGTCACACCCTCTTTTTATCACCTGCAACGCTTCATTAACCTGGGTCATCTATACCGCCTGCTTAAACAATATGTAATCGATTCAACCTTCACTGATCGTCCATCTTCTGGTAAGCTCCCGCCTACATCAAATGTTTCAGGGAAGTCATGCAAAACAACGAGATCGGTATTTTAGCGCAAAAGCCGTTTCTGAAAGGACGAAAGTTGAGCCTGTACGAACGAAAATTAAGCCTGCGCTGGCTGGTTGCCATTTCCAGCCTGCCCTTGTTCGGCATCGTTGCCGCCTTTGGTATTGCCCCCGAAACACAGACGCGCCAGATTCCCGTCCACGCCGTCATTGAAAATCTGCAACTTCCCAGCCCTGCCGTGCCTTCCGACAATACCGGCAGCTTCTGGCACGAAGAAAGAATCCAGCGCGGCGACACAATGTCAGCCCTACTGGATCGCCTCAACGTCAATGACGAGGACATCAACGGATTCCTGCAAAGCGCAAAAGATTCGAAATCTCTGCGTCAATTGATTCCCGGAAAAATTGTCCGCGCCCAGACCGACTCCGAAGGCAATCTTCTCGCCCTGCAGTACATCAGCAGCAGCGAAACCATGCTGAAGGTAGAGAAACAAGCCGAAGGGTTCAAGGCCAGCGATGATGCGGTGCCGCTCGAAGCACGCCTGATGATGAAATCGGCGATAATCAAAAGCTCACTGTTCGGCGCAACCGATGCCGCCAATATTCCAGACAATATCGCCACGCAAATCGCTGATATTTTTTCGTCGGACATTGATTTCCACAGCGACCTGCAGAAAGGTGACAAAGTCACTGTCGTCTACGAATCATTCTACAACAAGGGCGAGCTGATCAAGACCGGTCGCGTGCTTGCGGCGGAGTTCATCAATAGCGGCAAGAGCTATCGCGCAGTTTATTTCCAGGATCGCGAAGGCCGTGGCGGCTATTACACGCCAGAGGGTAAAAACCTGCGCAAGGCATTCCTGCGCTCCCCACTGGAGTTTTCCCGAGTTACATCAGGATTCACCAATGCCCGCTTCCACCCTGTGCTCAAAGAATGGCGCGCCCATAAGGGCGTAGACTACGGTGCGCCGGTCGGCGCCCGCGTGAAAGCGGTAGCAGACGGCACCGTCGCCTTCGTTGGCAAGCAAGGCGGCTATGGCAACCTGCTCATACTTCAACATCAAGGCCAATACAGCACGGCTTATGGCCATCTTTCCGCCTTTGCGAAAGGTTTGCACAAAGGCAGCAAAGTCAACCAGGGTGATGTCGTCGGCCAAGTCGGCATGACTGGACTAGCGACTGGGCCTCATCTCCACTATGAATTCCGCGTCGCTGGCGTACAGCGCAATCCCTTGAGCATTGCCATGCCGACCGCCTTCCCCATCGCCGCCCAGTACAAGGCCGATTTCAGCAAGATGGCCGAGAATCTGACAATGCGCCTGAACCTGCTGAAAAACACCAACCTGGCCTTGCTCGATTAAACTTTGGGTCATCCGGAATACTATGCCGGACTAATGTCCGGCACCAGTCTCGACGGTATTGATGCGGTTCTGGCGGCTTTCGAAAACAACACCTGCAAACTGCTGCACAGCCAGTTCATCCCATTTGACGAAGCACTGCGTTTCGAACTGCTCACGCTAAACAGCGCTGGAGAAAACGAACTCGAACGCGCGGCTCTGGCGGCAAACGAACTGTCGCGCCGCTACGCTGCGGCAATCCAGGCTCTGCTAGCAAAATCTGAAATCCGGGCCGAACAGGTGAAGGCCATCGGCTGCCACGGACAAACCGTGCGCCATCGCCCCGACCTCGGATTCACCATCCAGCTTGCCAATCCGGCGCTGCTGGCCGAGCTGAGCGGCATCGCCGTGGTTGCTGACTTCAGGAGCCGCGATATCGCTGCCGGCGGGCAGGGTGCTCCGCTAGTTCCGGCTTTTCATGCTGCATTGTTCCGCCATCCGGAACACCACCGCGTCATTGTCAACATTGGTGGCATCAGCAACCTGACCAGCCTGCCGCCCCACGGCGAGACACTCGGCTTCGACTGCGGACCTGGCAACCTCTTGCTAGATGCCTGGACCACCCTGCATCTGGGCCAACCCTTTGACAAGGATGGCGCATGGGCAGCAAGTGGCCACCTCATCCCGGAATTGCTGCGGCAACTCCTCACCGAACCGTTCTTTGCCGCACCCCCACCCAAAAGCACCGGTCGCGACCTGTTCAATCTGCCTTGGCTGGAGCATTACCTATCGCCCGATTTTTCCCCGGCCGATGTTCAGGCCACATTGCTTGAGCTAACCGTGAAAGGGATTGCTGGTGCCATCCTGGATTATTGCGGTACAGCCAGCGAGATCTACCTGTGCGGTGGTGGGGCCCATAACGGGACACTGGTGAGCAGACTGAAGCAATTTTTGCCCAACAGAAACATTGCTCTAACCGATGATTTGGGTGTGAATGCAGACTGGGTGGAGGCATTTGCTTTTGCCTGGCTTGCCAGGCAAACACTTAATGGAAATCCCGGCAACCTGCCGGAAGTGACGGGGGCGAGAGGCGCGCGCATCCTCGGCGCAATCTACCCGGCTTGAAAAGATAAAAGGTGCGTGAGCCCCTTTTGCTTGCCCCTCTCCTGCATCTCCCGCTTGCGAGGTTTCCCTCTCCCCAACCCTCTCCCGCAAGCGGGAGAGGGGGCAAACGTGAAGGGCGCTTGTTTTGGTCGGACGGTTTACGCTGAAAAAGACGAGCCGCAACCACAGGTAGTAGTGGCATTCGGGTTCTTGATCACGAACTGCGAACCCTGCAAGCCTTCCTGGTAATCTATCTCGGAACCCGCCAGATACTGGAAGCTCATCGGGTCAATCAGAAGAGCGACACCGTTCTTCTCCACCGTTGTGTCATCTTCGTTGGTCGTCTCATCGAAGGTAAAGCCATACTGGAAACCGGAACAACCGCCGCCGCTGACGAACACGCGCAGCTTCAAGCCCGGAATACCTTCCTCGTCGATCAACTGCTTCACCTTGGCTGCCGCGCTATCGGTAAAGTTCAGCGGGCTGGGCATTTCAGTCACTGCATTCATTCTGTATCTCCTTAATAAAATTCTGCAACCAATTATCCTATAGTTGAGTTATTTAGTCAATTACTCGGAACCGGCTGAATTTCCGCCGGTTGCTCGGCAGCACCTTCCTGGTGCACCAATTTTCCTTCCACAATCGCCCCTACATGCATCTCCAGAGTTTTGTAGAACACGTCACCTGTGACACGGGATTTCGATTGCAGTTCCACGTATTCCTGCGCCTGCACTGGCCCCACAACGGTGCCATTAATCACCACGTGGGACACTCGAATCACCCCCTCGATTCTAGCCTGCTCGCTCAGTACCAGCGTGCTGGGCTGGTCACCCGTCTCGCTGACATTTCCCTTGATCGTGCCGTCTACCCGCAAGCCGCCACTAAAGAACACGTTGCCCTCAATTTTCGTACCGATACCAATCAACGAATCAATTCGGTTTTGCGGTCTGCTACGTTTATTCTTTCCGAAAAACATCAGCTATCCTCATGATAAATTGACGGTTTGCATCAGCTTAGGCTGCACGGCACCGTTTTCGAATACACGTATCTGGACTTTTTTTACCTGCGCATTGGTCTCGACATGAAAGGCACCTTCAAGACGCTGGTAATACTTGAAGTTCAAATTATAGGCCAGCGCCTCCGCGTCCTTGGTGGCAGGAAGCGTCATGACCAGTTTTTCTCCCCCTCGGGTAAAATTGACCAGAAATTGCACTTTACCCTGAAATTCGCGTTCCCTCTGCCCGCCCTGCAATAGCAACAACTGATAGCGGTACTCGCCCGGCATGGTATTTTCGACCTTGAAACGGTAAATACTGAGATCACCGTCGCTCTTGTCGGAGGACATCTGCTTACGGAAGAAGGTCAGATCCTCCTTCAATTGAGCATTCTCATCCTGCAACGTCTTGACCGTTTTGGCAAGATCATTCTGCGTTGCCTGCTCGATCTGCATCTTGCGTTCGCTTTGCGCCCCATCTGAACGCAGGCTGATGTTTTCCCGCTCCAGCGATACCAGTTTCTCACGCAAACGCTGCACCTCATCCACCGTCGCGCCGCGATCCAGGCCCACAAAGCGTGCCCCGGCATCATAAAACAGCCACGACAACGCAAGTCCACCGACCAGCAGAATCGCCACCAACAAAGGCAATCGCCAGTACCATGGCATATGCCGACGCACCGCCAAGGGGGCAGCTGCAATACCGAAACGGTGCTTCAGCCTGCGATCAAGCCTCATGGCAACAGCGGTATCTGCTCCAGGCCTCTATTTTCAGGCAGGTCAAACAGCAGATTCATATTTTGCACTGCCTGTCCGGCCGCGCCCTTGGTCAGGTTGTCGATAACAGACAGCACCACAGCGACATCACCGCCCTGCGGTCGGTGCACGGCAATGCGGCAGAAGTTGCCGCCGCGCACCGAACGGGTCTCCGGATGTGCGCCAGCGGGAAGCACATCGACGAAATACTCATTGGCATAGCGCTTCTCATAGAGTGCCTGCAGATCCACTTCAGCGGTCAGACGTACATACAGAGTGGCGTGAATGCCGCGAATCAGCGGCGTCAGATGTGGCACGAAAGTCAATTGCCCCGGCTTGCCCGCCACGAGCGACAGCCCTTGACGAATCTCCGGCAGATGTCGATGCCCAGGCACGGCATAAGCCTTGAAGTTATCGGCGGCCTCGCTGAAAAGCGCACCCACTTCAGCCTTGCGGCCCGCGCCGGACACTCCTGACTTGCAATCCGCCACCAGATGGCCGAGATCCGCCACGCCTGCTTCGATCAGGGGGAGAAAGCCCAACTGCGCCGCTGTCGGATAACAACCGGGGTTGGCGATCAAGCGCGCCTTCCTGATTTGCTCACGATTGAGTTCAGGCAGGCCGTATACCGCCTCGGCAATCAGGTCGGGGCAGGCATGCGGCATGCCGTACCATTTTTCCCACAACGCCACGTCCTTGATACGAAAATCCGCCGCCAGATCGATAACACGCACACCAGCGTCAAGCAATTCTCGCGTTTGCTGCATGGCGATGCCGTTAGGCGTTGCAAAAAACACCACGTCACAGGATTTCAGCGACGCATCGACCGGATCGACAAACTTAAGCCCCACCCTGCCGCGCAAATTGGGGAACATATCGCTCACCGCCATCCCTGCTTCCTTGCGCGAGGTAATGGCCACCAACTCAACCTCCGGATGCTGCGCAAGCAGACGCAACAATTCCACCCCGGTATACCCAGTGCCTCCAACAATCCCGACTTTAACCATTGATCAATATCCCAATATTAAATTTATCGATAATAATAGCCCTGTTGGCCATAGACAACAATTACCAACAGGCAACAAAAAAGCCGCCAAAGGGCGGCTTTTTTGCGATCGCAGCTGCGATTAACGCTTGGAGAACTGCTTGGCGCGGCGAGCTTTGCGCAGGCCGACTTTTTTCCGTTCAACTTCGCGCGCATCCCGAGTCACCAGACCGGCGGCACTCAAGGCAGGCTTCAGCGCTGCATCATAATCGATCAGTGCACGGGTAATGCCGTGGCGCACTGCGCCCGCCTGGCCGGATTCACCACCGCCATGGACGTTGATCATAATGTCGAACGTGCCCTGATGGCTGGTCAATTCCAGCGGCTGACGCACAACCATACGGCCGGTTTCGCGTGAAAAGAAAATGTCCACAGGCTTGTCGTTGACGACGATGTCGCCTTTGCCGGGCTTCAGAAACACGCGTGCAACAGAAGACTTGCGTCGACCCGTGCCGTAGTAGTAAGTGCCGATCATGATAATTCCTTAAATTTCGAGTACTTTGGGTTGCTGCGCGCTGTGCATGTGCTGCGCACCTTTGTAAACTTTCAGCTTACGGAACATGGCGTAGCCCAGCGGGCCTTTCGGCAGCATGCCCTTGACCGCCTTTTCCAGTGGACGCTCAGGGAAACGGGCGTGCATCTTGGCGAAAGTGGTGCTGATGATACCGCCAGGATAGCCGGTATGGCGATGGTACACCTTACCTTCAGCCTTGTTGCCGGTAACGCGCAACTTGTCCACGTTGATCACCACGATATAATCGCCGGTATCCACGTGCGGGGTGTACTCGGGTTTGTGTTTGCCGCGAAGACGCGATGCGATCTCGCTAGCCAAACGGCCCAAAACTTTGTCGGTGGCATCCACCACGTACCAATCACGTTTAACTTCGTGATCTTTTGCAGAAAAGGTTTTCATGCAGAAATTCCGGTTGCTGTATCAGAGAAAGACGCGCATTTTATGTCAAGACCGCAGCCGCTGTCAAACGTTTGTCGCTATCGCAGTGCTATAATTTCGCGGCTGAACAACTGACAAAAAGGAAATCTCATGCAGGCAAGAGTAAAATGGGTGGAAGATGCCAGCTTTCTCGGCATTACCGACAGCAATCACGCCGTCCTGATGGACGGCCCGCCCGATGCCGGCGGACGCAACCTCGGGCCGCGTCCGATGGAAATGCTGCTACTCGGCGCAGGTGGTTGCACTGCTTTCGACGTCGTAGCAATCCTGAAAAAAAGCCGTCAGGCCGTTAGCGGCTGCGAAGTTTCCATCCAGGCCGAGCGCGCTGACAAGGAACCCAAGGTATTTACCAAGATGCACTTCCATTTCACGGTGCGCGGCAAGGGTATCAAACCGGAACAGGTGGAGAAAGCCATCAAGCTATCGGCGGAGAAATATTGCTCGGCATCGATCATGCTGGGGAAGACTGCCGTGATGACGCACGATTTCGAGATCGTGGAGGAGTAAAACCTTTCACCGCAGAGGACGCGGAGGACGCAGAGGAAAAGCAAATCCCGAATTTGCGTTGCAGCTATGCATGAGAGGCCGCATGGCCGGCCATCTTCCAGCGTTTCAATAGCTTAGTGGGTATCCTCCGCATCCTCTGCGGTTAATCCTTAAAGTCTGAAAGTCGTAGCTGTCATCATCCTGGCGGAAAGCTTCATCGCCAGTTTCACCGGTGCGGGCAATTCTGCCCCCCCATGCTCCAGCGCCGTGGTGGCGTGCCGGGCTTCATCCTCTTTCATCTGCTCGACCACCGCACGACTTTTTGCATCGCTAGCCGGCAGGCGCTGCAAGTGGCTATCTAGATGGCGAACCACTTGCCGCTCGGTTTCGGCCAGAAAGCCCAAATTCCATTTATCGCCCAACGTGCCGGCCAATGCGCCGATCGCCAGCGAACCGGTATACCAGGCAGGGTTAAGCAGGCTTTTGCGTCCTCCCAGATCATTGATGCGGCTTTCGCACCAGTTCAGGTGTTCGGTTTCTTCGTTGGCCGCCTCTTTCAGCGCTTGCTGAATTTCGGGCTTGCGCGCCGTCAGGGCCTGCCCCTGGTAAAGCGCCTGCGCGCAGATCTCGCCGCTATGATTCACGCGCATCAACGCTGCCGCCAGGCGCTTCTCTTCCTCAGCCATTTCAGCTTCGGCCAGACTCTTTCCCGGCAACTGGCGTGAGGTACGCGCTGGCGCAAGCAAGGTGCGCAAGCCTTTGTCGAATTCCACGATCAAGTCATCGATTTTTATCATTATCAAACCCCATTTGTCGGGCCAGCAAAGTTATTGGGTGAACCACTTCGATGTCGATTCCTGCCGCCTTCAGGCCGGCAGCCAAATGCATGGCGCAACCGATGTTGGAACTAGCCAAAACCTGTGCGCCGCTGGCCTTTACTGCCTCTATTTTATCAGCAAGCAAGCTTGCCGCCATAGCCGGCTGAGTCAGGAAATAACTCCCTGCCGCACCGCAGCACTGGTCGTTCCCAGCCAGCGGCATAACCGTCGCGCCAGGTATGCGGCGCAGCAGATCATAGGGCTTATCCTGGCAATGCAGCGCATTGCGCATCAAGCAGGGGTCATGCACCGCCACTTTTTTTGCCAGTGGCACCATTCCAGCCTCTTCCCAACCTTCAGCCTCTCCCAGGAATTCGCTGATATCCCTCACCCTGTCCGCGAAATCCTGCGGATAACTTATCAACGTGGCGCCGCAACCGGTGGCAGTCGAGATCACGGCCTCCATTTCCAGCCCCGTAAATGCCCGGAGATTCTGCTCCTCAAACACACGCACCTTCTCCGGTTCACCCAGGCTCGCATGCATGGCACCGCAACAGCCCTGCCGGGGCGGCACATGCACGATATAGCCCAACCGATTAAGGACAAAAATCGAGGCCGAGAGGGTTTCGACGTCCGCTACCCTAGCCACACAGCCGAGGAACAGACCCACCTCGCCACGCACTTTGCCTGCGGCCGGATAAACCGCTTTCCAGACCGGCTGCGGCCTCAGCGACGGCAACTGGGTCGCAATCCGGACCAGACCAAATCGCTTCAGCCAGTCAACTTTGCCTGCCGTAGCCTGCCAGGAGCGCATCGCACCACCCACCAGACGCATCACGGCTGGCTGCGTTGCCACGCCGTTCATCAACGCCCGTCGACCCATACGCTGCAACACGCTGCGCTGGCGATTTTTTTCAACAAGGCCCCGCACGCCGTTGATCAAGCGGCCATATTCCACATTATTCGGGCAGACATTCTCGCAGGCCCGACAGGCCAGGCACAAATCGATATGCGCCTGAAATCGCTCATTCGCCGGAATACGCTGCTCCAGCATGCCCTGCATCAGCGCAATACGCCCGCGCGGCGAATCCGCCTCGCTCAGCGTCTTGCGATAAGTAGGGCAATGCGGCAGACACAGGCCGCAGGAAACACAGCGTGCGGCTACTGCCGACAACTCTTGAGCAGAAACAGGATTCAAAGGTAATAGGGAAGCAGACAATGTTCAGGGAGTTGACTCTACGAGCCTGACAGATCGAGGTCAAGCAATAAAAAAACGGGCCTCCGAAGAGACCCGTTTTAAACTTCATACTTCTAACCGGGTGAACATCGGACGCGATGCCCGCTGGTAATTGCGCCCTACACTGGCTTATCGCAGGCCACTCTGATTCCACCCTCCATACTTCTCAAGCCGCGATTTGTTCGAAGGAAAATTGTGGGATATCCGCGCGATCCCGTGCATGTTCAACGGTGATGCCGCAAACATTGCCTTCCGCATCCAGATCCAAGAGGGTGTTTTCATCCAGATCCCTGCTCTCGCTCACAACGGTTGATTTGAATTCAATATAGAGCGTATCAGTATCTTGAAAATACTTAATCTTCATAGCGAGAACCTTCGATCAAAAAATGCGTTATGCACGGTTTCCCTGTCTGGCAACAGAATCACGCGCAGATATTTACCCTCAGCATCTGAAATGGCGGCCCAACGGCGAATCCGCCCATCTGCCTGGATTACCTCCTTTTCAGGATAGTCAATCACGCTCTGAATCCATTCCAGTTTAATTGAGGCACGATCAGGGCGCTGCCGCATGGATAGAAAGTACTGCGTAAATTTCATCTAGACAGTGTATCAAACAATAGCAACAAATAAAAAAAACGGGCCTCCGAAGAGACCCGTTTTAAACTTCACATTTCCAACCGGGCTAAGCCGGCGAGAAATTAGAACTTGTGGCTGATGCCCAAGGAAATTGCGCTCGGATCCTGACCTGCAACACTTGGGGCAACACCGGTAACACCGCTGTTATTATTGGTGCCTGCCAGACCATACGCACCTGCAGTATCATTGTTCACTTTGGTGTACAAAGCATGAACATTGGTACGCTTGGACAGAGCATGGCTCACGCCAACGCTGACCTGGTTGGCGCCAGTGTCGGCCGTATTGGCGGTATCGCCAGCACGGGTGTAGGCGAACTTGAGGGTGTTAGCGCCGATCTGGTGAGCCAGGGACAAGTACCATGCATTGTGGTTATCATCGTTGCCAGCAGCAGTGGCGGTGTCATCGGAAACCTTCTCATAGGCAAAGCCCACTTTGGTTGCGCCAAAGCTGTAGCCAGCGCCCAGTTTCCAGGCTTTCTCGGTGTCATTCGCGGTGTTCTGCAACTCATGACGCTCGTAGGCCAAGCTAACAAACAGCGGGCCGTTATCGTAGATACCCACAGCGGACCAAGCGGAATTGGCTTGGGCGCCAGCCAGAGAAGCAGCTTCGTCAGCAGCCACATAGGCGATGGCACCATGCACGCCATTCACGGTTGGAGAGATGTAGGCCAGCACGTTAGTCGGACGCAGATCAAAGGCGCCATCAGCAGTCGTACCTGCATTGGTGTTGTTGTTGGACGCACCCATGATGCCGTTATAGTCGGCAACGGTATTGGCAAAAACGTCCAGTTTGGCGGTAGCCAGCTTGTACGGGGTGTCATGTTGACCCATCAGTACGGTACCCATGGACTTGCTGGACAGGCCAACATAGCTGTTGCGCTGGGAGTCAGCGGCGCCATCCAGAACGATGCCGCGCTCGAACTGCCAAACGGCGCTCAGGCCGTTACCCAGATCTTCGGTGCCCTTGAAGCCCAAGTGGGACTGGTTGTTGGAAACACGGTTGTGACGACCACCAGCAACGGCAGAATCATTACCGTAATCTACGCTTTCAAAAGCCATGGCAGCTTCGCCGTAGATGGTCACATTGCCGGAATCGGCCATAGCAGCAGCAGGAGCGATCGCAGCAGCAACTGCCAAAGCAATAAGTTTCTTGTTCATGTATAGATCTCCTTGAGAGTGGGTTTTGCAACGAGGCTCTTTATTGAACCCTGTCTTTTACAGACGATTTCATTATCACCACACCCCTTTCTGATTCCAAGCACTAGTCGATAAAAACGTCTTGTTTTTTGGTACAAGGGGAAAATGTGTTGTTTTTTTGCAACGGCCACTACTTGGGAATTGCCAAGAGCTTATCAAGGGCATCATTCACTAAGAGTCTGTCGGCGCTCGACAACACTCCCACTTTAGTAACGACAAACCGATGATCGAGCGTAAACAGCTTCATGCGCACGACGGATGGCGCTGGCAAGCCGGCCTGCGACAGATCGCCTATCCTGACATCCAGAGGCCATGGCGCGTTCTTTTCGCTGGTGATCATCGCCATGACGCTATGGCCTATCTTTGTATTAAACGTAGCGTGATCCGACAAAACCAATGCCGGGCGACGTTTTTGCATTGCGGAATCAGTAAAGGGGAACGGGACAGTAACGACATCGTACTTCTTATAGGTCACGGTATGCTTCCTCATCGTTCTCCGAAGCCCATTCGCTCAGGGTTCCGGCCAGCGCCTTGGCGTATTCCACATCCAGCGGCACAACCCGGCGCAAGCGCACCACGCCATTCTCAAGCTCAAAGGCGACCATGTCTCCTTGCTGGATACCGAGTTTTTCGCGCACTTCCAACGGGATTGTCGTCTGATATTTGGTAGTTACTTTTGAAGCTAGCATAGCGCCCTCCACGCATTACGGTAATACAGTAATACTATAGATTGCCTGCCGGGCATCGTCAAGAATTTATCTAAAACGGCGATTCACCGCAGAGGACGCTGAGGAAAAACAAAAGCAAGGCATTGCCAAGTTGTGCTGGGGCATCCATTAGGTGAGTGCGTTTTTTCATCAAGCATTTGAATTCCTCTGCGTCCTCCGCGGTTCAATAGCTTTTTTCTAGGTTCATACAGTGAGCTAGCCGAACAACCGCGCCAGCTCGATACCCGGGTCATCCGCCCGCATGAAGGCCTCACCGACGAGAAAAGCGTTGACGCCGTGGTCGCGCATCAACTGCACGTCTGCCGGCTTGAGGATGCCGCTTTCGGTGATGATGATGCGCTCGGCGGAAATGCGCGGCAGCAGGTCGAGGGTGGTTTCGAGGCGGGTTTCGAAGGTGCGCAGATTGCGGTTGTTGATACCAATCAGCGGGGTCTTGAGCTGCAGGGCGGCCTCAAGTTCGGCGGCGTCGTGCGACTCTACCAATACTGCCATGCCGAGTTCGTGAGCGAGCGTTTCCAGTTCCTGCATACGTGCGACATCAAATTCGACAGCCCCCTCTCCCCCTTGAAGGGGGAGTGTCGGGGAGAGGGTGAACGCTGCCACTATCAGCAGAATGGCGTCGGCACCGATAGTCCGGGCGCGGCAGATCTGATACGGATCGATCATGAAGTCCTTGCGCAACACCGGGATGTTGCAGGCCGCGCGTGCTTCGATCAGGTGATTCTTGCTGCCCTGGAAGAACTGCACGTCGGTGAGCACCGACAAACAGGCCGCGCCATGGGCTTCGTAGCTTCGGGCAATGGCGGCGGGATCGAAGCTCTCCCGAATTACGCCTCTGGAGGGGCTGGCTTTCTTGATCTCGGAGATCACCGCCGGTTTGCCGTCAGCGATTTTGGCGCGAATAGCACCCACGAAATCGCGCGGCTTAGTCATTGCCTCCGCTTCGGCGCGCACGGCGGCATAGGGTTTCTTCGCCACGGCACGGGCGACTTCGGCCTGTTTTACTTCGAGGATTTTTTGCAGGATGTCGGACATTTTTGTTTTCACCGCGGAGGACGCGGAGGACGCGGAGGAAAAGCGTTTACAAGCCATTCGCAATGCGTTTGATCCCGTCCCTCATGTGGACAACATTAAAGTTAAGCAAGTAACCCAGCTTGAGCTCGCTCAATTTCAAATAGCTCAAAACTTGGGCTGTATGTATCGGCGCAAATTTTTCTATGGCCTTTAATTCCACAATCACGCAATCATTCACCAGCAAATCCAGCCGATAGCCTGCATCAAGCTGGATGCCGTCATAGGAAATCGGCAAAGATTGCTGCCGTGTGACAGCCAATCCATGCTTGCCAATCTCATGCGCTAAACAAATTTCGTAAGCACTTTCAAGCAACCCGGGCCCTAACGCCGAATGTACCTTCATCGCTGCGCCGAGAACAATATCCCCCACCTCGTTTTCGCTCATGAAGTTTTTCCCCTGCGTCCTCCGCGTCCTCTGCGGTTAGGCTGCTTTAAATCGACCAGAAAACGCAATCAACTCTTCCAGCTTAGCCTTGGCTTCGCCGCTGGCAATGGCATGAACCGCCTTCTTCACCCCGACTTCCAGCGTCGGCGCCATGCCGCCGACGTAAATCGCTGCGCCGGCATTGAGCGCGACGATATCGCGTGCGGCGCTGTGGGTGTTGTCCAGCACTGCCAGCAGCCTAGCCTTGGCTTCTTCGGGATCGTGCGCCTTGAGCGCTTCGACTGAGCCGAACTTCATGCCGAATTCTTCCGGGTCGATGGCGTATTCGATGATGCCACCATCCTTCAATTCGGCGACGTGAGTTTCGGTAGTGATAGTGATTTCATCCATGCCATCGCCGCCGTGCACCACCATGACGTGGTTCGCACCCAGCGATTTCAGGGCCTCCGCAAGCGGACGGCACAAATCCTTGCGGAACACGCCCATCACCTGGTTTTTCGCCCCGGCCGGATTAGTGAGCGGGCCGAGCAGGTTGAACAAGGTGCGCACGCCCAGTTCGCGCCGCACCGGCGCAGCGTATTTCATGGCGCTGTGGTGGTTGGGGGCGAACATGAAGCCGACGCCGATTTCGTGGATGGACTGCGCCACCTGGTCGGGGGCGAGATTCACGTTCACCCCCAGCGCCTCCAGTACGTCGGCGGAACCGCAGGTAGAAGACACCGAGCGACCTCCATGCTTGGCGACTTTCACGCCCGCTGCCGCGGCGACCAGTGCGGACGCAGTGGAGATATTAAAAGTATGGGCGCCATCGCCGCCGGTGCCGCAGGTATCTACCAGATGATCTTCGGCACCGACCGGCACCTTGGTCGAAAGCTCACGCATCACCTCGGCGGCAGCAGCTATTTCGGCCACGGTCTCGCCCTTGGCGCGCAGCGCAACCAAAATTCCGGCGATCTGCACCGGCGTCAGTTCGCCGCCCATGATCTGACGCATAAGCGACAGCATCTCGTCGCGGGTCAGGTCGCGCTTGTCCAGCAGCGCGGTTAAAACGGCTTGAGGCATCATCATGACCGCTTCTCCTTAAGGAAGTTGGCCAGCATCTCATGACCGTATTCGGTCAGGATGGATTCGGGATGGAACTGCACGCCCTCCACTTGCAGGGTCTTGTGGCGCACGCCCATGATCTCACCGTCCTCGGTCCAGGCGGTGATTTCCAGGCAGTCCGGGATGCTCTCGCGCTCGATCACCAGCGAATGATAGCGGGTGGCGCGGAACGGATTGGGCAGACCCCTGAACACGCCCGTATCCTTGTGGTGAATCATCGAGGTCTTGCCATGCATCAGTTGCGCAGCGTGGACAATTTTTCCCCCGAAAGCCTGGCCGATGCTCTGGTGGCCAAGACATACCCCGAGCACCGGCACCTTGCCGGCAAACTCCTTGATCAGCGGCACCGAGATGCCCGCCTCGTTGGGCGTGCACGGCCCAGGGGAAATCACGATATGGTCGGGCTTGAGTGCAGCGACCTGCTCCACGGTAATTTCGTCGTTGCGGAATACTCGCACCTCCGCATCCAGCTCGCCGAAATACTGCACCAGGTTGTAGGTGAAGGAGTCGTAATTATCGATCATTAAAAGCATGTCATTCCCCTCCGCCCAAGCCGCCCAGCGCCAACTCCGCTGCTCGCAGCACCGCACGTGCCTTGTTGCGGGTTTCTGTCCATTCGCTGTCAGCTACCGAGTCGGCGACGATCCCCGCCCCCGCCTGGACGTAAAGCGTGCCATCCTTGACCACCGCGGTACGAATGGCGATCGCCAGGTCCATGTCGCCATTGAATCCGAGATAGCCCACTGCGCCGGCGTAGATGCCGCGCTTGGTCGGCTCCAGTTCATCGATGATTTCCATCGCGCGTACTTTAGCCGCACCGGACACGGTGCCCGCCGGGAAGGTGGCGCGCAATACATCCATCGCATTCAGACCGCTTTTTAATTTGCATTCCACATTAGAGACAATGTGCATGACGTGGGAGTAACGCTCGATGGCCATGTTCTCGGTGACCTTGACCGAGCCGGTCTGGGCGACGCGCCCTGCATCGTTGCGACCCAGATCCATCAGCATCAGGTGTTCGGCCAGTTCCTTGGGGTCGGCCAGTAGATCAGTAGCCAGCGCCTCGTCCTCTTCGCGGGTTTTGCCGCGCGGACGAGTCCCGGCAATCGGGCGCACGGTAACGGTTTCCTCCTCCAGCCGCACCAGGATTTCCGGCGACGAGCCGACCACCTGGAAATCGCCCATGTCGTAATAGAACATGTACGGCGAAGGGTTGAGCGAGCGCAACGCGCGGTAGAGCGAAAGCGGCGAGGCGGCGAAAGGCTGCGACATGCGCTGGGACAGCACCACCTGCATGATGTCGCCATCGAAAATGTAGCGCTTGGCTTTTTCCACCGCCAGCTTGAAAGCGTCCTCGCCGAATTCCGATGCGGCCTGCGCAGGCGGATAGTAAGCCGTGACGGGGATTTCCACTGGCTGGTTCAACTGGCTGCGTATTTCGTCCAGCCGCGACTGGCCGCTAGCATACGCGCCCGGCAGAGCTGGATCGACATAGACCACCAGATAAATTTTGCCGGACAGGTTGTCCACCACTGCAACTTCTTCCGACAGCAGCAGCAGGATATCCGGCGTGCCCAGCACGTCCGGCTTGACGGTATGCGCCAGCTTTTTCTCGATGTAGCGGATGGTGTCGTAGCCGAAGTAGCCCACCAGCCCGCCGGTGAAACGGGGCTGACCGGGGTGCTCGGCCACTTTCATGCGCTCAACGTAATTCTGGACAAACTGCAGCGGGTCATCGGTTTCAACCCGCTCCAGCACTGCGCCCTCATTTTCGACGCTCACGCTACGGCCATGCACCCTGATCCGGGTTTTTGCCGGCAGGCCGATGAAGGAATAACGACCGAAACGCTCGCCGCCCACCACCGATTCCAGCAGATAGGAATAGGGACGATTAGCAAGCTTGAGATAAACGCTTAAAGGTGTATCGAGATCAGCCAGGGTTTCCCTGACCAGGGGGATACGATTGTAGCCTTGGGTGGCAAGCGCGTTGAATTCGTGTTCAGTCATAAAATCTTTCACCGCAGATGCGCAAAGGCGCAAAGTTTTCTTAACAAAATTGTTTACAGCTAGCAGACTGGTCTAGCAACTCCATCGCCATTGCCACAAAACTATTTGGGAAGTTCTTTGCGCCTTTGCGCCTCCGCGGTTCATGAGTTATGCCTTTTTAATCAGCTTCAATAATTCCGGCAGGCTGTCGATCACCGCATCGCAGTCCTGTTCGCGCACATCCTTGCCACCGTTATAACCATAAGGCAGCAGCACCACCGGACAACCGGCAGCGCGCGCGGCCTGGCTGTCATTCAGGGAATCGCCCACCAGCAGCAGGTCTTTGGGCTCGGCCTCGTAATAGATGGCGGCATAACGTAGCGGCAGGGGATCCGGTTTCTTGCGCGGCAGGCTATCGCCGGACAGGATCAGGTCGAAATAATCCTTCATGCCCATCGCTGCCAGGAGCGGGAGGGTGAAGCGCTGCGCCTTGTTGGTGATGCAGACCAGCGTATAACCGGCATCGTGCAAGGCCTTCAGGCCTTCCATGATGCCCGGGTAAGGATGAGTTTCGCGGTGCAGCACTTCATCGTAATGCTGCTCGAACAGCGGCAGCGCCTTGGCGAATAGCGCGTCGTCCGGCTTGCCGTGCATTTCCCCGGTCAGCGCCCGCTTCACCAGGTTGGCGATGCCGTTGCCGATGTAGGACCGGATATTCTCCAGACTGACCGGCGGCATCTCCAGATCGCGCAGCATGCGCTGCGCTGCCTCGGCAAGGTCTGGCGCGGTGTTCAGCAGCGTGCCGTCAAGGTCGATGACAACCGCCTTGACAGCAATAGGAAAACTCGCTGCCACGCTTATGCCTTCGCCAGTTCAGCGCGCATCGCGGCAATGATCGAATCGTAGCGGTGTGGATCGCTATCCTTGGCCGCGCCGAACACGGCGGAACCGGCCACGAAGGTATCCACGCCCGCCTTAGCGACTTCCAGAATGTTGCCGGGGCCGACGCCGCCGTCGATTTCCAGGCTCACGTTCAGTCCGCGGTCATTGATCATCTGGCGCACCTTGCGGGCCTTGTCGAGGACGTAAGGAATGAATTTCTGGCCACCGAAGCCGGGGTTCACCGACATCAGCAGCACCATGTCGAGCTTGTCCAGGGTGTATTCCAGCACGTCCAGCGGGGTGGCAGGATTGAACACCAGGCCGGCCTTGCAGCCACTTTCCTTGATCAGACCGATGGTACGGTCGACGTGCTCGGAAGCTTCCGGGTGAAATGTGATGTAGCTAGCACCAGCCTTGGCAAAGTCGGGGATGATGCGGTCCACCGGCTTGACCATCAGGTGCACGTCGATAGGGGCGGTCACGCCATGCTTGCGCAGGGCCTCGCACACCAGTGGGCCGATGGTCAGGTTGGGCACATAATGGTTGTCCATGACGTCGAAGTGAACGATATCGGCGCCGGCGGCGAGAACATTGTCCACCTCCAGGCCCAGCGTGGCGAAGTTGGCGGACAGGATGCTCGGCGCGATTCTGAATTGGGGCATGGCACTTCCTTAAATAAACCAAAAGTTTGGATTTTACCCCAAAGGGCTCCGACTTTGCTATCCGCTGAAACTTCGATCGTATGTCCCAATGTGTGGCAACGGGTCTATCGTGCTTGCCAGGAAAGCCAAATTCGTGTGCAATAGCCGGATGGCCGATAGTAAAAAATATGAAGTTACGGTAAAAACTCACGTCGAGTATGTCACCGACCAATCCAACGTCGAACTGGAACGGTACGTCTTTGCTTATACGATCACCATTACCAATACCGGCAGCGTCCCCGCCCAGTTAATCAGCCGCCACTGGGTCATCACCGATGCCACCGACCAGGTGCAGGAAGTACGCGGCCTGGGCGTGATCGGCGAACAGCCGCTGCTGAAGCCGGGCGAAAGCTTCGAATATACCAGCGGCTGCGTGATTTCCACGCCGGTCGGCACCATGCACGGCACTTACCAGATGACGGCGGAGGACGGTACCAAGTTCGACGCGCCCGTTGCAGAATTTACCCTGAACATGCCGCGCGTGTTGCATTAACCTGAAAAAATTATTTACCCCCGTAACCCCCGTGTGCCCCGTGGTTTAAATGTTGTTTTTTAGCCCTGTTCCCCCCATGAAGAACCTGCTTGCCCTGCTTTTTACCCTGTTGGTTTCCGCCTGTGCCACGCTGGAAAAACCGGCGGTTATTCCACCACCCGTCGTGCCGCCGCAAGCCATTCCCGCTATCCCGCCCACCCCACCGACAGCGGTGCCGCCCTTACAATCGGTTGGCTGGGAAGCCCTGTCTGGCTGGCAAGACGAAGACCTGGCCGCCGCCTGGGATGCTTTCAAACAAAGCTGTGCCGCACTACAGAAACAACCTGCATGGCAAACACCCTGCGCTGCGACAACAGGTGTTGCCGCCTCGAGCAATGCAGCTTTGCGGGAATTCTTCGAACAATATTTCACACCCTATCAGGCCACTCAGCCCGACGGCAGTTCCGAAGGGCTGGTCACCGGCTACTACGAGCCGCTGCTGAATGGCAGCCGCACACCTTCGAAGCGTTACCGGCACCCGCTTTACGGTGTGCCGGATGACCTGTTGATCGTAGAGCTGGGCAGCATCTACCCTGAGCTGAAGAACATGCGGCTGCGCGGTCGCCTTGAAGGGCGCCGGGTGGTGCCCTATTTCAACCGCGCCGAAATAGACAATGGCGCAGCCCCGCTCAAGGGTAAGGAGCTTTACTGGGTAGATGACGCAGTGGATCTGTTTTTTCTGCAAATCCAGGGTTCCGGCAGGATCGTCCTGCCTGGCGGAGAAACCGTGCGCATTGGTTATGCCGACCAGAATGGCTATCCTTACAAATCCATCGGCAAAGCCCTGGTGGATCGCGGCGATCTACCACTGGAAAAAGCCTCGATGCAAGGCATCAAGGATTGGGGCAAGCAGAACCCGGAGAAATTACCCGAACTGCTCAACCTCAACGCCAGCTACGTTTTTTTCCGCGACCTGCCTAACCACACGGGCGGGCCGATCGGCGCGCTGGGCGTACCACTCAGCGCGGAGCGCAGCATCGCGGTCGACCCGCGCCATATCCCGCTCGGCGCGCCGGTATTCCTGGCCACCACCTGGCCGAACAGCGCGAAGCCGCTCAATCGCCTGATGCTGGCACAGGATACCGGCGGCGCTATACGGGGCGTGGTGCGGGCAGATTTTTTCTGGGGATTCGGCAAGGACGCCGGCAAGCAGGCAGGCAGCATGAAGCAGCGCGGGAAAATGTGGGTGCTGCTACCCAAGGGTTTTACCCTGCCGCAGAACGGCGCGGCCAGCAACAATCAGGGAACCAATGGCAGCGGCGGTTGAACCATGATTGGCTTTTTTCGGTCATTCAATTCATAAGTCACCCGTATCAGCACCCGGCTTTTTACCGCCCGGCCATTCTTTTGTGCCGGTGCGAAGCGCGCATTGAGGAAGGCCGCAAGCGCCGATTCCTCAAAGACCCCTTCGGGATTCGCTTCCATCACTGTAGCCTCTTTCACTACTCCACCTTCGTCGATCAGCAACAGCAAAACCACATTACCCTCCACACCCTGCTCCGCACCCTTATCGGGGTAACCCGGCTTGATCGGATGCAGCGCGGTGGGATGCACATCCAACTGCTTGGCCGGATACCATGTGGGATCTTCGAGCAGGGGAACTTCAAGCGCAGGCAACAAAGGGTTGACCTGCTCTACCGCCGGCGAAGCAGGCATGGCAGGTGGCTGCACCTCCTTCTGATCACGCACCGGCTCTGCGGTCTCGCTCTCATGCGTCAATTGGACAGCAACAGGCTCGCCGGTTGAAAGCTCTACGCTGCTGACTTCTCCCGCCTGCCGCTCTATCCGCACCTCCATGGCCGACGGCACCCTTCCTGGCTGCTGCGCTACCTTGATCTGAACGCCAAGGATCAGAACCAGATGCACAGCCAGAGAAGCAACCAGCGCCAGGGCGAAGCGATCCACTGCATCGAGGTCGCCAGATTTGGTGGAAGTGGGATTGAATTCGGTCATACCGCCGCAAGTATAAACGGCAGCGACTGGAATAAAAAAGGGAGTCCAGTGGACTCCCTTTAAATATGGGCTAGAACGCCCGTTAATCGCGGACAACATTCGCGATTAACTGAGCGTTCCCTTTCGACAACATCAGAACTTCACGTTTACACCGGCATAGATCGAACGGCCCATACCTGGAACAGCAATTCCGTAAGGGGCGCCCCCGGTCGGCGGCATGGTCAAACCCTGCCCGACATAGGCCCCGCCCAGCGGCAGGTTGTAGAATTTATCGAAGACGTTATCGATACCCAGATCGACCCTGGCCTGCTTCCACTCGTAGCTGCTGCGCAGATTGAACAAGCCATAGCCGGCGGTTTTCAGCTCGTTGCGAATTTGCGACACATCGGTCTTGGAATCCACCAACTGGATTTCGGCGGTGTTGGTCCAGCCACCCGTACGCTGCACGACAGCCAGTTTCGCGTTCAACGGCATCATATTGTAGAGATCGTCATCGACACCGCTCTCGGTCTTGCCTCTGACATAATTCATCGTGCCGGTCATCGTGAAACTACCGTAACCGGTATTCCTGGCCAGCGGGAAATAACCGGAAACGTCCAGACCGTAGAGCTGGGCATCCTGGTTGAGATACTTCAGGAACACGAAGCTGTTCGTGGTTGTCAGGTTTGACGCCACTGCGCACCGCGAACCGGCCATCAAACTGTCTGCGGCCGTGCAGCGCTGCGCATTGATGTAATCCTGCACGTAGGTGTAGTAGGGCGTGGCTTTCAGCCCCCAGCTTTGCTGCTCGGCGTCATGCCAATCGGCAGTGGCACTGATGGTGTGGGCGACTTCCGGCTTCAGGTCCAGATTGCCGACATAGCCGTTGCCGTCGCCCACCATGTTGATCATGTTCATGGCCATGCCTCCGGTCGACCAGGTATAGCGCTCATAGAGGTTGGGCGAACGGGTTTTGCGAGCATAGCCGAACTCGTAGGTCTTGGTGCTATCCGCCATGTAGCGCGCCAATGCGGTCATATCCCAATTATTGTCGGTGCGACTGCGATTTTTGGCGTTAAAGGCATTTGCCTCGGCGGCATAGGTGCCGCTGTAACCCTGCACAGTACCAGTATCCATCTTTACGGTTTCGCTGCGCAGCCCAACTTGGCTCAGCCACTGTGTACTCCAGTTTGCCTCCCATTCGGCGAACATGGCATAACGATCGCGCTCGCCGTTGTTGATGTTCCAGAAGGTATCCGGCCACATGCCGCCATTGCCGGACGGTTCCCACCAATCTTTCAACCGATAACTCTGATATTCCCCGCCGACACGCAGCGTGTCGCGCTGGGACAGCGCAATGTCCGCCTTGACCACCGCGCCGGTGTTTTTTCCTTCGGTATCCATCGGCATGCCCGGCGCAGGAATTGTTTGAGGTGGATTCAGATACCAGAACACCTTGTCTTCGAGGAAGTTCATCTTGTGCCGGGTATTTTCGTGGTAGGCACTCGCCTCCAGCTTGCCCCACTGATACTTGCCCTTGTAGTGCAGATTGGCCTGGTCGCTGTCGTTGCCGGTCATGTCCATGCGCTGGTTGGGGAAGCCCTGATAGGGGATATCCTGCTTGGCCAGCTTCAACTCAACCTGATGGTTCTCGTTGCGTAGCGCCAGGCCGAGGGAATGATTCGTCGATTTGTACATGGACGTCCCGACCTCGTTGGCGGGCAGCCATTTGGTCGAATTTACCCAAGATTGACCGGCATCGGTGAAAGCCAGACCAGCCGGTTTGAAATCTCCGCCAGCCTTGTAGTTGTCGGATTCCGTGGTGGACCCGCTATAAGTCATGCTCAACTTATCGCTGGCGATGGTGGCAGAAATATTACCGCCTGTGGCATTGCCATTGCTGCGATAGAAGGCACCAGCCTGGCCCTTGGCCAAGGTTCCCTGTCCGGCGGCGGCGAATTCCGACGCCGCAGAATTTACCTGAATAGCACCGCCGATGCTGTCGCCGCCGACGCTCACCGGGGCAATGCCACCAAACACCTGGATACTACCCACGCTGGACGGGTCGATGTAGGAAAGCGGCGGATTCATGTGGTTGCCACAGGCGGAAATCAGGTCCATGCCATCGACCTTGATGCGCAGACGGTCATCGGCCAGACCTTGAATCACCGGCAGGCTGGAAACGCCGCCGGCGCCGTAGAGGCTGACGCCGGGCACATCCCTGAGGAGGCTGGCGGTATCGCTGGTGGAAGACCGCATCGAAGCGAGACTTGTCTCATCTAAACGGGATGCGCCGAAAGCGGGTTGGGCGTCGATTCTCGAGGCGCTGACGACGACTTCTTCCAGTTTCGTCGGCTTCACCTCATCGGCGGCCAGCGCGAAATGATACGGCATGATGGCAGCCAGCGAGGCGGCAAGAATACGGGGTTTGAACGTCATTATTATAATTCCCTTCCAATTGAATTGAACAAGCAAATTGTTATTTGCTAACGCAATCCATGTGCCAGGGAAAAACCTTTACAAATCAGAGGGAACAGACAGCCAACCTTGTGCCATTTCACACAAGGCGGGGCAAAAGACGCAGATCGCGGAGTGATTGGGCAGAATGCCCTGTTGGGCTACTGCTTGCGGCTTTCTTCCAGGACCGGCACCTTGCCGCTGGGCGAAGTGACAAATGCCAGCTTGGTGATACCGACGCGCTGCAACTGCGCCAGCACCTGTGCGACGCGGCCATAGCGCACGCTTTCGTCAGCATGAAGCTGGACGTTGGGGTCTGCATCCTGATCGGCGATCTTTTTCAGCTCGGTCTCCAGCGTATCGAAGTGGATCAGGCGCTGGTCGATGAACACACCGCCCTGCGCGTCGATCGCCATCTGGATAGTGCGCGTCTGCTTCACCGGCGTCACCGCCGCCGTCTTGGGCAGGTTAACCTTGACCGCCTGCATCAACAGCGGCGCGGTAACGATAAATACGATCAGCAGCACCAGCATCACGTCCACTAGCGGAGTGACGTTGATCTCGCTCATCGCGGTCTGCTCGGATCGGGTATGAAGTCCCATCGCTTTACTCCACCTTGAAGCCGGATTTCATTGCCAGATGCAGGAAATCGGTGGCGAAATCTTCCATCTCCGCCACGTACAACCGGGTACGGCGCAAGCCGTAGTTGTAGGCCAGCACGGCGGGAATGGCGGTAGCAATGCCGAGGGCGGTGGCGATCAGCGCCTCGCCGATCGGTCCGGCCACCACATCGAGCCCGGCGGAACCGCTTTTGCTGATGTCCTGCAAGGCGTGCATGATGCCCCACACCGTGCCGAACAGGCCGACGAAGGGCGCGGTGGAGCCGATACTGGCCAGCACCATCAAACCGCTGTCGAGGCGGTTCTGTTCCTTCTGTACCTGGCTGCGCAGGCAACGCTCCAGGATATCCTGCTGGTCGCCGCTGTGCTGCAGGTTCTGTTCGCCGCCCTTGTGCATGTCGCGCAGCGCGGTAAATCCGCATTGGGCGAGACGCGCCAGCGGCCCGGCAGCGCTGGCGGCAGCCTGCTCCGCTTCACGCAAGCCTTTCGCATTCCAGAAAGCCTGGCTGAATTGCCCGTTCTCCCGCGACAAACGCCATTGCGCCCAGCCCTTGACGACGATCAGGGTCCAGGTCACGACCGAGAACACGGCCAATACCCACAGTGTGATGACTACGATATCCGACGAAGAAAAATGGGGCATGAGCTATCCTGATTTCAGTTGTTTTCAAGTTTGAACGTAATCGGCACTTCGACCCAGGCAACAACAGCCTGGTTGCCCCGCTTGGCAGGTACGAAACGCCATTTTTTCACCGCTTCCAGCGCTGCCTGGTCCAGCACTTCCGCACCGCTGGATTTTTTCAGCTCGACACGCAGGCATTCGCCGCCAACCGCCACTTCGGCCCGCACCAGCACCGTGCCCTCGATACCGCGCCGCCGCGCCGACAGCGGATAGGTCGGTGGTGGGTTGCTGAGGTAAGCCGCGTTATAACGCGGCGACTCCAGCGGCGGCTCGGGCGCAGGCTGAACCGGCGCAGGCGGAGAAGGCGGTGCAACCGCCACGGGAGCCTGCTGCACAGCATGTTCCGCGACCGATTGCATCGACGAGACCGGCGTGGGTGCGGAAATCGCTTTCTGCACAACTGGCTTCGGCTGCCGTTCGACTTTCGGAGGCGGAGGCGGAACCACGCGCGGCTGAACAGGCACCGGCGGCGTTATCAGCGTAACTTGCACCACCGGCAGCGGTCTGGGCGGCAGGATTTCGTCCTTGAAGTGGGTGTACCCCCACCAGACAATGACGTGCAGGGCAACCACCAGACCGAACGAAGGCAGCCAGCGCTGCCAACCTCCGCCGGATTCAACTTGCGACATTGCGTAATCCAGGGAAACGATCAAGACGCGCTTAGAATATCATAATCAGTGAACCTGACCGGCTCAGGAACGGCCAAAATACTTGTTCATCCATTGTTCGAGCCTTTGTCGATCCAGTTTGCCGCTGATGGCAGTAATGACATGAGTAGAATCGTATAAGTAAGTTCGCGGCAATTCACCGTGCCACTTGCGATCGATCTCGAAACGCAGGCGCTCCGCAAAGGGATCGGCGAAAACCCAGGCTTGCGCGCGGCCAAGGCCGGATTGCCCCAACATGGCGTTGATTGCGTCACCCTCTTCCGGTGTATCGGTAGCAACCAGCACCAGGTCAAGATTCGGGTATTTCTTCGCCATGCTGGACAGCAAAGAAAGCTCCTCGCGGCAGTGGGTACAAGTTAGCGACCACATGCCCAGGATAAACGGCTTGCCCTGCCGGGCGGCGGTTATTTCCTTGAGGCTGCCGGAAATGAAGGGCTTGATTTCCTGAGCAGCCACGGGTGGAACCAGCGCCAACAGCAACGCCAGTGCCAGAAAAATGCGGCGCGGCATTACGGCGCCACCCCGATCAGGCGTAAGCCTTCCTTGGCGGTGTTCCACGACAGATAGGGTTGAGTGCCGTCGGCTATCAGTAGAGGGTGATCAGAAGCGCCGGCGGTCGCGGCAATCTGGCGCGGCAGAGACCACGACTTGCCGCCATCGCCAGAGGACATCCCCCTGATGACCGAATTCTGGCCGTCGAATTCCTTCCAGACCACATGCACCGCCTTGCCGAGGCTCAGCACATGCGGATGGCCGGCCTGCGCCTCGAAATTGCCGAAATTCAGCGGCGCGGAAAAGGTGTTTCCCCGGTCGGCGGAGCGGGCGTAAAACAGCCCGTGCCGCTCGGGCGCGTTGTCGAACCAGACAAAATGGGTGACGCCATCGGGCGCAATCGACAGCGCACCGCCGTGATGCGGGCAGGCATCCACTTCCCAGCGATCGTAACTGACGCGGATCGGCGAGGACTTGCCATCCAACCGCAGCATGGCATGGTCGCGCTCGTTCTTGCCGTAGATGTGTCGCCAGAAGATTACCGGCGTTTCATCGGTATCCAGCGCCATGGACACGCGGCAGCATTCGCAGGAATGATCGGCGGCCTTGAGATTGGGCTGGAAGCTGGCGCCGTCGTCGTCGGACACCGCGTAATACACCGCAGCCCCTTTATAAGGCTTATTTCCCTGCTGGGCAGCAGACAGATCGCGCTTGTCCAGCCAGGCAAGAAAAACTTGCCCCCGGTCATTCACCTCCAAAGTATCGAAACGGTGGCTGATGATTTCCCGGTTATCGTTGACGGTGAGCGGCGCGGAGAACGACTTGCCGCCATCCAGCGATCGACTGAAACGAATGTCGCCAGACATGGGTTTTTCCAAACCCTTCGTGTACGACACATATATCACTCCCTTGCGCACGACAATCTTGGGGCGATTCTCGCCGTCGCCCAAAATGTCCTCCATCTCGGAGTTGACTTTAACCGGCCCACTAAAGGTATTGCCCTTATCGTCGGAATGGCTGACGTAAAGATGCCGGCCACGGATGGCCGCCAGCCACAACCGGCCTTTCCCGTCAAAAGTCGTGGCAATGGCCAGCGATGGCTTGGCCAGCCTGGACTTCCAGGCATTCTCCCTGTCCTGAGAGGTTGGTTGCTCCATGGCCTGAGCCGAAACCATCAGGCTCATTGCGGCAAAAAACCCGCCGAGCAGAATTTTGTTCATACCCATCCTCATCATCAATAATCAAACTTCATGCTGGCAAAGTAAGTTCGCTGTTGGTAAGGATACATGGTGAAATACTTGGCATCGCCGATGTTATCGATACCCACGGAGGCTGACCACTGCTTGTCGAATTTATAGAGCACCTTGGCATCAAACACGCTGAAACTACTGCGCCCCATGTAGACTTGAGAATTGGGGTCTGGGTATTGCTGGGTTACCGTGTTGAAGAGGGCGCTATGCTGCCGGGCGCTATAACGCCAGCCCAAGCTATACGATAGCGCATCCGATGCATGGTAGACACCCAGCATCGATGCTCGCCAAGCCGGGATGAGGGGCAGTTCCGTTCCCTCCAGCCCCGGGTTTGCAACATCTTTCGCAATCCGGGAATGGACGTAGGCAACGCTGCCGGAAAGATCAAAACCACGCACCCATAAATCGTTGGTCTGCAAGGATGTTTCGATACCGTAGGTGCGGACTTTGTCGATATTCTGAACGCTGCTGATGCTGAAACCCGGCAGGGTTGTGAGATCAGTTTGCGAGACGAGCGCATCCTTCCTTTCCTCCCCGAATAGCGAAGTGCGCCATACGCTGTTCGCCAGGAAACGCTCCATGGTGAATTCCCAGGAGTCGGCAGCCTCCGGCTTGAGGTTCGGGTTGTTGGTCAGGGCGGTGTTATACGGCGCCGGGAACCCTGCAATGTCCCCAGCGGTAGCATCAGCACCACCGGTGGTCTTGATGCTGACATTCTTGAACAGTTCGCCGACGGTCGGGAAGCGTGTGCCCCTGCCAAAAGAACCCCGCAGCGCCCAATCGTCCGATGCCTGATAGGAGAGGGAAGCCTTAGGCGAGAAAGCGCTGACTGACCGGTCTTGATAGGTCACGTTTGTGCCAGATGCATAATTACTCCCGTTGGACGCTTTCCAGTTTTCCATGCGGCCACCTGCAACCAGTTTCCAGGCGGGAGCGAGTTGCCAGGCATCTTGAAGGTATAAGGCCTGAGTCTCCGTTTCCCCCCTTGAATTAGTGCTCAGCGCCCCCGCAGCGCTCGTAAGCCAATTTGTACCTGTAACGAGATTGTAAGCATCCGTTTTGGTCGTGTAGGTGTCGGTGTGGAAACCAAAGCTGACTTGATGCTGGCTTTTCAAATTGCCCTCGGGACGCCAGATGCCGCGCAGGTCCATATTCTGCCAGCCCGTCCCATCTGTAAAAGTGATCGTACCGTTGGTAGCAGATGTACTGGGCGTAACTCCATAATTACTCGAGGATGCACGGGTAACATCTTTATTCTGATTAAAATGGCTTGCATTGACTTCCCAATCCCAGGTACCACCGCTATCCGATTTCACTGATAACCCGTGCATGTGATACTCGGCTTCGGCATGGCTGACACTCGGCGCTGTCACGGTGTAGTCCTGGCCGTTGATACGAACATATCTATACCCTGCCGCCACGGCAGCAGCACCTGTGGCAGTACCATAAATCGTGTTACCGGCTGCATCCCTCAGATAGCTGTCTATCAATTTATCGGAGGTGTTTTGCCAAATGTTAAAAGTATAAGTAGCGCGAACTGTCGGGGAGAAGTCATAACCCAATTTGAGGGTGCCATCTTCCTTCACCGTATGGTCCATACTGGTTGCGGCAGTTATGACTCTGGCTCTGTTGGCGGTATCGTTGTCGAATTGCGCGCCAGTAGCCATTGTGGTATTTGTGCCTAGCACAGCTGCCGGGTCAGTCGATTTTCTGAGTGTGGCAGAAGTGTAGTCCGTCGGATGGCTATGGTTATCCAGGCGGTCAGCGCTCAGCCGGAACGACCAGTCACCCACCTTGTTACCCACGCTCGCTGCGCCATGCACCCCGGTAAAATTTTTGTCCGTGCCGTACAATTTGTAATTTTGACCGAAGGCATCCAGCTTCGCGTGAGCTTCAAACTTGGCCGGCATGTGCGTTGTCATCAACACCACGCCACCTATCGAGTTTCCGGGATAAAGCGCAGAGAACGGACCGTACATGACATCGACCCGGTCGATTGATTCCTGCGACACCATGCCCCAGCGCGGGCCGGGGCAGCAGCTATTGGTCAGGAAATTCGAGAGCAAGAGTCCATCGGCGTAGACGATTGTTTGTGCGCTGGAGTTGACGCCGTACATCCGCATCGCCAAGCCACCGTTCACGTCGCCGATAAAACGCTCGCGAACGTGTACGCTCGGCACATAAAGCAGCGCCCCGGCCGATGACATTGAATTAACACTTTCAGCGATCTGCTTTGCCGTGACGCTTTCAACCGTATTGGGCACGTTGTCCGGAACTGCCGGTTTATCCCCTTTGATGACCATCCCCTGCAATTGCGTGTCCGCCTCTCCTTCCACATCGGCACACCAACCTGAACCCGCCATGCTGGCGCACACCCCAACCACCAAACCCCGCAATACCTTGTTAAGCATTTTCAGTTTCGCTCTCTAAAAAATTTATTTCATCGGATTATGCTTCAAGCTACCCGACACCACCTTGATTCATGTCAAAGGTTGATTTACAGCAATCATCATGCCAATGATAACTAGCTGAACTGCAACAAAACAGAATCAATTTCGGCGTGCATTACGGCACACCTGCGCCATATTGCACACCACCACTAATCGGATGTTGACGTATGAAATCAGTATTCTTATACTGTGTTTTATGGATATCTTTTCGCTCATCGGCCACTCCCCAGTCTTTCGCCAACTGCTGAATACGGCACAGTTGGTTGCGGCAACACGCGCAACCGTGCTGATCAGCGGAGAATCGGGCAGCGGCAAGGAAAATTTGGCGCGCTTCCTGCACAGCCACAGCCCCTTGGCCAGCCGGCCCTTCATTGCGGTTAACTGCGCCAACCTGCCTGAAAACCTGGTGGAATCCGAGCTGTTCGGCCATCGCCGTGGTGCTTTCAGCAACGCACTGGCCGACCGCGATGGCTTGGTGCGGGCAGCCCACAACGGGACATTATTCCTCGATGAGATCGGCGAACTGCCGCTGGCAGCGCAGGCCAAACTGCTGCGCTTCCTGGAAAACGGCGAAATCCTGCCACTGGGTTACGATCAGCCGATCAAGGCCAACGTACGCATCATCGCCGCAACCAACTGCGATCTGGAAAAGATGGTGAAAATTGGCCGCTTCCGCGCCGACCTTTTTTACCGCTTGCAGGTGGTGCCGATGGAAGTGCCACCGCTGCGCGAACGCGCGGGTGACATAGCCTTGCTGATAGAACACTTTGTGGAAATGGCGGCGCAGCAGCACGGTCTACAGGCTGTTTCATTTGGCCCGGATGCAATGAAAGTGCTCAAGGCTTACTCCTGGCCCGGCAACGTGCGCGAGCTGAAAAACCTGTGCGAGCGCCTGACGATTTTGTGCAATTTCCAGCGAGGCTCGCTGGGGGTGGAAAATCTGCCACTCAACATCCGTGGCGGACAACGCGCTGCCACATCTACCCCGGCTACGGCTCCACTCAATCTGGAGCAAACCGAGCGCGATCTCATCCTGCAAGCACTGGAACAGACCCGAGGCAACCGAACTCGTGCTGCCAAGCTGCTGGGCATCAGCCGCTACACTCTGCTTTACCGGATAAAGAAATACTTCGGTGCAGAAGAATCCGGCCTGATGGGTGAAGCGTAAACAGACAACTGCCTGACGAGAACGGAATACTGCCTGCTTAATGAGGCGTCACATGTAGGTTGGGTTAGGTGCGGCTTTATTGCGCCGTAACCCAACAAACCTCATCTTCATTCTAAACACCGGTCTCGCGTAGAAACGCCTATTTTTGGTGGATATCAGGTCTGTTGGGTTACGCGATAAGACTGCTAACCCAACCTACATGTCTGGATTCTCGCTTTCGCGGGAATGACGGAACCAGAATTAATCAGCGCCTTCCCAAATATCACTTCGACTTGATTACCGTCAGCAGATCGCGCTTGTGCTCTTCCTCCTGGATCAGGATGTCCTCGAGCACTCGGCGCAAGCCGTATTCCTTGAGTTCTTCGGCCTGAGAAATTCTTTCCTTGTAGCGAATGATGGCGTTGTCCTCGCCTTTCAGGTCCTGCTTCAGCATCGCCAGACTGTCGTTGTCGGTTTCGCGCTTTTCCACATCCACCGTGGGCACCCCGCCAAGAAAATTAATCTGATCGGACAGCATGACGGCGTGCGCCATCTCCTCCTGGGAGTGAATGATCAGCTCCTTCTGGATCGACTCATACTGCGCACCGGTGATCGCGGAAGCATGCTGGACATACTGTACTGCGGCGGCGTATTCCCACTCCAGATCTTTGTTGAGTTCCTGCAGCAGTTTCTTTTTGGTGATTTTCATGTCCAAGTTTCCTTTAGAGTGAATCTAAATTCAATATAGCCCAAAAAATCATTTGCGTGCCACCAAATCCACCAGTGCCGACATGCCGCAGTGCCCTTCCCCTTCGCATATCTCGTCGTCATGCTCGGCGAGGTGAAGGATTTCCGTGGTTGAAAATTCCCCGCGCAAGGTTTCTGCCATATACAGATTTTCCACGCTGGAAGGACCGCCGGTCTGGTATTCCAGTTGCTTTGGCCGGTAGCCTTGCAGGATCAGCAAGCCGCCCGGCTTGAGGGCGCGCAGCATCAGACCATTCAGGGTACGGCGCTGTTCCGGGCCAACAAACTGGATAAAGATCGCCACCACGACATCAAAGCGGTTTTCGCCCCAGTTCCAGGAAAACAGGTCGCTGATTTCGTGGCGCACGGTCACCCCGTATTGCCCCGCCAGCCGTTGTGCCTTTTCCACAGCGATCGGGGAGAAATCCACCGCCGTCACGTCCAGCCCCTGCCGGGCGAGCCAGACGCCATTCCGTCCCTCGCCATCAGCCACGGCCAGAACGCTTTGCCCTGGCTTGAAGCGGTGAAGCTGCGAAGCCAGAAAAGCGTTGGGTTCGGTACCGTAGAAAAATTCGTCGCCGCTATAGCGCTGGTTCCAGAATTCTTTCAACGTTGAGGTCTTTCCCCGTTAAGCAGCTTTTCCAGATTGGCGGCTGGCACCATGCCGGGAACACGCATCCCGTCAGCGAAGATGATCGTAGGCGTACCATTGATCTTAAGCTTTTGGCCCAACTCGGCGATTTTTGCCAATGGATTTTCACACTTTCCGCCCGTCTGTGGCACGGTTCCTTTCTGAATCAGGTCTTCCCATGCCTTGACGCGATCAGGTGCACACCATACCGCCTTGGCCTTGTCTCCGGCCTGGGGATGGAGGCTGGCGATCGGGTAGAGGAAAGTATAGATCGTCACGTCGGTGACCTTTTCCATTTCCGCATCGAGCTTCCTGCAATAGGGACAGTCCGGATCGGAGAACACCGCCATCCTGCGCTTGCCGTTGCCCTTCACCTGTTTGATTGCCGACTCGAGCGGCAGCGTATCGAACTTCACCCGCATCAGGTCGCGCATCCGTTCTTCGGTCACGTTACGCTGGGTCTTGGCGTCGATCAGGTTGCCGACAAGAATGAAACTGACATTTTTGTCGGTGTAAAAAACCTGATTTCCCTCCATGACGGCCTCATACAGATCACCGTATTGAGTTTTTTGCAGGCTATCGAGCTTGATATCAGAAAACTTCTTCTGGATGGCAGCCTTCACCGCGACTTCATCCGTCCCCGCAGCCAGTGCCGCGCCGGCGAAGAAAAAACCCGACAGCAGACAGACCAAAAATTTTGAACGCATTACGATTTCCTTCTTAAGGGTAAAAAAAATCAATCTAGAAAAAGCTGTTAACCACGGAGTTCACGGAGGGCACGGAGTAAAACCCAAAGATGGCCTTTCTCCGTGCCCTCCGTGATCTCCGTGGTTTCGAACTAAAGTTTTTAGGCTCAATTGAGATGCCGCCCCACCGCATGCTGCACCAGGCCGTTTTTCAGCCAGAACAAACTGCCAGTAAGGGAAAGACCCATATTGCGCGCCAGCTTCAGAGCCGGATTGCGATTGTTGAATAGTTTTTGCAGCCCGTCGGTAACCAGTTGCATCGCCAGAATATCCGCCTTGCGCGCCCGCTCATAGCGGCGCAGCAGGAAATAATCCCCGCAGTCCGGCTGCGGGCCGCGATCCTTCAGCACTTTTGCCAGCTCCCGCGCATCCTGGAAGCCCAGGTTGACACCCTGACCTGCCAGCGGGTGGACGTTGTGGGCGGCATCGCCGATCAGCGCCACTCTGGGTTTGACCAGATGTTCCAGGTGCAACAAGCGCAGCGGAAAGGCGGCAGGCTTGCTGAGCAGTTTCAATTCGCCCAGGGCGCTATGGCTCGCCTCCTGTACCTGCTGGCAAAACTCCTCCAGCGGCAGCGCCATCAGCTCGGCGGCGCGCTCCTCGAACGCCGTCCAGACAATCGAAATTCTATTGCCCGGCAAAGGCAGGAAGGCCAGCACGCCGTCGCCACGAAACCATTCCCAGGCGGCATCGCCATGGGGCAGTTCGGTTTCGAAGTTGGCGATCACCCCCATCTGGCGGTAGGGCGCAGGCTCGGCATCCATCCCGGCCTGCGAACGCACCCAGGATTCGCGCCCATCCGCGCCGACAATCAGCGGTGCACGCAATTCGCGGCCGTCCTCCAGGCGCAGCACGGCGATTTCTTCCTGCAGCCTCAGGCTGGCGCAGCGCGCCGGGCAGAACAACGCAAGGTTTTCCTGGCGCTGCAGCGCCTGCCACAGGCCGTACTGCATATGGCGCACTTCCGCAATAACCGCCAATTCGGCCAGCCCGGATTGATGAGCATCGAAATCCAGAGTGGCTTTCCCGTCATCGCCGGTGATATGCATACCCAGCACCGGAGCAATGCGGGCGGCATCGAACTGCTGCCAGGCCCCACTCTCGCTGAGGAATTCGATGCTGCCCGGACTGATGGCGTAAACCCGGCTAGTCCACTCCGGCGATGGCGCAGTCGGCGCCACGCTTTCCACCAGCGCCAGCTTCAGCCCGCTATCCTTCATCGCCTGGGCGAACGACGCGCCGACCAGTCCCGCTCCCACGATGATGATGTCGAATTCGTCGCTCATCATAAAAACGACTCACCGCGGAGGACGCAGAGGACACGGAGGAATTCAAAAGCAGGCGCTCGAACACACTCGCTACCCCTGAGAATTTCGTTGCACATCGCCGGATCCATGTCTTTCCTCTGCGACCTCCGCGTCCTCTGCGGTTCAATGATTTTTTTCTGATTCATTCCGCCCCCATTATTGCTTCGATCTCGGCCACCGTTTTCGGCGCTGACAAGGTCAGCACTTCGCAACCTTGGGCCGTCACTAGCACGTCGTCCTCGATGCGGATGCCGATATTCCACAGATGCTCCGGCACACCCTCGCCGGGCCGGATATAACAGCCAGGCTCGACGGTCAGCATCATGCCCGCCTCAAGCTTGCGCCACTCTCCGCTTTTCTTGTAATCGCCGACATCATGCACATCCATCCCCAGCCAGTGGCCGGTCTTGTGCATATAGAAACGCTTGTAGTCGCCGGATTCCAGCACCCCGTCTGCGCTTCCCGTGCACAGGCCAAGATCGATCATGCCCTGCACCAGCACCTTGAGGGCGGCCTGGTGCGGATCATCCCAGCTCGCCCCTATTTTGACGGCACCGATTGCCGCTGCCTGTGCCGCCAGCACCATTTCGTACACGTCCTTCTGCGCGGCGCTATAACGTCCATTGACCGGAAAGGTGCGGGTGATGTCGGCAGCGTAACCATCCAGTTCGCAACCGGCATCGATCAGCAGCAGATCGCCATCCCTGAGCGCATCACCGTTGTCGACATAATGCAGCACGCAGGCGTTGGCGCCACCTGCCACAATGGATGAATATGCCGGTGCCTGCGCGCCGTGGCGGCGAAATTCATGCAGAATTTCCGCCTCGATTTCATATTCGTGCCGCCCCGGTCGGACCTGCTGCATGGCACGACGATGCGCGGTGGTGGAAATTTCGGCAGCGCGCCGCATGGTGGCGACTTCCTCGGCACTTTTGATCAGCCGCATTTCGTCCAGCGGCACGCGCACATCCCGGATTGAGGACGGTGCAACGATGCCGTTACGCACTTCGGCCCGCACCGCGTTGAGCCAGCCCACTGCCCGTGCATCCCAGGCGCTGTCGGCGCCGAGATGGAAATGCAGGCTAGGCTGATCGGCGAGCAGCTTGGTCATCATCTCGTCCAGCATGGCGATGGGATGAGCCTCGTCGAAGCCGAAAGTCTCGCGTGCCACCTCCGGGCCATAGCGGAAGCCATCCCAGACCTCGCGCTCGGGGTTTTTCTCACGACAGAACAGGATGCTTTTGGGTTCCGCCCCGGCGACCAGAACCAGCACCGCTTCGGGCTCGCCAAAGCCGGTCAGGTAGTGGAAATAGCTGTCAAACCGATAAGGATAACTGCTGTCACGATTACGCGAACGCTCCGGCGCAGTGGGAATCACCGCCACGCCAGCCTGCATCTGTTCGGCCAGCCGGCGGCGGCGCTGCTGATAAATTTTGAGTTCAATCATTTGAAAACTTTGACCACGAATGCCACGAATGTTCACGAATCAACACGAATAAAAGCAATAATTGCACGAATTTATATGGGAAAGTTTATCCATGCGCACCTATGGCTGAGTAAGCATCAGGTTTTCATTCGTGAACATTCGTGTCATTCGTGGTTAAGCTTTTTCCGCAATTCCAGATCCAACTGCCGCAACCGCTCAGGCGTACCAACATCCAGCCACAAGCCCCGGTGATACACGCCGCCAACCCGTCCCGCCGCCATCTGTTCGCGCAGCAACGGAGCGAGTCTGGCCTTCGCCCCACGGGCAATAGCCGAAAACAGTTCGGGGCGATAAATTCCTATCCCGCTGAAAGTGAGTTTGCGCTCGCCATCATCCATCACCTTGCCCTGCCTTAATGCAAAATCCCCACCGGGATGATGTTCGGGATTATCCACCAGTACCAGCCAGGCCGAAAACTCACCCAGTTCACGCGGCAGGGTAGTAAAGTTATAGTCGCAGAAAATATCGCCGTTGACCACCAGGAAGGGTTCCGGCCCCAGCAGCGGCATGGCGTTAGCGATACCCCCGGCGGTCTCCAGTGCTTCAATCTCAGAGGAATAGCGAATGCTCACCTCGAAACGACTGCCGTCACCGAGAGCGGCCTCAATTTTTTCGCCGAGGTGGGCGTGGTTGATAATCAGCTCCGTGAAACCGGCCCGCGCCAGTTTTTCGATATGCCATACAATCAGCGGCTTGCCGCCGGCTTCCAATAAAGGTTTCGGCGTGACGTCAGTGAGTGGCCGCATGCGCTCGCCGCGACCGGCGGCGAGAATCATGGCTTTCATAAAGCTATTACCGCGGAGGACGCAAAGGACGCGGAGGAAAGACGAAAACCTTTAAGCTTTGGTTTTCCTCTGCGTCCTCCGCGTCCTCTGCGGTGAAAATTCAAAATGTTAACCCTACCTGCACCGCACGATTTTCCAACTCATCCAGCAGTTTCAGCAGCGGACCCAGCTCGCGGTAGCGCTCGCACGTCTTGCGCAAGTAAGCCATCACCAACGGCATGTCTTTCAGATAATTCTCCTTGCCGTCGCGATGACAAAGCCGGGCGAAGATACCCAGCACTTTGATGTGACGCTGAGCACCCATCCATTCGAAATCGCGGTAAAACTCGGCAAAGTCGCGCGACACCGGCAAGCCAGCCTTCTTCGCCTTTTCCCAGTAGCGGATCGTCCAGTCCAGCACCCGTTCCTCTTCCCAGTGGACATAGGCATCCTTGAACAGGGAAACCAGATCGTAAGTGATCGGGCCGTACACCGCATCCTGAAAATCCAGAATACCCGGCTCATCGCCGTCTACCATCAGGTTGCGGGAATGGTAGTCGCGATGCACGAAAACTTTGGGTTGGGCCAGGTTGTTTTGCAGGATCAGGTTGAAAACCCCATCCAGCGCTTCGCACTGAGCTGTAGAAAGCTCTATTCGCAAGTGCTTGCTTACGTACCAATCCGGAAACAGCCGCATTTCACGCAGCAACAGGGCTTCGTCGTAATTCGGCAGCACGCCCGGACGGCTGGCAAGCTGGATATTGACCAGCGCTCCGGCGGCGGCGGCATATAAAGCATCCGCCGCTGCCGCGTCCTGATTCAGGGCATCCAGATAGGTGGTGCCGCCCAAGTCGGTCAGAAGTAGAAAGCCCTGCTGCAAGTCCTGCGCCAGGATGTGCGGCACGTGGACGCCCGCATCCCGGAACAGTTCCGCCACATGGATGAAAGGCCGGCAATCCTCGTGCTCCGTCGGTGCGTCCATCACGATCAGAGAACGATCAGGCAGGCTCACCCGAAAGTAGCGGCGAAAACTGGCATCGGCCGATGCCGGGGCTAGCGTATAAGATACACTGGGGAATTGTGGCTTCAGCCAGTTTTCAAGGCGTTCAAGGCGGTCCATTTAATCTCGCATTGCGTATAATCCGAATTTGTGCGATTTTATCACCGATACCGGGCTAAATAATAAAGAGAACACAACATGGCCTCGATCCGCTCCACTAGGCGCTGACCGAGGCCGTTGCCATATTTGCAGACCATGAAAAAACCTTCCACCGAACAGCCATTACCGCGCAGGGCCAGACTGTTCCCTAATTTCCGCCCGACACCGCTTGCATATGCCCTGTTCTGGCTGTTCCCCGCCGCATCGCAGGCCGCACTGAATCTGCCCCCCTTCCAGATTGACCCTGTTCTGCTGCAGCCAGCCCCCAAGACCGTTCCGGCGCCCAGGCGCGAGCCTGCCGCAGCACGACCCCCTGCTGTTTCCGAGACCGCAAAACCCGTGGCGCCTGCCGCTGAAACTCTGGCAGCCCCTGTAACGACACCGGCCCAAACCAGGCAGGCCATCCAGGAGGGCGGGCAAAAAGCCCAGCCAACACCGCAACCTGTTGCCATTGCGCAACAGGTCGAGGCCAAAGCGGTCGCAGCACCGGCAGCACGCCTCCAGGAAACGGAAGATACCCCCCTGTCCCTCAAGAAAAGCCGAAGCCTGACCCTGAACCCACCGTCAGGCACGCCATCCACGCCAGTCTTCGTCAGCGGGATGCGCATCCAGGGCCATCATGATATCGAGACAGAAGCCATCGGCGAAGCGGAACTGCGCCAGTGGGGTCAAATCATCAGCGCCGATCTGCTGCGTTACAACAAGCCGGAAGATGAAGTTTTCGCCCAGGGCAATGTGCGCATAGAACAGAAGGGTGACATTACCGAAGGGCCCGAACTCAAACTCAAACTGAAAAGCCGGGAAGGCTACCTGCAACAGCCGGTTTTCCAGCTGACTCAACAGAAGCCAGCGGGGCGGGGCGACGCGAAAATGCTGCTGTTCGAGGGAGAAAACCAATATCGGATGGAGGACGCCCGTTACACGACTTGTCAGGCCGGCTCTGACGACTGGTACCTCCACGCCAAAGACCTGGAGATCAACCGCACCACTCAGGTAGGAACGGCAACCCACGCCTACATCGACTTCATGAGCGTGCCGATTCTCTACACGCCGTGGATGAATTTCTCACTAAACAGCGAGCGCAAATCCGGTTTTCTCAGCCCGGGCTTCGGCAGCACCGTCAATAGCGGCGCGGAATTTTCGCTGCCCTATTACTGGAATATCGCACCCAACCGCGATGCCACCATCACGCCGCGATTCATGACCAAGCGCGGCATGCAACTGAAGAACGAACTACGCTACCTGGACCCCAAATACACCGGGATTGCAAACCTGGAAGTCCTGCCCAACGACCAACTGGCCAACCTGGATCGCAGCTTCATGTCCCTGAAGCATCAACACAACCTGGGCAGCGGCTGGACTGGGATGCTGAACCTGGAGCGCGCATCCGACGACAATTACTTCAGGGACCTGAGCACCAACATCGGCGTCACCTCGCAAGTCAACCTGTTGCGTGACGGCCTGCTTACCCATGTGGGCGCCTATGAGAACATGAACTGGAATTTCTCGGCGCGCTCTCAAAGCTACCAGACCCTGCAGGATCCGCTGGCGCCGATCGACACTCCTTACCGTCGTACCCAGGTGTTATTGAATGGTACCCGCATAGCCCAATGGAGCGGAAACAACCTGGGGCCGGGAGCGATCCTGGCGCTGAACAGCGAGCTGGTCAATTTCTCCCACCCCACCCATCTAGGCGCCAGGCGATTCGCGTTGTACCCCAGCGTCAGCCTGCCGCTGACCCCGCTTTACGGCTATCTTACCCCGAAGATCGGCCTGCACAGCACCAGCTACAGCTTCGATAACAACAGCGCCACCCCGCAGCCGGACGTCAATCGCGCCTTGCCGATTTTCAGTGTCGACAGCGGCCTGTACTTCGAGCGCGATATCAACCTGTTCGGCTTGAATTATCAGCAGACGCTGGAACCCCGGCTGTATTATGTGCGCACCCCTTACCGCGATCAAAGCCAGATTCCGGTATTCGATTCCGGCGACATCGGCTTCGGCATTCCCCAGATATTCACGGAAAACCGCTTCGCCGGGGTCGACCGAATCAGTGATGCCAACCAGATCACCATGGGCGTAACCTCTAGATTCTTAGAAGAAACCGGCATCGAGCGCCTGCGCGGCACGCTCGCCCAACGTTACTACCTGAGCCTGCCTCAAGTCACCCTGCCGTGGGGAACCCCTCCCATCAGAAAATATTCCGACCTGCTGGCCTCGATCGGCGGTCGGCTCACGAATGCGCTGACGATGGACAGTTTGTGGCAGTACGATCCCGAGCTGAAACAAACCGGCAGCTTTTCGCTCACCGGTCGCTACCTGCCCGCACCGGGCAGCATCCTCAACGTCAGCTACCGCTATACCCCGACCACTCCCACTGTCACCGGCCTCAAGCAGATCGACACCTCCGCGCAATGGCCCCTGACCGGGCGCTGGAGCGGACTTGCCCGATGGAACCAATCGATCCTCGACAGCAAGAATCTGGAAACCCTGGCCGGCCTCGAATACAATGCCGGTTGCTGGGCTTTCCGGGCGGTCTTGCACAGCTTCACGACCACCACCGCACTGCGCAGCGACTCGATTTTCTTCCAGCTGGAGCTGAACGGCATCGGCAGCATCGGCTCCAACCCGCTGGACGTGCTCACACGCAACATCTATGGCTATACCAAAACCACTCAAATCTCCAATGAAAACTACCCTTCAGAATCCCGTTAAGCCTATCCTGGCAATCCTGCTGGCTTTTTTCCTGGCTTCCGCTTACGCCACCGGGAACGACCCTGCCCGACCTTCGACCCCGGTTCAGTTGGTCGGTCGCATCGTCGCCGTGGTCAATAACGAAGTCATTACCCAGTTCGAGCTTAACGACCGGATGCGGATCGTCACGCAGCAGCTGCAAAAGCGGGGCACGCCTCTGCCGCCGCAGGGAGTGCTGGAAAAACAGATGCTGGAACGCATCATCACCGACCGGGTGCAGTTGCAATTTGCCAAGGAAACTGGGATTCGCGTCGACGATCTGCAACTCGACAAAACGCTGCAACGCATTGCCCAGGAAAACAACATGGCCGTGGAAGCCTTCCGCGGCGCACTGGAAAAAGACGGTGTCAGTTTCGCCAAATTTCGCGAGGAAATCCGCGACGAAATCATTCTCGGCCGCCTGCGCGAGCGCGAAGTGGAAAACCGCATCACCGTCAGCGACGGCGAAGTAGAAAACTTCCTCAGTACCCGTGCCGCTCAAAGCGGTGGTGAAGACGAATTCAACCTGGCACACATCCTGGTCCGCGTACCGGAGCAAGCCAGCCCGGAACAGATACAGAGCAAGCGCGCACATGCCGAGAAGGCATTGGCGGAGCTGAAAAAAATGGACTTTGCCCAAGTAGCGGCGAGCTATTCGGACGCGCCGGATGCCCTGCAGGGCGGCGTGCTCGGCTGGCGGGCGGCCAGCCGTCTGCCGGCCCTGTTCCTGGAAACGGTCAACGGCCTGAAACCAGGTGAAACCAGCGCCGTACTGCGCAGCCCCAACGGCTTCCACATTCTCAAACTGCTCGACACGCGCAGCAAAGGGGGCGCGCTGATCGTGCAAAAAACTCATGCGCGCCACATCCTGATCAAGACCAGCGAAATCGCCTCGGAACTTGACGCCAAGAACCGCATGATCCAGCTCAAGGAGCGCCTCGACCACGGCGGCGCCAACTTTGCCGAACTGGCGCGACTCCACTCCGAGGATGGCTCCGCCTCGAAAGGCGGCGACCTCGGCTGGCTTTCGCCTGGAGAAACCGTACCCGAATTCGAACGCGCCATGGACGCGCTCAAGCCAGGAGAAGTCAGTGTACCCGTCAAATCGCCCTTCGGCTGGCACCTGATCCAGGTACTGGAGCGCCGCGCCGAAGACGTCAGCAAGGAACGGCAGACCCTCATGGCGCGCCAGGAAATCCGCGCCCGCAAAGCCGACGAAGCCTACGAGAACTGGCTGCGCCTGCTGCGCGACCAGGCTTTTGTCGAATACCGTCTTGAAGATAAGTTCTGAGTTAAAAGTGCTGAGTCCTGAGTAAAACCACCATGACTCAGCACTCAGCACTCAGCACTCCTATAATCGCCCTGACCGCAGGCGAGCCAGCCGGCATCGGCCCGGATTTATGCGTGCTGCTGGCACAGCAAAAATCTACTGGATCACGCATCGTCGCTATTGCCGACCGTGGCTTGCTTGCCGAGCGCGCCAGACATTTGGGACTCCCGCTCGATCTGGTAGATTTCTCCCCCACCGCTACCGCGCCGGACAGGGCTGGCGTGCTGGAAGTCCTGCACCGCGACCTCTCCGAACCCGCCGTTGCCGGCCAGCTGAATCCGGCCAACAGTCGCTATGTGCTCGATACCCTGACCGTAGCGGCGCACGGTTGCCTGGACGGCACTTTCGCCGCCATGGTCACGGCCCCGGTGCACAAGGGCATCATCAACGATGCCGGCATTCCCTTCACCGGCCACACCGAATTCCTGGCCGAGCTGACCGGAACCCCGCAAGTCGTGATGATGCTGGTCGGCGGCGGCCTGCGTGTGGCACTAGTCACCACCCACCTGCCGCTCAAGGACGTTTCTTCCGCCATCACCCGGCAAGGTCTGGAGCAAGTCATTCGCATCCTGCACCGCGACCTGAAGCAGCGCTTTGCATTGGCAAATCCACGCATTCTGATTGCAGGGCTCAACCCCCACGCCGGCGAATCCGGCCACATGGGGCGCGAGGAAATCGACGTCATCGCCCCGGTATTGGACAAACTGCGCGCAGAAGGCATGGAACTCGCCGGGCCCTTGCCAGCCGATACCCTGTTCACCCGCCATCATCTGCAAGGTTCCGACTGCCAGCTCGCCATGTACCACGACCAGGGGCTGCCGGTGCTGAAATACGCCAGCTTCGGCGGTGGCGTCAACGTCACCCTGGGCATGCCCATCATCCGTACCTCGGTAGATCACGGCACCGCGCTGACGCTCGCCGGCACCGGCAAGATCGAAAGCGGCAGCCTCACGGCAGCAATTCGACTAGCGCTGGAAATGGCGCATAACCAAAAAAACTTTTAACCGCAGAGGACGCGGAGGACGTAAAGGTTTTATGGATTGTGGTTTTCCTCCGCGTCCTCTGCGTCCTCCGCGGTAAATTCAAATGAGTCATCACATTCCAAGAAAACGCTTCGGCCAGAACTTCCTCACCGACCAGGGCGTCATCCAGGCCATCGTCCGCACCATCCATCCCCAGCCCGACGACATCATGGTCGAAATCGGCCCCGGCCTGGGCGCGCTCACCGATCCGCTGCTCAAGATACTGCCCCGCCTCCACGTGGTGGAAATCGACCGCGACATCATCGCCCGGCTGGAAAATAACTACCCAGCGGCAAAACTGACGATCCATCCCGGCGATGCGCTGAAATTCGACTTTTCCGCCTTGGGCGAGCGCATCCGCGTAGTCGGCAACCTGCCCTACAACATCTCCACGCCCATCCTGTTCCACCTCAGCGAGTACGTCGGCAACATCATCGACATGCACTTCATGCTGCAGAAGGAAGTGGTAGAACGCATGGTGGCAGCACACTCCACACCGGAATACGGCAGGCTGTCGGTGATGCTGCAATACCGCTACGCCATGGAACTGATGTTCATCGTGCCACCGGATGCCTTCCACCCGGCGCCCAAGGTTGAATCCGCCATCGTGCGCATGATCCCCTATGCGGTTCTGCCATGTCCAGCCAAGGATGAAGCCCTGTTCGCCGCTATCGTCACTGCTGCCTTCGGGCAGCGGCGCAAGGTCTTGCGCAATACGCTTAAGGCTTACCTGGACGATGCCGGGTTTGCTGCGCTGGGGATAGATCCAGGGTTACGTGCTGAAAACTTGGGGTTTGAAAAGTTCGTGAAGATTGCCAATTATTGCGGGGCGTAGCTTGATTTTGTGCGATTCGCGCAGATGTTGATACCGAGGAATAAAGTCTGTCGGACGAGAATTAAAGTCTGTCGAGAGTTAAATTGAGAACATTAAAAAGTCCTGAATCTGCTGGGTCTTTTGTCCTTACTGGTTTTCAAAAGTTATTAGCAATTGGCGTTTTATTTAAAATCCGAAATGTGGTGTATAAGGGTACCTACAGCTAAATTGTCAGGCAAAACTGTAATACCCTACAAATCAACATTGAAATTGGAATCTACAGGGGAAAATCCTTTGCATATCTAATACAATGCTCATGTCATGGCAAACGAACTTCCATCTCTGTCGGTAACGATTAGCAAGATTTCATCAGACCAAAACTCCAAGGATCTGGTGATGGCTTGGGCTGTGGATCGTGATACCAACGGCCCACGCTACATATTTGAACTCGACCCAGATCGGCGCGGTTCCAAGTGTAACTGCAAATGCCCAAGCTGCGGCCTCTCCCTTATGGCTGTCAATGCGGGGAAGAAATCATGGAAACATCGCCCGCATTTTCGCCATCCAGAGGGTGCCGCCCGTGAAAAATGCGTCATCATCATCGCCCGTAAGGCTCTTGAAGAGATTTTCTCCAGGCAGCAACATATTGTTCTCCCGCGTCGGCGGCGCTCCCAACAAGTTGAAGGCCTCAGCGGGAAATATTTTGATGCCTGGGTCGAACGTCCTGCTGAGACCGTGGGGATTTCGCAATGTACATTTCAGGATGAGACCAAGGCGCTCCTGACGCTCGACGATGGTCGGCGTTTGATTGTCCAATTGATCGGTCGGGGTGAGATCGCCCTAGATGAAGGCGCCGATCTCCTAACCGCCCGGATTGAGATTAACGCCGACGACCCGGCTATCGCAAGCATGACGCCAGAAGAGATCTTCGCGCGGCTGGAACTCTCTTGGAGCAATGCATGCTGGACTCGGCATTGGTTAGATGCAGAAGAAGATGATCTGCCTGAAGGGGAGCGCCAGGAGACCTTGCTGCATCGCGAAGTCAAGGCAATCCTCGAACGTGAGCGGCGCATCTGTGTGCCAGAGTTGCGCACGGAGGCTAAATGGCAGCGTGGCGACGGATTTGTCGATACCAGCGTATGGTCCAGTCCGGCAACCGAGATCGCACTGACTTCTGTGGAACTTGAAGTGCATATGGGCCGTTCCGTACCCGACGTGGTTATCACCTGGGTTGATGCAGACAACTGGACGCGTTCCATGCTGATCGAGGTGACCGTAACCAATCCAATCACCGAGGAACGCATCGAGCGTTTGTCTTCGTTTGGCTGGCCCGCGCTGGAAATCGACATAGGCCGCATGGGAGGCACTGTCACGCGGGAGGAATTTACTCGCCTCGTAGTTGAAGAAGTCGCCGGCAAGCGCTGGTTGTATCATCCAACAGTCGAAGAAGAAAAAGCTCACCTGGTGGAGGTAATGAAGGAAGAGGAAATCCGGATCATCGAGGCTGAACGGAAACGGAAGGCGATACTCGATATACCAGCCGCCCAATGGGCAAAGCGATATCTGGAAGCTTTCCAGCAACGCTGGCAGGCGCAACTACCCTTCGGCGATGGTCTGCCTAATACCGAGGATTGGCGCAAGGCACAGGTAAATGTTTCAGAGGCCATTCACGCGCTGGCGGAGCATGGCTACCCAGTTTCCTTCATGGATCAATCACCGCTGCGGACGATTGTTGCCCGCATACTGTCGATCCTCGCAGGTGTCGGTATCGAGTACAAGTTCAATGATGTATGGGGCGTAATCAACGCGATTCTCTGCGATGGCACCCCCACCAGGCAATGGCATACCCTTTATCTAATTGCTTTGAAGACCTTTCCTCCGCCATTGACTGGTATTCATCAGGGCAAGGTTGATGCATGGCGTAAAGATGTCGTGGCAAGCATCAGGAAAGAGGAGAAAACCTATATTCGGGAAACCACCTACGACCGACTGATCGGGCTGCTGTTTCCAGAGATGCACTTAGCATTAAGTGAGCCGTTCGGTACGCCGTTGTACATTCAAAATGATGTAGAGTCACCCCCCAACAAACTAGGTCAAGTGATGGTCGATAGCTTTGCTAAGACACCCGACCGGAAATCCACTGACTCAGGCAAGGCAGACTCTGTGTTTACTACTTTTGACCCCTTTGAATCTCACCCATGGATCACGGATTCTGACAAAAAACCTCTATTAGAGGCTGCTAGTGCTGCTGCAAAAAATGGAATAAGCCCTGGTAAGTTTGCTCACAATTATGAAATCCACGGCGAATTACTAGATGAGGACAAAACTTTTCAATTATTGATCGATGGTGGATTTGCCAAAACCAGGTATGAATGGAGTTGGGAATGGGATCGTAATTGGGTATGCACGTGGAAAATAAAATAACCGTAATCTGATTTTTAAAACGGAAGTTTCATCCATGTTAAGAATCGAGCGTTTCCAGGTAGCTGCAGGTCTCGACAGACTATATTCCCAGACGTAAGATAATAAACGTGATATTTGAGTCTTTCGACAGACTTTGCTTAAGTTTCGCTAATTTTCGTGGTTCATGAAATCAATAGGTTAAATCGGAATCTCCGACAGACTTTATTCCTCGGTATCAATGTTCAGGTGCAATGCGCTTCGTTTATTGGCACCCTGAATTATTCGAGTTGCCTATCGCTCGATAAACTCAATCTTGTACCTGTCCGGGTCTTCGACAAACGCAATCCACGTCGCCCCGCCATGCAACGCCGGGCCGTACACCACCTTGCCGCCCTTGGCCGCAACTGCCTCGCAGGTCTTGCGGATGTCGCCAACGGCAATCGCCACATGGCCGTAGCCAGTGCCCAGCTCGTAGCTCGACACCCCCCAGTTGTAGGTGAGCTCGATCACCGCGCCCTCGGATTCCTCGCCGTAGCCGACAAAGGCCAGGGTGTATTTTCCGTCCGGGTATTCCTTGCGTCGCAGCAGCTTCATGCCCAGCACATCAGTGTAGAAAGCGATGGATTTATCCAGGTCGCCGACGCGGATCATGGTGTGCAGAATTCTCATGGTGAACTCCTCTCAATCTACAAAAATCTTTGAACCGCAGAGGACGCGGGGGACGCGGAGGAAAAGCAAGGCATGGGGCAGTCGAACTAATTCAAATGTCAGATAGTAAGTTTCACGCCAAGCTTTGAATTCCTCTGCGCCCTCCGCGTCCTCTGCGGTAAACGGGGGTTAAAAACGATGATAACGCGCGCCACCCACCTTCAGCGCCCGCTGCGCCGCCGCATAATGGGGCAGGGTTCCCTCGACGATGGCCCAGAAGCGGGGGGAATGATTGAGCTCCCGGATGTGGGCCAGTTCATGTACTACAACATAGTCGATCTGGCTGGTGGGCGCCTGGATCAGCCGCCAGCTCAGGCGGATATCGCCGCGCGAGTTGCAGCTGCCCCAGCGGGTGCGCGCACCGGACAAGGCCACGTTCCGCACTTCCAGCCCCATGCGATCGGCGTAATGTTCCAGCCGCTGCACGAAATGGCGGCGTGCTTCGGTGCGATACCACTGTTCCAGCTTGCGCCTGACCACTGCCGTATCGTCAGTAACCGGCACTTCCACCACCAGGGTATCGTCCTCCAGCAGACGCGGCTGAGCGCGTGGGCCACCTTCCATCAGGCGCAACACCAGCTCGCTGCCCAGGAATAGCAGCGTTTCCCCGTCGGCACAATTAAAAGAAGCTGGCTGGCGCTCCTGCCATTCCCGCAGCTTGTCGAACAGCCACCCGGAACGCTCACGCAATACCTGCTCCAGGCGGCTATCGGCGGCCCGCTGCGGCGCATTAACAGTCAGGCCGCGGTGGTCGATGCGCAAGCCGATGGTGCGACGTTTCGGACTGCGCTTGAGCAGGTAGGGAATTTCCTGGTCATCCAGCAGGATGGTGCGGGTTTCGCAGACGGCGCGGGGCTTGGTGAATAGGCCCAAGGCTATGGAGCTCCGGCGGCAATACGCGCCATTTCACCCTCGATCCAGGCTTCCGCCTGCGCGTTCAACTCGTCGGCCTTGATCCCTTTGGAGTCGATCGGTGGACCAAAGCTGATGGTGATCGTGCCGGGGCGCTTGAGAAAACCGTTCTTGCCCCAGAACTCGCCCGCATTATGCGCCACCGGCAGCACCGGGGCTCCGGTATGGGTGGCGAGCCAGGCTCCGCCGATGTTGTATTTGCCTTTCTCCCCGGGCCTGACACGAGTGCCCTCGGGGAAAACCACTACCCAGAAGCCTTTTGCCAGGCGTGCCTTGCCCTGATCCAGGATCTGCTTCAGCGCGGCCCGACCGGCACCCCGGTCGATGGCGATCGGGCTGGCAATAGCCAGCGCCCAGCCGAAAAACGGGATGCGCAACAGCTCTCGCTTCAGTACCCACACCAGCGGCGGCAGGATGTCCTGGAATGCCAGGGTCTCCCACGCCGACTGGTGCTTGGACAGCACGATGACCTGAGTTTGGGGAATGTTTTCCCGCCCGAGAATGCGATAGGAAAGCCCGCAAGTCAGGTTCAGCCAGCGCAGCATGATCTTTGCCCAATGCGCGATCAGGCGGTAGCGGGTGACGGGGTCAAAAGGCAAGGAAAAGAAGGCTACGAAAAAAAACAGCGGGGTGAACAGCCACATCCCCAGCGCAAAGACAAAAGAGCGCAGCCAGATCATTTAAAAAACACCTTAACCACGAATGGCACGAATAAACGCGAATGAACACGAATAACACCGTGGGGAGTGCAGCCCGTTTGGCTCACCCTGTCGATGGCAGCCTGATTATCTGGCCCTTCAGAACATTCGTGTACGTTCGTGAACATTCGTGTGAATTCGTGGCTAAACCGATCGGCCAAGATCATAAACTCTTCTGAATCACTTGCCTGATCACATGCCTGACCGCTTCGTTAAGGTCTTCGAATATCAGCGTGTTTTCCGGCAGCCCCCCCGCAGAGCGGGTTTTCTCGCCCTTGCCGGTCAACACCAGTATCGGTTGCCCACCCACTTCCGCTGCGGCCTGCAGGTCACGCAGACTATCGCCGATGCAGGGCACGCCAGCCAGACTCATATTGAAGCGCACGCCGATTTCCTGAAACATGCCTGGCCTGGGCTTGCGGCAGCCGCAATCCGAATCGGCGGCGTGGGGGCAGAAAAAACACGCATCGACGCGTCCACCCACCTGTGCCAGCGCCTTATGCATCTTGTCATGGATGGCGTTGAGCATGGCCATGTCGAACAGGCCTCGACCGACGCCGGACTGGTTGGTTGCCAGCACCACCTTGAAACCGGCCTGATTCAGGCGCGCAATTGCCTCCAGGCTACCGGGTATGGGCTTCCACTCCTCCGGGTTTTTGATGAACTGATCGCTGTCGTAATTCACCACGCCGTCGCGATCGAGAATAATCAGTTTGATTGGGGGCATGTGTAGGGCTCGTTAAGATGCCAGTTTCGAAATATCCGCCACCTGGTTCATCAGTTCACCCAGGGTTTTCAAGAGTGACAAACGGTTGTTGCGCAACTGCGGCTCCTCCGCCATCACCATCACTTGGTCGAAGAAGGAATCCACCTCGGCGCGCACTCCGGCAAGTACGGTCAATGCTTCAGTATAACCACCGTTGCGAACGAATGAGACCACGCTTGGAGCCAGTTCGTTCATTGCCCCGAACAACGCCTTTTCCGCTTCCTCCGACATCAGCGCCAGCTCCGCCCCGCCTGCCGGCAATTCGCCAGCTTTTTTCAGGATGTTCTGGATACGCTTGTTCGCTGCCGCCAGCGCTGCCGCCTCGGGCAGCTGCTTGAAGGCCCGCACCGCGTCCAGACGCGGAACCACCAGATCGATGCGAGTCGGCGCCTGGCTCACCACCGCGTCGATCTCGTCCGGCGCGAAATTCTTGTCGCGCAGATAGCCCTTCAGCCGCTCCAGCATGAAACCGTGAACGTCCAGCGCCACGCTGTCAGCCAGCATTTCCGCCGGGAACAGCGCGCGGGTCTGCTGCAGCAATTGCATCAGGTCGAGCGGCAGGCCCGACTCGGCAAGAATACGCAACACGCCCAAGGCGTGACGGCGCAAGCCGAAGGGATCCTTGTCGCCAGTCGGCACCAGGCCGACGCCGTAGATGCCGACCAGAGTATCCAGCTTGTCGGCCAGCGCTGCCGCCGCGCCGATGTTGTCCTGCGGCAACGCATCGCCGGCGAAACGCGGCCAGTAATGCTGCTCGATGGCGCGCGCCACTTCCTCGCGTTCGCCGTCATGCAGCGCATAGTATTGGCCCATGATGCCCTGCAATTCGGGGAACTCGCCCACCATGTCGGTCAGTAGGTCGGCCTTGGCGAGATGCGCGGCGCGCTCGGCCAGCTCCGCGCTGGCGTTGAGGTGGCGGGCAATCTCGCCGGCCAGCTTGGTGACGCGCTGAGTCCGCTCGAGTTGGGTGCCGAGCTTGTTATGGTAGACCACGCTGCCCAGCTTCGCCACGCGCGAAGCCAGGGTATGTTTGCGGTCCTGGTCGAAGAAGAACTTGGCATCCGCCAGACGCGGGCGCACCACCCGCTCGTTGCCGCCGATCACCGCACTGGGGTCGGCAGGACGGATATTGGACACGATCAGGAACTGGTTGCTCAGCTTGCCAGACGCATCCAGTAGCGGGAAATATTTCTGGTTCGCCTTCATGGTCAGGATCAGGCATTCCTGCGGCACGCCGAGAAACTCTTCGCCAAAACGACCGACCAGCACGTTGGGGCGCTCCACCAGGCCGGTGACTTCATCCAGCAGGGCATCGTCCTGCACCGGTTTTACACCACCGATTTTCGCCGCCGCGTCATGAAGCTGGCGCACGATGTCGGCGCGGCGCGCCTCGAAGCTGGCGATCACGGCACCCTCGTGTTCCATCTGTGCCGCATAGCTGTCGGCATCCTTGAGGCTGACCGGGCTGACTGCGGCTTCGAAACGATGGCCCTGGGTGGAGCGACCGGCATCCAGGCCGAGCACCCTCACCGGTACCACCTCGACGCCATGCAAAGCCACCAGGCCGTGCACCGGGCGCACGAAATTGACGGTGCTCCAGCCAGGTTGTTCACAGTTTTCATGTAGCTGGTAAGCCATCACCTTGGGAATAGGCAGCCTGGTCAGCGCCTCGTCCAGCGCCTTCTGCAAGCCTTCCGTCAGAGTCGCCCCCTTGGCTACGCTGTCGAAAAACAGCGCTTCGCTCTTGCCGTCGATGGCGCGCTTGAGATCGGGAACGATAGACTCGTCCAGCCCCAGCGCAGCGAGCCGTTTCATCAATGCAGGAGTGGCTTTTCCATCGGAATCCAGCCCCACGTTCACCGGCATCAGCTTGTGCGACACCGGCTTGTCCGCAGCCTGTGCGGCCACGCCCGCAACATGCACCGCCAAGCGGCGCGGCGAGGCAAAAGGCGTCACGGCAGCATCGGCTGCGGCCAGCCCCTGCGCCTTGAGAGAATCAGCAACTCCAGCAGCAAAAGCATCGCCCAGCTTCTTCAGCACCTTGGGCGGAAGTTCCTCGACAAACAGTTCGACCAGTAAATTCTTCGTGCTCATGCTGCCGCCTTTTTCTCGATCTGTTCCAGCACTTCGGCTGCCCAATCCTTGGGCGCCATCGGAAATCCCAGTCTTGCGCGGCTATCCAGGTAGCTCTGCGCGACGCTGCGCGCCAGGTTACGGATGCGGCCGATGTAGGCGGCGCGTTCGGTCACCGAGATGGCACCGCGCGCATCCAGCAGGTTGAAGGTGTGGGCGGTTTTCAGCACCTGCTCGTAGGCCGGCAGAGCAAGCTGGCTTTCCATCAGGAGCTTGGCCTGCTTTTCATGGGCATTGAAGGCGGTGAGCAGGAATTCCACATCGCTGTGCTCGAAGTTGTAAGTGGACTGCTCCACCTCGTTCTGGTGGTACACGTCGCGATAGCTAAGGCCCTTGGTCCAAGTCAGGTCGAACACGTTTTCGACGCCTTGCAGGTACATCGCCAGCCGCTCCAGGCCGTAGGTAATCTCGCCGGTGATCGGCTTGCAGTCGATGCCGCCGACCTGCTGGAAATAAGTGAACTGGGTCACTTCCATGCCGTTCAGCCAGACTTCCCAGCCCAGGCCCCAGGCACCCAGGGTGGGGTTTTCCCAGTCGTCCTCGACGAAGCGGATGTCGTTGCTCTTGAGGTCGAAGCCGAGTTTTTCCAGTGAGCCGAGATACAGCTCCAGGATGTTTTCCGGCGCAGGTTTCAGCACCACCTGGAACTGGTAGTAATGCTGGAGGCGATTGGGATTCTCACCGTAGCGGCCATCCTTGGGGCGGCGCGATGGCTGGACATAGGCGGCACGCCACGGCTCGGGGCCGATGGCGCGCAGAAAGGTGGCGGTATGGCTGGTGCCCGCGCCCACCTCCATGTCGTAGGGCTGCAGCAGGGCGCAACCGCGTTCGGCCCAGTAATTCTGGAGGGTGAGAATGATTTCCTGAAAAGTCAGCATTGTTTCGTCGGACGATTTTTTGAAAGGGGTTGATTTTACCCCGAAAACCTCAGTTCAAGCCACAGAGAACACAGAGACCACAGAGAGCGCAAGGCCTTACCATCCGCCCATTTTTTAGCTTACTGCATTTCTCTGTGATCTCTGTGTTCTCTGTGGCTGAGTTTTTGTAGGTTTACTTCTTTTCCGGCTCCGGCAAAACCCCGTTGCGCTGGAACAGCAAAGCCAATTTCGCGCTGCGTGATAGACGCTTGATCTCGATCTCACGTCGACTGGCGGCGGCTCGGTCGGGTTGGTTCTCCGCGAACACCAGTTTCACCGGCAACCGACTGCGCGTGCATTTCGATGCAGTGCCGCTGTTGTGCGCCGCCAGGCGCTTTTCCAGGTCGTTGGTAATGCCGGTGTAAAGCGTGCCGTCGGCACATTCCAGCATATAGCAATGCCATCCGCTCATCGGCTCCGGCGCCCCGGCTTTTGCATTTCCCTGGCCGCTGTCACCTTGCCCACGATCCAGTTCACCGCCAGCAGCAGTGCTATCAAACCGAGTGCTGGAAAGTTTCCGAACCGGACATACGGCGTCGCTCCGGCGAAGCCCTGAGCCTCGCCCTCCAGCCGGGCGGTGGTGAATTCCGGTGCGCGCTTCAGCACTTCGCCGCGCTGGTCGATGATGGCGGTGATGCCGGTATTGGTGGCGCGCAGCATGTAGCGGCCGGTCTCCAGCGCGCGCATCTGGGAAATCTGGAGGTGCTGCCAGGGCGCAACGGTATCGCCAAACCAGGCGTCGTTGCTGACATTCACCAGCAGCGTTGCCTCCGGCAACTGGTTGATCAACTCCTCGCCAAACACGTCCTCGTAACAGATCGCCATCGCCACCTTCTGGCCGGCCACCTGCAACGGCGGCTGGATGATCTCGCCGCGCGAGAAATCCGACAGCGGGATGTGAAGCACATTAACAATCCAGCCGAACAGCGGCTTGAACGGGATGAATTCGCCGAACGGCACCAGATGAACTTTGCGGTAAACCTGCATCGGCGAGCTGCCGAGGCTCAGCACGCTGTTGAAATAATCGCCGCTCTCAGTGTGCTCAGGCACGCCCACCAGCACATCACCACCCAGCTCATGTGCACGCCCGGACAGCATTTCCAGGTAGCTCAACGGCAGGTCGTGCAGCAACATCGGCAGCGCCGTTTCCGGCAGCACGATCAGGTGCCCCGAGCTTGCCAGCGTCATCGCCATGTAAGTGTCGAGCGTGGTCTTGGCCTTGTCCTCGCGCCACTTCATCTCCTGCGGAATGTTGCCCTGCAGCAGGCTGACCTTAACTGGCGCCCCCAGCGGCTTGACCCACTCGACCTGCTTCAGGGCAAATCCCGCCACAACCAGTACCACGATGATCATCCCCGGAAAAATCAAGGCCGACTTACTGCGCCGGTGCAACCAGGCATTCACCGCCAGCGCCAGCGCGCCGGCACACAAGGCGGAAACCAGCGACACTCCATACACCCCGGATAACGGCGCAAAACCCGCCAACGGACTGGCCACGGCTTGAGAATAGCCCAGCGCCAGCCAGGGAAAGCCGGTGAAAAGCCAGCCCCTGACCCACTCCATCAACACCCACAGCGCCGGAATCAGCAGCAGGGCACGGCGCCGGGTCAGCCCGCCGGGGCCGGCCTGGAGCAAGCCTGCTGCGGCAGGGAACAGGGACAGCACCAGGCAGAACAAAAAAGTTGCCACCACCGCCAGCGGCATCGGCATACCGCCGAATTCATGGATGCTCACATACACCCAGCTCACCCCGGCACCGAAGAAGCCCATCCCGAAAGCAAATCCGGTGTAGGCCGCAGCCTTGCGCGACGAGGCCCGTGACCAGAGCAGGAATAGCGCCACCAGCGTGAGCAACGGGAGGAAGAACAGGGTATCCGGCGCGAAGCCGGAAACGGTGATCGCCCCGACCATCAGGGCGGAGGCCATCTGGACCGGCAGTAACTTAAAGAATGCAGCGGAGGGTTTCGTCATCCTGGTAGCACGACCCCAAGGGGCGAATTTTTCTTATAAAAAGTCATAACATGGCTGCGTTTACATGACAATCAGGTTCGTAGTTCAGCGCTGATTATACGGGGTAACATGCTGGATTAGATATTAATTCTGTAGGCGTTGCGGAGGAAAACCAACGATAGGGTCAGCGCTCCATTTGCGGAATAAAAAGTACTGGTTAACAAATGTCGGTAGCTTGTATACCATGACTGCATCAGGCTTAGACAAAGTCTATTTCTCTTGCTTTTATCTTCATCTTTCTGGAAAGAGACACCATGACCGCCGTATCCGACCGTTTCAAGGATGCAATTGCCCGCATCGACGCCGCCAACGCAACCGACCCCAACAAGGAAATGTTCGAGGGCAAGGAATACCCCAAGGAACTGCTGTATTCAGAGCGAATGACCGCCTGGCTGCACAAGTTCGAGCCCAACGCCTCGGAAGCGCTGCAACTGGCCGCGCGCGCCCAGCACATTTGCCGCTGGAAGATTCCGCGCAGCGACTACCCGATGAACCGCAAGGGCTACAACGACTGGCGCACCACCCTGGCGAAATTCCACGGCGACACCACGGCAGAAATCATGAAGCAGGCGGGCTACGACGATGCGATGTGCGAGAAGGTCAAGTCACTGCTGCTGAAGGATCGCATCAAGCTGGGCGACCCCGATGGCCAGATCCTGGAGGACGTGATCTGCCTGGTGTTTCTGGAATTCTATTTCGTCCCTTTCGCCCCGCACTACGCTGAGCCGAAGCTGATCAGCATCGTACAGAGGACCTGGAAGAAGATGTCGGATCGCGGTCACGAGACAGCGCTTACGCTCGCTCCGCTCTGGCCCGCAGACTTGCTTGCGTCGGTACAAAAGGCGCTGGCAGGCGCATAGGGAGGGTTTGTAGGGTGCATCCCACGCACCGAACGAATGGTGCGCACGGCGCACCCTACGACTAATTTTTCGTCAGCAACAAATCACTCGACTTCAGCTTCCTCTGCTGCGGTTTTTTCCACCAGCAGGGAGTAAAGACGGCGGCTATCGGCGCGTAGCACGCTGAACTTGAGGCCGTCGAAAATCACGTGTTCGCCGCGCTTGGGCATATGGCCAAACTTGCTGACCACCAGCCCGCCCACGGTATCGTAGTCCTCGTCGCTGAATTCCGTTCCCATCGCCTCGTTGAAATCCGCAATCTCGGCCTGCGCCTTGATGCGGAAACGGCCGTCCGGCACGCGGATGATGTTGTCTTCCTGTTCGTCGTAGTCGTATTCGTCCTCGATCTCGCCAACGATTTGCTCCAGCACGTCCTCGATGGTCACCATACCGGCCACACCACCGTATTCATCCACTACGATGGCAATATGGTTGCGGTTGCTGCGGAATTCCTTGAGCAGGACGTTGAGCCGCTTCGATTCGGGGATGAACACCGCCGGGCGCAGCATGTCGCGGACGTTGAATTCCTGGCCGGCATAGTAGCGCAACAGGTCTTTCGCCAGCAGAATGCCGATCACGTCGTCCTTGTCCTTGTCGATCACCGGAAAACGCGAGTGAGCGGTTTCGATGACATAAGGAATGAATTTTTCCGGTAAATCGGCAATATCCACCACGTCCATCTGGGCGCGTGGAATCATGACGTCGCGCACCTGCATCTCGGAAACCTGGAGCACCCCTTCGATCATGGCCAGCGCATCCGCATCCAGCAGGTTGCGCTCGAAGGCGGAATACAGAAGTTCAACCAGTTGTTCGCGGTCTTCCGGCTCCCGCAACAATAGCGTGCTTAATCGTTCAAACCAGGAGGGTTTGGCAGGTTCATCGTTCATGTTATTCAAATATCCTTCGTTTCTTCTTGGTAAGGGTCAGCATAGCCCAGCTTTGTGACAATCTGGATTTCCAGGGCTTCCATCTGTCGCGCCTCTTCGTCGCTTTCATGGTCGTAGCCCTGTAGGTGCAGCACACCGTGGACGGTCAAGTGCGCATAGTGCGCTTCGACGGATTTCTCCTGCTGCGCAGCCTCACGCGCAACCACCGGGGCGCACAGCACGATATCGCCGGCCAGCGGCGATTCCGCGCCGGGAAAGTCGTCATCATAGACAAAGGTTAGCACATTGGTCGCGTAGTCCTTGCCGCGGTAATCGCGGTTGAGCGCCCGGCCCTCCTCCTCGTCAACGATGCGCAGCGCGATCTCGGCATCCTGATGCAACGCCGCTTTTACCCAGCGACGAAACTGGGCGCGGGTCGGAACCTGTTCCGGCTTCGCTGCATATTGCACGGAAAGACTGAGTGCTGAGGGTGTGGTTTTTCTGGTCATGGGCACTCGGGAATCAACACTGTTTCTCGCGCTGCTCATAAGCGTTGACGATTTTCTGCACCAACGGGTGGCGCACCACGTCCTCGGACTGGAAGAAAGTAAAGGCGATGCCGCTGACCTTTTCCAGCACTTGCTGGGCGTCCACCAGTCCGCTTTTCTGGCCGCGCGCCAGATCCACCTGGGTCACGTCGCCGGTAATCACGGCCTTGGCGCCGAAACCGATGCGGGTAAGGAACATCTTCATCTGCTCCGGCGTGGTGTTCTGCGCCTCGTCGAGAATGATGAAGGAATGGTTCAGGGTGCGACCGCGCATGTAGGCCAGCGGGGCGATCTCGATCGCGCCGCGCTCGAACAGCTTGCCCACCTTGTCGAAGCCCATCAGGTCGTAGAGCGCGTCATACAGGGGGCGCAGATAGGGGTCCACCTTCTGCGCCAGATCGCCGGGCAGGAAGCCGAGCCGTTCGCCCGCCTCCACGGCCGGGCGCACCAGCACGATGCGTTTCACCAGATCGCGCTCGAGGGCATCCACCGCGCTGGCCACCGCAAGATAGGTCTTGCCGGTGCCGGCCGGGCCTATGCCGAAGGTGATGTCGTGCTCCTGTATCTTGCACAGATACACGTTCTGGCGCGGGGTGCGTCCATGCAGGTCGCTTTTGCGCGTCATCAGCACCGGCATGGCGATGCCTTCCTGCACATCGCGGTCCGTGTTTGCCACCTCGATCAGGCCGAGCTGCACATCTTCGACCGAAAGATGGTTGCGGGACCGCTCGTAGAAATTTTTCAGCGCCTCTACGGCCAGACGCGCCTGGCGCTGCTCTCCATGCACGGAAAAATGCTCGCCACGGCGGGAAATGGTCACGTCGAGAGCGGTGGCGATCTGCTTCAGATTTTCATCCAGCGCGCCGCACAGGTTGGCGAGGCGGGCATTGTCCGCAGGGGAAAAAGAAATATCGAGGGAAGTTGGAGTCACGGCAGCGGCCTTATTCAAGTAGGACGATTTCGCCACGCAAAGTATGGGTAGAAACCGAAGTGATGGTGACGTTGACGAACTGTCCGATGAGGCGCGGATTGGCCTTGAAGTTGGTCACCCGGTTGTTGTCGGTGCGTCCCATCAGTTCGGTTGCGTCCTTTCTGGAAACGCCTTCCACCAAGATGCGCTGCACCGAGCCGACCATTTTCTGGTTGACGATCTGCTCCTGCTCGTCGATTTTTTTCTGCAACTGCCGCAGCCGCTCCTGCTTCACTTCCAGCGGCGTTTCATCGGCCAGTTCCGCCGCCGGTGTGCCGGGGCGCGGGCTGAATATGAAGCTGTAGCCCATATCGAAGCCGACATCCTCGATCAGCTTCAGGGTCGCCTCGAAGTCGGCATCGGTTTCGCCGGGAAAGCCGACGATGAAATCCGAAGACAGAGAAATGTCCGGTCGCACTGCGCGCAGCTTGCGCACCAGGGATCGGTATTCGAGCGCGGTGTAGCCGCGTCTCATCGCCGCCAGCACTCGGTCCGAGCCGCTCTGAACCGGCAGGTGCAGGCCGCTGGCCAGTTTGGGCACTTCGCCGTAGACATCGATCATGCGCTGGGAAAACTCGACCGGATGGGAGGTGGTGAAGCGCAGGCGCTCGATGCCGGGCACCTCGGCCAGGTAATGCAGCAGGTCGGCCAGATCGGCGGTTTCCCCGTCGTGCATGGCACCGCGATAAGCGTTGACGTTCTGCCCGAGCAAAGTGACTTCCTTCACCCCCTGCCCGGCCAGTTGCGCCACCTCGGCGATCACGTCGTCGAAGGGGCGGGAGACTTCATCACCCCGCGTATAAGGAACGATGCAGTAAGTGCAGAATTTGCCGCAGCCTTCCACCACCGAGACGAATGCGGTTGCGCCATCCACCTTGGCCGCCGGCATATGGTCGAATTTTTCGATTTCCGGGAAAGACACATCCACCTGGGGTAGCCCGCTCTTGCGCCGGGCATCGATCATTTGCGGCAGGCGGTGCAGGGTCTGCGGGCCAAACACCAGATCGACGTAGGGCGCACGACCGACGATGGCGCTGCCCTCCTGGCTCGCCACGCAGCCGCCGACGGCAATCAGCAAATCGGGGTTGTTCTGTTTCAGGGGGCGCCAGCGGCCCAGCTGGTGAAAGACCTTCTCCTGCGCGCCCGCCCGCACCGAGCAGGTATTCAGCAAGATCACGTCGGCATCCTCGGCGCGCAGCGTGATTTCCATGCCCTGAGCGGCATTCAGCACGTCCGCCATCTTCGCCGAGTCATACTCGTTCATCTGGCAACCGAAGGTTTTAATGAAAAGCTTTTTTGCCACGAGGATATAGCCTAACGCCCCATCCCCGCTTCTTCATCAGGAGTAGGCAGCCACATCTGGATCAGCATGCCGCTGGAGTCGAGCTTATAGAACACCTTGGCGCTCTGCGGCAGTTGGGTGGGAACAATGGTGCGGTTGAAGGTATCGTATATACGTACGCCGGGAGCCAGCCGGTAAATTTCCCCACCGATCTTCACTTCCGGGTAGGTATGGCCGTTGATCTGCCCGACTTGCACGTTTTGCGGCAAGAGCCTGCCGGCATCGGCGGCCAGGGCGAACAACATGAGGAAAAGAAATAAAAAATGCTTCAGCATAAATACACGATAGCACACAACCAAACCAATCGTCCGCTCCACCGAAACGGGAACAAATGAAACGGATATAAAGTTACTGCCAGGTTGCATGAGAGGAAATGGTGGTGATAGGTGGATTTGAACCACCGACCCCAGCGTTATGAGTGCTGTGCTCTAACCGACTGAGCTATATCACCAGATAAATCGAAGGATGCGAATTCTGACTTTTTATCGGTCGTTTGTCAAGATTGATCAGCTATCGCTCATCCACGCCCGGAAAATCCAAACTCGCCTTCCCAGTTCCCATGCCGAAAGTCGATCTTCAGCCAATGCGGCACAAAGGCCGCCGGGTTCTTGATCTCGAAATCGGCCAACGGCGCTTCCGCATTATCGCGATCGATCGTGCAGGATTTCGTCATCACCGGTCGGAACGCTACCGCCAGATGTTGATTAACCGGAAGGAACTCACGGCTGTGAGCCTGGTCGCCGAAGCGCACCTTCTTGCGGATCAGGCAACTGAAATACAACTCCATCTCCACCGTCAGCGGGCCCATCCGGCTGGCCATCGCCGACTCGGCGGCATCGCTCCATTCCACGCGCACGGTCTTGTTAAATATTTCCACGGTTGAGTGCATGATGTTGCCCTTATTTTGAACAAGTTTACGACTATGAAAGTACGCGCTTCATTTTCTGATCAACCGCAAATCGGTAATGAACGCCTGTGGCTCGCCGATTTCAATCTTGCTGAAATGGGGATGCAGAGGATTGAGAAGGTAATTGGTTTCGCCGGGAATCACCACGCTGGGCACAGCCAGAATGGCGGTGGACTGCTCCTGGGCCCATGCGCTGCCGATTGCTTGCAACTGCGTGCGGGCAGAGATGGTGCGCCAGTCCGGGGGGAGTTGCCCGAGTTCGATCTGCCTGATTTTGAGGCCCTTGGGAATTCGGGCCGGAATGATCACGTAACGGGCACGGAGCGGTTCATCCTGCACCAGCATTTCCAGCATCGCCAGGGATTGGCTTCCAGCGGTATAAACCAGCGGCACACCCTTGCGGTTCCAGCGTCCGCCATAGAGTCGGGCGCCCTCGCCAGAGAAGGCTCTATCCGCGAAACGGGCGGTGACCAGCCGCCAAATGGTGAGCATCAGGCAAATACGCCCTGCTCGATGCGGCCCAGGGTATCCACTACGCTTTCCGCGCCGACATCGGTATCCAGAAGACTCAACGGGGTAGCGCCGGCTAGCGCGGCATTGGAAGATTTCAGCCAATTGAGGGCAACATCGAAGTCCTCGAACACCTCCTCTGCCCGCTCGACCGCACGTGCCATCCGCACCAACTTGGCGGATTCTTCGCTGTTCAACAGGCCTTCCCGCTTACGGCGGGCGAGAGTTCGCTCAGGAATGCCGAGCGCACCGGCCAGCTCGGCCTGGGTAATCCTAACCGCACGAGAAAGCGCGTCCACCGCTACAGATGGCAGACCATGGCGGATAAGAACTACCCAATCGAGGGGCGAGCGTGGCGTGGGTTTCAGCACACCCTTGCCACCCAACAAGTCCTCGACAGAGAGGAAAGGCGGATAAGCCAGCACCGCAGCAGTACTCATGACCACACTCCTTTATTTGCCATATGGCTCTAAGTATAGTCAAAAATGGCGTAATCTGCCAGCACCTCTCTGAATCAAGTTCATCCACACAGAGGGGAAAGCTACCATTTCAGCAACCGTTTCCCCAGCCACCAGCCGACCAGGCCGATGCCCAGCATGGGCAGGTAATGCCACTGGATGACGTGGATGATCGAGTCGTTCAACTCATGCAACCGCAGCCACAACGCGCCGACGCTGAAGGCGGAAAGCAGTGCAACACTGCCCGCCCAGCGATAGTGGGTGCTGGCGAACCGGCGCATGGCAAAGAATGTCCAGGCGGCCGGCAAAAGCGAGAACAATGTGATACTGACCGTGCACTCGAAGCTATGCATGGGCAGAGGCGCAGGCGGCACGTCGGCGCGCCAGGCAAAAAACAGGATCGTCACAAAAACGGCAAACAGGCTGACCGGAGCCAGTGCTGCCTTGCGCATCTGGTGCAGATCGGGAAAGGCCAGCACCGAGGCACCCAGCGACGTGGCGATAAAGATCATGGCGAGGGAGACCATCTCAGCGACGAACCACGGCTCTTGGAGTTTTTGCATCAGGTCCGGGCGCAGGCCGGAAAGCCACAGGGTCGCCACGAGATACACCACCGCCCCCGCCACCCATCCGAGGCTCAGCATGAGAGGGTGCGGCGCCGGCTTCACCGGAGCGGCATCCCGGGCCAGGCTTTCAACCAGTTCTTCGATGTTTGCCATTATCTTTCCAGTATCTTTCTCAAAATCTTGTAAGCCCGGTGTGCGGCAACCTTCACCGCAGACTCTTTCATGCCGATCTTTTCCGCCACTTCTTTGGCGGTATACCCCTCCTGGTGCATCATCTGCAGGATGGCCGCCTGCTTCGGCGGCAGTTTTTCAATTTCCCCACTGATAGATTCGTAGCTGATGCCGGATTGGGTTACAGGCGCCTGCAAATCATTTTCCACCTCGGACAGTTCGACAGCATGGTGCAGGTGGTAGGCATAATGCGCGCGCAAATGATCCTGCAAACGGAACCTGGCAATCGCATACGCCCAGGGCTTGTAGGGCCGCTCGCCGTCGTAGGTGTGCCTCGCCTTGTGGATGGAAATCAGGATTTCCTGCAACAAGTCGTCCACCTCGGAGCCGGAATTCAAACGCCTGGCCAAAAATGGACGCAGTAGGCGCGCGGTTTCCTGCAACACAATTGCATAGGCGCGCTGATCCCCGTTCAGGGACAGCTTCATCAGCGCTTCCAGATTTTCCGTTTTCTCCGCCAACCTTTTCCTTGGAATCTCGATGTAACTTTTTTTCGGGTCCGTCCGAATCAGCTAGTACACGGGGCGGTAATTGTGGTCTGAAGCCCCGTGATGCTTATCAAACCCGTTGCAATGATGCCACTTTTTAAAACAGGAGATTCAAATGAACAAAATTTCTTCCGTACTACTCGCACTTTGCCTGATGAGCACCGCCAGCCTCACGTTTTCCATGGAGCCGATGGAAAAGCATGGCGCCATGGAAAAAGACGCCATAAGCAAGGATGCCATGAAAAAAGAACCCATGGCCAAGGAAGGCGCAAAGATGAAAGCGGACCCGAAAAAAATGAAGAAGCCGAACGAAAAGATGGAGCAAGGTGACAAGATGGAACATAGCGGCAGCATGGCCATGGACCCCAAGAAATAAGAAGACAGCAAAACAGGGCTCGGCTGACCGCACCGGTCCACCCTGCACGCTCCCGCACCCGAAAGGAACGGGAGCGTGCAGGCTGGACCGGATCAATCCGGTTTCTGCGCAACCAGCAATGCTTCCGGAACCAGGCGCTGAATTGAGGTAACCAGTTCCAGAATGATTCCCGGTCGGCAATTGACCGAAACCCACAGCACATTGATCTTTAGATTGAGATTGACGAAGACGACTTCGCGGTACTGTTCCAGCGCCTTCTGGAGATTGTTCAGGGTAGCGTTGATGACGTGCTGGGGGCGACTGCGCAATCCAGGGATCAGCATCATGAAATCCGCCAATGGACGGCCATCCTCACCATGCGTCGGCACGATTTGCCACAATGGCGTGCCGGGCTCTATCGCTGCCCCAGAAAAAGGAAGATTGCTGCGAAACTTGACGAGGCTCATGTTCCTCCCTTTGGGTGTCCAGCGGCAGCAAAGGCAGCACCATCAATCGACAGGGCACAGCATTTAATGCCTGGCCAGCTTACCCAGTTCAGTCAGTATCGAATACACCAGTTCTTGCCCCTGCACGGTCATGCCTTTGGCCAGCTTGTCGGCATCCCGTTCGCCGCCCACGAGTTTACGCATCATGCCGCCCAGTTTGGCCATGTCGCCGCCAGCCCGCACCATCTGTTCAGCCATATTGGCCAGCATATGCAATGCTTCCGGGCTGCCCTTTCCCGCTGCATCGATCATGGTGGCAAGCCCTGGCGCGGCCAGACTGGCATCGGGCTTGGCATTGGGGTCAGGCAAGGTGGAAGGGTCCTGAATCCCGCACAGAATGGTCTCGACAATTGTGCGGTCCTCTTCATCCAGGCCCAATAGCACGCCGGTATCCCGCTTGCCGTTGACCACCTGGCGAATCACTGCCACCAAGGTACCCCAACCGTTCCTGGCCGTCATTTCCAGCATCTGCTCCAATTGAGGCAGGAGCGCCCGGTTATGGCAAGCCATCACCACGTTATTAATCAAGGCCGCATGGAATTGCACGATTTGCTGTTTCTGCTCGGAAAGTAATGTGGACACTTCGTTGATCTCTCGAAATTTTTCAGGGCATGCTTCATGGCATACATGATTAATCATATGCAAGGCGGGACTGAAATTAAACGTCAGTTGCCAACCACCTTATATAGACACCAAAAAACAAGGCAATGGACATACTGTTTCAGAAACAGGATGAAACCTGCCCTGTGCGACCTTCAGGGTGTGGATTCCTTGGGCGGTCGCTTGTGGAATTTCCTGGGCGGTCTTTTGCCCGGCTCGCCAGCAACGGGCTTGGGCTGGCCGCCGGTTCTGGGCTGACCGCCTGGCCGAGGATGATTGGCAGTTCTGGGCTTACCAGTGGATGCAGTAGGGCTCCGGCGCACGACTGGCTCACTAGCCTGCACTCGATTCGCGGAAGCCAAAGTAATCTCCAGCTCGTTGAGCTCATCCCACTGGGCGTCGGTTCGCAGCCGTTCCGGGATAGCCAGAAGCTCTTGCTGACGGCGACGCGGGGAAATCGGTTCTTGTTCACTCATATCAACATTATCTCACTATCACCCCAACCTCAGAGTGAATTATTTCTTTCGTAAAGGATCCAGCAGAGAAGACAGGCCATTGTGATCCAGCTCCTGCATCAACGCCAACAGACGACCGATTTCGCCGGAGGGGAAGCCTTCGCGGGCAAACCAGTTAAGGTAACGTCCGGGCAGATCGGCAATCAAATGGCCCTTGTACTTGCCGAAAGGCATGGCTCGGGTCACCAGGAGCTGCAAATCTTCGGAATTCATCGCCATCTATCAACCTGGCGCGCTTCAACGCAATCGAAGTGCGCTGTAAAAAATCTGCGGGATGCCTATTGTGCCTCGTTCTGTGAAGCGCTTCAAATATTCGCTTTGAACTTGCAGGCACTGCGCCATACACAAACTGAAAAATGCCTTAAAATCACGCCTTCCCGATAATAACCTCCAAGTACCCGCATGAGCGAAAACCATCCAGAGTCCGACCCCTACGCCTACATGGCCGAACTGCAAGACGGCCTGACCGAAACCGAGAAAGCCGAATTCGAGCAACAGTTGAGCAAAAAGCAGCTTCAACTGGAGCAATGCTCAGGCGCCGACACGCTGGAGCGTGCCCGGCTGCAACTGGATATCGCCGAGCTCCTGGTCTTGCTGGAGCGCAAGGAAGAAGCCTGGAATCTGGCGCGTTCGGCTTTCGATACCGCATTGAAAAATGAATCCTGGCAGGATGCCGCGGAAGCCTGCAACGTGCTTTACCAGACCGAACAGCCCGCCTCGATTCCCGCCCTGGGCATGGGCGTCTGGCTTGCGGTGACCTTCCCGGTTGCCCCTGAACTCACCTATGCCATGCTCGACCATGTCGTCACCGAAACGCCCGCCCATTCGGATGGCGCCGCGCTCGCCGCCGTCACCACGCGCTATGTGATCGACCTGCGCGCCGACGACGAAAAGCACGGTGACTGGAGCCTGCTGGCGAACAACCTCATCGCCCGCGTTGCCGCACGCCATAGCAACGTGCAGGATCAACAGGCCCTGGATGCGTGGATGGACAAGCTGGGCCTGCGCGACCCGCAGGTATTTCTGCCCCGGTTGAGTCAGGTGGTTAATGCCATCGTTGGCGACGCTTGGTGGTTTGACCGGAATGAGCTGCGGGATAAATTACCGGATTAGTCACTTTTGGTCGTTGGGCTTGTCGAAGGCAGGCACAATGCGCATCGAGTGTCGCACCAGATGCGGAAAGGCCGACATTAGACGAGCCAGGGATTTACGGGATGAATACGAGGCCCATAAGGCCGGATCAAAGCAGACCCCGAGTTTGCGGAGGCTCTGCTTAGAGAGGCCACCGACTTGTTCCTCAATGGCGAAGCGAAAACCGCTCGCTTACTGCTTCGCGACGTGGCCAATGCGACCATAGGTTTCCAGCAACTCGCCGCAACGATCAATCGCCGAGCAAGAGCATACATCGCATGCTTTCTGCCCGCGGGAATCCGATTATGGAAAGTCTAAGCGCAGTTTTTTCAGCCGTCCGAAAGGTTCTCAACGTCACTTTTGAGACGCATACGGTTCACCACGTTTGAGGTGTTTTCATCCGGCGCAATGATAATTTCCCTACATAAGCTGACGAAAGCGAATGAGCAAAATAATGGCGAAGCTGAACCCTTTAGCTCCGTCTTGGCTCCAATACCATCATTATTTAACTGAGAGCTGTTGTTTCGAAATATTCAGCGACAGCAACTCATTGATGAGCTGCTCAATGTTCTCCCTTACTGCCCCTTCATTTGCGATTTTCAGTCTTTCAAAAGCCAGAGCGGCATCGGAGAACGTGGCCGTAAATGGAGTCAAAATGATTTTCGAAAACACCTTTCTTCCAGTCGCTTTTTCTTCCAGCGAGTATTCAACTGTAGCCGTAACTTTAAGATCAAGCCCAATGAATGGTTGATCCAGACTTATCAGTGTTGTGCCCAATAAGTAGTTGCTTTTGCTTTGGTCAGAAGCAAGCAACATCGCGGTCTTCAAGGACTGCTCAAGTGCTTGCTTAAAGTCATCGCCCCCAACTTTTGAGACCCACAATGGGTTCGTTGATTCGCCGCCACTAACGATCTTGAGCGAAAGATTGTTCTTGAGCGGTGTTTCATTAGCGATCCTCGACGTATCGATCTTCTTGGCTGTCATTTGATCAATACGTGCCGGAGTAGCGCATCCAGACAACGCGGCTAATAACAGGATCGGGAAAATGAACTTATACATTGCAAACTCCTAAGATGGTAAATGAAAGCGTACGCAAAGCGCACGGGGCTATATTCATAGCGTTACGTGAGGTACAGGCCGCAATAACCTGAAGAGCATTGCGCCCTGCATGGGCAACTCACATGCTATCTAAGATTTCTTTTTTCTTCCTTTCAAATTCATCACGCGTTATTACTCCGCGGTCACTTAGTTCTTTTAATTGTTCTAACTTGCTTAAAGAGTCATTTTTTGAGCGCACACCAACAACCGAGTTACTTGTGGCAACCATACTAATCTGATTTTCCGATGGTGCAGGTTCGGCCATAATTGGTGAAGATTTGTTTAAGGAACGATCCTTGTTTTTCTCTAGGTCACTCCCTTCCGCGTTCAATTGATTTTTTTGCTCATCAATCACCGTTGATGTGCCCATCATCACTTTAAAAAATGCCGGGTATTCATATGCGGCACCAGTATTATGGTCAATAACTGCACCAATTCCACCACCGAAGAGAATATTCCCAAACATAGCTCCCTTTGTGGCCGATACTACTGAAGCGCTGCCGGGCTCAAGCTGTTCCTTTTTGCATATGACAATTAGATTATCATTGGATCGTGTAATACTAGTAGACCCCGGGGTAGTAATGAACCATTTGCCTTTATTGTTCGACATGTCGCACATGGCGCCTGAGACTTCTTTACCATTCACCTCGAAGGTCTGGATGGATACGCTTTGACCTGTTGTACCCGTAATAGAAGCACAGCCAGCACATAACTGGAGACCTAACAAAGCACTTACAATTTTTAAATTTACCATTTTTTCTACCCCAATAAAATTTAGCCTAAGCTGTATATAAATCAACGCAACCGGATCGCCCTACAGAAGTGGACCCGAAAATCTGAACATGCCGATAAATGGGAAATTTGCTACCTTACCTATAAAAACTCCGCTTTAATATAGGGGTTTCCCTATTTCGTTCGTCTCAGATAAATCCGCCACTGAGCACCTACCCGCCATGTCTCATTGAAGATGTAACCTTTTCCCACCACGCTCCGAATACTTCAGCAAAGAGGGCATGCCATCGCTTTATCAACACTCACTATGACGAGGTGAAAGATCATGGACAGACGGACATTCATCAAACTGGCGACCGGCGGGGCGGGCCTCCTGGCCGTGCCGCAGCTCTTCTTGTCGGCTCAGGCAATGGCGGCAGAGCGCATAGCAAAAATCAGCAAAACCGACGCCGAGTGGAAAAAGCTGCTGACGCCGGCGCAGTACGAGGTGCTGCGCCGGGAAGGCACCGAGGCGCCGTTTACCAGCCCGCTCGACAAGGAAAAGCGCAGCGGCATGTATGCCTGCGTTGCCTGTGATTTGCCGCTGTTCCCTTCGAAATTCAAGTTCGATAGCGGTACCGGTTGGCCGAGCTTTTTCGATGTGCTGCCCGGCCATGTCGAGACCACAACCGACTACAAGCTGGTGCTGCCGCGCACCGAATACCGCTGCGCGCGCTGCGGCGGCCACCACGGCCATGTATTCAAGGACGGGCCTGCGCCCACCGGGCTGAGGTACTGCAATAACGGCGTGGCTTTGAAATTTATCGCGGACAAGGCTTAACTAATCAATGTAGGGTGGGTTAGGCAGCAGTTATGCCGTAACCCACCAGAGATGCCGTGAGGCACTCAAAGAAGGTGTTGTGTTGCTCTACAACGCTTGGCGGGTTACGCAAAGAACGCTAACCCACCCTACATTTGATTGCGGTTCAAAAAATTCTTAAGGCAAACACATGTTCATCGACATCGGATTGGCATTTCTCGAAGGGCTGGCGCTGATCGTCTCGCCCTGCATCCTGCCGGTTTTGCCGCTGGTGCTGGCGACATCGGTCGGGGGCGGCAAAAGCAGGCCTTACGGCATCATCATCGGTTTCGTGCTGGCGTTCAGCGTGTTTGCGCTGGTTTCGCGCCAGATCGTCCAGGCGCTGGGCGTCGATCTCGATATCATCAAGAACGCATCCCTGGTGCTGCTCGCCTTGTTCGGCCTGGTGCTGCTGTCGTCAAAGCTGTCGGATAAATTCAGCGCGCTGACGCAAGGCGCGGCCAACTTCGGCAATGACCTGGCATCCCGCAGCGGCGAGGGGCTGCTCAGCGGAGTCCTGATCGGCGCGCTGATCGGCCTGGTGTGGACGCCCTGCGCGGGGCCGATCCTGGCTGCCGTGCTGGTGCAGGTGATCCGCCAGGAGACCCAACTCGCCGGCAACCTGATCATCGTTTCGTTCGCTATCGGAGCAGGCGTACCGATGCTGATCATTGCCCTGACCGGCAGAAAAGTCATGAACAGACTTGGCTTCCTCACCCGCCATGCCGAAGCGGTGCGGCGCGGGTTCGGCGTGCTGATCCTGCTGTCCGTCGCCTATATCGCCTCCGGCCTGGATGCGGAATCGCTGCTGACAACCCGCAGCACGAAAGTCGAACAGCAGCCTGCCGGAGAGCTGGTGCTGCGGGAAGGCCTGGCCACACCCTACGCCGTGCCGGAATTCGCCGGCATCGAGGCCTGGATCAATGTTAATCCGCTCACCATGCAAAGCCTGAAAGGCAAGGTGGTGCTGATCGATTTCTGGACTTATTCCTGCATCAACTGCGTGCGCACGCTGCCCTACATCACCGACTGGGACAGGAAATATCGCGACCAGGGACTGGTGATCGTCGGCGTGCACTCGCCGGAATTCGAATTCGAGAAAAAGCTCGACAACGTCAAGGCGGCGATTGCGCAGCACGGCATCCGCTACCCGGTGGCGCTGGACAACAATCTCTCTACCTGGGTGAACTTCAAGAACCGCTACTGGCCTGCACATTACCTCATCGACCGGGATGGGAAGGTGGTCTACACGCATTTCGGCGAGGGCAAATACGATGTCACGGAAAACAACATCCGCTATCTGCTCGGGCTGAAGAGCAGTGTCGAGCCCGTCAAGGCTGAAGCGCCCGCCGAAAACCTCTACCAGACGCCGGAAACCTATCTCGGCTATGCCCGAGCAAACAGCTTCGGCGGCGACCAGCCGGTGGTTCATAACGCGGAAAAGACTTACCGCTTTCCGGATGAGCTAGCCGAAGACGAGTGGGCGCTGAGCGGCAAATGGAGAGTCGATACGCAGAAGATCACCACCGGTGAAAAGGGTGCGGCGCTGCGCCTCGACTTCAATGCGCGCAAGGCGTTCCTGGTGCTGGGCACGTCCACCGGCAAGCCGATCCGCGTTTCCATCCGGCTGAATGGCGAGGCCGTTGGCCCGAATGCCGGCAAGGATGCCCCCGGCGGCGTGCTGACCATCGAGCGCAACACCCTGTACGAACTGATTGACCAGAAGATACCGAAGAACGGCGTGCTGGAAATCCTGTCAGACTCTCCAGGGCTGGAGGCTTATGCTTTTACTTTCGGATAAACATTTTTAGTCGATCGTAATACCGTAGGCTGGCGGTGAGCAACGCGAACCCCAGCATGTTCGGGGTCGCCAAACGCTGGGGTTCGTGCCTCACCACCAGCCTACAAAAACATTTAACCTAGAAACCTTAGTTGGACGGGGTGGAGTGTGCGGTTTTTGAGGTGCAGGGCAAGGCACAACGACACGGAATGGTTGTTCCATTCCAAGGAGTTGTAACGCCGCCATGCGCCGCAAAAATCGTGCAATCCGCCACGTAGCGGACTCACCCACCAGGTGAAAGGGTAAATCATAAAGAAGTTTATTGAAATCACAGTGCTAAATATCCAGTAGAGCGGTCAACTAAGGTTTCTAGGTTTAATGGCCTGCCCAATTAAGGAGTTCCATCATGGCTACCATCCAACGCTTCCGCCGCCACTTGCTCGGCAGCCTGTGCCTCATGCTCGGCCTGGCTGCGCTACCCAACGCCACGGCCGCACCTGCCGAGGAAACTGCAGTTTTCGCAGGCGGCTGTTTCTGGGGTGTGGATGCGGTGTTCAAACACGTCAAGGGTGTATCTGAGGTGGTATCCGGCTATACGGGCGGCAGCGCGGCCACGGCGCGTTACGAATATGTCAGCAGCGGCGAGACCGGGCATGCCGAAGCGGTGCGCATCCGGTTCAATCCGGCCCAGGTTTCCTACCAGCAGTTGCTGCAGGTGTTCTTCAGCGTGGCGCACAACCCCACCGAACTCAACCGCCAAGGCCCGGATGTCGGCAGCCAATATCGCTCGGCGATTTTTTACTCCAGCGACGAGCAGCAGAAAATGGTGCAAGACTCTATTCAGAAACTCACTGCCGCGCGCACTTATTCCAGGCCCATCGTCACACAAGTCGTGCCTTTGCAGCAGTTCTATCCCGCCGAAGAGCATCACCAGAATTATCTGGCCTTGCATCCTTACCAGGCCTACATCGTAATCCACGACAAGCCCAAGCTGGAGCAATTGCGCAAACGATTCCCCGCGTTGTATGTGCCAGCAGGGTCAGGTCGATAAAGGGTGCAGAGGAACAGGAGAGTGAACTGGCGAGAAGTTTTGACTAGTGCTTCCAGTCTGTGGCGCGGCGCCTTTGTGGATCAAAGATTACCCGCGCCCTGACCTCTGGCGGGACACCTTCGTCGTTCATGACCTTGATGCCCACAGAAACATCGATCAGCAGCGCTGCCGCCAATCCTTTATTTACTGCGGCCTCCAGCTTTGTGTCGAGGCGGTCGTGGCGAAAATATTTCATGGTTTCACTCCATACCCGGTTCCGCGCACCCGGCTTGGCGCAGAGTGCGCCAAGCCGGTAAACAGATGCTGCGGAATTATTCAGAATAGTCCATTGACGCCGGCTGTTCCAACGACGTTCCGCCCTGAGTGGAGTATCAAGCCAAAATACAGAATCTAACTAGATGCAAATACAGAAAAGCCCCTGATGCATCCCATCCGGTAAGGGTGTAAAACCCTGACCGGTGTCGATCAGACGTTAAACAGAATGTCCGCCTTGAGATCATTGCTACCATTGAGCGCATGAACTTATCATGCCATTTTGTACCCGCTTTTATACTCGGTTTTGAATTTTCGTCGCCCTATCTCATCTTGCCTGCTCCGGTTTTGCAAAAGCAGATTAACATTGCGTGACAATACCCCTCGCACACTCCCAGCGGGCAATGTCAGCTATCTGGAAAGGCGACTGCGTACTATCGACCCGGAAGAGTCATTAGAGCTTTGCAATAGCGGACGTTCAGGAACTGAACCCAGAAATGAAAACAGCGACCCAAAGACCGCCGTATTCATCAGCAAGAAAATCTATTAAGCTGCTTTGCGCCGCGTCACACCAATCAAACCAAGTAGGCCAGAGCCGAACAGCCACACGGCAGCGGGGACAGGTACAGGCGCGGAAGCGTTGTTCCAGTTAAAGCCTGATTGAGAACTAAGGGTGTAGCCACTCAATTCCGTGCCATTTGCCAGATGCACTCCGCTGATTCCGCCCCAGTAGCCCGATGAGCCAAAGTTACTGTAAGCGCTTGCCACATCACCCGTGGCGGAAGCCAATGCCTGAGTGAAAGCATTTAGGTCGGCATTCATCTGGAATGGAGTGCCAAATACAAAGGGGATATCGAAGGAGAATACGCCGGTCAAACCAGTGACGGGGTCCGACTGGTAAGCCCCGTTCAATGCTTGGCCACGTTGCATATCATTGGTCGTAATAACACCATTGCGTGACACTATTTGTCCTGAGGTTGAAAACACCGTTCCGCCATTGATTCTTATGATCGCGCTTACCGTTGAGTTGCCCATCGCACCTACATCGCCTATGCCGGAGAGGGCGCTTAAACCGCCTGCCAAAGAAAAGCTGGCGCGAGCGAATGCCGATCCTGTCAGTGTGGGGCTGGAAATCGTCAGTTGGTCGATCCAGCCGGCGGAACCTTGACCGCGCGCCTCAGTCGTACCGCCCAAAGTCATAGCGCCAGAAAATGCACTTGCATGCAGAGCGCCATACAAGCCCTCCCCGTAACCTGAGGCGGCTAATCCCGGCACTAGACTGCTAGTGTAGCCAGTTGTGCTCGGACCGGCACCAGAGGGCCCATAAATCACAATGCGGCCATTCCCCACCCACCCCTCTTCATACACCACCGCTGAAGAAGCATAGACAGAAGCCGCTTGCACGGAATTTGAGAAGATGAGCAACAAACCAAAAAACAGAGCCCAGATGCTGTAATTATTTGAATTGTCATACATGGCATTCCCCTCTGTTATCCACAACGGCAGTCACCGGCCTGAACAAAGTTATCAATGAGCTTGCTCAACGCTGTATGCAGCGTTTCCGAAGTAGAATAAAAAAAAACATACGTTTAAAGTTATATGTCTAAAGTTACGCGGATTCAAGTTTGAAGTGCAATTTTGATTAACGAGTAGATTTCACGCACCCCAATCATGAGCCACGCCAGCCGGGTAAGAGTGCCCGGTTTTCGCCCTCGGGGATCAACCTCGGGTAAGCGCAGCAAACGCTTATGCGGTAGCAGATTCCCTTGCTCCCGCTTGGCCCTGGGCTTTTGATGCCGACATGCGGGGCCAACCCGGCAGCCGATGCCATGTCGATCATGGGTATCCATGCTGAACAGGTGCAGCCGCCCGCGAACAAAGTCAGACACGGGTGGTTGTGTCACACCAAACAGACGTGCTGCCGCCGATTGCGTCAGCCCTTCCGACTTGACCCATTCCTGCAATGCCATTGCCAGTTCAGACCGGGCGCGCATACTCGCCACCTGCTGCGGTTAATCCGTTTTTTTTCGCCGCTGATTGCAGCACATCCAGAATAAACGCTGAAGTAATTTGCTTGATCGGCAGCTTGCCGATTTTGGGGAAAACCACGCGCCACAGCATCAAAGGTGGTTGCAGTTTCCACATCCCGCATGACGCGCTGAAGTTGCCGGTTATGCGCCAGGTTAATGCCCTGCTTCACCAGCCCCCCGCGCCTTGATGCGCTCATCCCGCGCTTCGGCAAGCATGGCGCGGTTCTCCGGATTGTTTGATCGTACCCGCTTTTATTTTTACGGTTTTTGATCTCATGCCCACCAGCGCACCCGCTTTTATGTGAGATACCAAGAAGCGAAGAGAAATGAAAATAATAAAAAAACCCCGCATTAACGGGGTTTTTTGGTTGCTTTGTTATTGCATGTCATGTCATGCAATATCTAAAACGGCTTAGACATTAAACAGGAAATTCAGAACGTCCCCATCCCGCACCACGTATTCCTTGCCTTCCGCACGCATCTTGCCAGCCTCCTTGGCGCCCTGCTCGCCCTTGCAGGCGACGAAGTCCTCATAGGCAATAGTCTGGGCGCGGATAAAGCCGCGTTCGAAGTCAGTATGGATCACGCCCGCAGCCTGGGGTGCGGTATCGCCGATGTGGATAGTCCAGGCACGCACTTCCTTGACGCCGGCGGTGAAGTAGGTCTGCAGGCCGAGCAGCTTGTAGGCGGCGCGGATTACGCGATTCAGGCCGGGTTCTTCGAGGCCCATGTCGGCGAGGAATTCCTTCTTGTCGGCCTCGTCGAGGTCGGCGATCTCGCCCTCGATAGCGGCGCAGATCGCCACCACCGGCGAGCCTTCGCGCGCAGCCAGCTCCATCACCTTGTCGAGATGGGGGTTGTTGGTAAAGCCGTTCTCATCGACGTTGGCGATGTACATGGTGGGTTTCAGGGTCATCAGGCACAGCGGCTTGAGCAGGGCAGCCTCTTCCTTGTCAGGATTCAGGCTGCGGGCGGGTTGGCCCTGATCCAGCGCGGCGCGCACTTTTTCCAACAGCGCCATCATGTGCACCGCGTCCTTGTCGCCGGACTTGGCCAGTTTATTGGTGCGCAGCACTGCCTTCTCGACGGTTTCCAGATCAGCCAGGGCGAGCTCGGTGTTGATCACCTCGATGTCGGAGATCGGGTCGATCTTGCCCGCCACGTGTATCACGTCAACGTTCTCGAAGCAGCGCACCACATGGGCAATCGCGTCGGTCTCGCGGATATTGGCGAGGAATTTGTTGCCCAGGCCCTCGCCCTTGCTCGCCCCAGCGACCAGTCCGGCGATGTCGACGAACTCCATGATGGCGTGCTGCACCTTCTGCGGCTTGACGATTTCCACCAGCGCATCGATGCGCGGGTCAGGTACTTCGACGATGCCGACGTTGGGTTCAATTGTGCAGAAGGGATAGTTCTCCGCTGCAATTCCGGCACTGGTGATGGCGTTGAACAGGGTGGACTTGCCCACGTTGGGCAGCCCGACGATTCCGCATTGCAAACTCATGAAAATCCTTTAATTATCAATTCTATTTCAGACAAGCCAAAGCGCCATTATAACCCTACCAGCAATGCACGCTGCGCTTCGTCCAGATAACACCATTCGCCCTCTTTCAGGCCCAGCACATCCAGCGTCAAGTTGCCGATCGCCGTGCGGCTCAAGGCGGTGCAGTGATTGCCGGCGGCAGCCAGCATGCGCTTGACCTGATGGTACTTGCCTTGCTCGAGCACGATCTCCAACTGATGCTCGGCCAGCTTGCGGCAGGTCACCGCTGCCAGCGGCGCGGGCTCGTCGTGCAGCTTCACGCCAGCCAGAAACTTCTCGACCAGCTCGGGCGTCACCGGTTCGTGCGTGGTGGCCGCATAAACCTTGGGAACGTGCCGCTTAGGGGATGACTGGGCGTGAATAAAAGCGCCGTCATCCGACATCAGCAAGATCCCGGTGGTGTCATGGTCGAGACGGCCCACCGGCTGCACGTCGCGCCAGGTAAACTGTTCCGGCAGCAGGGTCAGCACGCCGGGATGGTGGCTGGGCTTTCTGGAACATTCAAAATTGGCGGGCTTGTTCAGCGCGATATAGACACGCTCGCGGTAGATCCATGACTCGCCATAGACACTAAATTCCAGGCCATCGGTCTCGAATGTGGCGCGTGGATTGGTGATGCATGCGCCGGCAATCGACACCTCACCCGCCGCTATCGGTAGCTGGCAACCCTTGCGGGTGCCAAAACCCTGAGATTGCAGGATGCGGTCGAGCGTCAATTTGCTCATTGAGCGCTCAACTTAAAACGACGTGTAGGATGGGTGGAGGCGTTTGCGCCGATACCCATCGCTTTGCAGCGATGATTGATGGGTATCACTGCGTTCCACCCATCCTACCCGCACTCTCTGGCTTGGGTTTGGTGTGCAGCTTGATCATCGCTGCGGGAAAATCCCCCGCCAGCAGTTGCGGCAAGCCGGAGAGGCTGGCATCGACAGCGCTGGCTATCAGTTCCTGCTCTGCGCGCTGCGGCGCATTGAGCACGAAATTCACCACTGCGTTGCGGTCGCCGGGATGGCCGATCCCCAAGCGCAGACGCCAGAAATCCGGCGTGCCGAGCTGAGCAATGATGTCCTTGAGGCCGTTATGGCCACCGTGACCGCCGCCTTTTTTCAGCCGCACGGTGCCCGGCGGCAAATCGAGTTCGTCGTGCACCACCAGAATTTCGTCCGGCGTGATTTTGTAAAAACCGGCCAGTGCGCTGACGGCCCGACCACTGAGATTCATGAAGGTTTCCGGCTTCAGCAGCCAGACCTCGCGATTGTTGACGGCAAGCCGGGCGGCCAGGCCATGAAATTTTTTTTCAGGCTTGAAGCTGGCGGACTTTCCCGACGCCACGGCATCTACCCACCAGAAACCGGCATTGTGCCGGGTGGCCTCGTACTCCCGTCCCGGATTTCCCAAGCCCACAATCAGGCGGATTCCTGTCGTCATTTCCCGTCCCGCAATGAAAAAGCCCGCCGAGCGTACCCCATAAAGGTCGTCTCGACGGGCTCGTTACTAGCAGCTGCGAAGTTCGCTTATGCCTTGACTTCGGCCTCTGCTGCCGCTGCCGCTGCTTCAACAGCACCGCGCGGAATGGTGATCGTCGCCACAGCCAGATCTTCGCCTTTGGTCAGCGGGATCAGTTCGATGCCCTTGGCCAGTTTCAGCTCGGACAGGTGAATCGAGTGACCGGCAGCCAGGTTGGACAGATCCACTTCGATGAACTCGGGCAGGTCCTTCGGCAGGCAGGCCACGTCCACTTCGGTGATGATGTGGCTGACGATACCGGCAGAAAGCTTCACGCCAGGAGCGATGTCGGCATTGGAGAAATGCAGCGGCACCTTGATGTGAATCTTCTCTTTCGGGTTGACGCGCTGGAAGTCCACGTGCATCACTACCGGGCGGAACGGGTGCATCTGGTAGTCACGCAGCAGTACCTGCTCGCTCTTGCCGTCGAGGCTCAACGACAGGATCGTGGCGTGAAAGGCCTCGTTCTTCAGTTTGTAGAACACTTCTTTGTGATCCAGTTCAATGGCTGCAGCCTCTTTGCCACCACCATAAACCACTGCCGGGATGCGGCCCGTGCGACGCAGGCGGCGGCTCGCACCCGTTCCCTGTAGCGTACGCGCGGTTGCGCTGATTTCGATTTTCATGTGAAGCTCCTAAAGTTAAAATGCCGCCCGCGACCAGGCAGCACTTGGTTAAAAGCTGACAGCTAATCGCTGACAGCCAAATTTTATTCCATGAACAGTGAGCTGACCGAATCCTCGTTGCTGATCCGGCGCATCGTTTCCGCCATCAGTTCCGCCACGGAAAGCTGGCGGATGCGGCTGCAATTTTTAGCTTCTTCGCGCAGCGGGATAGTGTCGGTCACGACCAGTTCATCCAGATGCGAGCCCATGATGCGCTCTATCGCCGGGCCTGACAGCACCGGGTGAGTACAGTACGCCACCACTTTTTCCGCGCCGTGCTCTTTCAAAGCCTTGGCGGCCTCGCACAGGGTATTGGCGGTATCGACCAGGTCGTCCATAAGCACGCAGGTGCGGCCACGGACGTCGCCGATGATGTGCATCACCTTGGCCACGTTGGGCTTGGGGCGGCGTTTGTCGATGATCGCCAGATCCACGTCCAGGCGTTTGGCCAGTGCACGGGCACGCACCACACCGCCGACGTCGGGCGAAACCACGATCAGGTTCTCGTAATGCTGTTTCCACACGTCGCCGAGCAGAATCGGCGCGGCATAGACATTGTCCACCGGAATATCGAAAAAACCTTGAATCTGGTCAGCATGCAGATCCATGGTCAGCAGGCGATCCACGCCAGCGCTGACCAGCATGTTCGCCACCACCTTGGCGGTAATCGCAACACGCGCCGAGCGCGGCCTGCGATCCTGGCGGGCATAGCCCAGGTAGGGAATGGCAGCAGTGATGCGTCCGGCCGAGGAGCGCTTGAGCGCATCCACCATCACCAGGACTTCCATCAGGGTGTCATTGGTCGGGGTGCAGGTCGACTGCAGCACGAAAACATCCTTGCCGCGCACGTTTTCGAGGATCTCGATCATCACCTCGCCGTCGCTGAAACGACCGACCGTCGCTCGCCCGAGGCGAAGATTGAGATGTTTCACCACCTCCTCGGCAAGCCGGGGATTTGCGTTGCCGGTGAAAACCATCATGCTGCCGTATGCCATGATGAACCTCTAAAAACAAACGTAGGGACGGCGCATGCGACGTCCCTACCGGTTTGGATTACAACTGGCTGGGGAGGTAGGGATCGAACCTACGAATGCCGGAATCAAAATCCGGTGCCTTACCACTTGGCGACTCCCCAATTTAACTTACAAAATCGTACAAAGGGTGTTTATCCATGCCCTTTGCGATAAAACCGGCCATCTGCGCCGGCTTCATTAAAAACACTTTATTCGCTTCTTCCTGGCTCGAAAACGCGGCAAAAACACACGCTCCCGATCCGGTCATCCTGGCATCGCCGAAGGCCTTGAGCCAATCCAGGCACTCGGCGACTTGCGGGTACTTCCGGCACACCACAGGCTCCAGATCGTTTCTTCCGCAGCCCGTTGAAAAGTCCGACATTTTGATAGGTTTCGTATCGCGTGTCAATTCCTTGCTGGTAAAAATCTCTACCGTGGATACCGCCACCGGCGGCACCAGCACCACATACCAGGCCGGCGGAAGCACCACTGGCTGGAGCTTTTCGCCCACTCCCTCGGCAAAAGCACTCTCGCCGAACACGAATACCGGCACGTCTGCACCGAGGCGCAAACCCAGTTCCTGCAATCTTTGACGGTCAAGATTCAGGTTCCACAAGCGGTTCAGCGCCAGCAACACCGTCGCGGCGTCGGAACTGCCTCCACCCAGGCCGCCGCCCATCGGCAAGCGCTTCTCCAGAACGATATCCGCGCCCAGACGGCAGCCGGTTTCCTGCTGCAACAGACGTGCAGCGCGCACGGTAAGATCCTGTTCCGGGTCCACACCGGGCAGCGGATTCACCCGCCGGATCACGCCGTCATCACGAATGGTAAAAGAAAGGCTGTCGCCGTAATCGACGAAACGAAACACCGTTTGCAATAAATGATAGCCATCCGGACGCCGGCCTACTACGTGCAGAAACAGGTTGAGCTTGGCCGGGGCGGGGAAAAAAGTCGTCATGGCAACACCCAGTCATCGATCACCAGCCGCACTCGCAGGCGCTCGTCCAGCGTCACCTCCAGCTTGGCCGGCAACAAAGCCCCCTGCACCATCCGGTAACCGGTGTAGTCGACGCGCCAACCATCCTGACGCAGGGTACGCAGTTGCAGGTTTTCGTCCAGTTCACCTTCCGACATGCCGTCCGGTGCGGGACGACCCATCACCCAGTATTGCAGGCCACGCGCCGGCAGGCGCCAGCCCAGCACCTCCTCGGTCAGGCTTTCCACGTCTGCGGCACGGTACCCCCTGCCCTCTGCGGTCTCCAGCGTGGCGCCGGCAGAATTGCTCAGAATGCGGGCGACGCCCTGCCCCAGCGGGGAAAGAATGAAAATCTCGTCCTCCCCGGCTGCGTGACTCCACCGCAGCGAACCGGAAAAACTCTCCCCGTTGTGCGACACTGCGATTCGGCCTGCCAGCCGAAACAGGCCATCAGCGCTGCTATCCGCCTGCGGGCGGTTGATTGATTCAAGCTCCGGTGGCGGCACCGGCAGTTCGGCGCAACCCCACAGCAACACGGGAAAACAGCAGGCGACGAGTAAACCTTTAATGGCGTGAGGCGTGAGGGGTGAGGGGTGAGGGGTAAGGTCAAAAACGGTACGGAGGGGGTTCTGACTTTCCTCCCCACTCCTCACCCCTAACTCCTCACCGCACCGCAGGGACAAATTTCTTGATGACATTCAACAGCGTTTCGTGCCCTGGATTTTCCTTCAGGGCGGCGCGCCAGGTTTTTTCTGCCTCTTCGTGCTTGCCCCTGGCCCACAGAACTTCGCCCAGATGCGCGGCAATTTCTACATCGTGCTGGCCGGTGTAGGCGCGCTTCAGAGTATCCTCCGCCTTTTCGAGTTGCCCCATGCGGTAATACACCCAGCCCAGACTGTCCATGATAAAAAAGTCATCCGGCGACAGTTCCAGCGCCTTTTCGATCAGCTGCCGCGCTTCATCCAGACGCTCGGAGCGATCCGCCAGGGTGTACCCCAACGCATTGTAGGCGTGGGCGTAATCGGGCTTGATCTGGATCAGCTTGCGCAGATCCTGCTCGAGAATATCGATCTTGCCCAGCTTTTCCGCCGCCATCGCGTGGTCGTAAAGCAGATCAGGATAATTCGGCAGCTTTTCCAGCGCCTTGCCCAGCAATTCAAACGCTTCGCCGTAAGCCTTGGCTTCCCGCAGCATCTGCGCTTCCGCCACAATTACCTGAACCCGTTGCTGGTTGTTCTGCACCGGAACCTGCCTGAGGTGCTGACGTGCCTCCGGGAGCTTGCCCTGTTTAACCAGCATGGCTGCATAACGGATTTGCGCGGGAATGTACTGCTCGCTCTGGCCAACAGAACCGTACCACTCTGCGGCTTCCGCGTAGCGCCCACGCTCATCGAACAACTGGCCGAGATACATGCGCACCATGGCTTCATCACGGTTTTTGCCAGCCAGCGCCTGTTTCAGATATTTCTCTGCAGCGTCGTAGTCCTTGAGCTGCATTGCCAGCAATCCGACCGCCACGCTCACATCGGGGTTTCCGGGCTGATCGCCGAGCAGTTTTTCGAACTGGGCGCGCGCCTCGACGTATTGACGGTTGCCCACCAGCAAACGGGCATAAGCCAGACGTACATCCTGCATTTTGGGGTACTCCCCGAGCAGGCTGCGGTAAAACTCCAGCGTTTCGGGGATAGAAGTGCGCTGCAGCAACTGACCATGAAACAGCGCTGCCGCTTCCCAATTGGAACGAAGCCGCCTTGCCTCACGAACTTCACTCAACGCCAGCTCACTCTGGTCCGCACTCCATGCCGCATAGGCAATAGCGAAATGCGCTTCCGCACGATTCAGGTAGGGTGCAACCAATCCCTGCACCAGAGCCAGGGTGGCCGGCTTATCCTTCTGCCGCGACAGCATCTGATTCAGATGCAGCAGCGCCCCGCCAACATTGTCGCCCTCTCCTGCCAGCAATTTCTCCAGATGGGGCTTGGCTTCCTGCAGGCGACCGCCGTTCAACAGCAGCGCCGCCACGGCCTGCGTGGCCTGAGCTTCGTCCGGGTCGATCTGATGCCACAGTGTAGCGGCTTCCAGCGCCTGGTTTTCGCGCCGCGACTGCAGCGCGATCTCGGCAGCCCGTCTTGCCAGGCGCGGATCGCGCGTGGTTTTGGCCAGATCCAGCATCCCCTCGGTGGCCAGCCCTGTATCGCCACGCTGTCCGGCGACCTCGGAAACCAGGTACTGAAACAACATCTGCTCGGTCAAGTCGACCTTAGGCAGTTCCGGGATTCGCGCTGCGCGCTCCGGTACAGCGACAGGCTGAACGGCTTCTTTCGGCGACAGCTGGGCGCACCCGGCAGCGACCAGCGCGGCGGGGGCCAGCAAGAGATATTTAAATTTCATCACAGGGATATAATAATGCAGTTGGCAAATGCGCTCTTTACGCGTTCCCCATATTAGGACATATTTGCTCTTTTTCAAAGCAACCAGGGCATGACGACGATTACAGTTTCCGCCAAAAATCTTTCCCGCAACTACGGCACCCGCTCCGCCGTACGAGACATCGGCTTCGAACTGCGCCAGGGCGAGGTGCTGGGCCTGCTGGGCCCGAATGGTGCCGGAAAGACCACCACCCTGCAAATGCTGGCCGGATGCCTGGCGCCCAGCAACGGCACCATCGAGATCTGCGGCATCAACCTGCTTGAGCACCCGAGTGCAGCCAAGGCGCTGCTCGGCTACCTGCCGGAAACCCCGCCCCTGTACCGGGAACTGACCGTGGATGAATATCTCCACCTGGCCGCGCGACTGCACCGCGTTCCCAGGAACGAAATCGCCGCTGCCGTTAACAAAACCAAACAGCGTTGCGGCCTGTCCGAGACCGGAAAACGCCTGGTCGGCAATCTGTCCAAAGGCTACCAGCAGCGGGTGGGCATCGCTCAGGCGATCGTGCACAATCCGCGCGTGGTGATCCTGGATGAACCCACCGTCGGCCTCGACCCGATCCAGATCCGCGAGATCCGCAGCCTGATCCGCGAACTGGGTGGCGAGCACAGCGTGATCCTGTCCACCCACATTTTGCCGGAGGTGGAAAGCGTGTGCGATCGCATCCAGATCATGAACCGGGGCAAACTGATATTCGGCGGCAACATCGCCGAACTGAAGCAGACCTATCCGGAACAGGCCAATCTGGAAGAAGTCTTCATCCGACTGACGCGAAAAGAGGAAAACACATGATTTTCACCATTGCCGCCAAGGAACTGAAGGTCCTGTTCAGCGGGCCGATGGCCTGGATTATCCTGGCTGTGCTGGAGATCATCCTCTCCTATTTTTTTCTGAACCAGGTCGATGCCTTTCTGGTGATCCAGCCGCAGCTGACCGCGCTCGTCAACCCACCGGGTGTGACCGAGCTGATTGTGACGCCCCTGTTCGGCAACGCCGCGATCATTTTGCTGATGACGGTGCCACTCCTGAGCATGCGCCTGATCGCCGAAGAACGACGCAACCAGACCCTGAATCTGTTGCTGAGCGCACCGGTTTCGGTGAGCGAGATCATCCTCGGCAAATTCCTCGGCCTGATGACTTTCCTCTCCCTGTTTATTGGCCTGGCCGCGCTGATGTCGCTATCGCTGTATGCCGGCGCAACGCTCGATCCGGGGCTGCTGGCCGGCAATATCGTCGGCCTGGTGCTGCTGGCGGCCAGCTTTGCCGCGCTCGGCCTGTACATTTCCAGCCTCACGGCTCACCCGATCATCGCCGCAATAGGCACTTTTGGCGCACTGCTTGGCCTGTGGATCATCAACATGTCGGCGCGCGACGCCGACAGCTGGCTGCATATCCTGTCACTGATGAAACATTTCGAGTTGTTCAACCGCGGCGTCATCAATAGCGCCGACGCCGCCTACTTCGTACTGTTCATCACTTTGTTCCTGGTGCTGGCGATACGCCGGCTCGACAACGACAGGACCCATGGCTAACCCTATGAAACTAAAAAATGCAATTCAAGCCACAGAGATCACAGAGGACACAGAGATGTGGCGGATTTCGCATGTTTTTCCAATTCGCCCAACGGGTAAAGCCAATATTCACGGCAAACCATTTTTTTCTCTGTGAACTCTGTGTTCTCTGTGGCTAAATGAGTTTTTAAGAATGAAAAACCCCAACCCATCCCGTTTCCAATTGCGCCTGCAAAGCGCCATTTTTCTCGTCCTGTTTCTCATTGCCGTCGGCCTGCTGATCACCCTTTCCCGCGAATACACGGCGCAATGGGACATCACCCGCAACAGCCGCAACTCGCTGAGCCAGGCCAGCACCGACGTGCTCAAAAGCCTGCCCGGCCCGGTCACCATCACCACCTACGCCACCCAGCAAGACCCCCGGCTCGGCGACGTGCGCAAAATCATTCGCGATTTCGTCAGCCTCTACAGCCACGCCAAGCCCGATCTCACGCTCAAGTTCGTCGATCCGGCAGAACAGCCCCAGCAAACACGGGCAGCCGGCATCCAGGCCAACGGCGAAATGGTGGTGGAATACCAGGGCCGCAGCGAGCACCTCACTACCCTGAACGAGCAGATGCTGACCTCTCTCCTGACCCGGCTTGCTCGTGCCAACACGCGCCTGGCGTTCTACCTGGACGGCCATGGCGAGCGCAAGCTCGATGGCATGGCCAACCACGATCTCGGCGATTTCGGCCGGAAGCTGGAAGCCAAGGGTTTCAAGACGGCAAGCCTCAACCTCAACCTGGCCCAGGACATACCCGACAATGCCAGCCTGCTGATGATCGCCAGTCCGCAAGTGGATCTGATGCCGGGCGAGATAGAGAAGCTGAAAAAATACCTGGAAAAGGGTGGCAACCTGCTCTGGCTGATTGACCAGGAGCCGCTGCACGGAATGCAGCCGCTGGCTGAAACACTGGGGCTGGTACTGACGCCCGGCACGGTGGTGGACCCCTCCGCCCAGCAGCTCAACGCGGCCCCGACCATGGCCCTGGGCGCCGTTTACGGTCGCCATCCGGCGACGCTTGGGTTCAATCTGGTCACGGCCTTCCCCTACGCCCGCACTATCGGCTCCAGCGAAGGAAAAGGCTGGCAGTCCACCTCCCTGATCGAGGTCGCGCCGCAAGGATGGGTGGAAACCGGCAAGCTCGACGGGACTCTCTCCTTCGACCAGAATCGCGACACGCCGGGGCCGGCAACCATCGCCATCTCCCTTGAGCGCAGCGTGGAAGACCGGAACCAGCGGATCGTTGTAGTCGGCAACGGCGGCTTTCTCTCCAACACCTATCTCGGCAACGGCGGCAACCTCGACCTCGGCCTCAACCTGTTCAACTGGCTGGCCGGGGACGACACCCTCATCACCATCCCGACCAAGGCCGCCCAGGACACCAGCCTTAACTTGAGCAAGAACGCCTCGGCGGTGATCGCCATCGGCTTTCTCATCATCCTGCCGCTGGCTTTTGTCGGCATTGGCATCGGCACCTGGTGGCGACGGCGCAAGGCATGAAATCCAGAATTTTTCTGAATTTAGCGCTGGCGGCACTGGTCGCCGTCCTGATTTTATTTGTCTGGCTCAAACCCAGACCCACGACGCAGACAGAATTCAAGCTCTCCACCCTCGCCAGCACCAGTGTTAACCGTATCACCATCAAAAAACCCGGCCAGCAGGCAATCGTGCTGCAAAAAACCCCTGCAGGCTGGCAACTTGGCGCCCCATTCCCGGCACGAGCAGAGGAGGAGGCGGTCAAGCGCCTGCTGGAAATCCTCGCCGCCACCAGCCTGCAACGCTTCCCCGCCACCGATCCTGGCCGCTTCCAGCTCGATCAACCCCTGCTCAGCCTCACGCTCAACGAGCAGGAATTCAGCTTTGGCATGCAAAATACGCTGACCGGTGAAATCTACGTCGCCACGAATGGTGGCGTTCATCTGGTCGCGCCCAGCTATCTCGCTTATGCGATGAAAATGCCCGCCGATTTCGCCGCCCGCGCTTTTCTGGCCGAGGATGAAAAGCCGGTCGGCTTCGAGTTTGCAGATCTGAAACTCAGCCAGAACAGCGAGGGAAAATGGTCGACCACCCCTGCCCGCCCGAACTGGAGCCAGGACGACATCAACCGTTGGGTGGACGAATGGCGCCACGCGTCCAGCCTGGTTACCCAGCCCTACGACGGCACACCCCCGCAGGAATCTTTCACCCTGCGCCTCGGCGATGGCAAGCTCATTCCCTGCAAAATCCTGCGGCGCGAACCGGAACTGGTGCTGCTGCGCGAAGATGAAGAACTGCAATACCACTTCCCCGCCGAAATTGGGAAACGCTTGCTGCGCCCAAAAGAAAAACGGGCTGCCGATGAAAACTCTTGAACCGCGGAGGACGCGGAGGACGCAGAGGACGCAGAGGACGCAGAGGACGCAGAGGAAAAACAAGGCATTGCCAAGTTTTTCAGAGTCATCCAATCAGGTGGGTACATTTTTTTACGTCAAGCATTTGAATTCCTCTGCGTCCTCCGCGTCCTCTGCGGTAAATCGCCGTTCAGAATAAAGTATGCCAGAACTGCCAGAAGTTGAAACCACCCGCCGCGGCCTCGAACCCCACCTGGTCGGCCAGCGCATCCGGGCGGCCATCGTTCGCCATGCCGGCCTGCGCCATCCTGTGCCGGAAGCGCTGGAACAAATCCTGCCCGGTTTAACCCTGCGCAGCATCGAACGACGCGGCAAGTATCTGCTGCTGGACTGTGGTGAGGGCTGGCTGATTCTGCACCTCGGCATGTCGGGCAGCCTGCGTATCCTGCCCACCGCCACGCCGCCGGAGAAGCACGACCACTTCGATCTGGTGCTGGAAAGCGGCCAGTGCATGCGACTGCGCGACCCGCGCCGCTTCGGGGCAATACTGTGGACGACTGCACCGCCGGCGATTCATCCACTCCTGGCCAACCTCGGCGTCGAGCCGCTGACGGAAACATTCGACGGCGATTTCCTCTACCGGGTGTCGCGCGGTCGCCGGACCCCGATCAAGCAGTTTCTGATGGATGGTCACATCATTGTTGGCGTCGGCAACATCTACGCCAACGAAGCGCTGTTTTCCGCCGGCATCAGTCCGAAAACCGCAGCCGGAAGGCTGGGCAAGGAGCGCTGCACCCGGCTGGCGGCGCTGGTGAAGGACATCCTGAATCTGGCGATTGCGGCGGGCGGCAGCACCCTGCGCGATTTCGTCAACAGCGCCGGCAACCCCGGCTATTTCCAGCAGCAATATGGCGTCTATGGCCGCACCGGCCAGCCCTGCCTGCGCTGCGGTGCGACGGTGCGCCAGTTGCGCCAGGGACAGCGTTCCACTTTCTACTGCCCCGGCTGCCAGAAGTGACGTTCAATACAAGCCTTAAAATACTGATATGTCACGTTGATATGTTGTATTTTGTGATAAAGTTTAACCCACTTGAATAAACCATCCCCCGGGGGAATCATGGCACACGATGATCTTGTCTCTCATTTCGAAGCCTACAGCGCCTGGCGCAGCCGCCTGACCGACAACGTCAGCGATTTCCGCAACTGGCTCAACGAGCAGGAACTGAACGACGCGCAGACCGACCTGCGCATCCAGCGCTTGCTCGACCGGCTCCACGACGACAAGCTCAACGTGGCCTTCGTCGCTGAATTCTCGCGCGGCAAATCCGAGCTGATCAACGCCATTTTCTTTGCCGACTACGGCCAGCGGCTGCTGCCTTCCAGCGCGGGGCGCACCACCATGTGCCCGACCGAACTGATGTACGAAGAAGGCCGCGAACCCTGCATCCAGTTGCTACCCATCGAGACTCGTGCCGCTGACACCACCACCACGGAGTACAAGCGCTACCTCGACGAATGGAAAATCGTGCCGCTCGACATCGAATCGAGCGACGCCATGGTCGATGCCTTCCTGCAGGTGAGCCAGACCAAGCGGGTCAGCCTGGACGAAGCCACGCGCTACGGGCTGTATAACGAAAAAGACGAAAACAACATCGTCACCGTGCATGAAGACGGCACGGTGGACATCCCCTGCTGGCGCCATGCCATCATCAACTTCCCGCATCCACTGCTGAAGCAGGGCCTGGTCATCCTCGATACGCCGGGTCTCAATGCCATCGGCACCGAGCCGGAACTAACCCTGAACCTGCTGCCCAATGCCCACGCGGTGCTGTTCATCCTCACCGCAGACACCGGCGTCACCAAGTCCGACATCGAGGTCTGGCGCGATCACATCGGCAACCAGCAGGGGCACCAGAAGGGCCGCCTGGTGGTGCTGAACAAAATCGATGGGTTGTGGGACGAGCTGAAAAGCGCCGATGAAATCGAACGCGAAATTGACAAGCAAGTCACCACCAGCGCCAGCCTGCTTGGCATCAAGCCCGCCTATGTCTTCCCGGTTTCCGCCCAGAAAGGGCTGCTCGCCAAGATCAATCAGGACGAACCGCTACTTGAAAAAAGCCGTTTGCTGGCGCTGGAAAAATCGCTCAGCGACGAGCTCATCCCCTCCAAGCAGGAAATCGTCCGAGACAATACCCAGAGCGAAATCGAGCACATGGAGGGGAATATTCGCTCGATTCTGGATGCGCGGCTTTCAGGCGTGCGCGAGCAACTGGATGAACTGCTCGGGCTGCGCGGCAAGAACGAAGACGTGATCGAGCACATGATGTCCAAGGTGAAGAAGGACAAGGAAGATTTCGAAAAAGGCCTGCAACGCTTCCAGGCCCTGCGCAGCGTATTCTCCCAGCAGACCAACATCCTGTTCGCCCACCTCGGTATGGATGCGCTCAAGACCGAGGTCAAGAACACCCGCGTCGCCATGGTCGAGGCCAAGTTCACCAAGGGCATGCGCGATGCCATGACCAATTTCTTCAGGGACGCTAACGAGAACATCGCCCAATCCGCCAAACAGATCGAGGAAATCAAGGGCATGATGGGCGCGATGTACAAAAAATTCAACGAGGAGCATGGATTAAGCCAGACAGCTCCCGCGCCCTTCTCGACCCTGAAGTATCACAAGGAAATCGCCCGGCTCGAAAAAGCCTACAACGAGCACTTCAACACCGTGCTCAACATGCTGACCCACGAAAAATTCTCCATCACCACGAAATTTTTCGAAACCCTGGCGAACCGGGTGGTGCATGTCTATGAGGTCGCAAACCAGGATGTGGAAAACTGGCTGAAGGCGATCATGGCACCGATGGAAACCCAGGTACGCGAACATCAACTCCATTTGCGCCGCCGCCTGGAAAGCATCAAACGCATCCACAAGGCGACCGACACCCTGGAGGATCGGATCACCGAACTGCAGCATATGGAAAGCGGCATCCTCAAGCAGTTGCAGGACTTGTCGCTGTTGCAGCAGCAGATTGCCCACTCGCTGGCTTACGAGCAGGAAACTCAACCTATTGCAGCAAGCGCCTGAGTTTCCCGCTCTCCATAAAAAAACGGCGGCATGGAATCCATGCCGCCGTTTTTTCGTCCGACCCGGGCCGGTTTAGCCCTGGGCTTGAAGCGCCTCATACTTGGCCTGCAATTCTTCCTTGCTTTCCACATGGCTAGGATCGAGGATGCAGCAGTCAACGGGACAGACACTGACGCACTGCGGTTCATCATAATGCCCGACGCACTCGGTACACAAATTGGGGTCGATCACATAAATTTCATCGCCTTGCGTAATTGCACCATTGGGGCATTCGGGTTCGCACACATCACAATTGATGCACTCGTCGGTAATCATCAGAGCCATAGCAGTTTCCTTCTGAAGTATTAAGAAAAAATTTTGTGTTGCAGTTTCGCCTTGACCGAGGGTTGCACGAACTGGCTGACATCCCCGCCCAGCAGCGCAATCTCCCTGACCATGCCGGCCGAAATAAACATGTATTGATCCGACGGCGTCAGGAATACTGTTTCGACCTCGGGATACAGGCTCCGGTTCATTCCCGCCAGCTGAAATTCGTATTCAAAATCCGAAACCGCGCGCAAGCCCCGCAGCACCACGCGCGCATTGTTCTCGCGCAAGAAATTCATCAGCAACCCGGAAAACCCCACCACGGTGACTTTAGGCACATCGGCAAGCACCTCCCTTGCCATCTCCACCCTTTCTTCCACGGTAAAATAGGGCCTCTTGATCTGGCTATCCGCTACCGCGACGATCACTTCGTCGAACAGGCGAATGGCGCGCCGCACCAGATCCTCATGGCCGAGTGTAATCGGATCGAATGTGCCGGGGTAGACCGCTCTAAGCGCCATTGTGACTTTCAGTTTTTCGCTTCAGCAAACAGTAGAACACATTACCCGCCCGACCGCTGCGCCAGACTTCCCATCCTTCACCCGGCTCAAGCACCTGCTCGGTTTCAGCGTAAACGAAGCCATCGGGGACGAGCCGGTCCGGAAGAAGCGGCAATAATAACGGTAAAATTCCGTGGTGGAAAGGTGGATCGAGAAAAATCACATCGAACGTTTTCCCTTCACGGGAGAGGGTTTTTAGGCCATCTCCTGCCACCAGGTCGAGTCGATTAAAACAAGCGTTTTTCTCGTTTTCCTCCTCTCCCGCACGCGGGAGAGGATTGAGGAGAGGGGAACGGGCATGGCGGGCAATATCTTCAGTGGCGGCATTCTTGCCATGCCCGTTAGCACCGAGTTTGCGCGCGTTTTCCTGCAAGGCTTTCAGCACCTGCGGGTTCTGCTCTACCATCACCACTCGCCGTGCCCCGCGTGAAAGCGCCTCGAACCCCAGCGCCCCGCTACCGGCGAACAGATCAAGACAAGTCTTGCCGTCCAGTGTCTGCCCCAACCAGTTGAACAGGGTTTCCCGCACCCGGTCCGGAGTCGGACGCAAGCCTTCTGCTTGCGGGAAATTGATCAGGCGACCGCGCCATTCGCCGCCGATGATTCTGACCTTGCTCTGCTGTGCCGTGGATGAAGCGTGAGGGGTGAGGCGTGAGGGGTGAGGCGAAAGATCGCCACCCCCACCGCGCCGTTTTTGACTTTTCCCCTCACCTCTCACCTTCTAGCCCCTCACCCGTTCAGTCCGCGCCGACCACCACGGTCACCATGTTGTCCGGCTGGATGCGGCGAGTAAAGGCATCCCTGATCTGGGCAACCGTCACTTTTTCAACCTTGCCGCTGAAATCGTCCAGGTAAGAAAGCGGCAGCCGATAAAAACCGATCACAGCCAGGTGATCGAGGATCTTCTTGTTGCTGTCGATCCGTAGCGGGAAGCCGCCCACCAGATTCTGTTTGGCCCGCTTCAGTTCATCCTCGGTTGGCCCCTTGGCGATGAAATCCCCCAGCGTCTTGCGCACTACCGCCAGCGCCTCATCCGCCTGCTCACGCTTGGTCTGCAAGCCAATCTCGAATGGCCCGCGCTGTTGCAGCGGAATGAAATAGCTGTGCACGCTGTAAACCAGACCGCGCTTCTGCCGCACCTCCTCGATCAGGCGCGAAGCAAAGCCACCGCCGCCGAGGACATAGTTGCCGACATAAAGCGGGAAATAATCCGGGTCGTTGCGCACCATGCCCGGCTGCCCGATGAGGATGTGACTCTGCGTAGCGGGGTGAGCAATTTTTCGCGTTTCCCCCTTGGGCATGGACACCGCCGGCAAAGGCTGCGGCGCGTCATCCGCACGCGGCAGGGAGGAAGTCAACCGGGAAGCGATTTCCCTTGCCTGAGCCATGGTGACATCGCCGATCAAAGCGATCACGGCATGATCGGCACGGTAATGAGCACGGTAAAAACCGACCAGTTCTTCGCGCCGCAAAGCGGCAATCGATTCCGGCTCGACCATCGAGGACAACGCGTAAGGATGGGCTCCATAGACCATCGAATTGAACATCCGCCCGGCGATGAACTCCGGCTGGGTCAGGGCTTCCTTGAGTCCGGCGATAGCGCGGGTTTTTTCCCGAGCCAGTACCGCTTCAGGAAAGTCCGGGGATTGCAGCGATTTGGCCATGATCTCCAAAGCCTGGTTTCTTTCCCGTGCGCTGCTCAAAGTACGCAGGCGCAATCCGGCCCTGTCCTGGTCGAAATTTCCGCCCAGGCTGGCGCCGATATCGGCCATGCGGCGGGAGATTTCTTCCTCAGTCATCCCGCCTGCGCCCAAAGTCAGCAGATGATGCGTCATGCTCGCCAGATCCGGGCTGGACTTGTCATCCCGGCCGCTACCCGCAGGAAATTCAACGCTGATATCCAGCAACGGCAGATCGTGATTTTCGACGAAATACACCCGCACGCCGTTGTCCATCTGCCAGTGCTGGATCGGCAGAGCGGCCTGGGCTGCGGTGGCCGCGAGCAGCAGACCAACAAAAGCAAAGCCCCTAACCACAGAGGCACAGAGACACAGAGGTTTTCCCAAACCGCGATTTTCTCTGCGCCTCAGCGCCTCTGCGGTTGATCTCAAATTAATTCGCATGACGTCCTCCCATCGCAGGTTTCACCGGCTTCGCGCCATCCAGCGGTTGCGGGTCGAGAACCGCCACGGTAAGGCGGTCATCGACCAGATATTTCTGCGCCGCTTCCTGCACCTGTCTGGCGGTTACCGTCTTGAGTTTTTCCAGACGCGTTTCCAGCGTATTCAGAGGCAGCCCGGCGGTTTCGACCTCGCCGATCAGCATCGCCTGGTAGAACATCGAATCGCGCTGATAGACCTGGGCCGCGATCACTTGTGCCTTGACGCGTTGCAGCTCTTCCTCGGTCACTCCATCCCGCTTGATCTTCTCGATCTGCTCGCGGATGGCCGTTTCCAGTTCGGCGACGCTCTTGCCCTCGGCGGGCGCTCCGTCCAGGATGAACATCGAGGGCCCGCGCGAAATCAGGTCATACCCTGCCCCGGCCGACACGGCGATCTGCTGCTCCCGCACCAGCGCTTGGTTGAGTCGCGCCGAAGCATGGCCGTCCAGCACGCCAGCCAGCACTTCCAGCGCGTAAGGCTCACTATCGTTACCCGGATCACGCAAGGTGGGCGTATGGTAGCTCATGGCAAGGTAGGGCAGTTTGGCGGGCGCTTTAACGGTCAACCGCTTGATGCCGCGCTGATCGGGTTCGGCCTGGGGTTTGCGCTGGGGCAGCACAACCGGGCGGATTTTGCCAAAATAGCGCTCGGCAAGTTTCAGCACTTCCTGGGGCTTGACGTCGCCCACCACCACCAGCGCCGCATTATTCGGTGCATACCAGCGGCGATACCAGTCTCTGGCATCGTCAGCCGTCATGTTTTCCAGGTCGCTCATCCAGCCGATGATCGGATGATGATAGGGGTGAGCCAGGTAAGCGGAAGCCATCAGCGTTTCATAAACCAGCGCCTGGGGTTTGTCTTCGGTACGCAGCCGGCGCTCCTCCATCACCACCTTGATTTCCTTGGCGAACTCCTTGGGAGAAATCACCAGGTTATGCATCCGGTCGGCTTCCAGCCTGAAGGAGAGTTCCAGTTTCGATTTCTGCAGTTGTTGGAAGTAGGCGGTATTGTCGCGACTGGTAAAGGCGTTTTCCCGACCGCCGGCAACCGCAATCTGCTTCGAGAATTCGCCGGCGGGAACCGCCTTGGTCCCCTTGAACATCATGTGTTCCAACACGTGAGCCACGCCGGTCGTACCGTTGAACTCGTCCATGCTGCCGGCGCGATACCATACCTGCGACACCACTACCGGCGCGCGATGGTCTTCCTTGACGATGACCTTCATGCCATTGGCCAGCTTGTATTCATGGGTAGTTGCCAAAGCCTGGAACGGCAAAACCGCGGCCAGTAACCACAAGCTCCGGATCAATGTTTTTTTACGCTGCACAAAACCTCCCAATCGCCTAAAATGGCGAAGTTGTGAATTATAGCCCACCTTCTGACTGTATAACCCCATGCTAAGTTTCTTCAAATCCGACAAGAAAGCCGACGAAAGCCAGGAACAGCCCCTCGGCTGGGCAGCCAGACTCAAACACGGGCTGACCAAGACCCGCGACAACCTGAGCCGGCAGCTGACCGGCCTGTTCGGCGGCGGCAAGATCGACGAAGCGCTTTACGAGGAACTCGAAACCGTCCTGCTGTCCGCCGATGTCGGCGTCGCCGCCACCCAGTACCTGCTCGATGACCTGAAAAACCGCGTCAAGCGCGACAAGCTGGAAGATGCAGCGCAACTCAAACAGGCATTGCGCGATGGCCTGCAAGCCTTGCTCACCCCGCTGGAAGCGCCGCTCGCCATCGAAAGCCACAAACCCTACGTGATCATGATGACGGGCGTCAACGGCGCCGGCAAAACCACCACCATCGGCAAACTGGCCAAACATTTCCAGGCCCAGGGCAAATCGGTGCTGCTCGCCGCCGGCGACACCTTCCGCGCTGCCGCGCGCGAGCAATTACAGGTATGGGGGGAGCGCAACAACGTCACGGTCATCACCCAGGAAGGGCACGACTCCGCCGCCGTGATCTTCGACGCGATTCAGGCCGCCCGCGCGCGCGGCATCGATATCGTGCTGGCGGACACCGCAGGGCGGTTGCCCACCCAACTGCACCTGATGGAAGAGCTGCGTAAGATCAAGCGCGTCATCGCCAAAGCCGAACCGAGCGCCCCCCACGAGACTATCCTGGTGCTCGATTCCAACACCGGCCAGAACGCCATCGCCCAGGTCAAATCCTTCGACGATGCCTTGCAAGTAACCGGGCTGGTACTGACCAAACTCGACGGCACGGCCAAGGGTGGCGTCATCGCCGCCATTGCCAAGACTCGTCCGATCCCGGTGAGATTCATCGGCGTCGGCGAGCAGCTCGATGACCTGCGGCCCTTTGTGGCGAGGGAATTTGTTGAGGCGCTGTTTGAATGATCTCATTTAGCCAGGTTTATAAACGCTACCCAGGCGGCCACGAGGCCCTGAAAAACCTCAGCTTCACCATAGAACCCGGCGAGATGGTCTTCATCACCGGTCCGACGGGCGCCGGCAAGAGCACCTTGCTGAAGCTAGTGGCGGCGATCGAGAAGCCCTCGTCCGGCAGCGTGGTGGTGAGCGGCCAGAACATCGGCAAGCTGCGCCGCAGCGCTGTTCCCTTCCTGCGCCGCAACTTCGGCCTGATTTTCCAGGATCACAAGCTGCTCTACGACCGCAACGTGCTGGAAAATGTCATCCTGCCGCTGGATATCGCCGGTCTGCCGCGCGCCGAAGGCATGAAGCGCGCCCGCGCCGCACTCGACAAGGTAAAACTGCTGGGACTGGAAAAAGCCAACCCGATTTCCCTTTCCGGCGGCGAGCAGCAGCGCCTGTGCGTGGCTCGGGCGATCGTCAACCGCCCGGCCATCGTGCTGGCCGATGAACCTACCGGCAATCTCGACACCGAGTATGCCGGCGAAATCATGGAAATGTTCAAATCCTTCAACCAGGTGGGAGTCACTCTCCTGATTGCCACCCATGACGAATCGCTGATCGCGCGCTACAGCAGCCGGGTGTTACACCTGAAGCAGGGGGAGCTATCATGAACTGGCTCAGCCAACACCGCCTCGCCCTGGTGCTGATCCTCGGTCGGTTTGCTCATGCGCCTTTTTCCAGCCTGTTCACCATGATCGTCCTGGGGGTCACGCTCAGCCTGCCGCTTGGCCTTTATACGCTGATCGAAAACGTCAGGGCGGTTGCCGGCAACGTCAGGCTGGAGCCCCAGATCACCCTATTTCTGTCCCCCAAAGCAGATGCTGGCAGCACCGGGCAGGTCGAGTCGCGGCTGAAGGAACTCAATACCATCAAGCAATTCCGCTTCATCCCGCGCGATCGAGCGTTGCAGGATCTGCAGCAAAGCACCGGGCTGGCAGACGTAGCGGCGGGGCTGGAACGAAACCCGCTGCCGGATGCCTTCGTGATTGAACCCAAAAGCATCGATCCCGGTCAGCTCGAAAATCTGCGCAAGGATTTGATGAAGCTGCCCAAGGTGGACAAGGTATTGCTGGACACCGCCTGGGCAGAGCGTCTCAACGCCATGGTGCACCTCGGTCGCGATATCACCCTGATTCTTGCCGTCCTGCTCGGTTTTGCGCTGATAGTGATCACCAGTAATACCATACGCCTGCAAATCCTGTCACAGCGCGAAGAAATCGAGATCAGCACGCTGATCGGTGCGACCGACGCCTTTATCCGCCGCCCCTTCCTTTACCACGGAGTATTGCAGGGCCTGGGCGGCGGCCTTGCCGCATGGTTCATCGTCAGCCTTGGCCTGCAACTGCTCAACGTCGGCATAGCCGACCTGGCTAAACTCTACGCCACGCAATTTCTCCTGCTCCCATTGGGCACTGGCGAGATACTTGGCCTGCTGCTGTTTTCCTCTCTGCTCGGCTGGATCGGTGCGTTTCTGGCGGTGGAAAGACATTTACGCCGGATCGAACCCAGCACGTAATCTCCGTGCCAACCAAGACCGGAAGCCCGACTTCAAGCTCCCTTTGCCAGTCGTAGCCACCCCGAACAAATTTTTTACATATAATTATTGACTAATATACTCGCGAGTCAGTATAGTTGACAATATCACTCGGACATTTCCACTTCAAGGTGGAATGCGCTGAACTTTTCCAACTATTTGGCACTCTCATTCCCCGAGTGCTAGAATTAAAAAAATTGGAGGAATAATCTCATGACAAATGCTTTGTTAGCCATTTCCATCCCTTCTGCGGTGGGCAGTCTGGAAAGCTATATCCAGTCAGTCAAGGCAATGCCGGTTCTGAGCGTCGAGGAAGAGCACGAACTGGCGCTGCGGCTGAAGCGCGACCACGATGTGGAAGCAGCGCGAATGCTGGTGGTTTCGCACCTGCGCGTGGTGGTGAACATCGCACGCGGCTACATTGGCTATGGCCTGCCCCAGGCTGACCTGATTCAGGAAGGCAACATCGGCCTGATGAAAGCCGTGCGCCGCTTCGACGGTGAGCGCGGTGTGCGCCTGGTATCCTTTGCCATCCACTGGATCCGCGCCGAAATGCATGAATACATCCTGCGCAACTGGCGCCTGGTCAAGGTCGCCACCACCAAGGCGCAGCGCAAGCTGTTCTTCAATCTGCGCAGCATGAAAAAAGGTCTCGGCTACCTCGGCCCGGATGAAGTTAACAGCATTGCCAAAGATCTGGGCGTGAAGCCGGAAGAAGTGGTGGAAATGGAAAGCCGCATGGGCGGCCAGGACATCTCCATGGAAACCCACGGCGGGGACGAGGATGAAGGCACTGGCCCGATCGCCTATCTTGCGGCCGACGCGACCAATGAACCCGCGAACCTGCTGGAGCAGGAGCAATCCAGCCATTTGCGCGAGCGCGGCCTGTCCAATGCGTTGCAGGGCCTTGATGACCGCAGTCGTCGCATCATCGAGGCGCGCTGGCTGACTGAAGACGCGAGCGCCACGCTGCATGAACTCGCTGCGGAGTATGGCGTGTCTGCAGAACGCATACGCCAGATTGAACAAAAAGCTTTGCAGAAAATGAAGACGGCAATTGTGGCCGAGGCTGCCTGACCTCATCGTAATAAAAAAAGGCGGGGTGCTTCGGCGCCCCGCCTTTTTTTATCTAAACATTCCGATGCCTGATCAGGCCAGAATCACGGAAAAAAAGCTGATCCAGCTCCACACCATCAAAGTCACTACGATAGGCATCACAAATTTAGCCATTTACCTCTCCTTAATTAAAAATTCGCTAAAAATCCATTTCCCGGAACGGGGCAATTCTAGCCCAAAGTTCCATTCCATTCACCCCGCTGCGTCAACCTTTTGCTTCTTAGATCGTGAATCCGCATAGCGCGGAATACGTGGATCATCATCATCCATCAGGATCCGCTGGGCAGGGCCTTCCATGTCCTCGAACTGACCATTCTTGATCGCCCAGAAAATACCGATCCCGGCGACGAGTATCATCACCACGGTCATGCCCAGCAGATAAATCAATATCGGTGTCATTCTTTAAATATCCTCAATCAGCGCAGGCGCAACGCATTCAGCACCACCACCAGAGAGCTGGTTGACATGCCGATGGAGGCCAGCCACGGCGGGATCATGCCGACAGCAGCAAAGGGCAGCGCAAGCAGATTGTAAACGACCGCCCAGGCGAAATTCTGGCGCATCACGGCGATGCTCGCATGCCCGGTCTGCAGGGCGCGCTGAATATCCAGCAGATTTTCCGTCAATAATACGATGTCGCTGCTGGCCCGCGCAACCTGGGTGCCGCCGCCCATGGCAATGGACACATCGGCCCCGGCCAGAACCGGCGCATCGTTGACACCGTCGCCCACCATGGCTACGACATGGCCGCGCTGCTGAAGTTCGCGCAGCGCCTCGAGCTTGTTTTCCGGTCGCAGCGCGGCCTGCCAGGATTCGATACCGGTCTCGGCAGCAACGTGGGCCACCGCATCGGCTGCATCGCCGCTCAGGATCGTGACCTGCACTCCCGCTGCCTTAAGTTGCTCAACCAATTCGCGAGCCTGTGGCCGCAGGCCATCAGACAACACGAACACCGACAAAACGCTCTGCTCGTCACACAACCACACCAGCGTTGCACCTGCCGCCAGACCGTCAGGTAGCGTCACCGGCTCGTGCCCGGCCAAGGCGGCATTGCCCAGGGTATAACGCACACCGGCTATGGAACCGCTCACTCCCTTGCCCGGCAGATTCTGCGCCTCCTGAACCACGATCAAATCGGAGCTGGCGACCCGACTCAAAAAACTCTGCGCCAGCGGATGCTCCGAAGCCTGTTCCAGGCTGGCCGCGAGCAACAGGCAGCGATCTTCGTCCACGTCAGAAAATGTGACGATACGCTGCAGCACCGGCTTGCCATAGGTGAGAGTGCCCGTCTTGTCGAAGACCACATGATTAACCTTGGCCAGGGTTTCCAGGGCGTGGCCGCGCGTCAGCAAGATGCCGTGCCGCAGCAGGTGCGAGCCGGCAGCAGCAAAGGCCGTGGGCGCGGCGAGCGACAATGCGCACGGGCAAGTCACGACCAGCACCGCCAGCACAATTCCGAAGGCCTGCCCCGGCTCCAGCCACCACCATACAGCACCGACTATCGCCGTCAGAATCAGCAGGCCGACGGTGAAATACCCCGCCACCTGATCGGCCAACTGCGCCAAACGCGGCTTCTCCGCCACCGCCCGATCGAGCAGACGGACGATCCCCGCCAGCACGGTGTTTTCACCCACTCCGCTCACACGCAGCAGCAGCGGCCCTTCCAAATTTATGCTGCCAGCAATCACCTGCGCTCCAATGCGTTTCGGCACCGGACGACTCTCGCCAGTCAACAGCGCTTCGTCCACCGTGCTCTCGCCTTCAATCACTTCGGCGTCGGCGGCGATGGCTTCGCCCGGCTTGGCCAGGATGGTGTCGCCTTCGTTCAGCTCCAGCACCGGTACCGGCTGGTGCTGACCACCATCCATCACCTTGGTAGCCATTGCCGGTGCGAGCTTGAGCAGATTCTCCGCCGCTTCGACCGACTTTTCCTGCGCCCCGTGTTCAAGAAAGCGGCTGGAAAGCAGGAACAGGCTGAACATGGTAATGGCGTCGTAGTACACCACTCCGTGGCCTTGTAGCGTAGTCCAGGCGCTGCCGAGAAAAGCGCCGATCACGGCCAGTGAAACCGGCACGTCCATGTTCAGGCGCTTCCCGAGCAAAGCATTCCAGGCGCTCTGGTAGAACGGCAAAGCGGCATAGAACACCACCGGCAGCGTCAGCACCAGGCTGAAGTAGCGCAACAGCGTGGCCGTGCTGTCCTCCATACCGAATGCCGCACCGGCGTACAGCGCCACCGCCAGCATCATCACCTGGCCGGAGGACAGGCCGGCAATAGCGATCCTGCGCAGATCCAACGCCCGGCGCTTGCGGCGCAGGTTTTCCTGGCGTTCGGCACTGAAGGGATGAGCGTTATAGCCGAGCAACTGGATTTCTTCGAGGATCTTGCTGAGGTGAATCGCCTGGTCATCCCAGGTGATGCGGGCGCGATGGGTAGCGTAGTTGACCTGAACCTGCAGCACGCCCGGCAGTTGCTTGAGATGCCGCTCGTTGAGCCAGATGCAGGCGGCGCAGGTAATGCCTTCGAGGATCAGGGAGGCTTCCTTGACATGCTCGCCTTCTTGCCTGACAAAGCTTTTCTGGATGCCGGGGTGGTCGTAAAGCGCCAGCTTCTGCAGTTCTTCCGGCACTACTTCGTGGCCAACGCCGGGCAATGCGGTACGGTGCCGATAATAGTCGGTCAGCCCGTTGTCGACGATGGTCTGCGCCACCGCCTGACAGCCCCGGCAGCACATCTCGTGCGACTCGCCTTCAATGATTACGGGGTAATGCGCGCCGGCCGGAACTGGCAGGGCACAGTGGTAACAGTTTTTCTCGGCGCTACTCATTAAAAGGCCGGGACGACAATCTCTTTAGCCGTTTCGAACTTGTCCTGGCCGCGCTCGATCAGCAGCACCGCCACCCACTGGCCAGGCCGATCCATGTCAATCAAAGCACGGTAGCGGCCCGGCGCAACGGCACTCAGGCTAGCCGATTTTCCCGCATCCGCACCGTCAGCCGGATGCTTGATGGTGAGCGTCACGGTCGCACCCTCGAGTGGCTGCTGCGCGCCATCGCTGGCGCTGACAGTCACTTCACTGGCCTGACCGAGCTTGATCCGGTCAAGCCCGACAACCTCGATCTGCCAGCCAAGCTGGCGTTGGCGCACGGATTTTTTCATGTACTGGCTGACGACCTTGGCTGCCGCCTCGTCGTGCGGCACCTCGCCGGAAAAAGCGGTATAAACTTGCTTGTCTCCTGCATCAGGCATGACCCATTTGGCAATCGAAGGAGGAAGACCGCTGATCGAAATCGAGACGAATGCCGCCATCAACAGCGCCAGCGCCAGAAAGAAGCCGACGATGATCTTCGGGATCCAGTGCATCGGTTGCCGCGTCGCCCCGGCTTTTCGATCCCCCGTCAGGGTCAGCACGATCGCCGTGGCGACGTACAGGGCCAGATGCAATGCCACCACATCGCCGCCGGGCCAGTGGCTCAAGCTGTAAAACAGGATCGCCAGAGTCGGCAACGCGCCGCTGATCACGCCGCGCCAGTAATTGGAAACGCCGGCCAGGCGCAGTCCAAAGTACAACAGGGCGATTAGCGCCGCCCCTCCGAACAAGGTCACTGTCACTTATTTATCCTTCATGTTTGGCGTAAAAGCGGACTTTCTTCATGACTGCCTGATCCGGTTTTTTCAGCGGGGTAATGGTGAATTCGATTTCATTCACCTGGCTCACCATGGCAGGCGGAAGTTTGACGTTCGCCAGCACCATCAGGCTCTTGCCCTGGCGCACACTGACTTCGCGCATTTCCCCCAGGTCCAGCGCACCTTCCGGAATACCATGCACACTGATGCGATATTCCTGCACATCCTGCGACTTGTTGGTAATGTGGATCTGGTAGCGGTTGCGGATATCCCCGTTCGACAACACCACAAACAGCGGCTGGCGCACCGGCTGGATGGAGAGCTCGATCTCGGAACGCGAGGCGATATTGTATACCAGCACCCCCACCATCACGAGTATCGCCGCCCCATAGCCCAGGGTGCGCAAGCGCAGCCAGTCCAGATGTGGCTTGCCCGGATTCTTGCTTTCGATGTTGATTTCAGAATCATAACGGATCAGTCCCTTGGGGTAGCCAACCGAATCCATAATGTTGTTGCAGGCATCCACACACAAACCGCAGGAAATGCACTGGTATTGCAAGCCTTTACGGATGTCGATACCAGCCGGACACACCTGCACGCAAAAGCCGCAATCTATGCAATCGCCTATCCCCTGGGCCTGCCGCTCCTCGCGCGTCTTGCTGCCTGCGCGTGGCACGGCACGCCCTGCTGTACCCTCTCCACGCTGGAAGTCGTAGTATGGCGCCAGGGTTTCCGGCTCATACATCACGCCCTGAAAACGCGCATAGGGGCACATGTAAATGCAGACCTGCTCGCGCGCCAGAGCGGCTGCCACGTAGGTGGTCACGGTTAAAATCATCACGGTAAAATAGGCAACGAAGGGCAGATCGGCGGAGAAAAAACGCCGGGTCAGCTCAGGCGCATAACCGTAGTACATGATAAAACTGTAAGCGGTAAGGAAGGAAAGAAGAATCCACAAGCCATGCGTGGCACCATATTTGGCCACCTTCTCCGCATTCCATGGCTGCTTGTGAAGGCGAATGCGGGCCGGGCGCTCGCCCTGAATCCATTGTTCTATGAAGATAAAAGCATCTGTCCACAAAGTTTGAAAGCAGAAGTAGCCGCAAAATGCCCGCCCCACCAGCCCGGTCGCAAAGAACAGCAGGGCAGCGGCTATGAACAGCAGCAGCGCGAGCGAGATCAGGTCCTGCGGATAGAACACCAGATCGAAAATGAAGAAACGGCGCCCCACCATGTCGAACAATACCGCCTGCGCAGGCGCGTCCTGTCGCGCCCAGGGCAGCCAGGGCAGGAAGAAATAGACGGTATATGCCAGCACCATCACGGATGTCTTGAAGGTGCGAAAAGCGCCTTTAACCGACCGGGTGTAGATCGGAATCCGCTTCTGGAACAATTGTTCAGATTGTTCACCGGCTTGCAAGTTTTGTACTTTCACAATTTTCTCCTGACCACTCACGTGATTCGGCCAGCAAATTCCAGAAATGTTTCACCCGTACGGACAGAATATATTTATATTCTAATATTTCGGCACGAGAAGATAACTTGTAAACAAAAAGACCCCGTCCACCAGGCCGGGGTCCAGATATTCACAGCGAACGCTTTATTTCTTACTGCCACCGCCAAGCACATCATGCACGTAAACCGTCAGCAGCTTGATCTGGTCCGCGCTGAGGCGGCCATGCCAGGCAGGCATCACGCCCTTATTCAGGCCGGTGGCAATCACCGCCTTGACCGCAGCGACTTTCTTTTCCGCACTGTCCTGGGCAGGAACATCGGCCCACAACCAGATCTTGTCGGTCAGGTTGGCCGCGCCGATGTCCTTGTTGCCCTTGGCGTCTGCACCGTGGCATGCAACGCAGGATCCCTTGCCATGGAACAACGCGTCTCCGGCCTGGGTTTTGGCTGCATCCATTTTCTCGCCCGACAGGCTCAATACATAGTTGGCAAGATTCTCGATTTCAACCTCGTTGATATCTGCCCCGCCCTTGGCCGGCATGATGCCAGTGCGGCCATTGGTAATGGACGCCTGGATCTTGTCGTGAGTGCCGCCATAGATCCAGTCGTCGTCCGTCAGGTTCGGGGCAAATACCATCTTGCCCTGCCCACCGCTCATGTGACAGGCTGCACAGTTGTCGGAGAATAAAACCTTGCCGGCGGATGCCACGAAGTTGGACAGCTCCGGATCCTTGGCAATCTGCTCGTAGGGCGTAGCAGCGACCTTGTCAAAATAAGGTTTCTGCTTTTCACGAGCATCCTGCAGATCTTTCATCAGCAAGGCACGAGTGCTCCAGTGCGTGGTTTTCTCCACGTTCTTGTCGTTCTTGTAGGTAATGGTCGCAATGCCGGTGGTAAACCCCTTGCCCAGCGGCCAAGCCGGGTAGGCTACCCAGTACACCAGCGAAAAGATGATAGTGACGTAAAAGGCCCACAGCCACCAAGCGGGCAACGGATTATTAAGTTCCTGCAGATCTCCGTCCCAGACGTGGCCGGTGGTTTGCACTTTACTCGATTGCGAGTTTCCCTGACTCATGATTTTTCCTTTGCATCAATATTTAATCGGCCTGACTTAATCGTCCTGGAGCGGCATGTTCTTGTAGGATTCCAGGCGCTCGCCGCGCTTCTTGCTGCCAAACACGTAGAACAGGATGGCGCAGAACGTGAAGAAAAAAATCAGCAGCGACAGCGGCTTGGTATTTTCAAACCGGGTAAACCACATCAGCCATTCCATAGCGCTCTCCCGTTTAGCGGAATTTCACGAAGTTGTCATTGTCGAGTTTGCTGAAGTCCACCATCGTACCCAGCACCTGCAGGTAGGCCACCAGCGCATCCATTTCGGTTACGTCGGCAGCGTTGCCGTCATATTTGCCGGTTTGCGCCTGCTCGATCAGATTCTTCTGCGCATCGGGGATGTGCAACTGCTTCGCCACCTCGGCGCCGAATTCCTTGACGTTGTTGTCATACTCAGCCTTGTTGATGGAGTATGGCACGCCGGTCGTACGCAACGCTTTCATGCGATCTGCCGCGTCGGAAGTGTCCAGCGCCTGCATCAGCCAGGGATAGTTCGGCATCACCGACTCAGGCACCATCGAACGCGGCGCAATCAAGTGCTGCACTTGCCACTCGTTGGAGTACTTCTTGCCGACGCGCGCCAGATCCGGGCCAGTGCGCTTGGAACCCCACTGGAACGGATGGTCATACTGCGACTCTGCCGCCAGCGAGTAATGCCCGTATCGCATGGCCTCATCGCGGAACGGACGGATCATCTGCGAGTGGCACAGATAGCAACCCTCGCGGACGTAGATATCGCGACCGCGATTCTCTAACGGGCTATAGGGGCGAACCATCTTGATGCCCTCGGGGGTTCTTACGTCCTCGATGGTGCCCTTGATGAAAAACAGCGGCACGATTTCAACCAGACCGCCGATACTGATGGCGAACATCGTCAGCACCAGCATCAGCCCAAGATTTTTTTCAATTTTTCCGTGATCCATGATCTTTCCTTATGCTTAGTGATGCCCCGCACCGCGGAGCATCGTCTGTCAGATCTAAACAAGCGCCCTTCACGTTTGCCTCCTCACCCGCTTGCGGGAGAGGATTGAGGTGAGGGAATACCGAGTCCCTTACGCTGCGTTCGCTGCCAAACCACCCGCAGGCATGCGCTTCGCCTGGCTTATGGTCATGAAGCAGTTGTAGAGCATCAACAGCATGCCGGTCAGGAACACCGCACCGCCCAAGGCGCGCATCGCGTAGTAGGGATGCATGGCGGCGACGGATTCGGCGAAGGAATACTGCAGGTTGCCGTAATCGTCATAGGCACGCCACATCAGACCCTGCATGATGCCGGAGATCCACATCGCAGTGATGTACATCAGGGTGCCGATGGTCGCCAGCCAGAAATGCACGTTGATCAGCTTGGCACTGTACATCTGGGTATCCCACAGACGGGGCAGCATGTGATAGATGGCGCCGAAGGAAATCATCGCCACCCAGCCCAGCGCGCCGGAGTGGACGTGTCCAACGGTCCAGTCAGTGTAGTGAGACAAGGCATTCACGTCCTTCAGCGACATCATCGGACCTTCGAAGGTGGACATGCCGTAGAACGACAGTGCCACGATCAGGAAGCGCATGATCGGATCGGTGCGCAGTTTGTCCCAGGCACCGGACATGGTCATGATGCCGTTGATCATGCCCCCCCAGGAAGGCATCAGCAGCATGATGGAGAAAGTCGCCGCCAGGGTCGAAGTCCAGTCAGGAATCGCCGTCCAATGCAGGTGATGGGAACCGGCCCACATGTACATGAAGATCAGCGCCCAGAAGTGGACGATGGACAGGCGATAGGAGTAGATCGGACGCCCGGCCTGCTTGGGCACGAAGTAGTACATCATGCCGAGGAAGGCGGCAGTGAGGAAGAAGCCCACCGCGTTATGGCCGTACCACCACTGAGTCATCGCATCCTGCGCACCGGCAAACAGCGGATAGGACTTGTGCAGACTGACCGGAATCGCCAGGTTGTTGAAGATGTGCAGCAGGGCAGTGGCCAGGATGAAGGCGAGGTAGAACCAATTGGCCACATAAATATGCGGTTCCTTGCGCTTCATGATAGTGCCGATGTAAACGATGGCATACGTCACCCACACCACGGCGATCAGCAAATCAATCGGCCATTCCATTTCCGCATATTCGCGGCCCTGGCTATAGCCCATCACGTCGCCCAGCGCGGCCAGCACGATGATCGCCTGCCAACCCCAGAAGGTGAAACTGGCCATGCCATCCGAAATCAGCCGTGCCTGGCAGGTGCGCTGCACAATGTAGTAGGAAGTCGCGAACAATGCGCTGCCACCAAAACCGAAGATCACGGCACCGGTGTGAACCGGGCGCAAACGGCCAAAGGTGATGTAGGGAATATCAAAATTTAGAAATGGCCATGCCAGTTGCGAGGCAATAGTCACCCCCACCAGCATGCCCACCGCGCCCCAGATTAGGGCCATGATGGTGAATTTGCGAACAATATCATAATTGTATTGTTCGCCGCTCCCTATCGCAACCGTTGCCATAACTCTCTCCTTGCTGTAAACATAAACCTGCGCACGACCGGTCTCCTTGCATGCAGACCGATACGCGATAATATTCAATGCTTCCGCGCCAAAGCACGTATTTCAGCCATTTGGCACAATGGTGCGTAATATAACCGCAAACACGTCAATTTTCACTGACGTGTGTCAACCAAACTGCAATTAATTAATACCTGCGTATCCGATTAAACGGTGGAATGCGGCTCAGCCGCGAGCGATGGAATTGAGGCGATCCTGATCGAGCAATTGTACCTGCCGCCGCTCGGTGGTCAGCAGGCCGTCATCCTGAAAACGAGTGAAAACACGGCACACGGTTTCCTCGGCCATGCCGAGGTAATTGCCGATCTCACTGCGGGACATGCTCAAATTGAATTGGGTGGGGGAATAACTGCGCCTCTGAAAGCGGCGCGACAGGCTTAACAAAAAAGTGGCGAGGCGCTCGTCGGCATTTTTCTTGCCGAGGAGCAACATCAATTCCTGGTTGTCGAGAATTTCCTGGCTCATAATCTTGAGCATCTGCTGACGGATGGAAGGAACTTCGGCGCTGTATGCTTCCAGCACGTCGATAGGCACTTCGCATACCATGGTGGTTTCCAGCGCCCGCGCTTCGCTCATGTACTGATTGGCAACCAGCGCCCCCAGGCCGAGAACCTCGCCGGTGACGTGGAAGCCGGTAACCTGAACCCGGCCATCATTGGTCAGGACATAGGATTTGACGGAACCGCTGCGGATTGCGTAGACGGCGCGCAAGGGCTCGCCGATCCGGTAGAGCAATTCGCCGCGCTTGAAAATCTTGCGGTTTCTGACTATCGTTTCCAGCAAGCGCAAGTCCACATCCGGGCCGTTAACCTCACGACACAGACCATAAATCCCGCAATCCTTGCATGTTACCGGAGAGCACACTTCAGGTGCAGTCACACGTGGCGCGGGTCGTTTCGGCATCAATCGCGCTACAGCCGTCATGGTTTCTCACCCAGAAGCAATTTCACATCGTGAACAATCGACACCAGTTCGGCATCGTGGTTGATCAGCACGCGCAGACGGCCATCAGTGTCGAAACCGTAAACACCCGCACTGTGATCCATCTGGTAGCCCGCCGCAGAGCCAGAATCATGTTTGGCGTAAGACACCTTGAACTCCTTGGCAGTTCCGGCGATAGCGGATTCATCGCCATACAGGGCCAGAAAATCTTTATGAAAATAAGTCACGAATTTAGCTAAAATTTCCGGCGTATCGCGTGCCGGATCCAGCGTTACGAACAACACCTGGACCCGCGCGGCGTCAGCGCCCAGGCGTTTCTGCACCATAGCCAACCCTGACAGCATGGTCAGGCAGACGTCAGGGCAATGAGTATAACCAAAAAACAGCAATACCGCCTTGCCCTTGAAATCGGCCAGCGTGCGCGTCTTGCCATGATGGTCAACAAGGCGGAAATCCCGGGCGAAATCAGCGCCGGTAATATCCGTTGCAACAAATGGTTCGACCGGGATGCTTTTGTCTGCACAACCGGATAACAATGCCAGCATGCAAGCTACCGCCGCAGCCCACAGGCGCAATCGTCCGATAGCGGGACGCAATTATATCCCCTTCTGGCCTATTTCATCCATCATCGCCATCGGCAAATCACAAATGCGGTACCGCCCGCTTTGTACTGCAATGGCTAACCGGTCCAGGGTCTGCTCGTGCAGCAGCGCAACAATTTTTTCCTTGATCGGCTTCCATTTGGTATGCACGGGACAAGCCGTTTCGTCACTGCAAATCTTCAATCCCAGAACACAGTTTTCAGTAAAACCAACCCCTTCAATCAGGGTAATGATCTGCATCAGATCGGTCTTCTCTCCGCCCTCGCGCAAACAGAACCCCCCCTGACGACCGCGATAGGAATAAAGCAGGTTTCCCCGGCACAGGCTTTGCATGATTTTGGCCAGATAGGCTGTGGGAACGCCGAGATATTCGGAAACCTTGCGGTTCAGAATCGGTTCACCCGGCGGTCGCGTGGCGATATAAATGAGGGCCTGGATGGCATATTGGCTGGTACGGGATAAAATCATGGCCTAAATCCTGAATAATCGTTACTGAAAATTATATAACTTATAGGTCTGAATATCCTAATATTGTTCATTATTATTCCGCTTAACCTCTGCCCAGGCTTAACCGGAAATTCAATATTACCATGGCACTTAGCAGCAGTGCCGCAACTCCGTTATGAGCCACGGCAACCGGCAGCGGCAAGCTCAGCACAACATTGCAAATGCCCAGCGTGACCTGGGTGAGCAGCAGGGCCGCAACAGTCCATGCAACGCCCCGCATGCTGGGGATACGTATCACCTGAAGAGCGAGCCACCCGGTGTAAATGAGCACCAGATAGGCGCCAAGACGATGCACCCAGTGTATTGCTGTCAATCCTTCGCGGGGCAGAAAAGCACCGCCGGCTGTCATGCCCAGTTCCCTGACCAGCCGGAACGCGTGAGAAAAATCCATTTCCGGCCACCAGACGCCGTTGCACTGAGGAAACCCGGCACAGGCCAGCGCGGCGTAGTTCGAACTCACCCACCCCCCCAATGCAATCTGAGAAAAAACCAGCAACAACCCCAGCCCGGCCCAGCCGCGCAGGTGACCGACCGGCGCTATATCCATTTGGTATTTTCCGGAAAACTGGCGCATGGCCAGCCAGACAAGCAGCGCCAGCGTCATCATGCCGCCTAGCAAATGCGCGCCGACAATAAACGGTTTGAGTCGCTCCGTGACCGTCCACATGCCAAGCAAAGCCTGAAATATCACCAGCCCTACCAATGCGACAGGCAACAGCGGAGACTGGCCTGACATGTCGCGCCTACGCCAGGCCCACACCGCAATGGCCAAGCTCAGTAAACCCAGGGTGCCGGCGAAATATCGATGGGTCATTTCCTTCCATGCCTTGTGCGTCGACACCGGCCCATCCGGAAGCACCGCTACCGCCCGGGCGATCTCATCCGCCGCATGATGCGGTGAAATTCTGCCATAACACCCAGGCCAGTCAGGGCAACCCAGCCCAGCCCCGGACAACCTCACGTACGCCCCCAGCACGATCACGCAAAGAGCCAGTAGCGTGGTCAGAAGCACGAGGTTTTTATACATGACGATGCAGCAGGCTTATGCCAATGCAATGCGAAGGAAGTGATCTGCCAGCAAAACGGCAAACAACACAGTCAGGTAAAAAATGGAATAACCGAACGTCTTTTTTGCCAGCGCGTCGCTATAAATGCGATACAGCTTGATGGCATAATAAAGAAATCCGGCATCCAGTACGACCGCTCCAGCCAGATAAAGGAAACCGCTCATACCGATGGTGAAGGGCATGATGCTCACCGTCACGAGAATAATGGTGTAGAGCAGGATATGCAGCCGGGTGAACTCCTCTCCGTGGGTTATCGGCAGCATGGGCAGTCCGGATTTGGCGTATTCATTCCTGCGGTAAAGCGCAAGCGCCCAGAAATGCGGAGGCGTCCAGGAGAAAATGATCAGGAACAGGATCAGCGCTTCCGGCGGAATCGAATTGGTCACCGCAGCCCAGCCGAGTATCGGCGGCATCGCGCCGGAAGCTCCGCCGATGACGATATTCAGCGGCGTAGCAGGCTTCAGGAAAACCGTATAAATCACGGCATAGCCAAAAAACGTCCCCAGCGTCAGCCACATCGTCAATGGATTCACCAGCCCGTAAAGCAAAGCCAGACCTGCTGTGCCGAGCAACGTTGCAAACACCAGTGTTTGCAACGAGGTCACTTGTCCGGCTGGCAGGGGGCGGCCCCGCGTGCGCACCATTCGTGCATCGATTTTCTGCTCGATCAGACAATTGAAGGCAGCCGCAGCACCGGTCACCATGGCAATCCCCAGCGTCGCCACCAGCAAAATCGGCAGGGAAACCATGTCCGGCGATCCCAGGAACATCCCGATCACCGCCGTGAACACGACCAATGCAGTCACTCTGGGCTTGCACATCAGATAAAAGTTTTGGCAACTGCATGCAGCCTGCTGCAAAGCCAGTGTGGCGCTCATATTCATGCTCTCTCCTTCGTCAGCCTTATCTTGTCGATTCGTCGCGATGCTGCGCTACTACCCCACCCACGAATACTTCAGCAGACGGGCCATATCCTTGAGCATGCCGCCGGGGTCGGTGCCGGGCGGGTATCGCATGATCAAGTTGCCGAGAGGATCAACCAGATAAATGCCTTGCAGCTCCGCCGCTTGCCCGGGGTCAATTCCAAAACGCTGAAACACGTCCGCCAGCGCCTGCTTTTCCCCTGTCCACACAAGCATTTCGGGGTAATCAGCCAATTTGGCCTTCAACTTTTCCGCCGCACTTATATCCGTCACAATAAAAACTCTTTGTATCCGACCGAGTTCCTTGGCCTGGGCTGCATGCACCTGACGCATGGTGTAAATATTTTTCATGCACTCTTCAGGGCAAAATGAGGAACCGAAATGCACCATGAGCCATTTATCGCGCAATTCGCCGAAATGTGCCGATTTGCCATCCATGGTTTGCAGCGCATGAACGTCGACCTGCCGCACCGGCTGGATCAATTCGCCATGATGCCCGCTGCTGGAGGGCCGCCACCCAGTCAGATACAACAAAGTAGCCAACACCACCGGCAGCACGAACAACAGCACGAGCATGACAAGCACGCCTCTGTTTGCCGGGGCGGCTTTGGCCGCCAGGTCGTTTTCATGCATGCTCATGGTCGTCATTTGCCGTTTTCCCGAAACTTGTCACCAGATAGAACACCACCAGCACCGCCGCCATCCCATACCACTGCAAAGCGTAACCGCGATGCACTTCGATCCGCGCATCAGGCCGTGGCCACTCGCGTACATAACCGCCTGCAACGCTCGCCGGATCCAGCCGGATCACCACAGGCTGCAAGGGAAATGGCACCGCAGCCGCATAGCGTTTGAGGTCCAGATTTTGCCAGACCGTTTGCCAGCCGCTGCGTAAATCCTTCGGCTTTTCCAGCTCGAAAAACTTGCCGGACGGCACCACCGCATAACCGCTAACTTCCACCACCCCCTGCGGCGCTCCGGTCTCAGGCAAAACGTTTCTGTCCCGGCCAACCGGAACCCAGCCACGGTTAACCAGCACACGCCTATTTCCACCCTCGATATGCAGAGGGGTAAGAACATGGTATCCCGCCATCTCATCGTGAACCTGGTTATCCAGCAGGATCTGGTAAGCCGGCTCATAGCGCCCTCGCGCGACTACCTTGCTATATCGAACGGCCTCCGGATTCAGAGGATGATCGCCAATTTGCAAAGACAACCCTTGTTCACGCTGATCGTAGGTTTCCTGCAACGCCTGCTTCTTCTCGGCCTTGTGGGCCTGCCACTGCCCCAGGCTGATCAAGGCTGGCAACAATAGCAATGTCGCTATTGTCGGCATCAACTTCGGCCTGAACCGTAAGGGATTTGTTTGCATAATCCAGCACCGGGTCGCATAATTTCAGACGACAATTCATGAAAGATTCAGATGCTTATCAAAACCGGAATCATCATCCTGCTTGTCCTGATCGTCGCCAGCCTGTTCAGTGCCTTAACATTTCTTCACAAAGACCAGGGGCATGGCGAACGAACCGCCAAAGCCCTCACGATCCGCATTTCACTTTCGATCCTGCTCTTTATTTTATTGATGCTCGGGTTTTACTTCGGCATTATTCCCGAGCGGGGCTTATAACCAGTAAACCAGCACGAACAGCAGCAGCCACACCACGTCCACAAAGTGCCAATACCAGGCCACGCCTTCGAAACCGAAGTGCGAATCAGGCTTGAAATGCCCCTTCATCGAGCGCATCAGGATCACGATCAGCATGATCGTTCCCAGCGTGACGTGAAAACCGTGGAAACCCGTCAGCATGAAGAACGTCGCGCCGTAGACCCCCGCGCCCATGGTCAGACCGAGTTCGGTATAGGCATGGTGGTACTCGTAGGCTTGCAGGGCAAGGAAGGAAATACCCAGGGCAACGGTCATGGACAAACCGGCAATCAGTTGGGTACGGTTGTTTTTAAGCAAGCCCCAATGCGCCCAGGTTACCGTCGCGCCGGAGGTCAGCAGGATCATCGTATTGATCGCCGGGATGCCCCAGGCTCCCATCGGCGTGAAGGCTTTGCCACCCGGCCCGGCACCGCTGAGCGGCCATGTGCCGGAGTATCCCGGATACAGCGACTGAGTATCGAGCAGCCAGGGCACGGAAAGTTCGCGCACATAAAAAAGAGCGCCGAAGAAAGCCGCGAAGAACATGACTTCCGATGCGATGAACCAGATCATTCCCCAGCGGAAGGAGTGATCCTCCCACCTGAGGTAGCGCCCACCTTCGCTTTCGCTGATGACCGCCCCAAGCCAGCCAAACACCACATAAAGGATCAGCAGGAATCCGGCCAGCATGGACCACTGTCCCAGTGCAAAGGAATTTATCTTGAGGATAAATCCAAGCGCCAGCAGAAAGATGCCTCCCGACACCATAATGGGATAGCGACTCGGCTCCGGCACATAATAATGCCCCTGTGTTTCGGTCATTTTTCACCCCCCTCAGACAAATCGTTACGATCCCTTGACTGCCGGGAAAAATGCGTAGGACAGCGTGACAGTTCCAACCTCTTTTGCAAGCTCCGGGCTGATGATAAAGGTCAGCCCCATTTCTTTCTCTGCCCCCGGTCCCAGAGCCTGCTGCCTGAAACAGAAACAATCCAGCTTGACGAAGTGCTGCGCCGCCTGACCGGGGGTGATGCTAGGCACAGCCTGACCGACGATGGTCTGGTTAGTCGGATTCTTTGCGTAATAACTGACCCGGGTAATCTCGCCGGGGTGCACCCGCATGCTGGCTATCTGCGGATGAAACTCCCAGCTCAGGCCCGGCATGATCGTGCCGGTAAACTGCACCGTCACCCAGCGCGACTTATCCACCTTGACCGCTGCCGGGCTGGCACTCTCCGCGTTGGTTTTGCCATTCAGTCCGGTCGCCTCGCAGAACACGTCATACAAAGGCACCAGGGCGAAGCCGAAAGCCAGTGCGACGAGCGCTCCAGCGCCCAGCTTCAACGCCAGGCGCTTGTTGGCTCGCCGCAACTCTTCGCCGTTCATTTGGCTCTCAGGTAGTACATGACAAAAACAAAGACTGCTGCCGCGACAATCCCAAGAACCCAGGCCAACCGCGTATTGGAACGCAGCAACCGGTCCTGTTCAACGCGCTGGTTTTCGTTATTCATCCAGCGCTCCTCACTTCACAACCGGCTGAGTAGTGAAGCTATGGTATGGCGGCGGCGACGGAAGAGTGAATTCCAGCCCTTTAGCGCCTTCCCATACCTTGTCACTGGCTTTTTCGCCGCCGCGCGCACACTTGATGATGATGTACACGAACAACAGTTGCGACAGCCCCAACGAGAAAGCGCCTATCGACGAGATCACGTTGAACTCGGTGAACTGCAATGCGTAATCCGGAATACGGCGCGGCATGCCCGCCAGGCCCAGGAAAAACTGGGGTATGAAAGTGAGATTGAAGGAAACAGCGGTCAGCCAGAAATGGGTTTTACCTAATTTCTCGTCGTACATATTCCCGGTAAATTTGGGCAGCCAGAAGTAAACCCCCGCCATCGCACCCATGATGCCGCCAGCGAACAGGGTGTAGTGGAAGTGCGCCACCACGAAGTAGGAATGGTGATACTGGGCATCTGCCGCAACGTCGGCCAGCACCAGGCCGGTCAGACCGCCGATGCCGAACAGGATGACGAAGCCGAGGGCAAACAGCATCGGGGTTTCGAATGTCATGGCGCCGCGCCAGATCGTGGCAATCCAGCAGAAGAACAGCACCGCCAGGGGCAGCGAAATCGCCATGGTGCTGTACATGAAATAGAGCAGCGCCGGAACCGGCATGCCGACGGTGAAGAAGTGGTGTGCCCACACGATGACCGACATGATTCCGATCGCCCAGAACGAGTAAACCTGCGCTTTGTGGCCGTAAATCGGCTTGCGGGCGAAAGCCGAAAGAATGTGCGGCATGAAACCCCATATCGGCAGCAGCAGGATATACACTTCCGGATGCCCGAAGAACCAGAACAAATGCTGGAACAGGATCGGATCGCCACCGCCGGCCGCATCAAAGAAATGGGTATCGAAGTGACGGTCGGTCAACAGCATCGTGACCGCGCCGGCCAGAACCGGAATCGTGGCAATCAGCAGGAATGCGGTAATCAGCCAGGCCCAGACGAACAACGGCATCTTCATCATGGTCATGCCGGGAGCGCGCATATTCAGGATCGTCACGACCACGTTGATGGAGGCCAGAATCGATGAGATACCCAGCAGGTGTATCGAGAAAATGGCGAAATCAACCCCCATCCCGCCTTGCACCGAGAGGGGCGCATACAGCGTCCAGCCGGTCGCCACCGCGCCGGTGCCTATGCCGAACAGCGCCAGAATAAACGGCATCACCAGCAATGTCGCCGCAGGGGGCAACAGCCAGAAACTCCAGTTATTCAAGCGCGGCAACGCCATGTCCGGCGCGCCTATCATCATCGGAATCAGCCAGTTTGCCAGCCCGGTAGCGACCGGCATCAGCGCGGCGAAAATCATGATCAGCGCATGCACGCCGATCAACTGATTAAAGAATTCCGGTTGCATCAACTGCATGCCGGGCTGGAACAACTCAGCCCGCACCGCCATAATCATCGCACCTCCGACCATGAACATGATCAGCGCGAAGATCATGTACATCGTGCCGATATCCTTGTGGTTGGTGGTAAACAACCAGCGCTGGATACCGCTCGGATGACCATGATCGTGATGGTCGGCGTGTGTAGCAATTGTGGCTGTTGTCATCGTTCGCTCCTTGCATTTCCCTGATTGATTTTCTAGCGCAACGCCTTGGCCTGCGCCGGCTGAACCATGTCGCCTATCTTGTTGCCGAATGAATTGCGCTCGAAGGTCACCACTGCGGCAATTTCCGCATCTGAGAGCGTGGTCTTGTATGCCTGCATGGCAGTGCCCGGCTTGCCGTTCATGACGCGGTCCAGGTGACCATCCTTAATCAAACGCCCACCCGCGTCCAGCATTGGGCCGTTGATCAGCTTGCTGCCAGCCAACGCAGGGAAAGTCGGCGGCAGCCCCTGACCATTGGCCTGGTGACAAACCACACATTGCTTGGCATACACTTCGGCACCCTGCTTCATCAGGTCATCCTTGCTCCACTGCTTCTCAGCACTTGCGGCGGCGCTTGCCAGCTTGGCTTTTTGCTGGTCCACCCACACTTTGTAATCGGCCTCAGAGACCGCTTCCACCACGATAGGCATGAATCCGTGGCCCTTGCCGCACAATTCGGCGCATTGCCCACGGTAGATGCCCGGCTTCTCGATTTTTGCCCAGGTTTCCCGCATAAAGCCGGGAATTGCATCGCGCTTCGCACCAAACTGCGGAACCCACCAAGTGTGAATCACGTCAGTCGAAGTCAGCAAAATCCGGACTTTCTTGTTGATTGGCAGCACAACATGGTTGTCCACATCCAGCAAGTAGTGCTCGCCCTTGGCTTCCTTGTTATAGATTTGTGCTTCTGGCGTAGTCATGGTGCTGACGAATTTGATGCCTTCTGCAGGGTATTCGTATTGCCATTTCCACTGACTGCCGGTCACCTTCAGCACCATGTCGGCATCGGTCTTGGTATCTTCCATCATCACAACGCTGTGGTAAGCGGGTATACCCATCACGACAAAATCGATGAAGAGCAACAACGCAAACGGAACCAAAGTCCAGAGCACCTGCGACTTGGTGCTGGGGCCTGTAAAATTGGCCGGTTGATGGCCTTTGCTTTTGCGGTGGGTAAAGATGGAGTAAATCATGATGGCCAGCACCACCAGAAAAATGGCGATACTGATCAGCATGAATTCGTTGTGCACATGCAGCGTATCCAGCGCAAGTGGCGTCACCGGTTCCGGGAAATTCCAGGCATATTCCGCATGAGCCCGCCCCGAGCTGAAAATGGCCGCAAGCCCTGCCCATGATGAAAATATTTTTTTATATGCCATGCCTCTCCCCTGTTAAACCCGTACATAAACCCTGAATCCCGCGCCATCTCCAACCAGGGGAAACCCTGCGACGGCTATATTCGACAACCTGAAAAAACAGCCAAAGGAATCGGAGAAGGTTTCTCGGGGAGCGTTGAAACATGCCGTTGGCAATAACCATTCCTTCAGGATCAGGTAGCTGCATGACATTTCATGTCGTAACCCGTTCTCGAACAATGAACTGGCTGTTAGCCCGTTCCCGCCAACAAACTTCCCGCACAACGATTTCTTGTTTTTTTGTTAATTTAGCAAGCAATGCAATAAATTCAAGGCGAATTTAACATGCGCTACAACACGCTGACAAGCAGTGAATTTACATAACCATTTGATTTATGTGGAAAATAAATAAGAAAATCATTATATTAACATGTAATAAACATTACTTATTACATGTTAATATATGTTTACATACAAAGTGTTGTGAATAGTTTTTTGATAAAAAACAGGGATTATTTTTTATTTACAGGAATTAAGGATATATAAATCCATTAATCCTGATGCAGCAGACAAGCTGGCTTCAGTCTGGAAGGGGATAATGCCGAGCAGCGGCGCCGCAAGGCGGGTTTCGAGTGCATGCAGGTTTTCATCAAAAGCGCTCATTCCCGGATCAATCTGGTTGGCTACCCATGCGGCCAGATGCAGGCCTTTATGACGGATAGCCTGAGCAGTGAGCAGGGCATGATTGATGCAGCCCAGGCGCATTCCGACCACAAGAATCACAGGCAACCCGAGCATTTCTGCCATGTCGGCGGTATCCTGGCGGGCATTGAGCGGCACGGCAAAACCGCCGACACCCTCGACCACCGTCACATCGGCCATTTCGCGCAACTGCCGAAAGGACCGGTCTATCCGTTCAAGATTAATCTCCACCCCGGCCTGCTCGGCGGCGATATGCGGGGCAACAGGTGAAATCAAGGCATAAGGATTAACCCACTCCCGCAAAGCAACGACATTGCCAGCTGCAAGCAAGCTTTCCACATCTTCGCAGCACAATCCTGAAGACGTTTCCACGCAACCGGCAGCAACCGGCTTCATGCCGACAGCCTTGATACCCTGCTTGACGAAGGCCTGCAGCAAAGCGCAGGAAACCAGCGTCTTGCCTACGCCGGTGTCAGTGCCGGTAATGAAATAGGCATGTTTCATTTATTTAACCCCAAATTCAGCGACGACTACAGACTATCCAACGGGCTTAACACACCCCTGCCGCCACGATTGAGAACGTGGGTGTAAATCATCGTCGTGCTCACGTCCGAATGGCCGAGCAGCTCCTGCACCGTACGAATATCGTAGCCGGATTGCAGCAGATGCGTCGCAAATGAATGGCGCAAAGTGTGGGGAGTAGCAAGCTTGACCAGGCCCGCATCCCGAACCGCCTGCTTCACCGCCCGCTGCACGGCCTGATCCTGCACATGATGCCGTCTCACCACCCCAGACCGGGGGTCCACCGACCGATTCCCCGAAGGGAATACATATTGCCAACCCCACTCCCGTCCGGCAGCCGGGTACTTCTTGTCCAGCGCATGCGGCAAATACACTTCGCCAAACCCCTCTGCCACATCCTGATCATGCAACGCCTTCACTTTTAACAAGTGCTCCTTTAGCGGATTAACCAATGCCGTCGGCAACATCGTCACCCTGTCCTTCGCACCCTTGCCGTCCCGGATCAAAATTTCCTTGCGAGTCAACTCCACATCTTTCACCCGCAAGCGCAAAGCCTCCATCAGGCGCATTCCCGCCCCATAAAGCAAACTCGCCACCAGCCAATGCGACCCGGAAAGACCTGACAGCAGCGCCTGCACCTCTGCTTGCGTCAATACCACCGGCAAGCGCTTCGGCGTTTTTGCCTGCGCAACGTTCTCAAGCCAAGGCAAATCCGCCCCCAACACCTCACGATAAAGGAATAGCAACGCGCTTTTCGCCTGATTCTGCGTAGCAGCCGCCACCCTTCCTTCAACGGCAAGCCATGTCAGGAACGCCTCCACCTCGCGAGCGCCCATCTCATTCGGATGGCGCTTGCCAAAATGACAAATAAATCGTTTAATCCAATCTAGATAAGCTTGTTCGGTACGGATGCTGTAGTGTTTTAGGCGAATTTTTCCACGCACCTGATCCAGCAAGCGCGGCGCAGCAGAAGTGATGGTAGTCTCATTCATTTTTAGGATGCCCTAAAAAATATTAATAGCATGATTTTATAGATTTTATTAATTCAATGCATCCTATATTATCAGAAATGATGGTTTATAAACCGTCATTTTAGGATGCCTACTTAACGTTAGGGGTGGCCGGTTCCGCGCGCTGTTTGGGTTCGCCGCTTGCTTGAGTGTCGTGGTTTTGGCGGTGGCGTTTCCGTCATTCGGCCTTCTGGCGGCACCCCGGAGAGCCAATACCCGCGCGGCTCTCCGGGCAGGTTGTTTTTGCTGGACTGTTTGCCGGGCGCGGTGTTTGGCTTTCCGGCTTTGGTTTTTGTGGCTGCCCTTCGCAACCGCTGCCGTTTTTCCGGGCGGTGTTGTTGGCGGTGACAGCCAGGCGGGGCAGCTTCGGCAGGCTTTTTTGTCCGTGGCGGCTTCGCGTTTCGCGGTGTAAAGTGGCGCTGGGGTCTGGGGTTGGTCGCTGTTTCGCCGGTGTGCCCACTCCTTTTCCTAACCCTACATTCGAGAGGGACTGGCCGATAAGCGTTCTTTCACGGCCTGCGGTTTTTTGAACTTTCGGGGCTCCGTTCACGTTTCGCGGCGGCCAGCCCCTCAATTTGAACGTTAGGGGTGGTGTAGTTCGGCGCGTTGTTTTGGGTGTCGCCAGCCGGAAATATCCCGGCTACGGCAAGCACCGCTACCCTTCTCTACCACCGCTGTTTTAGCCGGGCGGGCATCGTCGGCGGTGGCAGGTAAGCGAGGTGGCTTCGGCTGGCTTTTTGCCCGTGGCGGCCTCACGTTTTCCGGGCAAGGTGGCACCGCAACCCTTCGTAACCACCGCTGTTTTGGCTGGGTGGCATCGTCAGCGGCGACGGGCAAGCGGGGCAGCTTCGGCAGGCTTTTTTGTCCGTGGCGGTTTTACGTTTCGTGGCGTAAAGTGGCGCTGGGGTTGGGTCACAGTTTCACCGGCGTCACAAAATCCCTCCTAACCCTGCATTCGAGAGGGACTGGCCGATAAGCGTTCTTTTTGCGGCCTATGGATTTTTGAACTTTCGGGGCTCTGATCACGTTTCGTGGCGGCCAGCCCCTCAATTTGAACGTTAGAGCGTAAAGGCACGTGCGCCGTTTGGGTTTGCCGCCAGCCCGAGGCATCCCGGTTACGACAAGCACCGCTATCGTCGTCGGTGGCGGGCAAGTGCGGTGGCTCCGACAGGCTTTTTTGTCCGTGGCGGTTTCATGTTTTCCGGGCAAGGTGGCACCGCAACCCTTCGCAACCACCGCTGTTTAAACTGGCGGTCATCGTCGGCTGAGAGCCAATATCCACGCGGCTCTCCGGGCAGGTTGTTTTTTCAGGGGCTGTTTGTCGGGCGCAGCGTTTGGCTTTCGTCGGCAATAGCCAAGCGGGGCGGTCTCGGCAGGCTTTTTCTGTCCGTGGCAGGCTTGCGTTTCTCGGTGTAAAGTGGCGCTGGGGTTGGGTCGGGGTTTCACCACTGCGCCAGTTTCCAGTCTAACTCTGCATTCGAGAGGGACTGGCCGATAAGCGCTCTCTTTGCGGCCTGTGGTTTTTTGAACTTTTGGGGCTCCGTTCACGTTTCGTGGCGGCCAGCCCCTCAATTTGAACGTTAGAGCGCGCCCGTATGGCCGAAGCGCACTCATACCAACCTCCGATTTTTCCGTCATCCAAGGTTTCGCAAACCGTCGCGCACTCCTCGCGCTCTGCCGATATAGCATCACTTAATAGCACTCGGACGCCATTCTCAAGGTGGTTCCGTAGTAGAAACCAGTCTGTGTTAAACGCCTTCCCGGCTACGTCTGGTGTCAGGGAATTTATCTGTCTCATCGCTTCTTGCAGCCATTCGTCAGCGGTCATTTCTTTCTCCGTAGTAAAGTGCGCCCTAACAATAAATTCCAGCGGACGGAATATGTCAGGCTCTTCGTAGTTAAAAGTTGTACGCCGCCGCTGAATTAACCGTTAGGCACCAGGAGGAATCCATGCCAGTCGATTTTGAAGTTATTGCAAAGCTGCTCTCGCCACTGATCGCAGCTCTCGTTGGTGCCGTCGCGAAGCGCTACTTCGAGGCAAAACCAAAGCTCATTTCGTACTTGGTGCACTCGTCCGCGATTCCGTTGAATGACGAAGCCAACACTCAAATAAATACGCACAGCATCGTGGTAAGGAACGCAGGGAAGAAAGCAGCCCACAATATTCGTGTCGGCCACAACTTTCTTCCGAAGAGCTTCCAGATTTACCCGCCTGTGAGTCACACCATATTGCCTGGCCCAGGTAGTGCGGACGAAATCCTTATTCCAACGCTCGTGCCAAATGAACAAGTGTCGATCTCGTACCTGTATTTTCCGCCGCTGACATTCAACCAAGTCAACGCATACACGAAGTCTGACGAAGGCCTGGCCCAAATCATTAACGTAATCCCAACACCGCGGCCGTCTAAGGTTGTAGTTGGGGTACTGTGGGCGCTTGTGTTCGTTGGGGCGTCCACCGTTTCGTATTGGGCACTCTTGTATGTCGCACGCACGGTGATGCCAGGTGCCTAACCCATCCATCAACACGGACGCTGCGCGATGAAGCCGCGCAGCGCCGGTTATGTCAAACGTTATGTTTCTTCTCGCCACCACGGAGGTTAGCTATGAAAAATGAATTCATCGCAGCAATCCATGCAAAGCGCAAAGTCAGTGTCACGTTCAATTCAAAAGAAGACGGAGGGCCAATCACAAGAGTTTGTGCTCCAATGGACTACGGCCCCAGTAATAGATTCAAAGACGGGATAGATCGTTTTCACGTTTGGGACTACTTCCCCGACGGAGGAAAGAAGCCGCACCCCATCCCCTTCGAACCATCGCAAGTTCGGTCAATGGTTACGCTTGGCGAAACATTCAATCCCGCAGAGTTCATCACTTGGAACACTGCGCAATCTCCCTGGCACGTTCCAAGAGACTGGGGTCAATACTCATGATTTGTTGTTCCAACCAGAAGCATTGAGCCTTAGTGAGTTCTATGCACTCGTCTTCTTGTGGGTTGCTGCCACCGAAGGACAGAAGCCATATCGTTCTGTCCTTCGCCGGAACCTCAATCACAACAGGGGGGCTTACTTTCATCGCGAATCTCCTCCAGAAACATAACCCGGCGGTCAACTGGACCTGCGCGAAAAGCCGCGCAGGCCAGTTACCTCTACGTTGGGCGTCGCACGAATATGACTAAGCTCCCCGATCACAAGACGACAAAGTTCCTCTATTTGGTTGTTGCATCCATTGCGCTCGCGACCTTTGCATGGTCGATCAGTAGAGGCGGTGATGTGCTGAGAGCCCTTAAACTTGCCGTTGCCTTAGGCGTCTTACCTTTGGTTTGGGTTGGGCTCCGGTATCAGCGAAACGAGAAAAATAAAAGTGGGCTAAGCGAAGATGAGTTCTTGCTCAAACAGGCAGGCGGCACCACGGAACTCCTGAGCCAATCCATAACGGTACGTGCTATTGGATGGCTTTGCGTCGCCGGCCCGATAATCTTGGTCCTCGTTATTTTGATGGGCACGAAGTCATTTTCTCTAAGTGTGATGGCTGCCGTGTTGTCAGAGATCATTTGCATCCCCTGTGCAGTTGGGTGTTTCCGAAGCGCAGCGAAAAGTCGCCGTGCTGCTGAGCAAGCTGGAGCAAAGACTTGGTAGCCATCCGACGCCCAACCCGGCGCTCAACCCCGTTCGCTTCGCTCTCTGGACGCTGCGCGATAAAGCCGCGCCGCGCCGGTTAGCTCTACGTTAGCCATGCGTTTAACCTCTTTCCTACTAGCTCTTATTGTTGTCCTCAGTGGATGCGCGACCTGTCGCGAAGAAACGTTCGTAAAGCCGCAACTTAAGGTTGGAGACAGGCTCGTCAGTCCGTGGAATAACGAGAAGGGCTTCACTTATTCCTTGGCTCAAAACTTTGAGCTGTCTCTGACGGGATGTAATTACTTTGCAGACCAAACTCATGACTTCATCTGCGTTGGCTTAACGCCGAATCCTGGAATACACGTTAAATTTTCATCAGGGCAGTATCAGCTAGACGACACACAGAGCTCAAATATTCGAACGGAAGATATACCGAATATTCGGGTGCAAATTCCATTCTTTCCTGATAAATCTGGGGCGTTCCCACCACAGGCAGAACGAAAGAAAGGATTACCAGATTCCGCAATCGAGACAGAAATCTCAGGAAACCAGTACGCAATTCAAAAGGGATTCAGCTTTCCTGCTGTCTCGGAATTTCAAGGTGGTGAAGTTATTGGTACCACATTCAGGCTGGTGCGTGAATTTCGTACTTTTTATTTCAAGCTCCCCTTTCCACGAAATATGATCCACACCACAACGGTGCAACTACCAGCCGTCCAGGTCAACGGTCAACCTATTGTATTCCCAACCATTGTGGCAACCCGCGTGACAGAAAATATATGCTATCGTCCCAAATAATGGCTAACCCATCCATCAACACGGACTGGCTTACAGCGGGCTTCGCCCGCCTCCAGCCAGCCGGTTATGTCAGACGTTAGCCATCATGGAAGCGAGTCCCTACCGGTGCGCTGACTGCGATTTTGCGTTACCTGACGTAACGACAACGCCGTGCCCAAAATGCGGGAGTAGCCGACGGATTGCAAATATGTCGGCAAACCTGACAGGTAGCTCTCGAATGTTCATCGGCTATTCGCTCAAGAAAGAAGGAGTGAAGAAGCCAATTGTGGAGTCGATTCACCGTCTAGAAACTCAAGTCTCGACCGGAAGGCTTGTGGAGAAATCACGATTGATTGACCGTGAGAACGACCGGTATGCTGAACATATAGTCGACGACGCAACCCGTGAGACCATTCATCGCTCAGAAGAGCCGCTTAGCGAACATCGGGGGCATGGAAGTGCGAAAAAGAAAGACGGCTAACCCGGCGCTCAACCTCGCTCCCTTCGGTCGCTGGACGCTGCGCGATAAGGCCGCGCAGCGCCGGTTAGCTCCACGTTATGCGGCAGAACCATCGAGGGGAGCGCAAGTGGTACGCCAATTGACAGTGATGCTCATGTTCTGTGCATCGATGGTTGGTAGTGCCTTTGCCGAGCGAGGTGATCCACTGATGTCATGGCCGTACTTCGTGCAGCTTGACCTCAATGCATATCACGGAGCGATGATCGAGAAGTGCGTGGAAAAACACCCAGATCAGGCTGAAGCATTCCGGAACGCTATCGAGAAATGGAACGAAGCAAATATGCCAGCGATCGTCGAGATACGCGGTCTAATCAAAGCGCGAATTAGAGTCGCTGGAGCGCTTTCCGAAACGCAAGCCGAAGCCCAAATGCGCGAGGCATCTGTCGCTTGGACACAGATATTCCTTAAGATGCTCGCCTCCACGACAGCCAATGATTGGAAGGACGCTTGTACCGGCAAGTACGCTAACGACACTTTGCGTGCGCTGGACTTTCAAAATCACCGTTCGTCAATCCTGACGGCTGTTCCGAACGTACCGGTTCGTCAGCTGCGTCCGTGATGTTAAAGCTGCCGCATAACCCTGCGGTCCACCGGACGCTGCGCGATAAAGCCGCGCAGCGCCGGTGACCTCCACGTTGGGCCTGACGGCAGAAGGATGGAGAATTCAGTGAAGGCTGTCGGTCACCGTAGTCACTGTTGCAACCGTCATCGCGGCGTGAAGCCGCACTGCGGGCCGGTTCTTCGGCGTTCGCAGCTTCGGTCATCGCTGCTTCCGTCGGTGTCCCGGTCCGCCACCAAGACTGCATCCACCGTGCCTTTGTGGAAGGCCGTTGAGGTGCCCCTCACAAGCATGCCCGCAGTGCTAAGTGCTCCGTTCCACCGCCCAAGGTGTGGCCGCGTCGCTCTTGCTGTCCAAAAGCGTTCGTTTCGCGGTAGCGTCACCGCCGCGCTTCGTTCAGGCGCCGTCTCACCAGCGCCGACTTTTGTGCCGACTCGTTTTGCCGTGCCCCTTTGTAGCGCCGCGCCCAACCCGGCGCTCAACCTCGTTCGCTTCGCTCACTGGACGCTGCGCGATAAAGCCGCGCAGCGCCGGTTAGCTCTACGTTAGCCCTCTTTATCATGTCCTCAGACGTCCCACCGAATTTTGGCGGCATGCTCCATCCTCCCCCAACGGAAGATCGGAACTTCCTCGATCACTACTTTGCGAGCGTCTACAACAAACTCGAAGCGGATGCGTTGCTGTTCAATCGCCAGTTACCGCACGCTGGCCTCATAGGTTCTGAAAACGAGAATGCCATCGCGGAAGTCATTCGGCAGTTTCTGCCACCAAAGTACGGTGTAGAAGTAAATGCGTTGGTCATCGACAGATTCGGAAAGGTAAGCCGCCAAGCCGATATCGTCATCTTTGATGCGGAAAGGCAAGCCAGTTTCTTCCGGAAAGTCTATCCGGTCGAAATCGTCTATGCCGTAATCGAGGTGAAGACATCAATGTCGTCGACTGAAGCAACGTCAGCGATGGACAACCTTGCCTCGGTTTCTGCGCTCGAGTTTCGTCCGGCGCTTACGCCGTACTGGGAAACAAGAACGCTCAAGGAGGAAATCCATCACCACCCTCCATCACTTTACGCGTTCGCTTATCGTACTGACTGTCAGACCTTTGAGACGTTTGCGCGTTGGTTCGACTGGCAGTTTCTGTTTCGTGGCGTCAAGTTAAGCGACAACGCTCCAAAGTACCCAGAGATACGTGTGCTTCGAGTCTGCTCTCTGGACCAAGGAGTGATCAACATGGAGAGTACCAATGGCTACGTCCAGCGCTGGGTCGCCATAGCCACAGATGCCGGGGTCACGAGGGCGTTCAAGACGTCGGTGCAGGGCGAGGAGGTACTTGTTGATCCGGCCAAGTCACTGTTCATGTTTCTACAGCGGCTTTGGTTTGATCTGGAAACACATAGGCTTCACCCGGGGTTCGACATTCGCTCCTATATGAGTGCTGTCCTTGGCACCGTCATTGAGGTTCCCAATGAAGTCCTTTACAACGGCCACGAACCCAAGCCAACCGCATAAGCCTTCCGTCAGAGGGCTAACCCTGCGGTGCAGGGGACGCTGCGCGATAAAGCCGCGCAGCGCCCCTGACCTTGAACGTTAGAAGGCAATCCAAATGAACAAGTTTTCCCTATTACTCGTTGTACTGGTATTGATCTCTCCGTCTGCCAAAGCAGGAGAAATCATTGAATCAGACAAAGGTACTTATGTCCTTCTTGGGCGAGATCGTGCGCCTACCGACATGTTCTACCGTCTCTCGAAAACAGGCGAAAAATGGGTTATGGAAGGTAAAGAACCCGGTGGCTCATGGAAGAACATTAGTTGCGACAAAGGGTGCGATTACAAAAAAACTTCGGATAGCGAAATCAAAACGTATTTCCCAGCCGACTGGAAGGCAAATGCAGATATCGCCTGTATCCAGAATATTGCCCAAGCTTTTTGTCGGTACAACCCAAAAGGTGATTTAACAAAAGCTGGTTACGTTGTAATTGCGCTAGTCACTGGCAAGCCAATTCCAATGTTCTTAAGGCGTGTAAATGAGCAATAACCTTCTAACCCTACGCTCAAGCGGGACTGCGCAAAAGCGCGCAGCCCCTTAGCTCCACGTTAGCCCTCTTGAGGAATTTCAACGCTATGGCCCAATTAGTCCGTTCTCAACTTTTTATCGCTGCCGTTTTTGCCGCTGTCGGCTTTCTGTCTGGTTGCGTAACGACAGGCGGCACCCGCATAGATAACGTCCCAATGTATGGACAGCCAGCCATTGAACGTCCCGCGGCATTAAAACTCGCGGACGATGCATTTATCAAAACCGCATCTGAAGGCATCGGAGGCCGAGAAAAGGCAAGCGTGGCTTGGTGGATGGAAGGCGACAAATATATGAGAGAGGGAAACCTCGACTACGCCATGCGTAGATACAACCAGTCATGGCTGCTAAATCCAAACAGCTTCCGCCCGTATTGGGGTTTCGGTCGCGTGTTGCTTGAACAAGGGCAACTTGATGAATCGATTAAACACCTTGAGAAGGCCGTCCAACTAGTCGACGATGAGTATCAAAAGGTAGCGCTGCTCACGGACACCGCCTCGGTGTATTCGGTGAAGGCAAACAGCAGTCCGGCCGGCTCAAGCGAGCGCACGAAGTATTTTTCGTTGGCGAATCGCTACTTGGAAGAAAGCACAAAGCTTGACCCGACGTATCCAAACTCTTGGCGCACTTGGGCGCGGTCTCGGTATTTCGAAGGGCGCTTTGCTGAAGCGTGGCAAATGGTGAATGCCGCTCGATCGCGTGGCGCTCAATTCCCGCCACAGTTCATTAAGGCGCTCGAAGAAAAGATGCCTGAGCCAAAATGAGTAGGCGAGGGCTAACCCTGCGGTGCAGGGGACGCTGCGCGATAAAGCCGCGCAGCGTCCCTGACCTTGAACGTTAGAGGAGTATCAACAATATGCAATTCGCGAAATTATTAATAACAACAACCTGTGGTTTTATCTGCTGCGCATGTTCTGTTGTCCCTTCGATAAATATGAAGGAGACACAAATTCATTACCAAGCGGCCCGCAATTTCGAAACTCAAGGAGATTTCGTTTCAGCCCGAGAGCAATATTGGAAAGCGCTCATTGCCGCTCGCGCAGGCGGTGCGGAGCCGGGAGCTATTTCAATGCTCACCTATGAATTTGGCAGAACCACCGGGTACGCTTGCCATCTGGAAGAATCAGAAAACTCCCTGGTAGAGTCACTAAAACTTGAGGAGAGCTTACCCCAGCGTAATAGCCGCAATATAGGCATTCGTCGTTTTGAGCTTGCGCGTCTTATGTATGACCAAAAACGCTACAAAGATGCGGCTAACTACTATTCAAAAGCCCTTGCTGAAGTGGAGCAAAACAACGGTGCAAAGTCAGACCCAATTGCCTTTGCCGGTATCTATGAAGAATATGCCGATGCCCTTGCACAAAGTGGAGAAAACAATTCAGCGCAAGAGGCTCTTCGAAAGGCCAAAACTCTTCGAGAAGCAAACCCAGACCGCAAGGCGGAATTCAAGCCCGTTCGTTACAAGTGCCCGACAACACCTCTAACCCGGCAGTCGAGCGGGACTGGCCGATAAAGGGCTGCTCTATGGCCTGTGGCAAATTGAACATTCAGAGCTCCTGCCATGTTCCGTGGTCGGCCAGCCCCTCACTTCTACGTTAGGCGCTTACTACCCATGCGAAAGTTCTACATTTTCTGGTTCTTTTTCTGTGCAGGCTGGGGCTACTTATTTGCCGGGTTTGCCGAATCAGATTCTCCGCCATGGAATCAGATTGCTGCATCGTTCCCGCTAGGCATACTCTCTTTCGTTGTTTTGTTCTGGTTTGAACTTCGCCGTTTACCTCCTGGACAAGTTGCAGATCAGCCGTCTTTTAACCTCAAGCCGTGGAACCGCCCAACCGGAATGGCGTTTTTTATCGGTATTACTTTCGTGTTTGCGGCATTATGGGGCATACCCATTGCAATATTGGCTCACCTCCCCGGACTGCGAACAGCAGTCAACGCCCTAGTGCTTGGCATTGCGCCCATCACAGCAATTTTTGTTTGTAGCCATGTGTTTCCGTCTAAATTCAGCGCCTAACCTGGCAGTCGAGCGGACTGGCCGTGAAGCGGCGCTTTTCATGGCCTGTGGTAAATTACACGCTTTAGGCTCTGGTCATTTTCCGTGGTCGGCCAGCCCCTCACTTCTACGTTAGGTATTAATTGAAATTGAAGCGCTTCTTGCCACTATTGGTCATATCAAGCCCGGTGTTTGCCGAGGTAATGGACAAAGAGCCCTTATTTATGAGGATGACCAGGACAGGCAGATGTTTCTTGCCACACTGGAGCAGGTCATTGCTCAGTTCAACTGGGTATGCCATGCCTGGTGTTTGATGGATAACCACTATCACTTGCTGATTCAAACGCCGGACGGCAATTTGTCCAAGGGCATGCGCCAGCTCAATGGCGTCTATACACAGGCCAGCAATCGGCGTCACCGTCGTGTGGGGCATTTGTTTCAAGGGCGCTTCAAAGCAATCCTGGTAGACAGCGATGCGTATTTGCTGGAACTATCGCGTTATGTTGTGCTCAACCCGGTGCGCGCAGGCATGGTAAAAAAACCAGCCGACTGGCCATGGAGCAGTTACCGGGCAAACGTAGGGCTGGAGCCCGCCGCCCCTTGGCTGGCGGTTGATGGATTGCTGGCGCAATTTGCCAAACGGCGCAGCCTGGCACAGCAACGTTATGCGCAATTCGTTGCTGAAGGTATCAAGGCAGCTTCTCCCTGGTCGAATCTCAAGGGACAGGTATTCCTTGGCAATGAACAGTTTGTCCAGCGCATGCAAGCACATCTCCAGGCGGGCAAGGACGATGTGCAAATCCCCCTCGCGCAGCGCCGCCCCCCGCCGCCGCCATTAGATAAGTTAGTGCGACGTGCACCAGACAGGAATGCGGCCATCATTGCTGCTTATGCAACGGGCGGATATTCTTACCAACAACTTGCCGATCACTTCGGCATACATTTCACAACGGTGGGGAAAATTGTTCGCGGTGGTGGATGATACGCTACTTTTCTAGACCTGACCCTGGTTTTCTGCCTTTTCTTGACAAACGTACGTCAAAGCGTACCATTAAGGCTTCTTTAGAAGGGGCACGAAATGGACACACTTACCGCCAGCGAAGCTCGCGCAAATCTTTACCGGCTCATTGATCAAACAGTAGAGTCTCATGAGCCGATCATCATTTCCGGGAAGCGCAATAGTGCCGTGCTGCTCTCCGCAGAAGATTGGAGCGCAATTCAAGAAACCTTGTACCTGCTGGCCGTGCCTGGCATGCGCGAGTCCATCAAAGCTGGCATGGCCGAGCCCCTCACAAAAAGTTCGAAGGCGCTTAAGTGGTGAGTTGGGAAATTGTTTATGCCAAGCAAGCAATTAAGGATGCAAAGAAGCTTGCTGCAAGCGGCCTTAAACCAAAGGCGCAAGAACTGCTCGCGGTTCTTGCCGACGACCCATTTCAAAATCCACCACCCTTCGAGAAGTTGGTCGGCAATCTTGCCGGCGCATACTCTCGCCGCATCAATATTCAGCACCGTATTGTGTACGAGGTCTTTACCAAAGAGAAAACGGTTCGTGTCCTGCGTATGTGGACACACTATGAATGAGAGGCCAGACTAACCCATCTATCAACACGGACTGGCGCGATAAAGCCGCGTCAGCCAGATATGTCAGACGATTCGCGGACCGCATCAGCCCCGAAACAGTACTATTTCTATTTCGTTGCGTTCAGCGCGCGCCCCGTTTAAGGATAGAACTTCACCACCTGCGCCTCGCCCGGCGACTGTCTCTTTTCGCCTTTCCAGGCATGACCATAAACCACTTCATAAGTGGCCGGCAGCTTGCCGTCACGGCGTAGCGCCTCGTAGCTCTGTTGCAGTCGCTGCCAGGCATTCTTGCCCAGCAAGCCGCGGCCCCGCCCCTGATTGGCGTTGTGTGCACCCAGCGCCTTGAGGTCGCGCATCAATCCGGCCAGGTCGTCATAAGTCAGCGTCACCGTCTCCATATCCATCACCGGCGCAGCAAAGCCGGCCCGCATCAGGGAATCGCCGATATCATGCATATCGAGGAAGCGATTGACATGGGCATGTCCGTCCAGCTTGCCGAAAGTCTGGCGCAGTTCCTTCAGGGTATCCGGGCCAAAGGTGCTGAACATCAGCAGGCCGCCGCTTTCCAGTGCGCCGTGCATGCCGGCGAAGGTCGCCTCAAGATCGTTGCACCACTGCAAGGCGAGATTGGACCAGATCATGCCGACGCTGCCGGCACGCAAAGGCAGATTCTCGATGTCTGCGCACACCCGCTCTTCGGCGGCTACAAAGGGCAGCAAACGCTTCCACGCGGGCTGATGGCTGCGCGATGCCTTCAGCATGCTTGGAGCAAGGTCCAGTTCGATCACTCGGGACTTGGCATAGCGTGCCCTCAATTGGCGCGAACCATAACCGGTGCCGGAACCGGCATCAAGGATGACCTGCGGTTCAAATTTGATGTATTGCAAACGCTCCGCCATGCGGTCGCAGATCTCCCGCTGCAGCACGGCGACCTGATCATAGGTGGCGGCGGCACGATCGAAGGAGTGGCGCACCCGGCGCTTGTCGAGCGTGAATTGGTCAGTCATGTGTAGCCTCTAAAAATCCGGTCACAATTTCGGTAAATTCCATTGGATGCGACAGGAACGGTGCATGTGCAGCGCCTGGCAACACCTCCAGATACGCTTCAGGCATGTTTTGGACAAGCCAGTGCGCAGCCCCCGCCGGAGTGAGCAGGTCGCGCCCGCCGTGCAACAGCAAAGTCGGCGTTTTAATTGTCGTGGCACGATCACGCAAGTCGCTCTCCAGCAGGATGTTCAGCCCTGCGCGCAAGGTGTGCACATCAGGGCGTCCGCGGGTAAACAAAATGTCGCGCAATCGTTTCAGCACTGTTTTCATCTCATCACCACCACGCGCCTGGAGCGCCAAAAAGCGCTTCAGCGTGCCTTCGTAATCGGTTTCCAGGGCAGCCGCGAACTCCCGCAGCACTTCGCTCTGCACCGCCCATGGCCAGCCTTCTCGCACCGTAAAGCATGGCGTGCTGGCCGTCAAAACCAGGCGCTTGATCTGGTCGGGGAACAACCGCGCCATTTCCAACGCGACCAGACCGCCTAGTGACCAGCCGCAAACCTGAACCTTTTCCGGCAGTGCGGCCGCCACGTAGCGAGCAAGACGCTCCAGAATGTAGGGTTCGCATGTCGGGCTTGTTCCATAACCGGGCAAATCGACAATAAGCAGCCGGAATCGTTGCGCCAGTGCATCGCGCACTCCTTCCCACACCCCGCCGTGCATTCCCCATCCGTGGAGAAGAGCGAGGTCTGGACCACTGCCAACTATTTCGATGTGCGGTTTCATCTAAAATCTATTTTCACCGCAGAGGACGCGGAGGAAAGCACCCCCCTTGTTTTTCCTCTGCGTCCTCTGCGGTTAATCCTGTTTTTCCAGTTCGTTCAAAACTTGCACCAGCCGCTCCACATCTTCAACCGCATGCGCCGCCGACAATGAAATACGCAGGCGCGCTTCGCCCTTGGGCACGGTGGGCGGGCGGATCGCCGGCACCCAGATGCCGCGCTCGCGTAGCGCTTCGCTCACCGCCAGCGTTTCACGGTTGGAACCGATAATCACCGGCTGAATCGGCGTGGTCGAGTCCATCAGGCGCCAGCGGCGCAACTTCAAGCCATACCTCAGACCGGCGATCAGCTCCCGCAAGCGCTCGCGCCGCCACGCCTCGCCTGCGATCAACCGCAGGCTCGCGGAAAGCGCGGCGGACAGAAGCGGTGGCGTGGCGGTGGTGTAAATGTAAGTGCGCGCTCGCTGCACCAGGTAATCCGCCAGCTCCAGCGGCCCCGCGACGAAAGCGCCGAACACACCGGCGGCCTTGCCCAAAGTCGCCATGTAAATCAGGTGAGGGGTGAGGGGTGATGAGTGAGGGGAGGAAAGCAAGCCAAAATGCTCCAACACGCCCCTTCCCTTGTCTCCCAACACGCCAAAGCCATGGGCATCATCCAGCACCAGCAGCGCGTCGTAGCGCTCGCACAGGGCCAGCAATTCCGGCACCGGGGCGATGTCGCCGTCCATGCTGAATACGGCATCCGTCACCACCAGCTTGCGCTTCGCCCTGGATGCGGCGAGTCGTTTCTCCAGTGCAGCCAGGTCGAAGTGCGGGTAGCGCGTGAATTTGGCGCGGGACAGCAACACCGCATCGTTGAGCGAGGCATGGTTCAACTTGTCGGCGAAAATTTCGTCGTCGCGCCCCGCCAGCGCAGTGATGATACCGAGATTGGCCATGTAGCCGGTGGAAAAAAGCAGCGCCGAGGGCAGGCCGGTGAAAGCGGCCAGCGCGACCTCCAGTTCATGGTGAAGCATGCTGTGCCCGCTCACCAGATGAGACGCCCCCGCCCCCACGCCATAACGTGCCGCAGCCGACTGCGCCGCCTCGATCAGGGCCGGGTGGCTGGCAAGACCGAGATAATCGTTACTGCAGAACGACAGGTATTCCCGACCATCCACCACAATCCGAGCGCCCTGCGAACTTTCCAGCATTCGACGATGGCGGCGCAGACCAGTCGCTTCCAGGTCTTTCAGTTCATCGGTGAGATGGGAAAAAGGCATGAACTATGGGTGAGCCCCAGCGACTGAATTAGCGGCCAATACCCTCTCCCTAACCCTCCCCCGCAAGCGGGGGAGGGAACAATGGCCCTCTCTCCCGCTTGCGGGAGAGAGCTGGAGAGAGGGTGGCGCGTAAATCAATCCAGGATTACCCCCCCATCACCCGGATACCCAGCTTGTCAAACAGGGCCATATCCTGATCTGCGGAAGGGTTAGGCGTGGTCAGCAGCTTCTCGCCATAGAAAATGGAGTTGGCGCCAGCCAGGAAGCACAGCGCCTGCTGCGGCCCATCCATCTGTTCGCGCCCGGCGGAAAGGCGCACCAGGCTTCGTGGCATGAGGATGCGCGCTACTGCAACGGTACGTACGAACTCGATAGGGTCAAGCGCCTGAGCATTTTGCAGGGGGGTGCCTGGCACCTGCACCAGCAGGTTGATCGGCACGGATTCCGGCGGCGGATTGAGATTGGCCAGCTGAGTCAGCAGCGCAGCACGGTGGGTGCGCGACTCGCCCATGCCGACGATGCCGCCGGAGCAGACTTTGATACCGACGCCACGTACCTGCTCCAGGGTATCGAGGCGATCCTGGTAGGTGTGGGTGGTGACCACCTCGCCGTAATACTCCGGCGCGGTATCCAGGTTGTGGTTGTAGTAATCCAGCCCGGCCTCGCGCAGTTGCTCGGCCTGGCCTTCCTTCAGCATACCCAGGGTCACGCAGGTCTCAAGCCCGAGGCCGCGCACGGCCTTGATCATCTCGATGACCGGCGCCAGGTCTTTCTGCTTCGGACCGCGCCATGCGGCACCCATGCAAAAACGGGTAGCGCCCTTGTCTTTGGCGGCCTTGGCCTTGTCCACCACGGTTTCCAGCGCGAGCAAATTCTCCTGCTCCAGACCGGTATGGTGGCGCTTCGACTGGGAACAGTAGCCGCAATCCTCGGAACATCCCCCGGTCTTGATGGAAAGCAGGGTGCTTACCTGCACTTCATTCGGGTCGAAATGGACTCGATGGGCGGTTTGCGCCTGGAACATCAGGTCGCTGAAGGGCAACGCAAACAGCGCTTCGGCCTCTGCGACGGACCATTTCCGGCATTCCCCAGCAGCTTTTCCAGCCACTTTCTGACCGGGATTGGATAGATCATTCATGAACCTGCACCTCCACCTTCATATCCTGCCAATTTTCGCGGCTGATCCTGATCAAATCCCGGATCCCCAATGGCACTACCACCAATATACTCACGGCCCACACCGTGAACAGCAAATTCATTCCGCCACCCAGCAAGGCTTTCAACTCGCCGCTGAAGTTAAGCACGACTATCAGCGTACCAACCAGGCCATAGAAACGGTATCCCGCCCAGCGCTGGTATTCCCTGACCCGCATATCGGGATGGTGTGCGACGGAAGCGTAGGCGAAGATCGAAGCGGCGATCCAGACCATAAGAAGAGGAGGGACCAGCACGGCAATCATGCTGCCGATGATAAAAATCTGCGCGGAGCGGCGGCATTGTGCCGCACTAACCCATTTTTCAACCGTTTTCATGATTCGTCTTTATTTGATTTTTGCGAGTTGGGCAACAAACCGCCCATCCCTGCTTGCCGCGTTTCACAGTAAAATGGGGGCAATCATCGAGGATCGGCCAAAAGTTGTCAAATCTTTCAGCCTACATTTTAAACGGTTGCACAAAAATTGTGCACGCCATTTTACCGCATCATTGCGCACTATGCGGTGCAAGCACTTTAAATCAGCTTTTGTGTACGGCTTGCGACGCCGATCTCTCTCATCACCGGGTACCGGCCTGCCCGATATGCGCCCTTCCCACTCTGGACGGCCAGGTCTGTGGCACCTGCCTGCAACACCCACCCGCTTTTGACCGCACCCTGGCGGCATTCAGTTACCACTTTCCGATTGATCGCCTGCTGCACGCCTTTAAATATTCGGGCAACCTTGCGCTCATCGAAGTACTGGCAAAACCACTGGCGCAACTCGTCTCTGACCATCCCAAACCGGATTTGCTGATGCCGATGCCGCTCCATCCGGGGCGACTCAAGGAGCGTGGCTTCAACCAGTCACTGGAAATCGCCAAGCTGATTTCGCGCTGGCTGGACATTCCACTTACTGCTGACGCCTGCCAGCGCACGCGCGACACGCCGACTCAGGCCGGACTGAAATGGAAGGAACGCCGCCGCAACGTGCGCGGAGCCTTTGCCTGCGACCTTGATCTCTCGGGGAAAAAAATTGCTGTGCTGGACGATGTGATGACTACCGGAGCCACCCTGAACGAGATCAGCCGGATATTGAAAAGCTGCGGCGCATCCGAAGTCAGCGCCTGGGTGGTGGCGCGTACTCCGCACCAAAATTAACTTGGAAAAAGCAGATAACCACGGGGATCACGGGGAGGACAAAGGCTCGAGGGCATCAACTCATAACCCAGCATGGACTTGAGCAGAACTACGTAACAATTGATTTTACCCCGTGCTCCCCGTGTACCCCGTGGTTCAAACGCTGTTCTTTAACGAGCCTGCTGCTGGAGCTGCTTCAGTCGCTGTTCGACAAAATTTTGCAGTTCGGGGCTCAGCCCTCCTGATGCTTTGGCTCGGCCAAACGCCTCCTGCGCTTCCGTCAGGTGGTTCTCCGCCTGCAAGGAAATCCCCAGACCCACCAATGAGGACGCAGTAGCGGGGGCCAGTCGCAGCGCAATCAAATAGTGCTCGATCGCCGCTTTGTGCTGGCCCTGGCGTTGCAGCAAGGCCGCCAGAAAAGCCTGGTAGCCGGCATGATCTTTCGCCCCCGGCAGGTTTTGCTTCAGAGTTTCGAGTGCGCCGCCCCCATCGCCACGCTCTACCTGAATACGCGCCAGGGCCATGGCAAATTCCGGCTGGCTTCCCCCTCGGCCCAAACCGTCGCGCAACAACTGCTCCGCTTGTGCATATTGCTTCTTTTCCACCAGAATAGCCGCCAGAGCCTGGCGAGATGCGGCATGATCGGGTGCAACCCTGAGAGATTCCCCCAGGCTTTCTTGCGCCTCAACCACGCGCCCCTGCTGAAGCAGGGCAACCGCTTTCTGATACAAGAATTCGGCTTGCTGCTGCGGAGAGATTTGCTTTACCGGGGCAGCGCCGAGAGCCTCCGCCGGTTTTTCGGCACGCTCGCTTTTACTGAGCGCCACCCGGCCTTCGTCCACGCTCTTGATCTTTTCCACGGAAGTACCGACAGGCGATGCAGCCTCGGATGATTTTTCGGATACCCCGGCTCGGTCAGCCAGGGGTACCTCGGCTTTTTTCGCCCCAACTGATTTCGGTATGGCGGGAATATCCGCCAGGCGCAGCGAGCCCAGATTCGGGGACGGGGCGAGCGTTGCAACCGGGGCAACTGGCGGCTGAACAGCGACGGGTGTAGCCGGCGGATAGCCCGGCACAGGCGGCGACCGCAACAACAGCCAACCCATCACGACAATTATTCCCAGCAGAACCACCAGCGTCACCAGCCACCAGCCGCTGCGCCGCTCGCCGCGTGGCGACACCGCGCGCACGCCTGCCAGCAAACCGTGCGCGCCACCCTGGCTGCGGCGCTGTTCCAGATCCTGCAACATTTGATTGATCAGGCTCATCTTCGCCACCACCACAAATTAAATTTTTGCCGGCTGGCCGCTGGCGTATCCATCGCCGCAGCCTTGACGTGACGCGCAGCAACTTCGTATCGGCCTTCCCCATAGGCCATGAGCAGTGCTTTGTGCGCCAGAATGTTCACCAGCCTCGGCACCCCGGTGCTGGTCTGGTGCAGCGCGCGCTCCGCCGCTTCATGAAACAAGCGCATACCCTTGTAGCCCGCGACTCGCAAACGATGCTCGATATAGTGCGCCAGTTCCTCTCGACTCAGCGGGCTGAGATGGTAGTGAAAGGTGATGCGCTGCTTGAGCTGGCGCACCGATTCCTGTGCCAGCTTCTGGTCCAGTTCGGGCTGTCCGAACAAAACAATCTGCAACAGTTTGCGTTTCTCGGTTTCAAGGTTGGTGAGCAGGCGCAGCGCCTCGAGGGTTTCCAGCGGCATCGCCTGAGCCTCGTCGAGGCATAACAGCACGCGCTTGCCCTCGCGCGCCAGATGAAGCAGACGGAGGTTGATGGCCTTGAGCAGGTGGTACTGGTCGACGTCCTTGTCCTGCGGTATCTCCAGTTCCTCCGCCAACGCCATCATCAGGGTACGCGGTTCGAGGTAGGGATTGGGGATATATGTGGTGTAGAACTCGTTCCGCAGCGTGGCCAGAAAAGTGCGGCACAACAGGGTCTTGCCCGTCCCCACCTCGCCCGTGATCTTGATGAAACCCTCGCCGCTGCGAGCCGCGACCAGCAAGGTGTTCAACGCTTCCTGATAACGCGAGCAGGCAAAGAAAAAGCTGGTATCCGGTGTAATCCCGAAAGGAAGTTCGATCAGCCCGAAATGTTCACGATACATTTACTGCCGCTCTGCATTCATGGCTTTCTGTTCGCGCTTCAAATCCTGGATGCGACGCTGACTGTCCAGAATATCCTGCTGCCAGTTGGCATCACCCTGGATTACCGTCGGCTTGAGCAGAATCACCAGTTCCCGCTTTACTGTCGAGCGACTGGTATTGCGGAACAGGTTCCCCAGCACCGGCACATCTCCCGCGCCCGGCAATTGAGAGCGGTCATCATTGGTCGTCTGCTTCATCAGGCCGCCGATGGCAATAATCTGGCCATCCTGGGCGCGCACGATACTGTCGGTTTCGGAAATATTGCTGGAGGCCAGCGGCAGGTTGATCGAGCCAGCCGACCCCAGGTCAACCACCTTGTTTACTGTGGTCACCTTGCTGACCGATGGGTGGATATGCAAGGTAATAATGTTGTTTTCATCGATCTGCGGCGTCACGTCCAGCGCGATGCCGGAGAAAAATGGCTGCAATGTCACCGAAGGCGTAGTCGTGGTCGACGTGCCGGTCGTCGTCGTGGTGCTGACATTGGTCACGAAAAACTCGTCGGTACCTACTTTCAGCACAGCTTTCTGATTGTTCAGGGTGGCGATACGCGGACTGGAAAGCACCTGCACATTCCCTTGGGTTTCGAGGAACTGGATCAGGGCAGCAAAATTACTGGTCTGAAATGCCAGACCGAACAGGCCGCCAATATTGGCGGGATTAGTGGCCAGACTTACACCAGGAAGCGCGTCCAGCACCGGATTGGTGTAGGTGCGAGCAGCAAAGTCCATGGCGGTTGCGCCTGTCGCCAGGGGTCCACTGGTTTGCAGAACTGTCCCGGGTGAAACATTCCCGGTCGAGAGGCGGCTATTCGGGCCGGTTCTGAAAGCCCCCCAATTCACCCCCGCCTGGTAACCGTCGCTCAGTTCAACCTCAAGAATCTTGGCCTCCAGAATCACCTGGCGCTCAACAGACAGTTGGGAAGCATTCAAAAATGTCGATACATCGCGCAACTCGGACGGCATCGCGCGCACCAGCACCACTCCGGATTGGGGATTAATGACAACGCTGCGACTCCCATCACAACCCTCGACACCCCGGCCAGACACTGTTTCAACAATCCGCCCAGCCTGAGCGCCGCCACCCGCAGAGGCGCTGCTTCCCGAACGGGTCGGCATCTTGCAGCCAATCACGGTACGCACCGAATCTTCCAGATCGCCCCAGAAATCATTGCGCGTCGAAGTATAAATGGTGCTGCTGTCCTGAGAAGATGAAACGCCGCCACTGGTGGATGAGGTCGTCCCCGTGGCGGAGGTGGCCGAGGTAGATGGCACGCTGCTGATGGAACCGGAATGTACCCGTGTATCAGACCCCCCGACACGCCGTCCCACCAGGTAATTCACCTTGTAGATTCGGGTCTGCATCGCCAGCGGCTGAACGTAAATGCGCGAGCCATCCACCTTGTACTCGTAACCATAGATTTCGCGGACTGCGTCGAGCGCCTCGAATACGGTCACATCCTTCAAATTGACCGAAACCGAGCCTGTCACGTCAGGGTGGACCAGCATGCTGTAACGCGTGCCGTTCACTATCCCCATGAACACCTGGGTGGCAGGGGCATTATTGACCACCAGATCAAATTTCTGCTCCAGCGGCTTGCCCCCCGCTCGCGGCATCTCGACCTTGAGCGGCGGCAGCAAGGCTGTCCCCAATGTATCATTCTGAGCCGCTTTTGCTCTATCCTGGCTCGCCCTGGTTAACTCCGCATTGATTTGATCCAAAGTTGCGCCGTGCTTTTCCTGAGAGGCGCAGCCCGACAAGGCCAGGATCAACAGTCCGAAATATGCTTTCCGCATCATAATGCCTTTTGCTCAGAGTTGCGTTTTGACTTGTTCTTGCCACGTTTCAGCGTTTCATTCCGTGGCGGTTGAGCGAACTTTTTTTCCACCCCTGGAAAGAGTTTGAGCGTCTGCCGGCCTTCAGGCCCGAGGAGGATTACCTCGCTCTCGCTGATCCTAATCAGCCTGGCATCGCCAAAACGCTCGCCCTCGGCCAGCAACTGACCACTGATCACGGCAGTCCGATGACCCGGACGAATCATGACAGATTGCAACGCCGGTCCGGCGACCTCCAGCGCGCCCGAGGTTACCACACCCGTCTCAACGGGGGGACGGGTCGGGTCGGGCAACACCTCTGCCGCCAAGGCCTGGGCAGCCCCACCGCCCAGAACGAGCACAAGAAGAATTGTTCTCACACGCTTAACCATGTCTTATCCATACTTAGCGTATACAGCGTAATCGTCAGGGTGACGAGGGGATATTCTTCTACCCGCATTTCAGCTTTGCCCCAGATCATCCGCCACGGCAACTTTTCCATGGTATCGAGATATTGCGTCAGCTCGGCATAACTGCCGGACACGGCAATCTCTACGCCGTGCTTGTAAATCGCCGGGCCCGCTGGGGTTTTCTCCTCGGTTTTGGGCGGAGCAACATCAGCCGGCATCTCCAGCAAACTGCTGACGGGCAAAGTCTTGACTGAAACAAGCTTCAAATTTCGATTTTGCGTCAGCACATCCTCCAGCAGCCGCGCCATTTTATCCGCTGGAACCAGACTCTGCTGCACACTTTGCAACGCAGCACGACTCTGTTCCAGCTTTTGGCTCAACGCCACCTGCCTGGCCCGGGTAGCCGCATCGGGGTCAGCCTGAGCACCGCTCAGAATATTCTCGACCTGGGTCCGCAACTTTTGCATTTGCGCCTGCTGCTGATTCACCTCCTGGGTCAGGCGTTTCTTTTTGGCCAGCATCGGGTCCAGCAACAAGGCACTGAGCAGGCCCCACGCCACCACCAGCACCATGACAAAAATCAGGGCGCGTTCGCGCGAATTGCGGGCGTTGAGCAGCGCAGCATAACGTTCCCAATATTGCTTCACTTCGCCCCCTCCGTGATGCCGGAATGCAGCCTGAATTCAAGATAATTCGGCACTTTCAGCGGCTTGTCTTTGGATGCGGGCTCCATCTTTGGCCGCTGTATTTCCAGGGCCGCAAAATCGCGCCCCTGCGTCGCCGTTTCCTGATTCAGGCGCTGAATGTAAGCCGGCACCAGTTCCGGGCGTAGCGTCCGCCCACCCAGGAACATCTCCTTGCCAGCCCCCTTGATGCCGAATTCCGTTAGCCACAGTCCATTCACAGTCTGGCGCGCAAAAGCACGCATATAGCCGGAATACCCCTGGGTATTGCCCAGGCTGCCACTCTGCAGCACTTCCAGCACGGCCTCTTCGCCTTTGAGTTGCTGCTCCATATCCGCGACCCGCTTTTCCAGCGCCGCATCCTTCTGGCGCGGCGCATGCTCGGCAGCCATTTTGACCAGCCTGGCCTGTTCCTGCGTCAAACTCGTAGCGCCGTTTATTATTTGCTTATCGAGTAACGTCACCTGGCGGTACTGGTAGCCATATACGCCGATCATGACCAGCACCAGCGCCGTCAGCGCCTGAACGAGCATCAACGCGGTAAACAGTTCACGCTGCTTGCTGAAGGCGGGATTGAAGAGGTTGATCTGCTGGCTCATTGCGCCACGCCCTCTGTGCGCAGCGCAGCACCCAACGCCAGGAAACACTGCATCCGCTGCGCCGGCTCCACACCTGAAACCCGGGAGAAGTCGAACATCTCGTCCAGATCCAGAGTAGACACAGGCAAGTACAAATTGGCCGTCAGGTACGCTTCCAGATTAACTGCCGGAGGCAGGGGGGCGAGCACCAGCTTGCTGATGGTGATGAAACTGAACTGGCGTTCGAAATGATCCATCGAACGCTGCAATTCCAAAGTGATGCGGTCAAAATAGCGCTGCTGCTCGCTGTCCGACTGGTTCAGCTGTGAAAGCGGAACATCAATATGACGCGACAAATACAGTTCACCCTCGAAAGTAAAAGTCAGCAGGCCGCCGTTTTCGTCGAAGGACAGCAAGGCCATGCCGCGCCCCTTGTCCTCCAGCAGGCTCGCAATATTGCGCTGAGCCAATTCAGGAATATCAATCACGCTCACGGGTAATTTGGCCGCCTCGAAATCCGCCATGCGCCTCTTGATCACCTCGTTGCGCGCCGCCACAGCATAGAGCGAGCGATTACGCGAAGGGGCATTCTTGTCGGCGGGGATCTCGAGCACATCCACCGTAGCATCGTCCACCGAGAAATCCAGCATATCCTTCATGCGCCAGCGCACCGCCGTTTTCAGCTCAGCGGCGGGGACATTGGGCGCCTCGACCACCAACATCTGGTATTCACCGGAATTCAGCAGGAAGCTGCCGTTGTAGCTGTTGAGATGGTGCTCTTTTGCCAGTTTTTCCAAAACGTGTACGTCTACCACCTTCGCCGGGGAAGTCACGCAAAGTGTTACCAGGGGCTTGCTGTCCGTCACTTGACGCACTTGAACCAGCCTCACCCCTTCAGGGGTGATCTGCATGGCCATCCAGCCGGGTTCCTGTTTTTTTCTGGCAAAAAAAGGCATAAATTCGCTGATCAAATAATCGGCTTGAAATTAAATGAATAAGTTGTTGTTGTCAATTGATTATACATGCCGTTCTAATAATTCTCCCTAAGATAGATCGGACCTTTTTTAAGGCTGTTGCCAAATATGCCAAAAGTGGCGCGCGCGGTTGGGTCCCGGTCGTAGGCCGCGCCAGACCACTTGCCGCGCAGATATCCCATATTCGCTCCCGCTGTCGGCGGCTGAGAGGGCGTCCAGCTGGTATTGGTGGTCGTTGTCGCCCCCATGTCGAACACGATATCAACACTGCCGGAAAGCGGTGAGCCGCTGGGTTTGATGAGGGTGAACGATCCAGAGCCGCTGACGACCGGGAACGGACCGGCGGGAATATGCGTCAAATCGACGCTAGCCGAGAATCCCGACGGCAGGTGATTGCCCAGCCCGATATTGGCCTTTGCGATGCTGGTCAGACTGTCAGCCGTATTTTTGATAAAGGTGTTGCCATTCCAGTATTGGGCTTCGAAAGGAATGGTCAGATCACGTTGTTCTGGCCCGTAGGCGTTGCCGATCCACAGACGACCAAAACGCACATCTGTGGTGAATAGCAGCCTACGTTCGTTCGTGCCATCCGGATTGCTGGCCAGGGTGTTGCCGGTGGTTGCGTCCAGATCAACCTTGTGGGCATCGCTTGAGGTTGGGTCGGGCAGGGTCACGCCGTCGCCGTCGCGCGGCATGGCGCCTATCTTCAATGCCTGATAAGGTCCGTCCGGCGTCGCATTGCGATTGAATTTCATATAGGCGACAAAAGTACCAACGCCGGTCGCCCAGAGACTGGCGGGGTTAGCCACGCTGGTGTCGATAGATAGCCGGCCTGACAGGCCGGTAGCGCCATTGACCGCACCCAGTCCGAAGCACTGGCTGGCACCGGTGCAGCCAGTGTTGAACCAGTTACTGCCGGTGCCCAGTGCAGCCGCACCCAGCTTGGAAAAAATGCCGGCGTAGTTCTGCGTTACTCCTTCTGCAGAATTACAGGCGATCACGTTGAACGACAGCTTCATCGGCTCGTCCATATAGGTGAAGCTCGATCCCGTTGCCGCCAAATCACCCCTTGTTTGCAGACTGGACAACACCACGCTGGCATTGACTACACTTGCCGCTGCGGATAAAGAAAGGGTAATCGTCGTACCGGCTACTGCCGTCACCGTGCTCGTAAGCGATGCCCCCGCGACACCCGCACCAGCCACGGCAAGCGTCATGCCCACCGAAATTCCGGCGGCTGAATCCACGACCAGGGAATTGCTTCCGACAATAATGGTACCTCTCGTCGTCAGAGCAAAGTGGTCGGGAATGAAGCGACCGAGGGAAACAGCAGTGTAATTGCCGATCAAGCAGCCAATTTTTCCACTGGCGAACACATCGTCACTGCTGCCGGAAATGCAATCGTTAGGCTGATCAACGCTGGTAAAGGTGTCATCGCGATACGCGCCGGCACCGAGGTAAAGGTAGCCCACCTCTGTGTAGCTGGCGTTATTGCTTGGCACCGAAGCAGGGTTAACGGCCAGGGTTGACGGCAAGAGTGTACCCACGACTCCTCCGCTCTGCACGATCGTATCCTGGCTGACGGTCTGAGCGGTGAGTTTGGTACCATCCAGCGTCAGCGTGCCGCCGTAGTTGGTGCCTGAACCGGTGGTGGCATAGAGCGTAAACGCCGAACCGGCTTTGATAACAGGTGTCGCAGAGGCCGAAGGTGCTGCTGCGTTTGCATCGGTGTGCAAGGTCAATGCCGAAGGGCGAATCGCGAAGCTGTCGTTGGAGCAAATGACGATGGTCGGCGACGTGGTCGGGTAGCTGATGCGCACGCGCACGTCCTGGTAAGCATTCGCGACAGCGGGGAAATTGACCGTCGAGCGCCCGCTAGCAATGGCCGCCGATGCGATCGTCTGAATTACCGAATTGGAAGTCGGACAGTTGTCTGCGCCATAGCCGCTACCCGCCGTGCCGGTATTCGCCAGCAGTTCAACCTTGACGTTATTGTTGAACCCCGATGCCTGACTACTGCCGGCAACTGCAACCACATCAAGGCCGAAGGCGGCGCCCGCCAGCTTGGTGTAGATGGGGCCGGCGACGGCACCCGCCGCCGTGGCAGACTCAAAAGCGTTGAACCCGCTGATGGTGCTAAAAGTTACCTGGACCTGTTTGGAAAGGCCAGTGCTGTCCGTGGCGGTGCAGGTTACGGTTTCGATGTAGGTATCGGTGACCGCGAAACTCATCTGGCCGCTGGCATTCGTCGTGCCACTTGCAGGCGTGACATTGGCGTTACCGGTACAGGATAGAGACACGTTATCTCCGGGCACGGCGTTACCGGCAGTATCCGTGATCGTGGCCGTGACCACGGATGGCGTGGTGCCATCATTAGGTACGGTCGCGGGGCTCGCCACCAGGGTCATCGTCTTGGCCACATAGAGCGTCCCCGAGCCGGTACCGGTGGATGCATTGGATGAAGTGACGTTGACGCTGTTGTTTCCCGTGATGCTTGCCGTTACATACTTTACCGTCACGGTGCAGCTGCCATTGGCGGGAATCGTGGCTCCGGCAAGTGTGGCTGTGGAGAGAAGGGGCAAAGCGGTCGCAATACCGCCACAGGTCGTAGTAGCCACCGGCAGCGGCAAAAGCGTATTCGCCATACCGGCAGGATAGACATCAACAAATGCCACGCCGTTGATGGCCAGGGCATTCGGGTTGGCCAGCGTGAATGTGAGTGTACTGGTACCTCCAACCGCAATCACGGACGGGCTAAAAGACTTGGTCACCGTCGGCGGGGCAACCAGGGTGTCGCTGTCGCTCGCCGAATTGGTCTGGCCGCTGAAGGTGACTTTGGCAGTATTGGTCAGCGTGGTCGGCGTCGTGACCGCACCCACCGTGCCAATGACGGTAAAAGTCAGGCTACTGTTGATCGGCATATTCGGAAGGACGATGCCCGCGCCCTGCATGGCAGAAACCGTAGGGCTGGCCGGGCAGGTTGCACCGCCCGCGGCGGCGCAACTGACGCTGCTGACGCTCAGGTTGGCTACGGCTGGATCCGTGAAAACGGCGCCGCTCAGGGAGCTGCCAGTAGTATTGGTGATGACCACCGTGTAGGTGAGCGTATCGCCCGATTTGGCGGTGGTGACGCCGTCGGTGATGGTGATGGTTGGCAATACGACAATGCTCGTACCCGGCGGGAAACTGACAGTACCTTTATTGCACTTGGACGTGGTTCCGGGCACCGGATAGGTATTATCCCCGCAGTAATTAGTGCTCTGCTGATCCCAGGATATGACGTAAGGGATGTACAAGGTAAAGTTGCCGCTGCCGTCGGTGATGCAGGGCACAGCGACGCCTGTCATCGGGAAGCCATCTGTGAGGTTGTTGCCGCCATCGCCGCACAGGTCACCATCACCGCCCGAGGCCACCGACCCCCAGAACGGGCTGGAGGTAGGCAGCACCGCAACGGAACAACTGCTGGCGGATGTCAGCGACGGATCCTGGCCGTTGTTGGAAAGAAAAACACCGACGTCATAACGCGTGGAGGAACCAAAATTGATCGTGACGTTGAGGTCCAGCGGAAGGGTGGACCCGCCTACGCATGAAGCCGGTGGAGTACCTGCAATCGTGATGCTGTTCAACTGGACATCGTTGGCCGTGCAGCCCAGGTTGGAACCGAATCGCGACCCTGCGCACTGGGTTGAGCCAAAAGCGTGTGCCGCCACGGCGTGGATACTCAATACAATGACCACCATGCCCAACAGCAGCAGTCTCGACCAGCAACAATCAAATCGGGCCCAACTCCATTTTTTCATGTTTTATTCCCTTGGACATTCCTACCGATTGTGATGATCCATGCCTCTTTCGCGACGATCAGAATTCGATGAATGCATTGACCACCCTTTCGGTATAACCGACGCTGCCGACACCGCCACCAGCCGTTGCGGTGGACTGCACCCAGTAAACAATCTTGCTGTCCGTGCCCTCGGTATAGGTATTGGCCGCGCAAGTCACGGTAACGGAAAAACCATCCAAAGTGAGCGAGGTTGGAGACGCCGGACACGCCGCAGCCGTGTTAATGCTGGCTGCCGCCCACTGGACCCCGGACTTGGCCACCCAATAAGCACGGGAGCCCTGGATATCCTGCGCCGATGTCAGGTGCTGGGTATTCGACAGGGTCAGCATGAACGCCCCCAGCGCCGACAGGATCACCAGCAGGAAAATCGCCGAAATGATCGCAAAGCCGCGTTGCGGGCATGACGGGAAAGCGATGCGCCGTATGCTCATGGCGTGTTGTCCACATGAACCTGATGATACAGCGTCACGCTCTCGCCAGACTGTGTCATTTCCAGAGAAATGGAAACAATACCGAAACGACTCAAGCCCGTACTGCTGCCGGGCGGCTCGTATTTCAGGCTGCAAGCCGTGATGTCTTTTGCCAGTGTGGCGGAGGTGGCACCGGCTGTCATGGCAGCGCAATCTGCCGGCTGCGCCCAGGCGCCGGTCAGTTGGCGCGAATAGCGGTAAAGCACCCCACCGCTGCAACGATAAGCCACCACATGCTCATTGGCGGGGATCACCTGGAAACGATAGGCTGGGGATTCATTGGGCAGTTGCTTGCGATTGAAGGGGGTCGCCATCCCCGTTCCGACGAAGGTAATAGCCGTAGTATTGGCGGTTCCGCCCGGCTCGGCAACGCCGGCCACCTGGATGGCATTGGCGCCGGCATAGGCATTGCCGCTAGCGCTGCCATCGTTATAGACCACCACCACATCACCGGCAGCAATCTGGTCCGCTGCGGACAACGTAGTGTTCAGCCAGAGCATGTCAAAACTGGCATCGGTTATGCTGAAATCCAGCTTGTCACCACTGCCTGTAGCACCTTCCTCGTTCGCACGGTAACGCCCGCCGATCTTGGTCGGTATGAATTCGAGACACTGGTCAGTTCCGCTAGTGGGATTGCGCACGCTGTTGGGCAGCGCCAGGCGGATGTCGCGCGCCATGCGTCGCACCGCGGTATCAGCAACATCAGTCAACTCGGCTCGCCGGGCGGAATCGAAGTAACTATCCACGGGACTTTTGATGAATACCGCCACCATGCCGGCAAGGATGCCGGTAATCACGATCACCATGACCATCTCGACCAGGGTAAAGCCGTGCTCGGCAGGAAATGGTTTGGGGTCTATCATTTTCAATAACCAGCCCGATAGCCGGAAAGTTGGATGGTGTCACCCCTACCCGTAACCGTTACGGTGACTTGCTTCATGGCAACAGCGTTCACGGTCACACTTGCCACCGCTATCGTGGCGGAATAAGCCGCAAGCGTCGCGATGGAACCCGCCCCCAAGGTGGCATCGCCTTTGATGACAGCCGTCGCCGGCGCGCCATCGAAACAGGCATAATCATCTACATCGTCATATTGCAAACGCCCGGCGCAAGTATTGAAATTCGTCTCGGCAAAGCCCCCTGCGGGATCGACATAATCCTTAGCCAGCACCTCCTCCAGAATCGCCTCTCCCATGGCCATCGCCTGCTTGCGCAACATGGGGTCGGCGCTGGATTTCACGGTTACATTCATCACGGCCAAGATACCGACAATAGCTACGCTGACGATAACGATGAAGATGATCAGCTCGATCAGCGATATGCCTCGTTGCTGCCGCCAACACATGATGGGCTCAGTAAACATAACCGGTCACCGCATCAACCGTAATGCCACTGCCGTCCGAAAAAGAAATCGTCACATTCGCTGCCTTATCAGTCCCTCCGGAGGCAAGAAAAGTAAAGCTGCCAACCGTGGCGGACAAGCCCGTTCCACCGCGTGGCGCGGAGGGAAAGGCGAGTGCCGTGTTACAGGTGGAGGAAGGGGGGGCCGCGCCGGCAATCATCATGGTCGCCCCCGTGGCGTTGAGCGTCACGCAAACCGAGCGCCGCTGGGCAATCGCTGCTTTCTGTGCGTAACGCAGCAGGGACATAGTTTCATCATGAAAACCTCGCGTTTCAAACACTGATTGATCCATGAACCGCGGAATCGCCGCCACGGCCAGCACACCGATAATGATCAGGATGACAATTAACTCAACCAGAGTGAAGCCGCCACCCCTTGGTAACGAGCAAGATCCACGCATCAAGTGATTTGTGTCAAACCCCAGACTTGCTTTATAGGTATGCCACATCACTTTTATCTCATCCTGAACAGCAGCCAGGTACGTTTATCAAAGCGAAAAAGGAGCGCTTTCGCGCTCCTTTTAATCGCACCACGCTTCTGGGCGGTCAGCGTAACCACAATCTGACTAGTAATTGAATCAAAGGGGTAACCCCTTATTCCAATTAATCAATGACCGGCAGAAATACCTGTAAAGGTAGCCGTAACGCCCCCATCAGTCTGAGTAACAGTACAGTTCGCCGTCGTGCCGTTGACAATGGTAAGGTCCAACGCGGCCCCCGGCACAATCGTATAGCCGGTCGGCAAACCGCCTTGCATCAGGCTTGCAACGTCATCACAGTCACCAACTTGCACACACTTGTTTGGAGTGACCGCGTTTTTCAAAGCCGAACAGCCTGCGTAATTGATGGCCATCGCGGAAGCCATCCCCCCTTTCACGCCACCTAGCGCCGCAGCTTTCGCCTCGGTCGACAAATCAATAAATTTTGGCAACGCCGTCGCCGCCAGAATGCCCAGTATCACAATCACCACCACCAGCTCGATCAAGGTAAAACCTGATGCTTTTTTCATTTTACTTCTCCTAAAAAAATCATTAACTAGCAACCTGTAACATCAAGGATAATCGCCGGCGCAGTGACTACCCCCGCTGCCGCCGTCGCCTCCGTATAGGAAATTTGGCAGTTCGCCGCAGTTGTCGCCCCAGCTATCTGAATGATCGTTGGGTTGGCGCCAGAGGAAATGGTCACGCCATCCGTATTTGCGGAGAGTTGCGCGGCCTGGATAATACCGGTGCCAGGAGCCGTGCTGCTCGATGGATATTGGTTAACCATCGCAACTAGCGTCCCTTCCATGGCAGCAGTGCCGGCCGCCGTTGTACAGGTTCCCCCCGCTACGATCCCGGACAAATCCAGCAGGCACTTGGCGTGTGCCAAGGCCGAGGCCGAACGAATAGCGCCATACAACCCCTGCGCTTTGGCAATGCGCGCTTCCCGCTGCATCGCCACATAACGCGGCAGCGCTGTCGCTGCAAGAATCCCGAGAATGGTGATCACCACCACCAGTTCAATCAAGGTAAAACCTTGTTGCTTCATTTTCTTACCTCCTCCAAGCCTTACTTAACTATTATCGGCGTATCTGCCGAAAACCTGAACCAAAACTTTACCTTCCCCGGCCTCGCCAACTAAAACCACTTGTACGCCTCGATTAACAACAGTTTAATCCCCGATGGCGGCATCGGGGAAGCCCCTAGGTTCATATCATCAGGAGATTTATCATAAATCGCCATAACGCGAAACCGCACCTCCCGTCGTCCACGACTATCCGGCACAAAATACCGGCCCCGGTTCACCCGATACACCAGCACCCGCGTGCTTTTGTCGTAATACCAACCGTCGCGCGGTTGCGTATCCGGCGGGGCGCCATCGAATTCTCCGAGATAATTGGCCGGCTTCTGTTCCAGCCAGGTCATTGGATTCTGCTTTTCCATGGCGGGTATTTCCCGCATCCGGCCTTCCACCATCAAGGTGGACAATTCCATCCGCAAGGCGCTCTTCAGGGTGGCGGCGGTATATTCCATATTGGCCTTTTCAACCCACTCCTGGTAGTAGGTCATGCGATCCAGCAAAACGAATACCAGAACGCCCAACACCGAGGCCATCAAGGCAAACTCCAGCAAGGTCGCGCCCGCAGATTTTCGCCTCACCGCTGGCTCTCCCATTATTTATGCATTGCCGCCTTGCCCAAATCCCATATCGGCAAGAATACGCCCAGTGCCAGAATTAATACCAATATACCCAACCCGACAATCAAAATCGGCTCGATCTGTGCACTCAAAGTTTTGACTTCATAGTCCACCTCACGATCATACATTTCGGCGACTTCCTGCATCAGATCATCCAGTTCGCCGGTCTCCTCTCCAACCGCAATCATTTGCAACACCACTGGTGTGAACACACCGGTGGCCACCGCCGTACGCAGCACGCTATCACCCCGTTCGATGCCTTCGCGCATCTGGTTGATGCGTTCTGCAATGTAATCGTTGTCAACTACCTGCGCCACCACGGTGAGCCCTTGCACGATGGGTACGCCACTTTTGCTGGCAAGCGCGAAGCTGCGGGCAAATCGCGCCAGCGTACCCTTCAACATGATTTTGCCGGCGATAGGCAAACGCAGCTTGAATTTATCCCACTGGTACTTGCCCTTAACTGTACGGATATAAAATCTAAAGCCCGCAAGCGCAGAAATTGCCAGCAATAGCAGCAACGGCCAGAAACGAACCGTGAAATTTGACCCGGCGATCAACATTTGGGTCATGAACGGCAGTTCCGCATTAAACCCGGCATACACCTTGGCAAAGGCAGGAATCACGAACAGGTTGATGATTACTATCGCGGCGACCATCGCGACAACCACAAACATCGGATAGCGCAAGGCGGCTTTAACCCGCTCACGGGTTTCACGTTCAAATTCCAGATGGTCGAATAGCCGCAGGAAAACCTGATCCAGCATGCCAGTCATCTCGCCCACCCGGACCATGCTGATGTAGAACGGTGAAAAAACCTGCGGCTGCCGGCTCATGGAAACGCTCAATTCGCGCCCGCTGTCCAGGCTTTCGCGCACATCCTGCAGAACCGTGGCGAACGCCTTGTTCATCGCGGACTCCTGCAGTCCCGCCAAGCCACGCATGATCGGCACACCAGCCTTGAGCAGGGTATACAACTGACGGCTGAACAACTGCACGTCCATCGGCCTCACCTTCTCCGCGAACAGCCTTTGCTGCCAGAAGTTTGCGCCATTCCCCGCCGCAGCCATTGTGGCGGTGATTTCGACTGGCGTCATGCCACTGCTTGTAAGATGATCGGCCACTGCGCCACTATCGGCGCTTTCAAGCACTCCCTCAGCCAACTCGCCACGAGCGTTTCGGGCTTTATATGCGAAAAATGGCAAATCAACCTCTAAAAAATTTAACCACGGAGAACACGGAGGACACAGAGAAAAACAATCTTGATCCTTTTATGGCCTCACCTAACTGGCGAATGTCAAACGGTGTGCAATCCATTGTTTTTATTTCGTGCTCTCCGTGAACTCCATATCCATAGTTAACTACTTTTTCCAAAATTATTAGATTGATACACGTCTAATTCCATCCTTCATCATTTTTTTGTTGAAATTAAGCAGCAGGCCTCGTTTATAGCTCAGCAATTTTAAGTAGGTGATAATCTGGGCAACGTGAATAGAATTAATATCATCGACCGCCTTGATTTCAAGTATCAGACTATCCGCAACGATAACATCGGCTCGGAATCCAATACCAAGATTTTGTCCTTTGTAATTTACAGTAATTTCCACTTGGCGCCGCGCCTCAATCCCTTGGTCCCCGAGTTCAACCATCAATGCAAGCTCGTACACAGATTCCAGTAAACCTGGCCCCAATTCCCTGTGAACGTTAATAGCCGCACCCAACACACGCTCTATCAAGATTTCATCGCAGTCACGCAATTCTCCGTGCACTCCGTGTTCTCCGTGGTTATATTGTATTAATCCTCGAACTGATTGCTGATGCGCATTGCCTCGGCCACCGAGGTCTTGCCTGCGATTACCAGGGCCACGGCATGTCTCCGGAGCGTCTCGCCCGCCATCTGCTGACGGGCTGACTTGACGAATTGTCCAGGATCATGATGGCTGATCGCGTCAACCAGGGGTTCACTCATTTCCAGCATTTCATATACGCCGACCCGCCCCTGGTAACCGGTACCGTTGCAGCGAGAGCACCCTCGGCCATGCATGTAGGCATGCTGCCCTGTGTTCTCACCCAATTCGAACTTCAGAAACTCATGCTCATTGGGTCTGAGCGTGTAAGGTTCGGCGCAGCTCTCGCAGATCACACGAACCAGTCGCTGCGCCAGCACAACTTGCAATGAAGTCGCCACCATGTAGCGCGGAACCCCCATGTCGAGCAGACGAACCGGGGTACTTTCGGCATCGTTGGTGTGTAACGTAGATAACACGAGGTGGCCGGTCATGGCCGCGCGCAAGCCGATCTGGGCGGTTTCCTGATCGCGCATCTCGCCCACCAGGATGACATCCGGATCCTGACGCAGGGTCGAGCGCAGCACGCGGGAAAAAGTCAGGTCGATTTTTTCGTTGACCTGGATCTGGTTGATCCCTGGCAGACGATACTCCACCGGATCTTCCACGGTGATCAGTTTTCTTTCCAGCGAATTCAGTTCGGCCAGCGCGCCGTACAGTGTGGTGGTCTTGCCGCTGCCGGTGGGGCCGGTGACCAGGACCAAACCGTTGGGACGGTGAACGATGGCACGGAACTTTTCCAGCATCCTGGCCGGCATGCCGAGATAATCCAGCGCCAGCATGCCGCCGCTCTGGTTGAGAAGGCGCATCACCACGGATTCGCCATACTGGGTAGGCATAGTTGAAAGGCGCACGTCAATCTGTTGCTGCTTGACCTTGATCGCGAAACGACCGTCCTGCGGCAAGCGCTTTTCCGAAATATCCAGGCCCGACATGAGCTTGATGCGCAGCGCAAGAGCCGATGCGATCTTGATGTCGGCCTCGGTTTGCAGGTGCAGCACACCGTCAATACGGAAGCGGATTTGCAGCTTGCTTTCCTGCGGCTCGATATGGATGTCCGAAGCGCGCACCTGAGTAGCATCGTCGAACACCGACTGCAGCAGCTTCACCACTGGCGCGTCTTCCTGGCCGGCGATCACGCCCAGAGCGCCGAAGTCCACGCTTACATCGCCCAGATCCTGCTCCAGCTCGCGCGCCAGACCGGTGATTTCCTCGGTACGTCGATAGAGCCGGTCGATGGTTTGCAGCAGCAATCCTTCGTTCACCACCGCCAGCTCGATATCCTTCTTCACCAGCCGGGAAATCTCGTCGTAGGCGAACAAATCGCTGGGATCCGCCATGCCTACCAGCAGGCGGTTGTTGCTGCGCTGCTCCAGGACGATGGCACGGAATCTTCTTGCCTGGGTCTCCGGCAGAAACCCGACCGCCTCCGGATTAACGTTATAATATTTGAGGTTGATGTGGGGGATATTGAGCTGCTTCGCCAGCGCTTCGGAAATCTGCTCTTCCGTAACGTAGCCGTTTTCGATGAAAACGCGCCCAAGCCTGCGCCCGGAACGTTTTTGCTGTTCGAGTGAGGTATCGAGCTGCTCCTGCGAAATCAGTTTTTGCTGCACCAGGATTTCACCCAGGCGGACTTTTTCCGGCCTTGGCATAACCGCCCCCACATCTAGAGTGATTTATCAGTTTGCGATTCTATACCATTGAAAGCCCTAAAGTAACCATACAATGTTTGATATTGTCCTGTACCAACCTGAAATCCCGCCAAATACCGGCAACATCATCCGCCTCAGCGCCAATACCGGCTGCCGACTGCACCTGGTCAAGCCGCTCGGATTTTTGCTGGAAGACAAACAGCTACAGCGCGCCGGTCTGGACTACCATGAGTACGCCACGATCAAAACTCATGAAAATTGGGAAGAGTGTCTGGGACAGTTCAGCGGGAGGCGAATGTTTGCGCTGACGACAAAGGGGAGCACCAGATACGGCGAGGTCGATTTTCAGCGTGACGATATCTTCGTATTCGGCCCGGAAACGCGAGGACTGCCGGCAGAGGTGTTGGCGCAGTTCGATGAAAACCGGCGCATCCGCCTGCCGATGCGGCCGGAAAGCCGCAGCCTGAACCTGTCCAACTCGGTCGCCGTGGTGGTGTTCGAAGCATGGCGTCAGATTGGGTTCGAGGGAGGGAAGTAGGGTGGGCACAAAGACGTGCCCACCCTACATTTTACTCCGCCCTGGGTTCACGATTAAGTAAAGCCTCCACCGCCTTGCCCGGCGGCAAGCACTCAAACAGCACTTGGCACACTGCATAGGTGATCGGCATTTCCACCTTCATGCTTGCTGCCAGACGCAACACTTCGCGCGCGCTATGCACGCCCTCGGCGATATGCCCCAGTTCGGTCAGAATAGTGTCCAGCTTCTGCCCTTGAGCAAGGCGCAAGCCCACCGTGCGATTGCGCGACAGGTCGCCGGTACAGGTCAGGATCAAGTCTCCCGCGCCGGTCAGCCCCATGAAAGTTTCCGGCCGACCACCCATGGCCACACCAAGCCGACCAATTTCTGCCAGCCCGCGGGTAATCAGGGCGGCGCGCGCATTGTAGCCATAACCCATGCCATCGGAGATGCCGGCTGCGATCGCCATGACGTTCTTGACTGCACCGCCAACCTCGACCCCGACCACATCCGGGCTTGAATAAACCCGCAGCCTGGGGCTGTGCAACTCCAGTGCCATGGCGTGAGCAAAAGGCTCGTCGCAGGAGGCCAGGGTCAGCGCCGTTGGCAACCCCTTCGCCACTTCCTGGGCAAAGCTCGGTCCGGACAGCACGCCGCATTGCACCTTTCCGCCCAACTCTTCCGCCACCACCTGGTGCGGCAATTTGGCCGTTCCCGCTTCGAAGCCCTTGCATGCCCAGACCAGCGGCATCTTTGCACCCAGCTCGGCCATCTGCCTGACCACCTGCCTGAAGCCGGCGGTGGGCACCACGACCAAAGCCAGATCGGCCTGATCTAGCGCCTGTTCCAGCTTCATATCGATCCGCAGTGCAGCGGGGAAGGCAACTCCGGGCAGGTAGCGCCGATTGACGCGCTCTTCCATCATCTCGGCACACTGATCCGGATTGCGCGTCCACAAACGCACTTCATGACGTGCCGCGAGGCTGGTGGCAAGTGCCGTCCCCCACGCGCCTGCACCCAGCACGGCGATCTTCATGCTAAAAACCTCAATTGAACCACGGAGGGCACGGAGAAAAACAAGAAATTCAAGATATTATGAGATCCATTGATGCCGCCTGACATGTGATGCGTGAGATCCGAATAACACATTGATATAACTTCGTGTTCTCCGTGATCTCCGTGGTTAATTGCTTTCCCTAAATTCATGCGCCCCAAACCTGGGAGGACTGGATGAAACCGATCTGGCCGTCGCGGTGGCGCACTTTCAGCCAGCCGGCAGCACCGCGCTCAAGCAATTCCAACGCGACATCACGCTCCGCCTGAAACACCAGCAGTGAATTTTGGTCCGCAGCCTGGCGAATATCCGCACGAGCCACCGTCACCACCACCATGCGCACATCTTTCAGATATTTCTTCTCGACCCAGGCCAGGTCGCCGGCACTGTCCCGCACCTTGGCCCATTGATCGAGATTGACGATAATTTCCACCGGGTAATATTTTCCGACCACAAACAGGCGCTTGGCCTGCAACGATGGGGCATCATACAGAATGGCGCGCTCCGAACCGATGGAACGGTAATCCAGCGCCTGAACGGCGCCCGAAGAAGAAACAAACAACAGCAGGCCCAATCCGGTAAGGCGAAAAAACCTCAACGCCTGGGTCCTGCCCATGATGACGATCAGTGAGTCGTTGCTGTGGCAGCGTCAGGTTGCTCTGCGCGCTGCTGCTGGTACATCAATTCGAAATTGACCGGATTCAGCAGCACCGGCGGGAACCCGGCGCGTGACACCATGTCCGAGATCGTTTCGCGCACGTAGGGGAACAGGATGTTCGGGCAGGTGATCCCGAGAATCGGCTCCAGGTCGGCCTCAGGTATGTTGCGTATCTGGAAAATTCCAGCCTGCGCGACTTCCACCAGAAACAGCGTTTTGTCTTCTGCCAGTTTGGCGGTCACCGTGACTGTCAGCACGATTTCATAGACGCCCTCATCCACCTTCCCGCCCTGATTGTGCAACTGCACATCAATCTGCGGGGTCTCGCGCTGCATGAAAATTTTCGGCGCGTGGGGAATTTCCAGGGACAAATCCTTGACGTAAATTTTTTCGATGGAGAATGTCGGTTGTTGTTGTTCGTCGCTCATGAAGATCCCTAACTAATAATTAAATAAAGAATTCCAGCCCATCCAAATCAATGTCGCATCAACCAGCTTTTCAGGTTCGCTGCATCAAGAGCCCCGGCGACCCGGTCTGCTTCAACCCCGCCCTTGAACAGCGCCAGGGTAGGAATGCTGCGAATGCCAAATTGCTGCGCCAGAGCTTGCTCCTGTTCGGTATTGACCTTGGCGAAACGCACCCGGGTTTTCATCTCGGCAGCTACCTGAGTGAATACCGGTGCCATCATTTTACATGGCCCGCACCACGCCGCCCAGAAATCCACCACAACCGGCAACTCGTTCCTGGCAATAAACGGCCCGAAACTGTTGGCTGTCAACTCGATCGGCATGCCATCGAGAACGGCTACGCCGCATTTTCCGCACTTAGGGTTCTGCTCCAGACGTTCATCCGGCACCCGATTTGTGGCGAGGCATTTTGGACAGACAATATTCATCGTGGCGTAAAAACCAGTGTCACTCGGCCAGCAAAGGAACCAGACCGCCGTCCTGATCCAGCTCGGAAAGGTCGTCAAAACCGCCCACGTGAGTACTGCCGATATAAATTTGCGGCACGGTACGACGGCCGGTTTTTGCGATCATCTCGCCCATCTGGGCAGAGTCAAGATCCACACGAATCTTGTTGATTTCCTTCACACCCTTGGCCATCAACAACTTTTCCGCCATCGTGCAATAAGGGCACACAGCGGTGCAATACATCGTCACGTTCGCCATCTTCATTTCTCCATCGGCATGTTTGCCCGTTCCCAGGCGGTGATTCCGCCCGCCAGATTGTACACTTGCTCAAAACCGTTCTTGCGCAGCACGCCGCACGCCCGTCCGGAGCGCATCCCACTGCGGCAAATAGCGATGACCGGACGGCTCTTGTACTTTTCCAGTTCCGCATGCTTGGCCAGCTGGCCAAGCGGAACATGCACCGAATGCGGGATATGCCCGGCGTAGAATTCGCTGTCCTCGCGCACATCCAGCACCACGGCATTCTGATGGTTAATCAGCTGTGTCGCTTCCAGCGTCCCGACCTCCCTGACACCAGATAGCCGCCGGCCGATAATCGGCCACAGCAGCATCAACCCGCTGACCAGAACCAGCATGATGATCGCGATATTATTCTGTATGAATTGCACCCGCATGCTCCTTGCGTTTTTCGCATCTAAAAGCCGAGAAGTTTACCAGCAAAAACCTATTGGTGTTCAGCAGGATGCGCAGTCTTCCTTGAAGCCGAGCTTCTTGAGGATGGTCACCAGCGGGCAAAGGTTGGTAAATCCGCTCTGGAACAGATTGGCGCCAACGAAAGCGGTAAACCAGAGGAAATTGGCGCTGACGAAAATCGGGCTGCCCGAAACACCCAGGCCCAGCGAAAGCAACACAAAAAATCCGGCGACGATACGAACGATACGATTTATGGCCATACATTTTCTCCTTGGTTTCAAATACAAAAAGCTCTCACCGCGGAGGACGCAGAGGTAAAACCTAAAACCTCTGCGTCCTCCGCGTCCTCTGCGGTTATTCTTTAATCCGCATGCTTGCGATACATCACCGCGTAATACAAAACCGGTATCACCACCAGCGTCAGCACGGTGGAAACAAATATGCCGAAAATCAGCGAGATCGCCAGGCCGTTGAAGATCGGGTCATCCAGAATGAACAACGCGCCGAGCATGGCGGCCAGGCCGGTGAGCACGATCGGCTTGGCGCGGGTGCTGCCGGCGCGGATCACCGCCTCCTGGAAAGCCATGCCCTGCTCCACCTGCATGTTGATGAAGTCCACCAGCAGGATGGAATTGCGCACGATGATGCCGGCCAGCGCGATCATGCCGATCATGCTGGTGGCGGTGAACTGGCTGCCGAGCAGGGCGTGACCGGGCATCACGCCGATGATGGTGAGCGGGATCGGCGCCATGATCACCAGCGGCACCACGTAGGATTTGAACTGCGCTACCACCAGCAGGTAGATCAGCACCAACCCGACCGCGTAGGCGATGCCCATATCGCGGAAAGTCTCATAGGTGACCTGCCATTCCCCATCCCACTTGACGCTGTAGCCAGCGTAGTGATCATCCGGCTGGCGGATGAAATAGTCGCCCAGAGTTCCACCCTCGGCCAGCTTCATGCCGTTAGTCGCGGAACGGATCGAGAACATGCCGTAAAGCGGGCTGTCCAACTTGCCGGCCATGTCACCGACGACGAACACCACCGGCAGCAGGTCCTTGTGGTAGATGGATTTCTCGCGTGCACTCGGCACCACGCTGACCAGTTCGGACAGCGGCACCAGCGTGCCGTCCTGCGCTCGCACGTTAAGCTTGAGCAACTCGTCCAGGCTGCTTTGCCGCTCCGGCGCCAACGTCAGCCGCACCGGCACTTCGAACTTGGAGTCGCCATCGTGAACCGGGGTCACGTCTTCACCGGTGAGCCCCATGCGCATCACTGCCACCACGTCCTTCTGCGCCACGCCCATCAGCGCCGCCTTGCTTTGCAGAACTCTCAGGACCAGCTTGTTCGAGTCTTCCTCTATGGTGTCGTCGATCGCCACGATGTCGGCAGTTTTGGCGAAGTGGGCGCGCACCTGCTTCGCTACCTTCATCTGGCCTTCGTAGTCCGGCCCGTAAACCTCGGCGACGATCGGCGACATCACCGGCGGACCCGGCGGCACTTCCACCACCTTGACCTTGGCCTGATGCCGGGCGGCGATGCGCTCGATTTCGGGACGCACACTGGTCGCAATTTCGTGGCTCTTGCGGTCGCGATGATGCTTGTCCACCAGGTTCACCTGGATATCACCCATTTCGCTGCCGCTGCGCAGGTAATACTGGCGCACCAGGCCGTTGAAGTTGATCGGCGAAGCGGTGCCGACATAGGCTTCGTAATCGGTCACTTCCGGCACAGTAGCCAGATAGCCGCCAATTTCACGCATCGCCCGCGCGGTCTGCTCCAGCGGGGTGCCCACCGGCATGTCCACCACCACCTGGAATTCGGACTTGTTGTCGAACGGCAGCATTTTCATGATCACGATCTTGAACACCGCCAGCAGGATGGCAAACACAATCATGCCGACGATAGCCAGCCAGAGTTTGTTGCGGTTGCTCTTGCCCTGCTCACGATTGAGGAAGGGCGTCAGACGCGCGCTGAAGAAACCGAACAGCCGGCTCTCCGTGCTGAGTTCGCTATGACTCGGCGCGTCATGCTTGTGCGCCAGGAGCTTGAGCGCCAGCCAGGGCGTGACGATGAAGGCGATGGCGAGGGAAATCAGCATGCCGATGCTGGCGTTGATCGGGATCGGGCTCATGTACGGCCCCATCAAGCCAGAAACAAAAGCCATCGGCAGCAGCGCCGCGATCACTGTCAGGGTGGCAAGTATGGTCGGGCCGCCAACTTCGTCCACCGCCTCGGGTATCACCTCGGTGAGCGGCTTGCCGGGTTCCAGTTCGCGACGGCGATGAATGTTTTCCACCACCACGATGGCGTCGTCGACCAGGATGCCGATGGAGAAAATTAGCGCGAACAGCGACACCCGGTTAAGGGTAAAGCCCCACGCCCAGGAGGCGAACAATGTCGCCGCCAGCGTCAGCATCACTGCCACGCCGACGATCAGCGCCTCGCGCTTGCCCAGCGCGACCAGCACCAGCAGCACCACGAAGGCAGTGGCGAAGGCCAACTTGCCGATCAGTTTCTGCGCCTTGTCGTTGGCGGTTTCGCCATAATTGCGCGTGACCGTGACGTGAACACCGTCAGGGATGATGGTGCCGTGCAACTGCTCAATGCGCTTGATGACGCGCTCGGCGACATCCACCGCGTTTTCGCCCGGCTTCTTCGAAACCGCCAAGGTCACCGCCGGAAATTCACCCTTGCCGGCAATCTTCTTGTTGCCCGCCGCCGGGCCGGTGCCCAGCCAGACATAACGGCCAGGCTGGTCGGGGCCATCCTCCACCCGCGCCACATCGGTCATGAATACCGGACGTCCCTCGGCAACCCCCACTACCAACTGCTTGACGTCCGCGCTGCTGGACAGGAAGGTACCGGTCTGCACCAGCAATTCGCGGTTATTCTCGACCAGCGTGCCGGAAGGCTGGGAAGCGTTGCTGACCTGGAGGGCATCGCGGATGTCCTGAGCGGAAATGCGGTAAGCATTCATCCTCTCCGCGTCCATGATCACCCGCACCACGCGGTTCGACCCGCCCAGGGTTTTCACCTCGCGCGTGCCCTTGATTCGCTTCAGCTCGATTTCGGCGGCATGCGCCACCTGCCGCAACTCGTAGGCGCCGCGGGCTGCGTCCTCCGTCCACAGGGTCAGGCTGACGATGGGTACATCGTCGATGCCGACCGGCTTGATGGTCGGCTCGCCTACGCCAAGATTGGGGGAAACCCAGTCGCGGTGCGACTGAACGGTGTCGTACAGACGCACCAGAGCCTGGGTACGGTCCTCGCCCACCTTGTACTGCACGGTAAGCACCGCCATGCCGGGGCGCGAAACGGAGTAGACATGCTCGATGCCGGTGATCAGCGACAGCACCTGCTCGGCCGGCGTCGCCACCAGGCTCTCCACGTCCTTGGCAGAGGCGCCGGGGAAGGGAATGAACACATTCGCCATGGTGACGTTGATCTGCGGCTCTTCCTCGCGCGGCGTCACCATCACGGCAAAGAGGCCGAGCAGGAAGGCGATGAGCGCGATCAGCGGCGTCATCTGGGACTGCTGGAAGGCTTTGGCAATGCGACCGGAGATACCCATTTTCGGTGAGGGGTGAGGAGTGAGGGGTGAGGAGTCGGATTCCGGCATGACTTGCTCCTTACTCTTCACTGCTTACCCTTCAAAACCATCCCAGCCTTGACCGGCTCCAGCGCCACTTTTTCGCCGGCAGACAAGCCGGCCAGAACTTCGACCAAACCGTCGCCCGCCGGTTCACCCAGACGAATCTGGCGAAAACTGATGCCCTCTTTCTCGTCAACCACGTAGACAGCAGTCACCTCGCTACGCCGGACAACTGACTGCGCGGGCAACAGCAGCTTCTTCGCCCGGCCAACGGCAAAGTGAGCACGCGCAAACATGCCGGGGTAGACGTCGCGAATATCTTCGGGCAGATCAAGGCGGACGCGGGTGGTATGAGTTTTAACGTCGGCGGCTGGCAGGAGAGTCACCGCCTTGGCAGTGACCCACTTGTTGAAGGAAGGGAATTCCACCTGGGCGCGGGCGGCGCGACGCACATCCGCCAGCTTGTATTGGGGAATGCTCGCCACCACGCGCAAATCCCTGGGGTCGAAACCGGTCATCAGCGCCTTGCCAGGACTCGCCATTTCCCCCAGCTCGACATGACGAACAGCGACCACGCCGCTGTAAGGCGCTATTACGGAGGTGAAGCCCCGGGTAGTGGCGGCCTGCCCCGCGCCGGCCTGGGCTGCTGCCAACTGCGCTTCGGCCGCCTTGTAATCAGACTGTGCCTTGTCGAGAGCTGCCTGGCTGACGAACTTCTGCGCCAACAGCTGCTTGGTACGCTCATAGTGCAGGCGGATATTCTGCAAATTGGCTCGCGCCTGGGCAACCACTGCCACACTGCCGGCGACCGCTTGACGGGCTTCGCTTTCGTCGATGCGAACCAGCACCTGACCCTTTTGCACAGTGTCGCCAACGTCAAAATGGACTTCGACGATACGACCGGAAATCTGGGCTGCCACGGTGGACTGCCTGACCGCCTCGACCAGCGCTTCGGCGGCATAGGTCTGATCAACTTCACGGTACTCTACTGTCGCAGTGGCAAAAGGCAACGCCGCCTGGGCCAGCGGGGCCAGGAAGACTCCCAATAGAATCCAGACAGGTTTCAGCACGGCTCGACCTCTAAAATGTATTAGTATATGCTAATATACTTTATTATTCAAGTCGCAAAGCAGGACTTAGCTGAAGTCCTACGCAACACCCGGCCCCACATGGCATGAAACCTACTACAATTCAGCTTTGGTGGCAGAGGTTACTTGGCGAATCCACAAAAAACGTCGCGCATCAGACTGATCAGTTTCAGGGTGCGCGGATCGCCGACCCGGTAAAACACGCGATTGGCATCCTTACGCGTGCGCAGCACGCCCTTGTCGCGCAAAATCGCAAGATGCTGTGAAATATTGCTTTGAGAGGTGCCGACATTGTCAACGATATCCTGCACGCTAACTTCTTTGTCACCCAGCACACACAGTATTTTCAGGCGCAGCGGATGCGACATGGCCTTCATGGCGCGAGACGCCTGCTCGATGTGCTCTTCCTTGTCGATCAATTCAACTGAATTTAATTCCATCTGCTCACCTTCGCTACGCTATATTTCAGGATACTGAGGTAGGTTAATGAATTAAGTATAATGCGATTATTAGTAAAATATAATAAAATTATGTTACTTCCTTAAAATTTAAAACGAGCCAGAAAATTCAAGCATGAAGGTCACCCCCGTTTTACTCATTATCCTGGACGGATTCGGCTGTAGCGAAAGCCCGGATAATAATGCCATTGCCAGTGCGCACAAACCAAACTGGGATAAACTCTGGCAGACCTGCCCCCGCACCACCATCAATGCATCCGAAGCGTCAGTGGGATTGCCCAGCGGACAAATGGGCAACTCCGAGGTGGGCCACCTCAACATCGGCGCCGGTCGTGTCGTCTACCAGGAATTCACCCGTATCAACCGCGCCATCAGCAGCGGCAATTTCTTCGCCAATCCCGCCCTGACCCAGACAGTGGAAACCGCCAGGAACAGCGGCAAGGCATTGCACATCATGGGATTGCTGTCCGACGGTGGCGTGCATAGCCACGAAATTCACATTCACGCCATGCTCGAACTGGCAGCCCGCGCCGGAGTAGAGAAAATCTACCTGCACGCTTTCCTCGATGGTCGCGACACACCGCCAAGAAGCGCACAGGATTACCTGCGCCGGCTCCAGGAGAAGTGCGACCAACTCAAAGCGGGGCAAATCGCCTCCATTATCGGGCGCTACTACGTCATGGACCGCGACAAGCGATGGCTGCGCGTCAAGACTGGCTACGACCTGCTCACCCAGGGCAAGGCGGAATTTCAGGCGGAAAGTGCCGAAGCAGCTTTGGCTGCGGCATACGCACGCGACGAAAATGACGAGTTCGTCAAGGCCACGGCCATTGTCCCACCCGGCGCACAACCCGTGCGCATGGAAGACGGTGACGTGGTGGTATTCATGAACTTCCGCTCCGACCGCGCGCGCGAAATCACCCGCGCCTTCATCGAACCCGGCTTCGACCTGTTCGAACGCGAACGGGTACCGCAACTCGCCGCTTATTGCACCCTCACCGAATACAGCAAGGACTTCAGCGTACGGGTAGCCTACCCGCCGGAACAGATCCGCAACGGCTTCGGCGAGTACATCTCGAACCTGGGCCTGAAGCAGCTCAGGATAGCGGAGACAGAAAAATACGCCCACGTCACCTTCTTTTTCGATGGCGGCGAGGAGCGCATCTACCCGGGCGAGGATCGCGTACTGGTTCCGTCTCCGGACGTCCCCACCTACGACCTGAAACCAGAAATGAGCGCATTCGAGGTCACCGACAAGCTGGTCGAGGCCATCGAAAGCAGAAAATATGATGCCATCATTTGCAACTACGCCAACGCCGACATGGTCGGCCATACCGGCGTAATGTCCGCAGCAGTCAGGGCAATAGAAGTGCTGGACCAGTGCTTGGGTCGGATCGTTGAAGCCATGCAGCGCAACGGCGGAGAAGTACTGGTTACCGCCGACCACGGCAACGCGGAAATGATGGCGGACGAAAACTCGCATCAGGCTCATACTGCCCACACCTTGAACCGGGTTCCCTTCGTGTATGTCGGTCGCAAGGCGCATCTGGCCGAAACCGGCGCACTCGAGGATGTCGCCCCGACGCTGCTGAAAATCATGGGGCTGCAACAGCCGGCAGAAATGACCGGTCACCCCCTGATCGAATTCGAATAATGGCATATGGGTTTGCCCGAGCAATTATCCTTACCGTCGGGCTGGCTTGTGCATCCATCGCCCATGCCGCGCCGAAAGACGATCTCTCCGGCTTGCGCGAACGCATCAGGACCCTGCAAAAAGAAGTCGAAAGCGCAGAGGGTAAAAAAACCGATGCCACCGATGCGCTGAAACAATCCGAGCAAGCGATCAGCACAGCCAACCGGCGACTGCGGGAACTGGCTCAGCAACAAGATAAAGTCGACGCTACCCTGGACCAGGTTCTGCGAGAAAGTCGCGACACCCAGGGGGAAATCGGCAATCAGCAGGCGCAGCTTGGCCAGTTGCTTTATCACCATTACCTGCACGGCCAGCACGACTCCCTGAAAATCCTGCTTAACCAGCAAGACCCCAGCCAACTGACGCGCCAGCTGCACTATTACACCTATTTATCCCGCGCCCGCGCCGAATTGATCGGAAACTTGCGCACCAATCTGGCGCATTCCCGGGAACTCGCCCAGCTTTACCAGGAAAAAAGCGCCGAACTGGAGCAGGTCAAATCTGAGCAGGCACGTCAGAAAGTTCAGCTGGAAAAAGACAAGGGGGTGCGCAAATCAGTGCTGGCCCGCATTAACCAGCAAATAACCAGCCAGCGCCATGAAATCGGTCGCCTTCAGCGCGACGAAAAACGCCTGACGCAATTGATTGAGCGCCTGAGCAGGCTGGCACAACCCAAGAAAAAGAAGAACGCCCCTGTTTACAATCGCAGCCTGCCCACACCCGAGCCATCCGGCGGCGCGCTTCATCAGCTCAGAGGCAAGCTTCATCTGCCGGTGCGCGGGGAACTTGCCCACCGCTTTGGCAGTCAACGAGAAGACAGCGGAGCAACCTGGAAAGGGTTGTTCATCAAGTCGGCGGCGGGACAGGACGTGAAATGCATCGCTAATGGGCGGGTAGTGTTTTCCGACTGGCTGCGCGGCTTCGGCAACATCGTCATCGTCGATCATGGCGACGACTACATGAGCCTCTACGGCAACAATGAAACCCTTTACAAACAAGCTGGCGAAACCGTTCGGGCTGGGGATGCAATCGCCGCAGTGGGAAACAGCGGCGGAATTGCAGAAACCGGTTTATACTTTGAAATACGGCATCGAAGCCGACCATTTGACCCACTGGGCTGGATCAAGTTGAACTAAATGAGTGAAACGAGGATGAATGTAATGCGCGGCAAAATGCAAAAAGCAAGCTTGATCTTTTTTGGCGCCATCATCGGCGTGATGATCAGCCTCAATTTCTCCGCAGTAGCAAACAAAGATAAAGATATTGTCAGTTCGCTGCCAATCGATGACTTGCGCGCCTTCACCGAGGTCTTCGGCAAGATTAAAAGTGATTATGTCGAACCGGTAGAAGACAAGAAACTCATCACCGAAGCCATCAACGGCATGCTCACCGGCCTCGACCCCCATTCCGCCTATCTTGACGCCGATGCCTTCAAGGATTTGCGGGTCGGAACCCAGGGAGAATTTGGCGGTCTTGGTATCGAAGTAGGCATGGAGGACGGCTTCGTCAAGGTAGTGTCGCCAATCGAAGATACGCCCGCATTCCTGGCCGGCATAAAAAGCGGGGATCTGATCATCAAACTGGATGAAACTCCGGTCAAGGGCCTGACTTTGAACGATGCCGTCAAACGCATGCGCGGCAAACCCGGAACCAAGATCACGCTCACCGTGATCCGCAAGGGCGAGACCAAACCTCTGCTCATCACCCTTACGCGCGCCATAATCAAAATCCAGAGCGTAAAATCGAAACTGGTCGAACCGGGTTATGGCTATATCCGCATCACCCAGTTCCAGGAGCATACCGGCGAGAACATGGCCAAGGCACTGGAAGCGTTCTACAAGCAGAACAAAGCGCCGCTGAAGGGGCTGGTGCTGGATTTGCGAAACGACCCGGGCGGCCTGCTCAACGGCGCGGTCGCGGTTTCCACCGCGTTTTTGCCGAAAGATGCGCTGGTGGTGTATACCGAAGGGCGCACCGAGGATGCCAAGATGAGGCTAACGGCAAGCAAGGAAAACTACCTGCATTCCGCTGCTCAGGATGATTACCTGAAAAACCTGCCGGCGGACACCAAAACCGTACCCATGGTGGTACTGGTCAACGGCGGCTCGGCCTCGGCCTCGGAAATCGTCGCCGGCGCCCTGCAGGATCACAAGCGCGCCATCATCATGGGTACGCAAACCTTTGGCAAGGGGTCGGTGCAAACCGTCCTGCCGCTGGGCAACAACACCGCCATCAAACTGACTACGTCGCGCTATTTCACGCCCAATGGCCGCTCCATCCAGGCCAAGGGCATCAGCCCGGATATTACCGTTGAAGAGGCGACGGTCAGCGGAATCGAACAGCAAGGTGCGTTCAACCTGCGCGAATCCGACCTTGAGCGGCATCTATCCAACGGCAACAAGAACGAGGAAAGCAAGAAGCCTGAATCGCCGTCGATCAAGTTGCCCGCACCACCCAAAGCCGAGCCCAGGGGCAAAGACGACAAGACCGACAGCAGCAAACCGGCGCCAGGCGAAATCGTGTCGAAAAACGACTACCAGTTGAACCAGGCGCTCAACCTGCTGAAGGGGTTGCAGATACTGCAACGCAAGTAAAATCCGAAGTAGGGTGGGCACATTTTTGTGCCCACGTGGAATAACCTCCACTGACCGCGTGGGCACAAAAATGTGCCCACCCTACCAAGCTGATGGCTGACCACTGACCGCTAACTCATGGACGACAACCAGCTCCTGCGCTACAGCCGGCACATCCTGCTGCCACAAATCGGCATCGAGGGTCAGGAAAAGCTGCTTGGCGCCCATGCCCTGATCATCGGCGCCGGCGGTCTCGGCTCCCCGGTTGCGCTTTACCTTGCTGCCAGCGGCGTCGGCAGGATCACGATCTGCGACGGCGACAGCGTCGATCTCACCAACCTGCAGCGCCAGATCGCCCACTTCACCCATTCCCTCGGCACCAACAAGGCACTGTCGGCGCAGCACACGCTCGCTGCCATCAATCCCGAAATCAGCGTCACGGCCATTCCGCAGCGCCTTGAAGGGGCCGAACTTGGCCACCTCGTCGCCCAGTCCGATGTAGTGCTCGATGCCAGCGACAACTTCGCCACCCGCCACGCCGTCAACCGCGCCTGCGTCGCCCACGGCAAGCCACTGGTTTCCGGTGCGGCAATACGCTTCGATGGGCAGGTGGCGGTTTTTGATTTGCGCAACCCCGCCAGCCCTTGCTACCACTGCCTGTTTCCGGAAACAGTGGGCGAGGAAGGCGAACGCTGCGCGGTGATGGGCGTGTTCGCGCCGCTGGTAGGGATCATCGGATCGACCCAGGCGGCCGAGGCGCTGAAGATCCTGAGCGGCGCCGGCCAGCCGCTGAATGGCCGGTTGCTGCTGCTCGACGGGTTACAGATGGAGTGGCGTTCGATCCGGCTGAAGAAGGACCCGGCCTGCCCGGTATGTCAAAAATCAGTGCTGAGTGCTGAGTGCTGAGTGCTGAGTCCAAGGATTTTACTCAGGACTTTCAACTCAGCACTGTTTTTCACTCACCCCCTGATCAGCGCCCGTCCCTGCGCCGTCCAGAACTCCATCGGCTCGCGCTTGAAGCCGCTCTTGGCGAATTGGTGCCAGCGACCGATCACGAAGCTCATCATCAGGTTGGCCTGAGCAGCGGCATCGATATCGGCTGCAATTTCCTGCTGGCTCGCAGCCAGCCGCAATGACTGCTTGAGTGTGGCTTCGAGCCGATCGTGCAACTGGTTGATGCGGGTCTGGAGGCGGCCATCCTCGTTGACCAGGGCCTCGCCGATCAGCACCCGGGTCATGCCTGGGTTCTTCTGGGCAAAACCGAGCAGCATGGGCAGCACGGCCTCCAGTTGTTTCGCTCCGCTGTTCTCTTCGCTGGTGATCTTGTTGATCAGGCCGAACAGGGTCTGTTCGATGAACTCGATCAGCCCCTCGAACATCTGCGCCTTGCTGGCAAAATGGCGGTAAAGCGCCGCCTCGGACACACCGATCCGGGCGGCCAGAGAAGCGGTAGTAATCTTTTCACCCTGCGGCTTCTGCAACATTTCCGCCAGATTTTGCAGGATCTGGAGTTTTCGTTCCCCTGGTTTGGCTGCCATGTTTTTCCTTGGATATTTTGTGTGCTGGTAATTATAACCGGAAGGCCAGTCAGACCGGCTTCTCCCTGAGAGAAGCCGTGATTACCGAACGACAGCTTAGTGACAACCGCCACCGCAGCCGCCGCAACCACCGCCGCCGCCACCTGATGAAGTGCCGCAGGAAGAGCCGCCGGCATCGTTGGGATTGATGAAAATGAAGCGGAAATCGCCGGGATCAAGTTCCACGAAATCCAGTACAGCCCCGTTCAGTAGCCCCGTATGCTCAGGCGACACAATAACCGTGACACCCTCGGAATTCACTGTAATGTCTTCTTCGCTCTGCTCATCGAAACCCATCCCGTACTGGATAGTTCCATCCATGGCGCGCTGGGCGGCAATCCGCAAAAACATGCCTTCGGCTTCACTTTGGATAGCGGCCTGCTGAATCTGCTCTGCAGCTTTGGCGGTAACTGTGATCATCAACTTTCTCCTTTGGATATTAACAATTCAAATCAGGCGGCACGCTCATCGTGCCTTACGCTTCCATCTTCCGGGGCCTTTGCTCCTTGCGCCGTACTGCGTACGAAAGCAACGAAACGAGCCGCCCAGTTATATGCACCAAGGCTGCGCAGATGCGCATAGGAAGCCAGCAGGTTTTTGTAGACGATACCATCGTGGCACCCATCTATTCCATGGCCGCGTTTGACCTCGTAAGCATATTTCAGTTCTCTCGTATCCAGGTTGTCCAGGCTGGAATAGTGAAATTCGTGGCCTCGCACTTCAGGCTCCGGCACCGACCTGGGCGAAGTCGGCCATGGATTCTCTCCCGTTTCGTTCAGTCGAACATAACCCCTCCCGACAGGTTTTTCGTGCATCACCACGTCGCCCGGGATGACGCCCACCATATTGTGTTTTTCGCCATGCCAGGTCAGTGAGCGTGCCAGGTACATAAGTCCGCCGCATTCCGCGTAAACCGGCAGGCCATTCTCGATGGCGTTGCCGATCTCTTCACGTAACGTGGTGTTGGCTTCCAGTTCGCTCATGAATAGCTCAGGAAAGCCGCCACCGATAAACAGGCCATCCACTTCCGGGAGGTGCGGGTCGTGCAGGGTATCCAGCGGAACCAATTCGGCGCCGGCGGCGCGCAAGGCATCGAGATCGTCGGCATAATAGAAGCCGAAAGCCTTGTCCTTGGCCCAGCCGATACGGACTGTAGTTTTGGTGTCGCGAAGCGACACGTTTGCCTCCTCTCCCGTAGGCGGGAGAGGATTGAGGTGAGGGGGTTCCTCCAGCGGCGGCGCAGAGGCGGCGATTGCCCGCAATCTGTCGAGATCGACTTGAGCCCCGACGATTTCTCCGATTTCCTTCACGCGCCGCGTTGCGGCTTCGGCTTCGTTGCTCGGCATCAGGCCGAGGTGCCGCTCCACAATTTCAAGCCGTTTGTCGTGATGCACCGCGCCGATCACCGGCACGTCCGTGTAGTGCTCGATCACAGCACGCAGCTTGCTTTCGTGGCGGGCGCCGCCAAGATTATTGAGGATCACCCCGGCAATGTTGATGTTCCGGTCGAAGGCCTGGTAGCCCAGGATCAAGGGGGCGATTCCGCGCGTCATGCCGCGTGCGTCAATGACCAGCACCACTGGTGCATGCAGCAGCCGAGCCAGCGCGGCATTGCTGTTACTGCCGTCGAGGTTGAGTCCGTCATACAGGCCCTTGTTGCCTTCAATCAGGCTAAGGTCCGCACCTGAGGAATGGCGCTGGAATTCAGCGACAATCTCGTCCTGGCCCATTATGAAGAAGTCAAGGTTGCGACAAGGGCGCCCGCTGGCAACAGAGAGCCACATCGGGTCGATGTAATCCGGGCCTTTTTTGAAAGGCTGAACCTGGGTGCCATGCGCCTTGAATGCGGCGCACAAGCCGATGGAAACGGTGGTTTTTCCGGAGGATTTATGTGCGGCTGAGATCAGCAGACGGGGCATGAGGGGAGGTAATTCGGGCATGGGAGATTGTCGCCCCCATGCCCAATGCTTTCAATTGCTAGTCAGTCAGCGCCTGCTTGCCAACTTGACTGAAGTCATCTTCCGGCATGAAATGCAATACCCTGACGGCAATCACGGTCAACAAGGCCGCAATGGCAATGCCGCCAAAGCCAAGCAGGAACTCTGGCAGGCTGGGGCTATAAGGGTTGATTCTGCCATCGAAGAAGCTGCTGCTTGCCTGCATGCCGGGGAAAATCTCCAGAGGGAACGCCTGGCCACCGATCAACAACACGTAGAGCTGTGCAAAACCGCCGAGTATGACCAGCATCGCTGCCGTCACAATCCAGCCACACCTCTTGCTCAGATTCGGGTGGAACAGAATAGCCAGCGGAGCAAAAGTGCCCAGCAGAATCTGGCCAAACCAGAACAGGTTAGTATAAACGCCGCCGTCAACCAGGATAAAACGCTCGAAGGCAAACTGTTTGGCGAAATACAGGTTGGTCAGGTGGTACACCAGTGTGAAGTAAAACACCGCGCCGATGAAAATTGCCAACAGATTTTTCAGTCGGCGCTTGATCGCTTCGTCCAGCGTGCGACCATTCCAGCGATACATCACGTTCTGCACGATAATGAACACAGCCAAACCGAACGCAAAAGACATGATAATGAACATCGGTGCAAGCATGGCTGAAGCGTATGCCTGACGCGCCACCAGGAACCCGAATATAGAACCGGTTGCTGTGGTCAGTGCCAGGCGCCAGAAAAAAGCCATGAAACCGGCGTACTTGGTGTAAATGTTCATCTTGCGTTCCATCATCGTCCAGATATAAATGGCGACAATGGCAAAGAAGCCGGTATAGAGGAATACGTTCAAGGCGAAGATCGATTTGAAATTATAGTAGGTCATCGCCACGATCAGGCGGTCAGGGCGTCCCAGATCCAGCATCAGCACGGTCAATCCGCCTGCCAGCATGGCCAGGGCAAGCAGTGCCGACAATGGTGCGCGCGCCTTGTACACGGTCTTGCCGAACACCGATCCTATGGATGCGACATTAAGTACGCCGGATGCAGCCACAATCAGGAAGATCGCGAATACGTGCGGCATTCCCCAGACGATCTGGTTAGTCATGCCGGTCACCACATGGCCGTGCTCCTCCATGTAGTGTGCAGCACCCAGGCCGATCATCACCATCAGGCCAATTACGGCCACCAGCGCATAAAACACGCTTTGTTCAACTTTTCGGAAAGCCTCGAAATTCATAGCGTTCAAATCCCCTGGTAACGTACGCCGGTGTTCAGTGCCAAATCTGCGCGAACCTGAGTCGTCGCGTAGGTAGCAATGCGTTTGGATATCTCGCTGCTGGGATCGTTCAGGTCACCGAACAGCATCGCACCGTGATTCCCATCCGAGCAAGCTTCAACACAGGCAGGTTGCTGGTCCTTGTCAATCCTGTGCACGCACAGCGTGCAGGATTCGACACAACCCTTGCCACGCGGCACATCGGGGTTCTGGTCATCGTGCTCTTCATGCACGAAGGAACGAGCCTTGTACGGGCAGGCCATCATGCAATAACGGCAACCGATGCAAATATGGCGATCCACCAGGACGATACCGTCGGCACGCTTGAACGACGCTCCGGTCGGACAAACATCGACGCAAGGGGGCTCGGCGCAATGCTGGCACATCATCGGCAGGGAATGGCTCTTGCCGCTTTTGACTTCCTTCAGCTCGATCTTGCGTATCCATTGCGGGTCGGTTTCCGGATGACCGGTCGAGGCCACGCCGTTTTCCTTGCCGCATGCGCTTACGCAATCATTGCACCCGGTCGCGCATTTGGTGCTGTCAATCAGCATACCCCAGCGCTTGGCGCTGGAAGCCGGTTCGCCGGCAGGACGCGCATTGGCGATATCCAGTAGCGTCACTCCCGGCGCAAGCACTAACCCGGCAGTGCCTGCCACCCCGGCTGCGATAAAGTTCCTGCGGCTGTTATCTACGTCATTGCTCATTTAACGCCCTCGCCCATGTTCAAGCTCGCCAGTTTTTCCTGCATTTTCCAACCCATTTTTCCGGGCAGGCTGGACTGCTTGTCCTTGCCTTCAGATTTCTGTTCCGGCGAGACAATTGGATGCATTCCCGCTGCGGGGGTTTTCGGTTTGCTTGAATGACATTCGAAACAATCCAGCTTGACAGCGGCGTAGCTGTGACAGCCCATGCAGAAGTCTTCCTTGGTGCTGGCCACGCTGTTGGTCTTGGGGTTGACGTGACACTCGATACAGTTTTTAAGGCTGTCTTGAGAACCACGTATCCCCTTGCGCATAGTATCGTCTCGCTGATGCTTGAGGAGTTTCATGTGATTGCGACGCATATAATCCTCATCGCGCACGCACTTGTCTCCCTTTGCAATCAGCTTATGCCCAGCGTGCGCGCCATGCCCTTCCTCTGCAGTGGCGGGCGTGACCCCAGCCAGAAGCAGGGCAGACAAGGCGGCAGCCAGCCATCCCAGTACGCTTCGCCGTTTCGCTGGATTGATCATTTTTAGTCGCCCATCCCCATTTTGATGTAGCCGGTAGGGCACACATCTGCGCAGATATGACAACCGATACAACGGGAGTAGTCGGTATCCACGTAACGGCCGGTAGTGGCTTGAGCCTTCTTCACTTTGAAAACGGCAATCTGTGGGCAGTAAACCACGCAGTTGTCGCACTCGAAGCACAGACCGCAGCTCATGCAGCGCTTGGCTTCAGAAACAACCGTCTTGTCATCCAAAGCCTCCAGACGCTCTTCGAAGTGACCCAGCACCTGTTCTGCGGTCAGAGTCACAAAGCTGCGCTTGTTACGCGGAGTGTACGGGAAATGACCGAGGAACAGATCTGTAGAGGGGATGACGTACTTGTCGGCACGATTCTCGAAGTTGTGCACCGCGAACTTGGACTTGTCTGTACCCCAAGTCCCCAGGTCGATCTCTTTGGCGAATCCCTCTTCCTTTTTGACCTCTTCCTTGTCGCGGGTGTGGTACTCCTCCGGAGACAGGCCAACTTCCATTTCCTTGCGCAACAGATCGAAGTAGGCAACGTCCACTTTTGGCCGCTTGCCCAGATCTTCACCACTCAGGTAATGGTCGATGCTTTCGGCTGCAATACGACCGTGGCCGATAGCGGTAGTCAGCAGATGCGGACGGAGCACGTCGCCGCCAACGAATATACCTTGCTGGCCAGGCACCTGATAGTGCTTGTCGGCATTGATCAGACCCTTGCCGTTGTCGAAGCCTTCCAGACCGGTAAAATCCACGGCCTGGCCAATTGCGGACACGATCAGATCAGCGGGGATGTCATATTCGGTACCTTCCTTGACGACCTGCTTGCCGCCCACGGTCTCCAGCTCTGCAACGCGCAGCGCGGTCGCGCGGCCATCCGCTCCTACCACGACCGATACCGGGGTAATGTTGCCCTTGATTTCAATGCCCTCGGCCAGTGCTTCATCGACCTCATGCTTGTTGGCGTTCATCTTGTCGACTGGAGCGCGTGAGCACAGTATGACTTCGGCGCCTTCCTTGGCGGAAACTTCAGCGACATCATGCGCGATTTGGCCGGCAATCACGTGCTCGGAACGGTCAGCTGGATTGGTTGCCTTGATGTGGCCCAGACGGCGAGCAACTGTTGCAACGTCGATGGAAGTATCCCCACCGCCGATGACCACCACCCGCTTGCCAACGTGCTGCAGACGGCCATCGTTGAAAGCGCGCAGAAAGGCCATTGCGGTCACGACGTTTGGCGCTTCCGCACCGGGAACAGGCAGAGGACGGCCAGCTTGCGCGCCCATACCCATGAAAATGGCGTCATAGTCTTTCTTGATCTGGTCGAGCGTGATGTCCTTGCCGATATGCACGTTCAGCTTGACCTCGACGCCGAGGTCGATGATGCGCTGGATCTCGGAGTCGAGCACTTCACGCGGAGTGCGGAAGCCGGGAATACCATAGCGCATCATGCCGCCAAGCATGGCATGCTCGTCAAAAATCGTGCAGGAGTGGCCTTTCAGCGTCAGCTGGTAAGCCGCCGACAGGCCAGCAGGACCGCCACCGATGATCGCCACTTTCTTGCCGGATTTCTGCACGCCTTCCGGCACGGAGAATTTCAGATTGTTCTGGATTGCGTACTCGCCGAGATAGTGTTCGACCGAGTTGATGCCAACGAAATCATCCACTTCATTACGGTTGCAACCGGATTCACAGGGGGCCGGGCACACACGGCCCATCACTGAAGGGAAAGGGTTGGCCGAGGTCAGGCGGCGCCATGCGTATTCCTGCATCGGCACGCCGCCGACTGGCTTCTCAACACCGCGCACGATATTCAGGTAACCGCGAATGTCCTCGCCAGCTGGGCAGCTACCCTGGCATGGCGGTGTGCTCAGCACGTATTCCGGGCACTTGTGGGACTTGTCTGCCTCGAAAATCTTGTCCTGCCAGCTGCGCCACTGGTTTTTGCCATCCTTGAAACGGCGAAAAGTTTTCTTGTTCATCTCTTCAGGTGAAACTGACATTTGCTAATCTCCTAAAAAAAACAGGTAGGGTGGGAGCGGCGCCATCGCCGCGAAGCTATCGGCCCGAGGCGGGCCTCCTACAATTACTCTTCTTCCTTATTTTCCAACAGGATGGCCGTACTCACCAATTGGTGAACGCCACCCACCATGCTCATATCGAAACCGTAAAAAGGAACTACCTTGTTGAACTGCGCCTTGCAAATCGCGCAAATCAACGCCAGGAAGTTCACCTTGTGATCCTGAACCACGTTGTTCAATGCCTCCATACGGGGTAACGCACCCTTGACGCGAAGCTCCAGCAAGTCATCTGTCAATAGGCCGCCACCACCACCGCAGCAGAAGGTGCTCTCTCCGATAGTTTCCTCGGCCATATCGTAGTAATTGTTCACCACGGCCTTGATGACTTCGCGGGGGATAATAAATTGTCCGCCCGGAATGTCGCCCATGCGCGAACCGCGGGCCACGTTACACGAATCGTGGAAGGTAACAACCCGATGGTCGTTCAGGCTCTTGTCGAACTTGAGCTTGCCCTGCTTGATCAGATCGTTAGTAAACTCGCAGATATGCTGCGGCGCCGGGTAACGCGGATCGAGCTGCTTCTGCAGTTCTATCGAGAACGGGTCTGCACCGCCCGCGCCTACGCCGATTAGTGTATTCCAGAAACTATATGCGACACGCCAGGCGTGACCACATTCGCCTACGACAATGCGCTTAACACCCAATTCCAGAGCCGCCTCGCGGATACGCATTGCTGCACGGCGCGTATTCTCATAGCTACCGATGAACATACCGAAGTTGCCGGCCTCTGAAGCCTTGGAACTCAGCGTCCAACTGATGCCTGCTGCGTGGAACACCTTGCCGTAACCCATCAGGCTTTCGACGTGAGGCTCGGCGAAGAAGTCAGCCGACGGCGTCACCAGCAGCACCTCGACACCTTTGACATCGAGCGGCAGCTTTACCGCGACGCCGGTGGCATCCAGCATGTCCTCTTCCAGACCTTCCAGAGTATCTTGCAGCGCCGGGCCGGGTAAGCCGAGGTTGTTGCCGATCTTGTGCAATTTGCCCATGATCTCGTTGGTGTATTTCTGGCCGTATCCCACAGTATCCAGAATTTCGCGCCCGGCCATGGTCACTTCGGCTGTGTCGATGCCATACGGGCAAAATACCGAGCAGCGACGGCACTCGGAACACTGGTAGTAATATTTGTACCAGTCTTCGAGGACATCCTTGGTCAAATCCTTGGCGCCCACCAGGGATGGGAAATACTTGCCGGCGAAGGTGAAATGACGGCGGTAAACACTGCGCATCAAGTCCTGGCGCGCAACCGGCATATTTTTCGGATCGCCCGTACCGAGGAAATAGTGGCACTTGTCAGTACATGCGCCGCAGTGAACGCAGGCATCCATGAACACCTGCAGCGAGCGATACCTGCCCAGCAGATCGCCCATCTTGGCGATCGCCTTATCGTGCCAGTCTTCAACCAGTTCGCCAGGCTCAGCACCAGCAGGAAACCCGATGATTTCCTGTATCGCCGCATTCGCGGGAAAAGATTTAATGTGTGCTGACGCGCCTTCCTTCACCGCCGGGACTTCAATATAGCCCGTGAGCTTGGGTACCTCAAATTGTGGAGCAGCCACTGTTCCTCCTGCTTCTGTTAATTAGCGCTTGCTGCGTGCTTTAATTTATAACGCTATTCCGACTTCGAACCCGAGCCCACATCAAACTTCGTAGCCCATGGGGCGATGTGGCGGCGTTCGCGAGAATCATCGGTTTGATTACGGGTGGGGCTAAAGAATATCCCCGGCGCATGCAGCAACTTGCTGATCGGGAAAATCACCATAAGCAGGGCCACCAGGGTCAAATGAACCAGCAGCACTGGATCGGCTGGGAGCGGGCGCAGGTCAAAAACCATCAGACCCAGGAAGAAATCTTTCACCGAGACGATATCCGTATGTGCGACGAAACTCATCCCCAGACCCGACAGACCGATGCCGATCAAAAGCAGCAACATCAGATGATCGGAAGGCGTCGAGATGTAACGCACGCGATCCACCAGGAAGCGACGGGCCCACAGCCCGCCAAGCCCTGCTACCATGGCAAAGCCGGCATACTTGCCGAACGGCTGCGCCCATACCACCCAGAACCAGACTGGATCGGTAAAATAGCGCAAATGGCGTACCAGGACGAGCAGCAGCGAAACATGGAATAGCCAGCCGAATAACCAGATCCATTTGTTCGACTTGAACAGGCTTTCAAAAAGCGCCACTTCGCGCGCCATCCGGAACACTACCCCACCCGTCGTAGTCGGTGCAGGCGTAGTCGGGATTTTAAGGGGCGCAGGCGTACGAGCGTAGCGGTTAATTTTAGACACCAGCCCGACTACCAGCATGGCAGTGGCTGCGTAGAAAATGCACGCGTACAGTACGGTCAGAAACGACATTAACATCCCCCGGTTTATTACCTAGGCCTCCGCTACGGTTGAGTCCGTAGCGTCGACATCATTTAATCTGTCTGGCGCCCGTCGGGACGAACCGCCTGTTTGGGCGACCCGCTGATCCCGACTGCGACCAGTTTTCTTGGCTTGCTTAGTACAGCCTGACGGCTTTGACTTAGATACAGCCAGTCGGCTTTGGCAAACCGGCGATTTTGCACGCCTGTTTTGCCGGGCCGTATGGGAACAACTCGTACAGGTACTTGCTGTTGCCCTTCTCAGGTCCCAGCTTCTTGCCAATAGCTTTGGTCAGAACACGAACGGCAGGAGCGATCTGGTAGTCGTTGTAGTACTCACGCAGGAAATTGATCACTTCCCAGTGTTGTTCGGTCAGGTCGACCTTCTCTTCCACCGCCAGGTACTTGGCAGCTTCTTCATCCCACTCGCTCAGATTAACCAGGTAACCTTCTTCGTCGGTTTCGTAGGTCTTGCCGTTGATTTCAAAGCCCATGTTTCTCTCCTTAAATTAAAAAACAATATTACAACCAGGACTGGACGTTTTTGTTTTCCGCCACCAAATCCACGAAACCCGGATAGTCGACCTGCTTGATGCCATCGATCACGGTATCCTGCATGCCGCGCGCTTCCAGATCAGGCCACAAGGCATAGACATGGATGTCCTTAGCCATTGCCGCCTTCATTTTGCTCTCTGCCATGCTGCCCTTGGTTACGGCATACACTGCATCTTCAATCAACAGAATGGTGGAACCCTTCTTGGCCATACGCAGACAACCGTCCAGCGCATTTCTCTCAGAAGGTGATTTATTCACGATATGCAACATTTTCGCCCCCTAATCAGAAACTCATGACGACGTCTTGCTCGTCCATGAGTGTCGCCATTTCTTCGGCAGTCAGCACTTCCACGTCGACGATCAGATCTTCCTCGGTCAGACCGCGGGATTCCAGCGACTCTTTCTCGACGTAGAGCTTTTCGATGTCATAGCCTTCCAGCGCACGGTAGGTAGGCGAGAAATTCTTCATGCCCACTCCCTTGGTGCCTTGACCCTTTTTAAGCTGGTACACGCCATCGTCCATGAACACCAGGCTGACGTCCTGATCGAAGGCCGCGCTGATCAGCACAACCTCGAGGGATTCCAACGCATAAATGGTGCCATATGGCGCTTTGCGATTAATGAATGCGAATTTTTTTACGGTACCCGAGGATTCTTCGTCCATATCGATACCTCCTGTGCTTTCAGTCATGACTTCTCCCAATCAATCGCCGAAGGTGACCAGACGATCCGCCTGGATGCCGGATTCAACCAGCTGCCCCAGACCGGAAATCCGAAACCCCGTCGCCAAGTTTTCATCCACGATACCGCGACGCAAGGCAGCAGCGACACACACAACCAGGTCCACGCCATGCTCTTCCGCCAACTTGCTCCAGCGGTTGACGATATTGCGGTCGTCCTGAGGCGGCTGCGTCAGCTTGCTCGCATTGTTCACACCGTCGTGATAGAAAAACACACGATGGATTTCGTGGCCCTTGTCAATCGCCGCCTTGGCAAACTGATACGCAGTATCAGCCGCCTGGTGGTTGTACGGGCCTTCATTCACCAATATTCCGAATTTCATCCCTGAATATCCTGTTAACAGAAAGTTAGACAATTGCCTATTAGCTGCCGGGAGTGCCGGCAGCTAATAGGCACTCCAGTATTAGAACCGGATGTGCGTGGAAGCATTCAGCGTTGCACGGGCACCGCGCCAGTCATCAATATGATACTTGGTGAAAGGCAGACCGGTTTTCTCGAAGAACTGAGGCCAGCCGATGCGATCGACCCAGTCGGACATCCGCTCCCAAGGCTTGGCGTCAGCCTTGTACACGCGCAGAATGTTCTTCACCACTGCGCCCACTTCAGGCCAGCGTGGAGCATTGTTGGGCAGACCGGAGGCAACCAGTTTGTGGAAGGTTGGGCGGATACGGGCATTGGAGTTTTTGCCGCCAACCCAGATAGCGATCTTGGAATGCTCCGGATCGTTAATCTGCATCGGTGGGCAGGGTGGGAAGCAAGCGCCGCAGCAGATGCACTTGGATTCATCCACTTCCAAGGAGGGCTTGCCGTTCACCAGAGCGGGACGAATTGCCGCAACCGGGCAACGTGCAACCACCGTCGGACGTTCGCAAACGTTGGCCACCATATCATGGTTGATCTTGGGCGGTTTGGTGTGCTGCATCACGATCGCGATGTCGGCCTGGCCGCCGCAGTTGATTTCGCAGCAGGAGGTGGACAGCTTGACACGGTTAGGCATTTCTTCGTGGATGAATTCTTCATACAACTCATCCATCAGCGCCTTCACCACGCCAGAAGCGTCGGTACCAGGAATATCGCAGTGCAGGAAGCCCTGGGTGTGCGCAATCATGGACACCGAGTTACCGGTACCACCAATCGGGAAGCCATGCTTGCCCAGTTCGGCAATCAGCGGGGCCACTTTCGACTCTTCGGTGACCATGTACTCGATATTGCTGCGCACGGTGAAACGGACATAACCATCGGCAAACTTGTCGGCGATGTCGCACAGGGTACGTATGGTGTAAACGTCCATCTGGCGCTGGGTACCGGCACGGATGGTCCAGATTTGATCACCGTTATGAGCAACATGGTGCAGCACGCCAGGACGTGGCCTGTCATGGTACTTCCAGTTGCCATAGTTCTTCTTCATCATCGGGTGCAGGTACTGCACGTGGTCGGGTACGCCACTCTCAATCGGTTCACGCATTTCAGTCATTATTCTCTCCAAACACTTTTATCTAAAGTTTCCGAGGCCGAATGCCCGGCATTAAGCAGCGTTAGCTTTACGCTCGTTAGCCTTCTCGACTTCTTCATCCCATCCATCGGTACGCACGTAAGGGTTGGAACGCGGATGGAGAACCATGTTCGCGTCGATATCCACGCCGATGCCTTCCAGGAAGTTGACCAGGCCGATACGGTCGATCATCTCGCCAGTGCGCTCATGCTCCAGCGCGTTTTCGGCGAAGAAGTCGATACTGTTCTGACCAAGCTCGACCAGCTTGTCGAAGTCTTCATCGGTTTCCAGCTTCATGAACGGCACGATCACGGTGCCCATGGTGGCGCCGATCTTCAGCACGCTCTTGCCGCCGATCAGAACGGTCACGCCCTTGTCTTTGCCCGGAGCCAGAGCGCCGGTCATGACGTTGATGCAGTGCATGCAGCGCACGCAGCTGTGGTTTTCGATTTGCATCGACTGGGTATCGTTGATCGCGACGCTGGAGACGCCCTCGGCAGTGGAAACATCCTTGGTGTTCTTCAGGGACAGCGCCTTGGTCGGGCAGCGGCTGATCACGTCGTTGACCAGCTCGTCCATGCCGTGCTTGGCGAACCACTTCTTGCCCAGGTCGTCGTCGGTCTGGATGTTGTCGCGCCAGGTGCCGATGGTGGCCATGTCGGAACGCTGAATCGAGTTGACGCAGTCGTTCGGGCAGCCGGAGAACTTGAACTTGAATTTGTACGGCAGGGCCGGACGGTGCATGTCGTCGAGGAAGTTGTTGACCACGGTGCGCAGTGCACGGGCTTCATCGTAGCAGGACTGCTCGCAGCGAGCAGCGCCGACGCAGGACATCGAGGTGCGCACGGCAGGGCCGGCACCACCCAGGTCAAAGCCCATTTCATTGAATTCGTCAAAGGCTGCCTGCACATTAGTGGTGGTCGCGCCCTGGAGCATGACGTCGCCGGACTGGCCGTGAAAGGCAATCAGGCCGGAGCCGTGCTTTTCCCAAACGTCGCAGAACTTGCGCAGCAGATCGGAAGTGTAATGCATGCCGGCAGGCGGCATGATGCGCAGGGTGTGGAACTCGGCTGCATCTGGGTAGACCGGCTTTTCATTTTCGTCCTTGAGTTCGGTAAAACGGGGGATCACGCCGCCACCATAGCCGAACACACCCACGGTACCGCCCTTCCAGTAACCTTTTTTGGTCCTATAGGAAGTTTCCAGCTGGCCCATCAGGTCAACCATCATGTCGTTATCTTTGGCCAGGCGCTTGAGGCCGGTTACAAAGCTGGGCCATGGGCCGCTTTCCAACTGGTCCAGCATAGGCGTGTCGTGTTGTTTCTTAGCCATAGTCTTATAATCTCCAAAAAAATTGAAACGGACGCAAGTTCCAGTCCTGCACGGCAAAGTTGCCAGCATCCTGAATTAATAAATCCTCAAAAGCCGGCGGCCAATACCCCGCCCGCTCCGCACGCTCCTTTATTGTTTGTTTCTTTCACAAAAACTAAAGGAACCACGTCACCAGCTCTAAATGTTACTGCCAACAAGGAATGACTTTCTATTGTCATCATGGGTGGCGCATACTACCCATCCGGGCTATTCGCCACCCCCCCTGCTTGGGATATAACTTGGTCGCCTCTTGATTCCTGGCCACCCTATTCCCATATAATACGGCAACGCAATGTTTACAATTCATCAGACGCAGAATCTTGAAGCCGTTGAAGCCGTTGTTTCCGCATCGAGACCCGGCAGTTTGCTAAATATTCGCCGCAAGGTCAAGTGTGAGGATTGCGCAGCCACTTTCGTCAATGTTTTGATCAGGGTCAACGTTTAAGGGTAGGTTCACGCAATGGCAATGGAAGAAACCACAAAAATCGACAAATTTACTTCCACGCCCTTTCGGCAGGAAATTGAGTTGCACCACGTAGACCATGAGGCCGGCTTCTCTACGCTGCGCGTAAGGATCCGCGAATTAAAACGCTTCACCATCTTCGATATCGACGAGCAAACCGCAGAGCACTGGGGACGCGCCATGCTGGAATGGGCTGAAACCCGCAAGATTGAAAATAAAGGGGTATCAAAATAGGCTGGCCAATCGAAAGCGGCATGGTCAACCCTGAGTTCGACATTGCCGCAGTAACCGAAGTTCACTTTGATCTGCAAGGCACATTGCTGCCCCGGGATCACGGCTATCTGCTGTTTCTTGAATTGACGCGTCTCCTGCCATGGTTGCCGGACGAACCTCTTGCCGCCATTCACAACATACATGGCGCCGAAACAGGCAAAGATGACCTGCTTATACTGAACCGACGGGCCAAGCTTGCGATACGCATCCCCCAGCATCGAGTGGCTGACCTGGAGATTTTATCCGGCCAGACGATTACGATAGGCAGCTTCAAGCTGACCATCGGCAAGGGCAAGATCAAGCCACTGGCGCGCCACTCTCCGCTTTATGCTCACTGCGTTACCACCGGCAGCAAAGACGAGGAGGGGTTTGCCAGCGACATTAACCGCATACTGGATGAACTAAAGATCACCTGCCGCTTCATCTGTGGTCGGCAGCAAACCATCACCACCGCCGATGGCATTGTCTATGGCTACAGCCTGATGCTGCACGAGCTCCCGGTTGAACACTCCATTTTGGTACAGCAGCGTGGCATGGGCGACAATCGCAAAATTGGCTGCGGCATCTTCATACCGCACAAATCTGCCAACGCTCTGGTGTAGAATACCCCCACATTTTTTTTGTAACCCGCAAACTTTCAAAGGAGGAATCACAATGGCATACGAAGTAAACGGCGTTGAGCTTGAAACCGACGAGGAAGGCTATCTGGTAGAGCCGAACTACAGTGACGAAATTGTTCCCATGATCGCTGAGGCGGAAGGCCTCAAGATGAACGATGAACGCTGGGCAATCGTCAACTACATGCGCGAGCAGTACAAGGAACACGGTCACACGCCAACATTCCGTAACATGCTGAAAGACTGGGAAAAAATTCGTCCCGGCACCGACAGCAAATACCTCTACACCCAGTTCCCTGAAATGCCGGCCAAGCAGGCTGCCAAGGTAGCAGGTCTGCCCAAGCCTTACGGCAAGGGCGGATACTAAATAAAGCAGGGGCTAGAGGTTAGGGACTAGGAGCTAGCAAACTCCTTCGCATCTCTAGCCTCAAGCCTCCAGCCTCCAGCAATGAAATTCACCACTCTGGTTTCCGCCGATGAGCTGGCTCAGCATCTTGATGACCCTAACTGGATCATCTTTGACTGCCGCTTCACGCTCACCGATCCGGAAGCGGGACGTCGCGCCTACCTGCACGGCCATATCCCGGGCGCACGCTACGCCCACCTGGACGATGATCTTTCATCACCGATCACGCACACCAGCGGTCGTCACCCTTTGCCCAGCCCGCAGCTTCTGAGCGAAAAACTGGGACTCTGGGGAGTCGACGGCATCAAACAAATCGTTGTTTATGATGACAGCTTCGGCTCCATGGCAGTGCGGATGTGGTGGCTGTTGCGCTGGCTAGGACATGATGCCGTAGCCTTGCTCGATGGTGGACTACCCATGTGGATGCGGAAAAAGCAGCCTGTAACCACTGATCTGCCCGAAATCATTCCAACCCAATTCATTCCCCGTCTACAGAACTCGATGTGGGCGGACATTTCCGAAGTGGATCAAGCCCGGCAGGACCGCAGTCGCATCATCATCGATGCCCGACCGGAAGATCGCTTCAGCGGTGAGCGCGAACCGCTGGACAAGGTGGCGGGCCACATCCCCGGCTCCATCAACTGGACCTTCGAGGAGAATATCGATTTCGACGGCACCTACCTGCCCGCAGAGGAACTGCGCACCGCCTATCTAGATCTGCTGCACGGCATTCCGCCGGAGCAGGCGATCCACTCCTGCGGCTCTGGCGTGACCGCCTGCCACAATATCCTGGCCATGGAAATTGCCGGGTTACCAAGCGGCAAGCTTTACCCCGGTTCGTGGAGCGAGTGGATCACCGATTCATCCCGTCCGGTCGAAGTCGGCACTGCAGGAGAATGACATGAGTAGAATACGAATAAAAACCAACTGGTTCAAAAAAGACGGGCAACCGAAAGATCCTGCGGAAACCGCTTCTGTTCTGGCCTTGATCCTGTGGCGCCTGGCAGACAAATTCACCATCAACCTGTCAAAAGCGGATTACGACATCATCACGCCTCAGCGCGGTTTTGTCCTGATGGCCGAATTCCTCGCCTTTGAAGTACAGTACGCCGACCGCCTCGCCTACAATCGCATCGATGATGCCACGCGCACTGCCTTCGTCCAGGCGCTGGCCAAGCGATTATCCGAAATGATGGAAGAAAACATCCTCGAGATCGCACCGAACAACGAAGAAAATTACGATTACAAGGCCGGCTTCATCGACCTGCTCAACCGCCGCCTGGTGGATTACGCCACTTTCGACCTGGTTGACGAAAAACCCGGATTCGCCACCCTGCGCTACCTGGGCAACTGCATCCGCGAAGTCATGGATAAGCGTGACCAGCCGTGGATCATCGACCAGATCATGGAAATCGAATCGCCGGCAGCGATAGAATCCATCAAGAAAACGATGCGCGGCCTGCTGGAAACCGAAGAAGAACCCCCGCTACCCCCCCTGGAATAAGCCCCCCCCAAAGGCTCACTCAGCTCGGGTCCTGGTATTCCCCCTCCAGCAACCTGGCTTGCGCCGCCGCGAGGCGCGCAATCGGCACGCGCGGACCGGAACAGGACACGTAACTGAGACCGATGTGGTGACAAAAGTGGATCGAGCCGGGATGCCCACCGTGCTCGCCGCAGATCCCCACCTTGAGATCAGGGTTGGTCTGGCGTCCCCTCTCTACCGCCATCTTCATCAGCTGTCCCACTCCCTTGATGTCCAGCACTTCGAACGGGTTGTCCTGCAGGATGCCGGTTTCGTTATAAGCAGGCAAAAACTTGTTTTCTGCATCCTCGCGGCTGAAGGAAAAAGTCGCCTGAGTCAGGTCGTTAGTGCCAAATGAGAAAAACTCCGCAGTTTCCGCCATGCGCCCCGCGCGCAGGCAGGCGCGCACCACTTCGAGCATGCTGCCGAACTTGAATTTCACATTGATGCCGTGGGTCAGCTCAACCACCTTATGGATGCGCTGAACGTAGCTGTGGATGCGCTTCAGCTCTTCCACCGTGGCTACCTGCGGCACCATGATTTCGGGATAGATCTCGATCCCCTCCTTGGCGCACAGGGCGGCGGCTTCGAGGATCGCCTGGATCTGCATCATGTAGATTTCGGGGTAGGTTATCCCCAGTCGCACGCCACGGTGTCCCAGCATTGGATTGACTTCCGCCAGGGCGCGCACCTTTTTCAGAATCGTTTCCTTCTTGCTGATCACATCTTCTTCCAGGTGCGATTCCTTGAAGGTGTGCAGACCGCCCATCAGCTTCAGCAAGCCATCTGCATATTGCTGATAAAGCTTGGGGTTGAGCAGTTTCAGGGTGTCAGGCAGCTCCTCCAGACCCTTGATGGTGTCGCGCAACTGGTGCAGGTGCGCGATTTCCAGTTCAAGCTGCGCCGCGGTGGGGAGGAACTCATGCATCGGAGGGTCGAGCAGGCGGACCGTCACCGGCAATCCCTTCATCGCCTTGAAAATCCCTTTGAAGTCGGAACGCTGGATCGGCAGCAAGCGGTCCAGCGCGGCCTGACGCTGCTCCGGCGTCTCCGCCAGGATCATCTCCTGAACGATGGGCAGGCGGTCGGTGCCATTGAACATCCGCTCGGTGCGACACAGGCCGATGCCCATGGCGCCAAAACCGCGCGCCTTGATGGCCGCTTCCGGCGTATCCGCATTGGCCAGCACCCTGAGACGCGCGACCTCGTCAGCCCAAGCCAAGAGGGTAGCCATTTCCTCTGAATATTTCGCCTCCACGGTCGGCACTTCGCCGGCGTAAACGTGGCCATTACTACCGTCAATAGTAATGATGTCGCCCTCGTGCAGAGTAGTGTCACCGATGACCGCACTGCGCGTAATATCGTTGATCACGATCTGCTCGCAACCGGACACACAGGGCTTGCCCATGCCGCGCGCCACCACTGCGGCGTGCGACGTCTTGCCGCCACGGCTGGTGAGAATGCCCTGCGCCTGGAAAAAGCCGTGGATGTCCTCCGGTTTGGTTTCCTCGCGCACCAGAATGATTTTCTCGCCCGCGCGGCCGCGAATTTCGGCGCTGTCGGCATCAAACACGATCTTGCCGGAAGCCGCGCCGGGCGAAGCCGGCAGGCCTTGCGCCAGCGATTTGCCGTGGAAGCTGGGGGAAAGCTGCGGCACCAGCAACTGCTCCAACACTGCCGGTTCGACGCGCAGCAGGGCGCGCTCTTTTGTGATCAGCCCCTCGTGGAACATTTCTACCGAGGTGCGCACCATGGCTCTGGCATTCATCTTGCCGTTGCGGGTTTGCAGGCAGTAGAGTGTGCCTTTCTCGATAGTGAATTCGAAATCCTGCACTTCGTGGTAGTGCGATTCCAGCCGGTTGTGCAGTTCCATCAGTTGATCGTAGATGTCTGGCATTTCATCTGCCATCTCGGCGATCGGCTTGGGCGTGCGGATACCGGCCACCACATCCTCGCCTTGCGCGTTGGTGAGATATTCGCCGTAAATCAGGTTCTCGCCGGTGCCGGGGTTGCGGGTAAAACCCACGCCGGTGCCGGAATCGTTGCCCATGTTGCCAAACACCATGGTACAGACGTTGACTGCGGTGCCATTGGCCTGCTCTTTGGTAATCCTGAACTGCTTGCGGTAATCCACCGCACGCTTGCCCGACCAGGAGCGAAAAACCGCCCCCACCGAGATTTCCAGTTGCTCGTAAGGGTCTTGGGGGAAAGGCTTGCCGCTATGACGCTCGACGATGGCGAGAAACTCTCCGGCCAGTTCCTTCAGGTGCGCGGCAGTCAGGTCCACATCCAGCGGTGCCCCGTATTTTCTCTTGATCGCCGCCATCCGTTCATCGAAATGCTCATCGGCGATACCCAGTGCAATCTTTCCGAACAACTGGATGAAGCGGCGGTAGGCGTCGTAGGCAAAGCGCTCGTTGCCGGTCTGCCTGATCAGGCCAGGCAATGAAACCTCATTGAGTCCGAGATTGAGGATGGTGTCCATCATCCCCGGCATCGACATCGCCGAACCGGAACGCACCGAAACCAGCAAGGGGTTTTCGCCACTGCCGAAACCCTTGCCGGTCTTCTTTTCCAGCGCCTGCATGTAGCTCTTGATCTCGTCCATCAACCCGTCCGGCAACTGGTTCTTCTCCAGATAAGCCAGACAGGCCTCGGTGGTGATGGTAAAACCGGGCGGCACATTCAGCCCGATCTGCGTCATCTCGCACAGATTGGCGCCCTTGCCGCCCAGCAGCATCTTGTTTTTCCCGTCACCCTCTTCGAAGGCGTATATATATTTTTTCTTGCTCATGGCCGGCGCCCCTTAAAATTTTTATGGGAATATAGACTAATTAAATGATATCACGGGCACAAATAAAAATGCGCTAAACAAAAGCGCCTTAACAAATTCTCATCTAAAAAATGCACACTAAAAAACAATCCGTACAGTTTACTAAAATCGATTTTCTTATATCTATCAAAAACTAAAGAATTTTTATCGCATGCAAATAAAGCAATATTTATCTAACTCATTTATATAACATATATTTCAGGAGATTTCATATCTTGGCAAGGTTACGAGGTATTTTCCTCCCATGACGCCCCCTCAGAAACAGAATTTACCTCCGAAAAAACGCCGCATGCGCTGAGCAAAGGAAGCTTCTGTATTTATAGCGCAGCCTGAACAGGTTTTTGTTGATAAATTTCAGACCCATCCCGGCAACACAACAATCATAGGCTTATCCGTATCCTGTAATCTGGCAGGAGAAATTCGCCTTCGATAGGCGCGCCAGCCTACGCAATGCCGATCTCAGGTAAGCGGATTTATTCATGGCACTTTCGATGGGGCGAACATGGGTGCTGCGCGCGTCGCGCAAGGCCTGTCTTTTCAGCGCCGACCCCATCAATACCTTGCAAACTGACGCAGATTTCTCCGGCGCCACTCAAGAGCGTATTAATGAAAGAATCGACCTGTCAGGTGGCGCCTTGGCGAACGCCTACATGTTGCGTGGGATAATTACCGGGGGACGGTTAGAGATCAAGCCGGAATAATCAAAGATCAGCCGAGACTTTGATTGTTTGCAGCGCCTCGATCTTCAGGTTGACCGGCTTGCCCTTGCGCGCGCGCCTGGCCACCTCGAACTGCGGCGCCTCCTCGATCGTGCGGCCCCTCCTGACACCTTTCAGCGTTAGCGTATCCTCAAAAACGCCCACAAGCTTCAGGCTCTCGCCCTTCTCCAGACCCATCAGAATCACCCCGCGCCCCTTCGGCATCTGCTTGACCTCGCCCAGAGGGAACACCAGCAGCTTGTCGCCGCTCGACACGCAAGCCACGTAACGCTGGCCGGCTTTTTGTATCCTGGCCGGAGACAATACCTGATCGCCGCCCTCCAGCGTCATCAGCAGCTTGCCCCCCTTCTGTCGCGAGACCATATCCGCGATAGTGGCGACAAAACCATATCCACCGGAATTCGACAACAGCACTTGGTCTTCCGGCTGCCCGGTCAGGGCGCTGACGATCTTCGTGCCCGGCTGCAAGCCCACCACGGAACCCGCAGGCACGCCATCACCCTTGCCGCCAGGAATTTGCGAGGCGATGACAGTGTAGGCACGTCCGTCCGAACCGAGCAGGATCATCGCATCGGGAGAGCGGCACTCGATCGCGGCGAACAGCTTGTCACCTTCCTTGAAGGAGAGCGTGGCGAGGTCGATGCCGTGCCCCTGACGCTGGCGCAGCCAGCCTTTCTCGGACAGAATGACCGTCACCGGCTCATCCAGCACGGCGGCTTCAGACAGCGAAGCGCGCCGTTCCGGCTGAATCAGAGTGCGACGGTCGTCGCCGAACTTCTTGGTATCCTCGCGGATTTCCCTGGCGACCAGGGTCTTCATCCGGGCCGGGCTGGCCAGCAGGGATTCCAGCTTGGCGCGCTCCTTCATCAGCTCGGCGATTTCCTGCTCGATCTTGATGCCTTCCAGACGCGACAACTGGCGCAGGCGGATTTCCAGGATGTCGTCGGCCTGCCGATCCGACAGATTAAAGCGCTCCATCAGGGCAGGTTTCGGTTCGTCGGATTCGCGGATCAGCCGGATCACCTCGTCGATATTCAGGAAAACGATGTGCCGCCCTTCCAGGATATGGACGCGGTCGTTGACTTTGCCGAGGCGGTGGCCGAGGCGCTTTTCCACCGTCGAGATTCGGAACTGGCACCATTCCGAGAAAATTGTATACAGTGATTTCTGCATCGGATTGCCATCCAGCCCCACCTGGACCAGGTTGAACGACACCGTGGTTTCCAGGCTGGTGTAGGCGAGCAGGGTGCGGGCGAATTCGTCGCGGTCGATGCGCGAGCTTTTCGGCCCGAACACGATGCGCACCGACTGTTCTTTGTCCGACTCGTCGCGCGCCGTATCCAGCAGAGAAAGCAGCAGGGTCTTGGTCTGCGTCTGCCCCTGATCGATGGTCTTCTTGCCGAGTTTGGGCTGCGGGTTGGTCAGGGCTTCGATTTCCGACAGCACTTTCGCCGCCGAAGCACCCGGCGGCAACTCCGTGATCACCAACTGCCACTGTCCCCGCGCCATCTCCTCGAACACATAGCGTGCACGCACCGCGATGGAACCCCGACCACTGGTGTAGGCATTACGAATTTCCTGCGGGCTGGAAAGAATCTGGCCTCCACCAGGGAAATCCGGACCGGGGATCATGTCGAGCATCTGCGCTTCGCTGAACGAGGGCGACTCGATCATCGTCGCCGCCACCTCGCACACCTCGCGCAAGTTGTGCGGCGGCACCTCGGTGGCAATTCCCACGCCGATGCCGGAGGCGCCGTTGAGCAGCAGGAAAGGCAAGCGCGCCGGCAGCACCACGGGTTCCTCGAAGGAGCCGTCGTAATTCTGGCGGAAGGCAACCGTACCCTGATCCAGTTCGCCCAGCAAAAGCTGCGCGATCGGCGTCAGCCGCACCTCGGTGTAGCGCATCGCCGCTGCAGAATCACCATCCAGGCTGCCGAAGTTACCCTGACCGTCAATCAACGGATAGCGCAGCGAGAAGTCCTGCGCCATGCGCACCGCCGCCTCATACACCGCGCTGTCGCCGTGCGGGTGGTATTTACCAATCACATCGCCGACGATGCGCGCTGACTTCTTGTGCGGCTTGTCCCACTCGTTGCCCATCTCGCGCATGGCATAGAGAATGCGCCGCTGCACCGGCTTCTGGCCGTCGCGCACATCGGGGATGGCGCGCGATTTGGACACCGCCATCGCATAGGCGAGGTAGGCCGCCTTGGCATAGTCCGCCAGATCGTCCTGCGGCTCAGCGGTCGGCGGTTCGGGGAGCAACTCAGGCGGCTCCGGGGGCTGCCCGGCAAGCGCCACTTCCTCGTCCGGCAACGCTTCCAGCTGCTCAAAGAGATCGGGGGTTAGGCTGTCTATTTCGTCCTTCATTTTACTCATCGGCCTCCACCAGATGCCCCGCTTCCTCCATCCAGGCCCGTCTTGAAGCAGCCTCGGATTTTGCCATCAATTTATTGAACACTTCCCGAACGTAACCGGTGAAATCGTCCGTGCGCAAAGTCAGCAGGCGGCGCGCGTCGGGATTCAGAGTGGTTTCCCACAGTTGTACCGGGTTCATTTCTCCCAGTCCCTTGAAGCGCGATACCTGCCACGATCCCTCGCGCACCTTGTCGGCACGCAGCCGGTCCAGCGTGCCTTCCAGCTCGCCATCGTCGAGGCAATAGAACTTGCGTGCCGGCTTGTTCTTGCCCTGAGCCGGCACATCCACCCGGTACAGCGGCGGCTGCGCGACGCAGACGCGACCGGCGCGGATCAGGGCGGGAAAGTGGCGGTAGAACAGGGTCAGCAGCAGCACCTGGATATGACTCCCGTCCACGTCCGCGTCAGCCAAGATGATGACGCGAGCGTAGCGCAAATTGGACATGTCCGGCGTGTCATCCGGCCCATGCGGATCGACGCCGAGCGCCACGGCGATATTGTGAATCTCGTTGTTGGCGAAGATGCGGTCGGCCTCGTGTTCCCAGGTGTTAAGCACCTTGCCGCGCAACGGCAAAATGGCCTGGGTGTCCTTGTTGCGGCCCTGCTTGGCGGAGCCGCCGGCGGAATCGCCCTCGACCAGGAACAGCTCGCGCTCTTCCAGGTTGTCGGACTGACAATCGGCCAGTTTGCCCGGCAGCACGGCGACGCCGGACGACTTGCGCTTCTCGATCTTCTGCCCGGCGCGCTGCCGCGTCTGCGCCGCCCGGATCGAGAATTCGGCGATTCTTTTCGCCTCTTCCTGGTGTTCGTTGAGCCACAACTCGAGCGGGTCACGCACCATGGCGGTGACGAGGCGCAGCGCATCCCGCGACGACAGCCGTTCCTTGGTCTGCCCCTGGAATTGCGGGTCCAGCATCTTGGTCGAAAGCACGAACGAGATGCGGCTGAACACGTCGTCAGCAGTGAGCTTGACGCCTTTCGGCAACAAGCTGTGATGATCGATATAGCTCTTCACCGCGTTGAAAATGCCGTCGCGCAGGCCCGCTTCATGGGTGCCGCCGGAGGGCGTATGGATCAGGTTGACGTAGGACTCGCGCACGATCGGCCCGTCCTCCGTCCAGGTCACCACCCATTCCGCGCCCTCGCCTTCGGCGAAGGTGTCGTGCGATGCCGGCGCGTACTTGGAGAATTTCCAGAACAAACCGTCGATCAGGTATTCAGACAGCTGCGACCTGAGGTAATCGGAAAGCCCGTCCTGGTAAACCCACTCTTTTTCGTCCTTGATCAGCCCGTTCCTGTCCTCGATTTCCAGCCTGACGCGCACACCGGGCAGCAACACCGCCTTGGCCTTCAGCACCCGTTCCAGTTGCTGCGGCGGAATCTCGGCGCTGTCGAAATACTGTGCATCCGGCCACACCCGAACCGATGTGCCGGAAGCGCGCTTGGGCGCGCTGCAGATCAGCGCCAGCGGCTCGACCACGTCGCCGCCGGTAAACGCCATGCGGTGGACGCCGCCCTCGCGCGTTACCGTCACTTCCAGCCGGAGCGAAAGCGCGTTGGTAACGGAAACACCGACACCATGCAGCCCGCCGGAAAACTGGTAAGCCCCTCCAGCCTTCTTGTCGAACTTGCCGCCCGCATGCAGCCGCGTATACACCACCTCGACCGTCGATACGCCTTCCTCGGGATGAATGCCGACAGGAATGCCGCGACCATCGTCCGTGACCGAAACCGAGCCGTCGCCATGGAGCCGCACCGTGATAATCCTGGCGAAGCCGGCCAGCGCCTCGTCAGCCGAGTTGTCCACCACCTCGGTGATGATATGCAGCGGATTATCGGTGCGCGTATACATCCCCGGTCGCTGCTTCACCGGCTCCAAACCGCGCAGTACGCGGATGGAAGAATCTGAATAGGTCTTGCTCATAACACCCGTTCTTGAAAACATAAGTTGCTAACGGCGAATGATAACGCACAGCCCTCATGAGGGTCTAATTTAAGGCTACAATGTATCCTTTGATTTCGGTGCCGAACAGCCACAGTGAACAATCCCAGCCCACCCTATCAGGATCTCACGCCGGACCGCATCCTGAACGCAGTAGAAAGCCTGGGCCTGCGCTGCGATGGCCGCCTGCTCGCGCTCAACAGCTACGAAAACCGGGTCTACCAGATCGGCATCGAGGAAAGCGCGCCGGTCATCGCCAAATTCTACCGCCCACTGCGCTGGACGGATGAAGCCATCCTCGAAGAACACCGCTTCACGCTGGAACTCGCCGAACGGGAGATTCCCGTCGTGGCACCACTGGTTGATCAAACCGGGCGCACCCTGCATGAATTCGAGGGTTTCCGCTTCACCATTTCCCCGCGCCAGCCGGGCCGTGCGCCGGAACTGGACGACCCCGACACCCTGGAATGGATGGGCCGCTTCATCGGTCGCATCCATGCGGTCGGCGCCATCGAATCTTTTGCCCACCGCCCCACGATCAGCATCGAAACCTTCGGCGTGGAGCCTTACCGTTACATCATTGACAACGGCTTCATCCCGCCCGATCTGGAAGCCGCCTATATCTCCACCGTCGAAGACGCTCTGCAACGCGTGCGGGCAGCCTTCGCGCGCGCCGAACCCGTTACACACATCCGACTCCACGGCGACTGCCACCCCGGCAACGTACTCTGGTCCGATGCCGGCCCGCACTTCGTCGATTTCGACGACTGTCGTATGGGTCCAGCCATGCAGGACATCTGGATGCTCCTGTCTGGCGACCGTACCGAGATGACTCACCAGCTTTCCGACTTCATGGAGGGTTACAAGGAATTTCACGACTTCAACCCGCGCGAACTGCTGCTGATGGAGGCGCTACGCACCCTGCGCCTGATCCACTATTCCGGCTGGCTGGCCCAGCGCTGGAGCGACCCGGCCTTCCCCGCCAGCTTTCCCTGGTTCAACACCCAGCGCTACTGGCAAGACCAGATCCTCGCCCTGCGTGAACAGGCCGCGCTGATGGACGAACCCCCACTGTTTCTGGGCTAGAATCAAGAAAAGCACCATCCAAAAAGGAACAACGCCAATGGATATTGAACTCACCCTCCACGAAGCGCGCGCCATCGGCTCCCTGATCGAAAAAGAAATCACCACACCCGATCAATACCCGCTCTCGCTCAACGCGCTGACCAATGCGTGCAACCAGAAAAGCAATCGCGAGCCAGTTCTTGAGCTGGATGAGGCCACGGTACAGGAAACACTGGATGCGCTGGTCAAGAGATCGCTGGTCAGCGATCAAGCCGGGTTCGGCAGCCGCACCACGAAATACAAGCATCGCTTCTGCAATACCGAATTCGGCATCCTGAAATTTTCGGAACAGGAACTCGGCATCATTTGCGCGTTGCTGCTGCGCGGCCCGCAGACCCCGGGCGAACTGCGCACCCACACCAACCGCCTGTGCAAATTCCGCGACATGCAGGAAGTCGAATCCGCATTAGATCGCCTGATGGAACGCAGCGACGGCCCTTTTATCGCCAAACTTGCGCGCGAGCCGGGGAAAAGAGAATCCCGCTACATGCATCTGTTCAGCGGCGACGCGCCAGCGATGGCGTTTTCAGGGGGCACAAACAGCGCCGCCGGCCTTTCCGGCGCGGAACTCGACAGACTGGACCAACTGGAGCAGCGCGTCGATGAACTGGAACAGGAAATCATGCAGCTCAAACGCGCCCTCGAACAGTTGGGGCCAAAGCCAACTACCGGTTACATGGAAGCATAGGGATCGTAAAAACGCGATTCACGCCTTGCCCGCTTCCTCGCGATGCAACTCGCCCAGCCAGTAGCCTTGACCTGCGTCCACCCCCAAGGCTTGCAGGGCTTCCCATTCCAGCTGGGTTTCCACAGATTCGGCAATCAGCTGGATGTCGAGTCCATGGGCAATTTTGGCGAGTGTTTGAACAAAAAACTGGTTTTCCTTATTCTGATCAATGCCATGTATGTAGCTGCCGTCGATTTTCAGGTAGTCGATCCTCAGGTTGCTCAGATATCCGAACGGCACAAAACCGCGACCGAAATGATCCAGCGAAACCTTGACGCCCAGCGCCCCCACCTTCTCCGCCAGGCGCCTCACTGCATCGAGCTGGTCCACCGCCCCGCGTTCGGACAGCTCGATAATGAGCCGCGAAGCCAGATTGGGCGAATGCCCCAGCTCGATGTACAGCCAGTCGATGAAACCCGGATCGCTGACGGTGCTGGGTGACAAGTTGACCGCCAGTCGGTCGCCACCCTCGCCCGCTGCAACCACGGTCTCTTTCAGATGGCTGATCACCAGCTTATCCAGTTCCACGCTGAGACCCAATTTTTGCGCCATCGGGATGAAAACGCCCGCGTTCAGCAAGCGCCCATCCGGTTCCTGGATGCGCAACAAAGCTTCCCGATGCAGCACGCTGCCATCGCGACAGGATTTGACGGGCTGGAAGTACAGGATGATCTGCCTGTCGGTGATCACTTTTTTCAGGCGCTCGGCCCAGTAGCCTGCCTCATGAATATCGGCCCGCTTCAAATCTTGCTTGTCGAACAGATGCCAGGCGTTAGGGCCGTCCGCCTGGGCGGCGCGCAGCGCCATATCGGCCTCGGAAAGGAACTCGGCCAGACTTTCATGGCCACGGAACAAGGCCACGCCAACATGCCCGACGGTTTCTGTTTCTGTCAGCCCCTGTTCGTGCAGGCTGATCAGGGCGGAGCTGATCTGCCCCGCGAACCGCCCCGCTTCATCTGCGCCGACATTGGAAATCAAGATGGCAAAATTTGCCCCGCCGAAACGCGCAGCAAAACATTGGAAAGGCGTACAAATCCCGTCGATCGCCGCACTAACCGAGCGCATCAACTGGTCCCCCGCCATATAGCCCCGCTGTTCGTTGTATCGCTTGAAGTCGTCCAGTTCGATCAACAGTAATGCGCCCGCCGCGAATTCATCCGGGGTGCGCAGCAAATATTTCAAATGCGTATCGAAATAGCGCCGGTTGGCCAAGCCGGTCACAGGGTCCATGTAAGCCTGGCTGCGCAGGCGTTCCGAGGCGACGACCGCCTCTTCGAGCATGTCCTTCACCTTGATGGTCATTTTGTTCATCGCCTCGACCACGCTACGCAGCTCGCGCGCCCAGGGCAGCTTTGTCTGCACGGGAAATTCCCGGTTGCAAATCGCCTTTGCCTGATCCTCAACCGCCTTCAACGGTTTGAGCACAAGGCGCAACGCCACAAAACCCAAACCCATGATCGCCATCGCCGAGCCCAGGAACCACCAGAACGCCTCTACAGTAGTTCGCCACAGCTTTGCGTACGCGATACCCGGGTTGCTCCACACCGAAACTCTGGCGGCCTGCTGCCAGCCCACCATGACCAGCGCCTTGCCTTCCGGCGTCTGCAAATGGATCAGGTCAACAAACCATTCCGGCACACCCTCGACCCTGACCGGCAACACCCTTTTAACAATCGACTTGCCATTGATGGCAACGACTGAGACCTCACGGTAATAACCGCGATCAAAAATCGCGTCAACCATGGAGGTCATCGTCAGAATGTCGTTCTCCTGCATCGACGGGGAAAGAGACAGTCCCAGAGATGTCGCCGTATCCTGCGCGTGAGATTCCAGCTGCGCCGAGATGTAATTGCTGGTGTTGTTGACGCTAATCATGAACGTCCCTGCAAACACCAGCAAAAACAGCAAGGTTCCTACAATAATCAGTTGGCGTGAAAGTGTCATGATCTTGCCTTTCTTGAAGTTCCATCTAGCCAGGGAAGCCCTGATTATTAACCCGGCCCCATAATACTGTAGGTCGGGCTTTAGCCTGACAGTCAGCCTGGAGGCTGACCAACACAGTGGATTTAAGGGCCAGGTTATTAATTGCCATTAGCCTCTTTCCCGATACGAGCTTCCAGCGTTCGCCACAGGCTGATCCGGTCGGACTTGCCCACATTCCGGCCAAGGCCTCGTTCCTTGGCCAGCCACAACCCATCACCATTGAAACTGTAGACAGGCACGAGATCCCTGCGCAGCGTCGCGGACTTGATCTCTGGAATCAGATTGTCGAGCACCTGGGGAATTGCCTCGGGCGTCGGATAATAGGTCAACACCATGTGAGCCTGGCTGACGGGGTTCCAGTTCAGCGCCTTTACGTAGGTAATCTGAAGGCGACTGACCGGCACCCCCATTTCCGCCAGGGTGAAATACTTGGCGATGGCAAAATCCTCGCAATCCCCCCCATTGGTGGCAAGCATCTCCACCGGCGTGGCCCAATAGTCTTCCACCCCCCAGTGATCGAGGTCGGACACGAAGATGACCTGATTGAAAAACTGGTTCACCAGTTCCAGTTTCTGCAATTCCGGCTTATTGCGACTGGATATCATCAACTCCTGCCAGTCAAGCAACCTTTTACGCGCGACCTGACCATATTTCTTTTCCACATAGGACAGGTTCCTGTCGGTCAGTCCCAGCCTCGCTCCAAGGTTTTCCGCTACCGCAGCCGCAAAACAAACAAGAACCGCAATGACGCCGAGCCAGCGAAACCAGCCTGACCACCGTTGCCCCGGGAGGCTCATGCGCCTGCTCCGGAGGCCACCGGTTTAAGTGAGAGGCAAGCGCTGATCAGAAAAAAAAGATGAATGAAAGCTCGATGCCGGCCCAAATCAGAATATGGGCGGAACAGGAGGGGCAGGGAAGACCCGCCGAGATGACCGGTTTTCACGTTAATGAAGAACAACATTGCCGTCCCGTGACGCCGACATCCCAGGCGGAAAGAGACAGCCCGCATTGCGGACTGTCTCCAGATTTTCTCATTCCCGAATCAGATCCGGGAGTTCAAGCACTGACAGACCGTTAGTTGCTCTTTTTCTCCGCACTGGCGACGGTCGCCTCTGCAGGTGGCGCAATCTGCAAGCTTTCCAGCAGTTTACCCGTGCTCGCCAGCACGCGATATTTGCCAAACAGTTCGACATACTGGCCCGTTATATAATTCGAACGTGCCGTAAAATGCTCGTTTTCGGAATCCAGCAAGTCCAGCAAGGTGCGCTGGCCAACATTGAACTGCTTGGTGTAAGCCTCGCGCGTCGCCTCCATCGCTTCCGCATGCTGCTTCAGGGGAGCCAGGCGTTCGTGTGCAGAAGTGTAGGCGTTCCAGGAAAGGCGAATGCTTTCCTCTACTTCGCGCATCGTCTTGTGCGAAATTTCCGTGGCTTCATTGATCGCGGAAGCGGTCTGGCCGACCCGCGCCTCGTCCGAACCGCCGCGGAACAGGTTATAACGCACCCGCAACATCGCGATCGTGCTTTCGCTGTCGCCCCTGAGCCCGCTGATGTTGTTGTTATCGTTGTACCCCAACTCGAGATCCAGCCTCGGCGAATGCAGTGACCGGGCAGAGCGATGCTGGGCCTGGGCCGCCTCGACATCCATCATGGCAGATTTCAGGATCGGGTGGCTGGCCATCGCAATCTCGATCGCGTTCTTCAGATCCTTGGGCATGACCTGATCCGGCGCACCCGGCTTGGTCAGGTTCTGCGGCATTTTTCCCACGACGCGCTGAAAGGTGATTTCGGCTTCACGCGCATTTGATTCCGCCGCCATCACGTTGGCCTGAGCCAGCGCCAGACGTGCCAGACCTTGGTCATTATCTGCCTTGCGGCCAACTCCTGATTCGGAGCGCAGCTTGATCTGGTCGTAGGTGCGCTGGTGCACGACCAGGTTATCCTTGACCAGTACATCAAGCAGATCCCGCCGGCGCAATACTTCCAAATAGGCCTCCACCACCTTCAGGGCAGTGTTCTCGGCTGCACCCAGCACGCCGTAAGCAGCGGAGTCAGCGCGAGCGGTATGCCGCGCCACCTCGCTCTTGACAAAAAAACCGTCAAACAGCATCTGATTCAAGGTAATACCCGCCTCACGCCGGTTCAGGGAAACGCCATTGGGATCAGTCACCCGGGTTGTGGGGCTATCCGTTCTTTCCCGTCCGTACCCCAGGTTCAGATCGATCTTCGGAAAATACCCTCCTCTAGCCTGCTTGATCTCCTGATCGATCGAAAGGCGCCGATGAGCGGTGGACAGGACATCCGGGCTGGTTTGCAAAGTCTGCTCGACGGCTTCCTTGAGCGGCTGAGCCTTGAGTGGCGCGCTGAGAGCCAAGCCCAGACAAGGGATGGCGAGGGCAGCCAGAATTTTGCGGTTCTTCATCATATTCCCCTTTTTTTCTTGATTATTGATGCCTCGATCGACGCGGCGTTCATGCCCGCTCTCGATTGCCTTTGAATTTCATTTATACCATCTGCTGCTTCTGTCAATCACCGTATCATGGGTTACCTCAAGAATCAAGCGCAACACTTTATCTTGTAATACTTTATATAAAAATATAGCACACCACGAAAAACTTGTTACCCGCAAAAAACAACGGGCGGGGAGGCTCACGCTTCCCCGCACCATCATCTTGCTGTCCTGCAATAATTACCGCCAGGCAACCGGTTCGTAACTCAACCGATTACGGCGTGTAGTCAATCTGACCATTCCCCAACAGAGTAGCCAGGTCAGTGACCACACCTTGCAGCGTCACCAATTGCACTGGAGCTGCGCCGCCGGCACCGTCCAAATCGACGCTGATGGTCGTATTCGCACCATCATTATTGAAAAACAGGAATGTCTGAAGATTCGAAGCATCTGCCCCTTTTCCGGCCAGCACATCACCCAGGTTCAGCACATCCCCGCCTTGGCCCACTGGCGCAACTTTGAAATCGCTAATCGCGTCAACGCCATCACCGGCTTGCTTGAAGACGAATGTATCGCTACCCGATCCACCCGTCAGGATATCGTTGCCTGCACCGCCAGTCAGTGTATCGTTGCCATCGCCTCCATACAGCACATCCTTCCCAGCGCCACCAACGATGATATCGTTGCCCTGTTCTCCATATACAGTGTCGCCAGCCGTATTCAGAACGGTATAGGCATTAACATCTCCGAGATGAATCGCATCCGGGTCGATACTAAGCCCGATGGTTCCAACCGAGGAATCGCCATCCGCATCCGTCGCCGTGTAGGCAAAAGAAAGATCCACTATCTTGCCGGTCGTGACAACATCATAGGAGAGGCCGGAGAGCAGAAAGCCCGCTGTCTCGCCAGTCGCGGAAGGATTGCCATCGTAGTACCAGACCTGAAGTTCGTTGAGCCCGATAGCCGTGGAAACCGTGAATGTTTCACCCGCCACAAGGTTATTGACGATCCAGTATTCGTCCCCGCTCACACTTGAGCTGGGATCAATCAACACGGGATTTCCGCCAGCACTGGTCACGCCGGTAATCGTCACTGGATTATGATTTATATCGAAAGCGAGAACCCTGACGCTTGCTTCGTTACCGCTATGCGTTTGCCCCATGGTGACGGTGACATTGTTCACGACGCGATCAGCCCCGACAAACGCGGTACCGTTCCACAGACTTTTGAAATCAAACTGCACACCCTCGGGGGCACCACTGACATGGTGAATAAACAGGCTGGCGTCGCCGCCCCCTTTGATGCCGGCACCCAGACCATTATGACTGGAGTTGATGGTTTGGGCGCTACCCAATGGGGTTGCCAAGACATTATTGTTCGCGCTTCCATCATCTACAGTCTGATTACCTTGCTTAACCACGCCCAAGAGATAATCAATGTCATTGCCGCCACTAACGCCACCGGTCAGATCGATATTGACCACTGCCGTGGATTTATCAAACATCCCGCTGGTCGTCATGGTGTAAGTGCCATCCGGATTAAGCTCTATCTCGAACACCACCGATTTAACGGTTCCATTGGCATTGTATGTCACCCCGTACAGCGTGCTTGCGGACGAATGTCCGGCATCAGCGCCAAAAGCAACGTAGTTACTGCCATCCTTAACCGCAAAGTAGATGGCGTCCTGATTGGAAGTAAGGGGGGTGTTTTCGCCGTTCCATACCTGTAAACCGCGCGCGTCCGTCCGGGTTGGATTGGCAAAATTAGCATAGTCAAAAGACAGCGATCCAGGCTGATCTGCGCCCATCGCGTAGTACAAATCTCCGGTAATGCTGACCGGAATGGGGCTCGCATCCAGGCGGGTGTATTCGGAACCGCTAACTACCGGAACATCATCCACCACACCGACGGTCAGCGTAAATGAGCCGGTTGGGCTACCGTCGCCGTCCTTGGCCACGATGGTAAATACCGGCAAAGTAACCGTATCTTCCCCAGCCCCGGCGAAGGTCGACCCGGACGGACCAAGCAGGTTTTTCAGCATGCTAAAATCGTAAGCACCGGTTGACGCATTGACAACCAGCGTCCACGCGCCACCTGCGGCGGTGATGGTAATCTTGCCATCCACGTCCGGGGTATAGGTAGTGCTGCCGACAGTAACACTCGAAATCCCGCCAAAGCCATCCGGACCAAAATCGGTGGAACCAATCAGGTCGCCGCCCAAGACGTGATAGCTAAGTCCGTCCGCTTCGTTGTTACCAATCACACCGCCACCAACCTTGGGTATAGATTCTTCTTCCACCAGAACATTGATGTTGCCGGGTGTCTGCGGAGTTCCGTCGCGAACATTCAGACTGAATTCGGCGCTGCTGGTGTAGGTGTCGTTGTCCGTATCCGGGTTGCCGTCTGCCGTCGGAACATCAGTGTAGGTGACGCTGACGCTACCGCTGATCTCGCCCGCAGACGTGTCGGTGCCCGCAGCCACCTGAACCGCCAGGCTTTCCAGCCAAGCCTCCATCGCCGCCGGAGCACCGGTGAAGGTACCTACGCTCGCCGTGAAGGTCGTGCCGTCATAGGTGCCCAGCGTGAAGCCGGCTGGCAGGGAAACCGTCACCGTCGCCGTGCCGGATTCGGTGGCATCCGCCGGGGCGCCGTCCGCCTGGCCGTAGGGGCTGAGTTGGTCAGCCGTCAGCCCCAGCATGATGATCTGGAGCGACGCGCTTTCGTTGGCACTCGCATCGTAGCCGCTGACATCCACCGCAGCATCCAGCACGGTGTCTATCACGACCGTGCCTGAAGCCGGCACACTGTCAGCCGTCACGCTCGGATTGCTGATGTCCTGGGCATGCGCCACCGCCGTGATCGTGCCATCCACGTCGGTGTCCGCGCCGCCAGGCGTGACCGTCAGCTGCTGGCTGAAAGTCTG
>Ga0080064_1000152_pt1 | contig 204996 bp, 189 predicted proteins | sample Subgrocontami54m_FD_69260 | JGI IMG/M metagenome (GOLD analysis project Ga0080064, IMG submission 69260) | Subsurface groundwater microbial communities from S. Glens Falls, New York, USA - GMW46 contaminated, 5.4 m (SPADES assembly) (version 2) ...
GGTTGGGAATACCCCAAATGCTACGTGCCAAGTTCAAATCGAGACCAGACTTAACCATGAAATATCTTAGTTCCTTCAATCAATTAAAATCGACTCGGCGGCCAACGTTGGGTCACCAGTGGCATGGAATAACTCCTAATTCGCAAATTATCCAAGGGCGTCTGTCTGCGCGCATTGATTTATGTCAAATTTGCTATACTTCCGCCATGCACTTAAATGAACAGCACATCGATCAAATCAGGAAAAATTATCTTTTCGGGCAGCTCTCCGATGCCGAATTGAAGCAGGTTGCCAGCCATGGACAGGTAATGGAACTGCGTGCGGGCCAAACCATTTTTTCACAAGACGAACCCTGTCACCAGTTCTATCTGGTTCAGCGCGGTATGATCAAACTCTATCGGATTTCTGTGGATGGCACAGAAAAGGTCATGGACCTGGCCGGGCCGAAGCAGTTGTTTGCCGAAGCGGCGATGTTCGTCGGCAAATATCCTGTTTATGCCGCAGCGATCGAGCCCTCGACAGTATTTGCTTTCGATTGCAAGGATTTCATGGCGCAGATGCACAACAATGTCGAACTGTGCTTCCGTCTGATGTCGAACATGGGTCAGCGTTTGCATGGCATGATCGATGAAATCGACCGGCTTACCCTGCATAATGGAACGCAGCGCCTGGCCCAATACCTGCTTGAACAGGTGCCCGAGGGTGTAATGCTATCATCCTGCATACGCCTGTTGGTGCCGAAGCTGGTGATTGCCTCCCGTCTCGGCATTCAGCCCGAAACGTTTTCGCGCATCATGGCGCGATTGCGTAGCGACGGCATGATCGAAACGCATAATGACACCATATTGCTGAAGGACCTTGGCGCATTGCGCTGTCTGGCTGCCTGCACGGGATAAGCGCAGAACTATTCCACCGCATTACCTTGTTCCAGCCCCAGCTCCTGGATCTTGCGTGTCAGCGTGTTGCGTCCCAGACCCAGCAGAGTGGCGGCTTCGATGCGTTTTCCCGCAGTATGCTTCAACGCACAGGCGATCAATATTTTCTCGAAATCACGCGAGAACTTGTCCATCACGCCCGACTCGCCGCGATTGAATTCCTTGTCCGCTTCGCGCCCTAATGCTTCCTGCCAGCTTCTCTCGGCGGTTGCCGCCTGATCTTCTCGCAGGTCCGGCGGCAGGTCGGCAATTTCGATGTTCTGCCCCGGCGCCATAACCGTCAGCCAGTGGCAGACGTTTTCCAACTGGCGCACGTTGCCGCTCCAGCTGAGTGTGCTGAGATAGCGCATCGCGGTCGGTGACAACTGTTTCGGATCAACACCCAGCTCGCGCGCGCTTTTTTGAAGAAAATATTTTGCCAGCAGCGGGATATCCTCACCGCGTTCGCGCAGGGGGGGCAGGCGCAGGCGGATGACATTCAGGCGGTGAAACAGATCTTCGCGGAACAGTCCCTGCCTGACGTGCTGATCCAGATTCTGATGAGTGGCAGCGATGACGCGCACATTGACCTTGATTGGCTGGTGGCCGCCAACGCGGTAAAACTGGCCGTCGGAAAGCACGCGCAGCAACCGGGTCTGCAAATCTGGCGGCATGTCGCCGATCTCGTCGAGGAACAGGGTGCCGCCGTCGGCCTGCTCGAAGCGCCCACGACGCAGGGCCTGCGCCCCGGTAAAGGCGCCGCGTTCATGACCGAACAGCTCCGATTCGAGCAGATCCTTCGGAATGGCGGCGGTGTTAAGCGCGATGAACGGCATCTCGGCACGCGGGCTGTGGCGGTGCAGGGCGCGTGCCACCAGTTCCTTGCCGGTACCCGATTCGCCGTTGATCAGCACGGTAACGTGAGATTGAGACAAGCGACCGATGGCACGGAAAATCTCTTGCATCGCCGGCGCTTGCCCGAGAATTTCGGTGACGGAATCCTCCATTTCCGGCTTCGCCGCCTGGCGCACACTCTCGTCCAAGGCGCGACGCACCAGCGTCACGGCATGGTCAACATCGAAAGGCTTGGGCAGGTAGTCGAAGGCGCCGCCCTGAAAGGCCGAAACCGCACTATCCAGATCAGAATAGGCGGTCATGATGATCACCGGCACATCCGGCAGACGCTCCTTCATCTGTTGAAGCAGTTCCAGCCCAGATGTGCCGGGCATGCGAATGTCGCTCACCACCACTTGCGGGGTATCGACTTCCAGTGCGGACAGGGCGTCCTGGGCGGTGGAGAAGGAGCGGAACTCGATCTGTTCCCGCGCCAGCGCCTTTTCGAACACCCAGCGGATGGAGTGGTCGTCGTCGATGATCCAGACGGCTTTCATAATAGTCAATCCTAAGTAATTAGCAAAACGTAGGGTGGGCACAAAGACGTGCCCACCCTATAAAGACTCCGTAAGCGGCAGCAGCAGCGTAAAGCAGGTATGCCCAGGCCGGCTGTCGCATTCAATGGTGCCCTGGTGCTGGTTGATCAGGGTTTGCGCCAGGGTCAGCCCCATGCCGCTGCCTCCCTCGCGACCGGAAACCAGGGGATAAAATATTTTTTCGCGGATGGCATCGGGAATGCCGGGGCCGTTGTCGATGATTTGCACCTGGATGGCCTGTCGGTAACGTTTTTTCACCAGCGTGACCTGGCGTGCGATACGGGTGCGCAGGATGATTTCTCCTTTGCCCTGCATGGATTGCACCGCGTTGCGCACGATGTTGAGCACCGCCTGGATCAGTTGTTCTGGATCCGCCACGAGATCCGGCAGACTGGTATCGTAGTCGCGCCGGATGGTGATGCCTTTGGGCGTCTCCGCCAAGGTCAGGCTACGCACCCGCTCCAGTACCTCGTGGATGTTGGTGGCACGAAGATGCGGCAGATGGCTTGGGGTGAGCAGTCGATCCATCAGCTTCTGCAGGCGATCGGCCTCCTGGATGATGACTTGGGTGTATTCGCGCAGCCCGGTGCGGGGCAGCTCGTGCTCCAGGAGCTGCGCCGCGCCGCGCAAGCCACCCAGCGGATTCTTGATTTCGTGAGCAAGATTGCGCAGCAGTTCCCGGTTGGCCTGCTGCTGTACCTGCATGCGCTCCTCGCGAGCAATTTTCAGCTGCTTGTCGATCTGGTGGAATTCCAGTATCAGGCTGACGGGGCCAATTTCCACCGGAGTGACGGTGCAACTGACGGACAAGCTGTGGTTGCCAGGGGTGTTGAGTAGAATCTCATGCTCGGTGAAGCTGGCCTGGGTGAGCAGCGCAGATTCAACGGCTTTGGGAAGCGTTTCGGCATCGCCAAAAACTTGCTGCAAAGGCATTCCGGCAACATGTTTGCGGCTGAGTTTGAACAGGTTTTCCGCAGACGGGTTGAGATAGCAGACCTGCAGATCCTGGTCGAGCAGGATCACGGCGGTAGTCAGGTGTTCCAATCCGGCAAAAAGTTTAGTCGTCACGAATGCATCATCCCTGGGTAGTAGGCTACGAGTGTAGCAAGAGTCGCGCCAGGGAGAGCAGGGGGTTACCTCACGCCGGCGAGTTCCTTGTTCAGCGCTTCGACATTCTTTTCGTGCAGAGTGACATTGTCCTTCAGACCCTGTACCCGATCCAGGTATTTCTGGTAATTGCGCTCGTCGCCCTGGCGCGTGGCTTCGCCTTCGGTCAGCGCTTTTCTAGCCTCATCCAGCAAGCTTCGTTCCGCCACCAGTTCCTGCTCCAGAATGCTGCGGCGCGTTCCATCGCGCTGTTTCTGGGTTTCTCCGTCAACGCGGGGGAATCCGGGCGGTGTCGCCGCCGGGACTCTGGGCTTGGGGGCGGCCATCGTGGAAGGCGAATCGAGATTGAGCTTCTTGGCGCCCTTTTTGGGGAAGTTGGTATAGGTTTTCCGGCCATTTTCATCCACCGACATATAGATATCGGCATGGGCGGCCTGAGCCAGGAATAGCGAAATAAAAATCAGCAGCTTGGTTTTCATAAGGCGGTTTATCCATGAAGAGCCCTCTCCCCAACCCTCTCCCGCGCGCGGAGAGAGGGAGCAATGGTGAAAGGCACTTGTTTTGATCTGATTCAGATTAAGGGATTAGCCAAATATTATCAACGTTTCAACGATAAACAAGCTGACGAGCAAATAAAAAAGGGCGGGTTACCCCGCCCTTTTTGAACTGCTGCGCCAGAATTACAGGCTGTAATACATCGCGAACTCGACCGGGTGAGTGGTCATGCGGAAGCGGGTCACTTCTTCCATTTTCAGTTCGATGAAGGCATCGATCCAGTCGTTGGAGAACACGCCGCCACGGGTCAGGAACTCGCGATCCTTGTCCAGGTAGTCCAGCGCCTGATCCAGGGACGAACACACGGTCGGAATCAGTTTCTCTTCTTCCGGCGGCAGGTCGTACAGGTTCTTGTCCATGGCCTCGCCCGGATGGATCTTGTTCTGGATACCGTCAAGACCGGCCATCAGCAGAGCGGAGAAACACAGGTACGGGTTGGCGGAAGGGTCAGGGAAACGGGTTTCGATGCGGCGACCCTTGGGGTTGGCTACGTGCGGGATGCGGATCGAAGCGGAACGGTTCTTGGCGGAGTAGGCCAGCATAACCGGGGCTTCGAAGCCGGGGACCAGACGCTTGTAGGAGTTGGTGCCGGGGTTGGTGATCGCGTTCAGGGCGCGGGCGTGCTTGATGATGCCGCCGATGTAGAACAGCGCGGTTTCGGACAGGCCACCGTAGCCATTGCCGGCGAACAGGTTCTGGCCGTCTTTCCAGATCGACTGGTGGACGTGCATGCCGGAACCATTGTCGCCGACGATGGGCTTGGGCATGAAGGTCGCGGTCTTGCCGTAGGCATGGGCGACGTTGAATACCACGTATTTCAGGATCTGGGTCCAGTCGGCGCGTTTTACCAGGGTGCTGAACCGGGTGCCGATTTCGCACTGGCCGGCGGTTGCTACTTCATGGTGATGCACTTCGACCGGCACGCCCATTTCTTCCAGCGCCAGGCACATGGCGGAACGGATGTCCTGGAAGGAATCGACCGGAGGAACGGGGAAGTAGCCGCCCTTGACGCCGGGTCGGTGACCGACGTTACCGCCTTCAAATTTTTCGCTGGAAGACCAGGCAGCCTCTTCGGATTCGATCTTGACCGAAGCGCCGGACATGTCGGCGTGCCAGGTAACGGAATCAAAAATAAAGAACTCTGGCTCTGGGCCGAAGTAAGCGGTGTCGCCGATGCCGGTGGATTTCAGGTAGGCTTCAGCGCGCTTGGCAATGGAGCGTGGGCAACGGTCGTAGCCCTTGCCGTCGGAAGGCTCCACAACGTCGCAGGACATGATCAGAGTGGATTCGTCGAAGAACGGGTCCATGTTGGCGGTATCCGGATCGGCCATCAACTGCATGTCGGAAGCCTGAATGCCTTTCCAGCCGGCGATGGAGGAGCCGTCAAAAGCGTGACCGCTTTCGAACCAGTTTTCGTCCACCACGTGGGAGGGAATGGAAACGTGCTGTTCCTTGCCGCGGGTATCGGTAAAGCGCAGGTCAACGAATTTGACATCGTTGTCCTTGATCATTTTCAAAACGTCGGCGACCGCCATGTTTATCTCCTAACTATCTAAAAGTTTGCAAAAAAAGTAACTTCGAATTCTGGGTTTTTGCTACTGGAAGGCAAATTAGCATGAAACATGCCAGGCAAAAACAGAAAAAAAGCATTGTGCCATAACTGGTTATAAATCGGCACCCCTATTTGACGCACTATAATTGTGCGCCGTGGGCGCAAAATGCACCATTACGGTGCGCTGCGCTGGTGCAGATGAACAGCGACAAAAAATTTGTCCTTCAGAAGCAAGTCGGTGATGGCCGTTTTGAGTGCGGCGACCTGTTCGCGGCTGACATCGCTGGCGAGGAAGATTTCAGCTTCCGCTTTCCCATCCAGATAATGCAATACCACTTTTTCATGCTTGGGCAGCGTCTGCCCTAGCATCTGTTCCAGATGGGCAACCAGGATTTCACGGCTGGGGAGATGCTGGTTGAGTTTGGCCGACGAATCATCCTCCGGGTCGATGTGCACCATCACATCGAGCGCATGGTGCTGCTTTAGCACGCGTGCACGCGCGCTTTCGGCAATATAGTGTCCCTCCGAAACGCTGATGCGTGGATTGACCAGCACATGCGCGTCCACCAGTGCGCGGTCGCCCATGCGGCGGGTGCGCAATTCGTGCACTCCCTGAACACCTGGGGTAGTGAGCAGGGTTGCACGTATCGCTTCTACTTCTTTCTTGTCCAGGCTGGTGTCGATCAATTCGGAAATCGCCTGGGACGCCTGTTTCCAGCCCATGCGCATGATCATAACCGCAACCAGCACCGCCGCCAGGATATCCATCGACGTGAAGCCGAGCAGGTTTCCGCCGATGCCCGCCACCACCACCAGCGACGAAGCCGCATCGGAACGGGCGTGCCAGGCATTGGCTTCGAGCATCTGCGAGCGCAGTTTGCGCGCCACATGCAACATGTAGCGGAACAGCGCTTCCTTGCCGGCCAGGGTCAGGATGGCGATCCACAGCGTGGCGACGTGAACTTTTTGCAGCGCTGCAGGGTCTTGCAATCGCATCGCTGCACCCCAGAACAGGGCGCCACCGACGCCGAGCAAAATCAGCCCAAGCGCCAGGGTGGTGGCGGTTTCGATGCGGGCATGGCCGTAAGGATGCTCCTCATCTGCGTCGCGCGCGCCATGGCGGTTGGCGAACAGTACCAGGAAATCACACAGCAGGTCGGACAGGGAATGCAAGCCATCGGCGACCAGCGCCTGGGATTTGCCGAACAGGCCGACCACGATCTGCAGCACGGTCAGCACCACGTTCACCGCGACGCTGATCCAGGTGACTTTCTGCGCGGCCTGGAAGCGCCCCACCCGATCCGGATGGATGTCAGCTTGCGGCTTGTTGGTATGGTGAGGCATCGGGAGTATTCGGGTTTATAGGCAGTAAGTTCAGGCCGTTATGATACGCAAATCAGTGATCATTTGCCTTATAATTCGGCGTCTTCAAATATTTTCAATTCCTCATGACCGATCGTTATGCCGTTGTCGGCAACCCCATCGCACATAGCAAGTCCCCGCTGATTCACGCCGAGTTTGCACGTCAAACTGGCCAGGATATGACGTACTCGGTGCTGCTCGCGCCGCTGGATAATTTTGCCGGTACGGTGAAGAAATTTCAGGGGGAGGGCGGCAAGGGACTGAATGTGACGGTACCCTTCAAGCAGGAAGCATGGAAACTGGCCACCAGCCTGACCGATCGCGCGCGTCTGGCGGAAGCGGTCAATACCCTGAAGTTCGAGACGGACGGCACGATACTAGGCGACAACACCGATGGTGCCGGACTGACGCGGGATATTATTGAAAATCGGGGCATTCCCTTGGAGGGCAAGAGCGTTCTGCTGATGGGCGCGGGCGGCGCGGCCCGCGGCGTGCTGCTTCCCTTGCTGCTGCAAAAGCCGGAGCGGTTGATCATTGCCAACCGCACGCCGGAAAAGGCCGTCGAGCTCGAGCGGCACTTCGCCGCTTACGGCCAGGTCGAGGGTGGCGATTATGCGCGGCTGGCGGGGAGGCAGTTCGATATCGTGATCAACGCCACTTCCAGCAGCTTGAGCGATGCGCTGCCCCCCTTGCCGCAGGGCGTGTTCGCGCCGGGGTCGCTGGCCTACGACATGATGTACGGCAAGGGACTTACCCCCTTCCTGCAGTTCGCCCAGGCCAACGGCGCGGCTCATCTGGCCGACGGTCTCGGCATGCTGGTCGAGCAGGCGGCGGAATCGTTTTTTATGTGGCGCGGCGTGCGACCGCAAACCCAGTCCGTCATCAGCCTTTTTAAATCATGCTGAAAACCCTGTGGCGCTGGCTATGGCGCGGCACTGCCTTGTTCGCTGCCGTGGTGCTGCTCTATCAGCTGTGGATCTTCGCCCACATCTGGTGGTGGGTGGATCACAACCCCGCCACCAGCGCCTTCATGGAGCAACGATTGGAAGTTCTGCAAGATAAAAACCCCAGCGCCGAGTTGCGCCACCAGTGGGTGCCCTACAACCGCATCTCCAACAATCTCAAGCGCGCCCTGATCGCCGCCGAAGATTCCAAATTCCTCGACCACGAAGGCTTCGACTGGGAGGGCATCCAGAAAGCCTACGAAAAAAATCAGAAAAAGGGCAAGATCGTCGCCGGCGGCTCCACCATCAGCCAGCAACTCGCCAAAAACCTGTTCCTTTCTTCGCGCAAGGTATTCTGGCGCAAGGCCGAGGAGGCCGTGATCACGGTGATGCTGGAACGGATGATGAGCAAGCGCCGCATTCTCGAGATCTACCTCAACGTCATCGAATGGGGCAATGGCGTGTTCGGCGCCGAAGCGGCGGCGCGCCATTATTACAAGACTGGCGCTGCAAACCTATCTGCCGAGCAGTCGGCCAGACTCGCTTCGATGGTGCCCAATCCGCGCTATTTCGACAGCCATCGCAATTCACGCGGCCTGGAAAGAAAAACCGGCATTATCCTGGCGCGGATGAACCAGGTGCAGGCTCCCTAGCGCCCTGCCGGGATTAAAGAAAATCGATTGTAAATTCGCTCGGCTAAATACTCGTCTCGATTCCCATAAGCCCAACAGGCTGCTAGAGTGATAAAGAGTGAACTGGAGCATACGAAATGAACCTGAACTTTTCTTTGATCCATCGCAAGCGCTGGCTGCTGTTTGCTTCGGTGCTGGGAGTCATGATTCTGTCTGAAGGCCTGATGCTTCTGGCGATGCGCTGGCTGCTCCCCGCCTTCGGCCATGCCTACACTCCCACCCACATTATGGTTGATGTCGGCCTGATGAGCCTGATCTGCGCACCAATCCTGTGGTGGGCCATCGTCGGCCCGCTTTTCCAGGCGCACCGGCAAGCCGACGACAAATTTCACAGCGTGGTGGAGCAATCGCTGGCGGGCATCTATATCTACCAGGATGGCCGATTGATTTATACCAATCCCAAGCTGGCCGAAATCTTCGGTTATACCTGCGATGAACTGGAGCGGATTCCTCCGCTGGATCTGGTGGCGCCGCAGGATCATGCCAGGGTGACCGAGAATCTGCGCAGACGCCTCGATGGTGAAGTGGAGGATATCGCCTATTCTTTTCAGGGGCGGCGCAAGGACGGCTCAGACATCGAAGTCTCCGTCCATGGGCGGCGTGCCGTTGTTATGGGTAAACCGGCAATCATCGGCGTGCTGCTGGATGTGACCGAACAGCATCGGGCCATCGCCGCCTTGCGTGACAGCGAAACCATGCTGCGCGAAATCACCACGGTGATGGCGGAAGCGGTCTATGCGCTCGACAGGAACGGCCATGTGATCTTCATGAACCCTGCGGCGGAACAGTTGCTGGGATGGAGCAAGGAGGAACTGCTCGGTCGCCACGGCCACGAAACCTTCCATTACAAGAAGCCGGATGGCTCCCCCTTCCCGCGCCAGGAATGTCCGGTATTCAAGACTATCCGCACCGGCCACACCTATCGCAGCGAAGAGGATCACATGGTGCGCAAGGACGGCAGCTTCCTGCCGGTAACCATTGTTTCTACCCCGCTGCTGCGCGAAGGAGAGATCGTCGGCTCGGTGGCGGCTTTTCACGACATCACCGAGCGCAAGCAGGCGATGGCGCGCATTCAATACCTTGCTCATTACGACGCGCTTACCAGCCTGCCCAACCGCCGCCTGCTGGAAGACCGCCTGGAACAGGCGCTAGCGCGCGCCAAGCGCTACCATCAGTCGCTGGCGGTCATATTTCTCGATCTGGACCATTTCAAACAGGTCAACGACACGCTCGGCCATGACCAGGGAGATGAATTGCTGAAGGCGGTTGCACATCGATTGACTGCCGCCGTCCGCCAGGAAGATACCGTGTCACGCCTTGGCGGCGACGAATTCGTGGTGGTGCTGCCGGAAATCACCAGTGCCGGCGATGCCGAAATCGTCGCGCAAAAAATCGTCGTAACGATGCGCTCCCCGGTGAAACTGGAAAATCAGGAGCTGCATGTCACCACCAGCGTCGGCCTGGCGGTTTACCCGCAGGACGGCGGGGATGTCGTCAGCCTGATGAAGAATGCCGACAGTGCGATGTACCGGGCAAAAAAAGGCGGGCGCGATCGCTACTGCATTTACCAGCCTGAAACGCCTTCTCAGGGTTCATAAATTGACAGCAAAAGCCCGTCCGGATTACAATTACGATGTTTTCATAACTAGGGTTCTTACCTTGGACAGTCATAGTTGTAGCAGTTTCGCAGCAAACTTATTGTTCTAGCGGTTACCCCTTCAGCGCTCTTCGGCCTTGACGGTTTTTCCGCTGGAAAACAGCGGAAAAAACGGGCTTAAAGCGTGATCCTGCCGGCCCCGGCAGGCGCTTCGATCCCCCTCTTTTTCCTTGCCCCACAAAATAGATCTGTAGGGTGGGTACGCCTTGTGCCCACGCGGTGGATTGGACGTCAAAGGGACAGGCGGCATGTCTGAAATTGAAGAAATCCGGCAACAGGAAAGTCTCCAGGAGATACTGCAGCAGGTCATCGAACTGCTGAGCAGGCATCAGCTGGTGGAAGGGCTCGTCCATAAACAGGACATGCCGCGCCATGATCTGGTCGAGACGCTGGTGCACAAGCAGCATCTGGCCGAATTGCAGAAAAAACTCGACGAGCTGCACTCCGCCGATATTGCTTACATCCTCGAAGCCTTGCCGCTGGAACAGCGTCTGCTGGTCTGGGACCTGGTCAAGGTCGAGCGCGACGGCGACATCCTGCTGGAAGTTTCCGATGCGGTGCGGGAGTCCCTGATCGCCAGCATGGACAGCGACGAGCTCCTCGCCGCCGCCGAACAGCTGGATACCGACGAGATTGCCGACCTCGCCCCCGACCTGCCGCACGACGTGATGCAGGAGCTGCTCGAGTCGCTCGACAGCCAGAACCGCGCCCACCTGCAATCGGCCATGTCCCACCCGGAGGACACCGTCGGTTCGCTGATGGATTTCGATATGGTTTCCATCCGCGACGATATCAGCCTGGAAGTGGTGTTGCGCTACCTGCGCCGGCTGGGCGAGTTGCCGGGCCACACCGACAAACTGTTCGTGGTCGACCGCAACGACAATTTCAGAGGCGTATTGTCCCTCAAGCGGCTGCTGGTCCACGATCCCGAGGCCAGCGTGGCGGCGGTGATGGCCGAGGATGCGGTGACCTTCCATCCCGATGATGAAGCCGGGGATGCCGCCTCGGCATTCGAACGCTATGACCTGGTTTCAGCCCCGGTGGTGGACCGGAACAACAAGCTGGTGGGGCGCCTGACGGTGGACGTGGTGATGGACTTCATTCGCGAAGAAACCGACAGCGAAATGCTCTCCATGGCCGGCTTGCGCGAAGAAGAAGATCTGTTCGCAACGGTATGGAAAAGTATCCAGAACCGCTGGACCTGGCTGGCTCTCAACCTGGTGACGGCGTTCATCGCCTCGCGCGTGATCGGCGCATTCGAAGGATCAATTGAGAAAATCGTCGCGCTGGCGGCGCTGATGCCTATCGTTGCCGGGATCGGCGGCAATTCCGGCAACCAGACCACGACCATGATCGTCCGCGCCCTGGCGCTGGGGCAGATACGTGGCAGCGGCATCCGCAAGCTGTTCCTCAAGGAACTCGGGGTCAGCCTGGTCAACGGGCTGATATGGGGCGGCATCATCGGCCTGGTCGCCTGGCTCCTTTATAACAACGCCGCACTGGGCGTGGTGATGACCGGCGCGATGATGCTCAACCTCGTACTGGCGGCGCTGATGGGCGTGCTGATTCCGATGCTTATGAACAAGCTCGGGCGCGATCCGGCGGTGGGCTCCAGCGTGATGATCACCGCCGTGACCGATAGCGGCGGTTTTTTCATTTTCCTCGGTCTGGCCACCATTTTCCTGCTTTAATAGAAGAGTGTTTTTGGGTTTGACCGGTAAATGGACATGCCATTTTCTCCCTTCTATTTCGCGCTGCTTGTGGTCGCGATTGGCCTGCTGGCGGTCTTTGTCCAGGTCGGCGCCCTGACCCTGGCCTTTGACAAGCTCGGCCTGTCGCCCAATTCCGCCACATTGTTGCTGTTCACCTCGCTGCTCGGCAGCCTGATCAACCTGCCGTTATTCAGCGTCAAGGCAGAGGGGCCGCCGCCCGCTTTGCCGCAACCGTTCCGCAGCCTGCTCAGGCTGCCGCCGCTGGAGTTTACCGGCAAGACCGTAGTTGCGATCAACGTGGGGGGCTGTCTGGTACCACTGGCTTTTTCGGTTTACCTTTTGCGGCACAATCCCCTCAATCCCTTGATGGTGATTAGTGCCGTCGCGCTGGTGGCCGCGGTGTGCCGGTTGGCTAGCCGCCCGGTGCCGGGCGTGGGCATCGGCATTCCCATATTTGTCGCACCGCTGATCGCGGCGATAGTCTCCCTCGTCATCGACCCGGAGTACAGCGCGCCGCTCGCCTACATCAGCGGCACCCTGGGCATTTTGATCGGGGCCGATATTTCTCGCATCAACGACATTCGCAAAATGGGAACGCCCTTCGCTTCGATCGGCGGGGCAGGGACTTTCGACGGGATTTTCCTCAGCGGCATCGTCGCCGTGCTGCTGACATGAAAAAAATTTTTGGCAGCAGGGAATAAATGGTGCATCCGGGGTGTTTACCCAAGTGTAATTCCCCTTAAATTTATTCAACAGGAGCAAACCATGAACAAGAAACCCCATTCTTTCGCCGCCGCCGTACTGCTTTCCCTTTCCGTCGCCGCTTTCGCCGGCCCGGCTGATGAAGCCAGCGTCCACTTCAAGGCGATTGCCGCCGGTAATGTCGAGCAGATCATGCAGGGTTATGCCGGTAACGCCAGCCTGCAGTGGGTAGGCGGGCCGCTCGACGGCGCTTATGCCGGCAGCGACAAGATCCGTGAAACCTGGGAAAAGTTTGCAAAGGCCAACGCGCCGCTCGAAGTAACCGTGGCGAAACTGGAAGAAAGCGCCAATCCCAAGGGCAGCACCGTCACCGCCAATGTCGAATTCAAGGGCAAGGCGGCGATCAAGGTGCGCTACGTTCTGGTTTACCGCGAAGGCAAACTGGTGAATGAAGTGTGGCAGATTGACCCGAAACTCGCGCTGGGTTATTAAGGCCAAGTGACAAATTTTGACAGCCTGATCGAAGAGCACATCCCCCGCCTGCGTCGCTATGCCCGGGCGCTGGCGGGGGATCGCGCTCGTGCCGACGATCTGGTGCAGGACACGCTGGAACGCGCCTGGGGAAAATTCCATCTGTGGCGGCGCGGCAGCGACCTGCGTGCCTGGCTGTTCTCCATCATGCACAATGTGTATGTGAACAGCGTCAGAAAAAATAGTACCGCGCCCATGCTGTTGCCGCTGGAGGATGATGCGCTGGATGTGCCGGTGCGCGCCGCCCAGGACGACGGGCTTCAGGTTCGGGATGTGCATGCGGCGCTCGGCTGTCTGCCGCAAGAGCAGCGCGAAGTTCTGCTGCTGGTCGGGCTGGAGGAAATGCGTTACGAGGAGGTAGCAAAAGTGCTGGACATACCGCTGGGAACGGTGATGTCGCGATTGTCGCGCGGACGAGAGCGTCTGCGCCAGATCATGGCAGGCGGTGCTGTGCCGGCTTTGAGGGTGGTGAAATGAGCGAGCCTATGCAGACGGTGAAAGAGGACGAATTGCTGGCCTACGCCGATGGCCAGATGGATGAGCCGCGTCGTGCGGAGGTGGCTTCCTGGCTGGCAACCCACCCTGCCGAGTCCAACCGCGTGGAGGATTACCGGCGCCAGAATGCGGCCTTGCACGCCCTGTTCGATCCGGTAATGGAAGAGCCGCTGCCACCGCGCCTGCAGCGGCCAGAGCCGGCTTCATGGCGCAGCATGCCTTTGCTGCGCCATGCTGCAGTAGTGGCTTGGCTGGCTATCGGCGGCACCCTAGGCTGGTTCCTGCACGGCGCACAGGAAACGCGTTCCGGCACCTCCATGGCCTTTGTCCGCCAAGCTGCCGTGGCCCATGTGGTGTATACCCCGGAAGTGCGCCACCCGGTCGAAGTAGGCGCAGAGCAGGAAGCCCACCTGGCAGCCTGGCTGTCGAAGCGGCTGGGCGTTTCAGTCAAGGTGCCGCACCTGAGCGAGGCCGGCTATGAACTGGTCGGCGGTCGGCTCTTGCCCGGCAACAGCGGCCCGGCAGCACAGTTCATGTACCAGGACGGGCGCGGCCAGCGCCTCACCCTGTATGTACGGACGGATGGCGGCGGCAGCCGGGAAACTGCGTTCCGCTATGCCCGTGAAAACAATATCGGGGTGTTTTACTGGATCGATGGACCACTCGGTTATGCACTATCCGGCGATCTGGAAAAGCCTGAACTGCTAAAAGTGGCGCAGGTAGTTTACCACCAGCTTAATCCTTAACAGATCTTCACCACGATGTCGTGCAGGGTATTGGCACAGTGCGCCATGTTGTGGGCGGCATTGGAGAGGTGGCGGTAGATTTCGCGGCGTTTGAACATGTTGATGTAATCGTCGCCCTTGAACAATTCGGCCAGGGCGATGCGATACAACCTTTCTACCCGCCGCTGCGCCTTGCGTGCCGTATCCGCATCGTCCGCCGCCGTCAGGGGGGCGCTCCCCAGCTTGCTGAATCCCGCGACCAGGGCATCTACACCTTCCTGCAGCAGTTTGGCTTTTTCCACGATGAAGGTGTCCGGCGTTACGCCGAGCACGTCCATTTCGCTCACGGTGGTTTTGCAGTAGGTCACGATCCGGTCGAGGTCGGCGATTGCACGGTATATATCTTCCCGGTCGATCGGGGTGGAGAATGCCTCGTTCAGGGCATGGAGGTTACGCATTTTGATGAGGTCGGCTTCATGCTCATCCTGCTTGATCTTTTTCCCCAGTTCTATGTCCCCTGTTTTCATGAATTCAACCAGGTCGTCAACCGAATTGCTGACCTGATGGCATTGCTCGGTCAGCAGCTTGAAAAAGTCGGGGGTCTTGGGGAAAACCCGATCGAAGAGGGCCGAGAAGAAGGATCTGGATGGTTCGCTCATGATATTTATCCTATCAGTTTCATTGCCAGACGCACGATGAAATAACATGTGATCGCCACCATTGCCGCACCGGGAATGGTGATCAGCCAGGTGATGGAAATCTCTTGCGCCTTCGCCCAGCGCACTGCTTTGGGACGTTCCGACGCGCCTATCCCCATGATCGAAGTGGCGACGACATGAGTAGTGGATACCGGCGCGCCGACCAGGGAGGCGGCAAAAATCAGTCCGGCCGAGGTGAGCTGGGAATCCAGCGCATGCAGCGGGCGCACCTTGTAGATGGCGAAGCCCAAGGTGCGCACGATGCGCCAGCCGCCGGACATGATGCCCAGCGTGATGGCCGTGGCGCAGGCCAGCATCACCCAGAACGGCACGACGAATTCATGGATGAAACCGCCCAATAGCAACACCAGGGTGAGGATGCCCATGCTTTTTTGCGCATCGTTGGCGCCATGCGAAAAGGCCAGCCCTGCGGCGGTCAGGAATTGGGCGCGGCGTAGATGGCGATTGATCGCCGGGCTGGCAGACCGGAGCAGGAACAGCATCGCGCGGTGCAGGGCAAAGCCGGCCCAGAAGCCGATCAGCGGCGACAGCACCAGCGCCAGCAGCACCTTGGTCACGCCAGTGAAGTGGCCGTGCAGCAGCAGTTCTTCGAAACCCCAGGCCACATGCTCTGCACCGGCAGCCACTACTACCGCGCCAGCCAGCCCGCCCACCAGCGCGTGCGAGGAGGAGGAGGGGATGCCGCGCCACCAGGTCAGCAGGTTCCAGACGATTGCACCGAGCAGGCCGCACACAATAATGGTGAGCGACACCGAGGCCTGCAAATCCGAAAGGTCGATAAATTTGCCGATGGTGTTGGCGACCGCCGTGCCACCCAGCAGCGGGCCGAGAAATTCGAAGAAACCGACGATCAGCACCGCCTGTGCCGGCGTCATGGCGCGCGAGGCGATCACCGTGGCGACGATATTGGCGGCGTCGTGAAAACCGTTGGTGTAATCGAACAGCAGCACGATCACCACCGCTGCGACCGCCAGAATCAGAACAACATCCATATTGAGCAGGAAGGAAGTTTAGACGTTGTTAGCCTACCATTATCCAGGGGGTAGGGGGCACGTTTTTGTGCCCGCCCTACATGGCTTTTTTGTGGCCATGACGCTCCTGTTTGTAGCGTGCCAATGCATTTTAGTTCCGGCTAACCTAAAGGTTAGTCTTCACTGAAATGCTCTCGAACGCCAGCGTTCGAGAGCATTTTCCACCAGCGAATACACGGCCGGCACCACTACCAGGGTGAGCAGGGTCGAGGTGATCATGCCGCCGATCACCGCCACTGCCAGCGGACCATTGGTTTCTGCACCGGCCCCCAGACCCAGCGCTGCCGGCAGCAGGGCCAGGATCACCGTCATCGAGGTCATCAGCACCGGTCGCATCCGAATCGGGCAGGCCTCTGAGAGCGCCTCGTCGATGCCCTTTCCCTCGGCGCGCCGCTGGTTGGTAAGATCCACCAGCAGGATGGAGTTCTTCGCCACCAGACCGATCAGCAGCACCAGGCCGATCATCGAGTAGATGTTGAGGGTGTGGTTGAACAGCCACAAGGACATCACCCCGCCGATGATCGCCAGCGGCTGCGCCACCATGATGATGAAAGGCTGGATGAAGGAATTGAACTGGCTCGCCAGCACCATATACAACAGCACCATCGCCAGAGAAAAGGCAAAGATCATGTACTGCACGGTCTTGCCGAATTCTTCCGCCTGACCGATCATTTTCACGCTATAGCCTATCGGCAACATCTCCGCAGTGGCGGCTTTTACTTTGTTCACGGCATCGCCGAGCGGGATGGAAGGTGTGCCGTAGAAAGTAGCGGCATATTGCAGGTCGAAGCGTCCGATCACGGCGGGCCCCAGCGTCTGTTTCACGCTCGCCACGGTGTCCAGGCGCACCAGCGACCCATCCCGGGAGCGCAGATAAACCTTGTTCAGATCGGAAGGCTGCCTGAATTCGCCGTCCCTGGCTTTGACCCGGATGTCGTAGCGCTGGCCGTCGCCCGGCACGTCGTTGAATTTGGCGATGTCCACGCCGCCGGAGAGCATGTTGAGCGCCAGCGCCACGTCCTGAGTCGTCAGCCCCGCAGAGGCAATCCGGGTGCGATCAGGGTCGAGGACGAGCTGTGGCAAGTCGAGCTGAAGATCAAGGTCAACCCGGCCCAGACCGGGATCGGTGGAAAGCGTTTGCTGCAAAGATTTGGCAATGCGCCCCACTTCATCGAGATTGGGGCCGTTGATCACGAACTGCAAGGGTTCGCCGCGCTGGCCGCCGACCATCGGATAGGGCGCGGCGAAAGCACGCGCACCGGGGATTTGCGCCAGTTCCTTGCGGATCACGGGAATGACATCCTGCTGCCTGACTTTGCGCTCGCCGCGCGGCGCCATGCGCACCACCACCATCGCCTGGTTGACCTGCCCCGCATTGCCAAGACCGATCAGGGCGAACTCGGTGACGATTTCCTTGTGGCGGAATAGCAGTTCCTCGACAAGGCGCAAACGGCTGTCGGTATATTCGATGCTGGAGCCGAGCGGGGTACGCAGATTAATCAGGAAGCGGCCTTCGTCCTCTTCAGGGACGAAAGTCTTGCCCACGTTGATGAAGAAAAAACTGCTCGCCACCACGGTCGCCAGGGTCAGCGCCACCACCTTCCAGCGGTGACGCAGCGCCTTGTCGAGCAGGTAGCGGTAGAGGCTGTCCATGCCGTGAAAGAAACGATCCAGAACATAGTAGAGTTTGCCGTGATGCTTTTGCACCTTGAGGTAGCGCGAGCACAGCATCGGCGTCAGCGTCAGCGATACGAACAGGGACACCAGCACACCGAAGGTGACCACCACCGCAAAGGATTTGAAGAACTGTCCGATGATGCCGCCGAGGAACATCACCGGCGCAAAAATCGAGACCAGGGACAGCGTGGCGGCAATCACCGCGAACATCACTTCGCGGCTGCCGTTGATGGCAGCAGCGACCGGGTCGGCGTCGATTTCCTCGCGGTGGCTATGACTGTTTTGGCTCTGGCCGCCCGCTTCTGCGGGCTTAACATTCGCTGCGCTCATGTTAGCCGCCGCCGAAACATTCATCGTCTGATGTCGATAAATGTTTTCTAAAACCACGATGGCATCGTCCACTACCACGCCGATCAGCAGCAGCAGGGCAAGCATGGTGAGCGAATTGAGGGTGTAGCCAAAGAAGTAGATCACCGCCACCGCGCCCATCAGCGACACCGGAATGGCGGTAGCGATGATCAGGGTGGAGCGCATGCTGCGCAGGAACAGCCAGACGATCAGAGACGCCAGCAGGGTGCCTTCGATCAGATGCTCCTTCAGGGAATCAACGATTTCCTGGATGAAGATCGCGTCGTTGGAAACCACGTCCAGCGTCATGCCGGGCGGCAGTTGCGGGATGATCTCGGTTTCCAGTCGCTGCTTGATCGCATCGACAATCGCCACGGTGTTGGTGTTAGTGACCTTGACGATGCCCAGGCCAATGGTGGTTTTGCCCATGAAGCGCGCGAGCTGCCGGTAATCGGCCAGGGCATCCTCGACTTCGGCGATATCCTTGAGACGCACCGGTGAGCCATCGCGGTAGGCGACGATCATTTTTGACAGATCGTCGAGTCGGTGAAATTCCAGGTCGAGCTTGATCAGGTTTTCAGTCTTCTGCCCCACCAGAAAGCCGCCGGCCAGCTGGACGTGCTCGTTGGCAAAGGCGATATTGATATCCTGGGCGGTGACCTTGAACGCAGTCATTTTCGCCGGCAGAAGATTGACCCGAATGGTGCGGTCGCGGCGCCCGCCCAGGCGCACTTCGCCTACGCCGTTGATGGTTTCGAGGCGCTTCTTGATGGTGTTGATGGCGTACTGGTTGAGCTGCTGCTGTGTGCGGTCGCCGCGCAGCGCCAGCCACATGATCGGCATGGCGTTGGTCTCGACCTTGGCGACGACGGGAGGGTCGGCGTCCTTGGGCAAACGGCGCAACACCTGATTGACCTTGGCCTGCACCTCGTTGAAAGCGACATCGACTTTCTTGTCCAGGCTGAAGGTGATGTTGATCACCGATACGCCGGGCGAGGAGGTGGACTGGATATGTTCGATGCCGGGTACGCTGTTGATTGACGTTTCGAGCACGTTGGTGATGCTGGCGTCGACGATGTCGGGGTTGGCGCCCTTCAGCGTGGTGGAGATCGAGACGATGGGAAACTCGATGTGGGGAAAGCGGTCCATGCCGATGCGCTGGTAGCTGATATAGCCGAACAGCACCAGCACGGCAGACAGCATGAACGCCAGCACGTGGCGCTTGATGGAAAGTTCGGGCAAGGTCATTTCTGTAAGCCTCTAATTCTTGGAAACCGTGTTAACCACGGGGATCACGGGGTAACTTCAATTGTTACGCAGTATGCGTTCAAGTTTGTATTTTCCCCGTGTGCCCCGTGGTTCAATTGCGGTTTTGGGGTTTAGCGCCATTCACTTCTTTAACACTGACCGCAGCCTGGTCAGTGAGAAAACCCGCACCGTCCGCCGCCACCGTTTCGCCCGATCTTACCCCCTGTAAAATTTCCACCTGGCCGTTCTGGGTAACGCCGGTGGTGACAACATGCTGAACGGCCTTGCCATTCTCGATCACGTAGACCACCTTGCCGGCAGGTCGCAGCACCACGCTGACCTCCGGCACGGTGACCGCCTCCGCATGCTCCTCAACGACGACTGCGCCGTTGACTGAAGCGCCCGGTTTCCATCCGCCCGGGTTCTTCACTTCCACCACGGCATCGAATGCGCGGTTGGTGCTGCCCACCATCGGTCGCACCTGCTCTATCTTGCCAGTCACTGTGGCATCCGGTGCGGCAGGCGTGGAAAGATTAACCACCTGGCCCACTTTGATGCGTTGCGCGGCGGTTTCGGGGAAAGGCAGGCGGATGCGCAGATTTTCGCTGGTGGAAAGTTGAAACACCGGCTTGCCGAGATCGATCCAGTCGCCCACCGAGACCATGCGGTTGTCGACCCGCCCATCCACCGGCGACACGATCCGGGTGCGGGAAAGGTTCTTGGCGGCGCGAGTGTACTGCTCGCGCGTGGAAACATTCTGGGCCTCGTAACCTTCCAGTTGTGAGGGTGAAATAAAACCCTTCCCGGCCAATTCACGATAACGTTCTGTCAGCTTGCGCTGACTGGTTGCCTGAGCTCCCAGGCGTTTCTCATCGGCGGAGAAATCGGTGGGATCGATTTCAGCCAGTAGTTGCCCTTTCTTAACAGGCGCACCGATTTCGACATGGATCTTGATAATCCGTCCCGCCACCTCAGCCCCCACTTTGGGCGCGGTGGAACTGTCCGCCTCGCCAACCGACTGCTCCAGCACCTGCATGGTGCGGGATTGCGCCTGAGTGACGGTGATGATTGCTGCCGGTGGACCGGCTTTCTTCTGCTCTTCCGGCTTTTTCGCACACCCCGGTAGCAGCAGTGCTACACCGAGCAAGCAAGGGATGAAGATCGATGTGGTTGTTCGCATGTCGTTTAATCCAAAGTACAGGGTTAGGGCAGAATTCCTTGCAGCAGGATATCGACCAGCATCCCGCTATAACTCTCCGGAGCGTTGGTGAAACTGACATCAGGAAGATGTCGTAGCACCTCGCGCGACTGAAAGAAGAACACGTCTGCGCCGATCAGCAGGGTGGCCAGCATGGCGGGATCGATGCCCTTGCGCAGTTCGCCGTTTTTCTGGCCGGTGCGGAGGATCTTCACCAGGCTTGCGAAGTTCTGACCGAACACTTGCTCGGCGAATTCCTTGCCTCGTTGAGAGCCGTTTTCCAGCAAATCGCGCTGGATCAGCCGGGTGATTTTTTCATCCCGCAGGATGTTGGCCAGATGCGATTGCGAGAAATCACGCAGGCGCTCGACCAGGGTGCCGGAGCCACTGCCAAGTTGATCGATCTGACTTCCGGATTCGCTGCATGCGGTTCTAAGAACTTCAAGATAGAGCGCGTTCTTTGATTTGAAGTGATGAAAAACATTGGCCTTGCTGACACCGGCTCGCTCAGCGATGGCCTTCATCGATACCGCATTGAAGCCGGATTCGGCAAACAGATCCTTGGCTGCGGCAAGAATGCGTTCTACCGCATCAGAGCCAGGCACAGACAAGTTGGAGGTGGTTTCTACCAGGGGCACTGCCGGTCTCGATAAGTCAGGAAAACAGAAAACAAATTAGCACCGACTGACCGATCGGTCAATATTGCGGGAGGTGTTGTTTGAAAGGAGAGAGAATCTTAACAGGGAGGGAATAAAACATAACGGCGGGATTAAAAATCCCGCCGTTATGTTGGACCAGCGTTGACTACTTTTTTGCTGCAGCGACAACGACAGGTGCTGCCGCAGGTTTGGCAGCAACAGCTTTTTTAGCCGGTGCTTTTTTAGCGGCAGGTTTTTTCGCCGCAGGTTTTGCTGCGGGTTTGGCAGCAGCTTTTTTCGCTGGTGCTTTTTTAACTGCCGCAGTCTTGGTTGCAGATGCCTTTTTAGCGGCGGGTTTTGCAGCAACTTTTTTCGCTGCTGGTTTTGCTGCGGCTTTGGCTACTGTTTTCTTGGCGGCGGGTTTTGCAGCGACCGCTTTTTTAGCCGGCGCTTTTTTTGCTGCGGTAGCTTTGGTTGCAGTAGCTTTTTTGACAGCAGGTTTTGCGGCGGGTTTGGCTGCAGCTTTTTTCGCTGCCGGTTTTGCTACGGTCTTGGCGGCGGGTTTGGCAGCGGCGGCTTTTTTCACCGGCGCTTTCTTAGCTGGTGCGGCCTTGACTGCTGTTGCAGGCTTGGCAGCGGCTTTTGCTGCGGCAGCGGGTGCAGCAGGTTTGGTTGCGGTCGCTTTGACAGGTGCCTTGGCGGGAGACTTGGTCGCTTTCTTTATTGCCATTTGCTGACTCCTTATTGTAGAAAGTTATCTCGAGTACATATTTATTTTGGTGCTGTTAACAATCCAAAATAAAGCGGCAGCACTGAACAACTGATTGCATAACCTTGTTGTTCCTCCCGTTACGACTGCATGACCGAGAGCATGTTTCCGCCGTGCGTCTAAATTCTATTCCAATTATTTGGAAATACACAACAGATAAAACTGCATTGCGCAAAAAAAATCATTGGAAATAGACGGGCTTACGAGAGGTTGGCCAGAGTTTTTTTTCAGGCGGCGCGCAGCAAACACTAAAATGACAATGGTTTACACCGGCCATGGTCAAGGCTAACAGAGTATATTTGTTCCGTTGTGCAGACGTGAAAAACACAAAAAACAATCATGGAAGCAGCCGTTCCAGCGCGAATAATTGCGAAATTATTTCTCGTTCGCGAATCAAATGTGTGTTGTTTTTCTGCACCATAATTTCGGCAACTCTTGGTCGAGTGTTGTAATTGGAACTCATGCTCATGCCATACGCCCCTGCCGACATCACCGCCAGCAAGTCACCTTCGGCGAGATGCAGGTGGCGATCATGGCCAAGGAAGTCGCCGCTCTCGCACACCGGCCCGACAATTTCATAGCGTTGCGCAACGCCGGTATTTTCTTTGACCGGAAGAATCGCATGATAGGCATCGTAAAGCGCCGGTCGCATCAGATCGTTCATCGCGGCATCGACGAGCGCGAAATTTTTCGTTTCGCCATGCTTGAGATATTCCACTTTGGTGAGCAGCAGACCGGCGTTGCCAACCAATGCGCGGCCCGGTTCGAGCAGTATCTTGAAGTTGCGATCGGCGAGTTTTTCCAGCAGCGTGTCTGCGTAATCAGTCACTGGCGGCGGCGTTTCATCGCTGTAGCAAATGCCCAGACCACCGCCAAGATCGAGGTGATGAATTTCGATGTTTTCTTTTTTCAAGGCGTCGATCAATAGCAGAATTTTGTCGAGTGCATCGGCAAAAGGTGTGACCTCGGTAATCTGCGAGCCGATATGACAGTCGATTCCGGCCACTTCCAGGTGCGGCAGATCGCGCGCCTTGCAGTAGAGTCGAACAGCATCGGTATAAGCGATGCCGAATTTGTTGCCCTTGAGTCCGGTGGAAATATAAGGATGGGTTTTCGGATCGACGTCGGGGTTCACGCGCAAACTAACCGGTGCTCGCTTACTCATTTCTCCGGCAACTTTGTTGAGACGCTCCAGTTCGCTTTCCGATTCGATGTTGAAACACAGGATGCCTGCATCAAGCGCCTGGCGCATTTCATCCGCAGTTTTTCCGACACCGGAAAACACCACTTTTTTAGCGTTGCCGCCAGCCGCCAGGACGCGCGCCAGTTCACCGCCGGAAACGATGTCGAATCCCGCGCCGAGGCGCGCGAAAAGATTGAGAATGGCGAGACTGGAATTGGCCTTCACCGCGTAGCAGATCAGATGGTCACGTTCTGAAAAAGCCGAGTCGAAACTTTGATAGGCGGCGGTTAATGCGCCATGAGAATAAACATAACAGGGCGTGCCGAATTCTTCCGCAATGCGGGAAAGCGGAACGGATTCGACGCACAGTTCGGCATCATGGCGGGAGAAAAATTTCATGGTTTTTTCTCCTCGGCGGCAGGCTGCGGTGCTACTGAAATTTTGGCGGCAGGCGCCTGATCAGGCGCGGGCAAATAGAGCGGACCTTTGTGGCCGCACCCCTGGAGCAAAAGGACAAGCAAAGCTGGCAAAAAAACGAAGCGCATATTATTCTCGGAAGTCTGTAATGTTGCGCATCATCTTATCACAAGGAAAACTCGAAATGACCGAGAGCGAATTCAACAAACTGGCGGACGAAACACTGGCCAGAATCGAGCAGTCACTGGACGATTCCGATACAGACATCGACTACGAGATGAACGGTGGCGTTCTGGAACTGAGCTTCGAGAATGGCAGCAAGATCATCGTCAACAGACAGACGGCAGCGCGGGAAATCTGGGTGGCAGCAAAATCGGGGGGGTATCATTTTTTGTGGAAGAATGGGGCGTGGCATGACACGCGGGATGGGGGGGAGTTGTTTGCTGCGTTGGGGAGGTATGCAAGTGAGCAGGCGGGGAAGCCGATCGGTTTCTGACGACTAAATCGGCGTTTCCTTGACGTTACCACTGATTGCCGGATCAGTCCCAAGCAACTTCTGTATCACCGCTCCGGCCAGCATGTAGCCGAAAAGCGGTGGCATATAACTGATGGTGCCGTTGACCGCGCGCGGACGCCCCGCCCCTTCCACCGGTTGAGGCGGAAGCGGCGCGCTGGGTTGCTCGTCGGAAAAAACGGTCAACAGCCCCTTGCGGATGCCGTGACGCTGCAAGCGTTTCCGCATCTGGCGCGCGAGCGGGCACATTTCGGTCTGGCTGATGTCGGCGAGTTTGATCTTGCTCGGATCAAGACGATTTCCCGCCCCCATGCTGGACACCACCTTCAGGCCGCGCTTCAGGCTTTCCGCCACCAGCGCCACCTTGCACGCCAGCGAATCGATCGCATCCACCACGTAATCGCAATCTCCCGGCACCAGGTCGTTGACGTTTTCGGTATTGAGAAACTGCCGGATGATTGTCAGCTGACACTCGGGATTGATGTCGCGAATGCGCGCCGCCATCAACTCAGCCTTGGACTGGCCCACGGTAGAGAGCAGTGCCGGCAACTGGCGGTTGATGTTGGAAGCGGCCACCACATCGTGGTCGAGCAGGGTCATGCGGCCAATGCCGGCGCGCGCCAGCGCTTCCGCGCAGTAAGAACCGACGCCGCCCAGCCCGGCAACAAACACATGCTTGGATGCCAATTTTGCGATGCCTTCATCGCCGATCAGGATATGGGTGCGTTCGAATTGGGGTTGCATAGAAAACCTTTTTTAGCCGCAGAGATCACAGAGGACACAGAGTTAAAACCATTTTACCTCTCTGTGATCTCTGTGATCTCTGTGGCTAGTTGTTATTCAATTGTTTTATGTTTGACTTCTTTATGTGTTTCCAGTGGCTCGACATGTATCGTCACCGCGATGTTGGACAAGGTGCGCTCGAGGGCTTCCTCGATCCGGTCGCACAAGGCATGCGCTTCGTTCACCGTGTTTGCTCCCGGTACCAGCAAGTGAAAATCGACGAAACGACGCGAACCGGATTTGCGTGTGCGCAGGTCGTGAAAGGAGGTGCCTTTGGGCAATATTTTACCGATCTCCGCCTCGATTTTCCCGACTTCATCGAGCGGCAGGGCAGCGTCCATCAGTCCGCTCCAGGATCGCCGCAACAGGCTGGAACCGGCATAGATGATATTGAGCCCCACCGCCACCGCCATCAGCGGATCGAGTATCTGCCACGAGGGCGGCGCGAACATCACCACGGCCAGGCCCGCCACCACTCCCACCGAGGTCCAGACATCCGTCATCAGATGTTTGGCATCCGCTTCCAGGGTAATGCTGTCGTACTGTGTTCCCACCTTGAGCATGGCCCGTGCCGTGGCGAAGTTGAGCGCCGCCGCGAGCAACGAAACCATCAGGCCGGGGCCGAGATTTTCCAGTGCTGCGGGATGCAGGAAGCGCCCCACAGCAGCATAGATGATGGATGTCGCTGCAACCAGGATCAGCGCGCCTTCGGCACCGCTGGAGAAGTACTCTGCCTTGTCGTGACCGTAGGCGTGATCCACATCCGCAGGACGGGAAGCGATGATCAGCGCCGTCAGGGCAATCAGGCCGGCGGCGAGGTTGACCAGCGATTCGACGGCATCAGAAAACAGGCTCACCGAATCGGTGAGATGCCAGGCACCGAATTTCAGCGCCATCGTCGCGATCGAAGTTGCAATCGACAGGTACGCCATGCGCAGGGTGGCCTGTCTCCTCATGGCAGCCCCTTCAGGATCGTTCTGGCATTGGCCGTCGTTGCCGCCATTACTTCAGCGACTGTCATCCCGCGCAATTCAGCCAGGGTTTCGGCGATGCGCGGCAAGTATTCGGGGCTGTTGCGCTCCCTGCCGATGAATGCCGGTGGAATGTCGGGCGCATCGGTTTCGAGCACGATGCTGTCCAGCGGCAGAGTGGCGGCAAGATCGCGCAGCTTGGTGGCGCGGTCGTAAGTCATGGCGCCGCCAAAACCGAGCTTGAATCCCAGTTTGATGAATTCTTCGGCCTGCTGGCGGCTGCCGTTAAAGGCATGGGCGATACCGCCTTTCACCTTGGTGAGGCGCAGGAATTTCAGCACCGTATCCTGCGCCCGGCGAATGTGCAGCAGCACTGGCAGGTCGAATTCCCGCGCAATTTTCAGTTGCTCTGAAAAATAGAATTCCTGACACTCGCGGTCGTAATCCGGCACGAAAAAATCCAGGCCGATTTCGCCGATGGCGACCGGGCGGTGCAAAACGATCATCTCGCGCAGTACGGTCAAATCCTCCGGCACTGCACCATCCACATACAGGGGATGTATGCCCAGCGCCGGAACGCAATCGGAGTAGCGCTCGCACGTCGCCAGCAACGCGGCGAAGCCGGCTCGCTCCACGCCGGGAACCACGATGATCCCGACCCCCGCTGCGCGAGCGCGCGCCACCACTTCGTCGCGGTCAGCGGCGAATTCGGCGGCATCGAGGTGGCAGTGGGTATCGATCAGCATGGCGCTATTCTACCTAAAACGGGGCATCTCACCGCAGAGGACGCGGAGGACGCAGAGGAATTCAAAAACACAGGCCCAGCCATGTAGGTTGGGTTAGGCGCGGCTTTATCGCGCCGTAACCCAACAAACCCAAGCTTCCTTCAAAATGTGGGTTTTGAAGTTTGGGTTTGCTGGGTTACGCGATAATACCGCTAACCCAACCTACATTCTCCGCCGCCAGGCTTTTTCCGCCTCGATGACGAAATAGATGACCAGCCCTACCGCCACGATCCGTGCCCAGTCGTCGAGACCGATCGGTGCGCTGGCGAACAGGCGGTTCATCACCGGGGCATAGGTAAACAATAGCTGGAGCACGATCATCAGCCCCACGCCGCTCCACAGCCAGATGTTGGAAAAGAATCCGACGTGGAACGGCGAGTGGGTCATAGAGCGGCAGTTGAACAGGTAGAACATCTCGCCCATCACAAACACGTTGACCGCCACGGTGCGGGCCTGCTCCAGGCTTGCGCCGGTTTCCAGCTCCCACAGGAACAATCCGAATGCCCCACCCAGCAGCAGCGCGCTGACCAGCAGGATGCGCAGCATCAGCGCGGTGGTCAGAATCGGTGCGGCGGGGTGGCGCGGCGGGCGGCGCATGATGTCTTTGTCGATCGGCTCGAACGCCAGCATGAGGCCAAGCAGCACGGCGGTGGTCATATTGATCCACAGAATTTGCAGCGGCGTGATCGGCAGGGTCACACCCAGTACGACGGCGGCGAGAATGACGAAGCCCTCGCCGAAATTGGTCGGCAGCGTCCAGGTGATGAACTTGACCAGGTTGTCGAACACGCCCCGTCCTTCCTCCACTGCCGCCTCGATCGAGGCGAAGTTGTCGTCGGTGAGCAGCATGGCGGCGGCTTCCTTGGCCACCTCGGTGCCGGTGATGCCCATGGCGATGCCGATGTCCGCCTGCTTCAGCGCAGGCGCATCGTTGACGCCGTCGCCGGTCATCGCCACGATCTCGCCCTCGGCCTGCAGAGCTTCGACGAGGCGCAGCTTCTGTTCCGGCTCGACGCGGGCGAACACGGTGGTGTTACGCACCGCGCTACGCAACTCGGTATCGGACAGCGCGGCAATTTGCCGACCGGTGAGCGGTGCTGCGCCCTCGCCCAAGCCGAGTTGGGTGGCGATGGCGGCGGCGGTAACGGCATGATCTCCGGTGATCATCTTCACCGCAATGCCCGCCGCGTGGCAGGCGCGTATCGCCTCGACCGCCTCAGCCCTGGGCGGGTCGATCATGCCCTGCAGGCCGATGAAGACCAGGTTGCCAAGGTGGCGATGGTCGAGCGCAGCCCCCTCTTCTGGTGCACCCTTGGCCAGAGCCAGCACGCGCAACCCGTGCGAGGCCATGGCGTGGGCGCGAGCTTCGATCTCGGTCCGATCCAGCGCAATCTCTCGCCCTTCCGGATCAAGCATTACGCTGGCGCGGTCGAGAATCTTTTCCAGAGCGCCTTTTATATAGATGACATCACCATGCGAAGTGGCCATGTACTGATAGCGCGAATCGAATGGAACTTCATCGCGACGCGGCCAGGCGACATGCAGTTCGCCCAGGTTCAACCCGGCCTTTTCTGCCGCTACCAGAAGGGCGCCCTCAGTGGGGTCGCCGGCGACTTCGCGACGCCCCTCGCGCTCGACCAACACCGCGTCATTGCACAGCACACCGGCGACGAGGGACTCGCGCAAGGCGCCTTGCGCCACCACCATCTTGCCGTCCCGGCTGACCTCGCCCTGTGCCGCATAGCCGCTGCCGCTGACGCGGAAGGTCTCGCCACCGGCATAGATTTCCTGCACCGTCATCTGGTTTTCGGTAAGGGTGCCGGTCTTGTCGGAACAGATCACCGTTGCGCCGCCCAGGGTTTCCACCGCCGGCAGCTTGCGAATGATGGCGCGGCGCTTGGCCATGCGCGACACGCCGATGGCCAGGGTGATGGTAATGGCCGCAGGCAGGCCCTCGGGAATCGCCCCCACCGCCAGCGCCACCGCCGCCATGAACATCCCCACCGGTGGTTCGCCGCGCCAGATGCCGACTGCGAAAGTGAGCGCCGCCAAGCCCAGTATCACGTACAGCATGATCGCGCTGAAATGCTCGATCTTGCGGGTCAGCGGCGTGGACAGGTCGGTGGCTTGGGCAATCAGGCGCGAAATACGACCGGTTTCGGTGATATCCCCGATTGCCACCACCACCCCGACGCCCTGGCCGCTGGTCACCAACGTGCTGGCGTAGGCCATGTTGGTACGCTCCGCCAGGACGGCGTCCTTCTCCAGATGAGCCGTAAGCTTCTGCACCGGCAACGATTCGCCGGTCAGCGATGCCTCGTCAGTCATCAGCTCGCGCGTGCGGAACAGGCGCAGGTCGGCCGGCACCTTGTCGCCAGGGGCGAGCACTACCACGTCGCCCGGCACCAGTTCGGCGGCGGGCAGCGGTTGCTTGACGCCATCGCGCAGCACGGTGGTGGAACTCGCCGCCATCCGCGCCAGCGCAGCAATCGCATCTTCCGCTTTGGCCTCCTGGATATAACCGATCATTGCGTTCACCAGTACCACGCCGAAGATCACGCCCGAATCCACCCACTCCTGAAGAAAAGCGGTGATCACGGAGGAGGCGAGCAGAATGTAGATCAGCGGCTGATGAAATTGCATCAGGAAACGCAGCCAGGCCGGCTGTCCTTTTTTTGGCGTGAGCAGGTTGGCACCAAAAGTTTCGCGGCGGCGCTGCGCCTCGTCGGCAGTCAGGCCGTGCGCCAGATCGCTGGCTAGCAGTTCGACGACCTCGTTGGCCGGCAAGTGGTGCCAGTGCTTTTCCAGCAGCGAATTGGTCGGTTCCGTCATTTATTCTTTATAACCCTACAAAGCGCTTCACCGCGGAGGACGCGGAGGCAAAACAAAGCATTGGCAATTTATGCTGCGACATCTACCAGGCGAATACACGTCACACCTCGCATTTGAACTCCTCTGCGTCCTCCGCGTCCACTGCAGTTCAATAGTTTTAAGCCCTTATTTAAGCCCTTTCAAAATCTCCCGCACCGGTTTGGGTAGTGCCGCCCCCATTGCGTCGGCCAGGCTGAGCCACCGCCCGCTAGACTCGCGCGCGCCAAGCCGCTGGCTACCCTCACCCCAACCCTCTCCCGCTTGCGGGAGAGGGGGCAAAGGTAAAGGGCTCTTGTTTTGATTTGCCGTTACCTCGAACACCCTCGGCACGATGCGCAGGCGAAAATGGGTAAAGGTATGCTGCCGCTCAAGCAGCGGACTGATTTCCTTGCCGGCCATGCCAAGACGATCAAGCAAGTCCTTCTCCAGAACAGGCGCCTCGGGCAGGCTCCACATGCCGCCCCAGATGCCGGTAGGTGGCCGCTTTTCCAGATACACCTCGCCCTGGCGCAGCAGGACCAGCATAGCAGTTTCCTTTTGAGGCAGAGGTTTGCGCGGCTTGGGCGCAGGCAGCTCCGCTACCCGTTTTTCATTGTAGGCGACGCAGCCGGAGACGAAAGGACACGCGGCACAGGAAGGCTTGCGGGTGCATACAGTGGCACCCAGATCCATCAGGGCCTGGGTGTAGGTTTCGATGTCGGATTCGGGAAGCAGCGCCTCGGCCTGTTGCCATAGCTGGCTCTCCACTGCTTTGGTGCCTGGATAGCCGGCAATGCCGAAGCAGCGCGCCAGCACGCGCTTGACGTTGCCGTCCAGAATCGCGCGGCGCTGGCCGAAGGAAAAAGCCAGGATCGCCGCAGCCGTGGAGCGACCGATGCCGGGAAGGGCCACGACCAACTCGGGGTCGGACGGAAAAATACCGCCATGCTGTGCCACCACAAGTTGCGCAGCACGGTGCAGGTTGCGTCCGCGCGCGTAGTAGCCGAGCCCGCTCCAATGGGCCAGCACCTCATCCTGAGACGCGGCAGCGAGGGTGGAAATATTGGGAAAGCTTGCGATGAAACGCTGATAATAGGGGATGACGCTGGCAACCTGGGTCTGCTGCAGCATGATTTCCGACAGCCACACCGCGTAAGGATCGCAAGTCTGCTGCCAAGGCAGGTCATGCCGGCCGTGATGTTTCTGCCACTCGATCAGGAGCCGGGAAAAATTCTTCATCCTGAAAACGGCAATTCACCACGAATGACACGAATGAAACACGAATGAACACGAATAGTTAGTCCTACCAAACAGGCAAGACGAACAGGAATAGTTAATTCATTGATTATTCGTGAACATTCGTGTTTCATTCGTGTGAATTCGTGGTTAAAAGCTTTTTTCTGGGTTAACCTACTTGAACAACCCTTTCAGGCCACTCTTCAGCTCTTCGCCAAGACGTGACTTGATTTCCTCCTTCTTCTGCTCGACTTTCTGCTTCACGGCCTCGGAAGCCATGGCATTGAAATCAAGACTGTATTTCAGCCCGGCAAACGGCCCGGTGATGCGCACCGGCACAGTCATGCCCTTGAGCGCGGATAGCTCCTTGCCGCCCTGGCCTTCCAGGGAGGCGACCACGGTGGCCTTGGCAAGATAATTCATCGAGCTTTCGCCGATGTTCACATCACCATTGCCAGCCAGCCGCAGCAGCGGCGATTTGGCGGAGAGGTCCTCGTTATGGGCGACGCCATGGTTAATCTGGAAACTGGCTTTCATTTCTGAAAAATCGGTCTTGTCCGCTGCATTGGCGGCCTGGGTGGCTTCCCCTTGAGGAGAGCCGAACCTGGCCTTGGCGCTGCGGATTGCGCCGGCAATGTTGATGCCTTTCAGCGCACCGTCGTGCAGGTTGAGCGCCGCGCTGCCCTGCAGCGCTTTTTTCATGGCGCTAACGGTGGCGCCCTGGGCATTGACGTCGAGCGCCACGCTGCCGTGCCCTTCCAGAATGTCGACATTGGCCGCGTCCTTCAGCATCGGGCCGACGCTGACCCCGGCCAGATTCTGTTTCAGCGCCACCCTGGGCGTTCCGCCGCCATGCAGGGAAATCGCGCCATTCAACGTCCCCTGGTAGAAATTCGCGGAAATCGGCGCGATGTTCATATTGCCGCCCCCAGCCTTGACGTTGAACTTGATGTTGGAGGACTTGATGTTGGCAACCTTGAGCGTACCGATGCTGAGCTGGCCATTGGCGTTGAGATTTTTCAGGAAGCCGAAATCCAACGGTTTTTCCGGCTGCTTCGCTTCGGGCTTGGCGGGTACAAGATAACGGTCGACATCCAGCTGCTCGATAACAATATCGAAATCATAGGCCGGCGCATCGAAATGGCTGATGCCGAGCCTGGCCTTGAGCGGGCTGTCGTCGATCTTGCCGGCCAGGTTCAGATGCACATCCTGCCTGGCCAGATCGATCCTGGCCGCACCGTCCAGATTCATGTTGAGCGCCCTGGGCATGGCCGGCCCGCTGAGAGTGAAGCTGGCAACGAATTTATCCAGGCTGAACTGGCGCGCATCCAGATTGGCGCTGAACGTGCTGGCGATCCGGCTCTTGATGGTGTTGTCACCCTGCTTGCCGTTGACGTCCAGAGTAAAATCATCGGCTCGCAAAGCGCTGATTTTTCCCGTTAGCGCGGGGACGCTCAGCGCGATATCCAGGTTACCCCTGGGCTGCATCAGCTTCGCTGACAGATCGATTTTGCCTGCGACACGCTCCGGCCCCAGCTCGAATTTCGGCGAAGTCAACCGAATATCCAGGCCGTCGGCACCGTACTTTCCTGCCAGGGAAAACGCCAGTTTATCGAGTGTAACCGCCTTTGCCTCGGTATCGAACAGCAGGCCGCCAGCCAGCGCCACCTGGGCGTTGATCTTGGGGTTTTCACTCTGCAAGGTGAATTTGAGGTCGACCTTGCCGGGCTGGTTGTTGGCCAGACGTCCAGACGAAAATTCCAAACCCGAAATATCCAGTTTCCGCCCAGCCATCTGGTCGTCGAAAGAAAGATCGGCGCGAGTGATGCTGACCCCTTCGATATCGAATTTGAGCTGCTCCGACTTTTCTTCCTTTTTCAACAAGTCGTCAATATTGGTGCTGCCGTCGGGGTAACGCACCAGCCCGGCCCGGAGTCCATCTATCCGAATGTGGCCCACCTCCAACTGCTGCTTCAGCAGCGGCAATATCGCGAGGGACACACGAACACTGTCGATGGCGGCGAACGCCTTGTCGCTGCCATGCTCGCTTAAGGAAAGCTTGCCAAGATCGGCGCCGATGCGGGGGAAAAAGGTCAGCTTGATGTCGCCATCGAGCTTCAGGGTGCGCTGCTTTTTCTCTTGCACCAGCTTGATGATCAGTGGCTTGTAATCGTTCGGATTGAAGGTGGCTGCGACCAGGGCAATCAGTGCAACGAATAAAACAAGAATGGCGCCGACGAAAAACAGACCGTATTTCAGTGTGTTATTCATTCGCATAATCCTGAGATGGGGATTAAAGACTGGAGCGGGTGAAGGGAATCGAACCCTCGTATGCAGCTTGGGAAGCTGCCGTTCTGCCATTGAACTACACCCGCAGGAGGGCAGATTTTACGATGGTTCCACTCATTACTCAACTGCAAGCATACAGGGAACCGCTGATTTATTCGTCGCATCATCGAAAGTCAGTGTCCAGCGTGCTGAATTTTCCAGATTCCGCCCTGGCCATCACCCCGGAGGTGAGTAATCCGGAGCGGAATGATGATTTGTCATTTAATCAGCATTTCCACAGATTAAGACATTTTTTGCCGGCAAGCATCTCGATCAGTAGAAATATGTCGATATTTTTTACATTTTTAAGCGGGGTTTACCCCCTGAAAAATTGCAACACAATGATAAATATGGCCACTTATTATTGGGCATAATAATTGCTTTGAATTTATTAATTCAATTCGGACGATGATCTACAAATCAGATCACTAGAACACTTGGTTGATTAATGAAAAAAATAATATCAGGGAAGCATTTTAACCTTTTCATTTTCATCGGGTTGATATAACCTCGACACATAAAAAAGCAGGGGCGCGAAAAGACGCCTACTAGAACCTACAGGGATGGAGTGAGAACGTGACGGAACAACTCAATGACAAGCATGAGAGTCGTTTTCTGCTGAACAGCGAAGCGGATATCCGGGCATTATTGAACAAACTGCAGAAAAAACGCAGTCATGTAACAGGCCATTTTGATAACAGTTACCACATATTTCCCACCTGTTTGCTGGAGGTCGGAAAAGACAATGTGATCCTGGACGATGTCTCCGACGAAGCAATATCCAAACGCATCCTGGCTTGCTCGCGGTTGCATTTCAGCTCGGTGCATGCCGGCGTGCCGGTAAGCTTCGTGTCCTCACAAATCGATCACTGCCTTTTCGAAGGCGCCGCAGCATTTTCCATCCCCTTTCCTTCAACCGTACGCTGGCCCCAGCGTCGCGAACTCTTCCGTGTGCCGACACCTATTGGCAAGCCGGCCTTATGTGAAATTGACCTCCATAATGGAAAAATCGCTCGCAATCCACTCTCGGATATCAGCGTAGGCGGCATCGGCATGTTGACGCAAGCCACTTCCCCGGTGCTCAAGCACGGCGCCATGTTTGGCGGTTGTCGCATCGACTTGCCCGGATTTGGCGAACTCACATCCGATATCCGCATTTGCAACTCATCCGACATCACTCTCAGGAACGGTCATCCGGTCAGGCGTTATGGCTGCCAATTCATCGATCTTCCGCATCAGGAGCAGTCGCTGTTGCAGCGCTACGTGATCAAACTCGAAATCGCCATGCGCGGCCCCCAAGCTCCCGCCTGACGGCTCGGCTTCCTTCACCATACCCGCCAGCGCAGAACCTTTCGTTCTACCATAGCGCTGCGCCTGCATGGTAGAATGCAATCCCATTTTATTTCTCGGCAACATTGAAGGCGATGCAGCTAACGGTCAACGGCTCACCCCACTCCTTTGAGCAGAATCCGAACCTCTCCCAGTTGCTGGAAACCCTGAACCTCACCGGCAAGCGCGTGGCGGTGGAAAGAAATGGTGAAATCGTGCCGCGCAGCCAATTCGCCGACACGTTACTGGCCGATGGAGACAAACTGGAAATCGTCGTCGCAGTCGGCGGCGGGTGATTCTGCGTGAGGCGTAAGGAGTGAGGAGTGAGGCGAAAAATCCGGCACCCCTCACCCCTCACTCCTTACTGGTTTAAAGACATGGACGAACTCATTATTGCAGGCAAAGCCTATTCCTCGCGCCTCCTGATCGGCACCGGCAAGTACAAGGATTTCGACGAAACCCGCCGCGCCGTCGAGGAAAGCGGCGCGCAAATCGTGACGGTGGCGATCCGCCGCACCAATATTGGCCAGACTGCCGGCGAGCCCAGCTTGCTCGATGCCCTACCGCCCTCGAAATACACCTATCTGCCCAACACCGCCGGTTGCTACAGCGCCGACGATGCCATCCGCACCTTGCGCCTGGCGCGCGAACTGCTGGACGGCCACGACCTGGTCAAGCTCGAAGTTCTGGGCGACCCGAAGACGCTTTACCCGAACGTGGTGGAAACCATCAAGGCAGCGGAAGTCCTGGTCAAGGATGGCTTCAAGGTGATGGTCTACACTTCTGACGACCCGATCATCGCCAAGCAACTGGAAGAAATCGGCTGCGTCGCGGTGATGCCGCTGGCCTCATTGATAGGCTCCGGCATGGGCATCCTCAACCCGTGGAATTTGCAGATCATCATCGACAACGCCAAGGTGCCGGTGATCGTCGATGCCGGCGTGGGCACCGCATCGGATGCTGCCATCGCCATGGAACTGGGCTGCGACGGCGTGCTGATGAACACCGCCATCGCCGGCGCCGGCAACCCGGTGCTGATGGCCTCGGCGATGAAAAAAGCCGTGCAGGCTGGGCGCGAAGCTTTCCTCGCCGGCCGTATGCCGAAAAAGCTGTATTCCGCCAGCCCGAGCTCGCCCACGACGGGGCTGATTTTCTAGCCACAGAGCTCACAGAGAACACAGAGTTCTCGCTTTTCTCTGTGGGCTCTGTGTTCTCTGTGGCAAAGACTTTATGAACAACCACCGACCCATCAGAAGCTTCGTCCTGCGGCAGGGCCGCATGTCCAACGCCCAGACCCGTGCGCTGGAAACCTGGCTGCCGCGCTGGGGCATCCCCTATCGGGAAACCCTGCTCGACCTTGACGCCGCCTTTGGCCGTAGCGCGCCGAAAATTCTTGAAATCGGCTTCGGCATGGGGGATTCCACTGCGGCTATCGCCGCCGCCCACCCTCAGAATGACTATCTCGGCATCGAGGTCCACGGTCCCGGAGTCGGTAGCCTGCTCAACCAGATCGAAGCCCTGGGCCTGCCCAATTTACGAGTGATCCAGCACGACGCGGTAGAAGTGCTCAAGCACATGATCACCCCGTCCAGCCTCGATGGCGTGCACATTTTCTTTCCTGACCCCTGGCACAAGAAAAAGCACCACAAGCGCCGTTTGATCCAGCCGGAACTGGTCGCGCTGCTATGCGAAAAGCTCAAACCCGGCGGATACCTCCACGCCGCTACCGACTGGCAGGAATACGCCGAGCATATTCTCGCCGTGCTCTCAGCCGAATCCCGACTTGCCAACACCGCCGCCGATTACGCCCCCAAACCGGACTACCGCCCACTGACCAAATTCGAACAGCGCGGTATCAAACTCGGCCACGGAGTGTGGGATATCGTGTTCAGGAAAATCTAGCTGAACCGGTCCTGCACTACCACCTCGCCCATCTGCAACTGTCCACCACGTGGCCACGGATCCCTGATTCCCTTGCCTATCGCAACGAACATCGCCACCACATGATCCTGCGGCAAATTGATCAGTTTGCCCACCGCATCGAAGTCGAAACCATCCATCGGGCAGGAATCGTAACCCATTTCCTTAGCCACCAGCATCAGCGTCATGGCCGCGATCCCGCATGAGCGCATGGCTTCATCGCGCTGCACCTGCTCTCTGCCCGCATAATATTGGCCGATGGCGGGCACGATAAAATCCTGCACTGGCTGCGGCGCGTTCACCCAATATCTGCCCGGCTCCTTATCCCACGCCTTGAGGTCTGCGCACAGCACGACCAGCAGTGAAGCATCCGTTACCTGCGCCTGATCCCACGCAGCCTGTCTTATTTCCTTGCGCAACGCCAGATCGCTTGCCAGCACGAAACGCCAGTTCTGAATATTGAAAGCGGTAGGTGACAACATGGCCCGCGACAGCAACTGGTCGATTTCTGCATCACTCATTCTATGGCCCGGATCAAACGCTTTCACAGATCGTCGTAGTTCTATTGCTCTGGAAACTTCCATGCCTCGCCTCCTAACGCTTGCGCAAATAAAATTCGTATGCTCCGCCTGTTTCCGACGTGGCCACCAGTTCGTTGCCGGTTTGATTGGCAAATGCCTGCATATCCTTGACCGAGCCTGGATCGGTAGCAGATATCTTCAATACTTGACCGGCGCCGATTTCAGCCAGCGCTTTCTTGGTACGCAAAATCGGCAGCGGGCAATTCAGCCCGCGCGCATCAAGTTCATTATCGTAGTTCATGGAAATCTCCTTTAAGATACCGACCATCCGGTATGTACACAAACAGCAAAAAAAAGCATTACCGGCCTTTCCTGGCTTTCACCGGCATCAACCCCTGCACGTAACCATGCAACTGCTTCATGCAGACTCCAAACGCCTTGGGGGATTGCATGCTTTTCGCCACGCCGATGCACCCCTCCCAGGCCGAAACAACAAACAGCGCTGCCGCCTTGTAATCCACATCCGCCCTGATCTCGCCCTGCTTCTGCCCGCGCTTGAGAGCATCCTCCACCGTCTTTTTCCAGATACCCAGCACGCCGTTGAGCTGCTCCTGAAACAACTTGTCCAGAGGACTCATCTCCTGCATCAGGTTATTCAACGGACATCCCAGCATGACAAAATCGGACGGCACCTTCTTGTCGATGGTGGCAATAATCTCCAGCAGCATTTCAACGGGGCGATCGCTCTCGCGCAAGCGTTTGAAAATAAGCTCCTCCAGATTCCCCTTGATCACTTCGTCGATCACGGCCAACCCCAGCGCCTGCTTGGTGGGAAAATGGTGGTACAAGGCGCCCTTGGTCAGTCCGGTATCCTGCAGGATATTGGCAATGCTGGCAGCTTGAAAACCTTGACGATGAATCTCGCAAAAAGCAGATTGCAAGAGTTTGTCTCGGGTAAGATCAGCTTGTTTTGTTTGCATGCGGCAATTACATACCAACCGGTATGCATGTGTCAAGCGCTTTCCACAAAACAACTTTGCCACTCTCGTGTCGTGCACATAGGTAGTTTTGAAACTTACAGAATCAAAATGACCGCGCTATAATTTATAGGCGCCGCCAGAAATAGCGGTCGCCATTCAAACCCACTCATAAGGAGTCGTCATGAAAAAACTGTTGATCGCACTGTGCCTGGCTGTCGGTTTCTCTTCCCCCGCCTTCGCCGCCGATGAAAAAGCGCCGACCGCGCAGCAGAGCAAGATGGGCGCCTGCAACAAGGAAGCCGGCGAGAAAGCGCTGAAAGGTGACGAACGCAAGAAATTCATGAGCGAATGCCTCAAGGCCAAAGCGCCTGAAGCTGCGAAAGAAAGCGCTGTGCCGGAAGAAAAGTTGACGCCCATGGCCACTTGCAACAAGGCTGCCGGCGAAAAAAGCCTGAAAGGCGACGAGCGCAAAAAATTCATGAGCAACTGCCTGAAGGCCAAAGGCCCGGAAAACATGAAGTGATACCGTTTCTGGCAGAACAAAAAACCCGCTACGGCGGGTTTTTTTAATGAATTCCGGAGCCGGCCTTTACCTTCAGAACCATCCGGTCACCAGACTGGATTACGTCGATATGCCGCAAGAAATTCTGGCCAAGCAGGGCATAATCTCTCTGATCCATTTGTCCTACCACGCCCACGCGCAAGCCCCTGAGCTGTAAGCCTCCCGCTTCTATCGTCTGGTCTGGCACCATTTCTCCCCACACCATTCCCCCGGCTGTCTTGAACGGCGTTGGCGTTCCTCTGGTCAAACCGATTTTTGCTGCCAGATCGGCGCTGACAACTACGGTGCTCGCACCGGTATCGACCATGAACGTCAGCGGTCGCCCGTTGATGGAGCCGCCCACATAGTAGTGGCCGTCACGCGAACGCTGGATAACGATTTCACCTCGTGCCATGTCCAGGCTTGTCACGGTGGCAACCTGGGGCTGCATTTTGGCATCCAGGAACCAATACATGGCCCCAAATAGAATGAGCCACAAGACCAGCGCCGTGATGTGTCCCCAAGGAAAGCGTCCCGCACTCATCGTGTTTTTATGGTAAGCGGCCGCTGATGGAGCGAAGGAATTCCTGGCGGAACTGATCGTTATCATTGAAACAACCGGCAAAGGCCTGGGTATAGACCCGCTCGTCGCCGCGCCGGTCCTCGCCCAGCAGCAGGCAAAGCTGTTCCGCCTCGATTACGCAGGCGGCGCCCTTGGCCTTGCCATGCGTAACCAGTGCCTCGGCAACATCGCGCGTCATCCACTCCTGATAGGTGAAACGATGGCCGATCGCGTCCACCAGTCGGGCGATGCGACCGAAGCCGTGCAGACGTCCGCCGGGAATATAAGCGACGTGGGCAATGCCGCGAAATGGCACAAGGTGGTGCGGGCAGACGCCGTGCACCGCGATGCCGCGTATCACCACCATGTCTTGGCGCAGATCGGCAAAGCCTTCGCCCAGCACTTCGGCAGGGTCCATGTCGTAGCCGCCGAGCAGACGTTTTTCCCATAGCTCGCGCACGCGTCGCGCGGTCCTGCCGGTGTGCGCGCTGTCCGGCGAGACACCACAGGCACGCAGCAAGTCGGTCACCGCCTGTTCGAAGGCGACTGCATCGAAACTGCCGATGCGGGGTATGCCCAAACCGCCGGATGGCGGCGCGGGATGATCGTGGTCACAACAGTCGGCCATGGTGTTTCCTTAATTTTTCTGACGCGGTATCCATCCATCCAGCAGTGTGCTGATTACTGCGTCAGCTTGCTCTGAAAGAACAAAACGGTCATTGGAAAGTATCCATCTGAATGCCAGTCCCTGCACCGCCGAAATCAGCAGGCAGGCGCTTTGCTCCGGGTTGATGTCGGGGCGAATTTCTCCCGCCGCCTGCGCCGCTTTGATCTGGCCGGAAAGGAATTGCAGAAAAGACATCACCAGCTGATTCATGCGCTCGCGGAACATCGGGTCGCCCGACTGCAGCTCTTCGGAAAACAGCAAGCGGGGAATGCCCGGCTGGCTCTGAATAAAGTTGAGATGAAAGCGTATTACCGCACACAAGCGTTCGATCGGCGTCAGCTTGTCCAGACCGAGCTGGCCCAGGCCCTGCTGTAGCCGGCTCTGAACGGCATCCACCAGTGCCACCAGTACGTGACTCTTGTCGCCAAAATGCAGGAACAACGTTGGCTGGGCGATTCCCACCGCCTTGGAAAGCGCACGTGTAGTCAGTTTCGACACGCCTTCATGGCGAATGATCTCCATCGCCGCCTCGACGATGTCGTTGCGCCGGGCTTCGGCTGATTTGCGCTTGCGTTTTGGTTCAGCCATCAGTGGCTGCGATTTTCGGTTTTCATTTTCCGTAATTATAGCCATTAATCCTTTTTATTCACTTCGATTTCAGGTTGATCGCAGAATGTCAAAAAAAACGGCCCGAAGGCCGTAAATAAACTCCCTCAAGCAGACATATTATTTTGTGCAGCAATTCCCTTCAGGGACGCCCGCTTTTTTCAGCATGAAAGAGAGCGGACAAAAGTTGGTCAGGCCGCTTTGTGCCAGATTGGCACCTACGAACACAGTCAGCCAGACCCACGCCGGATTGGAGTAGTGTGCCAGTGCAACGCTAAGCAGCACCATCAAGCCTGCCATCAGATGAACGATCTTGTCTACGGTCATGATTGTTTCCTTTCTTAAAATTTGTAACTGAGCTGCACATTGACGATGTTCTGCTCCAGCTCGATCTTGTTGGTGCTTGTGTTCGAAGTGATCTCATTCTTGAAGGCATGGGCGTAGGAGAGCGAAGCGGATACCTTGTCGCTGAACTTGCGCGTTGCGCCGAACGAAAGGTGCTTCTCGGTGATTGCCAGCGAGCCGATGTTGGCACTCACATCTTCCGCGCCGATGGGTGACTTGCCATAGTTGAAGCCGGCACGTACGGTGGTTTTGTCGTCGATATCCTTCTGCACCCCGATGGCATAGACGGTCTGGTCGCTCCATCCGAAATTGAAACTGGCTGGAACATTTCCGGTATATCCAGCAGGCCGCTTGACAGCAACCGAATCCAGTACGTCGCTGAAGCCGATACGCTTCACGTCCGCTTCAATCAGTAGTCCCGGCATGGGTTTGAAGGCCACCCCCAGCGCGAAGATTTGTGGCATGTCCATGGTCATGCTGAGAGCGCCTTCGTTGGTATTCCATTTGAACTCATCCATGCTGGTCTTGCTGGTCCAGCTTGCGCCCACTTGTACCGCGTCATTGACCTTGTAAATCAGGCCGGCGTTGATGCCTGCGCCATAGACCTGATTCTGGGGCAAGGAAAATACGCTGGCAGGATTCATGCCGTTATACATGGCCAGGCTCTGGTAGCCGATCTGGAGCGCGGCGCCGAGTGATAGCTGGTCGCTGACCTTGTAGGCGAAGCCTGGGGCGATCTTGTAGGATTGCTTGGTGGTGACGACCGCCTGTCCGTTTGCGGCCAAAGCGTTCGCATCGGCAAAGTCGACGCCACTGCCGGAAATGCCGCCCATGGCCATGCCCAGGAACAGTTTGTCGTTGACATTGAAGGCGACCGCGCCTGCCGGCATCAGGTAGTAGTCGGAATCGCTGTCACGGTCATTGGCCTGACGCGGCGGGTTGAGCACGCCCACACCCATGTCGAAGCGCACGTCCTTGATGCCCAGCGTAGCAAGGCCGGCAGGATTGTACATAGTGGTGGCGGCGTCCTGCGGCGCGGCTACGGTGGCGCCGGCCATGCCCCACTGCGTTGCGGTGACGCCCAGCATCTGGTCACCGTTGGTGGCCAGCGCGGCCTGGCCAAACCCTAGCAATGTTGCCCCCATGGCGCCTGCTGCAATATATTTTCTATTCATTATGTTTTCTCCTCCAATATTTTTAGATGTTTACTTCTATTTAGCGACAACTGGCGAAACCAGCTGATTGGTCACCCCGGGTATGCCGCGAAATTTTTGATGGCATGCCACGCAACCGCTCATGATATCGCTCATGTGTGTTGCCGCCTTGGACATGTCGCCTTTTTCAGCCGCCTCGGCCAGCTTCAGCGCGCTACCCTCGACCAGGTCATTCATCACCGGCAGTACGGCCATGTCTGTGTTGTTCATCTTGTCCAACGGGAAGTAGGGCAGCAGACCACCCTTGGGAATACGGTGGTTAGCCAACCGGCGCGCACTGTCCGCAGCCTGTTCGCCATTGTCGGTCGCCAGCGCTGCAGCGATGCCCTGATACTCGGAAAGGATTTCCTGCATCACCTGGCGCAGGGTCAGCTGGTTACTCTTGCGGGTGTGAGTTGCATGCGCCTTGTTCAGAACCGCCTTGATGTCGGGGGAAAGCCCCATCACCTTCTGCCTCAGTTCCGGTGTATAGCCCATCATCATCTGCCGCATCTCGGGCGGCATTTTTGCCATCTGCGCCTGCATTTGCGCTTGCATCTCTGGCGACATTCCGTTGCCCGTCGGCTGTTCGGCCACAGCAGGTAAAGATGCCGCAGCAAAGGCCAGCAGCAAGATTCCGGCTTTCAATTTATTGTGTCGCATTTGTGTCTCCTGTCGTTTTATCGGGTTTACCAACTGCCGGCCTTGGATTGACCGATCTACATATGATCATAAGATCATGTGTTCAGTTGATTATAAACTGGTATTTTTTACGAATGCAACAATTTTGTTTAAGATGCCGTGAAAGCCTTCACTACTCTATGCACCCCAATGAAAAGCCTGTGGAATAACGAGGAAGCCGCGCACTTCCGAAGCGACCTCGCCCTGCGCGCTTACACCTCGCGCCTGCTCGGCGGCGAGAAGGCGCTGGTGATGTATGGCGGCGGCAACACTTCGGTCAAACTGCCGGAAAATGGTGAAGACATCCTTTACGTCAAGGGCTCGGGCGCCGACCTCGCCCAGGTCACAGAAAAGGATTTTGCACCGGTACGGCTGGCAGCAGTGCGGCCGCTGATCGAACGCGATGTTATGAGCAACACAGAAATGAGCGCGCAGTTCCGTGCCGCCCTGACCAACCCGCAGGCGCCGCGCCCCTCGATAGAAACCATTCTCCACGCCATCTTGCCTTTCAAGTGGGTGGAGCACACCCATGCCGACGCGGTACTGGCAGTGGCGAACACCGATCACGGCGAACGTCATATTCGAGCGGCCTTCGGCGATAGCGTGGTGATCGTGCCCTACCGTCATTCCGGCTTTGAATTGGCAAAAGCCTGCCACGAGGTCTTCAGCCGCGAAGCCACTGCCAGCACTATCGGCATGGTGCTGATGCATCACGGCATCTTTGCTTTCGGGGCCAGTGCGCGGGAGTCCTACGAACGCATGATCGCCCTGGTCACTCGCGCCGAGGACTACCTGAAAAGCTGCGGTGCCTGGGACATTCCTCTTGCCTCCCCCTTTACAAAAGGGGGATTGAGGGGGATTTCGGCGGCACATCAAATCCCCCCTAGCCCCCCTTTTGCAAAGGGGGGTATCTCTTCATTGGCCATCGCCGCCCTGCGCCGAGACGTCTCGCACGCCGCCGGCTTCCCCCTGGTGATGACGCTTTTATCCGACCTGATGAGCCTGGCTTACGCCCGTCGCCCCGACCTGGAATCGCTCTCCCAGCGTGGCCCGGCCACTCCGCAGCACGCGGTATTCACCAAACGCGTGCCGATGCTGGGGCGCGATGTTGCCACCTTCACCGCAGCCTACCGCCGTTACCTGGCGGAAAATGCACCCGAGCAAGCAGAGCGCCTGCCCGACACCGCGCCGCGCATCGTGCTCGACGCGGAGTGGGGGATGCTTTCCGCCGGAATCACTGCTTTCTACGCCGACGCGGCAGCCGAGATTTACCGCCACAGCATGAAAATCCAGTCTCGCGCCGAAGCGCTGGGGGCCTATGCTTCCCTGCCACCGCGCGAAGTGCTCGCCGCCGAGATCGAATATGGCGGCTTCGAACAGACGATGCGCAAGCAGTATGAGCTGGCCGGCCAGGTCGCGCTGGTAGACCGGGTGCTGAACCATCAGGCCAAGGTGGCTGAACTGCTCGCAAAGGGCGCAGCGGTGATCGGGCTGGATAGCGACCCGACCGTCAAATCACTTCACTTCCAACCTGATTATCTCGGCCTGCGTTGTGATCCGGATAATCCCAAAGAAATGGAAGCCGCGCTGGAACAGTCGGTACGCCGCTACGGCGGCATCGACCTGCTCATCACCGACAATCCGACATTGGCAGCCGCCTGTGAGCCGCTGCTTGAACTTTCACCCCGACATCCATAGCCACAGAGAAAATTCTTTGTGCCCCGCACTCTGTGTCCTCTGTGAACTCTGTGGCCAATAAAGGATAAATTTATGAATATCGAAACACTGCGCTGGCAAGACAACCACCTGGAAATGATCGACCAGCGCGTATTGCCTGCTCATTTCGAATACCTGCATTACGATTCCGCCGCCAGTGTCGCCCACGGCATCCGCGCCATGGTGGTGCGCGGAGCGCCCGCCATCGGCTGCGCTGCCGCCTACGGCGTGGCGCTGGAAGCGCTGCGGCTCAAGAAAACCGCCCCGGAAACTTTCCGCAGCGGGATGGAGAAAGGTTTCGAAATTCTTGCGCAGAGCCGCCCCACGGCAGTCAACCTGTTCTGGGCGCTGCAACGCATGCGCCAGGTGTGGGAGAGCATGGGCGCCGCCGCACCGGCAGCCGTGGCCGAACGCCTCTTGAACGAAGCCCACGAAGTCCATGCCGAAGACATCCGCATCAACCGCGCCATGGGTGCAGCCGGCGCGGCCCTGCTCGCCGACGGCGCGCGCGTGCTTACCCACTGCAATGCCGGCGCTCTGGCCACGGCAGGTTGGGGCACCGCGCTGGGAGTGATCCGCTCGGCAGTTGAAGCGGGCAAGAAGATATCGGTCATCGCCGACGAAACCCGTCCCTTCCTGCAAGGGGCGCGCCTCACCGCCTGGGAAATGGTGCAGGAGAACATCCCGGTTACCCTGATCACCGACAACATGGCCGGCCACCTGATGGCGCACGGCGAGGTCGATGCAGTCATCGTCGGCACCGACCGTGTAGCGGCCAATGGCGACGTCGCCAACAAGATCGGCACCTACATGGTGGCGGTGTTGGCGCGCCGTCACAACATCCCGTTTTATGTCGCCTGCCCGCTCTCCACCATCGATTTGAACATCACCAGCGGTGCGGATATTCCCATTGAAGAACGGGCACCAGATGAGGTTACTGGCTTCCTCGATTGCCAGTGGGCGGCGCAAGGGGTAAAGGTGCGCAATCCGGCCTTCGACGTTACCCCGGCGGAACTGGTGACCGGGCTGATTACCGAAAAGGGCGTAGTGCGGGAGCCCGATAGAGAAAAAATTACAGCGCTATTCCAGCTGAACTAACCGAGCGAAGCACAACAAAACCCCTAAACCGAACCCCAGGCCGCCCGAAACTCCTCCACAAACTCCACCACCTTGGACTCAGGCAGACAGTTGATCCCGGCCGCCGCCTTCCGACCGCCGCCGCTATCGAAGCGCCGACACAGCTCATCCGCTCCAGCAGGCGCGGTAAGCGGAGCCCGCACGCTGACGGTGTAGCCGCCCGAACGTCGCGTCAGAATCGCATGGGCGCGGTTTGGCCAGGACTGCGCCAGACGATTGCTGAACGAACCGCTGACGCGACGGCTCCAGGGCGCATCAGGCAGGATGTATAGCGCACAGGCTTCCGTCGCCATCTCCGGTTGGAGTTCCCCGGCTTTAGCCATATCTTCGGCATAGCCTTGTCGCAGTTGTTGAAACGCGGGCGACTCGGCGATGAAGGCGAAGGGGTCAGCATGGCTATGCAGCAAGCGGTACAGCTCATCCGGCGGAAAATTCAGATCAGCCAGGGTTTCCCCGTAACCGTTGTAATTGAGGCATTCACCCAGGCTCTGCAATGCGTCGAGCTGGTCAACGTTTAAATTCAAGGGCTCGGCAGCGCGTCGCGCTGCTTCGTGGAGGTTGTCGCCGAAGGCGCCGACCACTGCCCAGATACGATACCGGCCTTGCAGAAAGCGGTTGACCAGCAGACTGGTACAGACATCGGAAGCACGGTCGATATGACCTTCGAAGCCCCGATGTGCGGGAATATCGCCGGGGAAATGATGGTCAAAATAGGTCACCAGGGCACCTTGTTCCAGCAAGGCAAGCAGCGCCTCCCGGTTCTTGTCCAGAGAGATGTCCAGCACGGTGATCTTGTCACCCGGCTTCGCCACTACCCGCTCAAGTAAGGTAATATCCCTCTTCACCCCGGTAATCAGCTGGCTATCTGTAGGGTAGGCCAGCCGCAACTGGTGCAGGGCGCAAATGCCATCGGCATCGCCGTTGAATACATCGTAATGAGTCATAAAATTTAGGATCGCAATCAGGTCTGCTGACTATGCTAGCACAGAAAGATAAAGCCTCCAGTGCCAGTCACATTCTGGCAGTTGCCTACGCCTTGCTGATCGCTTACGGCAGCCTTTACCCATTTGGCGACTGGCTCCCCGCCGAGGACATGCTGGCCTTTCTGACCGCCCCCTGGCCGCGCTACATCATCCGTTCGGATACCATCATCAACATCCTGATCTACCTGCCGATGGGCCTGCTTCTCGCCCGTGCGGTGCGTTACCGGCTGCGTCCGGGCGCGGCGGTGCTCGCCGCCACCGCGCTGTGCCTGCTGTTAAGCCTGGCCATGGAAAGCCTGCAGGCCCTGCTGCCGGACCGGGTTTCCTCTCGACTCGATCTGTTGCTCAACGGACTGGGCGGACTGGGCGGAGCGCTGCTGGCGAGGCTGACCATCAATCCGCCGGGACCGTTGCGCAGGCTGGCTGCGCTGCGCCGCGAATGGTTCCTGCCCGGACGTGCCATGGATCTGGGTTTGGTCGCACTTGGCTTATGGGCGCTTTCGCAACTCACCCCACTGCTGCTTTCGCTGGATACCGGCAACCTGCGCAAAGGGCTGCTGCCGCTGTGGACGCCCGGCTTTCCCTCGCTCTTCAACTGGCCGCAACTGGCCGCCTATGCCTGCACCATTGCCGGCCTGGGCGTATTTGGTACGATACTCGCCCGCGCCGAAAAGAACATCTCACTGCCCTTTATCGGTTTTATCAGCGCCGTGCTGCTGGTGAAAATTCTGGTGATGGGTCGCTATCTTGCACTGGAAACGGCGATAGGCGCCGCCATGGGAATGGCTCTTATGATCATTCTGCTCCCCGCCCCCAAACCATTCCGGATAACCACAAGCGGGCTGGCCTTGCTGGCCGGATTTGCCCTTGCCGAGCTGGAACCGGCGACGAGCGTGCTCTTCAAGCCCTCCCAGCCATTCAACTGGATACCCTTCCATGGACAGATGCACACGCTCTCCGGTTTCAGCGAAATCCTTTCGCTGTTCTGGCCTTTCCTTGCCGTGGGATGCCTTGGCGCTTTCATCACCCGGCCTAACCGGCGCCGGCTGATGGCTTTTATCGGCGGCCTGCTGGTGCTGGCCGTGATATTCGCACTGGAATGGCAACAGCAGAGCATCCCTGGGCGGCACGCCGACATCACTGACATTCTGCTGGCGCTGGCCGGCTGGTCGCTGCCCTGGTGGTGGCGCATTCACACTGCACGAGGGGAACCGCATGGACAGTCTGACCGAACTTAAAGGCAAACTGCAAGACTTCGCCCGGGAGCGCGACTGGGAACAGTTCCACTCGCCTAAAAACCTGGCGATGGCGATGATCGTGGAAGCGGCGGAACTGGTCGAACATTTCCAGTGGCTCACCGCCGAACAGAGCCAAACGCTAGACACCACCAAGCTTGAAAAAGTGCGCCAGGAAATCGGCGACGTGCTGATCTACCTGACGCGCATCGCCGATCAGCTCGGCATCGACCCGGTTGCCGCCGCGCATGACAAGATGGTGATCAATGCCGCAAAATATCCGGCGGAACTTGCTCGCGGCAGCGCTGCCAAATGTAAAACGTAGGATGGGTTGAACGCAGCAATACCCATCAATCGATATATCAAGGAAATCAATATGAGCTATTACGAAAAACACGTTTTCTTCTGCACCAACGTGCGCGAGGACGGGGGGCAGTGTTGCAGCCAGCATGGCGCGCAGGAAATGCGCGATTACGCCAAGAGCCGGATCAAGAAACTCGACCTCAACGGCGAGGGCAAAATCCGCATCAACAGCGCCGGCTGCCTTGACCGTTGCGGCGAAGGCCCGGTGCTGGTGGTCTACCCTGATGCGGTCTGGTACACCTATGTGGACAAGGAAGACATCGATGAAATTGTGGATCAGCACCTGGTCAACAACAAAATCGTCGAACGTCTGAAAATCTGACCGCCTGAATGCATACCCTCTCTGCGACGGTCTTAACCTCGATGTGCCACTCTTCAGGGATTAGGCAATGCTGAAATATATCGTCTTCGCCGCTGCGCTGACGCTCTCCCTGAGCAACGCGCAGGCGACTGAAGCTGAAGAGGCGCCAGCCGTCGAGGTATATGGGCCGGTTGGGTGCCTGTCCTGCATGGAATACATCTACCATCTCGGCCAGAACGGGATTGCCGCGACTTTCAAGGGAGCATCTGACATGGCGGCAGTCAAGCGACGTCTCAGGGTTCCGCCCGCCGTGGCATCGACTCTGACCGCAAGTATCGGCGGCTACTTTATCGAAGGGCATGTCCCCGCCGACGATATCAAGCTGCTGCTCCGCGAAAAGCCCAAGGCCCTTGGCCTGGCAGTCCCAGGCTTGCCACTCGGCGCGCCCGGGTTCGAAGAGACGGACCCATCGTGCGAGGCTGGCTGCACGGTGCTGGCCGGAGACTCCGAGCGCGAACCACTGCGTGAATTGTTCTACACTCTTCTGGTAGCGCCAGACGGCAAAACCAGTGTCTACGCGCGCCACTGAAATGGCTATGCACCAATCAGCTACCGCGAGCTACCCCGCAGCGGCAACAAAACAGTCTTCTCGCCACAGACAGTCTGGCCGATAGCATTCGCCGTTGAAAACGGTGGCGAAGCAGTCGGGTCCACCTTCAGAATGCTGGATTTTTCGAATCAGCTGGATCTTCGATAAGCCGGTCGTTTTTATCTGGTGCTTCTGCGCGATTTCGCGTATTTCTTCTGGCGGTATCATGAAATCACCAATCGCTTAGTCAATAAAATTCCATGCCGAATTCAATCAGGTTGCATGGCGCGCCATTTCTCGCACCCTGCGTCAGTTGCCCTTTTTCTCAGTATCTGCGAGTTGCTCTGGCTGGCTTCGCCTGAAGATTTGTCACATTCCCCAAGAAAACAGGTCCCACTCTTCGAATAACCTTTCTGGATTACTCGATCCCCGCTCCAATGAAGGCAGGTGTGGCAAAACGCCGAGGTAAGGGACGTGATGACAAATCGAATGGAGTTCACGATGATCCTTTTCGGCATGATTGGATCGAGTTGAAAGCCCCCTGATTCTTGAAAACCGGCGACTGGAACGCTTCTGGAGGAAAAGACCGGTCGGTTTTCCTGATTTGAGTCAGGGGGAATGTTCGGCCACAGGCTCATTATGCAGATAACATGGGGAAACGGTATCAGGGAAAACCCTATTTATTATTGGCAACAACCCTGACTGCTTCATGGCTTTCCGACCGATTTGAGGAAAACCGGGAAGGGCATCATTTTAAAGATCGCGACCGCCTGCTTCGGGTCGCAGCTAACGAGCTTTCTTTTGTTTTGTACGTGCGACTTGCAAGCGTTTTTCAGGCCTTGAGCGCCAGAAACTCCTCGAACATAGCCTTCGCCCACTGAAGATCCTCGCCCATCGGATTCGGGTCATGAAACTGTCTGGCAGTTTGCGCGATGAGACCGTCGCCGCGAAATTTGTAGCGGGAGTTGATGCGGATCGCTTCCATCGGATCGATGCTGGAAAATACGTAACAGACGCCTTCCGGGAGCAGTTTTTCCGGCACACCCCCCTTGGCGCGGACGGCGATCTCGCGTGCGGCGATGCGACCCAGGCGATTGGCCATGTGACCGCTCTTCGGATAATGGCCGAAAAGCGGCGATACCTTGTCCATCAGGTCGCCGATCAAGAACACCCGCTCGTCCCCCCGGGCATGGAGGTGCACCGGATCCTGGCCGGCCCAGCCGGTCGGCTTGCCTTCGCCGTCCCTGGCGATGAGACCGGCTTTCCATACCAGATCGCCGGCCTGTTGCGGCGCCATCAAGATGGCATCGTCGAAACGGATGTCGTCGAAATCGGTGGAAATGGTCTTGTTGAAAGGATCGACGGATTTCACCCTGGCATTGGGTACATAGACGACCTGATCCTTGTACTGCTCGGCGAAGATCTTGCTGAAGGCCAAAAAACCGGGATTGGGATCAAGAACGATGAGCTTGCCCTTGATCTTGCGGGACTTCAGCATCCAGCCGATCATGCACGCCCGTTCGTAGGGCGAGGGCGGGCAGCGGTAAGGCATGGGCGGAATGGTCATGACGAGGTCGCCGCCCTTGAAGTTTTCCAGTTTCTCCTTGAGCGCCGCGGGCTCCTTGCCCGGGATGTAGGCGCAGGGGTAATGCAGCAGGGTGTGATCGATGGCGCGGCGGTCATTGCCGTACCAGGCTTCGTAGTCGTAGCGTATCCCCACAGCGAGGATCAGCCAGTCGTAATCCAGTGTGCCCTGTGCGGTAACAACCCGGCGCTGGTCCCGGTCAATAGCGGAAACTTCGGTCTGGACGAAAGTGTAGCCGTAGGCGCTGGCAGCGGTGGCGTAATCATGGACGAGGTGTTTGGTGTCGATGAGATTTACCAGCCACTTGTTGCTCAAGGGGCAGGACCAGAACACCGGGTTCTTTTCCAGCAGGATGACTTCCAGGTCGGGTGCGAGATCGCGCAAGTGGCGAGCCGCGCTCAGCCCGCCCCAACCGCCGCCGACGATAACCACCCGCCTGCCTTTGCTGCGCGGCAGCAGTTCGGCTGTCCGGCCAATGAAGGGCGCCGCACACAGGGCTGCGGAAGCGGCAAGAAAAGTGCGGCGGCTAAAGGGCATGCTCTTTAAAATCGAGAAGTCGATTCGTTAGTTTGCCAACCTTTTGAGATTGTAGGTGCTCGCCTGCTCACACTTCCCGCCTGATTTGCAACCTTTCAATATCCACAGGGAAATCAGCCCGGCAATTTCATCCGCCCGGCTTTTTCGGGCCATCGCCATCGGCGTACGCCCCCCGGACGAGACGACATTGACGTCCGCACCCGCTTCGAGCAGCACTTTCGCAACCTCGACCTGGTTGGTATAGGCGGCCATGTGCAGCGGGGTGTTGTTATCCATATCCCTGGCATTGACGTCGGCGCCGGCTGCCAGGAGGGCTTTCGCGGCAGTCACATCGGAATTGGTCGCCGCCAGGTGTAGCGGCGTGCTGCCGAGGCCGGTGCGCGCATCCCGCATGGCCGGGTTGGCCTTGAGGATTTTTTCGATGTCCGCGCCACTACCCATGCGGGCAACATCATGAATTTTCTGGTCGTTCTGTCCGATCGCTCCCTCTGCCCGCACTGGCCCCGCAACTGCCAGCGCGATGCCCAGCAAACTCATCCAGATTACATTCAGGATTTTCACTTGGTCTCCTCCATATTATTCGCTACCCGAGTAACGTTTTTTTGACCCGGGAAATTCCGTGGCGTTCCCGGATTATGCCAGAGCTTGCTCGATACACATCATCCGAGAACACTCCGGCACTTCCTCGTCCTACAGGCGACTGACGACATCGCAAGCGCGTACACTCGCTAAGCACCTCGCCACCCCGTATAATTGGCCACATTCCGGCAACTCACGCATCTTCCATCTGTGAACTCGCAGCACTTTTTCATCGACGGGCCCACCGGCAGGCTGGAAGCGGCAGCGGCCATGCCCAGCGGCGAGTGCCGCGGCATCGCCCTGATTGCTCACCCCCATCCCCTGTATGGAGGCACCATGGACAACAAGGTGGTGACCACCCTGGCCAAGACTTTCAGCCGCCTCGGGTTGGCTGCATTTCGCCTCAACTTCCGTGGCGTCGGGCAAAGCGCGGGAGAGTTCGATCACGGCATCGGCGAAACCGGCGACATGCTGGCGCTGGCCGACCATGCGCGGCGCGAATGGGGCAATCTGCCCATCCTGCTGGCCGGATTTTCCTTCGGCGGCTACGTTCAGACCCGGGTGCTGGAACGGGTTGAAGTACAACGACTGATACTGGTCGCCCCGGCGGTGAAGCGCTTCGAAGTCGGCACCGTGCCGACCGATACGCTGGTGATCCACGGCGAACAGGACGAAGTCGTACCACTTGCCGATGTGCTCGACTGGGCGCGACCGCAGAATCTGCCGCTCACCGTGGTGCCGGGCGCTGGGCATTTTTTCCATGGACAACTCACTCTGCTCGCCAAGATCGTGAATAACGCATGCCGCTGCTGAATATCCACAACCTGCGCAAGTCCTACGGCCCGCTCGAAGTGGTGGCAGGGATCGACCTCGCCGTGAAGAAGGGCGAATGCTTCGGCCTGCTCGGGCCGAACGGAGCCGGCAAGACCACCACCCTGCGCCTGGCGCTGGGGTTGACTGCGCCGGATGGCGGCACAATTTCCATGCTCGGCCTGCCGGTTCCCGGCCAAGCGCGCGAAGCGAGAATGCGGGTGGGTGTAGTGCCGCAGATGGACAACCTCGATCCCGACTTCACGGTGCGCGAAAACCTGCTCGCCTATGGCCGCTATTTCGGCCTGAAGGATGCCGAGACCGCCGTACGCATCCCGGCCCTGCTCGAATTCGCCGGTCTGGAACACCGCGCCGACGCGCGCATCGATACCCTCTCCGGCGGCATGAAGCGGCGGCTTACCCTGGCGCGAGCGCTGGTCAACGACCCCGACCTGATCTTTCTGGACGAACCGACCACCGGCCTCGACCCCCAGGCGCGGCACATGATGTGGCAGGGCTTGCGGCGGCTGCTCAACCAGGGCAAGACCATACTCCTCACCACCCATTTCATGGAAGAAGCGGAGCGCCTGTGCGACCGGATCGCGATCATGGATCACGGCAAAATCATTGCCACCGGCAGCCCGCACGAATTGATCGGAAAACATATTGAACCGCAGGTGGTGGAAGTCTATGGTGAAGGAGTGGCAGACTGGACGGCGGCACACAGCAGCACTTATTGCGAACGGGTCGAAAAAGTAGGCGAAACCGTGTTCTGCTACACCCGCAGCAGCGAGGCGCTGGTGCAACAATTGTGCAAGCGGGCCGATCTGCGCTACCTGAACCGCCCGGCCAGCCTGGAAGATGTGTTTCTCAAGCTGACCGGGCGCGACTTGCGCGATTAACGGTTAACTTTAAAAAACAGTTAACCACGGGGCACACAGGGATCGCGGGGTAAAATCAATTTGTTACATGGTTCTGCCCAAGCGCCCGCCGGGTGTATGACTTGAGAAGTCTTGTTTTTCCCCGTGCACCCAGTGTGCCCCGTGGTTATGATGCTGTTGTTTAAACCAAAAAAGGAGAAAAACTCATGAGCGTTTTGCGGGAATTCAAGGAATTTGCGGTCAAGGGCAACGTTGTTGACCTCGCTATCGGCATCATCATCGGCGCGGCATTCGGCAAGATCGTCACGTCCTTCGTCAACGACATCCTGATGCCACCGATCGGCAAACTGCTGGGCGGTTTCGATTTCAGCAACCTGTTCATCAATCTTTCCGACAAGTCGGTAACCACGCTGGCTGAGGCCAAGGCCGCCGGGATCGCAACGATCAATTACGGACTGTTCCTCAACACCCTGATCGACTTCACCATCGTCGCCGCCGCAGTTTTCATCCTGGTGCGCCAGATCAACCGCCTCAAAAACCAGCTCGTAGCGGATGAACCCGCCGCGCCAGTCGCACCGGCAACCAAGGAGTGCCCTTATTGCCTCAATGCCATTCCGGTCAAGGCCACCCGTTGCGGGCACTGCACCTCGGAACTGAAATGAATCGACCATGACCGCATTCTGGGCGCTGCCCACCCTGAGCCTGCGCTTCATCCCGGTATGGCGGCGCAATTTCCTGGTATGGCGCAAGCTCGCCATCCCCTCCATCCTCGGCAACCTGGCCGACCCGGCGTTTTACATGCTGGGCCTGGGCTACGGGCTGGGCGGCCTGCTGCCCGAAGTGGGCGGCGTACCCTACCTGACCTTCCTCGCCGCCGGCACGGTGTGCTACAGCACCATGAACAGCGCCACTTTCGAGGTGCTGTACTCGGGCTTCTCGCGGATGCACGTGCAAAAAACCTGGGAGGCCATCCTCAACGCGCCGCTGACCCTGGACGACGTGCTGCTCGCCGAGCTACTGTGGGCCACCAGCAAGAGCCTGCTCTCCGGTCTGGCGATCCTGGTCATCGTCTGGGCGCTGGGACTGGCAGGTTTCGCCCAGACCCTGTGGCTGATCCCGCTGATCATCCTGATCGGTTTCTGCTTTTCCGGCATGGGGCTGGTGATGAACGCGCTGTCGCCCAACTACGATTTTTTCATGTATTACTTCACCCTGGTAATCACGCCGATGGTGCTGCTGTGCGGCGTGTTCTATCCTGTCGACCAACTGCCGGCATGGTTACAAACGATATCGGCCTGGCTCCCACTGACCCACGCCATCGCCCTGGCCCGCCCGCTGGTGCAAGGCGGCGAGCCGCAGCAAGTGCTCGCCCACATCCTGGCGCTGCTCGCCTATGGCGGCGTTGGCTTTTATATCGCGCTGGTTTTGACCCGGCGCAGACTACTGAAATAACTCTGAAAACTGCATTTGAACCACGGGGCACACGGGGTACACGGGGAAAACCAAAAATTGGGGGCATCAGCTCATTCACCCAACGGGTGCTTGGGCAGGACTGCGAGCATATTGCTTTTACCCCGTGATCCCCGTGTGCCCCGTGGTTAACCGATTTTTCCAGGATAATTCATGACCACGACCCAACATTTTTTCGCCCCCTGCCCGCGCGGCCTGGAAGCTCCACTGGCAGCCGAGCTGGAAAAGCTCGGCGCAGCCGCCATAGCACCCACCGACGGCGGCGTCGGCTTTGCCGGCGACTTCGCGCTGTGCTATCGCGTCAATCTGTGGAGCCGGGTCGCCAGCCGCGTCCTGTGGCGGCTGGCAGAACAGTCCTACCGCAGCGAAGAGGATATTTACCGCGCCGCGCTGGCCCTGCCCTGGACTAGCTATTTCAATGTCGAGCAGACTTTTCGCGTCAAGGTCAGTGCGATCAAATGCCCCCTGCGCAGCCTGGATTTCGTCACCCTGAAAATCAAGGATGCCATCTGCGACAAGTTCCGCAAAGCCGGCGGCGAACGACCGAGCATCGACACCGCCGCGCCGGACATGCGGGTCTACGCTTTTCTCACCGCAGACCGGGTATCGCTATATCTCGACACCTCCGGCGAGGCGCTGTTCAAGCGCGGTTACCGCAAGGAGCAGGGCGAAGCGCCGCTGCGCGAAAACCTGGCGGCAGGAATTCTGCACCTCGCCGGCTGGCAGCCGGGGGTGGCGCTGCTCGACCCGATGTGCGGCAGCGGCACCTTCCTGATCGAGGCCGCCCAGATGGCGCTCAACATCGCGCCCGGTGCGGAACGCTGGTTTGCTTTCGAGCACCTGAAAAATTTCGACCCTGAAACATGGGATGCGATTTACAAAGAAGCCGCTGCCGCAGAGTTGCCCAAAACGCCTTTGCCAATTTACGGCAGCGACGTTTCCAGCACTGTTCTGAAGGCGGCGCGCGCCAACCTCGCTGCTGCCGGACTGGAGGAGGTGGTGTCATTGAAACAGATCAACCTGCTCGACGTCACGCCACCCGCACCAACCGGCGTGATGGTCGCGAACCCGCCCTACGCAATACGTATCGGCGAACAGGAAGAAATGGCGCAGCTTTACCCCAAGATCGGCGACCTGCTCAAGCAGAAATTCGGCGGCTGGCGCGCCTGCTTCCTCAGCGCGGACATGCGCCTGGCCAAGCTGATCCGGCTTTCCGTGTCGCGCCGCATACCGCTATATAACGGCGCACTGGATTGCCGCCTGTTCGTATACGACATGGTCGCCGGTTCCAACCGAAAAGAAAAAAAATCGGATGGAGCGGTCCCCAATTCCGTGCCACAATAGTCAAAATCACTCCAGAAGAAAGGTACGCCATGTTGACCCCACCCCCAAAATTGACCCCTGACCTCGTTGCTGAGCTGAACTTCCTCGCTCACTACGACCTCGACACCATGCAGGAAGGCATCAAGGTACACAAAGACGCCGAGCCCGCCGTAATCGCCGCAGTACAGCGGCTGCACGACAAGAAACTGGTCACCCTGGCCGACGGCGGCTACCTCACCGCGCTCGGTCGCGAAGTGGCGGAAGCGCTGCAATCGACGCTGACCATACTTACGGCGCAATAGCGGGTGACGCGGCGGATCAAGCGCCAAGAAGAGCGGGAATGATCAAGCACATCGTCATGTGGCGGCTGCGGGAAGAAGCGGGCGACAAGGCTACCAACGCGCGGGAACTGAAGCGTCAGCTGGAAAGCCTCAACGGTCGCATCCCCGGCCTGCTCAAGCTGGAAGTCGGCATCGATTTCAGCAAGGAAAGCGAGTCCTCCGATGTGGTGCTGTACTCCGAATTCGAGAGCAACGCCGCATTGCAGGCCTACCAGGTACACCCTGCGCACAACGAGGTTGTACCCTTTGTGAAGTCCGTGCGCGGCGAGCGCCGCGTGGTCGATTACGAAGCCTAATCCCTTCAACACCCACCCAAGGAACGCTAATGACCCCCCGCACCATCGGCAGAAAAATTGCCTTCGGCTTCGCCGTCTTTTCTTTTGTCAGCATGGTCGTGAGCCTGGTTACCCTCATTTATTTCATGGCCACGCGCGGCAGCGGCGACGTCATCACTGCCAGCCTGTTCGCCACCACCCTGTTTTTCCTCAGCTGCGGCATCGTGCTCTACCTGATGAGCAAACCGCCACGCTACAAGCTGGAACCGTGGGACAGCGTTGACCAGCCAAAATAAGTCCGCTTCCGCCATGGCCGCACTCTGGGTCCTGGTCTATTTTTCCACCCTCATCTGGTCGGGCATCCACCCCAAGGATACCCTCACCTGGCTGCTCGAAGTGCTACCGGCGATGATCGCCTTCGTGCTGCTGGCAGCCACGCGCCGCCGCTTTCCCTTCACGCCGCTGGCCTATTTCCTGATTCTGATTCACAGCCTGATCCTGATGATTGGCGGGCATTACACTTATGCCGAAGTGCCCCTGCTCGACCCGCTCGGGGATTATTTCGGCTGGCAGCGCAACAACTACGACAAGCTCGGCCACCTTGCCCAAGGCTTCGTCCCGGCCATCGTGGCGCGTGAAATCCTGATCCGCAACGCTGTAGTCATGTCGAAACGCTGGCTGTTCTTCATCATCGTCTGCATCTGCCTGGCGATCAGCGCATTTTACGAATTGATCGAGTGGTGGGTAGCGCTTGCGTCGGGGCAAGCCGCCGAAGCCTTTCTCGGGACGCAGGGCTATGTCTGGGATACCCAGTCGGATATGGCTTATGCGCTGATTGGTGCGATCGCCGCGCTGGTTTTTTTAGGCCGGATGCATGACCGGCAGGTCGAAAAAATCCCCAAAAACTAGCGTTTCTCGGCGATGATCGTGGCAAACACCTTCTCGGTGTTTTCCGGTGCAGGGAGAGTCTGACAACGGTGTTCCAGCACCCGCCAGCCAGCGAAACGCTGGGCCAACTCGTCACGGCCGAACAAATAGTAATGACCGGGCTGGAACAGGCTCATGAAGGTGGTGCCCTCGGTCAGGACATTGATCACGGCGCGACCGCCAGGCTTGAGGTGCTGCTGGATTTCCTCGAGCAAGGCCAACGCCCGATCCCGTTCGAAGAACATCAAAACACCGATTGCCACGATGGTGTCGTACCGGCCCTCGATCCGGTAGTGCGACAGATCGGCCTGCTCCCCCCGCAGCGCCAGCTTCTCCCGTTCGGCCACGCGCTGAAGATGGGCAATGGCCGTCGGGCTGGCATCCACTGCCACCACCGAAGCGCCGCGCCGCGCCGCTTCGACCGCCAGATTCCCCAGTCCGCAGCCAAGATCCAGCACGCTGCCTGTTAAATGCGGCAATGCCGCTTCCTCGAACGGGTTGAGGGCAAAACTCTGCTCGCTGATCTGTTTCTGGAACTGCTTGTCGAATAATGAAACGGCATGTTTGGTGTGCATCTCACCTCCTAAATTGCTTCAGTCAACCCCGCTTCTTTTGCCTGCCGGTCGGCATGATAACTCGACCTCACCATCGGCCCGCAGGCCGCATTGGAAAAACCCATTTCTTTAGCCGCTGCAGCATACCTGTCGAACTGAGCCGGCTCAACGAAGCGCACCACCGGCAGGTGGTGCCGGGTCGGCTGCAAATACTGGCCGATGGTCAGCATCTCCACTCCATGGGCGCGAAGATCGCGCATTACTTCCAGGATTTCCTCGTCGGTTTCGCCTATCCCCACCATCAGGCCGGACTTTGTGGGGACGTGCGGGTAGCGCCGCCTGAATTCCTGCAGCAGCTTCAATGAATGGGCGTAGTCGGCACCGGGACGGGCCTGCTTGTACAGGCGCGGCACGGTTTCCAGGTTGTGGTTGAGGACATCGGGCAGGTCGGCTGCAAGCGCATCCAGCGCGACTTCCAGCCGGCCGCGAAAATCCGGCACCAGGGTTTCGATGCGAGTGTGCGGAGACTGCTCGCGGGTGGCGCGGATGCAGGCGGCGAAATGGCCGGCGCCACCGTCGCGCAGGTCGTCGCGGTCGACACTGGTGATCACCACGTATTTCAGGCCCATCACCGCAACCGAGTTACCGATCTGCGCCGGCTCTTCAGCATCGGGCGGCAGCGGCGTGCCGTGGGCGACGTCGCAGAACGGGCAGCGGCGCGTGCACAGGTCGCCCAGGATCATGAAGGTCGCGGTGCCGTGGCTGAAGCATTCGCCGATGTTGGGGCAGGAGGCTTCCTCGCACACTGTGTGCAGGTTGCGGCTGCGCAGAATCTGCTTGATCTCCTGGTATTTGGCCGAGGTCGGCGCCTGGGCGCGGATCCAGCTCGGCTTGCGCAACGGCTCGGAAGGGATGATCTTGATCGGGATGCGCGCGGTTTTCGCAGCGCCTGTTTGTCTGTTTTCAGCCATTTATATTTATTCCTAAAGCTAAAGATTTTTACGCAAGTGCTCCACCAGTTTCTCGCCAAGCGTTTCCATGCCATCCTGAATGCCGACATTACGGGTCTGAGTCACTGCCAACCCTTCGTAGCCGCAGGGGTTGATCGCTGCGTACGGATACAGATCCATGTCCACGTTCAGGCACAGTCCGTGGTAACAGCAGCCGTTCTTGATACGCAACCCCAGTGCCGCGATCTTGGCATTGCCGACATAAACACCCGGCGCCTTGTCGCGTCGCTCGGCCTTAACGCCATACCCCGCCAACAGGTCGATCAGCGCCTGCTCCATGCGTCGCACCAGTTCCTTGACGCCGATATTGCGCCGCTTCAAGTCCAGCAATAAATAAACGACGATCTGCCCTGGCCCATGGTAGGTGATCTGGCCGCCGCGGTCGATCTTCACGACCGGGATATCAGTGGCGCGCAGCAAGTGCTCCGGCTTGCCCGCCAAACCCAGGGTATAGACCGGCGGATGCTCAAGCAGCCACAGTTCATCTGGGGTGTCCGGCCCGCGCGTGGCGGTAAAATCCTGCATTGCCTGCCAGGTCGGCAGGTATTCGACCAATCCCAAATTCCTGGTGAGGGGTAAGGAGTGAGGAGTAAGGAGTAAAGTCTCCCCCGTTGCGCCTTTCTCCTCACTCCTCACTCTTCACTCCTCACGGTTCAAAGCGCCATCGACACCATCGGGTGGCCACTGATTTCACGGTACAGCTCGTCGAGCTGAGTCTGCGAAACGGCGGTAATGGTGCAAGTCAGGGAAACATACTTGCCGCTGCTGCTGGCCTTCATTTCCACGCTCTCGGCAACAAAATCCGGCGCGTGGCGCAGCACGATTTCCAGCATGGCATCGGCAAAGCCATCGCGGGCCTCGCCCATGATCTTGACCGGGAAGGCGCAGGGGAATTCGAGCAGGGTAGTGCGTTCTTCCATCTCAGCTTTCCTTGCGCATCACGGTGTTTTTGTAATCCTGGTAAAGACGGTACATCTGGCGGAACAATGGGCCGGGCCGCCCATCCGCGACAGGCTGCCCGTCGAGGTGGGTAATCGCCAGCACTTCCTTGGTCGAGGAGGTGAGCCACAGCTCCTGCGCCGCCCTCACTTCATGCTCGCTGATGCGCCGCACTTCGGTTTTGAGGGATGCGGCGACAGCGAGTTCCAGGATCACGTCGTAGGTGATGCCGGGTAGCATCAGGTGATTTTTCGGCGGCGCCAGCAGGACCTCATCGCGCACCACGAAGATGTTGCTGGCGGCGCCTTCGGTCAGGAAGCCATCGCGCAGCAGCAGGGTTTCTGCGGCTCCCGCATCCACCGCCAGCTGGCGCAGCAAGACGTTGGGCAGCAATGAGATCGCCTTGATGTCGCAGTGCAACCAGCGGTTGTCCACCGCGCTCACCACGGCGACGCCACTTTCCACCAACTCCGGCGTCGAAATCACCAGTGGGTTGCTCATCATGAACACCGTCGGTGCCACACCCGCCGGGAAGGCGTGGTCGCGCCTGGCCACGCCTCGGGTGATATGCAGGTAGAGCGACTGGTCATCTTCTTCGTTAAGCTCGACCAGTTCACCGATCAGGCGCACCCATTCCTCCTCGTTATGCGGGTTGGCCAGACGGATGCCGTCCAAACTGTGCTGCAGGCGCTTCAGATGCTCGCGCAGGCGAAACGGGCGGCGCGAGTAGACCGGGATCACCTCGTAGACACCGTCGCCGAAGATGAAGCCGCGGTCGAGCACCGGCACGCACGCCTCTTCGATCGGCATGAACCGGCCATTGAGGTAGATCATTTGAACCACAGCTTCACGCTATCCCAGTTGCGCTTGAAGAAGTTCGCCCTGGCCACGCCTTCCAGCGCTACCAGCGAATATTCGGCATAGGGTTTGTCGTCCAGAGTCAGGCGAATGGTACCGACTTGCTGCCCCGCCGCAAGCGGTGCCAGCAAGGGTTGCTTGCTGACCAGCGCAGCCTTGAGACGCGCATATTGGCCCTTGGGTAAGGAGACGTAGAAATCCTGGGCCACGCCGGCCTTGAGGATGTTTTCGCTTCCCTTCCACACCGGCAGGTTGGCCACAACCTGGCCCTTCTGGTACAGATGATGGGTGTCGAAATTCTGGAAACCGTAATTCAGCAGTTTCTGGCTCTCGCTGGCGCGCATGCTTTCCGAAGACGTACCCAACACCACCGAAAGCAGCCGCCGCGAATCGCGTTTTGCCGAGGCGATCAGACAGAAGCCGGCAGATTCGGTATGCCCGGTTTTCATGCCGTCGACGGTGGGATCCTGCCACAGCAGGCGGTTGCGGTTGGCCTGGGTGATGTTGTTGTACTTGAATTCCTTCAGCGAATAGAGCGGATAGTAGTCGGGAAAATCGCGAATGATCGCGCGCGCCAGCAAGGAAAGGTCGCGCGCCGTGGTGTAGTGCTGCGGGTGAGGCAAGCCGGTGGAGTTCATGAAATTACTGTTGTTCATGCCCAGGCGTCGAGCCTCCAGATTCATGCGCCTGACAAACTCTTCTTCGCTGCCGGCGATGCCCTCGGCCAGGGTGATGCAGGCATCGTTGCCGGATTGCACAATCATGCCGCGTATCAGGTCGTCCACGGCAACCGGCGTGTTCGGCTGTATGAACATGCGCGAACCCTCGGCGCGCCAAGCCCGCTCCGACACCGGCAACGCCTGGGTGTTTGTGATTACTCCCTGGCGCAGGGCAGCAAATGTCAGGTAGGCCGTCATCAGCTTGGTCAGCGAAGCGGGCTCCATCCGTTCGTCACCCGCCCTCTGCTGCAGCGTCTGGCCGCTGGACAGGTCAACCAGGATATAACTTCTGGCAGCGATATCCGGCGCAGGGGGCAGGGAAATGGCGGGAGGCGCAGCCGCAAATACAGGGATTGCGGCAAATAACAAAGCAAGCGTAAGGAATTTTTTCATCATCTATCTGTGTCCTGAGTTCTAAGTCCTGAGTCCTGAGTAAGAAACCATCGCGAAGCGATTCAACGCGCTTAGGACTTTCAACTCAGGACTCATGATTTCCATTATTAGCGGGTGGTCAATACTGTCTTGATATTCAGCGAATTCTTGATTTCGGCGGCAACCTGGCTGGCTTCGGCCAAGGTCTGAAAGGGCCCGGCGCGCACCCGGAACAGCCCATCTGACGGGTGAATTTGCAGCTTTTCGGCCAACTGGGCCAACTCGGCCTTGAGCCTGCCACGGAAAGACTCTGCATTATCCTGCGCGCTGAATGCCCCGAGCTGGACATAGTGGCCATTGATCGAGGTCGGCTGCAAAAGCGTTTCCTGCACTGCGACCACAGGCCCCTTCTCAGCCAGCGGAATGGCGTCCGGCACTTCAGCCGGTTTTACTGTGGCAACGTAACTGGCCGGGTCAATTGCCTCCACCTCAACCCGGGTGCTGCCACCGGCGAGCACGCCCAACTTGTAGGCAGCGGTATAGGACAAATCGATCAGGCGATCGCTGTGGAACGGGCCACGGTCGTTGACCCGCACCACCACCGACTTGTTGTTCTTCAGGTTGGTGACGCGCACATAGCTCGGGATGGCCAGCGTAGGGTGTGCCGCAGTCATGCCGTACATGTCGTAAACTTCTCCGATCGAGGTCTTCTGCCCATGGTAACGCCTGCCATACCACGAAGCCACACCGGTTTCCTTGTAGGGTTTAAGGCGGGTGTCGGGGGTATAGTTCTGGCCCAGAACGGAGTAGGGCCGATTGGCGAACTTGTGCAGCGGTTCGGTTTTAGGTTCGGCGTCGGGAATGGTATCGAGATTGGCGGGCGGATTGTCGCCCGGACCGTCGTTAAGGTAATAGCCGCCCCCTTTTTTGGTGACCGCAGCCGGCTTTTCCTGCTTGGAAACAACCGGAGCATCCTGCCTCGGCGCAACGCTGCCGCAGCCGGTTAAAAAAGCCGACAACAGGAACAACACGACCCACATCGGGCCGCCACCTCGTTTCTCGCCTCTCGCCTCTCGCCTCTCGCCCGATATTCTCATGACTGCACCAGCTTGCGATGAGTTTGTATGCTCATCAACATACCAAATCCAACCAGCAGTGTCACCATGGAAGTCCCCCCATAGCTGACCAGCGGCAGCGGCACGCCGACCACGGGCAGGATGCCGCTCACCATGCCCATGTTGACGAAAGCGTAGGTGAAAAAAGTCAGCGTGATGCTGCCAGCCAGGAGGCGGCTGAACAGGGTCGGCGCCTTGGCGGCGATCACCAGGCCGCGACCGATCACCAGAACGTACACCGCCAGCAGGATAAGATTGCCGGCCAGGCCGAACTCCTCGGCATAGACGGCAAAAATGAAGTCCGTGGTGCGCTCCGGCAGAAAATCGAGATGAGACTGCGTTCCGTTGAGCCAGCCCTTGCCGAAAATCCCGCCCGAGCCTAATGCAATGCTTGACTGGATGATGTGATAACCCGTACCGAGAGGATCCTGGGAAGGGTCGATCAGGGTCAGGATGCGCTGGCGTTGATAGTCGTGCATCAGCGACCACAGAATTGGCGCGCTCGCCGCAGCGAGTCCGGCCAGTCCGAGGATGATGCGCCAGCTCAGGCCTGCCAGAAACAACACATAGAAGCCGGCGGCTGAGATCAACAAAGCAGTGCCGAGATCCGGCTGTTTTATGATCAGTCCTACCGGTACCGCCAGCATCAGGACGGCAACACCGAAATCTTTGATGTTAAGGGTTTTTTCGCGCCGATCCAGGTACCAGGCAAGCATCAGCGGCACGGCCAGTTTCATCATTTCCGAAGGCTGGATGCGGGTAACGCCAATATGCAGCCAGCGCCGGGCACCGTGGCTGACCTCGCCAAAAAGCGCAACACCAACCAGCAGCAGCAAGCCAAAGACATAAACCGGCAAGGCAAATCGTGCCAGATGCTGTGGCGGCACCTTGGCCACAACCCACATCAAAAACAGCGCCACGGACATGTTGACCATCTGGCCGGAAGTCTTGGCAAGGTCCTGGCCAGAGGCACTGAATAGCACCCCCAGACTGATCAGCATCAACATCAGAATAAAGCTCATCAGCAAGCTGTCGACATTCTCGGTCAGCCGCAACCAAAGCCGTCGCAAGTCAATTTTAATCATGCTCCTCCTCTGCCCCCTCGGCGGGCGGCACGGGCGGTGGCGGCAGTTTGCCAAGCAGGTAATAGTCCAGCACCAGGCGTGCAATCGGCCCGGCAACTGAACCGCCGTGGCCGCCGTTTTCAACCAGGATAGCCATGGCAATCTTGGGATCGTCGGCCGGCGCATAGGCGATGAACAGGGCGTGGTCGCGATTGCGCTCGGCAACCCGGCTTTCCACGTATTTCTCGCCCTGCTTCATGGCGACCACCTGGGCCGTGCCGGTCTTGCCGGCGGTAAGGTAAGGGGCGCCCACGCCGACGCGTGTTGCCGTACCCCCAGGCTGGGTGACCGCAATCATCGCTTTCTTCACCAGTTCCAGGTTCTCCGGCTTGAACGGCAGAGTGGCAACGGGCTTGGCAGCAGGCGTCGTCCGCACCTGATTGGTGCCGGCATCGTGAATCGAGCGCACCAGGTGCGGACGGATAACGATGCCATTATTCGCCAGCACCGCCGTGGCGAAAGCCAGTTGCAACGGAGTGGCCAGGTTATAGCCCTGGCCGATGCTGGCGCTGACGGTGTCGCCGGTGTACCACTTTTGCTTGTAACGCTTCATTTTCCACTCGCGCGAGGGTAGCAGGCCGGTGGTTTCTCCCTCGATGTCGATGCCGGTTTTCCTGCCGAAACCGAACTGGCCGATGAAGTTGGTGATGTTGTCGATGCCCAGATCGACACCCAGGCCATAGTAGTAAGTATCACAGGAAATCACGATGGATTTGTGCAAATCCACCGAACCGTGCCCCCCCGCCTTCCAGTCCCGGTACCGATGAGCATTACCGGGAAGGGTAAAAAACCCCGGGTCGGAGATGGTGTAGGAAGGCGTTCGCTTGCCCAGTTCCAGCCCGGCCAGCGCCATGAACGGCTTGAAGGTCGAACCCGGCGGATACTGCCCGCGCAAGGCGCGGTTATTGAGCGGCTTGTCGAGGGAGTTGTTGAGCGCATCCCAGTTAACCGGATCGATACCATCGATAAACAGGTTAGGGTCGAACCCGGGCTTGCTGACAAAGGCCAGCACCTCGCCGCTCTTCGGCTCGATGGCCACCAGTGCGCCACGGTACTGTGCGAAGGCTTGCTCGGCGATTTCCTGTAACCGACTGTCGACAGTCAAAGTCAGGTCGTTGCCGGACACCGGGGAACGCCGGCTCAGCGTTCGAATAGCACGACCGCCAGCGTCGGTTTCCACCTGCTCGAAGCCGGTGACGCCATGCAACTGCTTTTCGTAACTCTGCTCGATGCCGAGTTTGCCGATATGGTCGCTACCGCGATAATTCGCCATATCTTCAGAGGCTTCCAGCCGATTCAGGTCGGCCTCGTTGATACGTCCGATATGCCCAATCGCGTGTGAAGCCAACTCCCCCTTGGGGTAATGCCGGAACAGCCGGGCTTTGATCTCCACACCGGGAAAGCGAAAGCGGTTGGCGGTGAAGCGGGCAACCTCGATATCGTTCAAACGGGCGCGTATCGGCAAACTTTCAAAATTTCGACTTTCCTCAAGCAACTTCCTGAAACGCTTGCGATCGCGCGGCTGGATGTCGACCAGTGCGGCCAGTCCATTGATCGTTGCCTCCAGATCCTTGATTTTGCTCGGGGTGATTTCCAGGGTGTACGCAGAGTAATTGTGTGCCAGAACAATGCCATTACGGTCAAGGATCAAGCCTCGATTGGGAACGACGGGAACGATGGAAATACGGTTATTTTCTGCCAGGGTGTGGAAATGATCGTGCTGCGCCACTTGCAAGAAAAAAAAACGCGCCACCAGCAGCGTAAACAACAGCGCGGCGCCAGCCGCAGCAATACCCAGCCGCCACCTGAAATAATACAGCTCCCGCCGATGGTTTCTGAGTTCGGTCGGGCGATTCACTTGGGGCCTGTAAATGGATAGCCTGGGCACAGGGGAGTGCAGACGGAATACTGACTCAGCTTGTTCATTTACAGGCCCTTATGACCTGCGGAATACACCGAACCAGCATCCGGCTTGCCGCGCTGTGGAAGCAGAAATAACAGGCTCAAAACCGGCCATAGCATCGCACCGGTCAGGCAGGAAAGGAAATACCCGGGGCCCGGGAAAACGTCGCCGCCGAATAGTCGGATGATCAGCATCGCGGTTTGTAGCAGTAATAACAACAGCAGAACATGTGACGCCTGCTGCCACAGTGTGAAACGCTGAATACGTCGATGCAACACGATCGCAACATAGACGCCGAGGGTATAGGCAAAAGCGTGCTGCCCCAGAATCACGCCATCACCGACATCCATCAGCAACCCGACGAACCAGGTCGTGGCAAACCCCAGCTTTCGTGGTTCCCGAATAGCCCAGAACAGGAGGATCAGGGCAACAAAATCCGGGCGAAACGACAGCGCCAATCCGTGCCAGGGCAACAGATTAAGCAACAACCCGACCACCAGTGTAAAGAAGATAAATTTTCTGCTGGCGGGTTTAAGTAGCTCCGGCGCTCCGGCGTAATGCATGTCTAGGACCTGCTCTTTCTCAAAACCGGTTTTTTACTGTCCGTCGGCCCTGTTCCCTCCGGATCGGGCTCGGGTTTCTGGAACCGCCGCACTTCACCGATAAGAATTAAAAGCTGCTTGTGGCGATTCACGCCTGCGCTCGGTATGCAGGTGATTTTGGCGAAGGACGTGCTACGTTCGATTTTCGATACCACCGCCACCGGCAACCCGGCGGGGTAAACGCCATCGATTCCGGAAGTAACCAGGGTGTCGCCGTTCTGGATATCCGCGTTGGACGCCATGAAGGGCAGTTCCAGCGCACCATCCTGGCCGTGACCGAAAGCGATGGCACGAGCGCCATTACGCACAATTTCAACAGGGATGGCCTGGTCCTTGTCGGTGAGCAAGGTGATCTCGCTGCTGAATGGGTAGACGCGGGTAACCTGGCCGATCACGCCGACATCGTCGAGTGCCGGTTGCCCGGCCTGGACTTTGTGGTTTGAACCTTTGTCCACGGTAATTTTCTGGGAAAACGGATCACGTCCGGCATAGACAATTTCAGCTGCCACCACGCTTTCGTCACGCTGCCGCTGAACACCGAGGAGGTTTCTAAGGTGTACATTCTCCGCCTGCATCGCCTGCATCCGCTGCAATTGCGCCGCCTGCACCAGTTGCCGCTGCATGAGCGTCGCATTCTCGCTCTGCAAACGTTCCTGAGTAACGAAAAAACTGCCGATACGGTCAAGAAGTTCAGCGGGAGTCATGGCCAGACGCTGTAGCGGGGCAACAGCTACCGAAATGACCTGGCGCAGAGAATCCAGTGCGCCCAGACGAGCATCTGACACCATGAGCACCAGAGAAATCGAGGCAAAAAAGACGAAGCGCGTCAGCGGACTGGGGCCGTGCTTGAAAAAGGGTGGAGCCTGGTGATCCATTAGCTTTCAGCTTTCAGCGATCAGCCTGTTGTGCTCGGCAAAGCCGTGCGGTCTTGCTGATAGCTGACGGCTGATAGCTGCTTAATCATTCGTGAAGACGCCACCCAGCTTGTCCATTTCCTCAAGTGCCCGACCGCTGCCGCGCACCACGCAGGTGAGCGGGTCTTCTGCGACAATCACCGGCAACCCGGTTTCTTCCATCAACAGGCGGTCCAGATCGCGCAGGAGGGCGCCGCCGCCCGTCAGAACCATGCCTTTTTCGGCGATATCCGCGCCCAGTTCCGGCGGGGTCTGCTCCAGCGCCGACTTGACTGCACTGACGATGCTGTTGAGCGGGTCAGTCAGGGCTTCGAGGATTTCGTTGCTGGAAATGGTGAAGCTGCGCGGAATGCCTTCGGCCAGGTTGCGCCCTTTGACTTCCATTTCGCGCACTTCGCTGCCGGGGAAGGCGGAGCCGATCTCTTTCTTGATTTTCTCGGCCGTGGCTTCGCCGATCAGCATGCCGTAGTTGCGGCGGATGTAGTTGATGATGGCTTCGTCGAACTTGTCGCCGCCGACCCGTACCGATGCGGCATAGACGATGCCGCCGAGTGAGATTACGCCAACTTCGGTGGTGCCGCCGCCGATATCCACCACCATCGAGCCGGTCGCTTCCGCCACCGGCAGGTCGGCGCCAATCGCCGCCGCCATCGGCTCCTCGATCAGGTACACTTGGCGTGCACCGGCGCCGATTGCGGATTCGCGGATGGCGCGCCGTTCCACCTGGGTGGAGCCGCAGGGCACGCAGATGATGATGCGCGGGCTCGGGCTGAGCATGCGCGAATCATGGATTTTCTTGATGAAGTACTTGAGCATCTGCTCGGTGATGGTGAAGTCGGCGATCACGCCATCCTTCATCGGGCGAATGGCGGTAATGTTGCCCGGCGTACGGCCCAGCATCTGCTTCGCCTCTATGCCCACCGCCTGGATGGTCTTTTTCCCGGAAGGACCGCCCTCCTGGCGAATCGCCACTACCGAGGGCTCATCCAGCACGATACCCTTGCCTCGCACGAAAATCAGGGTGTTGGCGGTACCCAGGTCGATGGCCAGGTCGTTGGAAAAATATCCGCGTAAGAATCCAAACATCATTGCTTAATTCCAGTGATTGAGGTGCGTCGATTAAATGAAACATGATACCATTTTATGCGTTACGCTTTAAAGTTCTCCGGGTGAATTTTTATGTCATTGAATCTGGCCGATGTGAAGCGCATTGCTCATCTTGCCCGCATTGCGGTGGAAGAGGACGAAATGCCGGGCTATTTGCAGCAACTCTCCAACATCCTCAGCCTGGTCGAGGAAATGCAGGCCGTCGATACGACCGGCATCGAGCCGATGGCGCACGCCCAGGATGTGGTGCTGCGCCTGCGCGACGACGTTGCCACCGAAACTGACCGGCACGAAGCATTTCAGGCGATCGCGCCGCAAGTCGAAGCGGGCTTGTACCTTGTCCCCAAAGTCATCGAATAAATTATGCTGAATTCCAGTCTCAAACAGCTTGCCGGCCTGCTGGCCGGAAAGAAAATCTCCAGCGTCGAACTGACGCAGACCTTCCTCGAGCGCATCAGGGTGTTGAACCCCAAACTCAACGCCTTCATCACTATAGATGAAAACAAAAGCCTGGTGCAGGCCAAGGCCGCTGATGCATTGATCGCAACCGGCAAGGCGGGGCCACTCACCGGCATTCCAGTAGCGCAGAAAGATATATTCTGCGCCGAGGGCTGGCTTTCCACCTGCGGATCGAAGATGCTGCACAATTTCGTCTCGCCTTATGACGCCCATGTGATCGAACAGTTCAATAGCGCCGGTGCAGTCAACCTGGGCAAGACCAACATGGATGAATTCGCCATGGGCTCGTCCAATGAAACTTCGTACTTCGGTAAGGTAAAAAATCCCTGGGCTATCGAAGCCGTCCCCGGCGGCAGCTCGGGCGGATCGGCGGCGGCAATCGCGGCGCGCCTCGCTCCGGCCGCCACCGGCACCGACACCGGCGGCTCCATTCGCCAGCCTGCAGCACTCACCGGCATCACCGGCATCAAGCCGACCTACGGTGTAGTATCCCGCTACGGCATGATCGCCTTCGCCTCCTCGCTCGACCAGGGCGGTCCGATGGCGAAGAGCGCCGAAGATTGCGCGCTGCTGCTCAACGTGATGGCCGGCTTCGACTCGCGCGACTCGACCAGTCTGGAACGGGAAAAAGAGGATTACGGTCGCGACCTGGAACAACCGCTCAAGGGGCTGCGCATCGGCCTGCCCAAAGAATACTTCGCCGAAGGACTTTCCGCCGATGTGGCGCAAGCCATCGAAGCCGCCCTGGCGGAATATCGCAAGCTGGGCGCCCAAACCGTCGAGATCTCGCTGCCCAACAGCAAGCTGGCGGTGCCGGTTTATTATGTTCTCGCCCCGGCGGAAGCCTCCTCCAACCTCGCCCGCTTCGACGGTGTCCGTTATGGCTACCGCGCCCCGGAATACACCGATCTGGCCGACATGTACCAGAAGAGCCGGGCGCAGGGCTTCGGCGCGGAAGTGAAACGGCGCATCATGATCGGCACCTACGTGCTCTCTGCCGGCTATTACGACGCCTACTACCTGAAAGCGCAGAAACTGCGCCGCCTGATCGCACAGGATTTCACCGATGCTTTTACACAGTGCGACATGATCATGGGCCCCACCGCGCCGACCACCGCGTTCAACCTGGGCGAGAAAAGCGACGACCCGGTTTCGATGTATTTGTCCGATATCTACACCATCGCCGTCAACCTCGCCGGCCTGCCGGGCATGTCCGTGCCCGCCGGCTTCGGCGCCAACGGTCGTCCGGTCGGCTTGCAGATCATCGGCAATTATTTCAGCGAAGCGAAAATGCTCAACGTCGCGCATCAGCTCCAGAAGGCGACCGACTGGCACAGCCGCGCGCCGCAAGGGATTTGATTCATAACCACGGGGCACACGGGGCACACGGGGAAAAAGATGCAAAAACCCCCGTGCTCCCCGTGTGCCCCGTGGTAAAACGGGGTTAATAACTATGCAGTGGGAAATCGTCATCGGGCTGGAAACACATGCCCAGCTCAACACACAGTCCAAGATCTTCTCCGGGGCGGCCACTGCCTATGGCGCTGCACCCAACTCCCAAGCCTGCGCAGTAGACATTGCCCTGCCTGGCGTGCTGCCGGTATTCAACCGTGCGGCAGCGGAAAAAGCAGTCAAGTTCGGCCTGGCCATCGGCGCACGGATCAACCGCAAATCGGTGTTCGAACGCAAGAACTACTTCTACCCGGATTTGCCCAAAGGCTACCAGACCACTCAGCTTGAACTGCCCATCGTGGCCGAAGGCGGAACACTGCAGATTCAGGTGGGCGATAGAGAAAAAACCATCCGCATCACTCGTGCCCACCTCGAAGAGGATGCCGGCAAATCGCTGCACGAAGACTTCCACGGCATGACCGGCATCGACCTCAACCGTGCCGGCACGCCGCTGGTCGAGATCGTCACCGAACCCGACCTGCGCAGCAGCGCCGAAGCGGTGGCCTACGCCAAGAAGCTGCATTCCCTGGTACGCTGGATCGGCATTTGCGACGGCAACATGCAGGAAGGCTCGTTCCGCTGCGACGCCAACGTTTCGGTGCGGCCCATGGGCACGGAAACGCTCGGCACCCGCTGCGAAATCAAGAACCTCAACTCCTTCAAGTTCATGGAAAAAGCCATCGACTACGAAGTTCGCCGACAGATCGAGGTCCTCGAGGACGGTGGCCGCATCATTCAGGAAACCCGCCTCTACGACCCCGACCGGGACGAGACGCGCTCAATGCGCTCCAAGGAAGAGGCTAACGACTACCGCTACTTCCCCGACCCCGACTTGCTACCGCTGGTGGTGGACGAGGCTTTCCTCGACCAGGCCCGCGCCACCATGCCGGAGTTGCCGCAGGCGATGCGCGAGCGCTTCATGCGTGACCAGGGCCTACCCGCTTACGATGCCGATATTCTGACAACTTCACGTGAACTGGCAGCCTATTTTGAGGATACCGTTAACGCTCTGGGTGGTGAGGCCAAGCTCAGCACCAACTGGATCATGGGCGACCTGTCTGCCCAACTCAATAAAGAGGGACTCGAGATCAGCAACTCCCCGATTGCCGCCGGCCAGCTCGCCGGAATGCTGAAACGCATTGTGGACGGCACCATTTCAGGCAAGATCGCCAAGGAAGTGTTCGCTGCGATATGGGCCGGCGAAGGCGATGCCGACGCCATCATCGAAGCCAGGGGATTGAAGCAGGTATCCGACAGTGGTGCGATCGAGAAGATCGTGGATGAAATCATTGCCGCCAACCCGGCTCAGGTCGCCGAATACCGCAGCGGCAAGGAAAAAGTGTTCGGCTTCTTCGTCGGCCTGGCAATGAAAGCCAGCAAGGGTAAAGCCAACCCCGCCCAGCTCAACGAGATACTGAAGAAGAAACTGGCCGGCTGATAGCGTAACGCCGTGGCACACCAGCCCCGGCGGCGTCACAGACTACTTCTTCGCGGCCTCCTCGATCTTGTGCAGTTCGCGGAAACGCTTCTTGTCATCCTCGAATCGGGCGCGAACCACATCCATCTCCGCGCGCCTCTGCTTGATCATTTCCTGCAAACGCTGCATCTCTTTGTCGGCCTCCTCAATCTCCTGCTGCAGGTCAAGCGGCACCGGCTTCTTCCTGGCAACGATATCTGCCGCACGCTTCCTCGCCTGGTCGAGGCGCGGCTGAACCTGCTTGGCACGCAATTCCAGGCTCTGGAGCTGAAGCTCGCCCTGCTGCAGGTTGCGGTCGCGCACCAGGTCTATTTCCTTCTCGGTCGTGTAGGTATTGACCAGCGCCTTGTCGCGGCGTTTCTGTTCCAGCTTCTTCTGTTCCTCTGCTTTTTGCAGCGCCAATTCCTCTTCCTTGGCCTTGCGTTGCTCCGGCGTCAGGGCGGCATCTGTCTTCTTGACCACCGAACCTTTCTTGTCAAGCTCGGCACTTCCCTGCTGGGAATACTGAGGCGGAACGGCGTTGCCGTAATGAGTTTTCCCCTGCTCATCCACCCAGGAATACAGTTTCCCCGCTACAGCCGGAAAGCTGGTGAGTAGAATCAGCAACAATGAAAAGCTTGTGCGCATAGCAACTCCTTCAAGAAACGCCATATTGATTTTTGTATTCCAGAACCGCTTGCAGATTTTGCGCCATCTCCGGCTTCTGCCGCAAGTAGGCTATCATGTCGTCCAGCGTGGCGATGCTGACCACCGGAATACCGTAGCCCTGCGTCACTTCCTGGGTCGCGGACAACTCTCCCGTGCCACGTTCCTGCCGGTCGAGCGCGATCATCACGCCGCACGGCTCGGCTCCATTTGCCTTGATCAGAGTCACCGATTCGCGCACCGAAGTGCCCGCCGAAATTACATCATCCACAATCAGTACCCGACCAACCAGCGGCGCGCCGACGATGGCACCGCCCTCGCCGTGATCCTTGGCTTCCTTGCGGTTGAAGGCAAAGGGCAGGTTGCGTCCCTGTCCGGCCAGTGCCACCGCAATCGTCGCCACCAGAGGGATACCCTTGTAGGCCGGGCCGAACAGCATGTCGAACGGGATTGGGGCGGAAAGAATGGCTTTCGCGTAAAATTGCGCCAGCTGACCCAGGGATGCGCCGTCGTTGAACAGGCCGGTATTGAAAAAATAGGGGCTCAGCCGTCCGGCCTTGGTCTTGAATTCACCGAAGCACAGCACATTGCGCTCGATGGCGAAGCGAATAAAATCCTGACGAAAATCCTGCATGGTTCTGCCTTAATTCATGGAGAAATAGATTGCGCATTATAACCCTGAACCTCAATGGAATCCGCTCCGCCGCCAGCAAGGGGATGCTCGAATGGCTGCCCCGGCAGCAAGCCGACATCGTCTGCCTGCAGGAACTCAAGGCGCAGCTGCCTGACCTGACACCGGAAATGCGCGCGCCTCACGGCTTTCACGGCTACTTCCATGCCGCCGAAAAGAAGGGCTACAGCGGCGTCGGCATTTACTCGCGACATAAGCCGGACAATGTGATCGAAGGCATGGGCATCGCCGAGATTGACGCCGAAGGCCGCTACCTGCAAGCCGATTTCGGCAAGCTGAGCATCATCTCGCTCTACCTGCCATCCGGTTCCAGCGGCGAGGAGCGACAGGCAGCGAAGTTTCGCTTTCTGGATTATTTCGCTCCACATCTCGAAATTTTGAAGGCAGAAGGGCGGGAAGTAGTGCTGTGCGGCGACTGGAACATCGCCCACAAGGAGATCGACCTGAAAAACTGGAAATCCAACCAGAAAAATTCCGGCTTCCTGCCGGAAGAACGCACCTGGATGACCAAGGTGTTCGACGAGATCGGCTGGGTGGATGTTTACCGCCAGCTACACCCCGAAGCTACCGGTGAAGCCTATACTTGGTGGTCGAACCGCGGCCAGGCCTGGGCCAAGAATGTTGGCTGGCGCATCGATTACCAGATCGCCACGCCGGGCATCGCGGCGACGGCGAAAAATGCGGTGGTTTATAAGGAGCAGCGCTTCAGCGATCATGCGCCGCTGACGGTGGATTACGACTGGTCGTTCTGATGCAGCGTTCTGGCTCGGGGCTGCCCTTGACGTCCACCATACTGACGATCATAATCAGGTCAGATAATCTGACCAGCCCAAAGGAAACGACATGCGCGCAAGCCAGTGGCGGCTTCAGGATGCCAAAACCCAGTTCAGTCAAGTAGTGGAGGCCGCCTTGCGTGGCGAACCCCAGCACATTACCCGGCGCGGCAAGCAAGCGGTAGTGGTTCTTTCCGAACAGGCCTTTGAATCCCTGCAACGGAGCGCACACGCGGCAGCACCAGGTTTTGTCGCCCATCTGCTGGCCATGCCCAGAGATGAAGAAGTCGTTGAACGCCCCTCCCTGGCACTGCGCGATATCGATCTCTCATGATCCTGCTGGATACCGTCGTCCTTTCGGAATTACGCAAACGGCAGCCATCGCCAGAAGTGTTGAACTGGCTGACGAGTTTTCGGGACAGCGATCTATTTCTCAGCGTAGTGAGCATAGGTGAAATCGAGCGCGGCATCGAAAAAAAACGGGGGAGCGACCCCGCTTTCGCCGCCTCTCTCACCCGATGGATCGAGGATTTGTTGCGCCTTTACGGCGACCGGGTGTTGCCCGTCACCCCCGCCATAGCCCGTTGCTGGGGTGTTCTTTCCGCTCAATTTGGGAATGACGGCGCCGACCTGCTGATTGCCGCCACAGCGCTGACTCACGGCTTGCAGGTTGCGACGAGGAATGTCCGGCATTTCGCGCCTACGGGTGTGGGCGTGATTAACCCTTTCTTAGACTGAAGGTTATAGAACTACAAATACTTATCCTCGCCCTCTTTCCAAGGCGCAACCTTAAGCAACAAAGCCATCCCCGGCAACGCCAACACCGTACACAATATAAAGAAGGCAAACCACCCCAACTGCTCGACCAGAAACCCGGTGGAAGCATTGATAAAGGCGCGCGGCACCGCTGCCAGACTGGTGAACAGGGCGAACTGCGTGGCGGTGTAGAGCGGGTGGGTGGTGCGGGCGATGAAGGCGACGAAGGCCGCCGTGCCCAGACCCACGCCCAAGGCTTCGAAGCTGATCACCAGGGCGAGCACGGCCTTGTCGTGGCCGACCAGCGCCAGCGCGGCAAAACCCAGAATCGACACCACCTGCACCACGCCGAACAGCCACAATGCACGGTTGATCCCCAGGCGCATCATCCATATCCCGCCCAGCAGCCCGCCGATGACACTGGGCCACAGTCCAGCGTGCTTGGCGATCAGGCCGATGTCGGTCTTGGTGAATCCCATGTCTAGATAGAACGGCGTCGCCAGAGCGGTGGCCATGCTGTCGCCGAGCTTGTAGAGGAAGATGAAGCCGAGGATCAGCAAGGCAGAGCGCCAGCCCTGGCGGTTGATGAACTCGCGGAACGGCTCGACCACCGCGGCCCGCAACGTTCTCGGGCCGGACTTGACGAGATCGGGCTCGGACACCATCAGCGTCATGATGACACCGGGCAGCATGAACAGGGCGGTAATCAGGAATACGCTGCTCCAGGGCAAATGGTCGGCCAGAATCAGGGACAGCGAGCCCGGCACCAGGCCGGCAATGCGGTAGGCGTTGACGTGGATTGCGTTGCCCAGCCCGAGTTCGACGTCGAACAGGATTTCGCGCCGGAAGGCATCGAGCACGACGTCCTGCGTGGCGGAAAAAAAGGCAACCGCCAGGGCCAGGTAGGCGATGGTCCAAAGATCCAGCTTCGGCTCGAACCAGCCGAACAGCGGCACCGAAAGCAGCAGCGCGATCTGGGTGAACAGCATCCAGCCGCGCCGCCGCCCCAGCTTCGGCCAGGCAAAGTGATCGAGCAGCGGCGACCAGAGAAATTTCCAGATATAGGGCAACTGGATCAGCGCAAACAGGCCGATCACCTTGAGGTCGACCTGCTCGGTGCGCAACCATGCCGGCACCAGGCTGATCAGAAAATACAGTGGCAGGCCGGAGCTGAAACCGGTAAAAATGCAGATGAGCATTTTGCGGGTGAAGATCGCCCGCCAGAGAGGGGTGTTTTCAGACATACGTGAATAACAATAATCCAGACGCGCTACCTTACCTGAAAAGGTGCGACAGAAACAGTTCTGCAGCGGATAAGTGGATCATATGTCCGCTTTGTCGGATGCTGGCGGCTGTGTCAAAATGGTCGCCCATGCCCTCTTTAAATCCCAATAATCCATGCCTGAAGTCAGCCTGATCTCGGCGCTGCTGGTCGGCCTGCTCGGCGGTACCCACTGCGTCGGCATGTGCGGCGGTATTGTCGGTGCGTTGAGCCTGCAAATGCCGGCCAACGTGCCGCAGTGGCGTTTCCATCTGGCCTACAACCTGGGCCGCATCGCCAGCTACGGCGCGGCGGGAGTGCTGGTGGGCGCAGCCGGGGCAAGCAGCATGATGTTGAACGAGATGCTGCCGGTCAAACAGGCCCTGTACCTGATTGCCAACTTGCTGCTGGTTTTTCTGGGCCTGTATCTGGCCGGATTTTCCCACCTGGTGGTGCAGCTTGAACGACTCGGCGGCATCATCTGGCAGCGCCTGCAGCCTTACTCGAAAAAGCTGCTGCCGGTGCGTTCGGTGCCGCAGGCTTTCGCCCTGGGAGCGCTGTGGGGCTGGGTGCCCTGCGGCCTGGTCTACAGTTTGCTGGTGGCCGCGATGGCCAGCGGCAGCGCCGCCAGCGGCGGCATGATCATGCTTGCGTTCGGCCTCGGCACCCTGCCCAACCTGCTGGCGATGGGATATTTCGCAAGGCAGCTGAAAGGTTTCATGCAGAACAAGGGGGTGCGTCTCGCCGCCGGGCTTCTGGTGGCGGGTTTCGGTGTGCTGGGCTTGTATCGGTTGGCGATGCTATAAGTCGGGTAGGATGGGTGGAGCGTAGCGATACCCATCAATCATCACCGTAAAACGATGGGTATCGGCGCAAGCGCCTCCACCCATCCTACGAACTCTGTAATTACGCTTTTTCGAAGCGATATACCGCTAAATTCCCCAGCAAATTCGGCAGCAAGCCTATGTCCTTGCCATCGCACATGACATGGCGCTCGAGAATGCGTACGCCGTGGTCGCGGCAGAACGTCTCGAAATCGACGAATGTGCAGAGGTGGATATTGGGCGTGTCGTACCACTGGTAGGGCAGGTCCCGCGACACTGGCATGCGTCCGCCAATAATCTGGATGCGCCGACGCCAGTAGCCGAAGTTGGGGATGGTAACGATGCCCTGTCGACCGACACGCAGGATTTCCTTCACCACCAGTTCGATATTGTGCATCGCCTGTAATGTCTGCGACAAAATCACGAAGTCGAATGACTGCGGCTCGAATCCGGACAGCCCCGACTCCAGATCCATCTGGATCACGTTGACGTTTTTTTCAACACAGGCGAGGATGTTGGCGTCGGCAATCTCGATCCCGTAGCCATGCGCGTTGCGGGCTTCCTTGAGGTATTTCAGCAGGGTGCCGTCGCCACAACCCAGATCGAGCACCTTGGCATTCGGCTCCACCCATCGCGCGATGGCGGCGAAATCGGCGCGTGCGATCATCCTAACCCCCGATTGAACCACGGAGAACACGGAGAGCACAAAGAAAAACAGGGGATTGGCGCCACCTGACGGGTTATGCCAAAAATCCTCAATAACTCCGTGTCCTCCGTGATCTCCGTGGTTAATTGCTTTTCTAGGATCATACCACCACCCCCTTCATATAGGCGCGCACCAGGGCGTGGTAGTGCGAGTCGGGCATGAGGAAGGCATCATGGCCGTGCGCTGCGGTGATTTCCGCGTAGCTGACACGGCGGTCGTTGTCCAGCAGCGCCTTGACGATTTCGCGCGAACGCCCCGGCGCAAAGCGCCAGTCGCTGGTGAATGAAACCACCAGGAAATCGGCCTGGGCCGGTCTCAACGCCTCGCTCAGTCCGATGCGATGATGATGGGTGGGGTCGAAATAGTCGAGCGCCTTGGTCATCAGCAGATAGGTGTTGGCATCGAAGCTGTCGGCGAACTTGTCGCCCTGGTAGCGCAGGTAGGATTCGACCTCGAACTCCACGTCATAGCCGAACTGGAATACGTCATTTTTCAGAATGCGGCCGAATTTCTCGCCCATCACATCGTCCGACAAATAGGTGATGTGGCCAAGCATGCGCGCCAGCCGCAGGCCACGCCGAGGCACCACACCGTGGGCGTAGAAATCGCCGCCGTAAAAATCCGGGTCGGTCAGGATAGCCTGGCGCGCCACGTCATTGAAGGCGATGTTCTGCGCGGTCAGCCCCGGCGCCGAAGCGATTACCAGAGCATGGCGCACGCGCTGCGGATGCAGGATAGTCCACGATAGCGCCTGCATCCCTCCCAGGCTGCCGCCCATCACTGCGGCGAAAGACTCGATGCCGAGCCGGTCGGCCAAACGTGCCTGGGTTTCCACCCAATCCTCCACCGTCACGAACGGAAAGGTCTTGCCATAAGGCTTGCCGGTTTTCGGATCAGGGCTGGAGGGGCCAGTCGAGCCATGGCAGCCGCCCAGGTTATTGACGCCGATGACGAAAAAGCGCTCGGTGTCGACCGGCTTGCCGGGACCGATCATATTGTCCCACCAGCCCGGTCGCTTCTCCTGTTCGGAATGGAAACCGGCGACATGGTGATTGCCGGAAAGCGCATGGCAAACCAGGATGGCGTTGGATTTATCAGCGTTCAGCGCGCCATAGGTTTCGTAAACCAGGTCGTAGCTGTCCAGCGTCGCACCGCTTTTCAGGGTGATCGGCGTATCAAAGTGTGCGGTCTGCGGCGTGACGACGCCGACGGAGTTGGGTTGCGATTGCATGGCGGGAAGTATACTAGGGGCGAGGGGCTAGAGGCTAGAGGCTAGAAACACCCAGGCGCACAGCGCCGGACAAAACCCCCTAGCCTCTTTACGCATTCAGACGCGCCAACAACTGGTGCAGCTTTTCCGGTTCGTGCACCTTGAGCATTTTCTGCGCCACGGCGGTGATGTGAGGCAGGTCGGATTTGAGGATCTGTTGCTTGACCGTGAGCACGTGAGCCGGATGCATCGAAAACTGGCGCAGCCCGAACCCGAGCAGCAGACGGGTAAGACTGGCATCACCAGCCATTTCACCACACACCGAAACCGGAATGCCCGCCCTGTCGGCGGCGGCAATGGTCATGGCGATGAGCTGCAGCACAGCCGGGTGGAGAGGATCATAGAGGTGCGCCACGGTATCGTCGGTACGGTCGATCGCCAGTGTGTACTGGATCAGGTCGTTGGTGCCGATGGAAAGAAAATCCAGGCTCTTGGCGAAGGCCTGCACCGCCAGCGCCGCCGCAGGAATTTCGATCATGCCGCCGACCAGGATGCGGGTATCGAAAGGGACATTCTCCTGAGCCAGTTCCTGCTTGGCGTGGCCGATCAGATGCAGCGTCTGACGCAGCTCGCTCAAGGACGACAGCATCGGAATGAGAAGGTGAACCTTGCCGTAATGGGAGGCGCGCAGGATCGCCCGCAACTGGGTATGGAACATCTGCGGCTCGGCCAGGCACAGGCGAATGGCGCGCAGCCCCAGGGCGGGGTTGTCGCCGCTACGGTCGGCGAAGCGGAGCTGCTTGTCCGCGCCCAGGTCCAGGGTGCGGATGGTTACTGGCAACCCCTTCATATCCTGCGCCACCTTGCGGTAGGCGGCAAACTGCTCCTCCTCATCCGGCAGATCGTCGCGGTTGAGAAACAGGAATTCACTGCGAAATAAACCAATCCCGGTGGCGCCGGATGCCTTGACCTGTGGGATATCCTGCGGCAATTCGATATTGGCGTGCAGTTCCACCGCCGTGCCGTCCAGGGTAGTGGCGGCAGTGGACTTGAGACGCTTGAGTTTCTGCTTCTCGATTTCCCACTGGCTCTGGCGCAGCTTGTATTCGGCAAGGATCTGCTTGTCCGGGTTGACGATCACCACGCCTTGCTGACCATCCACAATGATCAACTCATTTTCGCGGATCAGCTGGCGTGCATGATGCAGCGCCACGATCGATGGGATGTTCAGGCTGCGGGCAACAATCGCGGTGTGTGAAGTCGCGCCGCCGACATCGGTAATAAATGCGGCGAATGGCTGCTGCTTGAACAGCATCATGTCGGCGGGGGAAAGATCGTGCGCCACCAGAATGCGGCCCACCTCGGCACTGACCGGGGGAGGAACATGGCTGGAATGGCCCAGCAAGGCCTTGATCACGCGTTCCACCACCTGCACCACATCAGCCTTGCGCTCACGCAGGTAGTCATCTTCAATCTGATCGAACTGAGCGATCAACGTATCCATCTGCTGTTTCAGCGCCCATTCCGCATTAAAACGCTGGCCCTTGATCAGATCGACAGGGGTTTCGGAAAGCGTATGATCGTTCAGAATCAGCAGATGCAGGTCGAGAAAAGCGCCAAATTCTGCCGGCGAACCCGCAGGGATACCTCCCCGCAAGGCTTCCAGCTCGAGGCGGGTAGTCGCTATCGCCGCCTTGAAGCGATCAATCTCGTCAGGAATTTGCGCTAAAGGCAAGATATAAAGGGGGACCTCCAGCACGGCATGGGAGATCAAATGGGCATTGCCGATGGCAATACCTCCGGACACTCCGACACCATGCATGGCAAAACTCATCGTAACTCTCTCCCGCTAACGGCTGACAGCTGACGGCTGAAAGCTATTATCATCATTCGCCCTCGCCGAAACGGTCGGAAATCAAAGCCGCCAGGGCCTGCATCGCCTGGCTTTCGTCGGCACCGTCGATCTCGAGGCGGATAGTGCTGCCCTTGTTCGCTGCCAGCATCATCACGCCCATGATGCTTTTTGCGTTGACGCGGCGTTCATTGCGCGCAATCCAGATTTCGCTCTTGAATTGCCCCGCCATCTGGGTCAGTTTGGCAGAGGCGCGCGCGTGCAGGCCGAGCTTGTTAACGATCTCAATGTCTTGCTGTAACATCGCAGGCTTCCTTTAGTTGTTTCATTTGTTACCCTTTTGGGGGAACGGACAACTAGTAACATGAACCACACCATCGTGGCCGCCGGAGAGTGCTTTCTCCGCCACCGCTTCCAGCGGATCGTTGCGATAAGTGATCGCCCGCACCAGCATCGGCAGATTGACCCCGGCGACGCATTCCACCCGGCCAGGCTCGACCAGACGGCAAGCGATATTGCTCGGCGTGGCGCCATACATGTCAGTCAGCACCAGCACCCCGCCGCCATCATCCAGCTCCTCGATCATCTCCCGCACCTGGGGCAGCAGCCGACCGGGGTCGTCCTGAACCGCCACCCCGAGCTGTTGCAACTGCGGCTGGGGGCCGCCGAATACATGGCTGGCGCAGTGAATCAGGCTGTCGCCCAGCGTGCCATGCGCGATGATTAGAATGCCGATCATTTTTGTGTGTCCTTGCGTTCCCGCTACGGGCAAAAATGTGATTTTACCCCAGTATGGATAGAAGGGGGCGAGAGGCTATGGGCTAGCAGCCTGTCGGGCTTGAAGAATCGAAGCGAAAATCCTATAGCCTCTCGCCTGCCTTAACTCAGGGCGCTTCATGAAATATCAGTCCCTTTTCCTGAAACTCCAGACGTTTTTTCATCGCTGCTGTCAGATAGACTTCGCCGCGTTCATCGATCAACATAGCGCTCTCCGCTCCCATAGCTTGCGCTGCCGCGCGCCAGCCTTTCACACCGGCGATAAAAGCCGGCTTGGAGGCCACATCGGACAGCGTGCCGGCATTGCTCCCACGGGGAATCAGCACGGTCACCGCCTGCACGCCCTGCACCGGGTAGCCGGTGCGCGGGTCGATGATGTGACAATAGCGCTTGCCGTCGAGCTCGAAGTAACGCTGGTAATCTCCCGAAGTGCCAATCGCCTCACCGTCGTGAAGTTCCAGCGAGGCAATGGCCGCTGCCTTGCGCGGATGTTGCACACCGACGCGCCAGGGCTTGCCGCCACGGCTGCCAACCGCGATGATATTGCCGCCGATGTTGATCAGCGCACCTTTCACTCCCTGGCCACGCAGGGTTTCCGCCGCCAGATCGAGAGCATAACCCTTGGCATAGCCGCCGAGATCGATCTGGACCATCGGGTTTTTGCTGTAAAACTGAATCCCCTCGAACACGATATCAGCCATGCGCGGATTGGCCTGGACCAGCGCCCCGATTTCCCTGGGATCGGGCAGTTGCGGCTTGAACTCGTCGGACTGGAACCCCCAGAGTTTAATCAGCTTGCCGATGGCGGGATTGAACAGGCCGCCCGACATATCCGAAAATCGCGCGGCATCCTGGATGACCGGAACCAAACCGGGCACGACCGCCGCTTTCGACGGGCTTTGCGCGAACACCGCATTCATCCGCGACAGCGAACCCGGCTCCCAGGCATGCAGGGTACGGTGTAGGTAATCAAAGTCCGCCAGCACCTTGCCCGCCAGCTCCCTGGCGCGTGCTTCTTCCTCGCCGGTAATCGTCACTTCCACCATCGTACCGAAGACGAAGCTTTGCTCGTGGTAGACGGGGACTTCCTTGGAGCAGCCGACGAGCGCGAATAGCAGGGCAAACAGGGTTAGAAAGGTAAGGGGTGAGGGGTGAGGGGTGAGAAAAACCCGGAAATTCGCCGACCTTAACGTTTCACGCCTCACGCCTCACCCCTCACGGATTTCTCCAACGCATCCACAAACATCCCCGCCACATCAAAACCGGTCTGGCTGGCGATTTCCTGCATCCCGGTCGGGCTGGTGACGTTGATCTCGGTGAGCCAGTCGCCGATCACGTCGAGGCCGACCAGGAACAACCCGGCTTCCTTGAGTTTGGGCCCCAGCACGGCAGCAATTTTCTTGTCCCGGTCAGAAAGCGGCTGCGCCACGCCCTTGCCACCTGCAGCAAGATTGCCACGGGTTTCGCCTTCTTTCGGGATACGCGCGAGCGCATACGGCACCGGTTCTCCGTCGATCAGCAGGATGCGCTTGTCGCCCTGTGAAATCTCCGGAATGTAACGCTGCGCCATCACGGTTCTGGCTCCCAGCTGCGTCAGAGTTTCGATGATCACGTTCAGATTGGGATCATTGCGCTGGATACGGAACACCGAGCTGCCGCCCATGCCGTCGAGCGGTTTAAGGATGATATCGCCCTGTTTTTCGATGAATTCGTGGATAAGCGCTTTCTGCCGGGTGACCAGCGTGGGCGGCATGAACTCGGGGAATTTTGCGGTGGAAAGCTTTTCATTGAAGTCACGAATCGCCGCCGGGCGATTGAAAATCCGCGCGCCTTGCTCCTCCGCCAGCTCCAGCAAATAGGTGCTGTAGATGTATTCCATGTCGAAGGGCGGATCCTTGCGCATCAGCGTGGCGTCGAAGTCGGATAGCGCGCGCCAGGCCGGCACTTCCAGCGTGTACCAATGCAGCTCATCATCCGCCAGATCAAGCTTGCGCACGAAGCCGGCTACCGCGCCATCGCGCAACACCATCTCATGCTGCTCCATGACGTAGATCTCGTGGCCGCGCGCATGCGCTGCGCGCATCATGGCATAGGTCGAATCCTTGTAGGTCTTGATCGACTCCAGCGGGTCGAGGATGATGGCAAGTTTCATGGCGCCAGCTGCTCCAGCTCGATCGCCGCCGCCAGCAGCGCCAGCCGGGCCACTACGCCGTAGGCATAGAAACGGTTGGGCTCGGCGTCCGGCGCGGCGGCGCAGTCCGGCAGGGTGCAGGCCGTCTCGAACGCCAGCGGCTCGAAGCGCATGCCAGGAGCATTCAGATTCTCGTCCTTGCCGCGACCGGTATGAACGCGGTAGAAGCCGCCGATCACAAAGTGATCCATCATGTACACCACCGGCTCGGCCACTGCGTCGGCAAGACTTTCAAAAGTGTAGACGCCCTCCTGGATGATGACATCGCTGACCGCCACCCCCTCCTTGCCCACTGCCATCTTGTTGCGCTGCTTGCGGTTCAGGTCCCGCACTTCGGAGGCGTCCTTCACCGTCATGATGCCCATGCCATAAGTGCCGGCATCCGCTTTGACGATGACAAAAGGCTCCTCTTCCACGCCGTATTCGCAGTATTTATTGCGGATGTTCTGCAACATGTCATCCACATAAGCAGCCAGGCATTCTTCGCCGACCCGCTCCTGGAAATTGATCTCGCCGCAGGTGGCAAAAAAAGGATTGATCAGCCAGGGATCGATATTCACCAGCTTGGCGAATTTCTCGGCGACCTGATTATAGGCAGTGAAGTGACTGGATTTGCGCCGTGTGTACCATCCCGCTCCCAGGGGTGGAATCACCGGCTGATCGAGGCCTTTCAGAATATCGGGGACTCCCGCCGAAAGATCGTTGTTGAGCAGAATCGCGCAGGGATCGAAGCCATCCAGCATCAAACGGTCGCCTTCGCGCTTCAACGGCTCCAGCGTCAGGGATGAGCCATCCGGCAAATCGAGCGTGGTGGGCGCGGTAATTTCCGGCAGGAGGCTGCCGATGCGCACCTGCAAACCGGCATGGCGCAGAATGGAGGAGAGCGCCACCACATTTTGCAGGTAAAAGGTGTTACGTGTATGGTTTTCCGGGATCAGCAGAAATCGCTGCGCCACTGGGCAGACTTTCTCCACGGCAGACATCGCCGCCTGCACGCAGAGCGGCATGAAGTCGCGGTTGAGGTTGTTGAACCCGCCGGGAAACAGGTTGGTATCCACCGGAGCGAGCTTGAAGCCGCTGTTGCGCAAATCCACCGAGGCGTAGAACGGCGCGGCTCTATCCTGCCATTGGGTGCGGAACCAATGCTCGATGCGCGGCTGCGCGTCCAGAATATGCTGCTCCAGAGCGAGCAGGGGGCCGGTTAGCGCGGTAGTTAAATGGGGAACCATGACTGTCCGTGAAAAGTTCGGGGGATGATGCTGATTGTAGCGGATAAGACCGGACTCGTCAGGACTACGGCAAGAGAACCGACTCCGGCGCGAGAAAAGGCAGCTTGCTTTTTTATAGTAATTTTTCAGGGCAGTTCGTAGGATGGGTGGAGCGTAGCGATACCCATCGCCAAAGCAGGAAAGGAAGGGTTGTCCGCCCTTAAAAAATTTCGCTGCCAATGGGCACGCCGTCCCGACCTGGGTAAATGATGGGTATCGCTGCGCTCCACCCATTTACGCTTGCTACACGGGCTCAAATCAAGGTTTCGATTGTTTTGTTTTGAGTTGCCATACGCGCGCCTTTTCGAGCCGCCGTGCAGTACGGGTTATTCCCTGCAGGATTTTTTCAAAATCATCGCCGAAGAGTGCCGCTCTTTTCTGCGGAATCTTTGCAATATCTTGAGACATGCACCGCCTTTATTCTCGTGCTCGCCGTATGGGACAACAGAGTCAATGAGGGACTTTATGCTTTTTTCTTGCCACGCCAACGAGGCCGAGGAGGCCGGAACCCAGGAGCCAGGCGGCGGATGGGACGGGGGCCGAGGCAATAGTGATGTTCTGTCCGCGAAGCGGTATGAGGTATTCATCTCTGCCCGGACCACCGGAGGCGACGATCATGTCGTTGGACCAGTCGTAGGAGTAAACAGGCTGGCAGTTGGCGAAGCAACCGGGCTGATACGGCAACAATGAGAGAGCGTGGTTCATCAACTGCCATGTCTCCAGATTCATCTGGGCGGCAAACGCGGAGCCACCGTACAAGTTCACTATATCCGCGAAGTTGGGCCATCGCAGAGGATCGAGTGAAAACCATTCGCTGAAGTTCCACCCCGCCTCGGAATACCTTTGCGGACTAAACCGCACTGGCGCTCCCGCCATTACATCGGCATAGGTGTAAAGCGTTGTCGGCCACGATTCACCAACATTTGAACGGGCGTTGTAATCATCGGACATTGCAAGAAGTGGTACGCCGTTGTAATTGAATTCGATGAATCCCGCAAACACCTCGGGATTAACCGCGGGGTAAGGGGTGGAGAGACCTCCGGGGCCGGTCGCCCAGCCGTCATAGACGAGCGCCGCGCGAGCGGGAGCGGGAGCGGCACAAACACCCAATACCAGAAACAGCAAAGCAGCAAGCCGGTGCATTTTTCTTCCCCTTACGTTATCGAATTTATTATGCTCGCGACGCGCTCACGTCAGCCGCTGTCGAGAGCAAAGCAGCCCATCCAAAGCAGCATGCAAATTACATGCCAGAAACATATTTACCCTATTAAACAACGACATTCTGCCATATTACTACAGCAAGCAGGGCAGAAAAGTAAAATATTCCGACATTCTACAGGCAGAACCAGCCCACGATTCCGCCGCCACGATGATTCCCGCCCCGCTCTACGCCAGATGGAATCCGGCTATGATGTTTTGCAGCTCGCACCTGCATCGGGTTTGCGGGCAGCGCTTCTCCAGCGCTAACCTGAGACGCCATCCTTAGCGCGTAATCGAGGGTGTAAGAAATTTTGTGTAAACGGTCATTTGGCAGGAAACTGCCGCCCTGGAGAAAGGAACTGCAATGACCGTAAGCAACGAACTGCTGGACAGCCTACCGGCTGATTACAAGAAACCCGAAGACCTGATTGGGGAGGATGGGCTGCTCAAACAGCTCACCAAAAAACTGGTGGAGCGCGCGCTCGAAGCCGAGATGGCCGAACACCTTGGCCATGCCAGAAATGAGCCCGTCGCCAACCCTGCGGGCAATACCCGCAACGGCAGTTTTGAGCCACAGCTAATCCCCAAGCACCAGACCCGCTGGACGGGCTTCGACGACAAGATTCTGTCGCTCTACGCTCGCGGCATGACAGTGCGGGAGATTCAAGGCCACCTGGAAGAAATGTATGGCACTGGGGTCTCGCCATCACTGATTTCCTCGGTCACGGATGCGGTCATTGACGATGCCAAAGCCTGGCAGTCCAGAGCGCTGGACGCGCTCTATCCCATCGTCTATCTCGACTGCATTCACGTCAAGGCACGTGATAGCGGCGCGGTGAGGGTCAAGGCCGTGTATCTGGCTCTGGGTATCAATCTGGCCGGCGAGAAGGAACTGCTGGGCATCTGGATCGCCCAGGCCGAGGGCGCCAAGTTCTGGCTGCAAGTCGTGACCGAACTCAAGAACCGGGGCGTGCAGGACATCTTCATCGCCTGCGTCGATGGGCTGAAAGGCTTCCCGGAAGCCATCGAAGCGGTCTTCCCCAAGACGGCTGTCCAGCTCTGCATCGTCCATCTGGTGCGCTACAGCCTGAATTACGTCAGCTGGAAGCTGCGCAAGGCCGTCGCTGCTGATCTGCGAACCATCTACTCGGCTGCAACCGTCGAGGAAGCTGAGGCCAAGCTGGCCGAATTCGAGGAGAAATGGGGAGAGGACTATCCTTCGACTGTCCAGTCCTGGCGGCGCAACTGGGAGCGCATCATCCCGTTCTTCGACTATCCGCCGGAAATCAGGAAGGTAATTTACACCACCAATGCCATCGAGTCGGTCAACATGAGCCTGAGGAAGATTACCAAGAACCGGGGATCATTCCCGTCTGATGAGGCACTGCTGAAATTGTTCTATCTGGCTCTGCAAAATATCAGCCAGAAATGGACCATGCCGATCCGGGATTGGAAAGCTGCGCTAAACCGGTTTACTATCCAGTTTGATGACCGGATGCCGCAACGTTAAACGAAAACCCGTTTACACAAAATTCAGGCCCCCCCGAATTTTTTAGAAAAAGCAAGCTTTAGCGCAAGCTTAGTCCCCCAACTGTGATCGCCAGTGGGTCTTCCCAATACTTGGCTATTCGTTGTGTCTGCTCACCCTTGCCATAGATATTTGCAGGATAATTCCACCCCTTGTCTGTCATATACCGTGTTGCAAAATGGCGTACCTCAAAATGCGTGTGGCAGCCCCATGCGGCACCAGTTTTCCCAAGTTTACCCAAAATGGTTTTACCTGCCGTGACTTTGTCGCCGAGCTTTGCGCTCGGCTCTTCCTGCATATGCAAGTAAAGGCTGTAGGTTTGCTGATTGTTAATGAGTGCATCATGTTTGACAATAACCATGTAGCCCAGCCCTTTCTTCCCATCCTCTCCATAATCGCCATCATCCTTGCTATTAATGGCATCGAAAACTTCGCCGTTTGCCAAAGGATAGATTGAGCTGCCACACTCCGCCACAATATCAATTCCAGGATGAGTATGCGTCATCGGATTCTTATTGGAGGCCAACACAATATCAACAGTCTCACCTCTTTTGTTTTTAATCGCCTTTACCTTTGTACCGTGACGAAATTCGCCTAGCTTTCCTCCTAGCACAACCGATTCCCACCCGGCAATTGCCGCCTTTTCCGATGAACCACTCGCTTGAGTATTGGAAGCTGACGTTTGCGCCGTTTCTGCTGCAGATTGGCCGCCATTTGGAGGCGCGGAGGCATCCTGCTGGAGCGCGGATTTGACCCCACCAAAAATAGACTTGAAAACAGATGCGACACCCTCCACAACATTGGCTTGCGGTTGTGCACTACTGGCTTCTGGCTGTGTATTTGTAGTTGCCTGCTGTTTTTGTGCTGTTTGTGTATTGGCAGTACCCGATTGCTTCTGTGCTGCTCCGGGTTGAGGATTCCCGGCGCGCACAGGCCACACATAGTAAAAACCAGTCTCTTGGGCGCCTCCGTAGCCGTTCATGCCGACGAACTGTGTGCGGGTAGTGCCAGCGACATCGGTGGACGACCAATATTTATCATCGGCCCGCACATTTTTAAAGCCCATTTCGTAAAACAATTCATTAGTGTGGGCATCACGCCGAGGGTCATTCCCAAATTCTTCAATTCCTTTTTCCACCCCTTTGCGTTTTGCATAATTTACAAGGGTATTAAGTTCCTCTATCGTAGGCAATCTCCAATCGCTGTAGCCCGCATATTTTTGTTCATTCAATTTCTGCACGAACTTAATAGCATCATCCCGCTTCATTCCCCACTTGCCCGCTAACTTACTGTCTCTTGCCCACATAAGTTTTGTTGACTTGTCCAGAAGAATAGCAAAATCGCTAGATAGGAAGTTCGCATTGGGCGATTCCCGGGTGGACTGGACAGAGGAAGTGGCTGTTGTGCCTGTGCCGCCCATACTCATCCCGTGTGATGAACCAGCACTCTCATTACCCCCTGTACTCGCCACTACTGCGCCATCTTCACCCCCCCGACCAGAAAGGGCGGAACATGAAGAAAACCACTCAGAACGCGGCTTCCACGACTCCCCATCCCCACTATAAAAATTGCCCACAGACATTATCCATTGCCCATTCTTTCGCTGCGAATGGAAAGTAAAATGCTCTTTAGAATCCCGCCATTCTCCCCATTTTATTGCCCCGTTTTTTTGTAAGAAGCCCCTTCTGGCCGGGCCAAATCTATAAACAATATAACCATTCCATTCAAGACCATTAAGCCTGTCCGACTCAGATATTTCATATACTTTTATCCCAGGGACTTCTCTTCGTTTCATTTCTACGTATGGCACGTAGTAACCATCCCTGCCATACCATGTGTTTCCACAGAGAGCCGCGTACTTATCAATCTCCTTGTTAGCTAGCTCCAAGGCTTGTTTTTGCAGCACATCTGCTCCATGCGCTGTGCCAAAGCACATGGTTATGATGGTTACGAAAAACAAATGAATTAAAATGTGAGATTTCCCGCGAATTTTGCCTCTCAATATCATTTTCTTCCCCAGTAAATTAGGCGTTACTTTAACGCTAAAGTGCCAACAGCAACCAAGCGACGAAAAGCATAATATTTATGGTCTAGGCACATCGCCTCGACTCGACCGCTCAGGGCCGCAAAAATGGGCCATTGCGAAAAAGAGGATCATTCGGATATTCGGTGTCTTTGTGATCAGTTGGCAATGCACCACGCCAGCAAAGATTTACCTCGCGGCAAACGTTATAATGCAAGTGATCCTTCCAAACGGTCCCAATTTTGGAGCCTACCACTACCTCTTGGGATTCCTTCACCATCGGGTTAACGTGGAGGTATCCGCGTGCTGATCCGCCTGCCTCTCGTATAACCACAGCATATCCCCATTCCTTGCCCAAGTTCCTAATCGCAACGACAGTGCCAGCACTAACAGACGGAACAAGAGTACCTGCTGAAGCGGCAATATCAATTCCGGTATGTGTTTTCCAGGGTTTCACCGACCACGGAACACCAAAAGGTTGCGTAACGGCTCCCGAGATTGGATGCTGGGTCGAAGGCTGTAAGGTAGCCGGTGTTTGGTTAATGGTGGATTGAGGATTATTGTTAATTTCTCGATTGGGTGTAATGGGTGATATTGGTTGGAATTTAGGAACATCAATCAAGGGAACTGGCTTTGCATATTCCATATATGCCTTAACTTGATTTTGTATGCGTGGCGCAGACTGTACGGGTGAGGAAGAATCTGGTTCTGGTTCTGGTTCTGGTTCTGGTTCTGGGTCTGATGCTGAAGCGTTGAGCTTTCCGTTCGCCCGATGTTGCCGGTCATATTCTTCTTGCTGTTTGGTATGCTGCCTTTTCTGTTCCGCATTTAAGCGTGTCATATCTTCTGCAACAGCCGCCTTTACTTCGGTGACGGACGTGCATCTTGTTATGCGTGTGCTGCCAGCACGCATGTCGGCATATCTATGCCCAGCTGGGATTTGATACCCAAAACCAACCCGCGCTGGACAGGCTTCATGCAATGCTTTCTCTTCTGCAACAATTGCCTTTCCTTCGGCGACGGACGTGCATCTTGTCATGCGTGTGCTATCAGCATGCATGTCGGCATATCTATGCCCAGCCGGAATTTGATACCCAAAACTAACCCGCGCTGGACAGGCTTCATGCAATGCTTTCTCTTCTGCAACAATTGCCTTTCCTTCGGCGACGGACGTACATCTTGTCATGCGTGTGCTGTCAGCGCGCATGTCGGCATATCTTTGCCCCGCGGGGATTTGATACCCAAAACTAACGCGCGCTGGACAGGCCTCCTGGATCGCTTTCTCTTCGGTAACGTAGTCATCTGCATCGGCGGACTGTGCAAACGCAAGACCATACGACAGCGTCATCATAACAACAGAAACAAAAACCTTAATCCATGCCATGATTGAGAGCGCTATACAGGGATATATTTTTACGTGACATTGATGCCTAGCGCCAGATAATACCCTTTTGACTCGCACTGCGCTGACAGTCTGGGTTCCTAGTAATTAACCATGTTGCTGTACCAGCTCTCCAGGTCACAAACTTCGAATCACCGCAAGTGTTTGTGTCGGGTGCGCATACCTTAACTTCATAACCCCCGGTCGTGACTGAAAATGATCGAGAAGATTCTGCCGGGATAGTCGCAACGTATCGCCCACTAAGATAAAAAGCCTCAGGAGCGCAGTTCCTATTCTGCACGGTAACGGAGACCTGGGATGCTTGATTTGCCTGCTGCTGTTGCTGCAATTCGACGTTGGCACGTTGCTGTTGTTCAAGCAACTCACGTTGCTGCTGCAATTCGGCCTGAAGTCGTTGGTTCTCTTCCCGTGCCCTATTCTCAGCTTCCATACGGGCAACCTGCTCAGCCAACCGTCGGACCTCTTCCTCTTTTTGAGTAGCGATCACTTGCGCAGCTGCAAATTGTTGCAGTTCTTGCTGCGCCAGAAGTTCCGCATCGCGTTGAGTTTTTTTGTAGTAAGCAATTCCTCCCCCTGCTACTAACACGAGAATTACCCCGCCTGCCACTGCGGGCATTAGCCATTTTGGTGTGGCAGGGCCATTTGCGCGGGAGGAAGAAGACCGTTCAGATGGAATATCTGGTGGCATGTCCGGTTTGGTTTCCGGCATCTCCGTATTAGGCGAGGTCACAGACAACGCTGGTGCTACGGTAGCAAATTGCGATGGTTCTGGTTGATCAGTTGCATTTTGCGTTGATGCGCTCTGCACCTGCTTCTTGCCGTCGCCTGGGTCAAGATATTTTTCGACCTCAGCTACCCCCTTTCGCCTCTCAAGTTCAGCGGCTACGGCGCTACTCACACATTTCTTGTTAACCGGGTTGAGGTAGGTGCCAAGTGACTTGGCTATTACAAGAGCAACGGGAATCCCAACAATAGTAATGCAGAGGAAGAACACTTGAACAAGTGAGACGATGGCGAAAAATAGCCCAAACGGGAAATACAATATCATCACTATCGTTGAGTACGTTTTCCATGCCTTGTTTTGGTCAATGTTGAGGTCAGATTTGCTGACCATGGCGTGGCCGAATGGTGCAAGTAGGAATTTGCCAAATTCCATTAACCCTAGCCCTACTGGAGCACCAACAACTGTAGCCGTGAATAGCAACCCAAATAGATACACTATTGCCGCGCTAATGAATCCAAAGAACGGAAAGTGCCAAAGAATATTCCCCAACGTTTTCATAACCATCCCCCTTACCGGTTAAAAGTTGCCGCACATCTCTATTATTTGTAATAATGCCAAAGTCGTTATATACGCACGATAACTGAAAAATCAAGCAAAAGAAATTCAATTTCAGCAGTGGAATTAGTAAGTTATTATCTTCTTATGCTTCTTGTCGGCTATTTTTACCTTGATTCATTGATTTCGTTGTTGCGTATTTTATTTGATGCATCCTGAATAGAAACCGAACGGCGTTCTTTTTATTGCCCGCTATCACTGGCGGCATTTTTGGGTATCAAGCAGTTTTGGACATGCACGAACAATTGCAGAAAATCGGCAGCAACCCAAAGCTGGTGCGTTCGCTTTTTTAAGCATCCTTCTGTAGCCGATATTTCTGACCTTTAATGAGTAATGGTATTCGCCCACATCCGCGTAGATGGTGCTTACACTCTAAACTGATGCGCTAGGAGTGGTTCGGCAGATGTATAGAGACCTGAATTTGCCGATTCCCTCTATGCTATAATCCCCCGTTTTTACAGTACTTTTCAGGGTAGTTACATTGATCTCCACCTTCAACATCACCATGCAATTCGGGGCAAAGCCCCTGTTTGAAAACGTTTCGGTCAAATTCGGCGACGGCAACCGCTATGGACTGATCGGCGCCAACGGCTGCGGCAAGTCGACTTTCATGAAAATTCTCGGCGGCGATCTCGACCCTTCTGCGGGCAACGTCTCGATCGATCCCGGCGAACGCCTCGGCAAGCTGAGCCAGGATCAGTTCGCCTACGAGGACAGCGTGGTGCTCGACGTGGTAATGATGGGCAACGTCGAACTGTGGAAAGTAAAGCTGGAGAAAGACACGATCTACGCCAATCTGGAGGCGACCGAGGAAGATTACATGCGCGCCGCCGAACTGGAAATTCAGTTCGGCGAGCTCGACGGTTACACCGCCGAATCGCGCGCCGGCGAGTTGCTGATCGGCGTCGGCATTCCGGTCGAACTGCACACCGGCCAGATGAAGGAAGTCGCCCCCGGCTTCAAGCTGCGCGTGCTGCTGGCGCAGGCGCTGTTTTCCGATCCCGATATCCTGCTGCTGGACGAGCCCACCAACAACCTCGACATCAACACCATCCGCTGGCTGGAGGACGTAATCAACGCGCGCGCCAGCACCATGGTCATTATTTCCCACGACCGCCACTTTCTGAACAGCGTGTGCACCCACATGGCCGACCTGGATTTCGGCGAGATCCGCATTTACCCCGGCAACTACGACGAGTACATGGTCGCTGCGACGCAAGCGCGCCAGCGGATGCTGACCGACAATGCCAAGAAAAAGGAACAGGTTGCCGAATTGCAGGCCTTCGTCGCCCGTTTTTCCGCCAACGCCTCCAAGGCGCGCCAGGCCACCAGCCGCGCCCGGCAAGTCGACAAAATCAAGTCGGGCATTGTCGATGTCAAACCCTCCAGCCGCCAGAACCCCTACATCCGCTTTGAAACCGACGACCGGGAAAAGCTCCACCGCCAGGCGGTGGAACTGCTGGACGTTGCCAAAGGCTACGACAAGGTACTGTTCCACGGCCTCAACCTGCTTCTCGATGCCGGCCAGCGCCTCGCCATCATCGGACCCAACGGCGCAGGAAAATCGACCCTGCTGAAAATCCTGGTGGGCGAAATCGAGCCTGACCAGGGCAAGGCAAAATGGGCGGAAAAAGCCAAGATCGGCTACTTTGCCCAGGATCATCACTCCGACTTCGAAGATGACATGACCCTGTTCGAATGGATGGAGCGCTGGGGCCGCAAAAGCGACGACGACCAGATCATCCGCGCCACTCTCGGCCGGCTGTTGTTTACCGGCGACGATTCGAAGAAATCGGTCAAAGTGCTGTCCGGCGGTGAAAAGGGCCGCATGCTCTATGGTAAATTGATCCTGGAGCGGCCTAACGTGCTGGTGATGGACGAGCCGACCAACCACATGGACATGGAATCGATCGAATCCCTCAACCTCGCGCTGGAACAATACAAAGGCACGCTGATCTTCGTCAGCCATGACCGCCAGCTGATCTCGTCGCTCGCCACCCAGGTGCTGGAACTTGATGGCAAGGGCGGCTTCAAGCATTTCTCCGGCGATTACGAGGAATACCTGCACAGCCAGGGCATCGAACTCTAGCGGGATAATTGGCGGCTGTGGGTCAGGCTTCAGCCTGACCCACTATTTTTCCGAGAGTAGCGGCTTCATCAGGCCCTCCAGCCGGGCATAATGCACCTGCCCGCTGACCTTGTGGCGCACCCGGCCTTGCTTGTCGATGATGAACGAAGTCGGCAACCGGCTTACCCCACCCAAGGCCGCCGCTTGCTTAGCCTGCGCCATCGCCACCGGAAAATGGTAGCCCTCTTTCTCCATGAACCGGCGCACCGGTTCCGGCGCGTCATCCTGGCTCAGGGCCAGAATTTCAAAACCCTGCGCCCGGTAATCACGATAAAACCGCTCCATGTCGGGCATTTCGTGGCGGCAATAAGGACACCAGGTGGCCCAGAAATTGACCAGCACCACCTTGCCGCGCAGATGTGCCAGGCTGGTTTGTCTGCCATCCAGCAAGACCACCTTCACCTCCGGGGCCGCGCGGTTTTCGTCCGACACCCACGCCGGCGGACGGAACCAGGCGTAGGCGATCAGCCCGAGCAGTACCAGCGTCAGCCAGTCCGGTCGGTATTTTTTGACCCGCGCCCACACGTTGCCTGCTTTCACCCTCACTCCCGATGCGTTATAGTTGCCCCAGATTTTAACATTGGAACCTGACATGCTCTGGATCAAAGCATTTCACATCATCGCCGTAGTGACCTGGTTCGCCGCGCTGTTCTACCTGCCGCGGCTGTTCGTCTATCACGCCATGAGCGAAGACGCCGTCAGCATCGAGCGTTTCAAGGTGATGGAGCGCAAGCTCTACCGTGGCATCATGACGCCCAGCGCAATGCTGGCGGTCCCTCTCGGCTTGTGGCTGTGGCTCGGCTTCGGTTTTTCGGGCGGCTGGCTATACGCCAAGCTGGCGCTGGTGACAGTGCTATTGGTTTACCACGTGTATTGCGGCAAACTGCTCAGGGAATTCCGCGATGACCGTAATCGCCACGGCCATGTTTTTTACCGCTGGTTCAACGAATTTCCGGTGCTGATCCTGGTTGCTGTGGTGATCCTGGTGGTCGTCAAACCGTTCTGATTCCATTTCGGTAAACACCCTCTATCCGCTCGCGATACTTGTCGTACACCGCGTTGCGCTTGACCTTGAGGGTAGGCGTCAGCAGCCCCTGCTCGATCGTCCAGGATTCCCGCACGACAATCACCCGGCGCACCCGCACCCAGCGGGAAAACGACTTTAGCCGGGCGTTGGCATGTTTGATCAAGGTTCTTTCGTCGCTTTCCTGTGTCACGGCCAGCAGCACCAGATAGGCACGCCCTTCACCGACCAGCATCCCCTGCTCGAACAGGGGATCTTCGAGAATGGCCATTTCCGCATCCTGGGGGGACACTTTCTCGCCGTTGGACAGCACCAGAATATCCTTGGTGCGCCCCTTGATGATGATCTTGCCCGCCTGGATTTCCGCCAGATCGCCGGTATTCAGCCAGCCCTCCGCGTCCAGCACTTCCGCAGTGGCCTGCGAGTTATGCCAGTAACCCAGCATCACGGAGGAACCTCGCACCAGCAATTCACCCGCCTCGTTGACCTTTACCGCCACGCCCGGCAAGGGGGCACCGACCGTAACCGGATCATTGTCATGCTCGCGGTTGCCGGCCACTATTGGCGATGCTTCGGTCAGGCCGTAACCCTGGATCATGCTCAGCCCGAGGCCAATGAAAGATCGCGCCACGCGCAGCTCCAGAGGCGCTCCGCCCACCACCGTCAGGCGCAGACGCCCACCGAGCCGGTTCAGCACCGGGCCTGCGACCAGGGGTTGCAGCAACCGGAACAACGCCAACTCCGCCTTGCTGGCGCGGCGCTCGAATTTGCGCCAGCCCAGCGCCACCGTGAGAGAAAACAGCGCACGTTTGAGCGCAGAAGCAGCCAGCGCCTGCTCGATCCGGGCGAGAAAACGCTGGAACACCCGCGGCACGGCAACCATCACCGTCGGCTTGAGGAAAGCCAGGTCCTCGGCCAGCTGATTGATGGAGCGTGCATAAGCCACCGCCACCCCGGCCTGGAGCGGCACGTAATAACCGCAAGTGCGCTCGAACATGTGGGAAAGCGGCAGCACCGAAATCAGCAGATCGTCCGGATGCAGGCTGACCACTTCCAGCGCCCCAGCCACGTTGCTGAGGATATTGCGATGGGACAGCATCACACCCTTGGGCCGCCCGGTGGTACCGGAAGTGTAAACCAGGGTGGCGAGCGTGTTTTCGTCCAGATCAAGCACCTCGAACGCACCGCCGTTTTCGGGCAGCCAGTTGCAGGCGGGGATGGCGGGGGCGGGCGCGTCTCCATACAGGCAGACGGTAGCGGGAAGGACGGGCATCGCACGGGCCAGAGCATCGAGCAGGCGAGTATTTTCCAGTACCAGCAGGCGCGAGCCGGAGTCTGCCAGGCACCAGGCCAGGTTATCCGGATTGTCGTCCGCATATAGCGGCACCACCACCAGCCCCAAACCCAGCGCAGCCTGATCGATCGCCACCCAGTCAACGCCGTTCTTCAGGCATAGCGCCACGCGGTCGCCGGGGACATAACCTGCGCTACGGAAGGCCTGCTGCCAGCGCGCCGCCAGGGCCATCACATCATGAGCAGAAAAATCGCGCCAAGTGTTGTCTGTGTACTGGCGGTAGAGGAGGGTTTGCGGGTTGGTGCGGTGTTGTTCGAGCAGGCTGGCGAGGTTGGGCATGGCGGTCAGCGGTCAGCGGTCAGCGGTCAGCGGTCAGCGGTCAGCGGTCAGCGGTCAGCGGTCAGCGGTCAGCGGAAAATCATAACCGAACGCGGCAAAGCCGCACAACAAGCTGAAAGCTGACCGCTGATAGCTGACGGCTAAACAATATCCAGATGCTCCAGGCCATCCATCAGATTGGTATCCTTGGCGGCCTTGCCATGGAGCTTGATCTTGAGGCGCAGGTCGTTGACCGAATCGGCGTTTCTGAGCGCGTCCTCGTAGCTGACCAGATCGGCCTCGTAGAGCTTGAACAGCGCCTGGTCGAAAGTGATCATACCGAGTTCGTTGGACTTGGCCATGATCTCCTTGATCTCGTGCACCTCGCCCTTGAAAATCAGATCGGCAATCAGCGGCGAATTGAGCATGATCTCGATCGCCGCCACCCGGCCCTTGCCGCCGGTCTTGGGAAGGAGGCGCTGCGACACGAATGCCTTGAGGTTGAGGGACAGATCCATCAGCAACTGCTGGCGCCGCTCTTCGGGAAAGAAGTTGATGATCCGATCAAGCGCCTGGTTGGCGCTGTTGGCGTGCAGGGTGGACATGCACAGGTGACCGGTTTCGGCGAAGGCGATAGCGTATTCCATGGTTTCGCGGTCGCGGATCTCGCCGATCAGGATCACGTCCGGCGCCTGACGCAGGGTGTTTTTCAGCGCCGCCTGCCAGGAATCGGTATCCACGCCGACCTCGCGCTGGGTCAGGATGCAGTTGAGGTGCGGATGCACGTATTCGACCGGGTCCTCGATGGTGATGATGTGGCCGTAGCTGTTCTGGTTGCGGTGGCCGATCATGGCCGCGAGTGAAGTGGATTTTCCCGAACCGGTGCCGCCGACGAAAACCACCAGTCCACGCTTGGTCATCGCCACGTCCTTGAGCACGGCAGGCAATCCCAGATCGTCGAAATTGGGAATCTCGGTGGTGATAGTACGCAGCACCATGCCGATCCGTCCCTGCTGGATAAAAGCGCTGACACGGAAGCGCCCGATATCCGCCGGACTGATGGCGAAATTGCACTCCTTGCTCGCCTCGAACTCGGCCGACTGCTTGTCGTTCATGATCGAGCGCGCGAGCTCCTTGGTGTGCTGCGGCGTCAGCTTCTGGTTGGAAACCGGCGTCATCTTGCCGTCCACCTTGATAGCGGGAGGGAAGTCGGCGGTAATGAACAGGTCCGAGGCCCTTTTCGACAGCATCAACCGCAGCAGGTCGTGCATGAATTTGACAGCTTGATCGCGTTCCATAGTGCGTTTCCTCAGCCTGGAAAGGTGTCTTTGTTTGAGGCCTTGGTGCGCGCCTCAGCCGAAGACACGATGTTGCGCTTGACCAGTTCGGTCAGATTCTGGTCCAGCGTCTGCATGCCGATATTTCCGCCAGTCTGGATCGCCGAGTACATCTGGGCGATCTTGGCCTCGCGTATCAGGTTGCGGATCGCAGGCGTGCCGATCATGATCTCGTGCGCCGCCACCCGCCCGGTGCCGTCCTTGGTTTTGAGCAGGGTCTGCGAAATGACCGCGCGCAGGGATTCCGACAGCATCGAACGCACCATGTCTTTTTCTGCGGCCGGAAACACGTCCACGATCCGGTCGATGGTCTTGGCTGCGGAACTGGTATGCAGTGTGCCGAACACCAGGTGGCCGGTTTCCGCCGCAGTCAGCGCCAGGCGGATGGTTTCCAGATCGCGCAACTCGCCCACCAGAATCACGTCCGGATCTTCGCGCAAGGCTGAGCGCAGCGCATTGTTGAAGGACAGGGTATGCGGCCCGACCTCGCGCTGGTTGATCAGGCACTTTTTGCTTTCATGCACGAATTCGATCGGATCTTCCACCGTAAGGATGTGGCCATATTCTTTTTCGTTGATGTGATTGACCATCGCGGCCAGGGTAGTGGATTTACCCGAACCGGTCGGTCCGGTCACCAGCACGATGCCGCGCGGCTGGTCGGAGATTTCCTTGAAAATCTCCGGGCACTTCAGCTCTTCCAGCGTCAGCACCTTGGAAGGAATGGTACGGAACACTGCGGCGGCGCCGCGGTTCTGGACATAAGCGTTGACACGAAAACGCGCCAGGTTGGGAATCTCGAAGGAGAAGTCAACCTCCAGATTTTCCTCATAGAACTTGCGCTGACCGTCGTTCATGATGTCGTACACCATGCCGTGAACATCCTTGTGCTCCAGCACCGGCACATTGATGCGGCGGATATCGCCATGCACCCGGATCATCGGCGGCAAACCGGACGACAGATGCAGGTCGGAAGCCTTGTTTTTTACCGAAAAGGCAAGCAAATCCGAGATTTCCATTATAATTTCCCTGTATGCACAAACGCGTCCCCCCATTATGACAACTATCGCAAATGCATTGCAAGCAGTGCGGCAGCGCATCGCACTGGCTGCCACTGCGGCTGGCCGGCCAGTCGCAGGCATCCAGCTGCTGGCCGTCAGCAAAACCTTTCCGGCCGCCGCAGTGCGCCAGGCCTACACGGCCGGACAGCGCGCCTTCGGCGAAAGCTACGTGCAGGAGGCCATGGAAAAAGTGGCGGCGCTCAACGACTTGCCGCTGAGATGGCACTTCATCGGCCCGATCCAGAGCAACAAAACCCGCCCGATCACTGAAAATTTTTCCTGGGTACATAGCCTGGACCGGGACAGGATCGCCGACCGGCTGTCAGCAGGCCGACCCAAAAATCTTCCCGATCTGCAGGTGTGCCTGCAGGTCAACGTCAGCGGTGAAGCCAGCAAAAGCGGCGTTGCCCCGGAAGAGTTGCCGGCCCTGGCGCGCTACGTGCAGGCCCTGCCGCGCCTGAAACTGCGCGGCCTGATGGCGATTCCTGAGCCGACCGACGACCCGGTGAAACAGCGCGAGGCCTTCGTCCGCCTGCGCCAGCTACTGGAGCAGCTCAATGCCGAAGGCTTTCAGCTCGACACCCTGTCGATGGGCATGTCGGACGATCTGGAAGCGGCAATAGCGGAGGGCGCGACGATCGTGCGGGTAGGGTCGGCGATTTTCGGCACTCGGGAAAAAGCTTGAACCACGGAGAGCACGGAGGACACGGAGCAAGAGCAATGAAAGAATCTAAAAACATCCTGTTTTTCTCCGTGCACTCCGTGTTCTCCGTGGTTAAAAAATAAGGAAACCCCATGAACATCACTTTCATCGGCGGCGGCAACATGGCTGGCGCGCTCATCACCGGCCTGCTGCAGAAGGGCTTCGATCCATCGGCCATCGGCGTGGTGGAAATCTCTGCGGAAAGCCGCGCCCAGTTGAGTAAAAAATTCGGCATCGCAACCCACGGAGAAATCGGCGCGGCGACCGTTGCCGCCGCCGATGTCGTCGTACTGGCAGTGAAGCCGCAACAGCTGCATGGCGTTGCCACGCAGCTGCACGGGCTGCTCGACGGCAAGCTGGTCATTTCCATTGCCGCCGGCGTACGCAGCGCCGACCTCTCTCTGTGGCTGGGCGGGCATCCTCTGATCGTCCGCGCCATGCCGAATACGCCGGCGATGGTACTGGCGGGTGTTACCGGCCTCTATGCCCTGCCCGGTGTACCCGAGAAACAGCGCCAACAAGCCGAAACCATACTCGGCGCGGTGGGTACGACGCTGTGGCTGGAGAAGGAAACACAAATGGACGCGGTCACCGCCATTTCCGGCAGCGGCCCTGCCTACGTGTTCCTCTTCATTGAAGCATTGCAGGAAGCCGCCGAGGAACTGGGTTTCACCCCGGAGCAGGCGCGCACCCTCAGTCTGGAAACCTTCCTCGGCGCCGCCAAGCTGGCCAGCCAGAGCAGCGAAGATGCCGCTACCCTGCGCGCGCGCGTCACCTCCAAGGGCGGCACCACCGAACGTGCTCTTCTCGTGATGGAGGCAGCTGGCGTCAAGCGGACCATCATCCAGGCAGCACAGGCCGCCAGCCTGCGCTCACGCGAACTGGGTGACGAACTGGGTGACGAACTGGGCAAAATGAGCGCCGGAGGGACAGCTTGACCATGCTAAACCAAGCCCTGCAATTCCTGATCGAGACCCTGCTCGGCCTGTTCGTGCTGGCCGTGCTGCTGCGCTTTTACCTGCAATGGGCGCGCGCCCCCTTCCGCAACCCGGCCTCACAGTTTATTGCGGCGCTCACCGATTTTGCCGTGAAGCCGCTGCGCCGGTTCATTCCCGGCCTGTTCGGGCTGGATCTGGCCTCCCTGTTCCTGGCCTGGGCGGTGGAATACGTCATGCTGCTCGCCCTGTTCTGGCTGGGCGGGCTGTTCCTGCTCAAGGCCGGGCCGACCCTCTTTCTTGCCATCGCCTTCCTGGCAGTGATCAAGCTGCTGAAAATCAGCATCTACATCCTGCTCGGCGCGGTCTTCATCCAGGCGATCCTGTCCTGGACCAACCCGCACACCCCCCTGGCGCCGGTGCTGAGCCGGCTGACCGACCCATTCCTCCGACCGTTGCGCAAGGTAGTCCCGCTTTTGGCCAATGTCGATCTTTCTCCGCTGGTGCTGTTCATTATCTGCGAACTGGTGCTGATGGTGCCTTTAGCCTGGCTGGAAAGCCTTGCCATGCAACTCAACTGACATGGCTGACTGGTACCAGATCCGGGAAAACCGTCTCACCCTCACGGTGCACGTGCAGCCTGGAGCCAAGCGTACCGAAGTGATCGGGCTGCACGGTGATGCCCTGAAAATCAGGGTCGCCGCCGCTGCCGTGGAGGGGCAGGCCAACACCCTGCTGCTGGAGTTTTTGCGCAAGGCATTCAAGGTTCCGGCCAGCCGGATCAGCCTGAAGCGCGGCGAACATGCACGCCACAAAGTAATTGAAATCCAGGGCTCGCTCCTTGCACCGGAAGCATTGCTAAGCGGAATGGATGCATCATGACAGATGCCTTGCCACCCGGTGATGAACTGGCCGCAGCGCTGGAAGCCTGCCTGGCTTGGCCGGACGCCCCCGGGTTGCTCGATCCACAATTGTTGCAAAGCGCTCATGCACTGCTGGACACCCTGAAAACCACACCACCAGATGCTGACGCATACACTCAAATCAGACTGATCACGGATGCCTGCAATGCGTCAGTGCTACGCCGGCATGAGGAAATTCGCCACGAACAGGAAACATTGGCCGGTCTGATCGACAAAAACCTCGAGGTAGCAGATCGGCTGGAGCAAACCCTGCAGACTGACCAACGTCTCAGCCAGGAAGCGTGGAAAAGCTTCAACATCGCGCGCAAACTCATTGCGCGGCAGGGTGGCATGCTCCTCAACAGCCTTGATAGCGAACATATTGAGCACCTGGTGGCAAAAAACCTGGATGAAATCCTGAAAAGCCCCACCACAGGCACCCTTACCCAGGCCATGCATTCCCTGATTAGCGAGGCCTCCACCTTGTTTGAAGGTTTCGAGCGCCAGAATCGCCAGATCATGAGCATGGTCGAAGCCGTATACGCCCGATTCAATCAACTGCCCGGCTTTACGCTAGCCCCGCCCCAGCTTTCCGGCATGGAAAATTACCGCCAGGATTTGGATCAACTCGGCGAGAAGACTGCGGAATTCTGCCGCCGCCCGATCAACCTGATGACCGACAAGACCAGCCTGGCAAAAAAATTCGGTACGGAAGTGGTGGTGCCTCTGCGCGACCTGTTCGCGCAACTCAAAGCAGAGACCGACTGGTGGCTGAGAGATCTGGCCATCCCGGTGCAGGATCAGATTCAGTCGCAAAAAACAGCGCTGGAAAAACGTGAGGCAGACATCAACATGATCCGGGAGCAAATCACCATACTGGAAGCCCGGAGAAAAGAAACAGAGGTTGCGCTTGGCCGGTTGCAGCAGCAGGAAGAGGCTATTGAGCGGATTTATGCGCTCACGCAAACCCCTTAGCAGTTGCATCGGCAATTCCCATTCTATCTACGTAATCCACCAATTCTCCGGTTATCGCATCCTCGCTGCGCATTCGGTTCGATCCACCAGTAAATCAGCCGCAGCACGAATAGCCTGATGCACCGAAACCTCCTCCGAGACCAGCGAAAAACAACCGTCAAAATAATCCGACAGCCGGGCCAGCGCACCCGCCTCGATATTGCCGGAAATCAACGTCACCGGCACGCCTGACCGGCGTGCATGCTGTGCCACCACGAAGGGAACCTTGCCCTGCAAGGTCTGAGCATCGCTCCCGCCTTCGCCAGTGATCACCCAATCGGCCCCGACGAGCGCATCATCCAGCCCAAGCAGCCCGCACAGCGCCTCGGCGCCGGATCCATATCGCGCGCCCAGCAACTGCAAGGCATAGCCCAACCCGCCAGCCGCACCGGTTCCGGGCTGTCCGGAAAGGTCCCGCTTAAACCAGCGATCACATGCCGCGCCAAAGCGGTGCAGACGTTCATCGAATGAACCAATCTCCGCTGGCAAAACACCCTTCTGCGGGCCAAATACTGCGGTGGCTCCACGCTCACCGCACAATGGGTTGCTAACGTCGGTAAGCAGAATAATCTTGCATGACTTCAGACGCGGATCGAGACCTGAGAAATCTGCCGTCTCGAATTCGGCCAAGCCAGACAGCGTCGGAACAATGACCGCACCGCTGTCTGCAAGAAACTGCGCCCCCAGTGCGGCCAGCATGCCGACCCCGCCGTCGTTGCTGGCGCTGCCGCCCAGACCGACCCAGATGCGGCGAACGCCCAGATCCAGGCAATGCCGCATCAATTCGCCGACACCCCAAGTGGTACGCTCAACCACGGGCACCTCGCGTACTCCCGGCAGGGTGATACCCACCACCTGCGCCACTTCGATCACCGCAGCACCATCATCAAGCTGCCCATAGGCGACCGCCACCGGTTTGCCATGCGCGCCGGTAACCGTGACTTGCAAACGGCGTCCGCCGGTCGCCGCCAATACTGCATCCAGTGTGCCTTCACCGCCATCGGCCATGGGCAACAGGCGAATCTCGGCTGCTGCCCACACCCGGCGGACGCCCCGCGCCATCGCCTGCGCCGCTTCCAATGCGGAGAGACTGCCCTTGAAGGAGTCGGGCGCGATAACGATGACCACTTCAGGTCACCCGGTTCTGCGGCGCCCCGCGTACGAAGGCCTCGATATTATTAATCAACTGGTCGGCCAGGATCTGCATGGCCTCGCGGCTGGCCCAGGCGATGTGGGGAGTGAGGATCAGGTTGGGCAGGTCGAGTTCAAGCAAAGGATTGCCTGCGCGCGGCGGCTCTGCCGACAGCACGTCGCATCCCGCACCGGCAATGCCCCCTGAACGTAACGCCTGTACCAGCGCAATCTCATCCACCACGCCGCCGCGCGCGGCATTGATGAGCAGGGATGAAGGCTTCATCCGGCGAAGTTCGTCCGCGCCGATCAGGTTGCGAGTTGCATCCGTCAAAGGCACGTGCAAAGTTACAACATCGCTCTCCGCCAGCACTTGTTCAAAGGGCACGAAGTCAGGGCGGACTTCGGTTGCACCCTTGTGTTCGGCAAACAGCACCTTCATGCCAAAAGCCCTCGCCATCTCCGCCACTGCCTGCCCCAGTACGCCATGGCCGATAATGCCCAGCGTGCTGCCGTGAATATCGCGCACTGGATGGGTGAACAGGCAGAACTGGTCGGACTGCTGCCACAACCCCCGTTGCAGGTCAGCGCGATAAGCCAGCAGGTTGCGACGCAGCGCCAGGATCATCATGAACACGTGTTCCGGCACGGCATGCACGGCGTAGTTACGGATATTGGCGATGGCGATGCCATGCTCTCGGCACCAGTCCACATCGATGTTGTTGACGCCGGTGGCGGCCTCGGCGATCAGCTTGAGTCGCGGCAATTGCGCCAGGGTTTCTGCCCGCAGCGGCACCTTGTTGGTGATGGCGATGGTGGCGTCCCTGAGCCGCGCGACGATCTCTCCCGGCGCGGTGGCGGCGTATTCTTCCCATTGGTGGAGGAATGCCGGACGGCGGATGGTTGCTTCCAGCGTCGAGCGATCGAGAAAGACAATGCGTTCCATGCATCAATCCCTGTCAATGTAACGACAACAGGTTTCGCGGATGAACAGTGTCGCCACCAGGCTCATCAGCGCAAAACCCAGCATTGCGCCGAGCCCGACCTGATAATCGGACAACTGATGCAATGTCGCACTCCCACCCCGCGCCAGGGTAGCCCGATCTATCATCCAGCCTGCCAGGGGCTGCAAAATACCGGTACCGAGAAACGCCCCGGTATTCACCACACTGGTGGCCATGCCGGAAAGGGCATGCTTGTTCACTTCCTTGGCGCACGCCCAGGTCAGTGTGAAGCCCGACGCGCCCAGCCCCATCGCCAGGAACAGTGCATATCCCGTCACCGGCGACAGGCGCCAGCCGAACAGCAGCGGCAGCCAGGTCAGACAATACACCAGGGCGCCGGCAATGATCACCGGCTTGCGTCGCCCGATGCGGTCAGAAAGCGTGCCCACGAAGAATGCGCCTGCGGCAAACCCGAGCAGCAACATGGACGTATGCGCCGTGGCAATGCCGCGTTCCATGCCGTAAACATCGTGCAGGAACGGCACTGCCCATAGCCCGCCGAAGGCAAAGAACGAGCCGGACATCCCCAGATTGACCCAGAAGCCGGGCCAGGTGGCGCGGTTCTTCGCCACGACCACCAGACCGTCATACCAGTGGCCATCATGCGGCGGATGCGCTGCCTTGCCGTCGAGTTCGCGCATGGTCGGCAGGCCGGCCTTGCCTGGATGGTCGCGCACCATCATCCAGCCCAGCACGGCAACCCCCAAGGAAAGCCCGCCCACCGCAACGAACACAGTACGCCAGGAAACGAACCCCAGCGCCCAGGCCAGCGGTGATGCCGCCAAAAGCGCGCCGATATTACCCAACAGGATGGACAGGCCAGTGAGCGTGGCAAAATGCCTGTCGTGAAACCAGGCGGCATTGAGCTTGAGCAGGGAAATAAAGGTCACCGACACTCCCAGCCCGACCAGCAGGCGCCCCGCCGAAGCCACCGCCAGACTGTCCGCCAGCCCGAACAGGAGCGAACCCGCCCCCGCGACCAGTCCTCCGATGGCAAGAATCTTGCGCGGGCCGAGGGTATCCACCAGCACGCCGGTGGGGATCTGCATCACGGCATAAACGTAGAAATACGTGGCGGCCAGTGCGCCCAGTTCGGCGCCGCTTGCCTGAAAAGTCTGCTGCAAATCGACTGAAATCGCAGCCGGGGCAAAGCGGTGGAAAAAGGACAGGATATAGGCCAGCGCCACCAGGCTGAACGCGGCCCAACGCAGGCGGAAGTAGCGAGTTTTCTGAGTGGCGGTGAGCACTGAGCTATCCCTTCAGAACTGCGTCAAGAAAGCCTTGCCGCTCACCCTCCAGGATATTGGCGATTGCTTGCAGCCGTTTGGTGGGAAGTTCCACCTCGATCAGCTCCCGGCAACGTGCATGGTAGGCATCGAAGGCGGCAAGCACCTTATCCTGCCGCAGCATTTTCTCCTGCCCCGCCTCGGTGCGAGGTGCCGCACCACCCAGCAGCCTTACCATGACATAGCGCGCCATGAACTTGGTGCCGCCGCCATCGGCCTCGCCAGCCAGCACCGGGCTGGTTTTGACGTAAACCACGCCATCAAGCTCGAAGCGCTGACCGATATCCAGATCGTGGAATTTCATTTTACTGGCGGGGCTGCGTTAGAGCACGTAGCGCGCCAAATCCTCGCTCTTCGCCAGCTCTTTCAGCTTGCCGTCGACATAGACAGCGTCGATGACGATGGTTTCCAGCAGCGCCTGGCTGCCGGCCTCGAAGGAGATTTCTTCGAGCAATTTTTCCATCACGGTGTAGAGACGGCGCGCGCCGATGTTCTCGGTGCGCTCGTTGACCTCGAAAGCGATCTCGGCAAGGCGTTTGATGGCGCTGGGCTGGAAGTCGAGTTTCACTCCTTCGGTTTCGAGCAGGGCTTCGTACTGCCTGGTCAGGCAGGCGTCGGTATTGGTGAGGATCTGCTCGAAATCATCTACGCTCAGGGAATCGAGCTCGACGCGGATGGGCAGACGGCCTTGCAGTTCGGGAATCAGGTCAGAGGGCTTGGCAAGGTGGAAGGCCCCGCTGGCGATGAACAGGATGTGGTCGGTCTTGATCATGCCGTACTTGGTGGTAACGGTGGTGCCTTCGACCAGCGGCAGGAGGTCGCGCTGCACGCCCTGGCGCGAGACGTCGGCGCCGGAAGACTCGGAGCGGCTGGTGATCTTGTCGATTTCGTCGAGGAAGACGATGCCGTTCTGCTCGACGTTCTGCACCGCCTGGATTTTCAGCTCCTCATCGTTTACCAGCTTCATGGCCTCTTCTTCGATGAGCAGCTTCATCGCATCGGCGACCTTCATTTTGCGCAGCTTGCGCCTGCTGGCACCAATGTTCTGGAACAGCCCCTGAATCTGCGAGGTCATTTCCTCCATGCCGGGCGGCGCGAGGATTTCCATGTGCGACTGGGCAGCTGCGACCTCGATCTCTATTTCCTTGTCATCGAGCTTGCCCTCGCGCAGCATCTTGCGGAATTTTTGACGGGTGGCATTTTCTTCGCCCGCTTCGACATCGCGAGCTGGCGGCAACAGCGCGTCCAGTATCCGCTCCTCGGCGTGATCTTCGGCGCGGTGTTTCACTTTGTGAGTTTCCTGCTCGCGCGTTTGCTTGATGGACATTTCCACCAGGTCGCGGATGATCGAATCCACGTCGCGCCCAACATAGCCCACCTCGGTGAACTTGGTCGCCTCCACCTTGATAAAGGGCGCGTTGGCGAGCTTGGCCAGACGGCGGGCAATCTCGGTCTTGCCGACACCGGTCGGACCGATCATCAGGATATTTTTCGGGGTAATTTCCTGGCGCAACGGTTCGTCCACCTGCTGCCTGCGCCAGCGGTTACGCAAGGCAATGGCGACGGCGCGCTTGGCGGCATGCTGGCCGATGATGTGCTTGTCCAGTTCATGGACGATTTCCTGGGGGGTCATTTGGGTCATAAGTTCGGTAAGGAGTTAGGAGTGATGAGTGAGGAGTGGGCTGCGAGGTGATTTTACTCCTCACGCCTGACTCCTTACCCCTCACTCAATCAAGAACTTCAATTACATGATTCTGGTTGGTATAGATGCACAGATCGGCGGCGATAGTCAGCGCTTTCTTGACGATCTCTGCCGGCGGCAGGTCGGTGTAGTCGAGCAGGGCGCGCGCCGCGCTCTGGGCGTAAGGGCCGCCGCTGCCGATGGCGACCAGGCCATACTCAGGCTCCAGCACGTCGCCGTTGCCGGTGATGATCAGCGAAGTTTCATGGTCGGCCACCGCCAGCATGGCTTCGAGCCGGCGCAGGATGCGGTCGGTGCGCCAATCCTTGGCCAGCTCCACCGCCGAGCGCAGCAGATGCCCCTGGTGCTTGTCCAGTTTGGCCTCGAAACGCTCGAACAGGGTGAAGGCGTCCGCCGTGCCGCCGGCAAACCCGGCCAGAATTTTGTCGTGGTGGATGCGGCGCACCTTGCGCGCGGTGGCCTTGATTACGATGTTGCCGAGGGTCACCTGCCCGTCGCCGCCAAGCGCGACCTGGTTGCCGCGCCGCACGGAAAGGATGGTAGTACCGCGAAATTGCTCCATGATTTTTCTCCGCAGAATAGCCCAATTATACTGGATCGACGCATAACGGGATGACGGAGCGAAGAACCGCTATGATCAGCCGATTTTTCTTTTCAGGATATCGGCAAACTGGTCAACGCCCATGACACCGAACAGCGCGCGAATCATCTCGTTGGCATTGCGAACCCGCAATTTCTTGCCGCCACAGTTCAATCCGACCAGCACGCCAACGAAGTCCCCGATGCTCACGAAGTCCACGCGAGACACCTCAGCCATATCGAGGTAAATCTCGTTGCGGGATGCGGCAAAATTTTTCAGTTCCTGCAGTTGCTGGGCGCTATCAGTCGAAATCACGCCGCTCATGAAAAAGGTATCCTCATCATGGGACAACTCATCCGGCGCATCGACCGTTGCCACTGCAACCGGCTGCCTGCATAGCGGCATAGCCTCCCAGGAGGGTGGCGACATTTCAAAGGTGACGGCATATTCCACCGCCAGGTCTTCGAATTCAGCTTCCATCCCCTGGCACTGGTAGAGGTTGAGCAACAGTTGCCAGTGAGCCTGCTCGTCCTCGCTGCCCTGTCCGAGCAGCGCCTTTAGCAGCTCCGTTACGTGCGGAACGCTGATCGGGGTAATTTTCTTGCCGCTCTTTTTCAAACCCTGCAGGGTTTCCACCAGACGCCGGCTGCCCGAGGCATCCAACCCCTCCAGCCGGGCAAAATCCAGCCGCAGGCCAGCGCCCTTCTGAGCAACCTGTTCCAGGTTCTGGAACAGGGAATCCTTATCCCCCTGCAGAATGCCGGTAAGCGCAACATAACCTTCAACAGCCGGCCCTCCGCCCATTTTAGGTTTTTCGATCTTGGCGCCCGGCACCTTGCTATCACTCCAGGTCGGCGCACTGCGCTCGAATTTAACCACGAACTCCAGCGCAAGCTCTTCGAACTGGGCCTTCTTGCCCTGGACCTGGTAAATATCGAACAGCAGCATCCAGGGCTGGAGTTCTTTTTTTTCGGCATGGCTCTGAATGAAGTCGAGCAGCAGCGCGGCGGCTTGCTCGGGATGATCGCTGGCGTAGAGAATCGCCGCCTCTTCCACCGCCGAATACATTTCGGCGGCATCTACCGCCCCTGAATTCCCTATCGAATTGGTTTCGGTTTGAGGTGGCGGGGGCGAGGAAACTGCCGTCAGACTGGGCGAGATTGTCGGTTGCGGCGCCGAAGCAACCGTCCTGGGCGGCACGGGCTGCACGGTCGGGACCCCCTGTGGCCGGGGATTGGCCGCAGGCGCGCGAGGCGTAGCCTGCGAAGACCCTTCTGAATTCTTTCGAAAAAATGAAAACACCACTGCGGACAACCGGTCTATTTTGAGTAAATCATTATAAGGCCGCTCACTTTCATGAGCAATAAGGGAATCTCCTAGCTGGCAACGCCCTTGGATGGGCCGAACCACAAGCTGTAAGTTGCAATTCCGGCCAATGCCAAAGTCCACACCACCACCGCACCGGATGGCAAATCGAACAATACCGAAAGCCCCAGCCCCAGAATGTAGCCCGATGCACCGACAGCATAACCCACCGCCAACCGGATGCGAGAGGGATAAAGACGGCAAGCCAGCGCCGGAACAATCAGGCTGGCGAACACCAGGTACACGCCAACCAACTGCACCGAGCTGGTAACGGCAAAGGCAAACAAGCCGTAGAACCCAAACCGTCCGAGCCGGTCCCTCAACCCGAACCACAGGACCAGGATGACGACCGTCAGAGCTGCCACTGGCAGCAATTGAGAGGCACTCACCCACAGAATCTGGCCGGCCAGCAAATCCCGAAGGTGTTCGCCACCATGCGGATTGTTGGCCACCAGCAACATCCCGCCACTGGCGGCCAGTACGAACAACACGCCGATCAGCGCCTCCTGCACGTCCGGCCAGCGCCTTTCCGTCCAGGTCAGCAGCAACGCCCCAAGCAGGGCGGCCGACACTGCGGCAGCCTGCGCCACCCAGCCTTCCGGCTCGAAGCCCATCCGGTCCGCCGCGATGACCCCAAGAGTGGCGATCTGGGCAATCGCCAGGTCGATGAATACGATGCCGCGCGACAGCACCTGCATCCCCAGCGGCACATGGGTAGCCAGCACCAGCAGGCCGGCGAGGAAGGCCGGGACAAGAATGGAAAGACTCAGGGCATCAAGGTTCATTTGAGCGCACCCAGCAGTCTCTGCACTGTATCGTCGAACAGCCCGAACAAATCCTTTGCCCGCTCCGAACCGCCAACGGTAAAGGGAAGCGCCACCGCCGGGATTTTCGTCCGTTCCGTCAGCCACTCGGAGGCACGCGCATCATTGTAGGCGGCACGTATCACCATTTTCGCCGGTTGCCGCTGCATCTGCCCGAGTAATCCGGACAGGTAGGCACTGCTCGGCTCGACGCCGGGCTTCGGCTCCAGCGCGGCCACCTGCTTCAGCCCCAGCCAGTTCTCCAGATAGGGAAAGCCTTTGTGCTGGACGACGACAGGGGTTCCCCTGAGGGGCGCAGCCAGCTTTTCCCAGTTGGCGATGGCCGTTTTCCAGCGAACTGCAAACTGGTCATGGCGCTGCCGGTAATAACCGGCGTTGGCGGCATCGATCTCGGCCAGGCGTTTTGCCAGCGCATCCGCCACCAGTGCGATGTTGCGGGGATCAGTCTGGATGTGCGGATTGCCGCCCGGATGCACGTCGCCCTCGGCGCGATCGAGACGGGCGGGGATTTCCAGCATGCGCACGTAATGCGCTGCCTCGAAATAACCGGGCTGCCCCGGCTGGATTTTCGGATTGCCCGTCTGGCGCAGCAAAATAGGCAGCCAGCCAACCTCCAGCTCCGCCCCGGTGCAGGCCAGCATGTCGGCGCCCCGAGCGCGCGCCATCAGACTGGGCTTGGCTTCGACGCGGTGCGGGTCCTGCAGGGCGTTGGTGGCGTTGTACACGGATACCTTGTCGCCGCCCAACTCCTGCGCCAGCGCCCCCCACTCCGGCTCGCAGGCGAGGATGTTGAGGGCGGCGAAGGAGGGAACGGACGGAATGGTTAACAAAATTCCGACTAACAATCGAATCGTATGCATTTTTTAACTCCAAAAAATCTTTTACCGCAAAGGACGCAAAGGTACGCGAAGGAATTCAATCCTTTGTTTTCCCTTGCGTACCTTTGCGTCCTTTGCGGTGAGAAAACTAATACTTGTGCGCACCGTGGGCGCCCAGGCTCATCTGGTATTGCAGGAACATCTGGTTGTCGGTCGCCTCGGGACGCGATTTGTCCTGCGCGAATTGCAGGCGGAAACGGGAAAACTCGCTCGGGCTGTAATCGAACATCAGGCTATTCTTCGACGGGTTGAACGCTGTCTGCCCCAGCACCGTACTGTTGGAAGCGTAATCGACGCTGCCGCCGTCCAGTTGGTCGCGCCGCAGCCCCACCCGCCAGCGCGGCATGAACTGGTAGACGCCCTGCAAGTACCAACCGGATTGCGACGAAGCATAGCGGTCGGTAATGCTGGCGGCATTCACGTCGTAGGTCAGGACTCCGTCTTCGTGGCGGCGGAAATATTCGCCCTGCAACTTGAAGTTGGTGTAGACCGGGTTGCCGTTGGGCGACCATTTCCACACGAAGTCGGCAATCTCCAAACGGCTGTCGCCGCTGAAGCTGTTGGTGACGCCGGAATCAGAGTAGGCCCGATCCTGGGGCGAAGTGCGCAACAGCGACAGTCCGGCGCGCCAGCTGTGGCTGGCACCGACATCACCGCCGAAATGGGCAAACAGCGTCGCCGAGCCGCTGCCATTCTTGGCGCGGTTGCTGGCGGGGAAGTTGCTGCCACGCCCGACCTCTGCGCCGAGTTCGACGAAGAGATCCGTCGGCGCCAGCCATTTCAGCTGAACGCCATCGTCCTTGAACTGGCCACCAAAGAACGCCTGGTAGGCGATCGGCGCATCGGCAAAGTCCCAAGTGTGGGCGTGCCGCTCGTTGAGATAGCCGATACCCGAATAGAAGCGCCCAGCCTTGAGGGTGAAGCCGCTGCCCAGACCCAGGCTCTGCACGAAAGCTTCTTCCACCGCCACAGTATCTTCCGGCGTGACGGCGAGCGTAAACTGGCCGCGCAGGTAAGAGTCGATATTGGCAGCGACAACTAGCTCGGATTCGCCCAGGCCGAAGCCGCGCTGCCCCGGCCCGATTTCGCCACCGTTCGGCATAAAGCCGGCGATGCGGTAATTGGCTGGGTCCTGCGACAGGTTGGCGTAAGACCCGGAGAGGATCAGCGACACCTCGGGGTTGAAGGCGCTGGCGGACGATGCAGTCCTGAGTGCTGAGTCCTGAGTGCTGGGGGGTTGGCTCAGGACTGTTTTTTCCTCCGCCTGCTGCAGGCGTTTTTCCAATGCCTGAATACGTGCTTCGTAGCTTTCCTTGATTTGTTTGATCTGCTCGCGGATTTGCGCCAGCTCGGCGCTGTCCGCCGCATGTGCGCTCGGTGGCAAGGCAAGGGAGAGCACGATGCCCGCCGCCAGGACTTTGTATTTGAATGACATGATGACCTCGTAAATAATCAACAGCAACAACCGGCTTGAACCCGGTTGCCGGAACAATGCATGATTAATTCAGCGAGGTGGGGCGCGGGAGAGGTAGGTGCGCTGCGGCGCGGAAAAAAACAGGAGCAACAGTACCGCAGCAAGAATGATCGTCGTTTCCGGGGTAGTAAACACTGGCGGCGAAGAGGGTGTCGCACCGCCGATGCCGGCATAGGCCACGCACTTGTCACAGGCTGGAGAGTGGGGCAAGTGCTTTTCCTGCTGTGACTGAGACGGCACACTGTCCGCGAGGTGCGACAGGGCGTGCAGCACCGCGCCCTGCTGGGCGAAGAGCAGGACAAAGGCGAGCCACAGAGGGAATAACAGACGCGAATTCATTGCCTTATCATCACGCAAGCAGATGAAAGGTGTCAAGGTTTCTTCTTCGCACGCGGATGCGCCGCATCGTAAACCTTTGCCAAGTGCTGGAAGTCCAAATGAGTATAAACCTGTGTTGTTGAAATATTCGCATGCCCGAGCATTTCCTGCACCGCGCGCAGGTCTCCACTGGACTGCAATACATGGCTGGCGAAGGAATGGCGCAACACGTGCGGATGCACCTCCGCCGAGATGCCCAGTTTGAGAGCCCATTGCTTGATGCGGTACTGCACGGCGCGAGGCGTCAGGCGAACGCCATTTTTGCCGACAAACAAGGTGTATTCTTCAGGCCGGACAAGCTTTTCCCGCTCCGGCAGCCAGTTCCGCACCGCTTCCAGAGCGAAACGGCCCACCGGCACTTCACGGGTCTTGCCGCCCTTGCCGGTGACTCGCACCATGCCGGCGGCGAGATCGATCTGACTTAGCGGCAGATTAACGAGCTCGGAAAGGCGCAGGCCAGAGGAATAGAACAGCTCGAACATCGCCTTGTCGCGCAAGGCGAGGGGGTCGCCATCTGTGGGGATTTCCATCAGGCGCACGGCTTCGTCCGGCGACAGTGCCTGCGGCAGTGCTTTAACGGATTTCGGAGCGCGCATGCCGGCACAGGGGTTGCTGGTAAAACCGTGGTCGCGGGCAAGATAAGCATAGAAACCCCGCCAGGCGGAGAGCATGCGTGCCAGCGTTTTGCCGCCCAGGCCGCGACCATGCAATTGTGCGACAAAGCGCCGAATCTGGTGGACTTGCAGCTGATCCAGGGGAATTTCGCCCGCCAGCTTCAGCAGCTCGGCCACGTCTCGTCCGTAATTGGTGCAGGTCAGGGGAGACAGGCGGCGCTCGCTGGCGAGATGGCCGAGAAAGCCTTGCAGATAAGTCGCGCCTCGGCTCATTGGGTCTCCCTCAAAAAGCTATTGAACCGCAGAGGACGCGGAGGACGCGGAGGACGCGAAGGAATTCAAAGACGTACATGCCGATGTGGCTCACCAAGAGGGACGTTCAGCGTAAGCTCCGAGTCTTGTTTTTCCTCTGCGTCCTCCGCGTCCTCTGCGGTAAAACGCCGTTTCCTACTTCAGATAGCGCAGCAGCGCGGCGCTGACCAGTTCGCCGAGCCGCTTCAGATAGAGCGTGCCCATCTCCGGGTAGAAGCGTTGCACATCTTCGCTGGCCAGAGCGAGCAGGCCGAAGGACTGCTCCGAGCGCATCGCCACATAGGCGAAGGAACGCAGATTCGGGCCGGCCTCGCCGAACCAGGAAGGCGCTTCCTCGATGAGCTGTGGACCGCATTTCGGCGTGATCAGCTCATCGGCGAAGGCGCACATTTCAATTGTCGCCCCCATGAACTCCGGTCGTGCCGGCAGATCCGCGCCGGCCCAGATGCGAATCGCCACGTGAGGCACGTCGAAATCCTCGCGCAGATTGAAATAAGCCGTGTTCAGCGCGCTGTCCAGGTCGCGCGCACCGAGCAGCGACAGGCTGAGGCGGTGCATTTTTTCGCTGATGGCGTCATTTTCCTCACCGAACTGGATCAGCTCGCGCAGCTTGGTTTCCAGCAGCCGGTTCTTGTCGCGCATCGCCAGCTGTTGGCGCTCGGCCAGGGAAATCGCCCTGCCCCCATGGGGATGGGGAATAAAAATTTCCGTCAGCAGTGCAGCATGCTGTTCGAAAAAATCGGGGTGTTCCTGCAAATAGCGTGAGACATCTTCCGAATTCATGCTTCTTTTCTCCCCTTGTTCATAAATTAATTTCACCTTCAAATACCGTCACCGCCGGGCCGGTCATCCTGACCGGTTGCCCCTCTCCTTCCCAGCGGATGATCAACTCACCGCCCCGGGTCGTCACACTAACCTCGCCATCCAGCAATCCGCGCATGATCCCCGCCACCACTGCGGCACAGGCACCGGTGCCGCAGGCCAGGGTTTCCCCGGCGCCGCGCTCGTACACCCTCAGCTTGATATGGCTGCGGTTCTGCACCTGCATGAAGCCCGCGTTAACCCGCGCAGGAAAGCTCGGATGGCTTTCAATCTGCGGTCCCTCCACGGCAACCGGCGCGCTGTCCACATCTTCCACCCACTGTACCGCATGAGGGTTGCCCATGGACAGCACACTGACTTCGGCGAGCTTGCCTTCCAGGCCGAGCAAATAGGTCGGCGCGCGCTTTTCGGCGACAAACGGAATCTCCGCCGGCTCGAAACGCGGCACGCCCATATTCACCGTCACTTGGCCGTTCGGCTCGAGTCGCGGAACGATGATACCGGAAGCCGTTTCCACGCGAATCTCGGTTTTCGGGCTCAGCGCCTTGTCGTGCACGAAGCGCACGAAGCAGCGCGCGCCGTTGCCGCACTGCTCGACCTCGCCGCCGTCGGCGTTGAAGATACGGTAGCGAAAATCCGCGTCGGGCCGGGTGGCGCGTTCCACCAGCAAGATCTGGTCGCAACCGATGCCGAAATGGCGATCGGCGATGAACTGGAACTGGGCCGGGGTCAGATTCACGCTTTGCGAAATCGCATCGAACACCACGAAATCGTTGCCGAGGCCGTGCATTTTGGTGAATTTCAAGAACATTCTTTCTTAGCCACAGAGGACACAGAGATCACAGAGATAAGCACTGCGAATTTTCTCTGTGCGCTCTGTGATCTCTGTGGCAATAATTTTAAGAACATAACTCAACATAATCCTTGTAGATGCAGCGATCCATCACCACCGTCATGCCGGCGGCGCGCGCCCGTTCTGCGGCGGCCTCGTTGACGATGCCTTCCTGGATCCAGATTGCCGGTAATTGTAAGGCAATACATTCGTCAACAATAGCGTCAAGATACTCTGCGGCACGAAACACGTTCACCAGATCGATCGGACCCGAAACCTCGCGCAAGGAGGCGTAGGCCTTCCGCCCCAGAACCTCCGCCGTGGCAGGGCGCACCGGGATGATGTTGAAACCGAAATCTTGCATCGTCCTGGCGACAAAATAGCTGGGGCGATCCGGCTTGGGCGAAAGCCCGAGCACGGCGATATTCTTGATTTTTTTCAGCAGGGCGCGGAGTTCCGCGTCGTCAGGATTCTGAAAACTCACCGATTCCTCCAATCAAAGCAATTGAACCGCAGAAAATGTAGGTTGGGTTGAGCGGCCTCACCGCGATACCCAACATGGCGGTTCACTGATAAAACCTCTTCTCCCCCGGCGGGCGACTCTTGAAACGCTTGTGCAGCCAGAAATACTGCTCCGGCATTTCCCGCACTCGCTCTTCGATGAAGGCGTTCATGCGGCGGGTATCGCTTTCGACATCCTCGCCCGGGAAAGCCTCCCAGGCGGGGTAAAACTTCAGCACATAGCCTGCACCGCCGGGAAGTTGGCGGGTAACGCAGGGTACCACCGCAGCACCGGTAATTTTCGCCACGCGCGATAGCCCGGTGATAGTCGCGGCGGGCACGCCGAAAAACGGCACGAACACGGCGTCACGCGCGCCGAAATCCATGTCCGGCAAATAATAGAACGGCAAGCCCTTGCGCATTGCCCGCACCACCGGCTTGAGCCCTTCCTGGCGCGAGGCCATCGGGGAATCGCCGAACCTTGTCCGCGAATGCAGCAGCAGGGCGTCGAAGAGAGGATTTTTCTGCTTGCTGTACATCGAAACCAGGCGGTAGTCCGTGGTCAGCCTGACCCCGCCCATGTCCAGCCCGACAAAGTGGGGGGCGAGCCAGATCACCGGCTTGTCGGCCACCGCCTGCCAGTGCTCCAGCCCTTCGATACGGATCAACTTCTGGATGCGCGACTTCGAAGACCACCACAGAATGCCACGCTCCAGCACGCTGCGGCCAAAGGCGCGAAAATGGCGTCGCACCAGTCGTTCCCTTTCCGCATCAGCCATCTCCGGAAAGCACAGCCGCAGGTTGATGCGCGCCACCCGCCGGCGTTCGCTCCCCAGTGCGTAAAGCAGAAAACCGAATCCCTCGCCGAAACGGGCGAGCACGGCTAGCGGCAGGAAATGCAGGAGCCAGATGAGAAAGATACCTAGGCGGGACATCATGTTGAAGTGAGGGGTGAAGAGTGAGGAGTGAGGAGTAAAAACCAATCACCGCTCCAGATTTTGACTCTACTCCTCACTCCTCACTCCTCTCGGGGTCTTGTACCGGTTATAGCTCCACAGGTACTGCTCCGGTCTGCGCCGCACCAGGCTTTCGATTGCTGCGTTGATGAAGCGGGCCGCAGCTACCGGCTCCTCCGGCATCCCCTCGGGCATAGGCTCCAGCCACAGTTCGAATCCTTTGCCATGTGGCAATCGAAAAGCGGCGGCGAGCACCACGGCCGCATCAGTCGAATGAACCAGACGACCGACCAGGGTCATGGTGTAGGCGGGGCGACCGAAAAAATCGGCCCACACTCCCTCACCCTGGCCCGGCACCTGGTCGGGCAGGATGCCGATCGCCTCGCCTCGCCGCAGCGCCTTGAACAGCGCCCGCACTCCACCCAGATCAGTGGGCGCCAACGTTACCTGGCCACGGACGCGCCCGGCGTCGATCAGGGGCTGTACCCACTTTAGCCTGGGCGGGCGGTAAAGCACGGTGATCGGGTGGCGTGCGGCGTAATACAGGCTGGTGATCTCGAAGCAGCCCATATGCGGCGTCAGAAAAACCAGGCCCTTGCCGCGCAGAAGTGCCGCTTCGACATGCTCCCAGCCATGACACTCTTTCAACAACTGCAACGCCTGCTGTTCCGGGCGCAACCAGACGGCAGGCAGTTCCAGCACGCTCTTGCCCGCTTCGGCCACCGCCCGGCGCAGCACTTTGTTGCATACGTTCGGCGCGCACACCCCGCTGGCTGTCAGATTTTCCCGCATCCTCGCGGCATAGCGCCGCGAACCCAGATAGGTCGCCCAACCTGCTGCCGCACCCAGAAAGTGCAGCAGCCAGAGTGGCAGGTAAGCAAGGACACGGAGCAGGTAGGACAAAGTTTGACTAAAAGCCTTATAAAAAATAGAATTAACTCGCCGCCGTGTTAAAGACAACTTGCGGGCGGGATATAAATACGGCTAAAGCGTCGTCTGCTTCTTACCCCAAAGCCGGCTTCGCCAGCGCATTACGGGGAAACACCTAATCTTAGGAGCAGATCAATGTTACACGAGCACCTCTTTACTTCCGAATCAGTTTCCGAAGGCCATCCCGACAAAGTCGCCGACCAGATCTCCGATTCCGTTCTCGACGCCATTCTAGCGCAGGACCCCAAGGCACGGGTAGCCTGCGAAACGTTGGTCAGCACCGGGTTGGTCGTCATCTCCGGTGAAATCACCACCCATGCGACCGTCAACTACATCGACGTTGCGCGCGAAGCGGTCAAGCGCATCGGCTACAACAGTTCCGACATCGGCTTCGACTACTACACTTGCGCCGTACTCACCGCGATCAACCGGCAGTCAGCCGACATCGCCCAGGGCGTGAACCGCACCCCGGAAGAAGAGATGGATCAGGGCGCCGGCGACCAGGGTCTGATGTTCGGCTACGCCTGCGACGAAACCCCGCAGCTGATGCCGATGCCGATCCATTACTCGCATCGCCTGATGCAGCGCCAGGCCGAACTGCGCAAGGACGGCCGCCTGCCCTGGCTGCGTCCCGACGCCAAGTCCCAGGTCACCATCCGCTATGTGGATGGCAAACCGGTGCATGTCGACACCGTGGTGATCTCCACCCAGCACCACCCCGACATTTCCCACGCAGAGCTGTCCGAAGCGGTGATCGAGGAAATCGTCAAGCCGATCATCCCGGAAAGCATGCGTGCCGGTGACATCCGTTACCTGATCAACCCCACCGGCCGCTTCGTGGTTGGCGGCCCGATGGGCGACTGCGGCCTGACCGGCCGCAAGATCATCGTCGACACCTATGGCGGCGCAGCGCACCACGGCGGTGGCGCCTTCTCCGGCAAAGATCCGTCCAAGGTTGACCGCTCCGCTGCCTACGCCGGTCGCTATGTCGCGAAGAACATCGTCGCCGCAGGCCTGGCCTCGAAATGCGAAGTGCAAATCGCCTACGCGATCGGCGTTGCCAAACCGGTCAGCATGATGGTCAACACCTTCGGCACCGGCAAGATCGCCGACGAAAAAATCGTCAAGCTGATCGAAGCCCATTTCGACCTGCGCCCGAAAGGTATCATCCAGTCGCTCAACCTGCTCCGCCCGATTTACGCCAAGACCGCCGCTTACGGCCACTTCGGTCGGGAAGAGCCGGAATTCACCTGGGAAGCGACCGACAAGGCGGAAGCGCTTAAGGCCGACGCCGGGTTGTAATTTCTTGTATGGATTGAGAAGCCCCGTCTTGCGAAAGGCGGGGCTTTTTAATTGGGGTGTCTGGAATCCAGTGTTGGAAAGCTTCCCCAACTCGTCCAGGATGTCGTCTTCACAATCTGTGAATTGACTGCGTAACTTGCCTAATGCCCCCAATCGACTTGGGAGCAGTCGTTGGTACTCATAGGGGACAATGCCCGCAGTGTGCCATTTGTGGTCATGGCAAGAGCAAAAAATACTCCGGTTTGAACGGCGGGTAACTCCTACCGAAGGAGACCTTCAAATCTGCTGTCCATCTGGCATCAGACCGACCTAAGCAGACGGAGGTAACTGATTAAGGAACGTCATTTCTGAGCGCCTGCTCTGGATTAAGTTGACAGAGTTGGCCTCACAAACGGTCTATATATTTACTTTGCATTGCCCATCTCAATCGCACGGGCTATTATTTGCTCAATTTGAAAGATTTATCGCTCTTTCGGTCACTTAATGAATAAAAAAGAACTCACCGAAACAGATATCCGCACCAAGTTCATCACGCCCGCCATCGTCGGCTCCAATGGCGACAAATGGGACATGATGACGCAGCTTCGTGAGGAAATTTACTTCACCAAGGGGCGCGTTATCGTGCGCGGCAAGACGGTGAAGCGCGGCGAAGCCAAGAAGGCCGACTACCTGCTGTTCTATAAACCGAACATACCCATCGCGGTCGTCGAGGCCAAGGACAACAATCATGCCGTCGGCGCTGGCATGCAACAGGCGCTTGAGTACGCAGAGATACTCGACTTGCCGTTTGCATATAGCTCGAATGGCGACGCTTTCCTCGAACATGACCGCACCGGCAAGTCCGGTGTCGTCGAACGCGAAATCCCGCTCGACATGTTCCCCGCGCCAGCCGAACTATGGGCGCGCTACTGCACCGCCAAGGGTTACAGCGATGAGCAGGAATCCATCGCCACGCAGGATTACTTCGACGACGGTTCGGGCAGAATGCCGCGCTACTACCAACTGGTTGCCGTCAACCGCACGGTAGATGCCATCGCGCGCGGCGGAAATCGCCTGCTGCTGGTCATGGCAACCGGCACCGGCAAGACCTACACCGCCTTTCAGATCATCTGGCGGCTATGGAAATCGGGCGCGAAGAAACGCATCCTGTTCCTGGTTGACCGCAACATCCTTGCCGACCAGACCAAGACCAACGACTTCAAACCATTCGGCCAGGCGATGACCAAGATCACCAACCGCACGGTGGACAAGTCCTACGAAATCTACCTGTCGCTGTATCAGGCGGTCACCGGCACCGAGGAAGACAGCAACATCTACAAACAATTTTCGCCGGATTTCTTTGACCTGATCATCGTGGACGAGTGTCATCGCGGCAGCGCTGCGCAGGATGCGGCCTGGCACGAGGTGCTCAGTTATTTTTCCTCCGCCACCCAGATCGGCCTGACCGCGACGCCGAAAGAAACCAAGGAAGTCTCCAACATCCATTACTTCGGTGAACCGATCTACACCTATTCGCTCAAGCAGGGCATCTCCGACGGCTTCCTTGCGCCCTACAAGGTGGTGCGCATCGGCCTCGATAAAGACCTCGACGGCTGGCGCCCGGAAAAGGGCAAGCTGGACAAATACGGCAACGAAATCGAAGACCGCGAATACAACGAGCGCGACTTCGACCGCAACCTGATCCTGGAAAAACGCGCCGAAGTGGTCGCCGCCAAGATCACCGCCTTCCTCAAGGCCACCGACCGTTTCGCCAAGACCATCGTGTTCTGCGAAAACATCGATCACGCCGAGCGTATGCGCCAGGCGCTGGTCAACGCCAATGCCGACCTCGCCGCAGCCAACAAGCGCTACATCATGCGCATCACCGGCGACAATGACGAGGGCAAGGCGCAGCTCGACAACTTCATCGACCCGGAATCCACCTTCCCGGTCATTGCCACCACCTCGCAGCTCATGTCCACTGGCGTGGATGCGCAGACCTGCCATCTCATCGTGCTCGACAAACGCATCAACTCGATGACCGAATTCAAACAGATCATCGGGCGCGGCACCCGCATCAACGAGGACTACAACAAGTTCTACTTCACTATTATGGATTTCAAGCGCGCCACCGCGCTGTTTGCCGATCCCGATTTCGATGGCGAGCCGGTGCAGATTTATGAGCCGGGGGCAGGCGATACCCCCGTGCCGCCGGACGAGCCGGTCAGCGAGGAAGAAAATCAGGGCGAAGTGATCTACCAACCCCCCGGCATTTCAGATTCGTTCGGTATAAGCGAGAAGCCCAAGAAATACTACGTTGACGATGTCGAAGTCACCATCGCCACCGAGCGCGTGCAATACCTCGACGAACACGGCAAGCTCATCACCGAATCGCTCAAGGACTACACCCGCAAAACCGTGCGCCAGGCCTACGCCTCGCTCAACGCCTTCCTCAATGCGTGGAATGATGCCGGGCGCAAACAGGCCATCATCGAAGAGCTGGCCAACCACGGCGTATTCCTCGAAGAACTCGCCGAGCAGGTCGGACGCGATTACGACGCCTTCGATCTGGTCTGCCATGTGGCATTCGACCAACTGCCGCTCACCCGGCGCGAACGCGCCGAGAAAGTGAAGAAGCGCAACGTCTTCGCCAAATACGGCGTGCAGACCAGAGCCGTGCTTGATGCTTTGCTGGACAAGTTTGCCGATGGCGGCGTGAAAAGCGTCGAATCCCTCGACATCCTCAAGGTCGATCCGCTTACCGCCTTCGGCACACCGGTCGAAATCGTCAAACTCTTCGGCGGCAAGGACAAATATCTCGCCGCGATCCACGAACTGGAAAACGAGCTTTATCTGGAGGCCGCCTGAATAATGATCCAGTCCAGGAAAACGCTGATTTATTCCGTTCGTGGTGAGCCTGTCGAACCATGAACGGAATAAATTACCCACCCACCTGTTGGGATACCCTTCGACAAGCTCAGGGCGAGCGGAGCGATTTAAACCGCGCCGCCCTATGCTATCAACAGACGACAGCCAAGTCGCTGATTATCATGGCAAACCGTCCTGATCTGCGTTTTTTCAGGGATGCCGTTCGCCCTGAACCTGTCGAAGGGCGGAGCATGATGCCGCGATGAGTTTCTGGGTTTACATCCTCCGTTGTTCAGATGGGAGCTACTACACAGGCCACACGGATAACATCGAAAGCCGGATGGCTCAACACATATCTGGCGCCATCCAGAGTTGCTACACTTTTAGCCGCCGCCCGCTTGAATGCGTTTTTTCTCAGGCGTTTCCCACTCGCGAAGAGGCTCTTGCTTCGGAACAGCAAATCAAGGGTTGGAGCCGCAAGAAGAAGGAAGCTATGATTCGTGGCGACTGGGCCGAAGTATCGCGCCTGGCCCGTTCGTCCTGAGCTTGTCGAAGGGCGGTTTATACATTTTGATAATTACCTGTTGCCCACCGTTCATGGTTCGACAAGCTCACCACGAACGGATGGCTTTTTAACTATGGCGAATTCGCCACAATAAAAACTACCCCAACTAACCAGAATCGATAGCCATGCCCAATGTTTCAAATATCGTCAAATCCATCCAGGACATCATGCGCAAGGACGCCGGCACCTACGGCGACGCGCAGCGCCTGGAACAACTCGGCTGGATGTTCTTCCTGAAGATTTTCGACGACCGCGAAAAAGAACTCGACCTCATCCGCGACAACTACAAATCGCCGCTGCCCAAGCACCTGCGCTGGTCGGCCTGGGCCACCGACGAAGAGGGCATCACCGGCGAGGCACTGCTCGATTTCGTCAACAACACCCTGCTGCCCAAGCTCAAAGCCATGCCGGGCGGCGCCGACAAGATCGCCGGGCTGATCCGCATGTCGTTCGAGGATGCCAACAACTACATGAAGAACGGCACCCTCATGCGGCAGGTCATCAACAAGATCAACGGCATCGACTTCAACGCCACCGACGACCGCCACATGTTCGGTGACATCTACGAAAAAATCCTCAAGGATTTGCAGTCTGCGGGCAACGCGGGCGAGTTTTACACCCCGCGCGCCGTCACCCAGTTCATCGTCGAGCAAGTCAACCCGCAACTCGGCGAAACCCTGATGGACCCTGCCTGCGGCACCGGCGGCTTCCTCACCTGCGCCATCGAACACCTGCGCAAACAGGTCAAGACCGAGGCCGACGAACAGGTAATCCAGGAGTGCTTCTCCGGCATCGAGAAAAAGCACCTGCCGCATGTGCTGTGCATGACCAACCTGATGCTGCACGGCATCGACGTGCCCGCCAACGTGCGCCACGACAACACGCTGGCCAGGCCGCTGCGCGACTGGTCGCCGAAGGAGCGCGTGGATGTGATCGTCACCAACCCGCCCTTCGGCGGCATGGAAGAAGACGGCATCGAGGCCAACTTCCCCGCCGAATTCCGCACCCGCGAAACCGCCGATTTATTTCTCGTGCTGCTGATGAAAATCCTCAAGCCGGGCGGACGCGCCGGTCTGGTGTTGCCGGACGGCACACTATTCGGCGAAGGCGTGAAAACGCGCATCAAGGAAGCGCTGCTCACCGAATGCAACCTGCACACCATCGTGCGCCTGCCCAACGGCGTGTTCAATCCCTACACCGGCATCCGCACCAACCTGCTGTTCTTCACCAAGGGGCAACCGACGACCGAGGTGTGGTACTACGAGCACCCTTATCCAACTGGTGCCAAGAGCTACAACAAGGGCAAGCCGATCCGCATCGAGGAATTCGCGCCGGAGCGGGAGTGGTGGGGCGATGAGTCAAACGGCTTCGCCGGGCGCGTGGAAAACGAACAAGCCTGGCGCGTTTCGATAGCAACCATCAAGGCGGGCAACTACAACCTCGACCTGAAGAACCCGCACAAGAGCGATGATGGCCCCGGCGATGTGGATCACCTGCTGCCGGAATACGAAAAGCTGCTGGCGCAGATCGCCGAGACACGCGCTGCGCTGAAGAATGAACTGCATCACGCGCTCAGCGCCGGAAGCGACGCATGAAGCTGGAAAGGTTTTTCGAGAAGTTCGAGAAGTTCGCGGATGCGCCGAATGCGGTGGAGAGGATGCGGGAACTGGTGCTTCAACTCGCGGTGCAGGGACGTTTGGTTGCTCAATCTTCTGACGCCGAACCGGCGAACACACTCGCCGTCAAAATCTCGAATGACCGAGCGGCGTTTGTGAAGGCAAGGAGCCTTGCTCGGCAGCGCGAATTCGCCCCAGTTGCAGCCGACCAGTGCCCATTCGATCTACCATCCGGCTGGCTGTGGACTCGCTTGGGTAACCTTTGCCGTGTGCAAGCTGGCTTTGCATTTGCGTCCGCAGCATTCATCCAAGGCGAATCCGGTGTGCCGATGATTCGAATCCGTGACATCACCAAGGACCACACACAGGTCAACTACGTTGGTGAGTATCGTGAGGAGTTCTTGGTCGATGCCGGAGACTATCTCGTTGGAATGGATGGAAGTTTCACGGTGGCAAAGTGGCGTGGTCCACGCGCCTTGCTGAATCAACGAGTCTCGCGTTTGCAGTGGTATTCCCAACACCTTGAGCCGTCGTTCTTCGCCATCGCTTTGCAGTATCGGCTATCGGAGCTTCAAGGCACGAAGGCTTACACGACGGTTGATCATCTTTCCTCGGGTCAGATCGAGAATGCAGTCGTTCCGCTTCCGCCCCTCGCCGAGCAAAAATGCATCGTGGCGAAGGTGGATGAGTTGATGGCCTTGTGCGACCGGCTGGAGGCGCAGCAGCAGGAACGCGACACCCGCCACGCCGCGCTCGCCCGCGCCTCCCTCGCCCGTTTCGCCGAAGCCCCCACCCCGGCCAACCTCGACTTCCTGTTCCACCAGTCCTACACCATCCCCCCTGCCGACCTGCGCAAATCCATCCTCACCCTCGCGGTGCAAGGCAAGCTCGTTCCGCAAGACCCGAATGATGAACTGGCGGACGAGTTGATTGCTCGCATCGCAGCATACCGGCGCGCAAAGAAGGCGAAGGCGTATGAACCTGTCACAACGGAAGAAGCGCCTTATGAAGTTCCGTTCTCGTGGTCATGGGTTCGTCTTGGGAATATCTCTCATACAAGCGATTCTGGATGGAGTCCGCAATGTCTTCCAGAAGCACGTAGTGGAACAGATTGGGGGGTTTTGAAAGTAAGTGCAGTGTCTTGGGGTGTCTTCAAGCCAGAGGAAAACAAGGCGCTTCCACCGGGAATGACTGCGCGTCCAGACTGCGAAGTGAAGGCCGGAGACTTTCTGCTCTCGCGGGCTAACACCAAAGAGCTCGTTGCGCGCAGCGTAGTCGTCGGTCAAACGCCACCTCGGCTGATGATGAGCGACAAGATAGTCAGATTCACGTTTCCAGATGAAATTGAGAAGGCCTTTGTCAACCTCGCTAACTCATCTGAGCCTGCCCGTGACTACTATGCTCGCAATGCTTCAGGCACCAGCAGTTCGATGAAAAACATAGGACGAGAAGTTATGTGCAATTTGCCAATACCTCTCCCACCCGTCGCCGAACAACGCAGCATCGTCGCTAAAGTCGATCAACTGATGGCCCTGGTGGATCAACTGGAAACCCAGCTCGCTGCCTCCCGCGCCAGCGCCGAAAAACTCATGCAAGCCGTGGTTGCCGAGCTTACATCGTAGGTGTTTCCCAGATTATGCCGGTTTCCTTGCCTACCCATTTTTCCATGCGTTCCTCAAAAGAGGCGGTTACGGCTTGCTGGGAAATTGTGTCTGCCGGCGGCGTGGTGGATGTCGATGCGCGCAGGCTGGATTTCGTCGATCCGTTTGGCATGGCTTTGCTGGCAGCGACTTTTTTCAATGTTCTGCGGCAGGGTGGGGCCGTCCGGGTGCATTGCCTCAATGAGCGGCTGAGCGGCTATTTGCAGCGCATGGATGTTTTTCAGGGAGTCGAGCTGGTCGATTGCGCACCGGCTTCAGGGCAGCGCCGAGACCGTGCCGATGCGTTGATGGAAGTGACGCGGCTGGAACGGCAGGCCGATGTCGGGAGTGCGGCTTATCGCCTTGCCGCTGCCCTGGCGGGCAGCATGCCGGTATCCGACCGGCATGAATCGCCGGATGAGATGAGCGGCTATACGGAAGCAGATCGCTTGGGCGAACCGATCCAGTATGCGCTGAACGAGTTGCTGGAGAATGCGCTGACGCACGCGCGCCGCGCCGGTTTCGCGGATGCCTGCGTGTGGGTGGCTTGCCAGTATTATCCGTCGAGCGGATTGGTTCGGGTGGGCGTGGTTGATAACGGCTGCGGGTTTCTGGCGACGTTGCGAGGCCATTCCGCGCTGCACCAGGAAACGCACCTGGCCGCCATCCTGGCGGCTTTGCAGCCGCGCGTGAGTTGTAACCGCGATCTTGGTTTGCTTGCCGATTCGGTCAATCAAGGGGTGGGACTGACGACGACCAACAGGATTGCCGAGCGCGCCGGCGGACGGTTGTATATTGCGAGTGGCGATGCGACACATAGCGCTGCCGCGTCAGTTCATTTGACTGGCGGGGCATATTGGCAGGGGGTTGCGATTGGCCTGGTTTGCCAGCGGGAAAAATTGCCCGAGGTGCACTTTCGTGAGTTGCTTCCGCCGCTGGAACCCATGCCGACCGTCCGGTTGCGTTTTCAGTGAAATGCCGCTATCGTGGCGTTACTGGTCGGCTGAATCTGACGGCTACTTACATATCATGAATACACAAATACATCTGAATCAACACGCACATGGCCATCTGGTTGGGTCTCGCACGGCTGCGGCTCCGGTGCGCGAAGAGCTTGAGATCGCTTTGGCGCAAGCTGGCGCTGAGGTGATTCTGGATTTTTCGGGCGTCAGTGTGACACAGTCCTTCATCGACGAACTGGTCGGGGTGCTGGTCTTACGCAGTGGCCCAGATGTGTTATCCCGCATTGTTTTCAAGGGATGCTCTGACGATGTACGGGCGATTATTGAATTTGTTGTATCTGACCGTTGCGATCAATACATTAAAACCAATACGCACTAGTTCAATCCCGGATTCTGGTTGAGAAAAGCCTCGCACTTCGCGAGGCTTTTCTCTTGTGGAGGGCGGCGAAGCAATTTGCCAGGGCGGCGGGAGCTGGTACAGCCAGACCTTGAGAATGCTCTCTCCCGGCGACCGGGTGTGGGTAAAAATTCCCGGCGTCGGCTATGTCGGCGTGGGCCGCGTGACCGAAGCGGTGCGCCCCGGCAAGGAATTCACCGTGCCGACGCCGGATGGCGAACGCCCGGCGCTGGACGTGCTGAAGTTCGGAGAGCGCTACAAAAAGAATGCCGACGACCCGGAGAAGGCGGAATATTTCGTGCGGGTGGAGTGGATCGAAACGGTAGCAGATTCGAAAGCCATCAACGAGGTTGGCCTGTTCGGCAATCAGAATACTGTCTGCCAGCCATCGACACCGAAGTGGCGACATACGGTGGAGCGACTCAAGACATATTTCAGGAAGTGGGAAAAGCAATGACGAGTCGTTAAGCACCTGTTCCGTATTTCAGCAAGCAGCCGTTCGTGGCCCATTGAATCAGATCAATTTGGAATGCCCGCTTAGGTCGAGGAGCAGGCCGACGTCAGATTTCCTCGGTCGACAGCTTTATGATTAGTAAGTTGCCATTGTCCATGAAAACATCATCAGGCAGGAATGGGTCATGATCCGCCCACTAAGCCAATAGTCACGAACGGCGGCCATACCTCTCAATGCGACCACTGCCTAACATGGGAAAGCAGATAGGGTCTTCAACAACGAAACCATGATTCTTGATCAGTCCGGCTTTTCAACAGCACCCGGCTACCCTTTTCTGGGATTTGTTGCGTGGCGCGCAAATGGGTTTCCTACCTCAACTTGATCTCCGTCCACATTCTCGACAGGACGCGGCGTTTATTGCGGTCGAGGTCTTTTAACATTTCCAGCTTTGCCAGCCGTTCGCGGTCGGGGAAGATCGCGGTATTGCTGGCGATTTCCGGCTTGATGTAGGGCATGGCGTCGAGGTTGGGGTTGCCGGAGCCGATCAGGTTGGTGAGCTCGGCGGAATTCCTGCCGTCGAGCATGAAGTCGATGAAGCGATGGGCGAGGTCGGGGCGGGGGCCGCTTTTGTGCAGCACCATGCTGTCCAGCGACAGGACGGCGCCCTCCTTCGGCGCCGAGTAGCCGATGGTGAAGGGGCGACCGGCCTTTTTCGCGTCCTGCATGGCCTGGAACATGTCGCTGGAATAACCGTGGGCGAGCCAGATGTTGCCGATGGTCAGCTCCTTGATGTAGCTGGATGCGTTGAACGCGGCCCAGTAGGGCTTGGCGCGGATGATCAGGTCGCGCGCCTGACGCCACTTTTCCTCGTCGGTGTCGTTGGCGGAATAGCCGAGGTATTTCAGCGCTGCCGCCATCAGTTCGCGCTGGCTGTCCAGCACCGTCACCCGGCCTTTCATTTTCACCAGGTATTTCGGCTCGAAGATCGCCGCCCAGGTATCGGCGGGGATGCCGAGCGACTTCATTTTTTCTGTGTTGTAGCCAATCAGGGTAATGGTGTAGGCGTAGGGCACGGAATAGCGGTTGCCCGGATCGAAGGCGGTATTGAGGTAGGCCGGGTTGAGGTTCTTGAGGTTGGGCAGTTGCGCCTTGTCGATAGGCCGCAGCGCGCCCTGGCGGATCAGCGCGTCGACTGCGTTGCCGGTGGGCACCAGGATGTCGTAGCCGCTCGCTCCCGCCGCCAGCTTGGCAAGCATTTCCTCGTTGTCGGAATAGTAGTCCTGCACGACTTTGCAGTGACACTCCGCCTCGAAGCGCTGCACTGTCTGCGCCGAGATGTAGTTGTTCCAGTTGTAGAGGTGGAGGACGTCGGCGGCATATAGCGGACAGGCGATTAACCACAGAGACACAGAGGCACAGAGAACAACTAGAGTTTTGCTTTTCCTCTGTGTCTCTGTGTCTCTGTGGTGAAAGATTTTCATGCCTTCCCCTTGATCACTTCCGGCGCGATGCGCGAGGCGATCACGATCATCCCTAAAGTCAGCAGCATTAGCAGGGTGGAGACGGCGTTGACTTCGGGAGTGACGGCGATCTTGATCATCGAGTAGATCTGCAGCGGCAGGGTGGCGACGCCGACGCCGGCGGTGAAGAAGGTGATGACGAAATCATCGATCGACAGGGTGAAGGCCATCAGCGCGCCGGCGATGACTCCCGGCATGATCAGCGGCAGGGTAATTAATCTGAACGTCTGCCACGGCGTGGCGCCGAGGTCGCGCGCCGCCTCGAAGATGCTTTCGTCCATGCCGGCCAGGCGGGCGCGGACGATGATGGCGACGAAGCCGATGCAGAAGGTGATGTGGGCGATCAGCACCGACAGCATGCCCAGCGTCAGGTTCAGCACCTGGATGAAGAACAGCAGCAGGGAAACGCCGAGCAGGATTTCCGGCATTGCCACCGGGGTGATCACCAGCACCGGCAGCAGTTTCAGCTTGTAGCGGTGGATCGCGATGCCGGCCATGGTGCCGAGCACCGTGGCGATGGCACTGGCGGTGCAGGCGATCAGCAGCGAATTGAACGCGGCGCGCAGCATCTGCTCGTCGTTGATCAGCACCTGGTACCAGTGCAGGGTGAAGCCGACCCACTCGGCGTTGAGACGGGAATCGTTGAATGAGTAGGCGACCACTATCACCAGCGGCAGGTAGAGGAAAGCGTAGACCAGCACCGCCGCCACCCATAGCCATTTATTACGCATGGCGGCTTAACCCCCGTCTCGAGAACCACATCGCCAGCCCGGCGCAGGCCAGCACCACCAGGGTGAGCATGATAGCCAGGGTGCTGCCGAACGGCCAGTCGCGGGTACCGAGAAACTGATCCTTGATCAGGTTGCCGACCAGGATGTCGCCGGTGCCACCGAGGATATCGGGGATGGCGAACATACCCAGCACCGGGATGAACACCAAAGCCGCGCCGGAATATACGCCAGGCAGGCTCAGCGGCCAGGTCACGCGCCAGAAGCGCTGCCAGGCATTGGCACCGAGGTCCTGGGCGGCATCGAGCAGCACCGGGTCGTGCTTTTCCAGGTTGGTGTAAAGCGGCAGCACCATGAACGGCAGATGCACGTAGACCATGCCGACCAGCACCGCGAAGGGCGAAAACAGCAGCGCCACCGGCTCGAAGCCGAACCAGCCGAAGGCGCTGTTGACCAGCCGCGAAAAGGCGGCTTGCGGGCCGAGGATGATCATCCAGGCATAAACCCGGATCAGGAAATTGCTGGCAAAGGGCAGCACCACCAGAAGCACCATCAGGTCGCGGAATTTCTTGTCGCTGCGCGCAATCAGCAGCGCCACCGGGTAGGCCATCAGCAGGCAGATCAGGGTGGTGGCCAGCGCCATGCCGAAGGACTTGATGAAAACCTGGGTGTAGATGAAATCGCTGAAGAAGAACTGGTAGGTTTCCAGCGTCAGCGCTGCCTTGTCGTCGCTGAACAGCGGCGCCAGCCCGCCGTATTCGCCGGGAAAGCGGAACGACGCCAGGATCATGATCAGGCTGGGGGCGACGAAGAACACCAGCAGGAACAGGAAGGGCGGCCCGCTGGTGAGCCATTTCAGTAGTCGATTTTCCATGTCTCCTAAAAATCCTTTGAACCGCAGAGGACGCGGAGGGACGCGGAGGAAAGGCAAAACCAGAAAATCCTCTGCGGTAAAAGCTTTTCGTTTCTCCTGGCTTGGCTATTCATCGAGGAAATGCCCCGCATCGTGGCGCCAGGCCACCTTGACCTCATCGCCCACCTCGAAGAGCCTCGCCCTCCCTGGGTCGGAATTCGCCATCAGCGCCTCGATCACCGTGCCGTTTTCCAGTTCCACCTTGTAAGTCGTTACGTCGCCGATGTAGAGGAAATCGCGCACTCTGCCGGTGAAGCGGTTCTTCAGTTCGACGTCGTGATGCCTGCCGATGCGCACCTGCTCGGGGCGGATGGCGAACCAGCCCGGCTGCCCGGCTTGGGCACCTATTCGCGGCGGCGCGGCAAATTCTCCGAGTCCCGCAGCGGTGAGGCGGAGATGGCCGGCAGCAACCTCTTTCACCTCGACCTCGAACAGGTTGATGTTGCCGATGAAATCGGCGACGAAACGGTTGCGCGGGGTGCTGTAGAGCCTGGAAGGCTCATCCATCTGCTCGATGCGGCCTTCGCGCATCAGCGCGATGCGATGCGACAGCGCCAGCGCCTCGGCCTGGGCGTGGGTGACGAAGACGAAGGTGACCCCAACGTTCTTTTGCAGGTTGATCAGCTCGATCTGCATTTCTTCGCGCAGCTTGGCGTCGAGCGCGCCGAGCGGTTCGTCGAGCAGGAGCAGGCGGGGCTTGTTGACCAGGCCGCGCGCCAGTGCCACGCGCTGTTTCTGGCCGCCGGAAAGTTCGTGCGGGTAGTTGTCGGCCTTGTCCTCCAGGTGCACCTCGGCCAGCGCTTCACGGGTGCGCGTGCGCACGGTGGCCTGGTCCTTACCGGCCATCTTCAGGGGAAAGGCGATGTTTTCCGCCACGCTCATGTGCGGGAACAGAGCGTAGCTCTGGAACACAGTATGGACCGGGCGCTTTTCCGCCGGGGTGTTGGCGAGGTCGACTCCATCGAGCAGAATGCGGCCGGCATCAGGTGATTCGAAGCCGGCAATCATGCGCAACAAGGTGGTCTTGCCGCAGCCGGAAGGTCCGAGCAGGGTGAAGAACTCGCCTGCCTCGACGCTGAAGCTGACATCCTCCACCGCCGCGAGCGCGCCGTAGCGGCGGGTGACATTCTCGATTTGCAGGAGCGCCATTTCCTAATGCCCTCCCCGGAAGGAAAGTCAGTGTTCGTTACGCACCGACGGATGCTGATGCGGATGTTCCTGCACGTGTCCAGTCTGGGCGGCCGCGTGGTGGTGCAATACGGCGTGAGCTGGCGCTAGCGGTGTCGGCCGGCCGACGAAATGCGGCAGCAGCGACCCGACCACCATGCCGCCGGCGCTCATCAACAGGCCCACCAGCTGCGGTGGCCAGTAAGTGTCGGGTTGTAGCACTTCCAGCAGGACCCAGGTAACCAGCCCCGCCGCCATGGAAAAATAGGCGCCCTGGGTGTTCGCACGCTTCCAGTATAGACCGGCGAAGAGCGGGATGAAGGCGGCCACCAGCGTGATCTTGTAAGCGTTCTCCACCATCTTGAAAATCGAGGCTTCGGAATTCAGGGCGAAGGCCAGAATTATTCCGGCAAAGCAGACGATGACGATGCGCATCATGCGCAGGAAGGCGTGGTCGCCGATCTTCGGAAAGAAGCCGCGCAGGATGTTCTCGGAAAAAGCCACCGATGGCGCCAGCAGGGTTGCCGAGGAGCAACTCATGATCGCCGACAGCAATGCGCCAAAAAAGATTACCTGGGCGAATACCGGGGTGTGCTGCAGGATCAGGGTCGGCAACACCAGTTGCGAATCCTTTTCCAGCAGCTCGCCAAACATCGCCGGGTCGATCAGCGTCGCCGAGTAAGCGAGGAACATCGGCACGAAGGCGAAAGCGAAATAGATCGAGCCGCCCAGCACCGATCCGCGCACTGCGGTCTTTTCGTCCTTGGCCGAGGTGATGCGCTGGAACACGTCCTGCTGCGGGATCGAGCCGAGCATCATGGTGACCCAGGCGCCGATGAAGGGCACCCAGTCCGACATTTTTGCGGCGGGGAAGAAATCCAGCTTGCCGGCCGCTGCCGCATGGCTGACTACCGTGCCCACCCCGCCGGCCATGCCGCTGATGATGTAGCCGATGTACAACATGCCGCCCATGATCACGGTGATCTGCACGAAGTCGAGAATCGCCACCGAGAACATGCCGCCGAAGGTAGTGTAAGTGAGGACGATCACGGCACCCAGGATCATGCCCATGTCCTGGCTGACGGCGCCGCCGGTGACGACGAAGAACACCAGGCCAAGCGCCTTGATTTGCGCCGCAACCCAGCCCAGGTAGGAGGCCACGATGCACAGGGTGGTGATCATTTCCACCGGGCGGTTGTAGCGCAGGCGGTAGTAATCGCCGATGGTAAGCAGGTTCATGCGGTACAGTTTTTTGGCGAAGAACAGGCCGGCGAGGATCAGGCACAGGCTGGAGCCGAAGGGGTCGGCGACGACGCCGTGCAGCCCTTCTTTAACGAAGGTGGCGGAGATGCCGAGCACGGTTTCCGCGCCAAACCAGGTAGCGAAGACGGTGGCCATTACCACCGGCAACGGCAAGCTGCGACCGGCAACGGCGAAATCCTTGGCGCTGTGAACGCGGGTGGCGGCATAGAGGCCGATGCCGACCGACACCAGCAAATAGAGGGCGACGAACCAGATCAACATGATTGAACACTAGCCGGTTGGTGGAGTTGGGGAATTATACCCAAAAGGCTAAAAAAATCGGCGGGTTTCCAACAGGAAAACAGGGGTTGATTTAATTCGGGCTCGTTACCATTTCAAGCATTTTTACAGAAAATTGGGGCTTTCCCATATTCCAGCCAACCCCACCGTTATGCTAAAGTCCTGACATTAATCAGGGTTATTAAAAATAAATGGCTTTGCAAACTATCCTAACCCAAATTCCCCGGAATAACCGGATTGCCTTTCTGACCGGGCTGGCCGGTATCGTGGCTGGAATCTTCGGCATAAATATCGCTCACGATCCGCTCTGGATCAAGTTCTTCGATAACCTGCACTGGACATCTGGAACCGCTGCGGCTGCGGTACTCGCCTGGCTGGGCCAGAAACAAATCAGCTCTCGGAAACAGGCCAAGACAATGCGGTGGTTTGCCGCCGGGTTTGCGGGCTACGCCATCGGGCAGCTCGTCTGGGATGTGCAGACTGCCATGGCATACAGCCTATTTCCCTCACCCTCCGATTTTTTCTACCTCTGGCTGGGGCCTTGCCTTACGATGGGGTTGATCCAGGAAATACGAGGCAGCGCGCGCAATGTGAACAGGGTGGCCATTCTGCTGGATGTGCTGTCACTTTCGGTTGCCGTGCTCACACTGGTGCTGGCGATGTATCTGCCCAAACGAGGTGAACTTGATCTGTTTTCAATGGCAGTTCTGGTCAGTTACCCCGTTAGCCTGCTGATACCGACCTGCATGGGCCTGATCATGATCCCGGCCATGCGTTTGCGCGCCTCATTCAGCCTCCTTCTTTTTCTTCCCGCAGTTGCAGTGACCGCATGGAGCTGGATGCACTGGAATTCGATGGCCATGAATGGCCTCGTCATCTATGGCACATGGCTTAACGTTTTATTTTCAATCGCAATTCTAGTCGCAGGGCTGGCGGTTTCCGTCTGGCAACTCACCTATTCACACGAACCGGAATGGGACAGGGCCTGCGAAGCAGGCTTACGCATGCTCCCCATTATCACCATCATTCTGGCCTGCGGTGCAATTGTCGCGGCAGGTTCGATGTCCGGCATTCCCCCCCTTGTTGAATGGCTGACTTACGCCGGGTCGGTGCTGATCATTGTGCTGGCCATCATCAGGCAAAGCCGGCTACTGAAAGAGCGCGACCAGTTGCTGGCATCCCAAACCGAGGCGCTCAGGGTTGGAAAATTGCTTGAGTCTTTCATTGATACGGTGCCCATCCGCGTATTCTGGAAGGATCGTGACTTGAATTTTCTGGGCTGCAATTCCTTGTTTGCCCAAGATGCAGGCTATACGCGACCAGAAGAATTGATCGGGAAAAACGATTTTCAGATGGCGTGGAAAGAGCAGGCCGAGCGATATCGCAACGACGACTCCCGCGTCATAAAATCAGGCATCCCCAAGTTGAGTTATGACGAACCGCAAACCCTGAAGGATGGGAGGATAGTGTGGCTGCGCACCTCCAAGGTGCCGATGTGGAGCGCGGACAACAATGAAGTAATCGGCGTGCTGGGCATCTACGAAGACATCACCAAACACAAGGCAACAGAAGAGGAACTGCGCATTGCCGCAGCGACGTTCGAAAGCCAGGAAGCCATCCTGATCGCCGATCCTGACGCAAGAATCATGCGCGTCAATCAGGCTTTTCAGGACGTTACCGGCTACAGCGCCGAAGAGGTCATAGGACAAAACCCGCGCATCCTGCAGTCCGGTCGCCACGATGCCGATTTCTACGAGGCCATGTGGTCGGCGCTGCGCGATACCGGGAAATGGTCTGGCGAGGTTTGGGACAGGCGCAAGAATGGCGAGATCTATCCTAAATTCTCGACCATCACGGCAGTTTATGATGCTCAGCAACAAGTGTCCCATTATGTGGCCGTATTTACCGACATTACTCGGCGCAAGCAATCGGAAGAGGAAATCCATCAGCTGGCCTTTTACGACTCTCTGACGCAATTGCCGAATCGTCGCCTGTTAACGGATCGTCTGCGGCAGGGGATGGCGGTCAGCGCGCGCAGCGGCCAGCACGGCGCCTTGCTGTTTCTGGATCTGGATCACTTCAAGACCATCAATGACACGCTAGGTCATGCCGTAGGCGACCTGCTGCTGATCGAGGCGGCGCATCGGCTGAAAGCCTGTGTGCGCGAGGGGGACAGTGTGGCACGGCTGGGCGGTGATGAATTTGTGGTGGTGCTTGAGGAGCTGAGCAGCCGGCTGGATGAGGCGGCCACACTCACGGAACATGTCGCAGAAAAAATTCGTACCGCACTGGGCCTGCCCTACAAATTGAAAAATTTCGAATGCCACAGCACGCCAAGCATTGGCATCAGCATGTTCCGTGGCCATCTGGAGAGCATGGAAGATTTGTTCAAGCATGCCGATATTGCCATGTACCAGGCCAAGAAGGCCGGGCGTAATACCATCCGCTTTTTTGACCCGCAGATGCAAACGGCATTGGATGTGCGGGCGGGCCTGGAGACGGATTTGCGCCATGCCCTGGAAAATCGGCAATTCCACCTGTACTACCAAATCCAGGTAGACAAGCTTTACCGCCCGCTGGGTGCGGAAGTGCTGTTGCGCTGGGAACACCCCGAACGTGGTTTTGTTTTCCCTGATCAATTTATTCCGCTGGCCGAGGAAACCGGATTGATCGTGCCGATCGGCTTGTGGGTACTGGAAACCGCCTGCGCGCAGCTCAAGGAATGGCAACACGATGCGCTGACCCGTGACCTGAGCGTGGCGGTAAACGTCAGTGCCAAGCAATTCCATCAGGCCGACTTTGTTGCCCAGGTGCAGCGCGTGCTGCTGGAAAGCGGGGCGCGGCCTGCGCAGCTCAAACTGGAACTGACGGAAAGCATCGTGCTGGAAAATGTCGAGGACACCATCAGCAAAATGCGCGAAATCAAATCGCTGGGAGTAAGTTTCTCGATGGACGACTTCGGCACCGGATATTCATCGTTGTCCCAGCTAAAACGCCTGCCGCTGGATCAGATCAAGATCGACCAATCCTTCGTGCGCGACATCACCTTTGATCCCAACGATGCCGCCATCGTGAACACCATCATTGCAATGTCGAGGGCTTTAGGACTGAACGTCATTGCCGAAGGCGTGGAAACCGAGGCACAGCGCGAATTTCTCTATTCGCATGGCTGTCATTCCTACCAAGGCTATTTGTTCAGCAGGCCCGTCCCGCTGGAGCTATTCGAGGAGAAATTAAAAGCCTCTTAAGGGCTCGTCTCCCTCCTCTACAGCATTTCAATCACCCACTTCGTGACCGTTCCGGTCGCATGGGCGCACTGGTTGCCGCGAGCATCGTCGAAGGCCTTGTATTCCTCGGCATTCCACATGTCGTAAGTGCGGCCGGTGAATTGCTGCTGGAGCTCCGCGCAGGTCACCCCGCCAAACTCCGCGCGGAAGCGCTCCACCAGTTCCCTGGTTTTCTTGAAATTATTGATGCAGCGACCCTTGTCGAGCTTGTCCCGGTCGCGGCCATATTTTGCGCTGAGCGCCATCAGTCCGCCGGTCAATGCGCCACAAGCCCCCTGCGCCATCAGCCCGCCGCCTCCGGAAAGCCCGTGGCTGGCCTTGATGATACTGTCGTCGACGATGCCAACGGTTTCCTGCACGGTGGCGAGCACGCATTGCGGGCAACAGCCATAATCCAGTTCATATTGTTGCGCTTTTTCATAGGCCTGCTCGGCCAGCGCGCGTTTTTCTTCCGGAGTCATGTTGGGCCTCTCACTTCACCGGCCATGCCGGAATTTGCGGCAGATGCCAGATGTCGCGGTTGTAGTCGAGGATGGTGCGGTCGCTGGAGAACTTGCCGCTGGTGGCGGTGTTGAGGATGCTCATGCGCGTCCAGCTTTCCTGGTCGCGATAGGCTCGCGCCACCTGCTGCTGCGCATCGACGTAGCCACGGAAATCCGCCGCCGTCAGCCACGGGTCGTGGGGGCTGGTCACAGCGTGGATAATGGGGTCGAAAATGCCCGGCTCGAACAGGTTGAAATGGCCGCTTTCCAGCAACTGCATGACGCGGCGCAGGTCTTCGTCGGCAGCGATGATCGCGGCGGGATCGTAATTTGCTCTGGTAGCATCCACCTCTTCGGCACTGAGACCGAAAAGGAAAAAGTTTTCCGCGCCCGCTTCCTCGCGGATTTCGATGTTGGCGCCATCCAGCGTGCCGATGGTGAGCGCGCCGTTCATCATGAACTTCATGTTGCCAGTACCGGAGGCTTCCTTGCCGGCTGTGGAAATCTGCTCCGACAAGTCGGTGCCGGGGCAGATCACCTCCATCGCCGATACGCGGTAGTCTGGAAAGAAGGCCAGTTTCAGCAAGCCCTGCGTGGCGGGGTCGTCGTTGATGACTTTTGCCACCGAGTTAACCAGCTTGATGATGCGCTTGGCGATCATGTAGCCGGGGGCGGCCTTGCCGCCAATCAGCACGCAGCGCGGCGTCCAGTCTGCCGTGTCGCCGCGCTTGATGCGGTCGTAGAGGTGAATCACGTGCAGCACGTTGAGCAGCTGGCGCTTGTATTCGTGGATGCGTTTCACCTGCACGTCGAACAGGGCGTCGGTATCGAAGACGATGCCGCAGTCGCGCTCGACCATTTCCGCCAGGCGCGCCTTGTTGGCCTGCTTGACGGCGCGCCACTCGGCGCGAAATTTCGCTTTGTCGGCGTGGGGGGCGAGCTTTTTCAACCGGGCCAGGTCGGTAACCCAGCCATCGCCGATGGTGCGGGTAATCAGGTCGTTCAGGCCGGGGTTGCTCCAGGCCATCCAGCGGCGCGGGGTGACGCCGTTAGTCTTGTTGTTGAACTTGTTTGGCCAGAACTCGTAGAAATCATGGAACAAGTGCCGCTGCAGCAGGTGCGAATGCAGCTCGGCCACGCCGTTGACCGAGGCGCTGGCCACCACTGCCAGATAGGCCATGCGAATTTGCGGTTCCCCCCCCTCCTCGATGATCGACATGCGCCGCTGGCGGTCGGTATCCCCCGGCCAGCGTTGCGCCACTTCAGCCAGGAAGCGCGCGTTGATCTCGTGAATGATGTCGAGCAGGCGCGGCAGCAGCCGACCGAACATGCTGACCGGCCATCTCTCCAGCGCTTCCGGCAGCAGGGTGTGGTTGGTGTATGCGACGGTGCGGCGGGTAATGGCCCAGGCCTGATCCCAGCCCAGACGGTGCTCATCCATCAGCAGCCGCATCAACTCCGGCACCGCGCAGGTCGGGTGGGTGTCGTTAAGCTGGAAGCAGTTTTTTTCGGCGAAATTTCCAAAATCACTGCCATGGGTGTTGACCCAGTTGCGCAGCACATCCTGCAGGCTGGCGGACGCCAGGAAATACTGCTGGCGCAGGCGCAGTTCCTTGCCGTTCTCGCTGGCGTCGTTGGGATACAGCACCATGGTGATGTTTTCGGCGCCGTTCTTCGCTGCCACCGCTTCGGTGTAGCTGCCGGCATTGAATTCGCTCAGGTCGAATTCGTCAGTGGCAACGGATTTCCATAAGCGCAGCGTGTTGACGGTGCCGTTGCGGTAGCCGGGGATGGGGATATCGTAAGGCACGGCTATCACTTCCTGGGCATCCGTCCAGCAGGCGTGCAGGCGACCGTCTCGGTGATAATATCTGGTACAGCCGCCGAATTTGACCCGGACGGTGTGCTCAGGGCGTTCGATTTCCCATGGATTGCCGTCGCGCAGCCAGTGGTCGGGTTCTTCCAGCTGATGGCCATTATCGATTTTCTGACGGAACATGCCGTACTCATAGCGGATGCCATAACCCATCACCGGCAATTGCAGCGTCGCGCAGCTGTCCAGAAAACAGGCCGCCAAGCGGCCCAGACCGCCATTGCCCAAGCCTGCATCGTGCTCCTGGTCGGCGATTTCCTCCAGCACCAGTCCCAGCTTGCGCAGCGCCTCCTCGGTGGGCTTGTCCACCTCCAGATTCAGCATCGCATTACCCATTGCCCGCCCCATCAGGAATTCCAGAGACAGGTAATAGGTGCGCTTGCAGTTCTGCTCCTCATAGGCGTACTGGGTGTTCTTCCAGCGTTCCACCAGGCGATCGCGCAACGACAGCGAAAGCGAGGTGTAAACATGGTAGGCGGACAGACACATCCTGTCCCGTCCCAGGGTATGGCTGAAATAGCGACGAAAATCGTTGACGATGTTCTCGGCATCCATGCCCAGAGCAGGCAGCTCGGCAATGCCGGGTACGGGTTTGCTGATGATTAAGGGTTCGGTATGCATGATGGGTCTCCCTGGCGGGTGCTGGATTGTCACACCGATAATGGGCAAGAAGCAGGTTGTTCCAGACTGCGTTCATTGCACCCATGAAGCGTATGATTTTGGTGAAGAGGGTTATATTGCATTTTACTGATATTCGCCAATTGGATACAACCTAATTGCGGTCAATTTGTAAATTAAAGGATAAACAATATACTGATTAGACTTGGGCGGAGGTGGCGAAATGTGCCGCGCAGCGGTATTCTTTGGGTATCGCGGAGGGAATTATAGTGAATTGGAATGCAGCAACTTTTTTTTGTCTTTTTCTGGGCATGCTGAATTTTGGCTGCACCAAGCAAGAGCCGTCCGCAGAGGGCATTCGACCGGCGCGTGTTGTAAAGGTGGCGCTGGGCGTGCAATCGCATCAGGCCAATTATTCCGGCGAAGTACGCGCACGCTTTGAAACTGCATTGGCTTTCCGTGTCGGCGGCAAGATCGCCAAACGCCATGTCGAGGTGGGCAGCCTCGTGAAGGCGGGCCAGATGCTGGCCGAGCTCGATCCCCAGGACCTCCGGCTGGCCGAAGCAGCAAGCAGCGCTCAACTGGCCGCCGCAAAGGCGGATTTCGAGCTGGCCGAACGCGACCTGAAGCGCTACGCCGGTCTGCTGGAAAAGAAATTCATCAGCCTCGCCGATTACGAGCGCCGCAAGAACCTGTTCGACACTGCCAGGGCGCGGCTTTCCCAGGTCAAGGCGCAGCATGAGGCGAGCGCCAACCAGGCGGGTTATGGCCAGTTGCGCGCGGACCACGATGGCGTGATCGTGAGTATCGAAGCCGAAGCCGGTCAGGTGGTGGCGATGGGCCAGCCGGTGATGCACCTGGCCCGGCCACAGGAAAAAGAAGTGGTCGTCAGCGTGCCGGAAAATCGCCTGGCCGAGTTGCGTGCCGCGCAGGACATCAGCATCAGCCTGTGGGCCGAGCCCGGCAAGCTGTATCGCGGCAAGGTCCGCGAAATATCCCCTGCCGCCGATCCGGTGACGCGCACCTACACGGCCAAGGTGACCGTAGTGGATGCCGCGCCGGCCATGCAGCTCGGCATGACCGCGAATGTCCTGCTAGGGGGTAAGGCTGGATCGCCCGTAGCGGAGCTGCCGTTAACCTCACTCTATCAACAGAAAGACGGTCCTGCCGTTTGGATTGCCGACCCGGCCAGCGGCAAGGTGCGACTCGTGCCGGTGCAGGTGGGAGAATACCGGGAGACCACCTTTACCGTCGTGTCCGGCCTGAAAGATGGCGACAGCGTGGTGAGTGCCGGAGTGCACAAGCTGGTGCCGGGGCAGCAGGTACGGGTGATTCAGTGATAAACCAGGATAGTTCATTAACCCAATATGCCCTTGTAGGTACGGCTTCAGCCATACATGGCAGGCTAAAGTCTGACCCACAACTGCCACGAATGAGAATGTCACTTTCTTTCGAAATTCTCTGTGCCTCTGTGGTGAAATTCTAGAACATGAACCGCTTCAATCTCTCCGAATGGTCGCTCAAGCACCAGTCTCTGGTGCTGTACCTGCTCATCGTCCTGATGATCGCGGGGGTTTTTTCATACACCAAGCTGGGTCGCGCCGAGGACCCCAACTTCACATTCAAGATCATGGTGATGCGGGTATATTGGCCCGGAGCCACGGCGCACGAGGTGGAGTTGCAGGTCACCGACCGGCTGGAAAAGAAATTGCAGGAAGTGCCCTGGCTGGATTTCATACGCAGCTATTCAAAGCCGGGCGAGGCGCTTATTTTCGTCATATTGCATGATTACACGCCGCCCGGGGAAGTGCCGGGGGTGTGGTACCAGGTGCGCAAGAAGATCGGCGACATCCGCGACAACCTGCCTAAAGGCGTGCGCGGACCGTATTTCAACGATGAATTCGGCGATACTTTCGGCAACATCTACGCTTTCACCGCCGACGGCTTCACCCATGCCGAGCTTCGCGATTACGTCGAGCAGGCGCGTCAGGAGGTTCTGAGCGTGCCCGGCGTGGGCAAGGCGGAATTGCTGGGCGTGCAGCCGGAGAAAGTCTACATCGAGGTCTCGCACAAGAAGCTCGCCAGTCTGGGCATCGATCCCATGCTGATCGCCGCCACCCTGGAAAAACAGAACATGCTGAGCCCGTCGGGCAGCATCGAAACCGACAGCGACCGCATCAACCTGCGCGTGTCGGGCGATTTCGAATCGGTGGAGGGCATCCGCGACATCGGCCTGCGCGCCAATGGCCGCTTGCTTAGATTGGGTGATATCGCCAAGGTGTACCGAGGCTATGCCGACCCTCCCGCACCGAAAGTGCGTTTCATGGGCCAGGAGGCCATCGCGCTGGGGGTGTCGATGGAAAAAGGCGGCAACGTGATGGATCTGGGCGAAGGCCTGGACGGCGCCGTCGCGCGCATACAGGCGCGCCTGCCGGTGGGCATCGAAGTGCATCGGGTGTCCGACCAGCCCGGGGTGGTGAAGCGCTCCATCAATGAATTCATGAAATCGCTGCTGGAGGCGGTGGTGATCGTTCTGGCGGTGAGCTTTCTCAGCCTGGGTTTCCGCACTGGCCTGGTGGTGGCGCTGACCATCCCGCTCACGCTGGCAATCACCTTCCTGCTGATGAAGGCGTTCGGCATCGACCTGCAGCGGATTTCGCTGGGTGCGCTGATCATCGCGCTGGGCCTGCTGGTGGACGATGCCATCATCGCCGTGGAAATGATGGCGGTGAAGATGGAACAAGGTTGGGAAAGAACCAAGGCGGCCTCCTTCACCTACACCTCGACGGCCTTCCCGATGCTGACCGGCACCCTGATTACCGCTGCCGGTTTTCTGCCGGTGGGTTTCGCCAAGTCTGCGGCGGGCGAGTACACCTTTTCGATTTTCGCTGTGGTGGGCATAGCCCTGATCGTGTCCTGGGTGGTGGCAGTGGTGTTCACCCCCTACCTCGGTTACAAGCTGTTGCCGGATTACAAGGCGCATCCCACGCATGGCCACGATGTTTATCAGAAGCCTTTTTACGTGCGCTTCCGCAAGCTGGTGACCTGGTGCGTGGATCGCCGCAAAACGGTGATCGTCGCTACGCTGGCGGTTTTCATCCTGGCCCTTTTCGGCTTCCGCTTTGTCGAGCAGCAGTTCTTTCCTTCATCCAACCGGCCCGAATTGCTGGTCGATCTGTGGCTGCCGGAGGGCGCTTCGCTCAAGGCGACCGAAGAAGAAGTGAAAAAACTCGAGAAGCACCTTGCCGGCGACAAGAATATCGTCAACTTCGTCAGCTACGTTGGCAACGGCTCGCCCCGCTTCTACCTGCCGCTGGACCAGCAGATGGCTCACGCCAACTTTGCCCAGTTCGTGGTGATGACCCAGGACAAGGAGGTGCGTGAGGTAGTGCGGACCCGGCTGCTCCAGCTGTTTCAGACCGATTTCCAGTCGCTGCGCGGGCGCGTCAGCCGCCTGGAAAATGGCCCGCCGGTCGGCTTCCCGGTCCAGTTCCGGGTGCTCGGCCCTGACCCTGCGGTGCTGCGCACGATCAGCGCCGAAGTGGCGGAGGTGATGCGCGCCAACCCGCACGCCAAGGATGTGCATCCGGACTGGAACGAGATGGTCAAGGTGGTGAAACTCGACATCGACCAGGACAAGGCGCGCGCGCTGGGCATCAGTTCACAGGAGCTCTCCAACTTCCTCAATTCGATCCTGTCCGGCTACAGCGTGACCTACTATCGCGAACGCGACCAACTGATCGAAGTGCTGGCGCGAGCCGAGGCCGCCGAGCGCCTCAACCCCGCAGCCCTCAAGGACATCAATATCTACACCCACGATGGACGGCATGTACCGCTGGCCCAGATCGCCCATATCAAATACGACTTCGAGGAAGGCATCATCTGGCGACGCGACCGCGTGCCGGTAATTTCGGTGCGCGCCGATGTGGTCGGCAACGCCCAGGCACCCGCCGTGACCAAGGAAATCGAGCCGAAACTAGAAGCGATCCGCAACAAGCTGCCGCCAGGCTATAGCCTGGAAACCGGCGGCACGGTGGAGGAAAGCGCCAAGGCCGAGGCATCGATCAAAGCGGTAGTGCCGATGATGCTGCTTACCGTGATGACACTGCTGATGATTCAGATGAAGAGTTTCCGCCGCATGACTCTGGTGCTGCTCACGGCCCCCCTCGGCCTGATCGGCGTGGCGCTGGCGCTGTTGGTATTCCAATTGCCGTTCGGCTTCGTCGCCAACCTCGGCTTCATCGCCCTGGGCGGCATGATCATGCGCAATTCGGTTATCCTGGTGGACCAGATCGATCAGGACATTCTTGCCGGACACCCACCCCGAGAAGCAATCATCGAGTCGGCGGTGCGCCGCTTCCGGCCCATCATGCTGACCGCGGCGGCGGCGATCCTAGCCATGATCCCGCTCACCTTCAGTACCTTCTGGGGGCCGATGGCGGCGGCCATCATGGGCGGGCTGTTCGTCGCCACGATGTTGACACTGTTGTTTGTGCCGGCGTTGTATGCGGTTTGGTTTAAGGTGCAGAGGGTAGCCTGATTTGTAATGGTAGGTAGTTCGCAAATCGGTTTCGGTTTCTGAATAGGGAAAGATGAGTATGGCTTCAAGAGCAAAACGAAGCTGCCCCCTTATAGCTCCTTCTACGTTAGGCAATTGGAGACACGCCATGCAACGAATCCCATTTGGTCGAAGCTTTCTTGATCCGCGTCGCGCGAATAACTTCCTTGACTCTTGCGCATTTGACCCCAAGTACGCACCTGAAGATGACGCCGCTCAGCAAATACGAACTTTGTGGAAGGACGAACATATCAATCTCGTTCTGGCTCACTCAAACCAGAAGGAAATTGACCATCCGAATACACCTGCGGATGTAAAGCGCGAAGCCGCAAGTATGCTCTACACCATTGAGACTTCGCTTAACCTCGACGAGGTTGCTCGAAGAAAAAATATTCATGCGATCCTTACCGGAAACGGAAAGCCTGAGAAGTACGCTGCTGATGCAGCGCACGTATTCGAAGCCGGAAAATATGGCGGGTATTTCATCACTACTGACCAACGCATCCTTGGCAAACGCGAAGAGTTGCGGCATGTAACGCCAGCCACAATATTTACACCTAGCGAATGGCTCATGGTTTTTCATGAAGAAGGACAATAGGGGCTAAGGTCGAATTAACCCCTTTGATTCCGTCATGTAAGGAGTAATCACATGAAGCCACGCATCAGCATGATCACCCTCGGAGTTCGAGATCTCGCAACAGCGGTCAAATTCTACGAAGCCGGACTGGGCTTCCCGCGCATGGAGTCACCGCCCGAGGTTGCGTTCTTCACGCTGAATGGCAGCTGGCTGGGCCTGTATTCTCGTAACGCCCTTGCCGAAGACGCCACCGTTCCGCCTGAAGGAAACGGGTTCGAAGGGTTCACGCTTTCCCACAATGTTTCTTCGGAAGAAGAAGTGGAAACAATCATGGGCCAGGCGCTTGCGGCTGGTGCAACGCTCGTCAAGGCTGCGCAGAAGGTTTTTTGGGGCGGGTATTCCGGCTATTTCAAAGACCCGGACGGTCATCTTTGGGAAATTGCACACAACCCTCTTTTCTGGGTAGGCCCCAGCGATGATATTGCATAACCAGCCTGTACAGGACGCATACCCCTGTTTGATCCAATGGTTTGTTTGATTACCACGGTGTGAATGATGACAGGAGCACAGTAAAATGAGCAAGAAACTGAAAGCCTATTTTATTGTACTGGTGCTTGCCGTCGTACCTCTCGCTGCAACCGCTGAAAATAGCAATACCGTGACTGGCGACAAAGCCACGGATATGGTGGTGGATTTGGTAGTGGTGCGGCCACTGGGATTGGCTGCCACGGTTATTGGTACGGTGCTGACGGTGGTAGCGCTGCCCTTTACCCTCCCCGGCGGTAATGCAGGCGCTTCGGCTCAGGAATTGATTAGCCGGCCTGCTGAATATACGTTCAATCGCCCCCTTGGCGAGTTCCACCGCTGTGGTGCTGACCGCCATCCCTGTGGCATGTCTGACCGCTAGAGGCAACACAGCATTCGCGTCAATGATCAATGGCGGATTTGCTTCGTGTGGCATGAGGATGGTGCCCATAATGTGGAAATTGTCGATTACCACTAGGCAAGCAATTGAAAGGAGTACAGGAAATGACACAACTGCTTGAAGAGGTTCACCCCGGCGAAATTCTCCTTGAGGATTTCATGAAGCCTCTGGGGATTACAGCCAGACAACTGGCTGCTGATATTGATGTTTCACCTAGCCGTATTAGTGATCTTGTTCATGGATCGCGGCCTATCACTGCCGATACCGCATTGCGTCTCGGGCTATTCTTCGGGATGGAGCCACGTTTCTGGCTGAACCTGCAAAGCGAGTACGACATGCGAATAGCAACGCGCAATCTGGCAGACAAAATTGCGCCCCGCATCCGAGTATTTCAACGGGTTGCAGCATAAACAGCCCGCACGCCAGATCGGTCGCAATCATCGGCGGCGGCCCTGCCGGACTGATGGCGGCGGAAATATTGAGTCAGAACGGCGTGCGCGTCGATCTCTACGACGCTATGCCATCCGTGGGGCGCAAGTTTCTGCTGGCCGGCAAGGGCGGCCTGAACCTCACCCATTCTGAAACGTCCGAGCTATTCCTTTCGCGCTACGGCACGCGCCGGGCACAGATCGAGCCCTGGCTCGAAGCATTCGGGCCTGAAGCCCTGCGGCTATGGGCGCACGGGCTCGGCGTCGAAACCTTTGTCGGCACCTCCGGGCGCGTGTTTCCCACCGAGATGAAGGCGGCGCCGCTACTGCGCGCATGGCTGCACCGCTTGCGCGCAGCCGGTGTGCGCTTTCATATGCGGCATCGCTGGATAGGCTGGAACGAGGAAGATGCGCTGCGCTTCTCAACGCCGGATGGAGAGAAGTTGGTGCATAGCGACGCCGTGGTTCTGGCGCTGGGCGGTGGCAGTTGGGCGCGCCTCGGCTCGAATGGCGCGTGGGTACCGTTACTCGTGCAGCGAGAGGTTCCTGTCGCAGCGCTGCGACCCGCCAACTGCGGTTTCGATGTCGGCTGGAGTGAGCACTTCCGCACCCGCTTCGCCGGCCATCCCTTGAAATCGGTGGTCGCGACTTTCACGGATAAGGAAGACGTCACGATACGCAAGCAGGGGGAATTCATGGTAACGGCGACCGGTGTTGAAGGCAGCCTGATCTATGCATTGTCCGCACCTCTGCGCAACGAGATCGAGAATGCCGGCACTGCGGTTTTGTACCTCGACCTGCTTCCCGGCAGGGAACTGTCATTCGTGATTGCAGAACTGGCGCGACCGCGAGGCTCGCGGTCGATGGCCAGCCACCTGCAAAGCCGGCTGGGGATCAAGGGAGTGAAGGCCGGTCTGCTGCGTGAATGCGTGCCGGCGCAGGATTACGCAGACCCGGCTCGCCTGGGAGGCATGATCAAGGCGCTGCCGGTACGGCTCATTGCTCCGCGCCCTCTTGATGAGGCGATCAGCAGTGCGGGTGGCGTTGCGTTCGAGGCGCTCAACGAAGGCCTGATGATCTGTGCTTTGCCGGGGGTGTTCTGTGCGGGCGAGATGCTGGACTGGGAGGCCCCGACTGGGGGCTATCTGCTTACCGCCTGTTTCGCCAGTGGTCGCGCCGCAGGGTTGGGAGTGTTCGATTGGCTAGCGGCAGGAAAAGCTAAAACAGCGATTAACCACGAATGACACGAATGCTCACGAATAAACACGAATTATTCGTGGACATTCGTGTTTATTCGTGCAATTCGTGGTTATAAGCATTTTGTATTAATACAGTGCAGGTAAAGCGAGTTTAGTAGGATTCGGGCAATAACAGGCTGAGCCACGGCAACAGCTGCCCCAACAGGACCAGTGCCAGGAGTATGGCAATCACCATCATCCAGCGCCGTTCGCGCGCGTCCCGCGCGCGCAATTCTTCGCGCAGTTGCTGAACCTCGCCATTCCCTGCCTGGCTCAAGGCGCGGTGCACCAGGCGCGGCAGCTGCGGCAGCAGGGTTCCCCATTGAGGCGCTTCGGTCTTGATAGTTCTGATCAGGCCGCGCCAGCCGAGTTGCTCGTTCATCCAGCGATCCAGGAAAGGCAGAGCGGTTTGCCACAGATCGAGGTCAGGATCGAGCTGGCGACCCAGGCCTTCGATGTTGAGAAAAGTTTTCTGCAGCATCACCAGTTGCGGCTGGATTACCACGCCGAAACGGCGCGAAGTCTGGAACAGGCGCAGCAGGAAGCGGCCAAAGGAAATTTCCTTGAGCGGACGGTCGAAGATCGGCTCGCACACCGCGCGGATCGCCGCCTCGAATTCGTCCACTCGGGTTTGCGGCGGCGCCCAGCCGGACTCGATGTGGGCCAGGGCAACACGCTTGTAATCGCGCTTGAAAAAGGCGAGGAAGTTCTGCGCCAGGTAGTTCTTGTCGCTGTCGGTAAGGGTGCTCATGATGCCGAAATCGAGCGCGATGTAACGCCCGTCCGGGCTGACCAGGATGTTACCGGGATGCATGTCGGCGTGAAAAAATCCGTCGCGGAAAACCTGGGTGAAGAAGATCGTTACGCCTTCCCGGGCCAGCTTGGGAATATCGATGCCCTGCGCACGTAAAGACTCGATCTGGCTGATCGGCGTGCCGGCCATGCGTTGCATCACCATCACGCTGGTGTGGCACCAGTCCCAATAAATTTCCGGCACCAGCAGCAGGTCGGAATCCTGAAAGTTGCGTCGCAGCTGGCTGCCATTGGCGGCCTCACGCATCAGGTCGAGTTCGTCTTCCAGATGTTTTTCAAATTCCGCAACCACCTCGCAAGGGCGCAGACGCTTGCCGTCCTCCCACATGGATTCGACCAGGCCGGCAGCGGCATAGAGCAATGCGACATCGTGGGCGATGACGTGAGAAATGGCTGGGCGCAGGATTTTTACTGCGACCTCGCGACCATCATGTAGCCGGGCGAAGTGGACTTGGGCTACGGATGCGGAAGCCACCGGCACCGGGTCGAATTCGGCGAACACGACACTGGCGGGTTTGCCGTAAGCTTTTTCTATCGCCGCCAGAGCAACGTCAGGCGCGAACGGCGGGACCCGGTCCTGCAGTCTTGCGAGCTCGTCGGCGATGTCGGCAGGAATCAGGTCGCGCCGGGTAGAGAGCACCTGACCAAATTTGACAAAGATCGGCCCGAGCGCCTCGAGCGCCTGGCGCAGCCTGACCGCGCGCGGCTCGTCGAGCGGACGCCAGAATAGCGCGACCACGACCAGCGGGCGCAGCCAGCGGAAGCGCTCGTGACCGAGGATAAATTCTTCCAGGCCGAAGCGCAGGGTGACGTAGATGATTTTGGCGAGGCGCAGGAGTTTCATTACTTGGCTGAGAGTTGTTTTATTTTTTGTTCCAGTTGTTCGACCCGGTCATGCACTTCACCCACTTCCTTGAAGAACGCATTCACCTGCCCGGGTTGAGCCAGCATCGGGCTTTCTTCCTGCCAGTGCTCGGCCCAGGATCGGGCGATAGTTTCGGCGGCCTTCCTGTGCCATTCGAGCACACCGGTTGCGGTGGAAACCAGCCTGTGTGCCGCGATGTCGCCGAGCACCCGGCTCAGATCTTCTTCCACATCCCAGCGCATTTTCCCCAGGGTTTCCGCGAGCTCTTTGGCCAGAGCGGCATCTTCCCCGCTTGCGATGAAACGTGCGTCCGAGGAAGTCAGCCAGACCAGGGGGTTGGGGATCAGCGTAGCATCTACCCGGGCACCCGACACGGCGGGTGCCAGGCTGCCATCATCCTGGATGGTCAGTGCGACAGAGTTCAGCGGCAGTCGCAGTTGCAGGGTTTTGCCGACATGCAGGCGCAGGCGCGCCGTGGCCCAGGAGTGCTGGCTGAGGAGATGATTGAGAAGCCCGGCCAGCGCGGTTTCGGGCAAGGCCGAAACCGCGCTGCCGGGCTGTTCGCTCGGCGTTTCAGGAATCAAGGGTTAAACCTGCTGTATGCCCGAGATAAACCAGGTGGCGTTGGGCAGCGACTGGGATTTCTGAATGTGCCAGATTTCGCTAAATGCGCCTGCCGGGCCGTTGGCTTCTTCGCGGATCATGCCGGAGAAGCGCACGCTGGCGATCACCAGATCACCCTCGGTGACCACATCGGCGATGTCGGCGTTGAGAGTCACCACTTCGGTCTTGTTCGGTTGACCATTGCGTTCCTTGATTTGCATGCTGAGTTCGGCATACATTTCCGGCGTGACGTACTCGCGGATATCGTTGATGTCGCCGCGATCGTTGGCGTCCTGCAGGCGGATAAACTGCTTCTTGGCTTCGCGCAGGAAGGGCTCGTCCTCGAACCAGGCCGGACGGGTGCTGCTGGCCTGCATCGCTGCGACGGGCGCGGCAGAACTGCCAGGCATAGCGGAACCGCTAGGCGCGGCGATGTCCGTCACGGCAGTCCGTTCGGTGTGGCCGGCGTACTGCATTGGCTGTGGCTGTGGCTTCTTCAGCATGCGGAAGATGAAGAATGCGCCGCCAACCAGAGCCAGGATCATCAGGATGTTGCCCATGCCGCCAGCCAGGCCGCCGCCCATGAACATGGAGGCGAGCAGGCCGCCTGCTGCAAGACCTGCCAGCGGACCGAGCCATTTATTGCCGCCAGCCGGGGCCGCAGCAGGAGCTTGTGCCGGTTTTGCCGGCGCTGCTGTCTGCTGGGATGTGGTCGAACGCTGCTTGCCGATGCTGCTGCCGCCGCCCATGCGCCTGGCGTCGGCATCCTGAGTGGTCAGGCCGAAGCTGATCAGTGCAACGAAAAACAGAGTGAAAAATTTGCTCATGAAAACCTCCAATAAATTCAACTATCAGACATGTAGGTTGGGTTGAGCGGTTCTTTGCGAAACCCAACCTACATTCAAAGCTTGAAACCTTTGTGCAGTGCAACAACGCCCGCGCTCAGGTTGAAATATTCGACACGTTCGAAGCCGGCCTGTTCCATCATCTGCTTCAGTTCTTCCTGACCGGGGTGCATGCGGATGGATTCGGCGAGGTAGCGATAACTCTCTTCGTCATCCGCCACCAACTTGCCCATCACCGGCAGCGCCTTGAACGAATAGACATCATACAGGGGTTGCAGCGGTTTCCATATTTTGGAGAACTCCAGCACCAGGAGCCGCCCGCCGGGGCGCAGGACGCGGCACATCTCTTTCAGCGCGACATCCTTGTGAGTCATGTTGCGCAGACCGAAGGCGACGGTGACACAGTCGAAATGGTTGCCTGGGAACGGCAGCTTTTCGCCGTCGCACTGTGCCGCCAGGGGAACGATGCCATCGTCCAGCAGCCGGTCGCGACCGACCCCGAGCATCGAGCTGTTGATATCGGTGAGGATCACCTGCCCGCTCTTGCCGACGCGCTTGGCGAAGGCGCGCGACAGGTCGCCGCTGCCACCGGCAATGTCGAGCACCCGGCTGCCTTCACGGGTTCCGCTTTGCTCGATGGTGAAGTGTTTCCACAGCCGGTGCAGCCCGACCGACATCAGATCGTTCATCACATCATAGCGTTCTGCCACGGAATGGAACACTTCCGCGACCTTTTTCGCCTTTTGCGATTCCTCTACGGTCTGAAAACCGAAATGAGTGGTTTTTTCCATGCTGTTCTGAAGAAGCGGTTCAATTGAAAGTGGAAATCATAACCGACTTGAGGTAAAACATAAACCGGACTACAAGCTGGCCTCGGTAGCCATCGATTTTCCGTCATCAAATTGTCATATTAGTGACATATTATCCATAGTTCTATTATTCGATCGGTTACGCAGGTACGGCTATGTCGGCAATGATACTGGTGGTGGAAGACGAACCCGCGATTCGGGAACTGGTGGTGCTCAACCTGCAACAGGCGGGGCATCGCCCCGTGGTCGCCGGCAGTGCCGAGCAAGCGCTGGCCCTGATGCGCGAGGCGCTGCCCGACATGATCCTGCTGGACTGGATGCTGCCGGGCATGAGCGGGGTGGAGTTGGCCCGGCGCCTCAAGGCCGACGGCAGCACGCGGGACGTGCCTATCATCATGCTGACGGCGCGAGGCGATGAACAGGACAAGATCACCGGCTTGGAAATCGGAGCCGATGACTACATTACCAAGCCGTTCAGCCCGCGCGAGCTGAATGCCCGCATCAAGGCGGTGCTGCGCCGCCGTGCACCGCAGATGGCGGGCGATGCAGTGGAGGTGACAGGCTTGCGTCTCGACCCTGCGACGCATCGGGTAACCGGCAACGACAGGCCGATCGAACTGGGCCCGACGGAATTCCGCCTCCTGCATTTCCTCATGGCCCATCCCGAGCGGGTATATTCCCGAGCGCAGCTGCTCGACCAGGTTTGGGGCAACCATGTGTTTGTGGAAGACCGCACGGTTGACGTACATATCCGCCGTCTGCGCTGTGCGCTCGAAGCAACCGGACATGACGGTCTGGTCCAGACCGTGCGGGGCTCCGGCTACCGGCTGTCGGTGCATGCCAATTCATAACAAGCGCCCTTCACGCTTGTCCCTTCCCCTTTTTAGGGGGAAGGCTGGGATGGGGGTAGAAAGGCGAGGCAAAGATGCCGTGTCCATAATTCCTCCCTCGCACCCCCATCCTAACCTTCCCCCTAAAAAGGGGAAGGAGAAAAATGGCGGCACCTGAGTAGGTATGACGTTTTTGCCGAAAATTGACAGCTGAAAACCGAAAACCCATCTAAAATACCCTCGTTCCCATGCTCAGACTCCACACCCTCTCTCATGCTTAGTTTCTGGTGGCGTTCATTGATGACGCTAGTCCTGCTGGCGGCTGCTCCGCTCGTGCTGTGGGCGGCGGCGGGCAAGGTCCCGGCGCTGGTTCTGATGGTCATCCTGCTGCTGCTTTACCTGCTCCATCACTTGCGCAATCTGAATGCGCTGGATGGCTGGCTGCGCAAGCCGGATGTCGGAACAGTGCCGCATGGCTCCGGATTGTGGGAAGACGCATTTGCCGTGCTTTACCAGTTGGAGCGGCAGCAATCCGATAGCCAGCACGATCTTTCCAATGCGCTGGAGCGTTTCCAGCAGGCCGGCGAGGCGATGCCGGACGGCGTCGTGATGATGAACAGCAGCGGCCAGATCGAGTGGTGCAACCCAGTGGCCGAAACGCAATTCGGCATCAGCCTCGAGCGCGACCGCGGGCAGTGGATGACTTACCTGATCCGCCAGGCGCAGTTCACCGATTACCTGGCAGCGCATAACTACCGCGAGCCGCTGATCTTCAAATCCACCCGCAACCGCGAACTGGTGCTGTCGATACAGCTGATCCCGTTTGGCGACGAACAGAAGCTCCTGATCAGCCGCGACATCACCCAGCTCGAGCGGGTCGAGACCATGCGCCGCGATTTCGTCGCCAACGTTTCCCACGAACTAAGCACGCCACTGACCGTGGTTGGCGGCTTTCTCGAAACGCTGGTGGATATGGAGCATCTGGATGAAACCCAGACCCGGCACTATCTGAACCTGATGTTCGACCAGACCAACCGCATGCAGCATCTGGTCAAGGATTTGCTGATGCTGTCGAAGCTGGAAAGCAACCACACGGCCCATCGGGAAGAGAATGTCAACGTGCCGGGCCTGTTGCGGGATTTGTTGAAAGATGCCCTATCCCTGAGCGCTGGACGGCACCGGTTGCGGCTTGACCTGGCTTCTGAGCGCTGGCTACTGGGCAACGAGGACGAGTTGCGCAGTGCCTTTGGCAACTTGGTCACCAATGCCATTCGGTACACGCCGGACGGCGGCGAGATCGTGCTGCAATGGGAGGAGTGGGAAGGCGAAGGGGTGTTCAGCGTGCAGGACAGCGGTATCGGCATCGAGCCGCAGCACATCCCGCGCCTCACCGAGCGGTTTTACCGGGTGGACCGCAGCCGCTCGCGTGAAACCGGCGGAACCGGCCTGGGGCTGGCAATCGCCAAGCATGCCCTGACACGCCATCAAGCGAGGCTCGAAATCGAAAGCACGCCGGGCAAGGGCAGCACCTTCAGCGCCTGCTTTCCGGCTCGGCGGCTGATCCAGGAAAATGCGGTCAGTTAATCAGGAAAAGGTGATTGAACCGCGGAGGACGCAGAGGACGCGGGGGAAAACAAGGCATTGCCAAGTTATGCTGAGCCACCCATTAGGTGAGCGCGTTTTTTTCGTCAAGCATTTGAATTCCTCTGCGTCCTCCGCGGTGAATCGCCGTTTTTAGGTCAAATCCTGACAAACCCCACCCGCTCGTAATCGCTGCCTTTTTCAATCAGATTGTGCAGCCTGACGGTTTGAAGTTCTTCCCCTACATGGATTTCCACCAGCCTGCCGGGAGCGAACCAGCCCAGCGGCAGCACCAGACTGGCGGCTTCTTTCAGCATGGGCATGTCCGGGAGCAGAAAGGCCTGGACATATTTGCTGGTAGCATCTGTCATCAGCGACACGGGGCGCGCAGCGATAGCAAGAGGCGCACCGGGCAGTACGCGAACCCCGACATTGAGCCCATCGTTCAATGGAAAAATCAGCCATTTGATCAATCCTAACGCATAGGTGCTGCTGTCTGCAGGACGTATCGCGACGAGCTGTTTCAGGCTGATACGCATGCCGCCATTATCCGCCCTGGCCAAGCGAAAGCCGAGTGCGCCTTCATCCTGAATCTGCCAGGTTTCCAGGCCAAATCCCAGCTGTGAAATATGCAGTTTTTCCGTCTGATTGCTGATACGGCCAAAAAATTGCAGATCCTCGATCTCGCGCTTGCTGAGTTTTTCTTTTTCACCGGGCTGCTTGAAGGGTTTTTCTCCTCCCAGGAAAAAGTGGATTGCTGCCATGCCGAGCACGACCTGAGCCTTGTCCGCACCCGGTCGGCGGGTAAAGTTTCTGCGTTTAGGCGCAGACTCGAACCAGTGCTGGTAAAGCACAGTCAACAGAGCCTCGCAATCGGGCTGTACGCAATCTTGACCCAGTCCCAGCGCGGCAGGATCCTCGTTTTTTCTGAGCCGCTTGATGCGCTTGCGGAAAGTGGTGGCGAGCCGCTCGGTGTCGAGATAGCGGGGGTTGATCAGTTTCACGTCATCGCGCCCAATAACGGGAGGCGCCGATGAAGCCAGATCCACCCCAATCAGGGACAATGAAGTGTCTGCCGGCGGGATGGCAGTAATCGTTACGCGCACCCCCCATTTGTCCAGCCATCGGTCCAGCAGGGAGAGCTGCCTTGGAGTCAAACGGTAGGGATCGGCCAGGTTGGTGAGCAGAATCTGGGCATAGGAGGCTGCGCAGGTGGCGCCTTCGGTTTGCCTGTTCAGGCTGTCTTTCACCACATCCATGGCGTAACCCTGCCGCTCCGCGAGGGCATACAATTCGTGAGCCTGTTGCCACACGGCCTTATCGATTTCACGGTAAATACGGTAGTGTTCCACCAGCTGCAAGCCCGTGTAGCGCAGGCAACGCTGAGTGATCAGGGCGGCATGCGCCGCGACGCCGGAATCGCCTTCCTGGCAGGCCTGGAGGGAAAGGCGGTAGGCTGCGCCCAACGCAGTCCAAAGACTGATTACGCTATTCCAGTTATTGAGTTGAACGATCTCGAGCGGCAAGGGCTTGCCAAGATATTTTTTGGCCATCTCCAGCTGGACAAAGGCGATCGGGTCGCGCAGCATCTCGCTGATCTTGAGGCGCTCCAGAGACGAGAATGAAGCCCGGTTGATCAACTCCATCTGAGCGGTGAGGGCGGCATGCGCCAGGGGAACGTTGGTCAGCGGCAGCGTTTTCAGCCATTGCCGGCAGGTAATGGCGTCGCTGAACTGGGGCGATAGCGCCGGTTCAGGAAGCGCGGATGAGTTCATGGAAGCCTCCTAAGAATCGATCAGTCTGAGGCGGGCTGCAATGCCTCATGGATTATAGTACGCAAACCCTCCGCCAACCTCTCGGGCGCTGCCGGCTGCGCATCCCGTTGCATTTCACCCCAGATCGGACTGGGGAAGTGCCGGTCGCCACGCCAGCGCGGAATGACGTGCCAGTGAAGGTGCGGCACCAGGTTTCCCAAGCTGGCCAGATTGATCTTGTCCGGCTGCAGCATCTGCCTAACCGCGCTTTCCACCGTGAACACCACATCCATCATGTGCCGGCGCTCCGCTACCGGCAGGTCGGTCATTTCCTTGACATGCTTCGTCCAGATGACGCGGCAGAAACCAGGGTAGTTGCGGTCATCGACCAGCACCACTCGGCACAGCGTGTCCTGCCAGAGTAACTCGCCGCCGATGCTATCGCACAGTTCGCACATGGGTTTTAGCTCTCAGCTTTCAGCGGTCAGCTATCAGCAAAAACCACGCGCGGCTCGCCGCGCACAAAACCAAGCTGAAAGCTGCATTTCAAAGCAGCACCCGTTCAATGCCGCCGTTATTCGCCTTGGAAATATAGTCTTCCATCCAGGTCGTACCAAGCAGATGCCGGGCCATTTCCACCACGATGTAATCGGCCTCAATGCCTGTGTCATCATTATAGCGGTGTAATCCTTGCAAACAAGAGGGGCAAGATGTCAATAATTTAATCTTCGGGTTCCCGGCGGAAGAGCCTTCCTGGTTTATTTCGGCGGCAACCCTGATGATCTCCTCCTGCTTGCGAGAGCGTATCTGGGTGGAGATGTCGGGACGGGTTACCGCCAGCGTGCCAGATTCGCCGCAGCAGCGGTCGGACAGTTTGACGCCGCCACCCAGCAAATCGTTGGCCACCTTGAGCGGATTGTAAGTCTTCATCGGCGTATGGCAGGGGTCGTGGTACATGTAACGCGCACCAGTCACGCCCTCCAGCTTCAGGCCCTTCTCCATCAAATATTCGTGGATGTCGAGCAGGCGGCAGCCGGGGAATATCTTGTCGAACTGGTATTTCAGCAGCTGATCCATGCAGGTGCCGCAGGACACGATCACGGTCTTGATGTCGAGATAGTTCAGCGTATTGGCGACGCGGTGGAACAGCACGCGGTTGGCGGTAGTGATCGCCTGCCCCTTGTCGTCGTTGCCGGCTGAGGTCTGCGGGTATCCGCAGCACAGGTAGCCAGGCGGAAGCACGGTCTGCGCGCCGAGGTCGAACAGCATCGCTTGGGTGGCGAGTCCCACCTGGCCGAACAGCCGCTCCGAGCCGCAGCCGGGGAAATAGAACACCGCGTCGGAATCCTCGTTGAGCTTGGCAGGGTTGCGGATCACCGGCACGATGGCCGGATCTTCCAGCCCGAGCAGGGCGCGCGAGGTTTTCTTCGGCAGGTTGCCCGGCATCGGCTTGTTGATCATGTGAATGACCTGCGCCTTGAGCGGCGGCATGCCCACGGTGGCAGGCGGGTTCCGGGTCTGTCCGCCGATCAGGCCGAAGCGCTTCGCCAGCTGGTAACCCAGGCGCTGCCCCGCGTAGCCCCATTCGATCATGACTTTGCGGATCGCTTTGATGGTGGTCGGGTCGGTCGCGTTGAGGAACAGCATCGCGGCGTAGCTGCCGGGATTGAATTTCTTCTTGCCCTGCTTGCGCAGGAAGTTGCGCATCGAAATCGAGACATCGCCGAAGTCGATATCCACCGGGCACGGGGCGAGGCATTTGTGGCACACCGTGCAATGATCGGCGACATCATTGAATTCGTCGAAATGCTTGAGGGAAATCCCGCGCCGGGTCTGCTCCTCGTACAGGAAAGCCTCGATCAGCAAACTGGTGGCGAGAATCTTGTTGCGCGGGCTATACAGCAGGTTGGCACGCGGAATATGGGTATTGCACACCGGCTTGCATTTGCCGCAGCGCAGGCAGTCCTTGATCGAGTCGGCGATTTCGCCGATCTCGCTCTGCTCCATAATCAGCGATTCGACTTCGAGCAGGCTGAAGCTGGGCGTGTAGGCATTGCGCAGATCCGCTCCCGCCAGAAGTTTGCCCCGGTTGAAATGGCCATGCGGATCGACCCTGGTCTTGTAGGCGGCAAAAGTTGCGATCGCTTCAGGCTCAAGGAACTCCAGCTTGGTGATGCCGATGCCATGCTCACCCGAAATCACCCCGCCCAGATCGATGGCCAGCCGCATGATGCGCGCCACCGCCTGATTCGCAGCCTGAAGCATCTCGTAATCATCGGAATTGACCGGAATATTGGTATGCACGTTGCCATCGCCGGCATGCATGTGCAATGCCACGAACACCCGGCTCTTCAGCACCTTCTGGTGGATCGCGTCGCAGCGCTCCAGAATGGGCTGGTACTCGCGCCCGGTAAAGATAAGATGCAATTCGGCGAGCACCTCCCTTTTCCAGGAGATGCGCAAAGTGTGATCCTGCAGGACTTCAAAGACCGAGTCCTGAGTCCCGAGCGCTGAGTGCTGGGTACTCCACTCAGGACTCAGGACTTGGAACTCGGGACTATCGACGCTGGCGTCGAGATGACCCAGCAGCCACTGCCAGCGTTTGCGGGTGTTGCGTAGCAGCACCAGTGCGGTTTCACGCCGTGTGACCAGCAGTTCGGTATCGGGTGGCGCTTCTTCATCGCGGTGCAGTGGCAGGTCGCCGGAGATAAATTCTTCCAGCGCATCCAGCAGCTTGAGTTTGTTGCGTGTGGAAAGCTCGATGTTGATGCGCTCGATGCCGTCGCTGTAATCCGCCAGACGCGGCAGGGGAATGACCACATCCTCGTTAATCTTGAAAGCATTGGTGTGCGCGGCGATGGCGGCGGTGCGGGCGCGATCAAGCCAGAATTTTTTGCGGGCATCATCGCTGACCGCGATAAAACCTTCGCCGCCACGGGCGTTAGCGAGGCGGACGATGTGCGATGCCGCCTCGCCAACCGCGGCTTCATCGTTGCTGGCGATGTCTGCCAGCAGCACCATTTTCGGGCGTTCCGCCCGGTTCGCCTTGGTCGCGTAGCCGACCGCCTTGATGTAGCGCTCGTCGAGGTGCTCCAGGCCAGCCAGCGCGGTCAGGGGATGGGCATCCAGATAATCCTTGATCTCGACGATGGCCGGCACGGCGCGGTGCACCTGGCCGAAAAATTCCAGGCACACGGTGCGGGCATGTTTGGGCAGGGTGTGCAGGATGAAACGTGCCGAAGTGATGATGCCGTCGCAACCTTCCTTCTGGATGCCGGGCAAGCCGGAGAGGAACTTGTCGGTGACGTCCTTGCCCAGTCCGGCCTTGCGGAAATGGCTGCCGGGGATCTCGAGGATATCCTCGGATTGGGCGGTTTTCCCGTCCGCGCCGAGGTGGCTGACGCGAAAGCGCGCGGTTTCGATATCATGGATCTTGCCGAGGTTATGGTCGAGGCGGGTGATCTCCATCCAGTTTCCGTCGGGGTCGACCATCCGCCACGAGGCCAGGTTGTCGAGCGCGGTGCCCCACAGGACCGCCTTCTTGCCGCCGGCATTCATGGCCACATTGCCGCCGATGCAGGAGGCATCCGCCGAGGTCGGATCGACGGCGAATACATGGCCGGCGGCCTCCGCCGCCTCCATCACGCGCCGGGTGACCACACCTGCGCCGCAATGGATGGTCGGCACGGAGTCCGCCACGCCGGGCAGCCTGAGCATTTCCACGCCAGAGTGGCGATCGAGTTTTTCGGTGTTGATCACCGCCGACATCTTGTCGAGCGGCACCGCGCCGCCGGTATAGCCGGTGCCGCCGCCACGCGGGATCAGGGTCAGCCCGAGCTTGATGCAGGTGCGCACCAGCGGCGCGATTTCTTCTTCGGTATCGGGATTGAGCACGACGAAGGGATATTCGACGCGCCAGTCGGTGGCGTCGGTGACGTGTGACACCCGCGCCAGGCCGTCGAACTGAATATTGTCGCGGCGGGTGTGGGGCAGCAGTTTCTTCAGCACCTTGCGGCGCAGACTCGCGGTATGCTCGAAATCCGCTTCGAAGATGTCTATAGCCCGGGCTGAGCGTTCGAGCAACTGCCTGACCACCTCGTTGTCCTGGCGACGCGCCTCGATGGCCCGCAGACGATGACGCAGCGCCTCGACCAGCGCCTTGCGGCGCTTGATGTTGGCGAGCAGGTCGTCCTGTAGGTAGGGGTTGCGCGAAACCACCCAGATATCACCCAGCACCTCGAACAGCATCCGCGCCGAGCGCCCGGTCTTGCGTTCGGCGCGCAGCGTGTTGAGAATTTCCCATGCCTCTTCGCCGAGCAGGCGAATGATGATTTCGCGATCGGAAAAAGAAGTGTAGTTGTAGGGAATTTCTCTGAGGCGTGCGGTCGTCATTTTCAGTCAAGGCTGCAGTAAAGGGTAAATTCTAGCTCAATTCAGTGCTTACGTCAGACCGGCACGTTGCCGCCGGGTTCATCTATATCGCTGCCCAGGCAATGGCAAGGTAGCGCACGAGCTTGCCGGCAGACATGAACAGCACGACGTAAACGGCATTGAGCCGCAGCCAACCCGCCGTAACGCACAGCGCATCGCCGATCAGCGGCACCCAGGCCAGCAGCAACGCCGGACTGCCGTAGCGGTGCACGAAGGTCAGCCAGTCAGAACAAGTGCCTTTTACTTTTGCTTCCAAATCGAAACAAGCGTCCTTCACGTTTGCCCCCTCTCCCGCATGCGGGAGAGGATTGAGGAGAGAGCGGCCCTTCGGGGGAGGGTCATGACTGTTCGGCATAAAACGCCCGAGCAGGTAGGAACTCATGCCGCCCAGGGTGTTACCCAGCGTCGCCAGGACCAGCGCCGGCCATAACAGGTTGGGATTGAACTTGAGCACGCCGAACAGCACTGCCTCGGAGCCGCCCGGCAGCAGAGTAGCGGCGAGGAAGCTGCTGAGGAACAGGCCGCCGAGGCTGAATTCGTCGCTCATCATGCGGCGGAGCGAGTGCAGTTCTGTTTCAAATCGTGTGCCCAGGTTCCTGTTGCATCGACTTCCCGGGATGTCGGCGCATATTGAGGTCGTACTTGCGGAAGGCTTCCCTGACATTGGCGCGTAGCGGTTCATCTCCCCAGGGCTTGAAGATGAACTTGTACACCGCCCCCTCGTTGATGGCGGCGGCGATCATCTGCTGGTCGGCATGGGCGGTCAACATGATGCGTACCGTGTTGGGGTGAAGATTCCTGGCCTTGCGCAACAGCTCAATACCATTCATTTCCGGCATGCGCTGATCCGAGATGATGACGCCAACGGGATGCGTGGCCAGAAGATCGAGGGCGGCGAGGGGATGGTTGGCGCGCAGGATACGGTAGCCTTCCGCATGCAGAATGCGGGCGATGGCATTGAGTATGCCTTCATCGTCGTCCACCAGCAGCAGAACCCGTTCCTCCTGAATGAATTCGTGCCTGCTTTCCAGTCTGACACCTTCCTTCAATAGCCTGCTCATTTCCTGTTCCGGCACCGGATGGCTGAAATGGAACCCCTGTATCTCGTCGCACTGGCGCGAACGCAAAAACTCCTGCTGCTCGGCGGTTTCCACGCCTTCGGCCACAGTTTTCAGATTCAGGCTGTGAGCCAGGGAAATGATGGCCTGGGAAACGGCCGCGTCTTCAGCGTCAGTAGTGATGTCGCGCACGAAAGACTGGTCGATCTTGATGCGGTCGATGGGGAAGCGCTTGAGGTAACTTAGCGAGGAATAGCCGGTACCAAAATCGTCGATAGAAAACTGCACACCCAGCGCCCGCAACTTATGCAGGATAGCGATGGTGCTCTCTGCGTCCTGCATGATCACTCTTTCGGTCAACTCCAGTTCCAGGCAGTCCGGGGGCAGTCCGGTATCGCTCAGAATCCCGGCCACCACCTCGTCCAGGTTGCTCTGGTTGAACTGGCGCGAGGACAGGTTCACGCCCACGCGAATTTTCGGCAAACCCTCGTCGATCCATGCCTTGAGGCGGGCACAGGCGGTGCGCAGAACCCATTCGCCGATCGGGATGATGAGACCAGTTTCCTCAGCCAGGGGAATAAAGGCATTGGGCGAAATCAGCCCGATTTCCGGATGCTGCCAGCGTAGCAGCGCTTCCATGCCGATGATGCGACCGTTGTAGAGATCGACCTGCGGCTGGTAATGCAACACCAGTTCGTTGCGTTGCAGGGCGTAGCGCAGGCTGTTTTCCATCTTCAGCCGTTCCATGGCGCGAGTAGTGAGTTCCTCGGTGTAGTACTGATAGTTGTTGCGCCCCTGCTCTTTGGCGCGGTAGAGCGCACTGTCGGCGTTCTTGAGCAGGGTGGCGATGTCGTTGCCGTCGTTGGGGAAAATGCTGATGCCAACGCTGCACGTAACGAATACCTCATGCCCATGCAGCATGAATTTTTTGTCCAGCGCAACGATAACCTTCTGGGCCACAGTGCTTGCAAAGCGCGAGTCTTCCAAATCCTCCAGCAGGATAGTGAATTCGTCTCCGCCCAGACGGGAGACCGTATCCTGCTCGCGCGCGCAACTGTTGAGCCGGTGGGCCACTTCCTGTAGCAGCAGGTCACCAATGGGGTGCCCAAGAGTGTCGTTGATGTTTTTAAAGTGGTCCAGGTCGAGAAACAGTACCGCCAGCAAGGTATGGTTGCGGTGTGCGCGCACCAGCGCATGCTCCATGCGTGCGTTCAGCAGGAGGCGGTTGGGGAGGCCGGTGAGTGTGTCGTGGTGGGCGAGGTGATCGAGCTTGGATTCCGACTCTTTCATGGCGCTGATGTCGGAGAATACCCCCACATAATTGGTGATCTGGGCGTGGCCATCCTTTACCACACTGATGTTAAGCCACTCTGGATAGACGTCGCCGTTCTTGCGCACGTTCCACACTTCCCCCTGCCAGCGCCCGTTCTCCTTGATCGCCTCCCACATGCGCCGGTAAAAGGCATCATCGTGCCTATTGGAACGAAGCACGTTGGGCGCGCGACCGATGAATTCGTCCGAACTATAGCCTGTAATCTCGGTGAAAGCGCGGTTAACGGCGACGACACGATTATTGGCATCGGTAATCATCACGCCCTCCATCGTGTGCTCGAAGACGGTGGCCGCCTGGCGCAATTCGGCATTGGACTTGGCGAGTTCGGTGGCATAACGGTTGATTTTCCGTTCAACTCGACGCAGCAGCAGCACCATCATTCCGCCGAGCAATAGGATGGCAACGGCAATGATGCCCATCTGCCATCGCATTCTGTCCCAAAAAATGCGGCCTACATCGTCCAGATAAATGCCCGAACCAATGACCCATCCCCAGGGTGCAAAGCCTTTCACATAGGAAATTTTTGGCACAGGCTGGGTGAAGCCCGGTTTCGGCCACAGGTAATCGACATATCCCTCGCCGTTTTTCTTGACGATATCGACAAATGCGACAAACAGCCGTTTACCGTTAGGATCCTTGAAATCGGATAAATCCTTGCCATCCAGTTCCGGCATCATGGGATGCATCACCATGCGCTGCTGGAGGTCATTGATCCAGAAATATTCGCTGCCGCCGTAACGCATGTTCCGAATGGTTTCGAGTGCGGAGCGCTTTGCCTGATCTTCGGTTAACTCACCGGCTTGTTGCAACGAACGGAATCTTGCCAGGATTCCATAGGCTGACTCGACCAGGTGGCGAGTCTTGATCTTGCGGTCTTCCATCAGGGACGACCGCTCGTGTACCAGCGCAAGCGCGGCGATCAGAACCATGGCGCCGAGCGCCACGACTACGACAATAAGTAGCCCCGACCTAAGATTGAAATTCGAGCCCGGCTCCTGATCCATGCTGCGCTCCATGCATGAGTCGAAAATACTCAAGGTTATAGGCCGGGAGCAGATCAATTGTCAATCCCAAACCCGCGACATCCCAAACCCAGAGGAAGCCTTGGAACTGGCGCGTGAAGCAAACCTTCAGATCGCGATCAGCGGGCCGCAAGTCGCCAGAGCGACGTCACCTCCGCCGCGCGTGCGGCATGAAGCGGGTCTGTGGCGTCGGACGCGCGCGGGTGATGCGGTCGGACATCGATCCGACCCACGACCTTCAAGCCCGCCTCGTCGAAGAGGGCGAGCAGCTCGGCCCGTGTGCGCAGGCCCAGATGTTCAGCCAGGTCCGAAAGGATCAGCCAGCCTTCCCCGCCTGACTCCAGGTGTTCGACCAGCCCATGGATGAACCCGCGCAGCATGCGGCTGCCGGGGTCATAAACAGCATGCTCGATAGGCGCGTTGGCCCGCGCCGGAACCCACGGCGGGTTGCAGACCACGAGCGGAGCCCGCCCTTCGGGGAACAGGTCCGCCTGCACGACCTCTACCTGCTCGCCCAACCCCAGCCGCGCCAGATTCTCGCGGGCGCACGCCAGCGCGCGCGGGTCCTGGTCGGTGGCCACGACACGCGCGACGCCCCGGCGGGCAAGCACCGCAGCCAGCACGCCGGTACCGGTGCCGATGTCGAAGGCCAGCGCCTGCGAGGGTAGCGGCGCCTCTGCCACCAGCCCCACATACTCGCCGCGAACCGGAGAGAACACACCATAGTGCGGATGAATGCGGTCTTCGAGAGCGGGGATTTCAACCCCCTTTTTGCGCCACTCGTGGGCGCCTATCAGGCCCAGCAGCTCGCGCAGCGAGACCACGGAAGGGGCCTCGCCGTGGCCGTAAGCCTCCGCGCAGGCCTGCCGCACGTCGGGCGCACGCCGCAGAGGGATAACGTAGTCGGCCTCCAACGGCAGCAGCAGCATCCCCAGCGCGCGTGCACGCTGGGCCTGAGTCATGCGGTGCAAATGGAAGGCTTCGGCAGGTGTCTCGGATGGCTTGAGGGGTTTGCGGTCGGCGCGCCGCGCCATCGACTGCAGAAGCTGACGCGCATTCTGGAAGTCGCCGCGCCACAGCAGCGCGGTGCCCTCGCAGGCCAGTCGATAGGCGGTATCGGCCGTCATGCGGTCATCGGCAATGACTACGCGCGCGGGCGGCAGCGCACCGCTCTCCGATCGCCAAAGGGCGGAGCGGGTTACGCCCGCTTCGGTCCAGGTTATAACCGGATGATCGTTCACGGTAACAACGGGTTCAATGTGGGATTTGCTCAAAATTTCTCGCTGCTGCAACGGCCGCTCTCAGAGTTGCGTAGTGTACCCTACTCCGAAATATGGCCCCATCTCGATCAGCGACGCGCCCAATAAAATCGGCAAAAAAAAGGCGCCCACTCGGGGCGCCCTTAAACTCTCAAGGAGAGGAGATGCTTGGTTAGCGATATGGCTACATCGTGTAGGCACGCTCGCCATGTTCTGTTACATCCAGGCCTTCACGTTCAGCCTCTTCCGATACACGCAGACCGATGGTCACGTCGACAATCTTGTAGCAGATGAATGCCACCACAGACGACACGACCATGACCGTCAACACTGCTTGGGCCTGAATCCATAGCTGCGGAAGCAGTTCAGTCGTGACGATGGTATTGTTGACGTAGTCAGGGATGCCGGTACCCCCCATGCTCCAGGGGTTGAACACGCCGGTGAGCAGCGCGCCCAGGATACCGCCGATGCCATGCACGCCGAATACATCCAGCGCATCATCCGCACCCAGCAGTTTCTTCAGGCCGGAAACCCCCCACAGACAAACCACACCCGCTAACGCGCCGATGGCGAGTGCGCCGCCGACTCCAACCCAGCCGCAAGCCGGGGTGATCGCCACCAGGCCAGCTACGGCGCCGGAAGCGGCGCCCAGCATGGAGGGTTTTCCCTTGGTCAGGTATTCCATGAAAGTCCATGAGAGCGCAGCAGCGGCGGCGGCATTCAGCGTATTAATGAATGCCAGTGCAGCCGTGCCGTTGGCTTCCAGGGCAGAGCCCGCATTGAAGCCGAACCAGCCCACCCACAGCAGGGAAGCACCGATCATGGTCATGGTCAGGTTATGCGGCATGAAGGCTTCCTTGCCGTAGCCGATACGCTTGCCGATGACGAAAGCGCCCACAAGACCGGCCATCGCCGCATTGATATGCACCACGGTGCCACCGGCGAAGTCCAGCGCGCCCTTCTGAAACAACCAGCCTGCCTTGGCCGTTTCAGTGGCCAGAGTAGCCGCATCCTTGATGGCGTCAGGGCCTGTCCAGAACCACACCATGTGTGCTATCGGCAGATAGGCGAAGGTAAACCACAGGGCAGAGAACAGCAGCACAGCTGAGAACTTCATGCGCTCGGCAAAAGCGCCGACGATCAGTGCCGTGGTGATAGCCGCGAAGGTTGCCTGGAAGGCCACGAACACGAACTCGGGAATCACTACGCCCTTGCTGAATGTCGCTGCATTCGCTACGGAGCCCGTTGCCGGATCGAAGATGCCTTTTAGGAACAAGCGATCGAAGCCGCCGATAAAAGCATTGCCCTCGGTGAACGCCAGCGAGTAGCCGTAGATGGCCCACAGCACAACGATCAACGCGAAGATCGCAAATACCTGCATCAACACCGACAGCATGTTCTTGCTGCGAACCAGACCACCGTAAAAGAGCGCCACACCCGGAATGGACATCATGATGACCATCATGGTGGCCACAATCATCCAGGAGGTGTCGCCCTTGTTCGGCACAGGAGCGGGCGCGGCAGCTTCGGCAGCAGGAGCGACCGGCGTAGCAGCAGGAGCCGCAGCTTCGGGTGCAGTTACTGCCGGTTTTGCATCAACCGGTGCAGTCGCTTCCTCGGCCAGGGTCAGGCCGGAGAATCCCAGCATCCCCAGCAAGGCGAGCATACTCAACAATCTTTTCATCATGTTTCTCCCTTGTCTAAAGAGCATCCGGGCCGGATTCACCGGTGCGGATGCGGACGACCTGTTCCAGGTTGAAGACGAAAACCTTGCCGTCACCGATTTTGCCGGTCTTGGCGGATTTTTCAATGGCCTCGATCACCTGATCAACCATATCTTCCTTGATCGCCGCCTCGATTTTGACTTTAGGCAGGAAATCGACGACATATTCGGCGCCGCGATACAGCTCGGTGTGGCCTTTTTGCCGTCCGAATCCTTTTACCTCGGTGACGGTGATGCCCTGCACGCCGATGGCTGAAAGCGCCTCGCGCACCTCGTCGAGCTTGAACGGCTTGATGATTGCGGTTACCAGTTTCATGTTGGTTTCCTTTTATAAAATGAAAACGGTACGGTTTTTAGAAGCTACGGCTGACGGATAGAACCAGGGTAGGCTCCGATACTTTCTTGTAGCCCGTAGTGCCGGCGCCGGCCTCGCTCACCGTGTACCAGCCCTTGGCTGCATTGGTGCCGATTACTGCCGCGCCCAGCAAGTAACCGTTGACGTCCTTGGTCAGAGAAACCTTGTAGTCGCTGTAGCCTAGCTTGCTGTAGTTCTTGACGCTCTGATGACCGACATGCAGACCCAGGGTCAGCTTGTCTGCGACTTCAAAATTGGCAGCCAGATCCAGATAACCGGAACCCTTGGAATTGCCCGGGTCAGCCGCAAAGCAGTCTGCGGAATTTCCTGTACGGGCATCCTGACAGGTGCCGCCATAGGTATCCTTGTTGACTCCGAAGAAGTCACTGGTCGTAACGCTATACTTGGCGGAGAACCATTTGTAGGCAGCGGCGATATATAGCTCCGTATTGTCGTACTTTGTCTTGGTGGCATTGTTGTAGTGCGCGCCTGGGTACAGGTAGAACAGTGCGCCCAAGTCCAGGGTCAGATCTTTGGCAACCTCGAATTTGTAACCGCCATAAATATCCATTTCCAGACCTGCGCCGTTGATGTACTGGTTTCCGCTTACGCTGGAAGCCCAGGTTCCCAGATAGAAACCGCTGGCATGAGAGTAATCGATGCCGCCCTGAACGGCGGGAAGCTTGTAGGTCTGGGAAACGCCACGGAAGCGATAATCCGAAACCAGCGCCATGTTGGCGGTGAGCGTGTGTTCCGAAGGGGGGATGACATGCACGTCTTCCTTGTGCCGTGTAACAGCGTCTTGCGCAACGACGGGCGCGGCTGCGTCCGCAGCGATAGCAGACGAAGCGGATAAAAGGGCTGGCAAAGTGATCACACCTGCCAGTACCAGTGCTTGAGAAAGTTTACGCATGATATTTTCCTTTCAAGTGAAATGAGATAGACCTCGACATACCTTTAGCATTTGCCGTGCCAGAATTATTATTATTTTTTAATTCAATATGATAAAGTTTTTTTGTGGGTTAGATTGGCAGGCTTGGCACCGCTTTGGGTCGGCTCGACGACGAGACGCACCAAAAAAGTGCATATGTTCGGGCGGTCTCATTTTGGTACACTGAATGGGGTAAGCAGGCATTTCGCCATAAGGTGAAAGCTCGCAAAAAATTCAGGCTTATATATAAAAGGAGCAATTCATGATGTTGGGCCAAAAGATGTTTGAAGAAATCAGTGGCAAGCTGGGTCAGGCGCTGGCCGACAGCCCGGCCAAGGACCTGGAAAAGAACCTGCGTGCCGTGCTGCAAAGCGTGTTCTCCAAGCTGGATCTGGTGACGCGCGAGGAATTCGACGTACAGCAGGCGGTGTTGCTCAAGACGCGCGAAAAGCTGGAGGCCCTGGAAGCCAAGGTTGCGGCGCTCGAAATCCAGCGCGGTGGCGAGGACTCGGGAAACCTGGCGCTGTGAAGCTTGGCCCAGCCTCGCTTTTTCTGATTTTCCGCTAGCGCGGATGGGACTGGCCGTTCTCTTTAGCCGGGCATTGGCCGGCATGGAAGCGCCGCTGGTGACGGTCGAGGTGCACCTGTCGAACGGGCTGCCCAGTTTCAATCTGGTCGGACTGCCCGAGGCCGAGGTGAAAGAGAGCAAGGACAGGGTGCGCTCCGCCCTGCTCAATGCCCAGTTCGAATTTCCTGCCCGCCGCATTACCGTCAACCTTGCGCCCGCCGACCTGCCCAAGGAAAGCGGTCGCTTCGACCTGCCGATCGCACTCGGCATCCTGGCCGCATCTGGCCAGATTCCCTTGAATGACCTGGCGCGATACGAGTTTGCCGGCGAGCTTGCCCTGACAGGCGCGCTGCGCCCGGTGCGCGGGGCGCTGGCGATGACCTGCAAAGCCAGCCAGGATGGGCGCGCCTTCATCCTCCCCGCCGAGAATGCCGCCGAAGCGGCGTTGGTGGAAGAAGCGATCATTTACCCGGCCAGTTCGCTGCTCGAAGTCTGCGCCCACCTGACCGGTCGGCAGTTGCTTGCCCGCTGGCAGGAAATCCCCGAGGGAAACCCGCGCAGCTATCCCGATTTCAGCGAGGTTAAGGGACAGGCCCATGCCAAGCGCGCGCTTGAAATTGCCGCCGCCGGGATGCACAGCATTCTGATGGCAGGGCCGCCAGGCACCGGGAAAAGCATGCTGGCGGCACGACTGCCCGGCATCCTGCCGGCCATGACCGAGACCCATGCGCTGGAGTCTGCGGCGATTCAATCGCTGAGCGGCGGGTTCAAGGTCGAACACTGGAAGCAACGACCCTATCGCGCCCCGCATCATTCCGCTTCCGGCCCGGCGCTGGTGGGCGGTGGCGGCAATCCTCGTCCCGGCGAGATTTCCCTGGCACACCACGGGGTGCTGTTCCTGGATGAATTGCCGGAATTTGCACGTTCCGTGCTGGAGGCGTTGCGCGAGCCGCTCGAATCCGGACGCATCACCATTTCTCGCGCCGCCCACCAGGCTGATTTTCCGGCGCGCTTTCAACTGGTGGCGGCGATGAACCCCTGCCCCTGCGGCTATCTCGGCCACGCAAACGGGAAATGCCGCTGCACCCCGGACCAGGTGACACGATATCGCGGAAAAATCTCCGGCCCGCTGCTCGACCGCATCGACTTGCAGATCGAGGTACCCGCCTTGCCTGAGGGTGATCTGACTCGCCATGGCGCAGCCGAACCCAGCGCGGACATTCAGGCTCGTGTAGAGGCCGCCTATGGCCGGCAACTGACGCGGCAGGGCAAAGCCAATGCCCTCCTGACCACACCGGAGATCGACCAGTTCTGCCGTCCCGATGAAGCGGGGGAGGGGTTGCTGAAGCAGGCGATTTCGCGTTTGAATCTCTCGGCCCGCGCCTATCACCGCGTGCTCAAGGTGGCGCGAACCATCGCCGATCTTGCCGGCAGCGAGGGCGTTGGCAGCGGACACATTGCCGAGGCGATCCAGTACCGGCGTTTCGCTACGGAGTAAGCCTAGACAAAACAGCTAACCACGGGGCACACGTGGTTCAAATGCTGTTTTCAAGGATAAACACGCACTGTCAGGCTTTATCGCTGTTCAGGGCAAAGCCGGCGAAGTCGCTGCCCGTAGCCAAATCCTGAGTGGCGTCGCCCGGCGGGCGGGGGTCGGATCCATCGCGCTTGTCGTTGTTGATCAGCCAGGACAGGTTGGTGCGGGAGTCGGCATTGGCGAGCGCTTCGTCGAGGCTGATTTTGCCCTCCTGATAGAGTGCGAACAGCGCCTGTTCGAAAGTTTGCGAACCGGGCGTGAGGCTTTGCTCCATCGCCTCCTTGATTTTGTCCGTTTCCCCATTCTTGATCAGTTCCGCGACATAGGGTGAGTTCACCAGTATCTCCGTCGCGGCTACCCGCTTGCCGTTCACCCCGCGCACCAGCCGCTGCGAAATCACCGCCTTCAGGCTGATCGAGAGATCGTGCAGCAGATGGTTGCGTGATTCGTGGGGGAACAAATTGATGATGCGGTTCAGGGTGTGATAGCTGTTGTTGGCGTGCAGGGTGGACATCATCAGGTGTCCGGTTTCAGCGTAGATCATCGCCTGCTGCATGGTGTCCCGGTCACGAATTTCGCCGATCATCAGCACGTCCGGCGCCTCGCGCACGGCATTGAACAGGGCCGTGGCGTAGGAATGGGTGTCGAGCCCGACCTCGCGCTGGCTGACGATGGATTTCTTGTAGGTATGCAGGTACTCGATAGGGTCTTCGACCAGCAGGATATGCCCGGTCCTGTGCGTGTTGCGGTAATCGATCATCGACGCCAGGGTGGTGGACTTGCCCGACCCCGCCTGGCCTACCACCAGGATCAGGCCGCGTTTTTCCATCACCAGTTCTTTCAGGATCAGCGGCAACCCGAGTGCTTCGATCGAGGGAATCTGGTTGCGGACAAAGCGCGCCACCATGGCGACATCGCCGCGCTGGTGAAAGACGTTGATGCGAAACTTGCCGATGTTTTCCACCAGGAAACCGAAATTCATCTCATGATCAACCTCGAACGTCTTGATTTCCTCCGGGGTCATCAGGGAATAGGCAATTTTCTTGACGGTTTCCCCATCCAGTATCTGATTGTTGAGGGGCAGGGTTTCGCCTTCGATCTTCATCAGCACCGGCGCGCCGGCAGAGATATACATGTCGGAGGCGAGCTTTTCAGCCATGAATTTGAACAACTGCGTAAGGTCCATTATTGCTCCGTTCTTTGCCAGCCGGAAATATCCAGCGCGGTTTCGAATGCCGGAATTTCATGCGTGAAGCGCGCCAGGGCAAAGGCGGCTGTAGGCTGCATGTGGATGCACACCATCCTGACGTTGATGGCGCCGGCGGTGCGTGCCAGCGCGTTGAGCCAGGCATAGTAAACCGGGTCGATGATCGTCTGTTCGGACAGGTCGTAATACAGGCGCGACGCACGCGCCTGCTGCAGGCGCGCGGCAATGCGTTCGATCAGCCGGTCCTGGTCGCAGATATTCAGGCTGCGCGACGGTTCCAGCAGAAAATCGCCACTGCCGATCTGGGTCAGGTGCAGACCAGGGATGGACATGCCGGGATTAGGGCCGCGCCCTAAATGGCCTTGTGGCTGACCTGGATGCCCATGCGGCGGAATGCCTCCTTCAGCCCGTCGGACAGGCTGGCGCGCGTGGTGACGCCGCTCATGTCGATGTTCAGGCTGGTCAGGGCACGGGCGATCTCAGGCCGGATGCCGGTGAGAATCGCGTCCGCCCCCATCAATTGCACCGCCCGCATCATCTGGATCAGGTGATGGGAAACCTGCGAGTCGATGTTCTTCACCCCGGTCAGGTCCATCACCACGGCGCTGGCGTGTTCCTTGGCGATGCGGTTAAGCAGCGCTTCCATCACCAGCATGGTGCGATTGGAGTCCAGCGTGCCGATGATCGGCAGGGTGAGCACGCCGTCCCAGATTTCGGTGATAGGCGTGGCCGTCTCGCGCAGTTCCGCTTCCTGCGCGTTGATGGTGCGCTCCTTTTCATCGAGGTAGGCCTGGAATACCGCCAGGATCAGCTCATTGAAGGTGCTGGAGAGGAACAGCAGGGCATCGCGCGTGTCATCGACCGTGATGTTCTTTTTGTCATGGGCCAACGCTTCGATCAGGGTGCGCTGCATGAACTGGATATAGCGCACCAGGTCTTCCACCCGACCGCCGCGCACCAGAATTTGCTTCGACAGACTGTTGAAGAACATTTCCAGGGCGTGGAACTGGGGCGAGCCGTCATCGTGCGGATCCCTGGATTCGAGCAGGGCGACCAGGAGTTGCAGAAACTCGATGCAGAAGTCGGTGATCTCGTCGGTGCCAAGCAAATTATTGCTGCCCCCGAAGATGGTGCGGCCTTCCTTTTCGATGGTCTCCGAAATGCTGCCTACCTGGAGCTTGAGCAGCTCTGTCAATTTAGCGCCGGCGGATCTGGTTTTTTCTTGTGTCATGGCTTTCCCCCTTATATTTTTTGCTTAGTTGATGCTGGCTACACAAAGCGATTGGTCGTCTGAAATTCTGCCCATGATATTCCCCAGCGTATAGGCAATCAACTGAGGGTGCTGGTGGAACAGGCCGGGGAAATTGGAGGTGTCCCAGTTGCGGCGGATGCCGTCGGTACAGGTAATCACGAGGCAGCGCTTGCCGAAGCCGAGGTGGAACTGGTCGGGTTTCTGGTGTTCCTTGCCCAGCACGCCGGGGGCGAACGACAGATTGAACATTTCCTCGCCGTCCATGACGTGGGCGTGCATGTCTCCAACCCCGAGGATATTCAGGACCTGGCCGGTCAGGCCGAGCTCGCCGGTAATGGCCACCGCGCCGCGCGTGCCCTTGAGCTGGCGATCCACGGCCGCCAGAATCGAATCGACACTGTCGCAGTGGGACAAGTGTGCGGCCAGATTGGCGGTGGCCTCCTGAGCCAGCTGGCCGTGACCCAGGCCATCCAGGTGGAGCCAGCGCAGGGTATCGCCGACCTTTTGCAAATAAATGCGGTCACCGTTGTAGCGATCATCCGACAGGGGCCGGGAAAACAGGCCGATTTCCAGCCCTGAAGCCGTAGGCTGATCAGCGCCGGAGTCCCTGGGAGCGGAAGATTTGCGACCGAGATGGAAACGCGACAAAAAGACGGCCCCGCTCCATTTCTTTATCGGAGCGCTGTTTTCCTGCTGGGTATAAACGAACGATTCATCGCTGAGACGGTAGATGCTGCCCAGCCCCTTGCCCAGCGTATTTACAGAAGAGTAGCCATCCTGCTGGGCCTGGGAAAGGCAGGGAATCCCGGGGCCGAAATCCAGCGCGACGATATCAAGAACCGGCCCGGGCTGCTGCCAAACCTGGAACAGGCCACGCCCGTTGGTATGTTTGACCTGATTGCTGACCATTTCCGAAGCGACCAGCAGCATGTTTTCCCGCTTTCCGTCCGAAAATCCGAGGCGCTGCGCGATTGCCGACAGCCTCGAACGCAGCAGGATGAGCGCGCTCTCGTTCTGTACCGGGCTGTTGTAGAGCAAGCGGCAATCCGTTGCGCTGTCATAAACTTTAATCATGATTGGAATTTGCCAGTTTCAGGCAGGGAAATTGGCAGTTACCGCTGTCCGGCGTAGAGCAGAGATCGACCACAGCCCGGCCGCGACCGGAATTTTTCGCCTCATACAAGGCATTGTCAGCGTGATGGATAAATTCTTCCACGGTAAGACCGTCCGGGGTGCCCGGGTTGATAGTGCTGATGCCGATGCTAACTTTGGTTTCCATCAAACGCAGAACCTGCGTGGCCTTGTTGCAGGCCTGGGGGTAGTCGGCGAACAGAACCATGGCGAATTCATCCCCACCGATCCGGAAGGCGAAGTCCACGTCTTCGCGGATGACGCACGTCAGCGTTTGCGCCATCTTGTTGAGATAGGCATCGCCGAACTGATGTCCGAACTGATCGTTGATTTCCTTGAAATGATCCAGGTCGAGCATGATCAGCGACAGCGATGCGACTTTTTGCCTCATGGTGTGCCGGAAGGCCTGACCGAGTTTTTCATCGAAGGCGCGCCGGTTGAAGAGGCCCGTGAGCGGGTCTGTTTCAGCCTGACGCAGGGAATCATGCAGTTCGCTCTGGCGTTTCACCAGGGTTTGCTGGAGCGTTTCCAGTTCTTTTTCAGTGCGGGCACGGGTTTCGTTGAAGTGGCGCGTCATTTCCGCATTGCGCTGGAACAGGAGTGCCGGGTCGGCAGACTCGGTTGAATTCAGCAAATGCTGGCGCAGTTCTTCAATGATCCCGGCTTGCGGCGGCTGAGAGAGCGTGGCCAGAGGGGCATGGGATTTAATATTTTCTCCCCACTGCGCCACCAACTGCTTGCCCTGAAGCAGCAAGCTTGCCGGCAAGGGGTAGCCGGTGCCGGCGCCGGCATCACGCAACTTCTTCATCAGGTCGAGCGCAGCGATGGAGGCAGCAAAGGGATTGCCGCCAAGCCGGGTTACGCTTTCCAGAACAAAGCCGATAAAATTTTGCAGATCGGGTTCTATCGCCAGATTCTGCTTCAGAAGTTCCACAGGTTCCACAGAGTCACGCTTTTTTATAACCTAGCCGTACATTATGCATTTGTTTTACGATAAAAACCAACCGGCTAGTGAGTGCTGAGTGTAGAACAGTACTGAGTCCCGAGTAAAAAAGTGCTGAGTGCGTGGCATCGCTACGCGATAATTTTTGGACTCAGGACTTGATTTCAGGTCTGCGCCCAAGGCAGGTCTTCGTGGCGCCAGCCATTGTGGGAATTGCGATGATGGGTTTCATCCAGGTCGCCCTCGAAGCCGTGCAGCACGTTGTACACATCCTGAAGACCGGCTTTTTCCAGCGCTGCGCCGGCATCCACCGAACGACGACCGGAGCGGCAGATCAACACCACCGGACGATTTACGCTGGCGGCTTTTTTCACGTGTCCGACGAAATCGGGATTGACCTCCCAGTCGGGCCCGTCGATCCAGGGAATCAGCATCGAACCTTCGGGATGGCCGACGAACAAATACTCCATTTCGCTGCGCACATCGACGAATACCGCTTCGGGGTTGGATTGCAGAAATTCGTATGCCTGTTTGGGTGTCATGTGTTGCATGTTGTGCTCCTTGATCTTTACGGATTTCCCCTCTCCTCAATCCTCTCCCGTCTCGCCAGTGCGAGCAGCTTTGCTGCCGCTCTCGGCGGGGACACTCCTTGCGGGTGCAGGGAGAGGAGGCAATGGTGGAGGGCGCTTGTTTTGATCGGCTGATGTTATTATAGGCAATATATCCCTACCAAGACACCTTATCACCATGAGCCGCCAAGACCGCACCGCCCTGCTCCACGCCCAACTGAAACAGCGCATCCTGATTCTGGATGGCGCCATGGGCACCATGATCCAGACTTACAAGCTGACCGAGGCGGACTACCGGGGCGTTCGCTTCGCCGGCTACGGCAGCGACCTGAAGGGCAACAACGACCTGCTGGTGCTGACCCAGCCACAGATCATCCGCGAGATTCATGCTGCCTATCTGGAAGCCGGGGCGGACATCCTCGAGACCAACACCTTCAACGCCACCTCCATCGCCATGGCGGACTACCACATGGAAGGGCTGGTGTACGAGATCAATCTCGCGGCGGCGAAGCTGGCGCGCGACACGGCGGACGAATTCGAGGCCAGGAATCCGGCCAAGCCGCGCTTTGTCGCCGGCGTGCTCGGACCGACCAATCGCACGGCTTCGATCTCTCCCGAGGTCAACGATCCCGGCTTCCGCAACACCAGCTTCGACCAGTTGGTGGAGGCTTACACCCAGGCCATCGCCGGGCTGGTCAATGGTGGCGCCGACATCCTGATGGTCGAAACCATCTTCGATACGCTCAACGCCAAGGCTGCGCTGTTTGCCATCGAACTGTATTTCGAGACCCATCAAATCCAGCTGCCGGTGATGATTTCCGGCACCATCACCGACCTGTCCGGGCGCCTGCTTTCAGGGCAAACCGCCGAAGCCTTCTGGAACTCGGTGCGCCATGTAAAGCCGCTTTCCATCGGCCTGAATTGCGCGCTCGGCGCGCAGGATTTGCGCCAGTACGTGGAAGAACTGTCGAATATTTCCGACACCTGTGTGAGCGCCCACCCCAACGCCGGCCTGCCCAACCCCTTGTCGGAAACCGGCTACGACGAAACGCCCGAGGCGATTGCGACAGACTTGCGCGAATGGGCGGCCAGCGGCTTGCTGAATATCGTCGGCGGCTGCTGCGGCACCACGCCACCGCATATCAAGGCCATTGCCGAGGCGGTCAAAGACTTGCCGCCGCGCGTCATTCCCGAAATCGAGAAAAAGCTGCGCCTGTCCGGCCTCGAGGCACTTAACATTGGCGAAGACTCGCTCTTCGTCAACGTCGGCGAACGCGCCAACGTCACCGGCTCGAAAATGTTCGCCCGCCTGATTATCAACGGCGAATACGACAAGGCGCTGGAAGTAGCCAAGGCCCAGGTGGAAAACGGCGCCCAGATCATCGACATCAACATGGATGAGGCGATGCTGGATTCCGAGGCGGCGATGGTGAAATTTCTCAACCTGATCGCCTCCGAACCGGATATCTGCAAAGTGCCGGTGATGATCGACTCGTCGAAATGGTCGGTGATCGAGGCCGGGCTGAAATGCGTGCAGGGCAAGTCCATCGTCAACTCCATCAGCATGAAGGAAGGCGAAGCCGAGTTTATCGAGCGGGCTAAATTGTGTCGCCGCTATGGTGCAGCAGCGGTGGTCATGGCTTTCGACGAGCAAGGTCAAGCCGACACCCAGGCGCGCAAGATCGAGATCTGCGCTCGCTCATACAAGCTGCTCACAGAAGTAGTTGGCTTCCCGGCTGAAGACATTATTTTCGACCCGAACATTTTCGCAGTCGCCACCGGCATCGAAGAACACAACAACTACGCGGTGGACTTCATCGAGGCCACGCGCATCATCAAGCAGAGCCTGCCCTATGCCAAGGTGAGCGGCGGGGTATCCAACGTGTCCTTCTCCTTCCGTGGCAACGAGCCGGTGCGCGAAGCGATCCACACCGCGTTCCTGTATCACGCCATCAAGGCAGGCATGGACATGGGCATCGTCAACGCCGGCCAGTTGGGTGTTTACGAAGAAATCCCGAAAGACCTGCTGGAACGGGTCGAGGACGTACTGCTGAATCGCCGGCCTGACGCGACCGAACGCCTGGTGGAATTCGCCGAATCTTTCAAGGGCGCGACCAAGAGTCTGGTAGAGGATCTTGCCTGGCGTGAAGGTACTGTGGGCGAGCGCCTCTCGCATGCCATGGTCAGAGGCATCACTACTTATATCGTCGAAGACACCGAAGAAGCCCGGCAGCAGGCGGAGCGCCCGATCCACGTGATCGAAGGGCCGCTGATGGACGGCATGAACGTGGTTGGCGATCTGTTCGGCGCGGGCAAGATGTTCCTGCCTCAGGTGGTGAAATCCGCCCGCGTAATGAAGCTGGCGGTGGCGCATCTGGTGCCGTTCATCGAAGCCGAAAAACTCGCTAGCGGCGAGGTAGCCAAGGCCAAGGGCAAGATCATCATGGCCACGGTCAAGGGCGACGTGCACGACATCGGCAAAAATATCGTCGGCGTGGTGCTGCAATGCAACAACTACGACGTGGTCGATCTGGGGGTGATGGTGCCGGCGGCGAAAATCCTCCAGGCGGCGATAGACGAAAAGGCCGACATCATCGGCCTGTCCGGCCTGATCACGCCATCGCTGGAAGAAATGTCGCACGTGGCCAAGGAAATGGAACGGCTGGGAATGAAGCTGCCGCTCTTGATCGGTGGCGCCACCACTTCGCCCGCCCATACCGCAGTGAAGATCGCACCGCACTACACCGGCCCGGTGATTTACGTGAAAGACGCCTCGCGCGCCGTCGGCGTGTGCTCCAACCTGTTGAGCGACGATCTGCGTGACGATTATGTGGCAGGAGTCGTAAAGGAATACGTCGCGATCCGCGAGCGCCACCAGAACCGTTCCAACGACACCCAGCGCCTGACCCTGGCCGAGGCGCGCGCCAATGCCTTTAAAACAGCCTGGACCCCCTCTCCCGCGAGCGGGAGAGGGGCTGGGGGAGAGGGTTATACACCACCGGCGCCGACCTTTATCGGTCTCAAGGAATTTAATGACTACCCCCTGACGGAGATCGCCGAACGCATCGACTGGACGCCGTTCTTCCTCGCCTGGGAACTGCACGGGCGCTATCCGAAAATCCTCACCGACGTAGTGGTCGGCGAGGAAGCGACAAAACTGTTTGCCGACGCACAATCCATGTTGAAGCGCATCATCGAAGAAAAATGGCTGGAAGCCCGTGCCGTGATCGGACTCTTCCCCGCCAACAGCGTCGGCGACGATATCGAAATCTACACCGATGAAAGCCGCAGCCAGGTGGCAATGACCTACCACACCCTGCGGCAGCAGGCGGTGAAATCGCCCGGCAAGCCCAACCTGGCCCTGGCCGATTTTGTCGCGCCCAAGGAGTCGGGGGTGAAGGATTACCTCGGCGCTTTCGCGGTGACGGCAGGCATCGGCATCGACGCGCATGTCGCCGCATTCGAGAAAAATCACGACGACTACAGCGCGATCATGCTCAAAGCCCTGGCCGACCGCCTCGCCGAAGCCTTTGCCGAACTGATGCACGAACGCGTGCGGCGTGAATTCTGGGGCTATGCCAAAGACGAGACGCTCTCCAATGAAGACATGATCGCGGAGAAATACTGCGGCATCCGGCCCGCGCAAGGCTACCCCGCCTGCCCCGAGCACAGCGAGAAAGGCCCGCTGTTCGAACTGCTGCAAGCGCCGGAGAGGGCCGGCATCACCATCACCGAAAGTTTCGCCATGCTGCCGACGGCAGCCGTGAGCGGTTTCTATTTCGCGCACCCGGAATCGACCTATTTCGCCCTCGGCAAGATCGGTCGCGACCAGGTCGAGGATTACGCCAGGCGCAAGGGCTGGGATGTAGCCACGGCGGAAAGGTGGCTGGCGCCAGTGCTGGGGTATTAAGTAAGCGTATGGCGGGCAATTTCGACCACCCTGAAACACAGGTGACTGAATGAAGCTGGGCAAGCGTGCGACAGATTTTCTGAGCCAATACTCGACCCGGGCCATCGTCATCGGCTTCAGCCTGATTGTCGCCGTGATGCTGATGCTGCTGGTATTTACGCTGTATCGCATCAATGGCATAGGCGAGACATACAATGAGATCGCTGCAGAGCACAATCACCACGCCTCCCTGGCCTACAAGATGAGCTCTACGGCACGTGACCGGACCAACCTGCTGCTGGAAATTGCCTATGACACGGACCCTTTCTCCCAGGACGAGAAGGTGCAGCTTTTTCATGAACTTGGCGCCCAGTTCGGCAAGGATCGAAAAGCGCTGCTGGGTTTCCAACTGGTGCCGGAAGAAATGGCCCTGCTGGAACAGCAACGCGAATTTACCCAGTCCGCCATGCACCTGCAAGAGCAGGTCATCGATCTGGCGCTGTCTGGCCAGCAAAATGGAGCAGCCAGGCTGCTGATCGGGGCTGCCATCCCCGCTCAGGAGCGGGTGCTGAACGCGCTCAACCAGTTCTTCCAGCATCAGTCCGAGGAAGTCCAGGAGGTCGTCAATACGGCTGTTCGGCAGCAGCGCCAGGCATTTTTCTATATATTTTTCGGTGGGTTCGCAGCGCTTCTTCTGGCGATCCTGATCGGAGTGGCGGTCAGCCAATTCATGTCCGCTCTCCTGGCCCGCCTTGGCGGAACAGCCCGGAAGCTCGAGCAAAGCCTGAATGAGCTGGGTTTTCAGAAGCAGGCCCTGGATAAACACGCCATCGTCAGCATCGCCGATGCGCAAGGCCGGATCACCTACGTCAACGACAAATTCTGCCAGGTCAGCCAGTACAGCGCCGGGGAACTACTTGGCCAGGACCACCGCCTGCTGAATTCCGGTTTTCACCCCCAGGACTTCTTTGGCAGCATGTGGCGAACCATTGCCAGCGGCAAAGAGTGGCAGGGAGAGGTGCGCAACCGCAGGAAAGACGGCAGCTTCTACTGGGTGGAAACCACCATCGTGCCTTTTCTGGACGAGGCCGGCAAACCCTATCAGTATGTCTCGATCCGGACGGAAATCACCCGGAACAAAGAGGCCGAGCAGATACTCAGACGCGGCAAGGAGGAACTTGAGAACCTGGTGCGCGAACGCACTATCGAGCTCAAGGAACGCGAGGAAGTGCTGCGCCTGATCACCGGCGCCGCCCAGGATGCGATCGTGATGGTCGACAACGACGGCAAAACAACCTTCTGGAACAAGTCGGCGGAAACGATGTTCGGCTATAACTCGGAGCAAATGCTGGGAAAGAGCCCGCATGACTTCATCGTCCCGCAACACTACCACGAACAGCACCGAGCCGGTTTTTCCCGCTTTGCGCACAGCGGGGAGGGCGATTTGATCAACAAAACCACTGAAGTGGAAGCGTTGCGCAAGGATGGCACCCCGTTCTTCGCCGAATTGTCGCTTTCCTCCGTGCAAATCAAGGGGAGATGGCATGGCATCGGGATCGTCAGAGACATCACCGACCGCAAGCAAGCCGAGGAGATACTCCGGCGGATGGCCAGCACCGACAGCCTCACCGGCATCGCCAACCGGCGCAAATTCGATGCCATTCTCCAGGCGGAGATGCAACGGGCCGAGCGCTATCACCAGTCGCTGTCACTGATGCTGCTGGATATCGACCACTTCAAGCGGATCAACGATGCTTTCGGCCATCAGACCGGCGATGCAGTGCTACAGGAATTAACCAAACTGATCTCCGGCAGGTTGCGTGAACAGGATGTATTTGCCCGATGGGGCGGAGAGGAATTCGCCATCCTGGTTCCCAACTGCAATGCCGTGGAAGTTCGCCTGCTCGCCGAGAAATTGCGACTGGTTCTGGAGACGCATGATTTTCCGGAGGTCGGTCGCGTGACCTGTAGCTTCGGCGTGGCCGAACACCGCCCGGGCGAATCGGTTGCGAGCCTGATCAAGCGGGTGGACACGGGCCTGTATCTCGCCAAGGAGAATGGCCGCAACCGGGTGGAAGTGGCGGCCTGATTCGACCTCTCGCCCGCGACAAAATCGGACACAACCAGGTTGGGGATTACGCCAGCCGCAAGGGTTGGGACCTGGCGACGGCGGAAAAGTGGCTGGCGCCAGTGCTGGGGTATTAATGAGCAGGCCATTAAATGTTTTTGTAGGCTGGCGGTGAGCAACGCGAACCCCAGCATGTTCGCGATCACCAAACGCTGGGGTTCGTGCCTCACCGCCAGCCTACGCTATAGCGCCAATGCCCGACGTTTGACACCTGATGGAGCGGTGTCTAAACTATGTATAAACATCACCGCATCACATTTGGGGAGCAGATCATGGTCGAAGCCACTCTTGATATCAAGCAATGGGGCAACAACCTCGGTGTTCGGCTGCCCGCCGCAGTCGCACGCGCGGCGCATTTGCATGCTGATCAACGGGTGCGCATCTCGGTTGAAAACGACCGGGTCATCATTACGCCCGTGACCGATGCTCCGCTCAGCCTGGAACAACGCCTGGCGTGTTTTGACCCGGCACGACACGGCGGCGAACTCATGGTTAGTCCGGCGATCGGGGCAGAACGTTGGTAGCAGCAGCCGATCGCAACCCCTGGACGCCAGATCGACAAGACATCATCTGGATTGACTGTAACCCTCAGGTTGGGCGGGAGATGCGGGATGTTCATCCTTTTATGGTGCTCTCGCCGCGCACCTTCAACGCCAGAACCTCGCTGGTTATCGGACTGCCCATGACCACGGCGGAATATAACGCCGACAACCCGTTTGCCATTGCTGTCGGCCAGGCCAAAGGGCGCAAGACTGGGCAAACCAGCTATGTACTCTGCCATCAGCCCAAGTCTTTCGACTGGCGCTTGCGCGGTGCTACGCCTCATCCCATGAAACGCCTGTCAGATGCACTGTTTACCCAGGTATGCGAGCGGTTGAACCAGATTATTCAACTGGGGTAAGGATGATGTTTTCAAGGCCTGATTAATGACAAATCAACCCCCCGTGAAATTCAATCGAACATTCCTCGCCGGGCGGATGCTGCTGGTCATCGTGGTTATTCTTTCCTTGATCACCTGGTGGCAGCAATCGGCACCGCCGCCGAACATCCGCATCGGCGTTCTCCACTCCCTCACCGGCACCATGGCGACCAGCGAAAAACCGCTGGTGGATGCACTCCATCTGGCCATCGAGGAAGCCAATGCGGCGGGCGGCATCAAGGGACAAAAAATCGAAGCGGTGGTGGTGGATTGCCATTCCAACGCGACGTATTGCGCCCAGCAGGCCGAGCGCCTGATCACCCAGGAAAAGGTCAGCGCCCTGTTCGGCTGCTGGACCTCCACCTGCCGCAAGGCAGTCAAACCGGTGGTCGAAAAACACTCGCACCTGCTGTTCTACCCGATGCAGTATGAAGGCATCGAGATGTCGCCCAACATCATCTACACCGGCGCAGCGCCCAACCAGCAAATCATTCCCGGCGTGAGCTGGGCGCTGGATAAACTGGGCAAACGCGTCTATCTGGTGGGCTCGGATTATGTCTTCCCGCGCATGGCCAATCTCATCATCAAGGACCTGCTGACCCTGCAGGGCGGCGTACTGGCCGGGGAGCGCTACCTGCCTTTAGGCCACACCGCCATGGATGCGCTGGTGGCTGACATCGCCAGGCAGCGACCGGAGGTGATACTGAGCACCTTCAACGGCGACAGCAACGCCTCTTTCTTCGCCGCACTGGAAAAAGCCGGACTGAAAAATCTGCCGCTGGTTTCCTTCAGTGTGGCGGAAACCGGAATGAAGGCCTGGGGCGGCGACCGGCTCGATCAACATTATGCGGTGTGGAGCTACTTTCAATCCCTGCCGGGCGAGCAAAACCGGCGCTTCGTCGCCGCATTCAAGGCTCGTTTTGGCGCGGAGCGATTGACCAAGGACCCGATGGAAGCCTCTTATATCGGCCTGCATTTGTGGGTGCAGGCGGCACGCGAAGCCGGTTCCGCAGAACCGACCCAGGTGCAGCGCACGATATTGCGCCAGACCCTGAACGCGCCCGAAGGCATGGTGGCCATCGACGCGGACAACCGCCATCTATGGAAAACCCCGCGCATCGGCAAGGTCAGGAGCGACGGCCAGTTCGACATCGTCTGGGATGCCGGACGACCGCAGGAGCCGGTTCCCTTCCCCTCCTATCGCTTCCGCGAAGAATGGCTGGAACTGTTGCAATCCGCCGAGCGAGCGCAGCCATGAGCTTTACCTCCATTACCCAGCGGTTCGTGGTCTGGTTCCTGGCGGTCTCGCTGCTGCCTATTCTGCTGATCGGCTACAGCCTGATGCATACTTTCGAAAAGGAAATGCAGCAGACGGTATCCCGGCACATCGCGGCCATCGCCGACAAAAAAGTGGATCAGATCGACAGTTATCTGAACACGTTCGCCCGCGACGCCTTGATCAAGGCGCAAGGGCATACGACGCGCCTGGCCATGAGCGAGTTCGCCCCGGCGTTTACCCGGGATGGGGTCGAATCTGCGGCCTATCGCCGGCTGGATGCCACCTACCGGGACTATTTCAAACGCTTTCTCAACACCACCGGTTATTACGACCTGCTCCTGATTTCCCCGCAGGGCACGGTGGTGTATTCCCAAGCTCGCGAAGACGACTTTGCCACCAACCTGCACACCGGTCCTTATCGCGGCACCGGCCTGGCCAAAGCAGTCCGTAATGCGCTAAGAACCAGGGAAATGGGTTTTTCTGAATTCGAGATTTATGCGCCATCGGGGAATGCCATCGCCGCCTTTATCGCTGTGCCTATGATGATGGAAGGCAAGCTGGTCGGCGTGCTGGCGCTGCAAGTCGATAAAAACCACGTATTTCAGGTGCTGCTTGACAAGACCGGGCTGGGGAATAGCGGCGAAACCGTGGTGGCGCGCCGGGAGGACGAGCACACCGCACTGGCGGTGACGCCGCTAAAATCCGATCCCGATGCTTCGATGAAACACAAAATCCCGCTAGATGGGCATAGGCGCGTAACACCCATGTCTCGCGCCCTGAATGGCGAACGCGGCAGCGGCATCGCGGTGGATTACAACGGCCAGGCCGTGGTGGCGGCGTGGCGCTACCTGCCCCGCATGAGCTGGGGCCTGGTGGTCAAGATGGACACCGCCGAAGCGCTTGCGCCGCTTTACCGGGTGCGCGAATTCGCCCTGGTGGTGATCGGGCTGGCCCTGGTTGCCGTCATCCTGGGCGCCCTCCTGCTCGGCCGCCGCGTAACGGTCCCGTTGCGTAGCCTCAGCGACAGCACGCAGAGCATCGCCGCCGGCAATCTTGACCGGCGTGTGCCTGTGGTCGGACGGGACGAAATGGGTCAGCTCGCGGATTCCTTCAACACCATGGCGGCGCGTTTGCAATCTTTCTATGCGGATCTGGATGGGCAGGTCAAGCTGCGTACCGCCGAGCTGACGCAGAGCCTGGCCAACCTGCGCATCAAGGACGCCGCCATCGCATCCTCGATCAACGCCATCGCCATCGCCGACCTGGACGGCAAGCTTTCTTATGTGAACCAGGCCTTTGCTGACCTGTGGCGCCTGCGCGGGCCGGAGGAGGCCATCGGGCAATCAGCGACCGTGTTCTGGGAAGCACCCGAAGACGCACAAGCAGTGATAGAAGCCGTGAGCCGGCAGGGCCGCTGGCATGGCGAATTGCATGCACGTCTGAAAGACGGCACACGGGCCGTCATGTACGCGTCCGTGAACATGGTGATGGATGAGACCGGCAAGCCCGTCTGCATGATGGGTTCGATCATGGACATCACGGAACGCAAGCAAATGGAGCAGGCTTTGCGGCATGAGCGCGATTTTGCCGCCAGCCTGGTCAACACTGCGCCGGTGATCGTCCTGCTGCTCGACTCCGAGGCCATCATCAAATACGTCAATCCCTATTTCGAGCAGCTTACCGGCTACCGGCTGGACGAGGTCAGGGGCAAGGAATGGTTCCGCACCTTCCTGCCCGCGCGCGATCAGGACAAAATCCGCTCCTTGTTCCAGACGGCTGCCCACGATGTGCCAACACGCGGCAACGTCAACCCCATCGTCACACGCAGCGGCGAAGAACTTGAGATCGAATGGCACGATCAGGCCATGCGCGATGCCCAGGGCAAGGTTGTCTCAGTGCTCGCCGTGGGTCAGGATGTGACTGCGCGCAGATCCATGGAACTGGCGCTGCATATCAGCGCAGAGCGGCTGAACGAAGCGCAGTTTATCGCCCACCTGGGCGCCTGGGAACTGGACCTGGTGAAGGGTGAGCTGATCTGGTCAGACGAAATTTTCCGCCTGTTCGAGATCGACAAGAGACAGTTCGGCGCCACCTATGAGGCCTTCCTCGACGCCATTCACCCCGACGACCGTGAGCAGGTGAACCAGGCCTATAACCACTCGCTCGAGACCCGCGCACCCTACGAGATCACCCACCGGTTGCGCATGCGCGATGGCCGCATCAAGTGGGTGCACGAGCGCTGCGAAACGTTTTTCGATACCGAGGGTAAGCCGCTCCGTTCGGTGGGCACGGTGCAGGACATTACCGAGCAAAAGCTGAACGAAATAGCGCTGACCGATGCCAGACAGGCCGCCGAGGCCGCCAGCCGGGCCAAATCGGAATTCCTCGCCAACATGAGCCATGAAATCCGCACGCCGATGAACGCCATCCTCGGCCTCACCCAACTGGTGCTGGATACCGAACTGACCCCACGACAGCAGAATTTTCTGAAAAAAGCCTATACCTCTGCCCAGGCTCTGCTGGGCATACTCAACGACGTGCTGGATTTTTCCAAGATCGAGGCCGGACACATGGGCGTCGAACAGGTGCCGTTCCGCCTGGAGGAAACCCTGGAGCAGGTGGCCGACCTGTTCAGTGCCAGGACTGAAGAAAAAGGGCTGAAACTGCATTTCGAAGTCGCGCCGGGCACCCCTTTGGAAATCCTCGGCGACCCGTTACGGCTTTCCCAGGTACTCACCAATCTGGTGAGCAACGCCATCAAGTTCACCGAACACGGCGAAATACACGTCCAGGTCGAGGTAGCAGCGCGCAACCCCACCACCCAGCAACTGCGCTTCACCGTGCGCGATACCGGCATCGGTCTGTCCAAAGCGCAAGCAGAGCGCCTGTTCCAGCCCTTTACCCAGGCCGATGGGACGACTACCCGAAAATACGGCGGCACCGGGCTGGGGCTGGCCATCTGCAAGCAACTGGTGGAATTGATGGGCGGCGAGATCGCCGCCTCCGGCATCGAAGGCCAGGGATCAGCTTTTGTCTTCACGATTCAGGCCGGGGTCGCACCTTCCTCGGACGCGGCGCAGCCGCTGGCCAAAGCGGACTCACTCTCCGCTCCTGTTGCTCCCCAGCAAGACCTGCAGGGGATGCGCGTCCTGCTGGTGGAGGATAACGCGCTCAACCGGCTGATGGCAGCCGAGTTCCTGAAACGGCGCGGGGTGGTGGTGACCCAGGCCCACCATGGCGGCGAGGCCGTGGAGCGGGTAAAGGGCGAGCCCTTCGACGCCGTGCTGATGGATCTGCACATGCCCGTCATGGAAGGCCTGGAAGCGACCCGGCTGATTCGAGAACTACCCCAGGGCAAGTCGCTGCCGATCATCGCCATGACGGCGGCGGTGCTGCCGGAGGACAGGGCGCGTTGCGCCGCTGTCGGGATGGTGGACTTTATTGCCAAGCCGATCGACCCCGAAGACATGATCAGGGTGCTGCTGAAATGGGGGAAAACCGACCCATCCGAACAAGCGCCTTTCACGTTTGCCTCCTCTCCCCTTGGGGAGAGGATTGAGGAGAGGGCCGCCCCCATCCCAACCTTCCCCCCAAAGGAAGAAGGAACAATGGTAAAGGGCGCTGGCCATGATCGAGAGGGTTGGGGAGAGGGCAACCCATCAGGGAGAGGGTTGGAGAGAGGGGATGATACCCTTCCACCATCCCTGCCGGGTTTCAATCTGGAAATGGCATTGCGCCGGCTGGACGGAAATCGCAACCTGCTGGCCCGGCTACTCATGGGCTTTGTCGAAGAGCAGTCGGGGACGCTGGCGCAACTGAATGCGCTGGTGCAAGCGGGCGACAGCGCGCAGGCCGCCATCTTGCTGCACACCCTGAAGGGAGTCGCAGCCAATCTGGGGGCGGAAACGCTGGCCAAAGCAGCCCGGCAACTGGAAAAAGAAGTGAAGGCAGGCGGCCCGTTAAATACCATGCAGGGCTTCGCCGACGCCCTCAACGCGGCGCTGGAGGCCATCAAAACCCACATCGTCGCACCAGCGGTCTCCACTGAGGACGGATCCGCTATCGACCAGGAGGCGCTGGCCCGACTCCTGAACCACCTGGTAACCTACCTGCAGAAACGGGAGCTGATTCCAGTCGAGCTGCTGGAATCCCTGCATGGTCTCGCCCACTCGGATACACCCGATCAATATTTTACCCGGCTGACTCGGCAGATAGACCTTTTCGATCATGACGGTGCACTGGCCAGCGTGGCGCAACTGGCAGCCATTCATGGGGTGACATTGGGAAGCAAAGATCCTTAAACCTAAAAACCTCATTTGAGCCACGGAGAACACGGAGAACACAAAGAAAAACAAGATATTACGGAAGTCATTGGCATCACCCGACAGGTGACACACGAAACCTGCATAACACTTTGATATAACTCCGTGTTCTCCGTGGTTAACAGCCTTTTCCAGGATGAGGCCTAGCAGCCCGTGAAAATCTGCCCTTGAAACGTGAAGAGCAATATCCACTATAGTTAAAGATGCATGAACGGCCCAGATTGTTGAAATGACGACACCACAAGAAAAACCGCTGATCCTGCTGGTGGACGACGTGCCCGCCAACCTGCACGTGCTGGCGGCGGCGTTGCGCGCGGGATATCGCGTCAAGACCGCGACCAGCGGCGCGGCGGCACTCGAACTGGTGGCGGGTGGCGACCTTCCGCAGTTGATCCTGCTGGATCTGATGATGCCGGGCATGAGCGGCATCCAGGTGATGCGACGCCTGCGCGAGCAACCTGAAACCGATGACATCCCGGTAATCTTTATTACTGCCGACACCTCCGAGCAAAGCCAGCTTGAAGGCCTTGACCAGGGGGCAGACGATTACCTCAACAAGCCGGTGGTGCCGGCAGTATTGCTGGCACGGGTAAGCAACATCCTCCTGCGCAAGCGCGCCGAGGCGGAACTACTGCAACTCAACAATGAGCTTGAAATGCGCGTGGAACAACGCACCGCATTGTTGCTCGAGGCAAAGGACGAGGCCGAGCGGGCCAACGCCGCCAAATCCGCCTTCCTTTCGCGGATGAGCCACGAGCTGCGCACACCGATGAACGCCATCCTCGGTTTTGGGCAACTCCTCGAATTCGAGCTGAAGGACTCGCCCGCCAAGGAGCAGGCGAACTACGTCAACGAGATACTGAACGCCGGCCATCACCTGCTGGAACTGATCACCGAAGTGCTGGACATGACCAATATCGAAAGCGGTCGGATGGAACTGGCGCTGGAACCGGTGGGCATCGCGCAACTGGTCGGCGAGTGCATGACCTTGATGCAGCCGCTGGCTGCGCAGCGCCATGTTGATCTGATCTCCAGGGTGAATTGCGATTGCGCCGTCCTGGCCGACCGGCCGCGATTGCGCCAGATTCTGCTTAATCTGTTGTCCAATGCCATCAAGTACGGCCAGGATGGCGGCAGTGCGGAAATTGCCTGCAATCAAATCCCGGATGGATGGCACAGAATCACGGTGCGCGATAGCGGGCGGGGCATAGCAGCCGAGGCTCTGCCGCGCCTGTTCAAACCCTTCGAGCGCATGGAGTCGGCTTATGACGGCATCGACGGCATCGGTCTCGGTCTGGCGCTTGCCAAAAAACTGGCAGAGGCCATGGGCGGCACCATCGGCGTGGAAAGCGCTCTCGGCCAGGGCAGTACGTTCTGGGTCGAATTCCCGCTGGCTGACTCCCCTCTCCCACGAGTGGTAGAGGGGCTGGAGGAGAGGGTGTAATGTGGCTAAACGATTTTTGACAGCGAAATGAAGAATACACAGGAAAAACCGCTGATCCTGCTGGTGGACGACATATCCGCCAACCTGCATGTGCTGGTAGAGGCGCTACGCGAGGATCACCGCATCAAGACCGCAACCAGCGGTGCGGCGGCGCTCAAGCTGGTGGAGGGTGACGATCGCCCGCAGTTGATCCTGCTCGATGTGATGATGCCGGACATGAGCGGCATCGAGGTCTTGCGGCACTTGCGCGAGAATCCCGAGACCTGCGACATTCCGGTGATTTTCATCAGCGCCGATACCTCCGAGCAAAGTCAGCTTGAAGGCCTCGACTTGGGGGCGGACGACTATATCACCAAGCCGGTGGTGACGACGATACTGCTCGTTCGGGTGCGCAATCTGCTCCAGCGCAAACGCAACGAAGCCCGGCTGCGCCTTGCCGCCCATGTTTTCGAGTATGGCGGCGAGGCGATCCTGATCACCGACTGCGACAATTGCATTGTCGAAGTGAATCCGGCCTTTACCCGCCTGACGGGCTATACCTCGGAAGAAGTGTGCGGCCGGAACCCGAAATTTCTTTCCGCAGGCCACACCACGCCGGAAGAATACCGCGCCATGTGGCAAGCCATCCGCGAACAGGGTTTCTGGCAGGGCGAATTGTGGGACAGGCGCAAGAATGGCGAGATCTATCCCAAATTGCTCACCATCTCGGTGGTGCGTAACAGGCAGGGCGAAATTGATTTCCATATCGGCAGTTTTACCGATATCAGCGCGCAGAAAGCCACCGAGGAAAAAATTCGTCATGCCGCCCACCATGACGCACTGACCGGCCTGCCCAACCGCCTGCATCTGCAAATCAGTCTTGAGCAGGTCATCGCTGCGGCCAAACGGGAGAATCAGGAAGTGGCCGTAATGTTCATCGATCTGGACCGCTTCAAGATTATCAATGACACGCTGGGGCACAACATCGGTGATGGCCTGCTGGTGGAAATGGCACACCGGCTCAGGGAATGCGTGCGCGAAAGCGACCTGTTGGCACGGCTGGGCGGCGACGAGTTCGTGGTCGCGCTGGCGGATGACGATGCAGTCAATGCGGCCGTTCAGGTGGCGGAAAAAATTCTCGGCAGTCTCTCACTGCCTTACCAGATCGAGGGCCACGTTTTACACAGTACGGCCAGCATCGGTATCGGTTGCTATCCGCGCGACGGCGACGACATCGAATCCCTGATGAGAAATGCCGATGCCGCCATGTACCACGCCAAGGCGATGGGCCGCAACAACTCCCAGTTCTTCAGCCCGAAAATGAAACGATCCGGCAACTAGCGCCTGCGGTTGGAATACGGCAAGTCTAGCATTCGTCTCTGATCGATTAGTGGGTATGAAAACCACTGACATTCATTAAAGACAATTTCTCAGCGACCAAGACTATTTTTTGTAAGGTTATTGGTACAATAAACCGCCGGGCGTCTCCCCCTGAAGCGTTCGCGCCGCATGCTAAAAAACGTTACAGTGGAACCTGACCGTGAATGCCCTCCCCAACGTGAAAGGCGCTTGTATTGATTTACACAATTTTTAAATTGGCCTAAATTTCAGAAACCTTATGGACCAGGAAAAACAAACCTCGCACATCCTGGAGCGCTATTCGACCCGTGTGATTGCCCTTGGCTTCGGTCTGGTCGTGGCGTTGATGCTGGCTCTGATCGTTTTCAGCCTGTCCCGCCTGTCCGCAATCAGCCAGGCACTCGACGATGTTGCCGAGGAACACAATAACCATGCCGCCCTGGCTTATACAATGTATAACGCTTCGCGGGAAAGAGCCTTCCTGCTTTACAACATCACCTTCGATGATGACCCGTTCAGCCGGGATGAAAAAATACAGTTGTTTTACCGTTTGGGCGCAGCATTCGGCAATGCGCGCACAAAACTACGGGAATCCGATCTGGTTCCGGCAGAAAAAGTCATGCTGGCAGATCAAGGTAAATTCACTATAGTTACCATGAAGTTGCAGCAGGAGGTGATAGAACTGGTGGAGGCCGGCCTGATGGAAGAGGCGAACCGTCTGTTGCAGGACAAGGCCATACCGGCGCAAGCGCAGGCGTTTGAGGTGATCAACGCTTTTTTCCAGTTTCAGGTCGAGGAAACTCGAAACAAGGTGGCCGCTACCGCCAGGTTGGAGGAAGGTGCGCGGGCAACCATGCTCGTGGGCGGCGCTGCTGCCACTGCATTGGCGTTCCTGATCGCCGTATTTGTCAACCGTCGCATGTCGAGTCTGAATGTTGCGGCTGAGCGGGACGAAAGTCCGGCTTGAGGAAAGCATCAGGGATCTGGAGTTTCAGAAGCTGGCACTGGACGAGCACGCGATCGTCAGCATCGCTGATGCCTCAGGCCGGATTACTTACGTCAATGAACAATTTTGTCAGGTCTTTCAATACCCGATGGAAGAGCTGCTTGGGCAAGATCACCGGATTTTGAATTCGGGGGTCCACCCCAAAGAGTTTTTTGCTGTCTTGTGGAAAACTATCGCCAGCGGCAAGGTCTGGCATGGAGAAGTCTGCAACCGCAAGAAGGATGGCAGCGCCTGTTGGCTGGAAACTACGGTTCGCCCGGTTCTGGGCGCTGATGGCAAGCCTTGTCAGTACGTGACGATCCGGACGGAAATCACCCGCGTCAAAGAGGCCGAGCAGGTTCTCCAACGCGGCAAGGAAGAGCTGGAGAATCTGGTCAGCGAGCGTACTGCCGAACTCAGGGAACGCGAGGAGTTGCTCGGCCTCATCACCAGTTCTGCGCATGATGCGATTGTGATGGTCGATGACAGCGGCGCGCTGACCTACTGGAACGAAGCTGCGGACAAGATATTCGGCTACACCCGCGAAGAGGTGGTGGGCAGGAATTTTCTTGCCCTGATCGTCCCGCCGCAATCGCGCTATCGGGAAGAATATGAAACAGGCTTGAAGCGGCTTGCGACCGAGGAGCGCGGAAACGCCGGAGAAGCCGTGGAACTGGAAGTGGTTCGCAAGGATGGCTCAGAATGCTTTATCGAGCTTTCCCTTTCTGCCGTGCAGATCAAGGGGAAGTGGCATGGCATCGGGATTGCGCGGGATATCACCGACCGCAAGCTGGCCGAGGAAAAGCTCAAGTTGCAGGCCACGACGGATGCCCTCACCGGCATCGCCAACCGCAGGCTATTTAATTCCTTCCTCGAAACCGAGATGCGCAGGGCGGCGCGCCATCATTTGCCGCTTGCCACCATGATCATGGACATCGACCATTTCAAGCAGGTTAACGATGCTTACGGACATCAGGTCGGCGATGGCGTTCTGGTGGAACTGACCCGGCTGGTTTCTGAAAAAATCCGGGAACACGACTTCTTTGCTCGCTGGGGCGGCGAGGAATTTGTTATTCTTTCACCTAACTGTGATACGGAGAACATGCGGCTTTTAGCGGAAAAGTTGAGATCCGCTGTTGAGGCTCACCCCTTTTCCGATATCAGTCGTGTGACATGCAGCTTCGGCCTGACTGAATATTGCACCGGAGACTCAGCTGAAGATTTTATCGGGCGAGCTGACGCTGCCTTGTACCGTGCCAAGGAGAATGGCAGGAATCGCGTCGAGATGGCGTAAGCAAAAAACCGTTAACCACGGGGATCACGGGGAAGAACAAATACTGGGGGTGCTTAACCCATGCACCCAGCGGTTATTCGGACAGGACTACGTAACATTTTGATTTTACCCCGTGTGCCCCGTGGTTAAAATGCCGTTTATCAGGATTATTTCAAGGAGTGTTTCATGAGTTCAACCGATTTGTCCGCCCTCAACAGCCGTTTCGCCATTCCCGGCCATATCCAGTTCAAGGAAGGTCCCGGCGGCTTGGCCGTAGCTGAAATCGCCAATAGCCTTGCCGAAGCCACCATCGCCCTGCAGGGCGCCCATGTGATGACCTGGCAGCCGCGTGGACAGGAGCCGGTGCTGTGGCTTTCCCGCTTCGGCAAGTTTGCGCCAGGCAAGTCGATACGCGGCGGCGTGCCGATTTGCTGGCCATGGTTCGGCCCCCACGCCGAGGATGCCAAATTGCCCGGCCACGGTTTTGCCCGCACCGTGATGTGGGAGGTGCAGGAAACCAGGGCGCAGCCGGATGGCGCGACTTTCATCAGCTTTGGCCTGATCGAAACCGACGCCACGCGCGCCCAGTGGCCTCACCCTTCAAGCGCCCAGTTGCGGGTAACGGTCGGTGCCGAGCTGAAAGTCGAGCTGGTGACACGCAATACCGGCAGCGCGCCAATCCAGATCGGTGAGGCGCTCCACACCTATTTTCACATCAGCGATGTGGCCGACATGGCGATTCGCGGCCTGGAGGGTTGCGACTACCTGGACAAGGTGGGCGGCGCTTCCACGCGCAAGACCCAGCAAGGGCCGATCGTGATCGAGAGCGAGGTCGACCGAGTGTATCTCGACACCGAAGCGGATTGCCTGATCGAAGACCGCGGCCTGAAACGCCAGATCCGCATCGCCACGCGCACTAGCCGCTCCACCGTAGTATGGAATCCCTGGATCGAAAAAGCGGAGAAAATGGGCGATTTCGGCCCGGAAGGATATCGCGGCATGGTCTGTGTGGAATCCGCCAATGCCGTAGAAAACGTGGTGACGGTATTGCCCGGTGCGGAGCATGTGATGCAGGCTGTGATCAGCGTCGAGGCGCTGGCTTGATGACATAGGACTGACGAAAAAAGGTGGCCGGCGACGATGATAACCAAACAGTTGAGCTTGAACGCGTGGGTAAGCTATCTCGACCAGACGCCGTTGCCGGTATTGAACCGTGTGGTGACGGAGCTTGCGCTGCTGCAGGAGAAGGAGGATGACCTCAATGGCCGCGAACTGGCAGCCGTCATCCTGCACGACCCGATCATGACGGTGAAAGTGCTGCGCTACCTGGAGTCGCATCGCGGCAGAAACCAGGTTACCGACATCACCACCATCGACCGGGCCATCATGATGATGGGCACGACCCCATTTTTCAGGCAGTTCAGCGATCAGCCCACCATCGAAGAGACCCTGGCCGACTTTCCCCAAGCCATGGAAGGCATGATGCAGGTCATGAGCCGGGCACGCCATGCCGCCATGTACGCGCTGGACTGGTCGGCGCTGCGCCATGACGTCGACACCAACGAGGTGGTGATTGCCGCGCTGCTGCGCGATCTGGCGGAAATGCTGCTGTGGTGCTTCGCGCCCGGGCAGATGCTGGAAATTCGCGACCGGATGCGGCGCGACCCGACTTTGCGCAGCGCTACGGCGCAGCAGGAAGTGCTGAGTTTCCGCGTGATTGAACTGCAGATTGCCCTGGCATCGACCTGGCATTTGCCCAAGCTGCTGTTGTCGCTGATGGATGAATCCCATGCCGATCAGCCGCGAACCCGATGTGTCTCGCTCGCGGTGGCGCTTGCCCGGCATTCCGCCAACGGCTGGAACGACGCCGCGTTGCCGGATGATTTTGCGGCAATACAAGCTTTCCTGAAAATTTCTCCAGATGAGGTCTGGGAGCGCGTCCGCTATACGGCCCTGCAGACAGCCAAGGGCTGGGAATGGTATGGCGTCCACCCGGCGGCGGCCTGGCTGCCGATGTAGGATGCGTCGGGTGCGTCCGACGCACCCTACAATTTCTGCTTTTTATGGGATAATCGGACGGTTAATCAATTACCCCATCGCTATTCATGCATATTCACATACTCGGCATCTGCGGCACCTTCATGGGCGGCATCGCGGTATTGGCAAAGCAGGCCGGCCACACCGTCACCGGCTGCGATGCCGGCGTCTATCCGCCCATGAGCACCCAGTTGGAAGAGCAGGGCATCGCCCTGACCGAAGGCTTCGACCCGGCGCAGATCCAGCTTGAACCTGACATGTTCGTGATCGGCAACGTGGTGTCGCGCGGCAATCCGCTGATGGAGGAAATCCTCAACCGCGGCCTGCCTTACGTGTCCGGCCCGCAGTGGCTGGCCGAGCACGTGCTGAAGGACAAGTGGACACTGGCGGTGGCCGGCACTCACGGCAAGACCACCACTTCGGCAATGCTGGCGTGGATCCTGGAATATGCGGGCTTGCAGCCGGGCTTCCTGATCGGCGGCGTGCCGCAGAATTTCGGCGTCTCCGCCCGGCTTACCGACTCGCCGTTTTTTGTGGTGGAAGCGGACGAATACGACACCGCCTTCTTCGACAAACGCTCCAAGTTCGTTCACTACCACCCGCGCACCGCCGTGCTCAACAATCTCGAATTCGACCATGCCGACATCTTCCCCGACCTGGCCGCGATCGAAACCCAGTTTCACCATCTGGTGCGCACCGTGCCCGGCAATGGCTTGGTCATCGCCAATGGCCGCGAATCCAGCCTGGACCAGGTGCTCGCGCGCGGCTGCTGGACGCCGGTGGAACGGTTCGGCACAGCGCAGGGCTGGACCATCGGCGCTGCCGGTGCGGTGGCCTACAAGGAAGAGTTTCAGGGCATGCTGAATTGGCCGCTGCTCGGCGAGCACAACCGCATGAACGCCCTGGCGGCGATTGCTGCCGCGCGCCACGCCGGTGTGCCCGCCAGTTTCGGCATCGAGGCGCTGGCAAAATTCGAGAACGTGAAGCGCCGCATGGAAGTGCGCGGCGAGGTGAACGGTATCACGGTTTACGACGACTTCGCCCACCATCCCACCGCGATCGCCACCACCGTAGCCGGCTTGCGCCACAAGGTCGACGGCGCGCGCATATTAGCCGTCTTGGAGCCGCGCTCCAACACCATGAAGCTGGGTGTGATGAAGGATGCCCTGCCCGGCAGCCTGAAAGACGCCGACCAAGTGTTCTGCTACGGTGCCAACCTGGGATGGGATGCCGCCGCCGCGCTGGCGCCGCTGGGCGACAAGGCGCAGGCTTTCGACGACCTCGACGCCCTGGTGGCCGCCGTGACCGCCGTCGCCCGCCCCGGCGACCACGTGCTGGTGATGAGCAACGGCGGCTTTGGCGGCGTGCATGAAAAACTCTTGGCGGCACTGACAAACCACCCATAAACCTGATAACCGCGGCGGACGCGGAGGACGCGGGGGGAGGCCTTATGCTTTTCCTCTGCGTCCTCCGCGTCCTCTGCGGTAAATGAATTTTTTCGGAACCGAATGAACATCCTTTACGAAGAAGACGGCGCCATCAAGGTAGCCAGCGTCATGGCCGACAACACCTCGTCGTTGCAGGTGGAAACGCCGCATGGTAAGCGTTCCAAGATCAAGGCCGCCAACGTGCTGCTGCGCTTTGAAACACCAAGCATAGCCGGATTCATGGAAACGGCTGAAGCGACGGCAGCAGATCTCGATCCGATTTTTCTGTGGGAGGTCAGCGGCACCGAAGAATTCGCTTTCGCCGACCTGGGGCGCGAATACTACGGCCACGCGCCTTCCCCGGTCGAGGCGGCGGCGGTGGCGCTGAAGCTGCATTCTGCGCCGATGTATTTCTACAAGAAAGGCAAAGGCCGCTACAAGGCGGCGCCGGAGGAAAATCTCAAGGCCGCGCTGGCTTCCGAGGAGAAGAAGCGCAAGCAGGCGGAGGCCATTGCGGGGAATGCGGCGGAGCTGGTTGCGGGACGCTTGCCGACAGCCTTCACCCCGCAAATCGTGGAAGCCCTGCTCTACGCGCCTGACAAGAACACGCTCGAATTCAAGGCGCTCGACAAGGCTTGCGCCGAGACCAATCTCAACCCGGTGAAACTGCTGGACAAGTGCGGCGCGATTCCTTCTGCCCATGCTTACCATCTGAACCGCTTCCTGCGCGAGCATTTTCCCGAAGGCACGGGTTTCCCGGAAGTCGATATTCTTCACCCTCAGGGCGAGCCCGCGCATTCGGATGCGATGGCCTTCAGCATCGACGATGCCGCCACCACCGAGATCGATGATGCCTTCTCGATCAAGCGCATGGATAACGGCAACTGGCGTATCGGCGTGCATATTGCCGCGCCGGGACTGGGTTTCGCACCAGGCGACCGTCTCGACGAGATTGCCTCGCGGCGTTTATCCACCGTATACATGCCGGGACAGAAAATCACCATGCTGCCGGAAGCGCTGGTGGAACGTTACACGCTGGCTGCAGGCCGTCGCTGCCCGGCATTGTCGCTGTACCTCGAAGTGACGCCGGAGTTCGCTGTAGTCAGCCAGGAAAGTGCGCTGGACCATGTCGAAATCGCCGCCAACCTGCGTCACGAGAGCCTGGAGCCGGTATTCAACGGCGCCACCGTGCTCAGCCGGGAGGGCGATTATGCCTGGAAGGATGAGTTGTTGTTGCTCTGGGATTTCACCACCAAGCTCAAGGAAGGCCGGGGCAAGGGGGAAAGCAACCGGAATTTCCCCGACTACAATTTTGCCGTGATAGATGATCGCGTTTCGATTACCGAGCGCCATCGTGACACCCCCATCGACCGGGTGGTGTCGGAGCTGATGATCCACACCAACGCCACCTGGGGCAAGGAACTGGCGGAAGCCGACTATGCCGGCATCTACCGCAACCAGGAAGGTGGCAAGGTGCGCATGAGCGTGGCGCCGGGCGCGCACCAGGGCTTGGGCGTGACGCACTACATGTGGTCGAGTTCGCCGTTGCGCCGCTACGTCGATCTGGTCAACCAGCGCCAGCTGATCGCCCGGCTCGAAGGCAAGCCAGCTCCCTATGGCAACCGCGACGAGCGGCTGCTGATCGCGATGCGCGATTTCGATCTGGCCTACGAGGCCTACGGCAACATTCAGGACCAGATGGAGCGCTACTGGTGCTTGCGCTGGCTGCAGCAGGAGCAGGTTAGCGAAACCGGCGCGGTGGTGGTGAAGGAAAATCTGGTCAAGTTCGACCACTTGCCGCTGTTCATCCGTGTGCCCTTGCTGCCCGAAGTGCCTCCAGGCAGCCGGGTGTCGCTGGAGGTGTCGAAGGTGGACCTGCTCGAAGTGACGTGCCAGTGCCGGTATGTCGGCCCCCTGGAGCAATGATCAGGCAGATTATTTCTGCTAAACTGGCTGCGCTTTGATTAATCATCGTGCTCCCATCTCTCTGAGCCGCTACGCGCGGCTGAACCAGTCCGATCGCCTCGGACTGGTGCTACTGATTTCCATCACCCTGCATTTGCTGGCGGTGTTCGGCGTAACCTTCAAGGCGCCGGAGATGAAAAAATCGCCCATTGCCACCTCCCTCGAAGTGGTGCTGGTCAACAGCAAATCTTCCTCCCGGCCAGTCAAAGCCGATGCCCTGGCTCAAGCCAATCTCGACGGCGGCGGCAATACCGATGCCGAGCGCCAGGCAAAAAGCCCGTTGCCTGTGCTGGACCGAACCCAGCAGGAGTCGGAAACCGCGCAGAAGAAGCAGCAAGTCAGCCAGCTGGAGCAGCAGGCACGGCTCCTGATGACCCAGGTCAAATCCACACAACACATCGAACCGGTTTCGGCCAAGGTCAAGCCCTCCGAAGCGCCGACAGAGAAGTCAGGCTCTGATCTGGCGATGCGCAGCCTTGAGGCGGCTCGTCTGGAAGCGCAAATTTCGCGGGATTGGGACGCCTATCAGAAAAAACCCAAACGCAACTTCGTCGGCGCGCGCACCCAGGAATACCGCTTCGCACGCTACGCCGAGGACTGGCGAATCAAAGTGGAAAAAGTCGGTAACCTGAATTATCCTGAAGAAGCAAAGCGCCAAAAAATTTATGGCAGCCTGCAACTCATCGTCAATATCAAGGCCGATGGCAGCGTCGATCGCGTCGAGGTGAAGCGCTCCTCCGGCCACAAGGTGCTGGATGAAGCGGCAATCCGCATCGTCAACCTGGCGGCGCCCTATGCGGCTTTCCCCGAAGATATTCGCAAGGATACCGATATCCTCGGCATCGTGCGCACCTGGACCTTTACCCGCGCCGACCAGTTGGATACTGCCGGAGCCTTTGCCGACTAGGGTGCTTGAGTGACATAATGAAATCATGAAAAACGTCAACCTGACCGACCATTTCCTGATCGCCATGCCCGCCATGACCGATCCCTATTTCGCAAAATCCCTGATCTATGTCTGCGAACACACCGAGCAAGGCGCGCTGGGCGTGGTGATCAACAAGCCGATAGAGATGACCTTGAAGACGCTGCTCGATCAGGTCGGCATTGACCTCGAATCCGAAGAGCATGCTGAGGGAATGGTGCATTTTGGCGGTCCGGTGCAGATGGATCGCGGTTTCGTCCTGCATCAACCGGTCGGAGAATGGATGTCCACCTTGACGGTGAACGACAGCGTCGCCCTAACCACTTCGAAAGACATCCTGGAAGCGGTCGGTCGCGGTCAAGGCCCGTACAAGCTGCTGGTGTCGCTGGGCTATGCCGGCTGGGCGGCGGGTCAACTGGAACAGGAACTGGCGCAAAATGCCTGGCTCACGGTATCGGCCTCGGCGGCCATTATTTTCGACCTGTCCTGGGAACAGCGCCTGCCCGCCGCGATGAAACTGCTCGGCGTCGATCTCGCCAGCCTGGCCGATGGGGCGGGGCATGCTTGAGTTCCGTGAGGGGTAAGAGGTGAGGGGTGAGGAGAAAAATCCGGATAGCGACGAGGTCTTTCCGCCTCACGCCTCACCCCTCACGCCTCACCCAGTGCGCGGCACGGTTCTGGGTTTCGATTTCGGCATCAAGCGCATCGGCGTGGCGGTGGGCGAACTGGAACTGGGGCTGGCGCATCCCTTGACGACGGTGCTGGGGGAAAGCAACGACCAGCGCTTCGGCATCATCGAGGCACTGCTCAAGGAATGGCAACCGGCGCTGGTGGTGGTGGGCTTGCCCGCCCATGCGGACGGCGTGGAGCACGAAATGAGCGCGCGCTGCCGGCGCTTCGCGCACCAGCTGGAAGGCCGCTTCGGCCTCAAGGTGGTGCTGGTGGACGAGCGCCACAGCTCCACTGCGGCAAGCGAGGATCTGAACGAAGCCGGGGTGCGCGGGCGCAAGCAGAAAGCGGTGCTGGACCAGGTCGCAGCGCAACGGATATTGCAGTCTTATCTGGATGGGCTATAACCCTAAAAATCACACTTGAACCACGGGGATCACGGGGGAAACGAAGACTTGGAAGCGTTAATGCATTCACCCAACGGGTACTTGGACAGAATTGTGTAACATGTTGATTTTACCCCGTGATCCCCGTGTGCCCCGTGGTTAACAGAGTTTTATAGGACAATATGAAAAACAATCCTCAACTCAATAAAAACAGCGAGTTGCAGCACCTCCTCACCATCGAAGGGCTACCTGCGGCGACGTTGCGCCACATTCTCGACACCGCTTCGTCCTTTCTCGACATCCCCGAACGCGAGGTGAAGAAGGTGCCGCTGCTGCAGGGCAAGGCGATTTTCAACTTGTTCTTCGAACCCAGCACGCGCACCCGCACCACCTTCGAGATCGCCGCCAAGAAGCTGTCGGCCGACGTGATCAACCTGAATGTTGGCGCGTCCAGCACCAGCAAGGGCGAAACCCTGCTCGACACGGTCGACAACCTGGCGGCGATGCAGGCCGACATGTTCGTCGTGCGCCACGGCCAGTCCGGTGCGGCACACCTGATCGCGGGACACGTCGAACCGCACATCCATGTCGTCAATGCCGGCGATGGGCGCCACGCCCACCCCACTCAGGGCCTGCTGGACATGTTCACCATCCGCCATTACAAGAAGGATCTGACCAGCCTGCGCGTGGCCATCGTCGGCGACATGCTGCACTCGCGCGTGGCGCGCTCGCAGATCCACGCGCTGACCACGCTGGGCGTGCCGGAAGTGCGCGTGATCGCGCCCAAGACCCTGATCCCGGCCTGCGCCGAGCGGATGGGGGTGCAGATTTACCACGACATGGCAAAGGGGCTGAAAGATGTTGATGTGATCATCATGCTGCGCCTGCAGAACGAGCGCATGCGCGGCGCGCTGCTGCCCTCGGCACAGGAGTACTTCAAGTATTATGGCCTGACCGCCGAAAAGCTGGCGCTGGCGCGACCGGATGCGATCGTCATGCATCCCGGCCCGATGAACCGCGGCGTGGAAATCGAATCCTCCGTCGCCGACGGCGTGCAGTCGGTGATCCTGTCGCAAGTGACCTTCGGCATCGCGGTGCGGATGGCGGTGATGAGCATACTGGCGGGGAAAAACTGAGATGAAAATCCACATCAAGAACGGCCGACTGATCGACCCGAAAAACAACATCGATGCGCAGCAGGATGTGTACATCGCTGCCGGCAAGATTGCCGCCATCGGTACCATGCCCGACGGTTTTCACGCCAATCGCACGATCGATGCCACCGGTATGGTGGTCTGCCCCGGCCTGGTTGACCTGTCAGCAAGGCTGCGCGAGCCGGGCTACGAATACAAGGCCACGCTCGAATCCGAGATGCTGGCGGCAGTGGCAGGCGGCGTTCCCAGCCTGGTCTGCCCACCCGACACTGATCCGCCGCTGGATGAGCCGGGCCTGGTGGAAATGCTCAAGCACCGCGCCAAGAGCCTGAATCAGGCGCGGGTCTACCCGCTCGGCGCACTTACCCAGAAGCTGGCTGGCGAGCGCCTGACAGAAATGGCCGAACTGCACGACGCCGGCTGCATCGCCTTCTCCCATGCCGACGTGCCGCTCACCGACACTAACGTGCTGCTGCACGCCATGCAGTATGCGGCCACTTTCGGTTTCACCGTCTGGCTGCGCCCGCAGGACGCCTTCATCGCCCGCGATGGCGTCGCCCACGACGGCGAAGTCGCCACTCGTCTTGGCCTGCCAGCGATTCCCTCCTGCGCCGAAACCATCGCCCTCGCCGGCATACTCGCCCTGGCCCGGGAAACCGGTGCGCGCGTCCACATCTGCCGCCTTTCCAGCCGCGAAGGCGTGGCCCTGATCCGCGCCGCGAAAGCAGAAAGCCTGCCGGTGACCTGCGATGTCGCCATCCACCACGCCCACCTGAGTGAAATGGACATCGGCTTCTTCGACGCCAACTGCCACCTGATTCCACCGCTCAGAAGCCAGCGCGACCGCGACGCCCTGCGCGAGGCCCTCGCCGACGGCACGGTCGATGCCCTGTGCTCCGACCATGCCCCGGTGGATGACGACGCCAAGCTGCTGCCCTTCGCCGAAGCCGAACCCGGCGCCACCGGCCTGGAGCTGCTGCTGCCGCTGACGCTGAAATGGGCGAAGGAGATGGGCGTTTCGCTGTCCGTCGCAATCGCCAGGGTCAGTTCCGAACCGGCGCGGGTTCTGGCTTTGAACAATGGCCACCTGGGAGCGGGACAGCCGGCCGATTTGTGCATCTTCGACCCGGAGCAGTACTGGAAAGTTGAGCCTGCATCGCTCAAGAGCCAGGGGCGGAATACGCCGTTTTTGGGGATGGAGTTACAGGGGAAGGTCAGGGTTACGTTGGTGGAGGGGCATGTGGTTTATGAGGGGTTGGCATAATATTTGAATTAGTCGGCCTGCATGGCTTCTTGCTCAGGTCCGGTGCAATAATGCTAGCTACCACTTTTGTAAGTCATCGTAATTGATGATTGGCAATACATTCGTTCCGAAGTCCCTTAGGCGGGGTTCTTCAGAATTACGTAAACTTAAAAAATAGTCAAGTAAAGTGGCTCGTATCTCTTCGTTCGGCACAACAACCATATTCAAATCTGCGCGGTGAAACTTGAAGTAGAAGTGGTTGCTACAGGGAGATATAACCGCAGCGCCAGAAGCTACGGTTAGAGAAGACGGCACCAGTCGCCACTCTCTCTCCTTGTAGTAAAGGTCGATCGCGCGCCGGACCAAGATCTCCCATCTCCTTTTCGAAGGAGAAGCTGAAAATCAAAGATGCGATTTGATCCTTGAGTTGTTCGTTAGTTACCACAACACTCCCCTCGTGGTCATAGAGGGAGAAATTTGGATCTGTTTTAAGCCCGTCATTTAGTCTGTCCATGAACTTATACTGTTCGCAGAGGTTGTGGTACAGACCTCCACGACTTTCGACCATACTGTCGGTCCCGGTTTGTCCGGGCCTGTAGTCAAGAAAATAACGTGCCGGGTTACCACCTGCATTCTTGACATATGACTTTTTGAAACCGATACCAAACTTCCCATAGATCGAGGTGTGGTCGTTGCACTCACGAAGGGGGATGTCGGTAAAACAGATGATTTGGTTGAGGATGCTTGCTCCCTCAGCGAACTTTATCTGTACTCTGCCGGTACGGAGGCCTTTCTCAATGATCAGCTTGAAAACGTCGAACTGTCGGTTCGGACTATCCTTGTCATTTCGTGCGAGGAAATGGATGAGATTTTCTGAAATTGCGGACATAGAGGCTCTTTAAGTTGTTGCTGACGTAAATACGATATCAAAATTCAAATGCAATCAAAGGGACCGAGCACAATTAAATTGTGTGTTGGAATGTTAGAATTTTGCCAATAATTTTATGACAATTGGGCCACTATAGGTCTTTGGACGGGTTGTTACAAGCGGTGCTGGGTTTTGTGTGCGCTACGCGCAGATGTTCAGGTGCCGGGGCTGCCCGGCGGCAGGTCACTTTTCTTGCTTCGCCAAGAAAAGTTAACCAAAAGAAGGCGACCCACCCGCACCGGCCCTTCGGGCTAAACCTCGGTTTTCCGAAAAGATCGGGCGGCTGCGGAACTCGCGCTGCGCGCTCAGACAGTCCTCGCCGACGGCCCCCGATCTTTTCGGAAAACCGAAGCGGTGCAGAGGGGGTTAAAAACGGTTTTGTGGGCGATTCTCGCCACTGTTCCCCCTCTCCCTAGCCCTCTCCCCGTTGGGGAGAGGGGATGGTGTTGTGAGGTTGTTTTGATTCCTTCCCCTTCAAGGGGAAGGTCAGGATGGGGATGGGGTGTGTTTTTCGGCCCCCTTGGGCCGCCGCCGAGTAGCGCAGACAGGCCGGGGGATTTCTGCGAGGACTGTTTGAGCGCGTAGCGCGAGTTCCGCAGCAGCCCGGCTTGGCGAGCAACGCAGGGAACCCCGCAGGGGCGGTGGATAGGGGCGGATTTCTTTGGTTCCTTTCTTTGGCCGTTTGTACAGACCGGAGAGATGGCTGACACCTGTGCGAAGACATGGTGGACATGTTAGCTTGCCCCAGATGTCGAGTTAAGGTCAATGGTGAAACAGCGATGATGGGCAAAGAATACATCGAAG